>BNJU01003300.1_pt1 | contig 397316 bp, 560 predicted proteins | sample 8539281 | NCBI WGS metagenome assembly BNJU01 (sample SAMD00202456, study PRJDB9452) | human saliva metagenome | isolation source: human saliva | place: Japan
CAACTGAGATGATGCCATATAAGCAATGATAACGTTTTATAGAAACAAACTTTTTGTCTCGTTCTTGAATACAAAGATAAATGAAAAATGTCATAACTTATTTACAAAATCCTGCATTGTTTTTTGTAAAAAGCAAACAAATCATCTTGTCTTTTCAAAGGAGTTATAGAGACGTTTCGGTTGTATGATGCACCGCATAGTGTTTTATTTCAGCATGCTGTAAGCCGAATGATAACCCACACTGCATCCAAAGGCAAAGACCATAAAGTTGGATTAAAAACACAACAAGTGAAACGCGCTCATAATTCCTATGATTTTGTAGCGTAATCTGAGGCAAAAACGCACGACGAAATGAGGCAGATTGCAAGATGATTAACCTCACTTTACATTATATGAAAAATAGAGTTAAAGAAGCAATTAATTTCTATCTATTAAGTCTTTTTAATGATAGATTTACAGCAACCTACTTAAAAAAATCTATAAATTTGTACTTTATTCTTGAATCATTAGTAAAAGATAATCGGATAACCCATTAGTTAGGTATGAAGAAAGAGATGCTGTTGATGGCTATCATCACGTTGATTGTAGTCACAGGATGCCGCAAAAACAAGGAAAAAAAGCGACCAAACGGTCTATGCAGTAACGTCTCCTTGGGTAACCAATACACAAGTTTCAAAAGACTATGTGGCCAATATTGAATCGCGAAAAAACATAGAAGTATGCGCACAGCAGGAGGGAATTCTGCAGCAAGTCTATGTCACAGAAGGGCAACAGGTGCGAGCCGGTCAGCCTCTTTTTCCGCATTTCGATTGTTGGAGCGCAACAGAATGTGGCGCGGACAAAGGCAGAAGCCGAGCAAGCACGCATTGAACTGCAAAACACAACAACGCTAACGAGGGGGCAAATTGTTTTCGCCCAATGCACAGAAAATGGCTAAAGCGAAGCTCAATGCAGCCTTGGCAGATTATAAATTGGCACAGATTCAAGCACGGTTATGCTTAATCAGCGCCCCATTTACAGGCGTTATAGGAATCTTCCGAAAAAAAGATTGGAAGCTTTAGTGCAGGGAGGTGACTTGCTCACTACACTATCCGACAACTCGTCACTCAACGTATATTTCAATATCTCTGAACCCGAATATATAGACTATCAGCAACATTCTGCCGAACGAAACAAACTTCCTTTGACGCTGATTCTTGCCAATGGAAGCGCCTTTTCGGCTAAAGGCTACATCCAAAATATAGCTGGTGAGTTTGACAGTAGCTCTGGAAATATTGCTCTTCGTGCCCGCTTTGCCAATCCGAAAGGCTTGCTTCGCAATGGTGAAACAGGCACAGTGCGCATCAATATGCCTTTACACAATGTGTTGGTAATCCCACAACAGGCCACGTATGAAGAGGAAGACCGCCGTTATGTGTTTGTTGTTGATGGCGCAGGCTATGCACATTCACGTGAGATTAAAGTGGCTTTTGAACAACCAGAGGTGTTTATTATCGCCGAAGGAGTAACTGCCAACGACAAGATTCTATTGAGTGGAGTGCAGAAAGTGCATGATGGTCAACACGTAAAGACGCGTTATTACACACCAAGTGAAGCCATGAAGCGTGTTCAACTGAATGCCGACTAAGGCTTTCAGGTGGCTTTTCATCACACTTTACAACAGAAAAAGGTTCTCACACCATATTATTTCATGATGAGAACAACCATTTATAAGAAAAAAAAGACGCTAATAAACAGTCAATATGTTTCAAAAGTTTATTCGAAGACCAGTACTTGCCATCGTTGTTTCATTGGTAATCGTCTTCATTGGCATTCTTTCGCTGTTCAATTTACCCATTACTCAGTTCCCATCTATATCCCCTCCAAAGGTTAATGTGGTAGCCGATTATCCGGGAGCCAACAATGAACTGATGATTAAGTCAGTGCTTATTCCTCTTGAACAGGCACTGAATGGTGTGCCGGGAATGAAGTATATTGAGTCGAATGCAGGCAATGACGGCGAAGGAGAGATAAACATTGTCTTCAAACTTGGTACAGATCCCAACGTCGATGCTATCAATGTGCAAAACCGAGTGTCGGCAGCGACCAACAAACTACCGCCAGCTGTTGTGCGCGAAGGTGTGAAAATATCTCGTGAGGAGCCTAATATCCTCATGTATATCAACCTATATAGCGATGATCCTAAAGTCGATCAGAACTTCCTTTTCAATTATGCGGACATCAATATCTCACCAGAACTCGCCCGCGTTGATGGCGTTGGAGATCTTGATATCCTTGGAACGAGGAGCTTTGCCATGCGTGTTTGGCTCAAACCTGATAAGCTTACAGCCTATGGTTTGTCTGCAACCGACATCACAGATGCCTTACAACAGCAGAGCATTGAAGCCTCTCCAGGCAAGCTTGGGGAAAGTTCGAGCAAGCATGCACAAAGCTTTGAGTATGTGTTGAAGTATCCGGGACGCTATACAACGCCTGAAGAGTATAGCAATATTGTCGTGAAATCAACTCCTGATGGGCAATTTATTAGACTCAAAGATGTAGCAGATGTGAGCCTCGGGAGTGAGGTTTATGACATATATTCTACGTTGAATAATCACCCATCCGCAGCCATAACACTGAAACAAGCCTATGGATCGAACGCGCGACAAGTTATCCAGAACGTCAAGAAAACAATGGCTCATCTTCAAAAAGACATGCCAAAGGGCATGCATTATGAGTTGAGTTACGACATCAGTAGATTCCTTGATGCCTCTATAGAAAAGGTAATTCACACGCTGTTTTGAAGCCTTTTATACTCGTTGGTTTCGTTGTATTCTTGTTCCTTGGAGACTGGCGTTCTGCCCTCATTCCATGCCTTGCAGTCCCTGTTTCGTTAATAGGTAGCTTCGCAGTCATGAATGCTTTCGGCATAACGCTTAACATGATATCGCTCTTTGCCTTAGTAATGGCGATTGGAATCGTGGTCGATGATGCCATTGTGGTAATCGAAGCGGTCAATGTAAAGATAGCCAAAGAGGGCTTAGAACCTTTGGAAGCCACGCAAAAGGCAATGAAAGAAATCAGTGGAGCCATAGTAGCCGTGACATTGGTTATGGCATCTGTATTCATACCTGTAGCCTTTTATGGGTGGGCCAGAAGGCATGTTTTATCGGCAGTTTTCAATCACAATAGCTTCTGGTATCGTGCTTTCGGGCTTCACAGCCCTAACACTTACGCCCTCGCTTTGTGCGCTAATATTGACTCGAGAGCGTGATAACCACATCAAAAAGACGTGGCTTAATCGTGTACTTGATAAGTTTAATGCGAGCTTTTGACAAAGGAATCGGCGGCTATCGCAACGTGCTTCAACGCACTGTTTCGAGGAAGATTATCACGCTTCCGCTATTACTTTTTGTTCTGCATTGGAGCCTTTCTTTATCAACAATTCGTTACCTTCGGGCTTTATTCCTCAAGAAGATCAGGGCATGATTTACGCTGTAATTGAGACACCACCAGGTGCTACTATTGAGCGAACGAATAAGGTTGCACATCAACTTGCGAGTATAATTGCAAAGGAAGATGGCATAGAAAGTGTGTCTTCTTTGGCTGGATATGAGATCCTTTCTGAAGGAACCAGTGCCAACTCGGGTTCGTGTTTGATTAATCTTAAGCCTTGGAAGGAACGCAGTCGGACGGCAAAAAGAGATTATCAATGACCTTGAAAACAAGTGCAAACAGATAACAGATGCCAACATAGAATTCTTCGAACCACCTTCTATTCCAGGCTATGGTGCGGCGTCAGGGTTTCGAGCTTCGACTCTTGATAAGACTGGAAGTAACGACTATCATGCTATGGAAAAGGTCAGCAAGAGCTTCGTTTCAGCTCTTAATAAGCGTCCAGAGATAGGCTCAGCCTTTACCTTTTACTCGGCCAGTTTCCCTCAATACATGCTTCGAGTAGATAATGATATCGCCGCACAAAAAAAGGCATTACGCTCGGTACAGCCATGGATAATCTCTCCACATTGATTGGTTCTGACTACGAGACGGGCTTCGTTCGATTTGGTAAGCCCTATAAAGTCATCGTGCAAGCCGACCCAAAATATCGTGCTTTTCCACAAGACTTGATGCAGTTAAATGTAAAGAACAACCAGGATGAAATGGTGCCTTATGCCGACTTTTTACACATGGAAAAGGTATATGGAATGAGTGAGATGACGCGTCATAATCTATATAATTCTGCTGAAGTTACAGGCTCAGCAGCAGCTGGATACAGTAGTGGTCAGGCCATCAAAGCTATCGAAGAGGTGGCTGCTTCGACGCTACCTCACGGCTATGATTACGACTTTGCCGGCATCACTAAAGACGAAGTAGACCAAGGAAACCAAGCGTTGATCATCTTTATTGTATGTTTAACGTTCGTCTATCTCATCCTTTCAGCACAATATGAGAACTTCCTTTGCCACTTCCAATTATTACTTGTCTGCCCGCAGGCATCTGTGGAACGTTCATTTTCCTAAAACTCACGGGATTGGAAAACAACATCTACGCCCAAGTTGCTATGGTCATGCTGATTGGTTTGCTTGGAAAGAATGCCGTGTTAATGGTAGAATATGCCGTGCAACGCCACAACTTAGGCAAGAGTATACGTGCAGCAGCCATCGAAGGTGCGGCAGCTCGCTTCCGTCCTATACTCATGACATCGTTCGCTTTCATAGCCGGCTTGCTGCCGTTGGTATTTGCTCACGGTGCAGGGGCTATTGGAAACCGAACCATTGGCACGGCAGCTGCGGGTGGAATGCTATTCGGAACATGCTTCGGACTCATTCTTGTTCCAGGCTTATATTATATCTTTGGACGCATGGCCGACCATGTAAAGATGGTTCGTTACCAACGAAACAAGCCATTGACTGAAGAGAAAGACAAACGATATAAACTTGAAAATGATGAAAAAGAAATAATATTTTCCTTCTTATTCTGCTTGCCATCGGAGTGTCATCTTGCAAGACGCCCCCAAGCGACGCAAGTCAATAGCCGCACACGTTTGCAGCTACCCACGCAATATAATGGTGATACGCTGACGGCGAAGACTACGCCTACGTCATGGAAAATGTTTTTTCACCGACCCACAACTCAAGGCACTTATCGACTCCGCTTTAGTCAATAATCAAGACTTAAAGATAACATTGCAGCAAATAGCTGTAGCAAAAAGTGGAATGATTGCAGCCAAAGGAGCCATGCTTCCATCGCTTTCCGTGGGGGCAGAAGTAGGAGTTAGCAAGGCCGGACGATACACAAGTGAGGGTGCCGGCAATGCTTCCACCGAGATGACTCCAGGAAAACTCATCCCCGATCCACTCATGAACTATCACCCGGGCTTTGCCTTTGACTGGGAACTCGACCTCTTTGGCAAGTTGAAGTCAAGCAAAAAAGCGGCTGTCGAGCGTTATTTGGCAACCTTAGAAGGCCAGAATGCCGTGCGCGCTTCACTGATTTCACAAGTCGCAAGCAATTATTATACCTTATTGGCTCTAGATAATAAGCTCACACTTATACGCAAATACATCGATCTTCAGCGTCAGGCGGAAAAGATAGCAGAGATACAAAAGGAGGCCGATAGCGACACAGAACTGGCTGTTGAGAAGTTCAAAGCAGAGCTTGCAAAGGCGCGTTCACAGGAGTTTGTATTGAAACAAGAGATTACTGAATGTGAAAATGCACTCAACTTACTGCTCGGTCGTTACCCAACGCCTATTCAACGAGATGCCAAACAGTTGTTGAATGAAGACGTGAAAATGGTCGTTATAGGACTTCCTTCCAATCTCCTGAGCCATCGACCCGATATCCGTCAGGTTGAACATGAACTCGCTGCAGCTCATTGGGACGTAGAAAGCGGCGCGCAAAGCCTTCTTGCCTTCGGTAAACATTAGTGCCACTTTGGGACTTGAAGCCTTTAATCCTACCTACCTAACGCGTATGCCAAAGTCGCTCGCTTACAGTGTTGTGGGAGGACTAACTGCACCACTTATCAACCGAAAAGCTATCGAAGCTAACTTCCAACAGGCTGATGCCGCACAGCTACAAGCCTTATATGAATATGACAAAACACTGCTTACAGCCTATTCTGAGGTATGTACGCTGCTGTCAAAGCATAAGAATCTCGTCGCCTATTATGCGCTAAAAGAGGAAGAAGTGAAGACTTTGGAAAACTCGGTTGAGGTATCTCGTCAACTCTATATGAACGGACGAGCTACTTATCTCGATGTACTTGGGGCCGAACGCGATGCGCTTGATGCCCAAATGGAACTGCTTGAAACACGCCAACAGCAGCTTTCCTGTGTCGTAGACCCTATATAGAAGTCTCGAGAATAAGGCTCATCAGGCATAAAAAGCAAATGATTTTTTGAAATGATTTATTCGTAATCACTAATTTTTCTCAGAGGCAAACATATTAAGACCTCTGCAAAACTCCTCCTATAATTTGTCTTTCTTAAATATTTTTTTGTACCTTTTATGGTATGAAACAGAAGTTATCCTCTCCCAGTTTTGCTGATCTATTCCTTGGTGAAAGAAAGGTCAAGCAGACATTCTTTTCACAAATAAATACAGTCATTGATTGGGCACCTATTCAGTGCTATAATAGAGGTGGCTTATACAAAAGGCTATAAGTCTACCGGCCGGCCCAGCTATGACAGCCTTGTTTTATTCAAGATTGAATTACTCCGCACTTGGTATGGTCTGAGTGACGGAGAAGTTGAAGATCAGGTTAACGACCGCCAGTCTTTAGCCGCTTTTGCAGGTATTGGCATGGAGGATATTGTTCCTGATAGTATTACCGTGTGCCGCTTTCGCAACATTCTTGTTGAAGCAGATTTGTATGATACGCTTCTTGCGGAGTTTAATCGGCAATTGGAAGCTAAAGGAATCATTGTTAAGCGTGGTGCCATTATTGATGCCGGCATTACGAATACTCCCCGCCGCCCCCACGGACGTAAGAGCTATGGAGGTCGTTGAGGATAGAAAAGAGGATGAGAACATAGAGGCTTCTGAGAAAGCCATGCTCAAAGAAGTTGTCAGGCCTAACGTAGATACAGAAGCCCGTTGGGTAAAGAAGATGGGAAAGCTCCACTTCGGTTACAAGCGTCACACGGTAACGGATGAAAACGGAATGGTGCTTGCCGAGGAAACGACAGCTGCCAATGAAAGTGATATGAAACACTTAGAAACACCTCTGAAGAAAGCCAAGCTACCACGGAAAGCACTTGTTTATGCCGATAAAGGATATGACTCGATGGAGAACAAAGAAACCCTCAAACGTATGAAACTTAAATGCCGTATCATGCATAAGGAACAAGAGGACATGAAATTACTGAAAGGCAGCAGCGTATCAACGTTGCGAGAAGTAAGATACGCTACAAAGTAGAACGTTCCTTTGGTTCTATGCATAGATGGTTTGGTGCTGGAATAGCAAGATACGTCGGACTTTCAAAAACACATGCGCAGCATATTATGGAATCCATTGCCTATAACTTATACCGAACGCCTGGGATTATTGTGTCAAATTCTATCAGATAATATGAAAATACACCGATAAAAGATTGTTATCTACTCAAAAAGTAACTTTCAACGGCATCTTTTGGTCAAAAATATTCATTCTTCTAAGAGTATATGGGTGAAAAATTGAGAGGATAGTAGGTTTTGTAGAGGTCTCATAATAATTTCTCAATGTAATTTATAGAAATCAATATTCTAAAGAAAATGATAATAATACCATCTTAAAGTAGAGAAATGTAGGGAAAAAGCAGTAACTTTGAAACCCAAATACAAGTATGTGTAAGACAATAATATGTTTCTAGGAAGCATAAAAAGCTCGATGAAACATCATAAGGCGGAGTTTTGGAGTTGTATTATTCAGAATGTTATTTTCCTAGTGATGCAACAATACAACCAAGTTACGCACAACAATCTTGTGTAAACGAAAGAAACGAATGGTAAAGACGGCAGAAACATATCATATACCAGTACTTTTTGAACGAAAGTATTGATGGATTAAATATTCAACCAGGTGGCATTTATGTTGATGTTACAATGGGGGAGGCGGACACTCGCATGAAATTCTAAAGCGATTAGACGCTAATGCGCACCTTTATAGCTTCGATCAAGATGCCGATGCCGAAGCCAATCTTAAACAAAAATCATGGCGACGACCTGTTGAATGATGAGCGTTTCACCTTTTGTTCGTTCTAACTTTAGATACTTAAAGAATTGGATGCGCTATCATGGTGTAGAGCAAATAGACGGATTGTTGGCCGATCTTGGGTGTCGAGTCATCACTTCGATGATGAAAGTCGTGGTTTCTCGTTTCGCTTTGAGTCGCCTCTTGACATGCGAATGAATAAACGTTCGTCTAAAACTGCTGCCGACATCGTGAACAACTATGCCGAAGAAGCATTGGCAGACATATTCTATCTCTATGGAGAACTAAAGAATTCACGCAAAATTGCATCGCTTTTGGTGAAGGCAAGACAAGAAAAAAAGATTGAAACAACGGGCGATTTTATTGCTGTTGTAGAGCCTTTGTTTAAAAGAGAACGTGAAAAGAAAGACCTTGCAAAGCTGTTTCAGGCTCTAAGAATTGAGGTAAACGGTGAGATGTCGGCTCTAAAAGAATTGCTAACAAGCGTTGTTGATATTCTAAAACCAGGCGGTAGACTGAGCGTTATCACTTATCATTCGCTCGAAGACCGCATCGTTAAGAACATAATGAAAGCAGGAAATATAGAGGGAAAGATTGAACAAGACTTCTTTGGACGCATCAATACGCCGTTTAAACTGATCAATAACAAAGTGATTGTGCCCACAGATGAAGAGCAAGAGCAGAACCCTCGCAGTAGAAGTGCAAAACTAAGAATTGCAGAAAAGAAATGAAAGAGACAGAAACAAATAAGCCTTTTGAAGTGATCGACGTGGTGGAAATACCACAAGAAGCACTTGATGAGGCGGCAAAGAAACAACAAACAGCGAAAAACAACGCTGATAACGACACGCAAGAGCCCAGCGAAGAGCTACCTACTCTAAAAGAGATCATAGAGAATAGGGCCATTGAAGGCGAACGCCCAATGAGCAAAAACTTTACGCTTCAAACGGTATTGGGTGGCGATATCCTCACTGCTGCCATTCTTCGACGCCAAATTTGGCTCATAGTGCTATCACTTTCTTCGTCTTTCTATACATTGCCAATCGTTATAGATATCAACAACAAATGATCGAGTATGACAAATTGAAGAAAAGAACTGCAAGATGCAAAGTATAAAGCCTTGTCGAGTAGTAGCGAATTGACCGAAAAAGCCGTGAAAGTAACGTGCTCGAGATGCTTAAAAGCTATAATGATAGTACGATAAAGATAGCAAGTGAACCACCATATATCATAACAATTCCAGAAGAATGAGCAAGTTTAATTATAAAAAGTAATCCCAAGATACAAAGCTTTTGTGTGGGTTATGGTGCTGTTGTGCATTAGTGTACTTGTGAAAGCAATGTATATTATGACTGCTCAGCGTGGATATTGGATGCAAGTGGCCGACCGTGTGAAACGAGATAGCGTGCCAGTGAAACCCACAAGAGGTAATATTTTTGAGCAGTGATGGCCGTTTAATGGCGAGTTCTCTGCCCGAATATAAGATATATATGGACTTTAAAGCCGTGAAAGAGGCTAAAAATGACTCGCTATGGCATGTAAAGCTCGATTCTATCTCAAAGGGATTGAATCAAATCTTTCCTTCTAAATCAGCTCAAGAGTTTAAAGCTTATCTTCAAGAAGGATATAAAAAGGAAAGCCGTCACTGGCCTATTTGGCCTTCAAGAGTAAACTATAACGTGTTTACTGATGTGAAAGCGCTTCCTATTTTTCGCTTAGCTCAATATAAAGGAGGTTTCCATTTCGAGGAATTTAACGCCCGTCAGCGTCCTTATGGCTCGTTAGCTGGTCGTACAATAGGTGAGATGTATGGTGCAAAAGACACCGCTCGCTTTGGTTTAGAGCTGTCTTATGATTCTATTTTGCGTGGAACTGATGGAATTAACCACCGTAGAAAGGTGCTCAATAAATTCTTAGACATTCCTGTAAAGGCTCCTATCGACGGCTTAGACATCGTTACTACGATCGATGTTGGTATGCAAGACTTAGCCGAACGCTCTGTTATTAACGAGCTAAAGGAAATCAATGGCAACGTAGGAGTAGCCATAGTGATGGAGGTTAAGACTGGAGATATCAAGGCAATAGTGAACATGGAGCGTTGTGGTGATGGTCAATATCGAGAAAGAAAGAATCATGCTGTGAGCGATTTGCTTGAACCTGGATCGGTATTTAAGGTTGCTTCGATGCTAGTTGCATTGGATGATGGACATGTAGACACCTCTTATGTGGTCGAAACAGGCGGAGGTGTGTGGCCAATGTATGGTAGAGAGATGAAAGATCACAACTGGAGACGTGGCGGTTACGGCACAATTAACTTCACAAAGTCCCTTATGGTGAGCTCAAATATTGGTGTTAGCCGTATAGTTGATAAGTTTTATCACGACGATCCCACACGTTTTGTGAAAGGAATATATAGAACAGGTCTTGCAGATGATTTGCATATCCCTCTCTTAGGTGCATCTCCTGCCCGAATAAGAATGCCTAAAAAGGCTGCAAATGGACAGTGGTTGAACTGGAGTAACACCGCATTGCCATGGATGAGTATTGGTTATGAAACACAGATACCACCTATTTCGACACTAACTTTCTACAATGCGATAGCCAATGGCGGTAAGATGATGCAGCCAAGGTTCGTTAAACAGGTAATAAAGAATGGCGAAGTGATTCAGGAATACCCTCCTAAAAGTATTGCGAGAGCAGATTGCAAAAGCCTCAAAGTATTAGTAAGATGCGAGACGTTTTAGAGTATGTTGTGACCTATGGATTAGGAAGAAAGGCCGGAAGTAAGTCCTTTAAGGTTGCAGGTAAGACGGGAACGGCTCAAATGTCCAAAGGAGTTGCGGGCTATAAGTCTGGAATGGTAGACTATTTGCTTAGCTTTGCGGGCTTTTTCCCTGCCGATAACCCTCGCTATAGTTGCATTGTTTGTATCCAAAAGTCGGGTCTTCCAGCTTCAGGAGGCGGTATGTGCGGTCCTGTTTTCCATCATATTTTCAGAGGAATCATGGCTCAAGACATCAAATTAGATATCAAAGACGCTCGTGACTCATCATCAGTTCTTATCCCAGACGTAAAGATTGGCAATGTATTATCAAGCACTTATGTTTTAGATAAGTTAGGCATTAAAACGCAATCGCCATGGAGCAGCGTTCCAACCAATAGCAAACCCGTTTGGGGAAAGGCACAGAAAGCAAGTCAAACAGCCCTTCGTTTAGAGCGAATAAAGCAGTTTGGAAGCGCATTTGTACCCGATGTAATCGGTATGGGCGCACGAGATGCAGTGTATTTGTTAGAGAGTAGAGGCGTGAAAACACGCATCATAGGACGAGGAAAGGTAGTGAAACAAAGTCTATCAGCAGGACATCGCATTGTGAAAGGCTCTATTTGCGAACTCACTTTAGACTAAACCAGCAATCAAATCAACGTCCATTCGTTTGCAGAGGCTTATTCTTCTAAAGAGAGAAGGGCGTTAAGAAGAAATAAAAAAAGGAATCAAGTAAAATACGAAATATGATAATAAGTAAGCTTTATTTCAGGCATTAAACCAATCAATATCATTGGTGATGTCAACAAAGAGATAGTCGGTGTAAACATCGATTCACGCAAAATAGAAGCTAATCACTTATTTATTGCCGTGAAAAGGAACACAAGTTGATGGACATCGTTACATCGAAACAGCCATTGAAAAGGGCGCTGTTGCAGTGTTATGTGAGGACCTTCCTGAAGAAAAAGCAGCCCATGTAACCTACATTTCAGGTACAAGATACCACCCAAGCAGCAGGCGTTGTTGCTACAGTTTTCATGGAGAACCCTCTAAAAAGGTGCAGTTAGTAGGCGTAACAGGCACCAATGGCAAAACAACAATCGCCACATTATTATATAACTTGTTTAGAAAATTAGGCTACAAGTGCGGTCTATTGTCAACCGTTTGCAATTATATTGAAGACGAAGTAGTGCCTGCCGACCACACAACTCCAGACCCTATCGCACTCAATTACTTATTATCTCGAATGGTAGAAGCAGGCTGTGAGTATGTATTTATGGAGTGTTCGTCTCACGCAATCGCACAAAAACGCATTGCAGGACTACACTTTGCAGGCGGAATCTTCACCAATCTCACCCGCGATCACTTAGATTATCATAAGACCTTCGAGAACTATCGAGATGCAAAGAAAGCCTTCTTCGATAGCTTACCCAAAACTTCTTTCGCCATAACTAATGCAGATGACAAGAATGGAATGTACATGGTGCAGAACACAAAGGCGACAGTTAAGACCTATAGTACACGTTCTTTGGCTGATTTTAAGGCACGAATCATCGAGTGTCACTTTGAAGGTATGTACCTAGAAATCGACGGAAGAGAAGTTGGCGTGCGCTTTATCGGTAAGTTTAACGTAAGTAATCTGCTCGCAGTGTATGGTGCTTCGGTGATGCTTAAGCAACAACCAGAAGACGTTCTCCTTGCACTTAGCACCCTACATAGCGTTAGTGGCCGTTTAGAACCTATCTATTCGCCCGAAGGATTCACCTGTATTGTAGACTATGCACATACTCCCGATGCCCTCGAAAAACGTGCTTTTTGGCTATTCACGACGTGCTAAATGGCAAAGGAAAGGTGATAACTGTGTGCGGAGCAGGCGGAAATCGAGACAAAGGAAAGCGTCCTTTGATGGCTCAAGAAGCTATTAAACAAAGCGATAAGGTGATTTTAACCAGCGACAAACCCACGTTTTGAAGACCCACAAGATATTCTAAACGATATGAAAGAAGGCTTGAACAACGCTCAGTTGAAGAAGACTTTAACCATAGTAGACCGCAAAGAGGCTATCAGAACCGCTTGCTCTTTGGCGCAAAAAGGGCGATGTTGTGTTGATAGCAGGAAAGGGACACGAAGACTATCAAGAGATAAATGGAGTGAAACATCACTTTAACGATAAAGAAGTTCTATACGAAATATTTCAGAACGATTAATCGTTTTTCGTGGCAGTTGAAACCTTGCTCCGTCGCAGTGTTTATCGCATCAGAGCATCATATCCTATCTCTCGCCAAAACACCTTTTAATCGTTGGCTTGCAAACTCATTGCTATTGGCGTGTAATTGCATAGCTATTGAGGTGTAAAAGCAATGCAATTGGGTGCAAACTCAATGCAATTAGAAACTGCCCACCAATCATTTATCGAACGAAAAGAAATACAAGTAGTAAAATAAAGACAACATGTTATACTATCTTTTTCAGATTTTTTAGAGCAATACGGAATATCTGGTTTCGCACCTTTGGGGATACATTTCGTTCCGTGCTTTATTAGCAATGATTTTATCATTAGTTATCTCTTCGTGGTTTGGAGAGCGTTTTATTAAGTATTTAAAGCGTAAACAAATCACCGAAACTCAGCGTAGTGCAGAGATAGATCCATTCGGAGTGAACAAAGTTGGCGTTCCTTCTATGGGTGGAATCATTATCATTTTGGCAATACTTCTACCCGTATTGCTCCTCGGACGCTTGCGTAATATCTACCTTATCCTAATGATTATCACCACAGTTTGGTTGGGTTTCTTAGGCGGAATGGACGACTTTATCAAGATTTTCAAGAAGAATAAAGACGGACTTAGCGGTAGATATAAGATCATTGGACAAATAGGTATGAGGCTTAATTGTGGGCATTGTGCTTTGGTCTTCACCCGATGTAAAAAGTGAATGAGAACATTGCTGTGAAACGAGAGGGTAGCGAATTGGTGATAAAACATCGCACAGAGGCTCGTAAATCATTGAAAAACAACGATCCCATTTGTGAAAGGACACAACTTAGATTACTCGAGATTAACCGCTGTTTTTCGGTAAATATAAGACGGCAGCAGGCTGGATTTTGTTTGTTGTTATGACTATTTTTGGTGGTAACAGCAGTGAGCAACGGAGCCAATCTCAACGATGGTATGGACGGAATGTGCGCAGGAAACTCCGCCATTATAGGTGTTGTACTGGGCATTTTGGCTTATGTTAGCTCGCATATCGAATTTGCGTCCTATCTGAATATAATGTACATACCTGGTTCGCAAGAGTTAGTTGTGTTCTTTTGTGCCTTCATTGGTGCGCTAATAGGATTCTTATGGTATAACGCTTACCCTGCTCAAGTGTTCATGGGAGATACTGGTTCGCTCACAATTGGCGGTATTATAGCAGTGGGAGCCATCATCATTCATAAAGAATTGTTGCTTCCTATCCTCTGTGGAGTATTCTTTGTAGAGAGCTTAAGTGTGATAATGCAAGTGTGGTACTATAAGTTAGGAAAGCGAAAGGGCATTAAACAACGTATATTTAAGCGTACTCCGATTCACGATAACTTCAGAACTCAAGACTCACAGCTTGATCCTGACTGCAAATATCTATTGAAAAAGCCTCACGGAGTGTATCATGAATCAAAGATAACCATACGCTTTTTGGATTGTAACCATCATCTTGGCTGCTCTCACTATCATCACATTAAAGATACGATAAAATAGTATTTTCGTTCAAAAAGGCGTGGAAGGCTCTTGCAACGGCATTGCCAGTAGAGGCTACATGCACCATGAAAAGAATTAGAAGAAATAACAAATTATGGCAAGAATAGTAATTTTAGGGGCTGCAGAGGTGGTATTGGAGCTGCAGTATTGGCGCAAAAAGCAAGGTTTCGACGTTTTTGTTTCTGATAAATCACCTATAAAAGACAAATATAAAGAGCAGCTAAACAAACGCAATATACCTTGGGAAGAGGGACAACACACTGCAGAATTGATTTTAAATGCAGACGAAGTGATTAAAAAGTCCGGGCATTCCTAAAGAGGTTCCGATGGTAAAAGAGATTGTAAAACACAACATTCCTATTATCAGCGAAATTGAGTTTGCAGGCCGATACACCAACTCAAAGATGATATGTATCACAGGGAAGTAATGGTAAAACCACTACCACTTCGTTGATATACCACATCTTTTAAAGAAGCAGGTTATGATGTTTCGCTTGCAGGAAACATAGGAAAAAGCCTTGCTTTGCAGGTTGCTGAGGCTCCACATGCATACTATATTATCGAGATTAGCTCGTTTCAGCTCGACGATATGTATGATTTCCGTGCCAACACAGCCGTTCTTTTGAACATCACTCCTGACCATTTAGATCGCTATGAGTATAAAATGCAACTCTATACCGATGCAAAGATGCGTATAATTCAAAATCAAACGAAAGACGATAGCTTTGTTTATTGGGCAGATGATGAGGTTGTTGCAGCCGAATTGCATAAGTATAACATCGAAGCACAACAGCTTACATTCTCAGAATACGCATCAGATAGCGTGGCAGCGTGCGTAGATAATGGTGAGATAGTGGTGAAAAAGCCAGTAGAATTCACCATGCCACGAGCAGAACTCTCACTTCTTGGTCGCCACAATCTATACAATTCTTTGGCAGCAGCATTGGCAGCAGCAGCTAATGGTGTTGATATTGAGGCCATAAAGCATGGCTTACGCACCTTTGCAGGGTGTGGAACATCGTTTAGAATACGTCACTACCGCCAACGGAGTGCGTTATATTAACGATTCAAAAAGCAACCAATGTAGACGCATGTAGATGGGCTTTAGAGAGCATGACCACCCCAACTATCCTCATATTAGGTGGCTTAGACAAAGGAAACGACTACAATGAAATAAAGCAATTGGTTTTAGATAAGTGCAAAGCGCTTGTGTTTATGGGCGCAGACAACAGCGTGTTGCATCAGTTCTTCGATGGACTTGGAGTTGAAATAGCCGACACTCACAGTATGGAAGAGTGCATGAAAGAATGTAAAAAGCGTGCCGTTGAGGGCGATACCATTCTTTTAAGTCCCTGTTGTGCCAGCTTCGACCTCTTTAAAAACATGGAAGACTCGAGGCGAACAGTTTAAAACTTGGGCACGAAAACCATAATAATAGCTTTTTAATAGCAGTAACAATAAAACAGAAAGTCACATCGAGCAACAATAAAAGGGCATATAACAAAACGATGAATACGAATAAATTAGGAAATATTTTCAAAAGGAGATAAAGTGATTTGGATGGCTTTTTCTTCCTTTGTGTCATCAGTATTATTGAGGTTTTTCTGCTTCTTCGGGCTTAACTTATAAAAGTGGTAGCTATTTAGCACCCGTTTTTAAGCACATGTTTTTGTTAAGTTTAGGTGCAATCGCTATGATTTTTACCCTAAACATACCCTGTCGATACTTCAAAACACCCACTCTTTTCCTCTATTTTGGGTCTATTCTCGGCTTGTTGTGGGCAGTAGCAGGCGAAGCCACCAATAATGCTCAGCGATGGATAAGTTTTTTTAGGAATACAATTTCAGCCTTCAGAGATCGCAAAGGGAACTATTATATTGCTAACTGCGCAAATTTTGAGTGCTCTTCAAACCGAAAACGGAGCCGATAAGCGTGCTGTTAAATGGATTTTAGGACTTTCTGCACCGCTTATTCTGTTGATATTCAAAGAGAATTTCTCAACGGCTGCCCTTATTTCGTTGGTTGTTTTTCATGATGTTTGTACTGGGTAGAGTGCCTAAAAAGCTGTTAGGTTATATGGTAGCGTGCGTTGGTGGACTTGCTGTTGTGGGCTTTTTGCTGATTATGACCATTGGTAAGGTAGAAGAACAACCCGACAACAAGAAGCTACTTACAGAGCAAGTAGAGCCTAAAAAGGAAGAAAAAGGCGGTATAGGGTCGTATTTAAAGCGTTTAGATACATGGAAATCACGTATCAATAAGTTTACTTCAGGAAAAGATTTAGCTCTAATGAGGTCGATTTGGATAAGGATGCGCAGGTGGCACACGCCAATATTGCCATTGCATCGTCGAACATTGTGGGACGAGGTCCAGGTAATTCAGTAGAAAGAGACTTTCTTTCTCAGGCCTTTTCAGACTTTATTTACGCCATAATTATAGAGGAAATGGGTATCGGAGGAGCCTTCTTTGTGGCCCTACTTTATATGGTTATCTTGTTCAGAACGGGAACTATTGCCCGACGATGTGAGAACAATTTCCCTGCATTTTTGGCCATGGGATATGCGCTTTTGTTAGCAACTCAGGCCGTATTCAATATGTGTGTGGCTGTAGGACTTGCGCCTGTAACAGGTCAACCCTTACCACTTGTAAGTAAAGGAGGTACTTCTACCATCATCAACTGTGTTTTTCTTAGGAGTGATTTTAAGTGTAAGTCGTTCGGCAAAGGTAAGAGACGAGTCGGCAACTACACCCACACCAGTGGCAGAAAAACGACACAGAGTCGAACTAATATCTAAAATTTATATACCGAACCGCTCTAAGTTATCTATTTAGGGCGGTTCATTCTTTCTATATCTCTCGTCATTTCTCATCCTCATTCCACACCCTTCGTCCCTCATTCTTTAGCCATTTGATATAGGGAACATCGCATTGAATAGAGAACCAAAATGGTAATGTGGGGAGAAAAGCATTGCTTTTTAGAATACAAACTCAATCTTTTGCATCATAATCTCACTGCTTTTTGCAAGGTAAAAGCGTTGCTTTTGAAAACAGGGAAAAGAGCCTTTGAAAAAAAGAGTGCAATTCAATCTCTTTTTACCTGCAATGCATAAGTTGTGGAAAAAGCAAATAATCGCCCTGCAACCCCTTTTTATTGGCAAAGCACAGATGCATTTTTAGTTGTGCAATTAAAGGCAATAAACCTACCCATAATTAATTATATCAGCTACTTTATGCAATACTTCCCTTCATAATTTTTAGGTATTGTTTCGTTTTTGATAATGTGTAACTTTGCAAACGAAATGCGAATCAGGATGAAGTACGCAAAATTTTTATTTATATTACTGTTGTTACAGATCTCTAATAATGTCTTTTCGCAAACAATATGTAGAGGTGTTGTGCTCGATAAGCTAACTAACGAGCCAATAATAGGAGCGTTTGTGGTTTTCGAAATTGGCTACAAACGAACATACAACTACCAATAAAGATGGAGCATTTGTGTTGAAAGTGACTCCTAAAACAGCTATAGTCATTTCGTATTTAGGCTATAAATCCCTCTTAACTCACACTGATAGCACTGCAGTTTATTATCTTCAAGCCGATGTTAAGGCACTTGGTGAAGTGGTTGTAACGGCACAAGAAGGACGAAAAACTATCCACTTCGTCTACCATTAAACGACAGGCTATGGACCATCTGCAGCCCTCTTCTTTCTCAGATATATTAGAATTGCTACCAGGCGGACGTGCTTCTAACGGCACACTCACCACACCTAACGTTATATCTTTGCGTGAAGTGCCCATCTCGGGCAATGATTATGCCACCTCATCTCTCGGTACTCAGTTCGTAGTTGATGGCGCACCGATAAGTATGCACGCCAACATTCAACGCCTTTCAGGGGCTTTAGACCGCACTTCTAACGTGCGCAACTTCCCAATATGGGTGTGATATGCGTTCAATAGCCACCGACGACATTCAAGAAGTAGAGATTGTGCGAGGCATTCCCTCTGTGAAATATGGCGATTTAACCAGTGGATTGGTGAAAATAACCCGTAGACGAGGAGGCAATAACTGTCGGCACGCTTCAAAGCCGATATGAATAGTAAGCTGTTTTATGTGGGAAAAGGATTTGAGAATACCGCCAAACGCCTCTCGTTTAACCTCAGTGGCGACTATCTTGATAGTCAATCAGACCCTCGAAACATTCTCGAAAACTATAAAACGAATCACCCTTTTCTGCCCGAATGAATAAGGTATTCGAAACCCGTTCGCATCAAATAAGCACCACCTCAACATCGATTATGGAGGTTCTTTCGACGAAGACAAGGTGGACGAGGAACTAAATTATGGCGGAGTGGATAAATATAGCTCCAAATATCAACGCTATGCCGCAATGTTCGATATCGAGTTGAAACCCAAGAACACCCAAAGTTGGTTGCGATCACTTGATTTTTCTACCTCGGCAAGCTACGAAAACGACCGCTTAGAGCGCACCCGTTTGGTGCAACTCACCAGCGACACGCCTGCAGCTCTTAACAATGTTACGGGTGAGAGCGATGCTGTTTTTATCTATCCCTACACTTACACGGGCTCACAAACAGTAGATGGCAAGCCCATTAACGTGTTTATGCGAGCAAATGGTACCTTTTTCTTTCCCCTTAAAAAGGCCTAACCAACGAGCTTTTGATAGGTTCAGACTTTCAAGTTGATAAGAATTTAGGACAAGGACAGATGTTTGATGTGCTCTATCCGCTATACCCTGGCACGCTACATCGACCCCGAAAATATAGTGATATACCTGCTTCGCACACCCTTTCGTTTTATGTTGAAGAAACAATGAGCAAGCAATTAGGACGTTATAACATAGATCTTTCGGCTGGAATACGTGCCCAAACGGCGTTAAATCTGCCTAATAGCTATGCTTTACATAACAAATACTATCTCGATCCACGTGTCAATGCCTCGTTAACTCTGCCTTCTTTCAACGTGTTAGGGCATCCTTTCACCTTTAGTTTGTCGGCAGGTGTGGGCTTACACACTATGTTTCCAACGATAGATCAGCTCTATCCCGAAAACGAATACATGGATTTTGTGGAGTTTAGTTACTATCATGAGCAACGAGAAAACCGCAGAATGCGTCTTCAAACCTATGTGGTAGACCCTCGAAATCCCTCTTTAACGGCTGCTCGCAATGTGAAAAAGGAGATTAGAGGCGATGTGTCTTGGGCAGGAAATCGACTCACTTTGACCTATTTTCATGAGGATATGACCTCGGGTTTCAGGTCTATGGCAGTGTTTCAGCCTTATCAATATAAACTCTACTCAATGGCTTCGCTCAGCGGTTCGGCTTTAATCACACCTCCAAATATCGACGATTTTCCCTTTACAATGCGCAGTAGACTTCAAAGTTACAATGTATGGGCTAACGGAAGCAGAACTTTTTAAACGAGGATTAGAATTTACTTTCGCTTCGGCTCGTGTGCCTTTGTTCAACACTCGCTTAACAATTACGGGTGCATGGTTTAAAACTCACTATCAAAATGCATTGCCTGTGCAAGAGAAACCCTCAAAATTGTGAATGGAAAAGCACTGAATGCTGTTGGAATATATAAAGACGACGAGGGCTATATACGTGAGATGGTGAACACAAACTTTACCTTTGATAGTAGTATTCCACAAATAAAACTGGGCGTTTTCGCTCTCTTTTCAATGCTTATGGCAAACTGCAAGTCAATCGATGAGAAAGGAAACGATTCCTCAAAGCTATATGAATGAGAATGGAGAGATATTGCCTTACACTGCAACAGAGCAACAAGACAATGCGCTTCGATATCTTGTAAGGGTTCAAAACGAACGTGCGTTCGAGCGTCAAACAGTGCCTTTTAGTATGAATATCAATCTAAAAAGCCACTAAAAAGCTTTGGAACGACCAGCTAATGGTTGCCCTCTTTGTGAATAAACTGTGGGATGCTCACCCCGATTATGAGCGCAATAACATGGTGGTTCGACGTTTTCGTTGTGCCTTATTTTTGGATTAGAAATGAGTGTAAAACTATGATAAAGCAATTATATATCATTTGTTTGGTGTTGGTGTTGATGGCTTTTTCGAGCTGTGAAAAAGAGGAAACCAATTATTATACCACTGCAATTACCCGCTTAGAGCTATCAGAAGGCGAGGAATTGATGCAGATTCAAGGTACAATAACACTGCTCAATATCACCAATCAACAAGCCTATTTCCACTTCAACATTCAACAATTCGCAAACAACAATGCAGGTGTTGCGAGGTGTTTATTCGTTGCAAGGAGAGGGAACAGTGCGTGTTAAGATGGCAGATGGAAGCGTTTCGGTGCGCTATTTTCGTGTGTCTGAAAGCTATGTAGAGTACTTAACAATTCAACAACAATTGTATTACATCCTATTTGGTTATGAAAAGAAAAACAATAGCAATACTTTTGGTTCTTTGGTTGAGTGCTTTCAATGCGTTATATGCCTCTTCGTTAGACTCAATAGCTATATTAGAGCACAACGCTTTTGTGGACTCGTGTTCTGCAAAAGCATGCCGACAATCCAGCAGCGGCTCCCACTTTATATTCCACTTCGTTATCAAGTGGAAGCGTTTCGTTCGATTATCAGCATTCAAACAAGCCTTTTCTTATATCAAAAAGGCACAGGACATAAGGTGGGAAAGATAGACATTCAGTCTTATCTTTTTATTGCCTTCGAACCTTTGTTTGTGGGGAAGTGCGGGCTATAAAGGGGTAAAATAGAGCGCATAAGCTTTAATTCTGCTGCCGACTTCGATATACTTTATCCTTATGTTTTGGGCGATACGTTGCAAACAAGTCCTACTATTGAGCAGTATTCGTTTAGTGGTGGGTAGCAACCACAATGAAACAATGGACCATTGGGGCTGTAATTGACTTTAGAGCGATGCAACAATTTAGTAGAAAAAGACCCACGAACACGCAGTATTGCCACCGACTTAGTGTTGAAAGTAGGGGCAAAAATATGCCTTTACAACATACGACTTGGGTTTTGGATATGGGTGGAATTTTCTACAAACAAACCAACGATGTGGCCTTTTTTTCGTGAGGAAGGAACCAGCAAAGAATATCTTTATACAGGCTTAGGAACCAGCTATGCACGCTTTTCGGGCAACAACTTATCTGCCTATTACAAAAGCTACAGGATTGCTGTTCGATATTCATTTGAATCCAAAAACAAAGCAAAGGAGCCTTTATTTCGGCAGGTTATCGATTCGTTCCATATAACCAAATCCTTCCCAAAACTCAACGCTTTACCCCTCACAACCTTATATAACACAACGTGGAAAGCCCACTTTGGGTGGAAAGCAGAACAGCAATTGGGTTGGAGTGTATGCTTCTGTGGTGCATAACCGCCGTTTAGGCAACGAAAATGTCGTTGGAAACGCTGCGGGAGGAGAGTATCGAAAGCTCATAAGCATGTCGATGTATAAGAATAGGCAATGGGATTATGCGGTAGGAGGACTACTTAAAGTGAGGCGACAAACATGTGTTTACAGCCCATGTGCAAGGCGGTTACAAAAACAAATAAAATGCAATATGTAGAGCCTTTGCGTGTTATGGAGGCGAACTTTATATATGTTAATACTCAAATGCAATATCAACAGGCGGTGAATAGTCGATCAACACTCACCTTAGATGTTAGCTCTACGGTGATGAATAACGTGAAAAAGCAGTTGATTATGCCCTTTGCTGTGATGGATAAGAATATCACTGAGATGATAAACTTAAGCTATGAGCATCTTAAATGCCAATGCTTTTCAGTTAGAAGGAAGCATGCTTTTTCACTTATAAAACCAGCGTGTTGGAAAAAGCAATAAAACCCTATTTGCTCGCTTAAATAGTGGTTTTGTAGGCAGCAAAGGATACCAACAAACCAATATGAGCGTTGCTTTGGGAGTCTATTTCTAATGCAATAAGAAGATAAAATAATCAATAACAGAAAATAAAAGATAGTATGAAAAGAAACATTTTTATGTTAGTTGCAGCACTATTTGCTGTATGTTTCGTGTTTACTTCATGTAAAGACGATAATGAACCCGCTACTGTTGAAAAGGTAGAGTATGGCCTAAGCCTTAATGTTCCATTGGATGTAGAAGGCGGAAGCTTGCAAAATGCAACCGCAGTGTTTACCAATGTGCTCGATAAAACAACCTATTCGTTCTCTAACTTCAAAGAGAAAGATGGCAAATACAATGCAGTTTTATCGCTTCCTGCAGGCACTTACAATGTTGAAGTGAACGGTACTTTGGCGTATAAGGTAAACAATCAGCCGCTAACATCGGCTGTTCGTGCCACAAAGAGCAATGTATCTGTAACCAAAAGTGGCGTAGAAGGTATTCCAAACTCAACCGAAATAGCCCTCAATACCTATAATGCTGCGGCTGGATTGGTGATTACTGAGATCTATTTCTCATTCTCAAAGACTCCTGAAGGCAAAGACTATAGCGACGATCAATATATCAAAATTGCCAATAATAGCGACTCTTTGATGTATGCCGACGGCCTTGCTATCGTGCAATCTCAATTCCAAACCAATGCAAAGAACGACTATAAGCCCAACGTTATGCTTCAAGGTATGACCGTAGAAGATATCTTTGTGATCTCAGGAACAGGCAAACAATATCCTATTAAGCCAGGAGAAGAGATCGTAATTGCATTCAATGCACGCAATCATAAAGAGTTTAATGCCAACTCTATCGATCTAAGTAAAGCCAACTTCCAATTCTATTCTTCTATGTTTATAGAGGGAGTAGACGCTGATGGTGAAGAGATTGAAATCGAAAAGCAAAACAACAATGTTCCAGTTCTTAAGCATGTGTATGGTGATAGCGAAGGAAGAGTAACCCCAAACCGCAATGGTGTGAAGGCATATGCGCTTGTTCGCATTGAAGGTGATGTGGAAACATTTAAGAAGAACTATGAATATAAAGTGAAATACGTTGAAGCTGACGACCCATATAACCTCGAAAATGAAGAGAACTACTTAATGGTTCCTAACAAATGGGTGATTGATGCTGTGAATCTTGCAGTGAAGTCAGACCACCAATGGAATGTGGTTGCACTCTTCATTAGATGCTGGTTTCACTTATTGGGCAGAGCAAATGAACGATGCAAAGCAGCTATAGAAAGGCTGTATTGCGTAAGAAAAAAATGGTACAAAATGGCTCGATACCAATAACTCAACCAATGACTTTGAAGCTGCTGCAAAAGCCTTCTTATTTTGAATATTAATTAGAGTTAGATAATAATCTCCCTTCTTTCTAATGCAGAAGAGGGGAGATTATGCCTTTTAAAACGATGAAATATAATCGTATTCTTTTGTTTATTGCTTTGTGCATGGTGTCGTTTAATGCCTTTGCACAGCGCATGTTGCAAGATAATAGCGTAAGAATTGGAAAGCTATCTAATGGACTTACCTATTATATTAAACACAATTCGTTTGTTAAAAACGAAGCCGATTTCTATCTCGCACAGCGAGTTGGCTCTATATTAGAAACGCCTAATCAACGTGGTTTGGCTCACTTTTTAGAGCACATGGCATTTAATGGCACCGTAAACTTTCCACAAACAGATAACAAACCAGGCGTTGTTCAATGGTGTGAAAGCGTTGGAATTAAGTTTGGAGCAAACCTAAATGCCTATACAAGCGTTGACCAAACGGTGTATAACATATCTGCTGCGCCCGTAACTCGTGAGGGAATAGTAGACTCTTGCTTACTGGTTCTGCACGATTGGAGCTGTGGTTTACTGCTCACTGATAAGGAGATTGACAAGGAAAGGGGCGTTATTGAAGAAGAATGGCGCACCCGCAGGTCGGCAATGGCAATGCAACGCCTTTTAGAACAATCAACTCCTATCATTTATAAGGGTACTAAATACGAAGATTGTTTGCCCATTGGATCGATGGATATCGTGCGTTCTTTCCCCTATAAGCAGTTGAAAGACTATTATAAACGCTGGTATCGCCCCGACTTGCAGGCTGTTATTGTGGTGGGAGATGTTGATGTTGACAAGGTAGAAGCAAAGATTAAGGCGTGCTTTGGAGCCATTCCTCAACCTAAAAACGCTGAAAAACGAGTGTATTATCCTGTGAGTGACAACAAAGAGATGATTGTTTTTTGTGCTAAAGACGCTGAACAACCCGTTCCAAGTTTTAGTCTTTACATGAAAAGAGACGTCACTCCATGGGCGGAACGACAAAATGTTGAGGCGTATAAGGATAATTATCTCACCAATTTGGTTATCTCTATGCTCAATAATCGCTTTGATGTTTTGCAAAAGAAGCATAGTAAAGAAATCCTTGCTGCATCGGTTCAAGATGGAAACTTCTTCATATCGAACACCAAAGACGCCTTTATGTTGACGGCAACACTGAGTGAAAGAACGTGTGAAAGACGGTATTTCGCTGGTTGTTGGCGAGCTGGAAAGAGCACGAAAGCATGGCTTTACCGAAACAGAACTATTGAGAGCGAAAAGGACGAAACGTTGAATGATGCACAGAATTCGTATAACGATCGCAACAAAGTTCGCAACAGTATGTATGTGGAAATATGCGTGAATAACTTCCTAAATAATAGTAATATACTTACTCCTGAAGTGGAATTGCAAGAAACAAAGCGTTTGAATGGCTCCGGTTTCGTTGGCAGATGTGAATGCAATGCTTGCCGAACTGGTGCACAACACCAATGAGGTGGCAACCTTGTTTGTGCCAGATTCGAAGGGAGCAGAAGAGCTTTCGGAACAACAGTTGAAGCAAACTATTGTGTTGGCACAGCAAAAAGACTATCCAAAAATACGAGGATATGAAAACCGAATCTTCTTTTATTTCGACCCTTCCACAGCGTGGAACGATTGTGAAAAGAAGAGAAAACGATATATGGTTATACCCACTTCACCTTGTCGAATGGCATGAATGTGATGTAAAACCAACCTCTTACGAAGACGATGAAATCAACTTGCGAGCATTTTAGCATTGGAGGTAAGAGCCTATACAGCCCCAAAAGACACCCATAACTTAACCTATCTCATTGCAGGAATCACGTCGGGTGGACTGTCGAAGTTCGACGAATTGACCCTCAATAGAATGCTTTCTGGTAAAAACCGTGAATGTTTTCGCCTTTCATTGGCGAAGACATCGAAGGCATAAAGGGTAATAGCGTGGTTCGAAATGCAAAGGAATTGTTCGAGTTGGTGCATCTTTATTTCACCTCGCCTCGTGTAGATTCAGCAGCATTTAAGCAGATGATAGACGAGCAAAAGAGCTTTACTGAACTGCAAAACCAAAAGCCTGGTGTGGTGTATAACGATAGTTTGATGCGTGTTGTGTATGGAAATAATCCACAAGTGCTATCGCTTTCGGCTGCCGACTTAGACAAAGTGAACTATAAAAGGATTATAGAAATCTACAAAGAACGCTTTGCCAATGCTGCAGATTTCAACGTTATCATAACAGGAAGCGTTGATATTGAAAAGCTAAAGCCCTTCCTTTGTCAGTATTTAGCATCGCTTCCATCGGCAAAAGGTAGAGAGGTGCGAGGCAAGAATATTCCAGAAATACAAGAAAAGAACATCACTCGCTTCATGGTTCGCCCACAAAGCCACACCCGTTGTGCGCACAAGTGTGCTCTATTCTGCACGTATTCCATATAGCGTAGAGAACGAAATAAAACTCGATATCCTTGCTTCTCTCTTGCGAAGTGGCTATCTTCAGTCGATTAGAGAAGACAAAGGAGGAGCTTATAACATCAAAGTTACAAGTACATTGGCGCAATATCCCTATAGTCAAATGGTGCTAAAAGTGGCATTTAGTACAGCTCCTGAGAAGTATAAAGAGCTTATTCCGCTGGTAGATGCAGGGCTTTTGAAACTTGCAAACAATGGAGTTGATGCGCAAGAGTTAGGCAAAATAAAGACCTATTTGCTTAAAACTTACAAGTCGGTAGTGAACACTAACGAGTATTGGGAAGAGCTTTTGTTTAACTATCTCTATAATAATGTAGACGCAGATGCGGGCTATCAGCGTTTTGTTGAACAGCTAACGCCACAAGATATGCAGCGTTTTGCTAAGCTGGTTGTAGAGAATAAGAAGCGAATTGAAGTGACAATGAGTTCTGAGAAAGATACAATAACGCAGAGAAGAGCCTATTTTTAAGAGATATTGCAGGGTTTGTTGATGGCCAATTGAGGTGAGACGACAAGTTGCAATATCTCTTTTTTTTATTGGGTTCGCTTCACTTTGAGAGAGTATAGCTCAGCACTTCGTTTCTAAACCCATTACTTTTTAAAGGGCGCAAACTCATTGCTTTTTACATCATCAATCTCACTGCTTTTTGTATGGGTGAAAAGCACTGCTTTTGTTATACGATGCATTTACCCTTTGTAGATGAAAAGGGTGGTGGAGGAGGATAAGAAAGGTAGAAAGGGTGCAGTGCAAAGGCAACTCGGTGGGTGGTTTATCGCATGATATCTTTCAACACTTGTAGCGATTTAAGCTCTGCAAAGGTGGGGAGGTGCAACTTATAATAATTCAAAATGATGTCTGTACTAGCGGTTTCTTTGCTCGTGCGACATCTCGAATAAGTGCATAGTGTTATAGTTCGAACGGAGCAATTGATACATGGCTATAGAGTCGGTGGGCGTTAGATAGTCGGTGTATGGGCGAATAATCTTTCGAAAACAGCCTGTTCTCAAATTGAAAATACCGCCTTCTTTGAATCCATCGGTGTTGGGATAGAAACCGATGAAACGTGTGAGTTTGATCATAAACACGAGGTGGAAGTTGGCAAAAGAGCCTGTGCAGCCATCTAACCACAAAATCCCTGCCTCGATATAATTGTGCAAAAGGGCGGTTTGCGCTTCGCTTTTGGTGGCGTGATACAAGAATTCTGCAACGAAAAGTGCGATACTACACTTGAAAGGATCGAAGAAAATTGAATTGAAAGGATGAGCAATTTTGATGTCGTTTAACTTCTGTAAGCCCACGTTCTCACGATAATCGAAAGCGAGTTCGAGTAAGGTTAGGGGCTGAAAAACTGTCGTTTAGTGGCTGCAGAACCTTTTTGCCCACTCGAACAATAAAACTAATGCGTCCTAATTGCTCTGTTAGCATGTCGACAATCATTTGATTCTCTTTGTATTTGAATGAGTGTAGAACAATAGCAGATGTGTTTACGAGCATAAAAATGGGGTGTTTTGTTGTGATGAGTGGACTTTTTGAATGTTGTTTCGCCCTTTTTATGGGGTGATGTATGGATGCGTGATAAGAAAGGCATGCATTGGTTGTATCTACATACGTGCGTATATTATTATAAGTACATGCGTGCGTGCGAAAGAGATGGGTGTCTTTAAGAACCGTTCATACGTTTTTGGGGTGCATTTTTGCTGCTGTTGTGTCGTACAATTGCTACTTCTTTGTTTGCTTTTTCTTTTCTTCTCGCATCTAATTCTTATCTTTGTAGCATCAAATGGGCTCGCTTTTGCATAGCATTCTCACCCGTTTTGTATCCCAAGAGGGGTGAATTTACGATTTTTTGTCGCTGTAATTCAAATTTAATTGAAATGCAAAAACAATGCAATTTCAGTCTGAAAAGACAGAAAATGAACCGTTTTACCACAAAAAGTATAAAAATAAGCTCTTTAGAAAAATATTTCGCAAAAGATTTGGTAATTAAATAAATTGTACCTTTGCAACCGCAAACAAAAACTTATGGTCCCTCGTCTATCGGTTAGGACGAGATTTTTCATTCTCTAAAGAGGAGTTCGACTCTCCTAGGGACTACAATAATAAAATAAAAGCAACAAACAAAGATGGCAAATCATAAATCGGCGTTAAAGAGAATCCGTCAAACTAAAACTCGCACATTGCATAATCGTTATTATGCAAAGACAATGCGCAACGCTGTGCGTAAATTGCGTGCACTAACAGATAAAGAAGAAGCTCTAAAAGCTTTATCCTACTGTTCAAGCAATGTTGGATAAAGCTTGCTAAAACAAATATCATACACAAGAATAAAAGCTTCAAACATTAAGTCAAGTTTGGCTGCTCACGTTGCAAGCCTTGCTTAATTAGCTGTTATGTATGAATAATATAGGGAGTCACAAGCATATTGCTTGCGGCTCTTTTATTTTTTTATTACATTTTCAATCTAAAAGTGAGTTGTATTTCAAACTGAAGTGACTGATATTTCAAACTGAGTGGGATGTATCCCAAATCTGAGAGAGTTGCATTTCGATTTGATGCACATTGCATTTCAAGAAATTACCACTTTAAAGGCGAAAAAGAAGTTCATACAGAATAAAAAGATAGAGAACATGGTTGACGTAAAGATGGAACCCAGTTGGAAAGAGGTGCTTAAAAACGAGTTAGCAGCGCCTTATTTTGAGCGTTTAACCAATGCGGTAAAGCTCGAATATAAGACAAATCGTTGTTTTCCAGAAGGTCGAAACATATTCAGAGCCTTTGACTTATGTCCGTTTAACGATGTAAAAGTGGTGATATTAGGGCAAGATCCTTACCACGAAAGTCGGACAAGCTCACGGCCTAAGTTTCTCAGTTCAAGAAGGAATAGCCATGCCCCCTTCCCTCATCAACATATTCAAAGAGTTGAAGAACGATATCGGAAAGGAGCTACCCGCTAACGGAGACCTAACCCATTGGGCAGAGCAAGGCGTGTTATTGCTCAACTCCACCCTCACCGTTCGTGCGCATCAGGCAGCGAGCCATCAAAATATTGGTTGGGAACCCTTCACCGATGCGGCTATCAAAGCACTGAGTACACACCGCAACCACCTCGTTTTTATTCTTTGGGGAGGCTTTGCTCGTCGCAAAAAAAGTCTTTATCGACACCACCAAACACTTGGTGTTAGAGAGCGTTCACCCATCGCCTTTGTCGGCAAATCGTGGAGGTTGGTTCGGAAATCACCATTTTTCGCAAGCTAATAACTACCTCATTAGCAACGGAATAGAGCCCATTAACTGGTAAAATACCCGCCGTCGCCCTCTACAAGCCACCATTCATTATACAAAAAGCCACAACACATTATGATGTCTATTATACAAGTAGGAAACGTTTTATTATCATCAGATATAATAACAGAGTGCTTTTTGCTGCGATTTAGACGCCTGCAAAGGAATTTGTTGCATAGAAGGTGATGCCGGAGCACCCGTGCTTTTTGAAGAGATTGCGCCCCTCGAAGAAGTTACCGAGATAGCTTGGAGCGAGCTTTCGGCACAGGCTCAGGCGCAAATAGACAAGCAAGGCGTTGTTTATACCGACAGAGATGGCGACCTTGTAACCTCTATTGTGAACAACAAAAGATTGCGTGTTCACTTGCATGAAAAACGGAACTTGCTTGTGTGCCCTCGAGCGTTTGTATCGAAAAAGGCAAGACCTCGTTTCTGCAAACCCATATCATGTAGCTTGTATCCCATTCGAGAAAAGCGTTTCAGTAACGACCTTGTAGGTTTGAACTATCATCGTTGGGACGTGTGTAAAGACGCCGTGAAGAAAGGAAAGAGTTGCAACTGCCCATCTATAAGTTTTTAAAAGATCCGCTCATACGTCGCTTTGGCGAGCAGTGGTATAGCGAATTAGAAGAAGTGGCGAATGAAATTTTAAAAGAAAAAGAATAATCCCTAGTAAACAATGGTCTACTAGGGACTTTTTATTTTCTATGCTTTTGCGCTCCAATAGCATTGCTTTTGGGCCTGTAAACTCAATGCTTTGGCAGTGCAATGTCAATGCTTTTTGAAAAACGATAACACAACAATCCAAATCAGTATGTTATCTTAGGGGAAGAAGAGCGAGTCCTATCGACACCTCAAACCATTATTTCAACAAGTCGCAACCTTGTTCCAATAACATCGAAAGCGCCTTTCTAATAGAGCGAAGGGCAAACTGTTCGGTGTGAATCTCGGTCAAAGGAAGCCAAAAAAACACTCGTCGGCATCGTCGTCAGCACTAAGTGTTGTGGTGTCTTTAGCGGTGCAGATAAAGAAAGCATCGAGTGTAGGAAACGTCGAAATTGCTGTAAGTATATTTATTAGGAATACTGAATAAGTAGCGAGAAGTGGTGATGTCGAGAGCTGTTTCCTCTTTAATCTCTCGCTTAATGGTCTCTTCTATCGTTTCATGCATATCGGCAAAGCCTCCAGGAAGGTCTAACATTCCTTGCCAGAGTTGAGCTTTCTGCAAAAACCAATAGCTCTTTTTGTCGTTAAAGATAAACGCTGCGGCTGCACTACTTGGGTTTAAGTAGTATTCAAAACCCACAATCGGCACATTTTTTACTTTTCTTATCCTGCTCTTTCAAAATGATTTTTGCCACAAACGGGGCAATAATTAAATTTCTCTAATGGGTGCATCTTTATTTCGCTTCGTTAAATAATACAATGCAATATTACGAAAAATATACTATCTTTGCAAAAAGAATAAGCTAATAAATAGAATTAAAAAGATGAAAGTTAGAAAACTGATTTTTAAGTTGCGCAATGCTCCTTGTTTGTTGTGCAATGAATGCTCAAAAAGACCTTTGAATATAACCTTTGGAATGGCACTGCGCCCAAATAGTAACGGACTTGCAAACGACACTGCAAAGGTGAAAGTGTTTCTTCCAGATGCGAAAAAGGCGACAGGACGTGCCGTTTTGATTATACCTGGAGGTGGATACGAATATCTTTCAATGGAACCAGAGGGCACAGATTGGGCTCCATTCTTTAACCACATGGGTGTGGCTGCAATCGTTTTGAAATATCGTTTGCCTAAAGGTAACCCCGATATTCCTGTTTCTGACGCCGAAGAGGCAATGAAATTGATTAGAAAGAACGCTGCACAATGGCACATTAATCCTAATAATGTGGGTGTAGTTGGATTCTCAGCGGGTGGTCACTTGGCATCTGTCATTGCTACAAAATCCAGTGTTGCAGCTCGTCCTAACTTTCAAATACTTTTCTATCCCGTTATCACTATGATCCCAGGTTACACACATCAGGGTTCACACGATAACTTCTTGGGTAGCTCTGCACGTAAAAAAGACGAGCGAGATTATAGCACCGACATGCAAGTAAGCCGCAACACTCCTCGTGGATTGGTTATTCTTAGCGACGACGACGGTACAGTTGCGCCTGCAAATGGTGTGAACTACTATAACGAACTCTATCGTCACGATGTGCCAGCATCGCTCTTTTGTGTTCCCCGATGGAGGTCATGGTTGGGAGCATGCGATCACGTTTTAAATACCAACCAGAAATGCTATTGCTCATCAAGTCATGGCTTTCAAGTTTCTAAAGATATTCTTTCTAATAGCAGTCTTGTTTCCCAGCGAGACTGTTATTTTTGCTTTTAGGATAGTATAAGCATACAAAGGCTATTGTAAAAAGAAGGGTGTTTTTGCCTTATTGGGCGTCTTTTGTATAAAAATATGACCGAAAAAGTGTGCAAAAAGATATAAATACACCCTACCCTAAAAGCTAAAAAAACAAGTATATATGCATTAGAAATTTAAAGAATTAAGTGTATTTTCTCCCTTTTACTTAGAGTGGTGTAATGAGTCGAATAAGCTGAAATAGAAAGGGGAAAAAGGCATCTTTTGAAGTAAATAAAGACATAAAAGGTTCTCTTTTAGGAAAGAATATTTCACAAAAGGCAGAATTTTCCACTGCAATGTTTTTCAATAAAAGTCGTTTTTTCAATAGAGAGAGTAAAATATTTAGTAACCAGAACAACTATGATTAAACATAAAACGATGAAAAAGATGAAAAACATTTTACTAATGACGGTTGTCCTTGGATTGAGTACAACCAATGCCAATGCGCAGTTTGTAGATTCTACTATTCCCTCATTACCAGGTTGGAGAAGTATACCTGGTGATGAATTTAATGGCTCTTCTATTGATAAAAACAATTGGGGGACTGTATGGTGATCCTGCAAAGTACTATTCGTATGAATTCTATGGCAATAATGAAAAGCAAGGAATGGCGCAAATTTATCGTGACAAAATGGTGACGGTAAAAGATGGAGTTGCTACCATTCGTGCCACTCGTGATGCGATAGAAACAGGACTTAATACGAATTACGCACAGAAGAAAAATCTAAATCCTGGCGTAATGTCTCGTACCCCTTTGCATCCTGAACACAATTTCTCTGACATTGGCTGGTGGTCTGGCTTTCATGTCGAGCCGAGATGCAAAGAAGTATTATCCCTTTTATTCTCGTATAGAAGTAAAAGCGAAAGGTGCCTTACGAGTTTGGCACATGGATGGCTTTATGGCTTCGTCACCGAATGGGTGCAAGTAAGTTTGAAATAGACTTGCTCGAATTCTTCGTTAACGATGATAATAAGGACTGGACCGACTGGCAAAAGCATACTTATAAATATGCTGGTAAGAAAGTGCTACATCAATCTATTCATGGATTAAGGCGCACTTTAGGCGAGAATAATAAGGTAGTGGTAGACAACAGCTACAATTATAATCCATATGAAGAACGTGTTAGAGAGGTATCGTTTGATCCTTCAGCTGATTTTCCACGTCTATGGTGCGCAAATAGACCCGATACCTGGCGACTCTGCCGTGCATTTTGCTGTAAGCTTTCTTGTTAGATGGTAGGGTGAGATCGGTGTTCTCTACAAAAGATTATAAGATAAAAAACACTTCGATCTATCAATATAACGAAGTTTTAAAAAACGAATATTTTGTTGATGGCGACTTAGAACATGTATGGGACGTGGCTATTAACGGAGGAATTGGAGGTAAGCCCGATGGCAAGGGCGGTGGAGTTTTATACCCACATCAAAATCCTAAATATGGAGGAGATATCAATAAAACCCCTCATAACTATGATATGAATGTCGATTGGTTGCGTGTTTATAAACGTACTAATAAACCTTTGTGGTTGGGTTCGGTGCCTGTAAGCTGGGATTGGCGCACCACTACGGCTGAAGTGGCGGTGCCAGCAGTGAGATTTGCCGATCTACAAGTAGGCGATCAACTGGTGATTGATATAGATACTTTGAGTGCATCTGAGTTTAGACAGTCAGGTAAAATAAAACTCGACATCTATGATAAGCAAGGCAAATCTCTCACCACTTTGAAACCAGGACTTTCGCAACAAGATGCGCAAGTGACCTTTATTGTGAATACAGAAGACTTTTGCAATAAGCTAAAAAGCGAAGGCTGTGTGTTGAAAGGCGAGAATGTTCGTTTGTTCTCAGTGTGTCGTTCTTCTAAAGAAATAGTGCTAAATGGGTGGGCTTTAAAACAAATGAAATGGGGCGAAACAATTGTCCCTGCAGAGCAGTTTAAAGATCTAAGATATGGCCAAAAATAGAGATTATGGTGCGAGATGTTGAGCCTAATGCAAAGGTTTACTTGCAACAATATAGAAAACCAGAGCCAGGTAATCGCAGCAGACCATCTCTTTCTTCTGATAAACAATATGGACATATTTTTGAAATTAACGGAGGAAGCGATGAGAAAGTTTACACCTTTGTGCCCAATGAACAAGCCGTTAAAGAGTTGAAAACCTATGGATTGGGTGTAACAGGTAAGGGGCTTTTTCTTAAGAAGTGTGCTGTTGTAGACGGACAAATGCTCACTTCGTCTGTTTCAAAAATGGAAATTGCACCCAAAAAAATCCAGGAGCGGTATATACCATTAGCGGTATTAAGGTGGCAGACTCTTATCAAAGAGGAACTCTTCCCAAAGGAATTTATATTGTAGACGGCAAAAAAATAGTTGTAAAATAATGATTATTCAATAGGTCTCTCCTCATTTTCTATAGGCAATATCTCGTAGAAAGGGAGAGATCTCTTTTATTTATACGTCGGTAGGTCTTTTACGTTTTTCAAAAATAAAAGAACTTATTGAACTTCTCATTTAGTTGGTAGTAAGAATACCAATGTTGTACCATCTCATTATTGAAATATTCTTGAAGAAAAGGAGTGCTTTTTCTGTGATTTTATTCGTATTTTTTTGCCCTATGTGTGGCAAGAAATGGATTTCTGCAAGTTACGTTGTTGGCAAAAGAAAGCACAACAAAAGTAGTTTGTTCTTTTGGTAGGTGTTTGTTTATCTGATACTTATAAGGCGAATAAAGAACGAAGTTGTAGAGAAAAATGAGCCTGCACAACCAATAAAGAAATATCTTTATTATTATCTATTCTAAACATATTTCAGTATGAAGAAAATACTTTTAGTTGCCGTTGCCTCGCTTTTTGTGAGCAAAATGCTCTTGGCTCAAGACGTGAAAAGCGAGATTATTGCCAACAAAAACCTGAGTGCAAGTAACTATTTGGCTTATCCTATGCCCCAAAACACCAAGGATACGCCAGCACCAAAAGGGTTATAAACCTTGTTATCTTAGTCATTATGGCCGCCACGGCTCACGCTTTTTGATTGACAAAAACGATTATCTTAAGCCCCTTGCACTCTTCTTAAAAGCCGATGCACAACACCTTTTGACACAAAAAGGCTGCGAAGTGCTCGAGAAATTGAAAAAGATAGAGTCGGAGAGTCATGATCGTTATGGAGAACTAACCTGACTTAGGTGCTCGTCAGCATCAAGAGATTGCAGAACGCATGTATCATCGTTTCCCCGTGATATTTAGCGATTCTAATTGCGTTGAGGCAAAAAGTACGGTTGTGATTCGTTGTATCTTGTCGATGGAAAACGAACTTTTGAAGTTCGCAACGCTTAATCCTCGTCTTAAAATGAAGCACGATGCAAGTCACCACGACATGTATTATATGAACTTAAACGATAGCGTTTTTGTTCTCGAAAAGAAGACCTAAAGAGGTGACAGACCTTATCAATAACTGGGAAAACAGCAACATTCACCCACAACGTTGCATTCAACAACTATTCACCGACACTACTTTTGTGGCGAAAGAAATGGGTGTGCGCAAGTTGTATCTCACCCTTTTTAGAGTGGCAACCATTCTTCAAAACTCAGAAATTGGTAATCATCTCACTCTGTTTGATCTCTTTACCAACGATGAACTATATGCTCTTTGGCAACGAAACAACATACATTGGTATATCTCAAGCGGTCCAGCACCTCAGAATGGCGGTATGCAACCCTTCTCACAACGCAATCTTTTTAAAGAACATTATGCACCAAGCCGATAGCTGTTTGCAGTTGAAACGCCCAGGAGCAACCCTTCGTTTTGGACACGAAACAATTGTGTTGCCACTTGTTTGCCTACTTGGTATCAATGGACACGATAAACAAATTAGTTCTATCGACAAGTTAGAACAAGAGGGTTGGGTAAATTATCGAATCTTCCCAATGGCTGCTAATGTGCAATTGGTGTTCTATCGTCGTTCAGAAAACGATAAAAGATGTGTTGGTGAAAGTGCTGCTCAATGAGCAAGAAGCAACCCTTCCATTGCCCACAAAACATGCTCCTTATTATCGTTGGAGCGACTTTAAAAACTATTACAACGCAAAGTTACAGAGCTTTAAGCCCTAAAATGGTATAGAATGTAGAGTTATGAGATAGGATTTCTTATGAAGAAAAGAATGAAATAAGTAACAAAAAGTTGTATAACTCATTTCTTTTCACTAACTTTGCATCGTTCAGTGGAATGAGAGGCTCACATATTGAGCTTCTCATTCTTGTTTTTAAAATATAAAGGAAAGAACGAATTAACAACAAATTTATGATCGATAAAAATGTCGTAAAAGCAGCTAGTAGAACAGTGGTTGCAAGATAAAGACTACTTCTTGGTAGGCATTGAAGTGAGTAATGATGACCGAGTAGTGGTTGAGATAGATCATTCTGAAGGTGTTTGGATTGAAGACTGTGTAGCACTTAGTAAGTTTATAGAAGATCACATGAGCAAAGATGAGATCGACTATGAGCTTGAAGTAGGCTCTGCAGGATTGGGTCAGCCTTTTAAAGTGCCACAACAATACATCAACTTCATTGGTAAAGAAGTGGAAGTGTTAGATGCTGATGGCAGAAAAGTAAAAGGTTTGCTTAAAAGTGTTGACGGAACTACATTCGTGGTGACCGTTAAAGAAAAGGTGAAAGTCGATGGAAAGAAACGTCCTGTGTTGCAAGATGTGGATCATACCTACGACATGAATAAAGTGAAATATACAAAAATACTTAATAAGTTTCAAATAAAAAGCTATGGTAGCAAGAAAGAAAGAAGACGAGTCGATGAGCATGATCGACACCTTTTAAAGAGTTTAAAGATACCAAAAAAATATCGATCGTGCAACCCTTGTTAGCGTTCTAGAAGAAAGCTTCCGCAATGTACTTGCAAAGCTGTTCGGTAGCGATGAGAACTTCGATGTTATCGTGAACCCAGATAAAGGCGATTTTGAAATCTATCGAAATCGTGTAGTTGTGGCTGATGGAGAGGTGAGCGACGAGAACAAAGAAATTGCTTTGAGCGATGCAATCAAGATTGAACCCGACTATGAAGTGGGCGAAGAAGTATCTGAAAGAGTAAACTTCGCAGGTTTCGGACGTCGTGCCATCTTGAACTTACGTCAAACATTAGCATCAAAAAGTGTTAGAACTTGAACACGATGCCTTGTATAATAAGTATAAAGACCGTGTGGGTCAAATTATTTCTGCAGAGGTTTATCAAGTTTGGAAGCGTGAAGTACTTTTGGTAGACGATGAAAACAACGAATTGAAACTACCTAAAATCAGAGCAAATTCCTGCTGACGTTTACCGCAAAGGTGAAACTGTTCGTGCCGTAATTGCTCGTGTAGACAACGAAAATAACAACCCAAAAATATTCTTGTCTCGTACAAGTCCAATGTTCCTTGAGCGTCTTTTAGAAGCTGAAGTTCCTGAAATTAACGACGGATTGATCGCTATTAAGAAGATTGCTCGTATGCCAGGAGAACGTGCTAAGATTGCTGTTGAAAGCTATGACGAGCGCATCGATCCAGTAGGAGCATGTGTGGGAGTGAAAGGAAACCGTATTCATGGTATCGTAAGAGAGCTTTGCAACGAGAATATCGACGTGGTGAACTATACTTCTAACATTAAGTTGTTCATTCAACGTGCGTTGAGTCCTGCTATAATCAATAGCATCAACATCGATGAAGAGGCTCATAAAGCAGAGGTATTCTTACAACCAGAGCAAGTAAGTTTGGCTATTGGACGTAGCGGTTTGAACATTAAACTTGCATCAATGCTTACAGAATACACAATTGATGTATTCCGTGAGATCAACGAAAATGAAGCAGATGAAGACATCTACTTAGACGAATTTGCTGATGAAATCGAACAATGGATTATCGATTCAATTAAAGCAATAGGCTTAGATACAGCTAAGAGCGTGCTAAGTGCACCAAGAGAAATGCTTGTAGAGAAAGCCGATCTTGAAGAGGAAACAGTTGATCATGTTTTTAAATGTACTTCGTGCAGAGTTTGAAGGATAATCACTCAAACTCACTAAAACAGATGAGGAACTGCAATTTCCTTGATATATTACAAAAAGAAAAATTAAAATAGAGTTTTAAGAAAAGAATGAGTATCAGATTAAACAAAGCAATACGTGAATTAAATATAGGAATGCAAACGGCAGTTGAATTCCTAGAAAAAAACGAAAAGACTTGGGAGAAGTGCCCTAAGGATAACGCCAACTTTAAATTAAACGATGCACAATATAATGCATTGGTAGAAGCCTTTAGCACGAAGCTGATGTGAAAAAGTCAAGCGGAAAAAGATCTTCCCAAAGAAACAAAAAAAGAAAAGAAACGTGCTGCAGTAAGCGAGGACACCCGTGGTGAAGACTTGTTGCAATCAACCAACCAACAAAAAGTTTACACCATTAGGTAAAAATCGATATTGATGGCGTTGAAAAGAAAACATCATCTAAGAAGTCTGTAGCTCAAACTGAAAAGACAGATAGTAACTCTAAGGCTACTGCCGAAAAGCCAAGAAAAACAACCTGCTGTTGAGAAAGAGGTAAAACCAAAGTCTGAAGCAAAGGCGCACGCAAAGGAACATAGCAAAGAGTCGCACAAGACTCATAAGAAGCTAAAGCTCCTGTTGCTGCTGTAGAAGCTGAACCTAAAAAGCCAGCTGCAGAAGCTCCAAAAGGCGGTGATCTCTGAAGAGCCAAAAAGCAAAAAGAAGAAGATAAGAAAGTGGAAACAGAAGACAAAAAAAGATGATATTTTTCCAGCTCAATAGTGAGAAGAAAAATACTTAATGGTCCGAATGTATTAGGCAAAATCGATCTTGCAACACTCAATCAAAGCACTCGTCCTAAGAAGAAAACAAAGGAAGAGCGCAAGAAAGAGCGTGAAGAAAAGGCTCAACAACAAGCAGGAGAGCGCAAAAAAACGTGTGCGTATTAATAAGGAACGTGTTGATATCAATGCAGAGGTGAGTCAAAATGCAAATCGCAATCGCAACAATAACAACACACCTAATAACAACGCAGGTAACAAAAAAACAAGAAAAAGAAAAAAACAAACCCGTTAAACCTGTTGAGGTAAATGATGAGGACGTAGCAAGACAAGTGAAAGAAACCTTGGCTCGACTAACCAACAAAGCAGAACCAAAACAAGAAGGGTGCGAAGTATAGAAAGGAAAAACGTGAGGCCGTTCAAGAGAAGATGAACGCTGAAGCAAATGCCGAACGTAAAGACAGTAAGACACTAAAACTAACAGAATTCGTAACTGTTAGCGAGCTTGCAACAATGATGGACGTTTCTGTTAACAAAGTAATTGGAACATTGATGAGCGTTGGAATCATGGTTTCTATCAACCAACGTCTAGACGCTGAGACCATTAATCTTGTTGCAGAGGAATGTGGATTCAAGACAGAATACGTGAGTGCGGAAGTACAAGAGGCTGTAAGCGAGGAGGAAGATGATGAAAATGATCTTGTTCCACGTTCACCAATTGTAACCGTAATGGGTCACGTTGACCATGGTAAAACAAGTCTTCTCGACTATATTCGCAACACCAATGTCATCGCAGGTGAGGCTGGTGGAATCACACAACATATCGGAGCATACAACGTTCAGCTTGAAGATGGACGTCGTATCACATTCCTTGATACGCCAGGTCACGAAGCATTTACAGCGATGCGTGCACGTGGAGCACAGGTAACCGATATCGCAATTATCATTATCTCAGCCGATGACTCTGTGATGCCTACAACAAAAGAGGCTATTGCACATGCTCAAGCAGCTAATGTTCCAATGGTATTTCGCTTTGAATAAAATCGATAAGCCAGGAGCAAACCCTGACAAGATTCGTGAAGACCTATCTCAAATGAATCTATTAGTAGAGGAATGGGGTGGTAAATACCAATCACAAGAGATCAGTGCGAAGAAGGGAATCGGTGTGGGAGAATTGTTGAGAAAGTTCTTTTGGAAGCAGAAATGCTCGACCTAAAGGCTAATCCAAACAGAAGAGCTACTGGTTCAATCATCGAATCATCATTAGATAAAGGACGTGGATATGTTTCTACCGTCTTAGTTAGCAACGGTACACTTAAAGTGGGCGATAACATTATTGCAGGAACACACTGGGGTCGTATCAAAGCTATGTTCAATGAGCGTAACCAACGCATACAATCTGCTGGTCCATCAGAGCCTGCAATCATCCTAGGACTTAACGGAGCGCCTACCGCTGGTGACTCTTTCCACGTGTTAGAGACCGAACAAGAGGTTCGAGATATTGCTAATAAGCGTGAACAACTACAACGTGAACAAGGCTTGCGTACACAAAAACGTTTGACCTTGAGCGACATCTCTCACCGTATCGCATTGGGATCATTCAAGGAATTGAATATCCTTGTGAAGGGAGATACCGACGGTTCTGTTGAAAGCATTGAGCGATTCGTTCTTGAAGATGTCTACCGAAAAGATTAAGGTAAACGTGATTTACAAGGCAGTAGGACAGATTTCAGAAGCGATGTGACTCTTGCAGACGCTAGTGACGCTATTATTGTAGGATTCCAAGTGCGTCCTTCAGCAGCAGCACGTCGTCAAGCAGAGAATGCAGGCGTTGAAATCAACACTTATTCAGTTATCTACGACGCTATCGACGATGTGAAGAAGGCGATGGAAGGTATGTTGGATAAGGTGAAGAAAGAAGTCGTTACAGGACAAGTTGAAGTGCGTGAGGTTTACAAGATATCTAAGGTTGGAACTGTTGCAGGTGCTCTTGTTACCGAAGGAAAAGTGCATCGCACCGACAAAGCACGTGTTGTTCGTGACGGAATCGTTATCCACACAGCTCCAATCAATGCGCTAAAACGATATAAAGATGATGTGAAAGACGTTGCAGCAAACTTCGAATGTGGTATAAGTCTAACCAACTTTAACGACATTCAAGTAGGTGATGTTCTTGAAACATTCATGGAAATAGAGGTACAACAAACCTTATAGTAACATTTGTTACCATATAGTATTGTGGTATGCAATTTGTTATAGAAAAAGAAAGGGGGCGATCTTCGGGTCGTCCCTCTAACGGATAACACAATATATAATTGTATGGAAGGACAAGAAAAACAGAAAAAAATGAATACGTTAGGAGTGTCGCCGAGCGCAAATATGAGTTCGGCTTTACTACTGATGTACACACAGATATCATTCCAAAGGGCTTAAACGAAGAGGTCGTTCGTTTGATTTCGCAAAAAGAAAAACGAACCCGAATGGCTCTTGAATTTCGTCTTAAAGGCTTTCGAGCACTGGAAAACAATGAAGCAACCAACGTGGGCGCATCTTGATTTACCAGAGATCGATTATCAAGCCATATCATATTATGCCGACCCAATGGCGAAAAAGCCTGTAGGAGATGGTAAAATAGACCCAGAACTAGAGAAAACATTTGACAAACTAGGTATTCCTTTAGAAGAAAGGCTTGTACTTAGTGGAGTTGCTGTAGATGCAATTATGGACTCAGTCTCTGTTAAAACAACTTTCAAAGAGAAGCTTGCAGAGAAAGGAGTCATCTTTTCGTCTATAGGCGAGGCTGTTCAAGAGCATCCCAGAGCTCATCAAAGAATATCTCGAACTGTCGTTCCTTATCGTGATAACTTCTTTGCAGCGTTGAACAGTGCAGTCTTTAGTGATGGATCTTTTGTGTATATACCCAAAGGAGTGCGCTGTCCTATGGAGCTAAGTAGCTACTTTAGAATCAATGCCCGCAACACAGGACAGTTCGAAAGAACCCTCATTGTGGCAGAAGACGATAGCTATGTAAGTTATTTGGAAGGCTGTACAGCACCTATGCGAGATGAAAATCAGCTTCATGCAGCTATTGTTGAGATTATTATTAAAGACAATGCAGAGGTGAAATATTCAACCGTTCAGAACTGGTATCCAGGCGATGAGAATGGTAAAGGTGGTGTGTTTAACCTCGTAACCAAACGTGGTGACCTTCGAGGAGTAAACTCTAAGCTCTCTTGGACACAAGTAGAAACAGGTAGTGCCATCACTTGAAGTATCCATCTTGCATACTTCGAGGCGACAACTCACAAGCAGAGTTCTACAGTGTGGCTGTTACTAACAACTATCAACAAGCCGATACGGGTACCAAGATGATACACATGGGTAAGAACACCAAGAGTACTATCATCTCAAAAAGGAATCAGTGCAGGACACAGCCAGAACTCTTATCGAGGTCTTAGTGCGTGCAACTCCCAATGCAGATAACGCCCGCAACTATAGCTCTTGCGATAGTTTATTGCTCGGAGACAAGTGTGGAGCGCACACATTCCCATATATGGACATTCACAACGACTCTGCAGTTATTGAGCACGAGGCAACAACAAGTAAGATTGAGAAGACCAATTGCTTTTACTGTAATCAACGAGGAATCCCCACAGAGCAGGCTATTGGCTTGATTGTTAACGGCTATGCGAAAGAAGTTTTGAATAAACTTCCAATGGAATTTGCTGTTGAGGCTCAGAAACTCTTTGTCGGTATCATTAGAAGGAACAGTAGGATAAACAGATAAAAAGAACATTCAGTAAGATTATGTCAGCACGTCTTTCTCGTCTCATCACTTTCTTCTTCATGCTGTTCAGCAGTTCAATAGCTTTCGGCAGAAGATTACAATAACCCCTACAATTTCTCGGTAGAGGTCGGTGGAGGAATTCTTTTTGCGCCTCGAATGAAGGCAGATAATGGGACGAAAGACGTTTGGACCAAATCATAACTTCAGTGGTTATGTAAAGGGAATGTCCTTTAAGTTACGTGGAGAATATTACATTCCGTCGACTAACTTTTTCCATCAAAGGAGGAATAGAGAACGAGAGTTTTTCAGATACAAGATAGCTATGTCAGCGAGCCTTTAAAAACAAATTATGTTAGGGAGGTCGCTACTATCCCATAGGAATGTTAAAGGTTTTTCCGACCTTATGTGGGTTTTCGATACCTATTATAACATAGGAAGAAAGAGAACCGAAGATTTTGTTTCTCAGTCAGAAGGAGCCTATCTACCAGGATATTCGCAACATAGCATTATTCAATATCCTCGTTTCAGCGTCTCACCCGTATTGGGAACCGACATCGCAATGACAAAAAAAGTATCTCGGTAGGTTTGGAATATGGCTATCGATTAGGCTTGAGTTCAAAAGTGCAAACCAACGTTCAAGCAAAGAAGACAGTGCCCCCAACGGTCTTCAGTGCACCTTTGCATCGACACTCTATTGCCGTAACATTAAAAAGTCTCATTCCCATTCACTTTCGAAGATGTAGACTTATTTACATTGTTTGGGACTATTAGATTATAAGAGAGTAAAAAGAAAAAAATAAGATACTAAAACAACAATATATGTTAGAAGTAAAGAATCTTCATGCCAATATAGGCGAAAAAGAAATATTAAGAGGCATCAACCTCACAGTAAAAGATGGCGAAACACACGCCATTATGGGTCCTAATGGATCAGGAAAGAGTACCCTTAGTGCCGTTTTAGTGGGCAATCCTTTGTTCGAAGTAACCGAAGGTTCTGCTACCTATAATGGCAAAGACCTTCTTGAAATGAAAGCCCGAAGATCGTGCAAACGAAGGTATCTTCCTTTCATTTCAATATCCAGTAGAGATCCCAGGCGTATCAATGACCAACTTCATGCGTGCTGCTATCAACGAAAAACGTAAGTATCAAGGCAAAGAACCTTTGAATGCTGCCGACTTCTTGAAGTTGATGCGTGAGAAAAGAGCAATCGTTGAGCTCGACTCTAAGCTCTCTAACCGAAGCGTGAACGAAGGCTTTAGTGGTGGAGAAAAGAAGCGCAACGAAATCTTCCAGATGGCAATGCTCGAGCCAACTCTACGCATCTTGGACGAAACCGACTCAGGTTTGGACGTTGATGCTTTGCGTATTGTGGCAGAAGGTGTGAACAAGTTGAAGACACCAGAAACCAGTACGATTGTCATTACGCACTATGATCGATTGCTCGACATCATCAAACCCGACGTTATTCACGTGCTTTACAAAGGTCGTATCGTGAAAACAGCAGGACCAGAGCTTGCTAAACAGATTGAAGAAAGAGGTTACGATTGGATTAAAGCTGAAATAGGAGAGGAGTAATTGATATGGCATTACAACAAAGTCAATCAACTTCTGTAACAGCAAAGCAAAACAGCAGCGAGCAATATATTCAGCTTTTCGAGGCAGAACAAAATCTGCTTTGTCAGAATAGTGCCCCTGCCATAAATGCAAAGCGAGCAGAAGCATTGCAACATTTCAAGCAGTTAGGTATTCCACAACGCAAGGACGAGCGTTATAAATATACCGATATGCAGGCAATTTTTGCCCCCGATTATGGCTTAAACCTTCATCGTATGCCCTTTTCGTTCCGTCCAGAAGAGGTATTCTCGTGCGATGTTCCCAATTTAAGCACTTCTGTTTATTTCTTAATGAACGACGTCTTCGATGTCAACTCATTGCCAAAAGGGTAAGCTACCCGAAGGAGTTGTGGTTGATTCATTAAAGGAATATGCCCTAAAAAAATCCCGATTTCATCGAGAAATACTATGCTAAAGTTAGCCGCAACCGATAAAGATGGCATTACAGCTTTAAATACAATGCTTGCTCAAGACGGCTTGGTTGTTTATGTACCAAAGAACACAAAGGTAGAAAAAACAATACAAGTGATCAACATCATGCGCTCTGATGTAGATTTAATGCTCAACAGACGTGTGTTGATAGTTGTAGAACCAGGAGCCGAAGTAAAGATGTTGTTCTGCGATCACACTGCTAACGACCGCAATTATCTTGCTACACAGGTGATAGAAGCATACGTAGGCGAGAATGCATCGCTCGATCTTTATTGCATGGAAGAAACCAGTTACAATAACAAACGTGTAAGTAACGCTTATTTCGACCAAGCATCTAACAGTCGACTCACACACCATGTCATCACACTTCATAACGGAATCACTCGCAACACCACCTCTCTTCGATTCAGTGGAGAAGGTGCAGAGTGCAATCTTTATGGCTGTGTCATTGCCGATAAGCAACAACATGTAGATAATAACACCCTCATCGACCATGCAGTTCCTCATTGCACCAGCAACGAATTGTATAAAGTATGTGTTAGACGGACATAGCACAGGAGCCTTTGCAGGCCGTGTGTTGGTTCAGAAAGATGCACAAAAAAACATCGTCAGAAGAGCGCAACCAAAAATATGTGTCACCAAAGAAGCTCGCATGTATTCACAACCCGAGTTAGAAATATATGCCGACGACGTAAAATGTGCGCATGGTTCAACAGTAGGACAGCTCAATGATGCTGCGCTATTCTATATGCGTCAGCGAGGAATCAGCGAGAAAGAGGCTAAATTCTTGTTAGAGTTTGCCTTCATCAATGAGGTAGTAGATCAAATAAAAGCTTGAGCCTTTAAGAGAGCGTTTGCATCATCTTTGTAGAGAAAAAGGTTCAGAGGCGAGCTTGGAACTTGCGGTAATTGTAACCTTTGTGTCTAAGTAGATATAACCCATAAAGAGTTTGTTCAAATGGCAATAGCCCTGTGCTCAAAAAGCCATTAACAAACTCTTTCTCTTCTATTTGCCCATTCAGGTGCAAAATAGATTTTATTCACCTTTTATTTATAGTTAGGTATGTATCAAATAGAGGACATTAGAAAAGATTTCCCCATTCTTTCTAAAACCATTTACAATAAGCCCTTGGTGTATTTAGATAATGCAGCCACCACCCAAAAGCCTCTGTCGGTGATAGAAGCCATGAACAACGAGTATTTAAATGTCAACTCCAATGTTCATAGAGGCGTGCATTGGTTGTCGCAACAGGCTACCGAATTACACGAAAGTGCTCGAGAAACATTGCGCAAAGTTTATCAATGCTAAGTCTACCAACGAAATTATTTTTCACCCGAGGCACCACCGAAAGCATCAATCTTGTAGCCTCTTCGTTTGTCGAAGGTTTTATGAATGCAGGCGACGAGGTGATTGTTTCCGAGATGGAACACCACTCCAAACATTGTTCCTTGGCAGTTGCAAATGGCACGAAAAGGGCATTGCTTTGAAGGTAGCTCCTATCGACGACGAAGGTAATTTAGATATGGAAGCCTTTTAAAGAGCTGTTCAGCGAGCGTACCAAGTTGGTGAGTATCGCCCACGTTAGCAATAGTGCTCGGAACAGTTAATCCTATCGATGAAATCATACAATTTGCCCATTCGCAAGGCGTTCCCGTGTTAGTTGATGGCGCACAGAGTGCTCCTCACTTTGCAATAGATGTGCAAGCGATGGATTGCGACTTCTTTGCGTTGAGCGGACACAAGATGTATGGACCCACAGGAATAGGCGTCTTGTATGGAAAAGAAGAGTGGTTAGACCGCATGCCACCCTACCAAGGAGGCGGAGAGATGATCGAAACGGTTTCGTTCGATAAAGTAACGTTCGAAAAACCACCTTTGAAATTCGAGGCTGGAACACCTGATTACGTTGCAACTCACGGCTTAGCCACTGCCGTAGACTATCTGCTCGACTTGGGAATGGACAATATTCAAAAGCACGAAGCCATGCTCACAAAATATGCAATGGAGCAATTGTCAACGATAAAAGATATCCGTTTCATCGGAACACCTCGTCAAAAAGATGCTGTGGTGAGCTTCTTAGTGGGCGACATTCATCCTTTCGATTTAGGAACACTGCTCGATCGTCTTGGCATAGCATTGCGCACAGGTCACCATTGCGCTCAACCGCTCATGCAACGCTTGGGCATTCAAGGCACCGTTCGTGCAAGTTTTCGGCTTGTATAACACCAAAGAAGAGATCGATGTGTTGGTTAAAGGCATCGAACGAGTGGCTGCAATGTTCTAAAAATACGCCTAAAGTGCGTTTTAAAGTAACTTTTAGTAGCGTTGGCATAAACTAATGGTAAGAGATGAAAAAAAGGCGATTCTAAGGAAAAGAAACCCATCCATTTGCTTCAATCACATTATTATGATGGATTGATTGAGGCAGGTTGCGACGAGGCAGGACGTGGTTGTTTGGCTGGAAGTGTGTATGCAGCGGCGGTCATCCTACCGCAAAACTATTCGCATCCTTATCTCAACGACTCGAAACAGCTCACCGAAAAGCGCAGAATGATATTGCGAAAGGACATCGAAAAAGATGCCATTGCATGGGCAGTAGGTGTGGTTTCGCCCAAAGAAATCGACGAAATCAATATCCTTAAAGCGAGCTTTTTGGCTATGCACAGAGCCATAGATCAGCTCAAAGTGCGCCCCTGAAGCCCTCATTATCGATGGCAACCGCTTCACCTTATCAGAATTTGCCCTATACGCCCATAGTGAAAAGGCGACTCAAAGTATTTGTCTATTGCCGCAGCAAGTATTCTTGCGAAGACTTATCGAGATGAGTATATGGAAGAACTCCACAGCCAATATCCGCAATACGAATGGAGTAAGAACAAAGGTTATCCCACCGTTGCGCACCGAGAGGCAATCAAAAATATGGAACAACGCCATTTCATCGAATGTCGTTCAATCTTTTAGGCGAAGATAAAACAGCTTTCTTTCGATTTCTAAGACCCCATAAAAGGCGGATAAACAACGCTAAAAGCGGTTCTTTTGATTAAAAATTACGGGCAGATATTTGGTTGTTTGTTTTAAAAAAATACTACCTTTGCACGTGTAATTCTGTGTAGAATTATATTATTAGGGCTTTTAGCTCAGTTGGTTAGAGCAACAGACTCATAATCTGGAGGTCCTTGGTTCAAGCCCAAGATGGCCCTACAAGCAGTTCGCAAAACTTATCTTGCGAACTGCTTTTTTATGATTCGTTTAGATATGGATTTCTATAAAATGGCGATGCAATAATGGTATTTATAACTAGCATCTTTTTATATACGGCATTCATAAAATGTTATTGTTCACCAATTTATAAAGAATAACGCTCTTTTAATTTAAAAAAATATCATCTTTTATATCTTTTTGCAAGAAAAGAACATTTGATAATATGTTTTTTTATTTATCTTTGAAATACTTTTTATAACGTATCTGCTCGTTATAAAAAAATCTCCTTTGTTAGGATCGAACTTTATAAAGGTTTGAGAAATCAAAAAGCAATCAATAAACAAAAAAATATTATTCATTTAATTAAAGAACTTATATGAAACAACTTTATCTTTTGCTGATAACCCTACTCGTAAGTTTATCAGCTTATGCTGAAAAATCTGGAACTTGCGGTGAGAATCTACAAATGGAAACTCACAGATGAAGGCGTGTTAACCATTACTGGAACAGGAGAAAATGCAAGATTGGAGAGGTTACTCGTCCCATGGTCACCAGACAGTAAGTGTTAAAGCAAGTTATAATAGGTGATGGCGTAACAACAATTGGAAAGTTCGGGCTTTCTCTGATTGCGATTCTCTTACTTCTGTAACCATTCCCAATAGTGTAACAACAATTGGGTGATTGTGCTTTTGAGTTAGTTGCTCTTCTCTTACTTCTGATTACGATTCCCCAATAGTGTAACAACAATTGGTTCTTCTGCTTTTCTTCTTGCTCTTTCTCTTACTTCTGTAATCATTCCCAATAGTGTAAGAACAATTGAAGCTGTGCTTTCTCTTCTTGCTCTTTCTCTTGCTTCGATTACCATTCCCAATAGTGTAAGAACAATTGGATGACTGGCTTTCTCTTATTGCTCTTCTCTTGCTTCGATAACCATCCCCAATAGTGTAAGAACAATTGGAGGACTGGCTTTCTCTTATTGCTCTTCTCTTGCTTCGATAACCATCCCCAATAGTGTAACAAGAATTTGGCATAGTGCTTTCTATGGTTGTAAGAATATAAAACAGATTACAAGTGAGGCAGTAACTCCACCAGGTTGTTCTAGCTAGTTCTTTTGAAAGGGGTTAACAGAAAGCGAATGTAAACTTCTTGTGCCACAGAATAGTATAGACGCTTATAAAAAACAGACGAATGGAAGATTTTTCCTTATTGAGGGTACCACTACTGGTATTATAAACGACATCTACAATGAAAACAGAGAATGCAGATGTTTACACAATAGATGGCATGAAATGTTTAAGCAAAGCCAATGTTAGCGAAATAAATGCTTTACCCTAAGGGCGTTTATATAGTCAATGGTAAAAGATAGTTATCAAATAATAGAAAATATAAGACTAATTGTATTGAACCTCATTGTATGTCTTTCTGCATGAAAAATCATAATGATGAGGACAGAACACGTCAAAAGAAATATTGATATAAACAAAAGTAGTTCGAAAACATCTCTTGAGAACTGCTTTTTTTATGTTTGTTCGTTTCCTCTTGTCGAGCTTTTTGTTCCGCTTTGTCGATAAAAAAAGAATATCAATAAAAAGGAGATGCCTCGCAATGAGGCACCTCCTTTTGGTTTTGTTGTATGTCTTTTCCCCTTTAAAATGCAGGGATTTTATTTCAAAAAAATACTTTTACTTGCCTGTAGTAGGGTTGCAAGACAAGGCGCAAGCTATCGGCCTTTGAACGAGTCTTTTAGCCAACGTTGAAGCTGTTGCTGTTCTGCTGTTGATAGCGCATTTTTATATCCAACCAATGCCAAAACATATGTGTTTGGTAGCCAAAGTGTCGGTTCTTTCCTCAGATACTAACGACAAACTGATGGTATTTACTTGCGGACAAATAGCCTTAATCTCTTTAGAAACCTCCTACCTAATGTCTCATAGCTCCAATATTGTTTTCAGTTGCTTTTCTAAGTTGCTCAGTTGTTCGCTTTGTGTAATAAGCTGTTCCTTGGTGTCGGCTAATGAGTTGCCCGACAAATCTTCTTTTCGTAGAGTATTATTACCTTGACTTCCTTGAATAATCACCAGTTTATAACCCTCAAGACTATATTCCTTTAGGTTTTCTTGAGCCTTTTTAATGGTATCTTCTCCAATGGGTTCGCCCACAGCTACAATACGAATAGTCTTTGCTATCTTTCGTTTCTTTTTATGCGAAATAATTTGCGTTTCCTTTCAACGATAGCTCATTCTTAACAAATTGTTGGGTGTTGTTGTCTTTGAATACTCTCACGAATAATTTGAGTGGTCATATATGTTGCTGGAATCATTGTGAGGATAACAATGGCAAAGATATATTTTCTAACGCGTTGCAAAGCGGCTGCATCTGCAAAGGTTCTACGTTGAAAACGAAGCATTCTAACGCCTATAAAGGTAGAAACCGCAATGAAGACGGTGTTGATGAAGAAGAGATAAAAGCGCCCCAAAGAAGAACGACAAATTTCCAACAGCAAGTCCGTAGCCAGCCGTACACAATGGAGGCATCAAGGCAGTAGCGATAGCAACACCTGGGAATTACATTGCCTTTGCCCTTAGTAGACAAGGCAAGAATGCCCGCAGCACCACCGAAAATGGCGATGAGTACGTCGTACAACGTGGGCGAGGTGCGTGCCAATAACTCAGACTGAGCCTCGCTAAGCGGACTAATCATAAAGTATATCGTTGCAGTGATAACGCTTATCACCGTGGCAACAAGGTAGTTTTTACCGAGCGTTTTAGCAAATCGAAGTCGTCTATTCCCACAGCTAAACCCATTCCGATGATAGGTCCCATCAAAGGAGAGATGAGCATGGCGCCTATAATCACTGCTGTTGAGTTGACATTTAAGCCTAATGAAGCAATGAAGATAGCGAAAATAAGTACCCAAAGGTTCGCTCCGTGGAAGGTCACTCCACTGCTTATCTGTTTAATAAACTCTGTTTCGTCCTCTTTATCGGGTAATGCATTGAAGTATCCCCTAATGTTTTTCCAAAGTGATTTGTTATTCATTGTCGTCCTTTTTGACGACAAATATACGAATAAAAATGCAAACTTGATCTCTTTGTTTTTGTAGAAACAGAGAGCTTGCAAATGCCTTTGTGCTAAAGTCTTTGAGAGGTAGCGTGGCAATAGCATTGCTTTTTAGGGTGTAATAGCAATGGAATTAGAGCCTAAAAAGAATGACTTTTGCAAGACAAAAGCATTGATGTTGAAAAGGAAGAAGAAGGAGATGAGAGTGGAAAGCCTTTTTGTGGATTAAAAAGTGTAGAGAAAGGGTGAAAATGGGGAGTAAGTGGGCAGACTTATTCAATGCCGATGTTGGGCGTCCACAACACCACTTTGTTCTGTTGGAGCGATTGTTGCACGTCGATGAGGCGTTGATTGCTACTTCCTCGGAACAATAATGAAAGGTCTTTTTGCGACTTTATAAACGGACCATCAACCAAAAACGTCAATCCATTGCAATAGTTCTCGTTGCTCCTTCATCTTTAAAAGCGACTCGAACACAAAGCCCGTGTAGCACCAAATGTTCTTGTTTGTTTGCTGTTTAATGGTCTTTGCCAATTCAGTAAAGCCCTTTGCCTGATACATAGGGTCGCCTCCTGAGAAGGTAACATGGGCAAAAGGGTCGGCAGTAACAATCTTCATGATGTCGTTAGTGCTCATCATTGTGCCGTTGTTGATGTCCCATGACTGGGGATTATGGCACTCTATGCAAGCATGAGGACAGCCTGCACAATAGATAGAGGTGCGAAATCCGGGTCCATCAACAGTGGTATCTTCGAGTATGTTCAATATAGAAAGCATGGATATAGGCTGATTAGAGGGTCTAAAAGGACTGTTTGTCCTTTTCAAAAGCAAAAAAAGAAGGAGCAGTTGAGGCTACTCCTTCAGTCTTTTGTGGTTATTCTTACAATTTACTATTATAGTTGTTTGTTTGAAAGAGAGGTCTGTCGAGGCTTAAATATCGTGGCGTACACGATCGTTTAGCTCTGCCAGTTTACCGTTATTCCAACGGTCGGTTGTGCCAACAAGATAGCCAGTGATGCGTTGAAGGCGGTCGATATGGTGTCCACCGCAATGAGGACAGGTCTCAAGAGTGTTGTCGGCATTCTCAAATCCGCATGTCATACATCTGTTTCGGTTGTGGTTCACGCTTCCATAACCAATGTTATAGTGGTCCATCATATCCACAACATTCATAATAACTTGTGGGATTATGGGTTGCATCACCATCAATTTCCACATAGAAAATGTGTCCTGCACGGGTCAAATCGTGGTAAGGTGCTTCCACTTCAGCTTTGTGTTTTGCACTGCATTTGTAGTACACTGGCACGTGATTTGAATTGGTGTAATAGTCTCTATCGGTAATACCTTCGAGCTCACCAAACTCCTTTCGGTCCTTCAAAGTAAACTTACCCGATAGTCCTTCGGCTGGAGTTGCAAGCACACTAAAGTTATGTTGGTACATCTTTAGTGAAGTCATTGGTGCGGTCTCTCATGTAAGTTACGATCTTTAAGACCCAGCTCTTGCGCCTCATTATCTTCTCCATGGTGCTTACCTAACAAGGCTTTGAGGCACTCAGCCAATCCAATAAAACCGATAGAGAGCGTTCCTTGGTTGATAACCGACTCGATAGTGTCGTCTGCTTTCAACTTATCAGCACCTAACCACAAGCTTCTCATCACCATTGGGAACTGCTTTTGCGTAGGCAGTCTTTTTGAAATTGTAGCGTTCTACCAATTGTTTTGCGGTTAAATCCAATACCTTATCCAATTTAGCAAAGAACGAATTGATGCGCTCTTCCTTGTCTTTTATCTCCATACATTCGATAGCAAGGCGCACAATATTAATGGTAGTGAAAGAGATATTACCTCTTCCTATTGAGGTTTTAGGACCGAAAATGGTTCTCGAATACACGAGTTCGGCAGCCCATTGTAGCCACTTCGTGAACATAACGCTTTGGATCTTCAGCCTTCCAGTCCTCACTTTGATTGAAAAGTAGCGTCTAAGTTGAGGAAATTAGGGAAGAAACGACGTGCTGTAACCTTACAAGCTAACTCGTATAAGTCGTAGTTCTTGTCTTGAGGAAGATAGTTAACGCCACGTTTCTTTTTCCATATTTGAATAGGGAAGATAGCAGTTTCGCCGTTACCCACACCGCTATAAGTGCTCTTAAGCAATTCTCTTATAACGCATCTGCCCTCTGCAGAGGTGTCGGTTCCATAGTTGATGAGACGAGAACACCACTTGGTTTCCACCACGAGAGTGTATCGTATTCATATTATGTATAAAGGCTTCCATAGCTTGATGCACACGAGCTACAGTCTTTATTGATAGCGTGTTGCTTGATACGTTCTTTGCCTTTTAGACCATCGAGGGGCAGTTTTAGGTAGTCGTTGATCTCCGATTCGTATAGATCCGAGCAGTCTTCACCCATCAAAGCCTCTAAGTTTTTCACCTCTTCAACGTAACTCATTCTTACATAAGGAGCGAGATAGAAGTCGAAAGCGGGTATAGCTTGACCGCCATGCATTTCGTTTTGCGCTGTTTCTAATGAGATACAAGCAATGACACTCGCTGTTTCTATGCGCTTAGCAGGGCGAGATGAGCCATGACCCAGCACTGAAACCGTGTTCCAAGATGTTATCTAATGGATGTTGGCAGCAGGTGAGTGACTTAGTGGGATAATAGTCTTTATCGTGAATATGAATGTAGTTATGCGCCACAGCATCACGCACATCCTCGCTTAAAAGATAGTCGTCGACGAATGGTTTGGTTGTTTCGCTCGAGAACTTCATCATCATTCCAGCAGGAGTGTCAGCGTTCATGTTAGCGTTTTTCACGTGTAATATCATTCGATTTCACGTTGATTATTTCGAGGAAGATATCCCTTGTCTTCGCTTTTCGGGCAACATTACGAAGGTTTCTATACGAGATGTATGCTCGAGCCACGTCCTTTCTGCGGCTCTTCATCAATTCGTTTTTCAACCTTGTTTTTGGATTTCTTCAACAGTCATTTTGCGAGTGACCGCTCATCGAAATGCGGTCGGTTATCTGTTGAATAAGGTTGCTATCCTCACCATTATTAGTGTGTAGCATAGCCTTTCTGATAGCTCCACTGATCTTTTGTTCATTAAAACCCACGATGCGGCCATCTCTTTTTACTACTGTCTGTATCATTTTTGGGAAATATTAAAGTTTGGTTTTGTATTTAAAGTTGATTTTTCTTTCTACTTAAAATGGTGCAACAAAAGATAATGAAAGTTATTATATAATTTCACTTTTGGATAACTTTTTAAATAGTTAATATATGTCAATTGTATGATAATCAATATCTTATAAAATAAAAATGGAAAACTTTTTAAATTCTTGTTTTTATTGATGTTTTTCAAAAAGAAAATAATTATAATATGGTATAAAAGGCAATTTTTAGGGACGAAAAAGAGCGAAAAACAAATTTGAGTTTTCTTTCAACTGAAACGCCCTAAAAGACTTGTTTTAGGGGGTATTATGAACCTTGATTCAAAAACAAAAACAAGTTGTTGAAATGTAATAGCATTCCTTCTCTTTCGATAATTTGTGTGTGAACGTTTGCACATGCTTTCCTTTTTTTCTTAAATTTGTAAGCTCAAACAAGCGAACAAAAATAAGAGTTGAGTTATAACTCAAAAATAACTCCATTTTAAAAAGCATTGATATTAGCAGGTAAAAGCATTGTTATTGCAGGCTAATTGTAATGCTTTTTAGCATGTAAAAGGATAGTAATTAAAATCTTTAAATTAGACAACTAGATGTCACGGGATAAAAGTGTTAGGAGGTTTAACACCTCAAGAAGTAAGTGAAAAGTAGGGGCAAAAACATGGTGAAAACGTACTTACTCCACCTCAGAAAGTATCTATTATTAAACTTTATCTTGAAAAGTTTCAAGACCCTATTATACAAGTTTTGCTCGTCGCAGCCGTTGTTTCTTTAGGCCTTGCGTTCGTAGAAAACAACTTTATTGAAAACCATTGGAATATTCATTGCCATCTTTCTTGCCACCGCAATGAGGCTTCTATTTCGAATTAGATGCAGCCAAAAAGTTCGAAGTACTCAATACACTTGAAGAAGAACAGATGGTGAAAGTGCGTCGTAATGGAGTGGTAGAAGAAGTGATGCGCAAAAGATATTGTAGTGGGAGATGTGATCTTAATAGAGACAGGAGATGAGATTCCTGCCGACGCTTGTTTAGTAGAAGCAATAGATTTGCAGGTGAACGAGTCGTCGCTTACAGGCGAACCCATCACCACTAAGCATGTAGAAACAACCCCATCTAAAGGCACTGAGGCCTATCCCCTAACGTATTGCTTCGCTCAAGCATGGTAATGAGCGGTCGAGGAACGGCAGTTGTGACCGCAGTTGGCGACGAAACAGAGATCGGAAAGGTGTCGCATAAGTCTACAGAGCTCACTTTTACCAAGACACCGCTAAGCATTCAGCTTTCAAAGTTAGCCAAGTTGATTAGTAAGATTGGCGTAACAGTGGCAGTATTGGCTTTTGTTCTTTTCCTTGTTCACGATATTTTGGTGAACCCAATATGGCAAACTAATCACTATTTAGATATGCTGAGGTGGTTCTCTTCACTACTTTATGTTCAGCGTAACCATTATTGTTATAGCTGTTCCAGAAGGACTTCCTATGGCGGTTACATTGTCATTGGCCTCAATATGCGCCGAATGCTCAAGAGTAACAATCTTGTTAGAAAGCTACATGCATCTGAAACGATGGGAGCAGTTACGGTGATCTGTACCGATAAAACAGGAACACTTACCCAAAACAAGATGCAAGTGAATGATTTTTGCACGCAGTTGCGAAGACGATGAGTTGCTTTTTGAGGCGATATCTGCCAACACTACTGCCGAATTATCATTGTCTCCAAACGAAGAGACAATGCAACTACCACTATTCCAGAGGCATTGGCAATCCAACCGAAGTGGCATTGCTGCTTTGGTGCTATCAAAAAGGCAAGAATTATAACGACTATCGTGGCGAAACAAGATACTTCATCAACTTCCTTTCTCAACAGAAAGAAAGTACATGGGCACCATTTCGCTCTATAATGGCGTGCCTTATCTCTTTATAAAGGTGCTCCTGAAGTGGTGTTGTCGTTCTGTAACATCACAGAAGACAAGATAGCAGAGACCGAAAGCACCCTTCGTGGCTATCAAGATAAGGCAATGCGCACCCTTGCTTTGGCTTATAAAGCAACTCGATAGCGATGTGGTTGAAAGCATAAAAGACAACTCTTTGAGTGCAGAACTATTGCAAAGACCTCTGCTTACAGGCTGTTTTTGCCATCTCAGACCCTATCAGAGACGACGTTCCTAACGCCGTTTCTGAATGCCAAGAGCTGGTATTAACGTTAAAATGGTTACTGGTGACACTCGGCAACAGCCATTGAGATAGCTAAACAGATTGGTATTTGGAAACGAAGAGGGCGTTTCTGAGAGTGAAAAGGAACGTTGGCACATCACAGGAACGCAGTTTGCAGACCTCGATGACAATGAGGCTTACGAGCGAGTAGCATCTTTAAAGGTGATGTCTCGTGCACGTCCAACAGACAAACAACGCTTAGTTGAATTGCTACAAGCCCGCAATGAGGTGGTAGCAGTTACGGGAGATGGAACCAATGACGCTCCTGCTCTGAACCATGCACATGTTGGTTTGTCGTTAGGTTCAGGCACTTCGGTAGCTAAAGGGCAAGTGCTATGAGCTTTATTAGACGACTCTTTCAGCTCAATTACATTGGCTGTGATGTGGGGAAGATCGCTTTATCGCAACATTCAGCGTTTCCTTTATTTCCAATTGATTGTGAATCTCACCGCATTGTTATTGGTTGTGGGAGGCGCATTCATAGGAACTAACATGCCATTAACCGTTACTCAGATCCTTTGGGTAAACCTTATCATGGACACTTTCGCTGCAATGGCGTTGGCATCTCTGCCTCCTTCTAAAGATGTTTTGAAGGAAATGCCCGTAAACAAAGCGATTTCATCATCTCCAAAAGGCGATGTTTGAGGAATACTTACACACGGAATATTTCTTTCTTTATCGTGCTTTTCTCGATGTTATATTATTATGAAACGAGGTAAAGTAACGGCATAACAACTCATCATCTCACCATATTCTTCACCACTTTTCGTGATGATTCAATTGTGGAACCTATTCAATGCGAAGACATTTGGATGCAAAAGACTCTGCCTTTAGCAATCTAAAACAGAGTAAAGGACTGCTTCTTGTGTTCCTAATTGTGTTGATTGGGCAGTGGCTTATCGTGTCTTTTGGTGGTAGATGTTTAGAACCGAACCCCTATCTCTTTGTGAATGGGGCGTAATTATTGTACTTACATCACTTGTTTTGTGGGTAGAAGAATTGAAAAGACTATGGACTCGCAGAACAAAGTAAAAAACATTATATTCGACTTAGGTTGTATCTTGGTTGAACTTCACCCGCAACGTTGTATCAATTCCTTTCGTTCTTTAGAGCAGAAGCCGTTGCAAAGTATATAGAAACATCAAACACGAGATTTGTTCTATCATATTGAGGTAGGAAAGATCACTAATGCGGCCTTTTGTGAAGCAGTTCGAGAGCTAACGAATTGCCCTTGAAAGACGAAGAGATTGAAGGTGCGTGGAATTCGCTTATTGGAACCATTCCAGAACATAAGCTACAAGCCATTAAAGAGCTTGCTAAAACGCACCAATTGTTTATTCTTAGTAACACCAACGCAATGCATTGGGCATGTTGCGAGCCTTTGTTTACAACCGAAAAGGGCGAAAACGATGTTGCAACTCTTTCAAGATATCTTCCTATCTAACGAGCTTCAGCTCATCAAACCCAGTGCAGAGATCTTTCAAGAGGTGGTGAAACGAACGGGAATAAAGCCCGAAGACTTTATTTATCGATCGACTCTTCAACCCAATTGCGATGCTGCTTGCCAACTTGGTTTTAACGTATTGCGACCCAAGGGCACTATTTGGCCCCAAAAGCTATTGAAATAGAAATATGACAACGCTATATCTCACCCCAGAAACAAAGCAGTTGCAACCCAGTGTGGCAACTATTGGTTTCTTCGATGGGGTACATTTAGGGGCATCAACACGTGCTAAAGCAGGTGGTTGAGCATGCTCATAGAAGGCAATGGACATCTATTGCTATCATTCGATGTGCATCCACGAGCCGTTGTGCAACCAAATTTCACGCCAGAACTCATCACTCGCTCGAAGAAAAAGCTACAATTGATTGCTGAAACGGGTGTAGATATAACCGCAGTGTTGCCTTTCTCTGTAGAAATGGCACAGCTTTCGGCTTTTCATTTCATGCAAACCATCTTAAAAGAGCAGTTAAACGTACAGCAACTCATCATTGGTTACGACAATCGTTTTGGTAAACAAAGCGGTGAAACCTTTGAAGATTATGTGCGATTTGGTGCAGAATTGGGCATAGAAGTGCTCCTTTCCACTCCATTCGATACGCCACAAGGACGTGCTTCGTCGTCAACTATACGCAAGATGTTGCACAATGGCGAGGTAGATGTGGTGCAACAGCTCCTTAGTCGTCCTCATTCTTTCTTGGGAAAGGTAGTTCATGGCTATCAAGAAGGTCGCAAATTAGGCTTTCCAACCGCCAATATCGAAGCCCAATATAGCACTACAATTCTACCAAAAGAAGGCGTTTATGCCGTTCAAATAGAGACTTTTCTGCTACCCACAAACGCTATAATGGAATGCTAAATATAGGCAATCGACCCACCTATGGCACTTTTAAACAAACCATAGAGGTGCATATTTTGACTTTTAATGAAGAGATATACGATAGCGAGGTGCGTGTGTTCTTTATTGAAAAGAGTGCGAGATGAAGTGAAATTTTCATCGAGTAGAGCAACTCAAAGAACAGCTTATTGCCGATAAAAAGAGGTAGAACAAATTCTTAAACTCACACAATAATCATTCAATACAAATTCTATTCACTATGGATTCTACATTAAAAATCTGTTTAAAAGCCGTTGGTTTCCTTATTTTAGTAGCCGTTATTCAAGCCATTTCGCTTTATATTGTGGGTGCAGTTTATGCAGTTTCTTCCGATACTCATTCGTAGAAGTGATGCATGTGATATCAACTCAGGGCTGGGAGTTAGCCAATGAGGTGATAATACCATCGACCATATTAGGACATATCATAACCATTCCTTGCTTTTTATTGGCAAAATGGACGCCCATATCAACTCATTATATCTCAAAAAAGCCCTATCAGCTTTTAGGTCTCATCGTTCTTTTTCTCGCTATTCATCGTTCTTCCCTTGGCAGGAATATACAGAATGGACAGGTATAGAGACTGTCGAAAGACATTCAAAAGCTTTTTAATGCAATCATGCAAAAGCCCTTTGGTATTGTAGCTAGTGGCGATATTGGCCCCCATTGTGGAAGAGATTGTGTTTAGAGGAGCCATTTTAAGAGTTTTGTTAGAATGTTTCTCGGGCAAGAAAGCATGGATTGCCATTGTTATTTCAGCAGTTGCTTTTTGGTTTGTTCCATGGCAATTTGGCGCAAGCAATTAACGCTTCGTTCCTTGGTTTGATACTTGGTTGGCTCTATTATCGCACCAAAAGCATCATTCCTTCTATGGTTTTTGCATCTGGTGAACAACGTTTCTACAGTGGTAATGACACTTGCTTTCTCTTCAAATCCAGATATAAAGGTGATTGAAATGTTTTGGAAACAACCTTCCACTTGCTGTTGGTTGCCTCACTGTGTCGGCTCTTTTTAGCTATTGGCACCTTCCTTCTTATTCGTAAAAATATAGAATATCGCATCCCGTTTAGCGTCTTTGCGTGTTGTGAAGTGGGTGCAGAATATCTTGAAAGATAATGCACTTTATTCTAAAAAGAAGATGCAACTCGTTTTTAAACGACTTATATATAAATAGGTGAGAGAGCGTGCCAATTGTTTTCTTTTTAACAAATATTAGTGGAGATAACGATGTGCATTGCGCACCATTCTAAGTTAGAAAAAGGTGCTTTTTAGTATTTTTTGCCCATCTTGAGGCTCTCGTTTATGCCCTTGATGATGTGCAGATGTCCACTAAAAAGCATTCCTTTTTGATTTTTCTATTTCAGTAAAACATCACTCAAAAACTGCCTTCCGTTGAGTCTTATTTTTGCTTTTTATCGATAAAAGGTGGCTTTTCTTCTTTTACACATATCGCTAAAACACCCTAAAAGCATCGTTTTTCATCGAGCAAACACATTGCTTTCGTGTTGCAATAGCATTGCTTTTGCCTTGTCAACTCACTGCTTTAGCTCATTCTTTGCGTATTTCTCATCTTTTGCATCATCTTTTAAAAGAATAGTTCAATGAAATAAGAAAGTGTGCGCTGTGTTTTTGTTATTGGAAAAGCAAGGGTGAGCGACCCCAAAGAAAGGGAAAATAGGGCAAGATGCAAAGATGCTAAATTTAAATTAATTAACAAATTGAGCATAAAAGTCAATTTTTATTAAGTAGTTTATAAAAATATTGTTTAAAGGATAAGAGCTACTACTTTATTAGTAAAGAACAACCAACCTAAAGCAGTCTCCACTAGTAGATTGAAAATGCCCTATAACAGAGCAAAATACAAGAAATACAAGCGTCTAGAACTACAACTACCTTACAAAAAGAAAAAGAAATAACTAAAAACAACGATGAAAAGTAATAAGCATCTATTAAAAGAAACCATGCTTAAAGCCGCATTTGGTGCTTTAATAGCAATGGCTCTATTGGTGAATCAAAGGCTCAAGTAACCTAAAAACACCTAACACCACCCTTGAAGTTGTTATAAAAGAAGATTCAAAAGCAAATGAACCTTCGCTTTTTCTATGATGATAGCTTAGCAAAAGTGATGGTGAACAACATTGATGTCAAAGACGAAAAAGTGCAAAACGTGTTGAATCAATTGTTGAAAGGAAAGGGTATATCTTTTAAGGTGGAAGATAATGTGGTGTGTTGCGCAAAGAAAAACGCACCAGTAGCAAAGGAAAAAGGCTACAGATTCTAAACGTAAAATCACTGGAAAGGTGCTCGATGAGGCTCAACAACCAATGATTGGCGTTACTGTTGCAGTGAAAGGTAGTACCACAAGAGCCGTTACTGACATAGACGGTAACTATCAATTGCAAACAAGTGAGCCTGCTCCTGTGTTTGCAATTTAGCTATCTTAGCTATAAAACTAAAAGAGGTGAAGGCTTCGGGAAAAGATGCTATTACAACCACTATGGATGTGGATTCGAAAGGCATTGAGACGAGGTGGTGGTAACCGCTTTGGGTATTAAAAGAGATAAAAAGATGTTGGGCTACTCGGTGCAAGACATCAAAAAGCGATGCTTTGAACACCACTGGTGACCCCTCTGTTGTGGAGTGCTTTGTCGGGAAAAAGTGGCAGGTTTGCAAATGAATACCGCCAGTACTGGTCTTGGAGGATCTACTAAAATCACTATAAGAGGTAACTCATCACTCACCGATAACAACCAACCTTTATGGATTGTAGATGGAGTTCCCTTCTCAGATAACAACACTTCTAACGCTTCTGCCTATGGAGGTTACGACCGAGGAGGCACTTCTTTGGATATAAACCCAGACGATATCGAAAGTATTTCGGTGCTAAAAGGCCCTAATGCAGCGGCTCTTTTATGGTTCAAGAGCAGGTAATGGTGTGATCTTAGTCACCACTAAAAAGGGCGCAAAACAAGTCTGGTTTCGGTGTAAGTTATAACGGAAACTTTACATGGAGCAGCGTTTCGCAAGCTATTAAGATGCAAAATCGATTCGGACAAGGTAGCAATGGCGCTGTAAACTATAAACGCAATGCCAGCGGAGACATTGAAGGTTTGAACGGAGAGTTGTCTTTTGGTCCTGAATTAGATGGACACGAAGAATACAATTGGTATGGAACGAAGTCGCCTTATCAATACACAGGCGATAAACTTCGTGATTACTTTAAAACAGGTTTCTCTCAATTTCATACCGTTGCACTAGGTAATAACAGCGAAAAAGGACATTATCGCCTATCTATTGGCTACAATGATAACAAGGGATTGTTTAAGAATGAAACCTTAGATAAATTGTCTATCGACCTCAATGCAGGTACTGTTGTGAACAAATATCTTTCTCTTGATGGTAAGATCTCATTGTCTCATATGAAGGCTTGCAATCGTCCTTACTCGGATTGAATGGCGAAGTGGCTCAACTTTTTACTCATTCCGGGTAACGTTTCATAAAGTTTGGAAGAAAACCAAAGCTCTGAGACTCAAATTCACCGCAATTGGTTTGGTCCCAAACCAACATTATTCGAACCCATATTACGTTCGTCACCGCTATAAAAAAACAGCGATGAGCGATGGAGACCTTTGGTTATTATGGCGCAAACATCAACCTTCTCGATAATTTAAAGCTCAATGCGAAATACTCTTTTGATTATTATAGAACTCGATTGCAAACATCTGACCTTAGTTTAGTAGATCAAGCGATTAGCACAGAGCACATCAACTTGGCAAGAGAAGATCACTACTGATGGTATGCAACGTGGCGAAGAATCACTTTGAACACAACATTCAAATGCTGTACTTGGCAATAACCAACTAACTCCCAAAGCTTCGTGTTGATTATTCGTTAGGGAGGTAATGTCATGTATCAAAAAGTATGAGCTCTTTCAAGGAGGCGTTCAAAACATGTTAAACAAAGATGTTTGGGTGTATAACACTGGTGGAAAGCTTGTAAGTGGTGGTGATAACGGTTTTAATAGAGCGATGTATTCGGTGTTTGCATCGGCTCAATTGGCTTATTCTGAATATCTTTCGTTGAGACTTAACCGCTCGAGAACGACTGGTCTTCTACGCTTCCTAAGGTCAAAACTCATTCTTCTATCCTTCTGCAAGCATTAGCTTTATGTTCTCAGACTTTATGAAGTCGATTGATAAACCATTGCCTTCTTGGGTGACTTTCGCTAAGATTAGAACCTCATTAGCGCAAGTTGGTAAGGATCCAAGCCCCTACAATCTATACAATACACGTAAGTTTGAATTTGAATCAGGTATCAGAAAGCCCGTTGTTAACACCATAAAGATGAACGATATGCTTAAACCTGAGATCAAAACTTCGTATGAATTGGGTCTCGATATGAAGTTCCTTAACAACCGATTAGGCTTCGATTTCACTTATTATTATAGCGTAACACGCAACCAATCGATGTTAGTTGATGCCGCAGCACCATGGTCTCAGCAGTGGGTTAACGCAGGAAAGATCTTGAATAGAGGTGTAGAAATGATGGTTTATACCACTCCTATTCAAACAAAGGACTTGACCTTCAATCTCAATATGAACTTTGCTCACAACCGATCTATCGTGAAAGAGCTCGCACCTGGTGTGCAACGCATCTACTTTAACGGTGATAACAACATGCCAGTACGTGTTGGTGCGGTTGTAGGAGGAAAGCTTGGAGACATCTATGCCAATAATCTTATGAAGCGAAACGATGCTGGTCAGGTGATAGTTAACGCACAAGGATTACCCCAACCAGCCACTGGAAATGGTAATTTGGAACAGTATTTGTTAAGCAACCCCATAGGAAATATACAGCCAGACCTATTGATGTCGGTTACACCTTCATTGACCTTCAAAGGCATTTCGCTAACAGCTATGTTCGATATGCGCTTTGGTGGCAACATAATGTCAGTGTCAGAAGGTATGGCAACCTCTGTAGGTACATCTGAAAGAACCTTGAATCGTGGCGAATATAAAGAGATATCAGGTGTGAAAGACTATTATATGGTGGTGCCAGGAGTGAAAGAAGATGGTTCAATTAACGACATTCAGTGAGCGCTCAGGCATATTATTCAACCATAGGTATATACAAATCGCAGAAAGGTTATGCCGAAGAGTTCATCCATAGCGCATCTTATATCAAGCTAAAGGAATTGTCTTTGGGTTATAGTTTCCCACAACGCATGCTCAAAAGACTCCTTTTACAGCCTTAAAACTATCATTTGTGGCATGAAACCTCTGCTTCTTGATGAAACATACACCAGGAAATCCTGATGGAGGCTATGATACTACAATGTTTTCTCAAGCACTTGACTTTGCAGCAGTGCCCTATACACGAACCTTTGGTTTCTCTATTAACGTTGGATTTTAATGTAATAAAAGATATGAAAAGCTTGTCAATTCATAAGAAAAAAACAATATACTTGACTGCCGTAAGTGCCCTTGTTGGTTGCTACGACCTAAATGATTTAAGTAAAAACCCATACGAATTGCCCGACAACTCGTCTCAATCTAAGGAGATAAACGTCGAGAAAGACAATTCAAAATATGCCGATATCAATATCGACTTCGCTGTATCTGCAAACGATTCAGTAAACCTTAAAAGTAAACTTGCAGACGCTCCAGCTATCTTTCGCAACTTTTTATACGAAGGATATTATAACGATTATCAGATCACCACGAACCTATCGCACGACATCTATGCAGGCTTTGTGGCTAATAATCAACCCAAACACGCTGGAAAAACATCAGATTACAATTATGGAGACGGCTGGTCTGGAGCACGTTGGCGTCACTTTTACGAGAATCGTTCAAGCGAATATAGAGACCTTTTGCGTGCTTTTAAATTCAACGAGCACCCAGAACGTTATAAAAACATGTTCTACATCACTCGCATCTACTATGCTTTCTTAGCGCTTGCCAATACAGATACATACGGATCTATGCCTTTTAGAGAGTATGTTCGTGCGAGAATACCCGAAACCAACAATGTTGCTTACGACACACAACAAGAGGTTTACGATGCAATGTTTCGCATGTTAGAGCAAGCAGTTGATAGTATTGCGCCCGAAGACAACACCCAATACAATGTAGATAAGCAAGATATATGCTACTTTGGCGATGTAAATAAGTGGTTACGCTTTGCAAATACATTGCGTTTGCGTATGGCTTTGCGCATTTCTAACATCGATCCTGCTCGTGCAAAGACTGAAGCTGAGGCTGCATTGAACAACAAATACGGTTTAATGACAAGCAATGCCGATAACATGCAGACTGTTCCTAAGCATGCAACTGTGGCACTTGGCGGTTTAGAAGATGGTGGAAACGAGAACGTTTTGTCTATGTGTAGTGTCGCTTATGGTGGAGAAAGCGTGATGTCTTACGATCTTGAGCAATTCTATCGCAATCTATCTACAGGCGGAGGAACCTACAAAATAAAGACAGGTAGAAACAAATACGAAGAGAAAGTGATTGACCCTCGCTGCTTAGTGTGCTGGTATCGAGGTGGAATGACAAGCAATACGATTGCAGCAGGTGAGGAAAGTCTTCGTGAAGACTTCAAAGGTTGCAAGCGAGGAGCGCAAGTTCCCGACATATCTATGGGTACATTGATGTACAGTATCACACGAACTCAACCCAAGCCAGCATCACATCAGCTCAATCCTAACTATTGGTTTAACTATGCTCAGCCTACAGTTTGGTTGGGATATGCCGAAAGTTTGTTCCTAAAGGCAGAGGCTGTGCTACGTGGTTGGACTGCAACTGGACTCACAATGAGCGTTGAAGACTATTTTAAAGCAGGTGTAAAGGCGTCGTTAGACTATTATATGATACCTCAAAACACCAACCTTCCAGGTGCGGCAGATAGCTACATGGCAGGCTTAAAGGTGCTAAACGACGGCACATTTAATAGTGGTGACAAAGAAAAAGTACTCGAAGCGATTATCACTCAGAAGTGGATGGCCATCTTTCCAAATGGAAATGAGAGGTTGGGCTGAATTGAGAAGAACAGACTATCCACGCATACTTAATCAGCTAACTAATAACAGTGGTGGCGATGTTCCTAACGGAAAGACCATCAAACGCATATTCTATCCAAACTCAGAAGCGGGTAATCAATACTTCACAAGCCATCAAGAGCTTCAAAATATGAATAGTCAAGGCAAGCGATTGTGGTGGGATGTGGACGATACCAACGATGAACAAGGCGTTTGGAAGAAGCCAAAATAACTTTAGAACACAACCCTAATGAGGTAGAAAAGATAGTCTACTGCATTCCTTTTTCATGTTATGTTAGAATAGAAAAGTCAAAAAACAAGTCTTAAAAGTAGTTATTACAGCTAGGTAGCAGTAGACTTTAATATTGAAAGCAGAGCCTTCATATAGGTTATATAATAGGGATATAAAGATTGTTTTAGCTCTGTCTTTCGTCAACACAGGTATGTTTTCATCCATACCTGTGTTCTTTTTGTTAGTCACCTTGAAAGCTTTTGGGTGCCCAACGCCATTCTTTTTCCTGTCTATTTCATTTTTCTTTTTAATGTAGAGTTCAGCCATTTCTCGTTTCCCTTTTAAGTATCTTTTCTTTATTCATTTCGCTTTCTTTCTTTAACCATTCCATAATCTGTTTCCCTTTTAACTATCTTACCCGTCCCTTTATTCATTCTGCTTTCGTCTCCTTTTGCTCGTCTTTAAAATCTTGCAAAGAATCTTTCCTCAACTCCATTCTATTCACCTTACTTTGCAATAGCATTGCTTTTGGGGTGAAATCTCATTGCTTTTAGGGACGTAATAGCAGTCCTTTTGCAGTGTAAAAAGCATAGCATTTGCAAGATGAAAGCGTAATGTGTTGAAAATAAAAGGAGGTGTGAGGGGTAGAGCGATAGCATGAAGAAAAATGAAATGAAAAGGAGAAAAATGCTTGAAGAATGAGTATCTTTTACTTTACATTATCCATGTTATAGCGTTGCAGTTCATTTCTTTATCATACATCTTTATATTTTTGTTTCTTTAAGTCTTTACCCTTTCTTGTTCTGCTACTTTTTGTAAATATTTTGGCTTAAACTGTAAAAATATTGAGCAAAATATGATTTTTATTTGTGAAAAAGATGTATATTTGTTGCGTTATAAAAGAAATAATAAGAAGTAAGAAATATCTTCGAGCAATCTGTTATTTACCGACTTAGAAGAATTTAAACAATTAAATATTAATCGAAAATGAAAAAGAAATTAGCACTTGCAATGGCATTTCTTTGCTTGTCTACTGGTGTTTTTGCACAACGAAAGGTTGAAGTTGTGGAGAAAGTGAAGGTGAATACCAACGCACCTGCAGGGCAAAAGTGATCAAAAAGAAAAAGTGGCAATTGGACGCTTTTTCTAATGAAACTCAATATGGAAAAAGGACTTTTCTATGATAAAGGAAAACGACCCAATGGGAAAGCAAGCCCTCGATATTTTATCATCTAAATTGGCAGCTTCTGGTAAGTTTTTGTTGCTCGAACGTGGCGATCTTGATGCCTTATTAGAAGAGGTTAAGAAAGGAGATGGAGGCGCAAACACCATTGGTGCCGACTATTTAATTATCGGTTCGATTACAGAATTCGGTAGAAAAAGAACGTGGGAAAGCAAGGCGTTTTCACCAATACTAAAAACACAAACCGTTGACGCTGCCGTTGCTATTCGATTGGTAGATGTGGCTTCTGGCCTGATAGTTTACTCTGATGAGGCAAAGGGTTCGGCAGAAATTACTAGTAAAACAACCTTGGGTTTGGGTAGCAATGCAGACTATGATGCATCTTTAAGCGATAAAGCTATATCTGAAGCGATAGGTCAATTGGTTGAAAACATCATCAATAAATGCACCAATAAACCATGGCGTACCTACTTTTTAGCTACGACGACGATGCAGTTCTTATCGGAGGAGCAGAGTCGAAGCATTGTTGCAGGCGATATGTTTGCTGTTAAGACGAAAGGAAAGAAGGTAAAGAATCCTCAAACAGGTGTAATGATAGAACTTCCAGGTAAGAAAAGTGGGACAAGTGAAGGTGCTTTCTACTGCTGGAGACACTCCTGAAACCGAGTATTCTGTGGTAGAAGTGTCAGCAACAACACCCTATCGATGCAAGTAAAATCAATGACTATTATATCGAAGAAAATTAAAAATAGGAACTATGAAGACTAAAAATTATATTGTTTTTGAGTGTCTTGGTGCTTTTTAGTTGCATGCAAAACAAGTTATCCAAGAGAACAACAATCGGGCAAAAGAAGATGTTGCTTTCTTGCTATTTGTGTCGTATAAGCAATATGTAAAACAAGCCTCTTACAGTTGTTTTAGATGGTGGTGTAACCTTTACTGCAAAGGCAGTGAAAGACAGAAAGGCAACTTATAAAGGAGAATCTTATGCCGTTAAGCCTGGAGCACGTGACATTATTGTGCGCAGTGGCAACGATGTTATCTACTCAAAAAGCTATTCTTATCTCCACAAGAGACCAAACAAATTAAATTACCATAATGAAAAACTTTTTATCTATTGCCCTACTTGCTGGCTTAATGACGGCTTTGTTCGACCCAAAAACCGCTCTATTCGTGGTATAACTACGAAGATGTTACCTACAAGTTCGATAAAAAGCAGAGCGAAGCTGCTCAACAACACTTGTTGGAAGAATATCAAAAAAATGATTGAAAAGCAAAAAGGGATTGCGCAAAACTGTGCCCCCAGGACTCAATGCTGAGTATGGTTTTTGCTTTGTAAAGCTAGGTAAAAAGAAGAAGGAATAAAGTATTTAAAGGCCAGAAATCGCCCTTTATCCCGAGTCAGCAACATACGTTAGTAGAATAATTAAACAATTAGAGAAATGAAAAAAAGTACTTATTCATCGTAGTAACGATATTGCTACTCGCTTCTTGTTCAGAAACAGTTACACTTGGAACTCAATATCCCTAAGATGTATACTGATAAGCCTACATCTATCGTAATCATGCCTCCTATCAATAAAACTAACTTTGTTCAGGCTAAAGAATACTTCTACACGACACTTTATGGACCTCTTTGTGAAAAGGGATATTATGTGTTTTCACCCTTGATGACAATGGATTTGTTTTAAAGGCGAGAGTGCTTATGATAGCGAAATGTTTATCAATGGCGACCTAAAGAAATTCCGTTCTATCCTTGGAGCCGATGCTTGTATGTTCACAACTATCAAGTCTTGGAAACGTAATAACCTTGGAGGAGTGATCACAGTGGACGTAGAATACACTCTAAAGTCAACTCGAACAAATGAAATACTCTATCAACGTGAGGGATTAATACGCCTTGATACCAGTGTAGGAGTATCGGGTGGAGGTCTCTTTGGAGCTCTTATTAATATGGCAGCAACGGCTATTAATACTGCAGCAACAGACAAAGTGATTGCTGGAAGACGTTGTTCTGCATTTGTGTTGAGCACCTTCCTGCAGGTGTTTACGACGAAGTGCACTACAATAAGGACGAAAAGAGTCCAGCAGGAAAGAGCTTTTATCAAAGCAACCGTAAAATAATTGATCCGCTTGCGATGAGCGGAGTGTGAGTATTTTCATAATTTTTAAAGTTTTAATGGATGTCCTTTCTGCACGTTCTCAGCATTGTTGTTGAGCCGTGTAGAAAGGCTTTTGCGTTCTATTTTTGCCCTTCTTTTATGCTTAAAGAGTCTTTTCTTTAAGTCGAATTGGTAGCTATTGAAATGCTTTTTACTCCTTTTCTCCTCCTTTGTTCTCTTTAAAAACATCTTGTTATTCCCCTTTTCGCTCCTTGTTCTCTCGTTTTCTTCTTTAATTCCCCTCGCCTTTAATGGTGCTTTGTCCCTTCTTTCAATCACCTACACTTTCTTGCTTTGCAATAGCATTGCTTTTTTAGGGTTGAAAAAGTCAATGAGTTTACAGGGTAAAAGCAACGTAATTGCAGGGTAAAAGTATTGAGATTGTTTGCCGTGTTGCAAAACCATTGATTTTGAATGTCATAACCTAAAAGGAGGAAAGAGGCGGTTTGCGGTGACAAAACAGCTTGAAATAGGTCAAAATAATTGCAAATTGAAAGAAATAACACAAAAAAACTAAATCGCTATACATTTTAAATCAGAAAAAGCAGTAATTTTGTAGCTGTAATATTGTAATCTAATTATAGAAGATTGTGACAAGATAATATTCAAATGATGATGATTACAAACTATACTTTCTTTCCTTCCTTTTTGTATGCAAACCCTATCGCAAAAGTGCATCTGCAATGACTTTTTTCGGTAGCAAAAAGATAAGAAAGAAACCACAAAAGCGTTCAAAAGCGATTATAATAAGCTCGTTGGAAGAGACACTATGGCCATTAAAGGCTTGATGGGAGTGATTCAAAAAGAAAATGATTATTATTTAGAAATTCCCAAAACACTGATCGGAAGAGAGATTCTTGTGTCGAATAAGTTCCTTCAAGTGCCCCAAGAATTAAACGAAGCGGGTGTGAACAAGGGTATTAATTACGAGAATAAAACCATTAAGTTCGAGTGGGAAAAGGGCTTAAACAAACTCAATATCCGTGAACAACGACTCACACCAGAGGTTTATAACTATGCAATGGCACCTTCGGTGAAAGATAACTATATCAATCCGTTGATTGCAAGTCTTAAAATCGAGGGAGTTAGTAAGGATTCGGCTTCGGTAGTGGTGAAAGTTACCAACCTGTTCAATGGTAAAGACGAGTGTTTGAACGATGTTTTCAACCTCATCAACTTAGGAACCAGTGCTAATAGTGAGCTTTCTCGCATCTTAAGTATGAAGGCTTTCGACAACAATGTGGCAGCCACTTCAGAGCTAACCACTGTTGTTCACGAAGGAAAAAGCAAAACCAACATCACAATTGTGGTGAGTACATCACTCATTTTGTTACCTTCTCGCCCAATGATGGGCCGTTTAGAGAATCAACGTGTGAGCTGTTCACAACAAGTAGATTGCACTACGGCGACAATCAGCCCGAAGTGGCAACAAAAAACTATATCACTCGTTGGAAATTAGAGCCTAAAGACACCGCTGCTTATATGCGTGGCGAGTTGGTTGAGCCAGTAAAACCCATCGAATTCTATATCGATCATGCCGTTCCAGCTAATATTTTGCCCTATATTAAAAAGGGAATACTCGATTGGAACAAAGCTTTTGAACGTGCAGGGTTTAAGAATGCGGTGGTAGTTCACGAGTTTACAGACAGCATGGCCTTAGAAGGTGACGACGTGAAGTATAGCGTTTTAACCTATGATGCATCGGAAAAGGCTAACGCAATGGGTCCTTCTGTGATCGATCCACGCACAGGCGAGATTTTAAAAGCAGATGTTATTTGGTGGCACAACGTGCGTTCTCTGTTGAAAGAGTGGATTATGGTGCAAACAAGTGCGTACAATCCTGCTGCAAGAAACGTGGTGTTGCCCGATAGTTTAATTGGTGATGCGGCTCGTTTTGTGGCTTGTCACGAGGTAGGACACTCGCTTGGATTGCGTCATAACATGCGAGCTTCGAACGCTTATCCCACTGATTCGTTGCGTTCACGTAGCTTTACAGATAGAATAGGAGGCACTTCGGCTTCTATTATGGACTATGCACGCTTTAATTACATTGCACAACCAGGTGATAAGATTGTGAAAAACTCTCCAAACATCGGTCCATACGACCTCATGGCGATTGAGTGGGGCTATCGTTGGTATCCTAATGAGGGTGTAGCAAAGAATGAATTATACAGCTTCCTCAATAAACATCAAAGCAAAGAATATCAATATAGCGAGGCGCAAAGTCAGCGTTCGGCAATCGATCCACGCTCATTAAGCGAGGATTTAGGCGATGATGCGATGAAATCTGCATCTTATGGCATTGCTAACTTAAAGCGAATTATGCCTAATGTGATTTCTTGGACCACCACAGGAGAGCAAGGTCAGACCTATGATGAGGCGTCGAAGTTTTACAGTTCGATTATTTATCAATGGAGTTTGTATAGCTATCATGTGCTAGCTAACGTGGGTGGAATGTATGTTGAGAATACTGTTGTGGGCGATGGAAAGCGTACTTTCACTTACGTTGAGAAGCCAATACAGCAAAGAGCAGTGCAGTTCTTGTTAAAGAGGTGCTAAGCGATCAGCCATGGCTATTCAATACGCCGATAAAGTAGTATACCTATTTAAATAAGAAGACTCCCTATTGGGGTGCAAGAGATGTCTCCTACCTACTCGCTTATCAATCAACAAAGCTACATTTTGTGGGACATTCTCGACAATACACGTCTTGTTCGTATGCTCGAAAACGAGATGCGCAACGGCAAAGACAAAGCTTTTACGGTGATAGAGCTCATGGATATGTTGCATAATCATATCTTTAAGACCACAATAGCAGGCGTTTCGCCATCTATTTCGCAAAGAAGTCTACAGAAAAACTTCGTCGATGCGCTCATAACTGCAGCGGCAGAAAGCGAAGGAGTGAAGATAAATAAAAAGCTAAAAGCATAGTAATAACATCATTGAAAAACGATGAGTTCCAGCTCGGTTGCAATGAGTTGAGCTCGGCTCCACGTATCATTGAGCTCACAGGAACACAGGCTACACGAGTGAGTGACGCTATAAGTGTGAAGCGAGGAGAGCTTATTCGCATTATGAAGTTATTGAAACAACGCACTACAACAGCTGATACTGCGGCTCGTTTGCATTACGAAGATGTGATTTTACGTATTCAAACGGCTCTCTGGATTGACTAAGTAGAAGAAAGAAAAAGTCAATGTAATTAAAAACACGATAGAAGAATATCAGTAATAACAAAGAATAAAAATAACAATATGAAAAAGACTATTAGGAGCATTTTGTTTGTTGTTCAGTTTGCGGTGGCATTGTATGCACAAGAGCGCACAATAACAGGTGTTGTGGTAGATGCCGAATTAAATAATGATCCGCTTCCAGGGGCAACTATTTCGGTAACAACCGCAGGTTCACGAGTTGAAACGGGTGCCGTTAGCGATTATGAAGGTCGTTTTACGCTGAAAGTAGACTCGCTAACAAAGAGCTTTACCGTTCGTTATTTGGGCTATCAAACACAAACTGTGAATATCATTGCAGGCAAGTCTGAATACACTATTGCACTAAAATCAGATGCAAAAGGTGGTTGGTGAGGTCGTAGTTACAGGATATCAGAAGATAGATAGACGCAAATTAACTGCTTCTGTCACCTCTGTTAATATCTCAGATGAGAAGATTGGAGCCGTAAAAAGTATCGATCAGGCTCTTTCTGGACAAATAGCTGGATTGTCAGCAATAAGCTCTTCGGGTGCACCAGGAGCGCCAGTGAAGATCAGAATACGTGGAACTGCGTCGCTAAATGGCTCACAAGAGCCTCTATGGGTGCTCGATGGCATGCCAATGGAGGCACAGATATTCCTAATATGGAAGATCTTAAAGACATAGATAATATCTATCAAACCTCAATTGCAGGTATTAACCCAGCCGATATCGATAATATCACGGTGTTAAAGGATGCTGCTGCCACTGCAATTTATGGTGCTCGAGCAGCTAATGGTGTGATTGTTATCACCACAAAAACGAGGAAAAGCAGGTAAACCAAATATCTCTTTCTCTTCAAAATTCACCTTCTCGCCAAAGAGTAACATTGATAAATTGAACATGTTGAACTCTAATGAGAAGGTAAACCTTGAACTTGAGCTGCTAAGCAGCGGTTATTCTTATCGTGAAGGCAAAGGAGATGTGTCCAAAATCTTAACTTCTTTAGGCGAGTTGTCTACCTTTAAGGCTTCAGGTTGGAACTCTTTGAGCACAAATGCATAAGAACAAATCAACCAATTGCGCAATATTAATACCAATTGGAATGACATTTTGTTTAGAGATGTATTCAATCAAGAATATAACTTGAGTCTTTCTGGTGGCAGTGAGAAGGCTAATTACTACACATCTGTGGGTTATTACGATGAAAATGGGTACTGTTAAAGGTGTAAAGAACAATCGTTTCAACCTCTCACTCAAAACAGATTACCGCATCAATAACATGCTAAAGGTGGGTGCTTCGGTGTTTGCTAACCAACGAAAAGCAAAACAGTTACCTCCACAGATACAAACGGATTCACTAATCCAGTGTATTATTCTCGCTCTCGCAAATCCATACACTCAGCCTTTAATGCGGACGGAAGCTATGTGTATGACACCAATATTCAAGGCCGAGAAGACTCTTCTCTCGACTTTAATATATTCGAAGAGCGAGCTAACACCTCTAATGTTAGAACCGATAAGTCGCTTATGGCGATCTTTGATGCAGAGCTTAAAATCAACAATAACTTAAAGCTTACCACCCAATTCGGCTTACAACAAGATGCTTATACCTTGGATAAGTATGCAGGAGAGAATAGTTATGCCATGCGAAAGGAAAAAGCTTTTCGCTACATATTCATATCCTGATGGTAAAAAGAACCTTCCTTCCTACAGGCGGAATGCATAAGATGACAGAGGCACATACTAGCCAATGGACCTGGAAAAGCAATGGCAGAGTTTAACAAGAGATTTAACTCTATCCATGACTTAGAATTGATGTTGGGTACAGAGGTACGTCGATTAAAGACCACTTCATTGTATTCTGCAGCTTATGGATACGACAATCGCACGCTAACAACACAGCCCGTGATCTTCCCAACAGAAGACTTAGCCCGCCAATATCCATTACATAGCGAAACAAACTTAGAGAATGCTTATGTATCTTGGTTTGCAACTGGATCGTACACACTACTTAGTCGCTATACATTTGGAGCGAGTGTGCGTTGGGATGGCTCTGATGTTTTCGGCGTTGCAAAGAAATATCGCTTCCTACCTCTTTACTCATTGAGTGGTCTTTGGCGTGTTTCTAACGAGCCATTCATACAAAACAGCAGTGCGAGTAAATGGTTAAGCAACCTTGCTTTGCGTGCTTCTTACGGACTACAAGGTAACATTGACAAGAATACTTCACCTTACTTAATTGGTACATTCTGATAAAGTTACCGTCTTACCAGGCAACGTTGAAACCGTAATTAAGGCAGAAACAGCTCCAAACCCCAATCTACGTTGGGAGAAGACAGCAAACGTAAACCTTGGATTAGATATCAGTTTATTTGACAATATCATTAATCTTAGTGCCGATTACTATTATCGTAAGAGCACAGACCTTATCGGAACACGTATGCTTCCATTGGAGAACAGGATTCGCTTCAACTGTAATCAACTGGGCAAGTATGAAGAATCAGGGTCTTGAAATTGCCCTTTCAACTCGTAATATCAAGACAAAAGATTTCACTTGGACCACTAATTTGAACTTAGGATTCAACTCTAACACCGTATTACGTGAGACAGTGGCTCAAAATGCCACTTATCCAAGCCGTGAAGGTCACCCCGTTGGAGCCATATTCGCATGCGAAAACAGCTGGATTAGACGCACAAGGCTATCCCGTTTTCGTTGCTTCTGATGGGTCAAAGGTAAGCGCAGAAGATCTACTTAAATTGAACTCGCATGGCGCAAGCACATTAACAGCAGAACAACAGCGCAACCTTTATAAATATATGGGTACCATAGATCCAAAGGTTTCGGTGGTTTCATCAACACATTTGAGTATAAAGACTGGCAATGGGCGTGAATTTCATCTTCAATCTCGGTATGAAAGTGAGAGTAAGACCATCTTATTCGCCTGCAACTTTCGACAGAGGACTCAACACCAATCGTGACATTCTCAATCGATTCACTACTGATAATCCTGCAGGAAGATACGCAATACTTATGGAAAAGAATGTGCGTGTGCCCGAATACATACAATATTCAGAATACAACCTATATAGTATGCTCGACACATGGGTAAGAGATAACAGCTATTGGCGTTTACAAAGTCTTCGTTTAGGCTACAAATTGCCAGGCAAGCTCTTAACAAAAGTGGGCGTAAAGAGTGCATCTTTGTCTTTAGAAGCACGTAACTTATTTGCCATTGCGTCGAACTATGACAACTATTTGGATCCCGAAACAATGGGCAATCCATTTGCACAACCCATTCCAAAGAGCTTCATTCTCGGAATTAACGTGCAGTTCTAAGAACAGCGTTAGAATGCAATTAGAACACAATATATAATAAGGTGTATTTTAAAAACGATATTTTATGAAATCAAGATATATCAACTGGCTTTTTGCCGCATTGCTTTTTATTGGGCTTTTCTTCGTGCGATAAGTTCTTGAGACATACGTCCTACAGGTAAAGTTATTGCCCAAACAGGAGATGAATACTGTGCTTTATTGACTTATGAGTATAAGAATTTCCCCGAAGATCGTGGTTTAGCATCATTCAGAAGTGATGAGATGAACCTCACAAGCAGCAGTACTTCAACCGAAGACTATAGCTCTTTCTTCGATATTTGGGCGTGGAACGACAACTCAGCACAAGGAACTACCGCCTCATTTGGCTGGAGACGCTACTATCATGCTATCTATGTTGCCAACACTATTATTGCAAACGATGGCAAGATGACCAACTTCTCTACCGCAGACAACAATCGGTTGGTGGGCGAAGCATATATGATGCGTGCTTGCATTGTCACTTTTTAGCCAATCTTTATGCAGAACCCTACACCAAAGTTAAGCCCGATACCACTCGTGGAGTGCCCATTTCGCTCGAAGCAGACGTCAATGCAGTGCTCACAAACAGCTCTTTGGCACAGGTTTATGCACAAGTTGAAAGCGACATCGACAAAGCTTATAGCTTAATGAATAAAGATTCGTGGTCTCAAGGCTTTAACTATCGATTCAATAAGATCTCTGCACGCCTTAAAAGCACGTGTAGAATTATACAAAGGCAATTGGAGTGGCGCATTACAAGCCGCTCAAAAAACGTGATAACAGCACACCCAGCGTTGCAAGATTTAACCGTTTCGAGTCCCACATTGCCCAATAGTTACAAGTCAGACGAAAGCATAGTGTCGCTCGAACAGGTGATGACTGCCACCTATGCACGTGCAGGTCAGGTAGCCGACGATTTGTTATCGCTTTACAAAGTGGGCGACTATCGTTACGACTACTATTACAATCAGCTTTACAGCCAGCGTCACAACAGTGAGCAAAGGCGGTGGAGGCGATTATCGTTCAACCTTCCGTTCGGCAGAATTCTCACCTCATTGCGGCAGAGGCTTCGGCACAACTTAGCGACTTAACAACCGCTAAAACCTACTTAAAACAATTGATGGCAAAAACGCTATATGGCGTCGCTCTACCCACAATATGCAAGTGATGTGAGATGCACTTTCGCAAGAAGATCTAATTAGTTACATAGCTGATGAGCGTTTAAGAGGTTTGCTTTCGAAGGACATAGATGGTTTGATTTAAGAAGAACCACACGTCCTGCAATGCAAAGAACCTACAATGGCAAGACATATCAGTTGAATGCCAATGATAGTCGATACACTCTTCGATTCCCAACAGAAGCTATTGAGGCTAATCCCGACCTTGCTCGATGGAATCCAAATAAATAATCAACAACACAATAGCCGTTGTTGTAACACGCATAATAAGCAATCTGCACGCAAAAGTGGGGTTGCTTATTATTTTTATCCCCTCTTTCATTTCATTTTCTGTTGGTTTCTTTCTTATTTATCAATCGTTGCCAACCTATTGCCTTCTTTTTGCGTTTCAATCTCAATGCTTTTACAGCGCAATAGCATTGCTTTTGAGGTGCAATTGCACTGCTTTTTAGATGACAAAAGCATTGATTTATGATTTAAATAAAAATGCAACTAAAAATATAACTGTTTGAAATTATTTTGAGGTAAATCTATATTTTTATTCAAAAATGTATGTTTTTCAATAATTTTGCCGTAACTTTGCAGCATAAACATTGAGAAGATTGTAATTTAAAGATAAAAAGAAATTGTTAAAGTTGCGTGCAATTAGGGTGGCACTCCTTTGATTTTGGTGCAGAAAACACTTGATTAGCAACTTTAATTAGTATTTAAAGAAAGGAAATTTATGAAGAAAGTTCTACTCACTTTTTGGTCTTTGTGCCACCGTTTTAGCATCTAATGCACAAAATTTCAGTAGTCCAACATGGACCCAAAACACAAAATAGTTTACAAGCAAAAACCGATGCTGTTAACTCAGCTCCAGTGACAATTACAGCCGATGGCGATGTAGTGTATCTTCATCATTCAACACAGGAACCCCTATCTGTTGGTGGTTTAGTGGTTAGAGCCGTTGCAAAAAGCTCTTATATTCAAAAAGTTGAATGCTGCAGGAACATCACAATGGGCAGTTGCTTTGCTTTGGTGCTGCAGAGGTAAAAGAGCCTTACAAGCGATACAGATGGTAACATTTACGCTGTGGGTGTCTTTGCAGATCAATTGAAATTAACAACCAAAACAGGTGCAGTTGCTACACTACAAGGCAATAGCGGCACTACCAAGTCGTCTTTGTTCGTTCTTAAGTATAGCAAAGATGGTGCTTGTTAGCTTATAAATCAGCAACTTCTGCTGTAAAAGCTTCAGTTTTGGCTTCAGGAACATATTTTGACGAACCTTCAGACGCTTCTTATATAAGAAGTACAAAGGCAGTTTGGTCTAATAATAAGTTATATTTCACTGCTCAATATACTGGAGAATCAACTTTAAGTGATGTGGAAATTAGAAGGTGATTACTTAGATTATGCAGGTATAATGACAATTGATATCCCAAGAATGTCAGTTCTTTCAGTAGACGCTTCTAATTTTAAGTGGCTTGAAAAAGAATATACTGTTAAAAACAAATGTAACAGGATTAGAAGAGCAAACAGGCGTTAAGAGCCTTAACTTTGCAGTAAACAACGGCACACTTTATGTGGCTTCGGTTGCAACAGGTGCTGTAGTTGTAGAGACATCTGATAAAACTGAGAACTTTAATGCAGGCAAAGATGGAGAAGATTTGAAGTATGGTTTCATCTATTCAGAGGTAGGTAGCACAACTAATAATAAAGCTTTTTGATGGTGGTAAGCTTGCAACTTTGAATAGCAACAATAGCATTAACGACCTATTGGTAGACGATTCAAAATGTATATGTTGCTGGAACTTATAACACAAACAACGTCTTTGGTCAAGCAGTTACATTCAAGGCGGTTCTGATAGCTTCCTTGCTGCATTCGCAAAAAGGCACAACTAACGTTCAATGGTTAGTGAATAGCGGTGTAAATGAAGGCGATGCAACTAAATATGCAGAGAAAGTTACAGGCTTGGTTGTAGCAGATAACAAGCTACTTTTCAACTGGTTATACAGAAGAAACATCTACTCATACTGTCAAAGATGGTTTCGTTTATAACGTAACTACAAGCGGAACAAAGACAAGTGTAGGCTCAAATGTAGTGTTAGGTCTTGCAAGTGACAGCAAACAAGTGGTTACTTCAGGCGTAAACGAGCTTAACTCTGTGTTCAATGGTTATGCTTTGTCTACCGCAACAGGCATCAATCAATTAACAGAAACAAATGATGTAGTGCGCAATGGCAACGTGTTTAGCTTCGAAAAGGCACAAGATGCAGTTGTAGTTGACTTGCAAGGACGTGTTGTTCTTCGTGCTTCTAACACCACAAATCTATCGGTGAGACAACCTTGTTAAAGGTGTTTACGTCTTAAAAGTTGGTACAAAAGCTGTGAAATTTGTGAAGTAAAGAACTTTCATAGAATCATATTTTAAGCGATAGAGCAAAGGAGTTATTCAGCGTTCTGTCGCTTTTTATGATAAAACATAATAGTTGTGAAATAAAAGTATTGTAAAATTAAAAAGTATTACTTTTGCAGTGTAAAAACATACCTTTTTAGTTCCTAAAAAGCATTGCATTTAGGGACGTAACCCACAGCGAACAACATTTCACTTCGTTAACAATTAGGTATAAATAACACACTAAAAGAGATTATAATGCGCAGAAATTTACTCCTTATAGTGAGCATTCTTACAGTGCTTCCGTTCATTGGTTTGACCCTATTCTACTCGAAAGGTGAACCAAGAGAGGCTGTTGTTGCTCTGTCGATGATAAACGATGGGAACTGGATTCTACCCATAAACAATGGTGGAGACATTCCTTATAAACCGCCATTCTTTCACTGGTGCATTGCACTTGCGTCGTTATTGCAAGGCTATGTAAGTGAGTTTACGGCACGTTTTCCATCTGCTTTGTCGCTCATTGCAACCACTTTAGGCACCTATTGCTTCTATGCTAAGCGTAAAGATTCTGTTATTTCAATGGTTGCAGCACTACTTGTGCTCACAAACTTTGAGTGTCACCGAGCTGGAATGGCATCAAGAGTAGACATGATGCTGGCTTGTTTCATTGTAATGGCACTCTTCTTATTTTACAGATGGTGGGAAAAAGGAGCCAAAGGATTGCCCTTTGGTGCCATAATAGCAATGACTGGCGGTGTGTTAACCAAAGGTCCTATAGGCTTAATATTGCCTTGTTTGGTGATGTGGGCATTCTTTTTATTGCGTGGTGCAAGCTTCTTTAAAACCACATTGCGCTTTGCTTTATATGGAATAATGGCGTGCATCGTTCCCGCTTTGTGGTATGTTGCAGCCTATAAGCAAGGTGGCGACGCCTTTTTAGCATTGGTTATTGAAGAGAATTTTGGACGAATGATGGGTAAGATGAGCTACGACTCGCACATACATCCATTCACTTACAACTTCACTTCGCTGTTATCTGGTTGGCTTCCCTACACTCTTTTAGCTTTAATAGGCTTGTTCTTCGCTCCATGGAAAGACGGAATGAGACGATTAAAAGTGTGCTTTAAGGGTGCAAAGGAACTAAAAAGATGGCAAGACTATTAGAAAAAGCGAAGAAAGCCGATCCTGTTGAGCTGTTTTCATGGCTCTCTTCGGTTTAATATTACTGTTCTTCTGCTTCCCATCGAGCAAACGTAGCACCTATTTGTTGCCCTGTTATCCCTTTATGGCTTATCTATTGGCACGTTATGTGGCGTGGCTTGCTGGCGAAAAGACAACGTCCTTTGCGCATCTTTATATTTATAATGAGCGTTATAGAATACTTTTATGACCTGCATCTTCATCATTGTTAGAATGGGATTTAGTGCCTTCTACCATCTTCACAGGTAAGCATGTAGCAGTGAAAGTGCTGATGTTACGCTCGCTTGTAACAAGTGATTTGAATGTGTTAGAGTGGTTCTTGGGTCTGCTTCCAATGATATTGGGCATTTGTTTGTTGGTTTGGATGGAGATAAAGCGCAACTCTTTGTGGGCACATCGAGCTGCTTTGTGGCGATGTTCCTACCCGTATTTGCGTTGTATTTCACCCTCGACGGGGTAGTTCTTCCACGTTTGTTGGCTCCTCAAAGCGATAAAGAAGTGGGCGAATATATCATGCATCACTATCCCAAACAACAGCTTTACAGCTATATCGAGAGTAGAATGATGCACTTCTTCTGTTTGAATTTCTATGCAAACAACCGCATTCGACAATTCGATCTCGATCAACCTCAGAGCGGAATACTATTGATTTCGGAGGGAGAAATAAACAAATGGATGAAGAAATATCCAACTTATCAATTTAAATTGATTGCTAAAACGCAACGAAAGAGAACCGAAACAAAAGATATTATTTTGTTTATTCGATTCGAAAAGAGATAATATACAAGAGCAACATCACAGGTGTTGCTCTTTTTGTTGTATAACCTTTTATTTTAATGAGATAGATGCTATCTTGCAATAGCATTGCTTTTGGGTGGTAAAAGGATTGCTTTTTACCTTGTAATTACATTGATATTACCTTGCAATAGCAATGCTTTTGTGAACGAATGTTGTGAAGGGTGTTTTTAAAGCGTATAGCGCCTTGTTTGCAAGTGCGTTGAGTTGCTCTTACTTGAATACACGATCTGCCGTCTTAGCGCAAATAAATAGTTTATTTAATCCATTGACCTAAGGTGACACCTAAGGCAATAGCAAAGGAAGCCAAGCACTACACTTGCGGTGATGTGAGGGCTAATTGGGTGAAATGTTGCAGTTGATAGAGATTGAACGACTCGTTACTGAAGGTGCTAAAGGTGGTGAATCCGCCACAAAACCAATGGTTAAGAACTGCTTTAGCGCAACACTGCATTCTCTTTGTTATCGAACAAGGCATAAACAAAAGCCGATGATGAGGCAGCCAAGCACGTTAACAACGAGCGTAGAGAGGGGGAAAGAGGTGGTAGAACTTTCGCTAATGAGTTTCGAAAGCATGAAACGTGCCACCGAACCGAGTGCTCCTCCGAGTGCAATAATTAGTGTTGTTTTGAGTAACATCATCCTTTTTAAAAAGGGTGTTAACTGCTTATTGCAATCAACACCCGATATGTTTGTTATAATAAAGATGCTATTTCGGCATCTAAATCCTTAATTTGTATGTCTCGTTTATACACTACATTGTCTTTACCAATTAAGAAGAATGTAGGTATTTGTTGTACATTGTATCTCACAAGGCTTTGACCTTTGGTGCTTTCTGTTTCTCTAACACAAACCCAAGGCAATGCTGCTGTCTGTGTTTTCCAGAAGTGTTCGTCGCCATCTATCGCCACTTGATAGATCTCTAAGCCTCTATCATGATACTTGTTGTATAGATCTCGAAGCATCATAATACGCTTAGTGCTTTCTTTACTCGCAACATGTGGAAGTCTAAGAGCACTACTTTTGCCCGTAGGTCGCTCAAATTGCGAATCACTCCCTTATTGTCTGCAAGCGAAATGTCGACACTATTGGTCACTTTTTACTTTGCTTGGGTCAATTGTAAGCTGTTGTTGTGACTTCATAATACGAATGTTTTTCATTCCTTCGATAGCGATATTATGAAGGTTTAAGCCTCTTTCTGAGTTGGGATGGTAGGCGTCCCAGCTGGTAGCAACAGCGGCAAATGCTTTCACATCCTCTTCATTTGAGCGAGGATTAAATATCAATGTAGACATATTGCCAACGTTTATGGTTTGGAAAAAGTGCAAAAATAAGCTGTATGCTTTCATTGGTTCTTTGAAGATGTAATTCATCTTAATACCATCTTTATAAGCATAAATTACCTTTGAAATACTATCTTCTACGGCTTTAACTCCAAGTGAAGGACTATTCACAATGGCGTTAATTCTATTTTTGAAGTCTAATTTGTTGCAATGCAAGGTCTTGTATCTTGCTACAGTTTTCCGATCCTTTCACCTCGTATTTCACTGCCATATCAGGATAAGAAGCCTTGATATCAACAGTTTCAGTAGAGTCTATTGATACGTTAATGATTTGATTTGCGATTCTAAGTCGATAGAACTCAGGAGCGGTAGGCGCCTTTTTGTGCAAAGTTAAAGCTACCTTCTTCCGATAGTTTTTAACGAGTCGATAACTTTAATTCCATCGAGACTTATGTTCTCAAAGTAAAGCATTGAGTCTTTAGCTTCTTTGATTTCGCCTTGAACATGGAATTTCTTTTCGCTACAAGATGCTATTGCCAATAGAGCAAAGGCAAATGAAATGGCACGTACAATTTATGTAACTGGTCTTTTCATAGAGGTTTTTCTGATTTAAATACAAAAGTAGTGGAAAAGCAATAAACAACAAAATAAAAGACTATGTTTTTGCTTTTTAGTCCCTTTTCGTGCTTCGTTGGGGTGCGTTCTCGCTCTTTTTAGACGCTAAAAAGGCTTGTGTGAGTTGCATTTTCAATGCTTTTTGGTTCCTTTTGTCGACTCTTTTTGAATGTAATTCGATGCTATTTGTAATGCAATTTCTTGTTATTTCTCATCCCATTTCTTGCAATTTACAGCTTCAACTCATACTATTTTGCTTTCAATTTGTAGCTACTTGTGGCAAATTGGTTAGCAATTGAGATTCAAATTGTTGAAACTTTGCTCGTAAATGGATAGCAGTTGTAGAAAAAAAGAGCATTTTTTGTCGAAAAACTTACATTCGAAGAATATTATACTTTAAGTGTTGAATTTATATAACAGTTATGTTTCTGTTACGAAAAATGGCGTTTTTTAAGAAGAAAAATACATATATTAACGTTATAATAAAAAGAATTTAAGTACAAATAAAACTTACAGATTGTTTCATCATAAAAATGTTTTTAAATAAAAAGTAATTTATTCTTGCATTGTAAAAACAAGTAGTATATTTGCGATTGAATAAAGTTTTATATTGAAAGAGAGGTACGTATGAAAGAGATGAACAAGATGCGAGCTTCTTTACTCTATGACTTTTAGTAAGGAAAGAGATCGTAGAAAAGCTTTTAAACATGCAAAAGGAATTATGCGTACAGTTACAAAAATCTGACAGTGTATAGTAATGATTATCGAAAGGTGATTAGTCAGTTATCACCTGGTATTCCTAATTCTTCAGTAGTTACACCTCCATTTAATTGTGACCATGGTCATGGTATAGTGTTAGGCGAAAACGTGTTTATTAATTGTAATTGTGTATTTCTTGATGGTGGAGAAATACGAGTAGGAAAGAACACTTTGATAGGTCCTGCCTGCCAGTTGTACACCAATCAACACCCAACAGATTATTTAGAGCGACGTAAACCACAAGAAGTTTGCTTGCCAATAACTATTGGAGAAGACACATGGATTGGTGGTTCAGTGGTAATTTTACCTGGTGTAACCATCGGAGACAGATGTATTATTGCTGCTGGCAGCTTGGTAATGCATGACATTCCTAATGATTGTGTGGTGGCTGGAAGCCCTGCTGTGATTAGAGAAAGCTCAATAAGGAGTAAACATAGTAAGCGTTGACAATTGCATTTGTCGACGCTTTTTTTCTATTTGTTTGTGAAATGTATCCCTAACCAAAAGATGTTGCGGGGCAATAGCTAAACCATTGAGAAAGAGGAGAATATTTATTGCAAAATAAAAGCTATCCTTTTGGTTGGTAAAAGCATTGTTATTATACAACAAAAGCATTACTATTACAGTGTAAAAGTAATGCTTTTATCATAAAGTGTTTTTATTTTTTTCGATGAGAACAGTTGCGTAAGCAGCCATTCCTTCTTGTCTTCCTACAAAGCCCATACGCTCACTTGTGGTGGCTTTTATACTGAAACAGTCTGGGTCTACGCCTGCTATTTCTGCCATCATTGCTGCATTGCGGGTATATGAGGGAGTTGATTTTGGGTTGTTCGGCGCATATTGTTGCATCGACATTCACAAGGTGATAGCCCTTTGTTGCGATGAGTTCGATGGTTTGTTTCAAAGATAATCTTTACTGTCCATGTCGAGCGTTTCGTTCGCGGTATCAGGAAATGATAGCCTGTCACGCATGTTTGCAGCTCCAAGTATGGCATCACAGATGGCATGTATTAAGACATCACGGCATCGCTATGACCAAGAAGTCCGAGAGAATAGTCGATCTTTATTCCGCCAAGCCATAAGCTTCTACCTTCTACAAGCTTATGAACATCATATCCAAATCCAACTCTTATCATGGCAATTATCGTTTAAATAGGTCTGAAAGTCCGTCCATATCAAATGTTAAGGTAAATCTTAACGTTTGGTCTAACGGGTTAGTTGCAGCTGTAGAGATAACATATCCAGCGTCAAGAGAACACTTCATTTTGAAACCTGCACCCACTGCGAAATATTTGCGGTTTCCTTTGTTTTTCACTGTTGATGATAGCCCGCACGTAGCGTGAATTTATCATTGTAAACATATTCAGCTCCGAGGCTCCATTGTATCTCTTGCAACTCTTCTTTAAAGCCATTGGGGGCATCTCCGAAGCTTTTAAAGATACCACTGATGCTCGAAACGTCGTAATATTCTTTCTGAACACGAGCGTCAAAGTCTGTTGGTGACTCATCATCTCTTATCTTTGGATAAGTAGGAACAAAGCAACTTGTTAGCATCTACGGCAAAAGTTATGCGGTTATATTCATCGATTGGTACCATAAGAGAAGCACCTAAACGAAGGTTTGTGGGTATAAAATAGCTGTTATTGTCGCCTCCAAATGAGATCTTTGAACCGATATTAGAGATGTTTAAACCAAGTCCTAACTGGCATTCACGTTGTCCTATGTTGACATAGTCTTGATAGTAGCACCCAAGTCGGCTGCAAATGCAGAGCCAGGGTGACATCATCGGTGTAATCTGCTTTCAAATCAGAATAGATAAAGCGTACAGCTGTACCGATAGAGAAACTTCTCTGACAACATTAAAGAATAGCCAGCGTCGAACGACATCTCATAAGGATTCACCGTAAGAGCGGCTCCTTGTCCTGTAGAGTTATAGTTTGTTTGAACCTCTCCCAATGAGAAATAACGCAAAGAGGTCGACACTGCCGAGTGTTCTCCAATGCGATAATAACCTCACAAGATATGCTAAGTTCATGTCACTAACAAGCTGCAACCAAGGAGTGTAGTTTAGCGACACACCTGCACGACTAATGGTGAACGGATACTCAGCAACATTCCAGTATTGTGATGCAACATCGGGATCGGTTGCACACCAACGTCTCCCATACCGCCTGCTCTTGCATCAGGAGCAACGCTTTGTGAGGTTACAGAAGTAGTGACTGGGTTAAATATTTTGTTCTTATCTATTTGTGCAAAGCTATGGAGTGAACAGCTTAAAAAGGGCGCAAGTAGCGAAAAACAGTTTAATTCTACTCTAGTATTATCAATGTTTTAGAGATGTATTTTAAGCAATAAACGCATAAAAGTACATTTTTATTGTTTTAAAATAATTAGTTTCTTTGTTTTTGAAACCTGTTTACCTCCTTCTGCAGAATAAGCACTCGATAGAGATAAACGCCTGTTTTAAGTGCAAATCCCTTGTTGTAAGGTCCCGAGGCACCATATACGAGCCATTTGTAGACACATTGTTTTGCGAATGAGTCCAAAGTAGCTGACCATTAGAATCGAATAGTTCGATACTTACATTCATGTTGTTACCCGAATAGGTGTGGTTCACAATGAAAGTTGTGTGGTTCTTTGCTGGATTCTCAGAGCAATCGATATTCAAAAATCGTTGGTTCACAGACCATAACAACAGTGAAGTTCATATCAGTTGTCGACGAGTTGTTAAAAGATATCCGCTGCTCTTATGCGCAATTGGTGGTTTCTGGCTCCAATTCAGGTATGTTAAACAACGCAGTTCCTTTGGTATAAGAGCCAAAGTCGAATTTAAAGTTACTATTTAGGTTATATGTTTTGTTCATATCTCCATCGATAGTCACTTGCAAGTCGTGTCCAATTCCGTTGCCACTCACATTAATTCCGCTCTTATCCAATAGCTCAATAACCAACAAAAGGAGTAGAGTTTACCTGCCTCCGTTAGTGAATGAGGGCGAATTGAGATAGCAGAAGATAGATGGACCCACTGAGTCTGTTTGCGAGATGTTGCCCCCTTGAATGGTAAAGTCTTTGTTATAGCCATTTGCCGACACCGTTTTATCCTCGTTTACAGCATAAACATTGATCAAACCGCTATTGTTACTGTGGCTAATATCTTTAGGAATAGCGAACGAGAAGGTGAACTTTCCGTCCTTAATGCTATCCGTTTCCATTGAAAAGAACCTTTGTTCTGTCTTTATATGTAAAATGCAGTTGCGGTCTCTTCCTTATTGTTTTGCTTGCCCACAATGGTCTCTTCGCCATCTCGAACAAGTATAGTTGCCTTGCCTTTAAAGGTGTTATGGTTCACGATATGACCCTTAACGGTAGTCACTTCTCCCGCCTTTATCACGATGTTACTACCTGCAACGCAAGGAGTTCCATTGATTTCGTCGATAGAAATATTAAGAGTTGGACGACGAAGAACCAATGCAGGGTCGCCAAGAAGGGCGTATTGCAGTTTGTTTTTCCGTGTGATCCGCTCCCGAATCAATCATATCATTCTTTGCTAAACGTTGTGCTTCACCAACCGAAATGGGCTTTCCTTTAGCGTCATTGCTAAGCACATGCTTCAAGAAAGACATGTTGATGCGTTTATTGTAGTTAGCATATACCGTGCGAGTAGTACCAAAGAATGCCACAGCACCACCGTTTGGATTCAGCAATGCTTTCTCCTATGTTCGCAACAGTGCCATCAAAGGGCATAATATCGCATGAAGCAGTGATCCAAAGGGGTAGATTTTTATTGTTAAAGCTGGTGAAGTCGCTCAGACGCAACACGTTTTCGTGAGATATTTGATATTCCACTCCGTGTCCAACATAATCCATTATCAATGCACCTTGTGCCTGTTGTTGCTTAATGATCTTACTAACATCAGGATAAGTAGCACCTTGTGCCGAGTTAACTCTATTGAAAGCGTCCCACATTACCTTCTTAATATGATAGGCAGGGTTGAGTCCTTCTATCATAGTAGCAGCGTCTTCCACATCTTGCATGTGTAAGTTTTCGTTGCCATCGTCGCCCATAAAGAAGATAGTATTTTGCCAATCGCCAGCATTATGATTAGTGTTATAAGCCACAATCTTATCTACTACCACCTTAGCTTGTGCGTCATTCACAACAGGAATGCGTCCTACTGCAATGTCAGGTTTATCTGCCGACAATAAATTTCCGCCCTCATTGTCGTCTAAAAGACAATAAAAGCCGTCGTCAACATAGCAATATACCTTGTGAAAAGAGTTCTCACTTTCATAGCAAAAGCAAGTAATCATCAGGATTTTTGCCACGCCATTCCGCTGTATTCATGCGGTTATCGAAGCTACCATCACCAAAAAGAACAAGATATTTAGGCATTTCTCGCTCGTCATTTCCAGCTCTATCGTATAGCATTTTCATGTATCTGCGATAAGCATTGGCATCGGGTGTACCGCTTGAGAATTCATTATACAATTCATCAGCAGGTACAATGCGCACCTTCATCTTGTCAAATTCCTCGTGAAAAAGCCTTTTAAACGCTTAGCTTGTGCAAGTAGTTTCTGTGTGGTAGGGATAATGATCACCATGTCATAGAAATCATCTGCATGTAGATTTTTGATTGGTGATGTTATACACATACTCAGGAGTAGGAAAGTTTTGGGTAGCTAATTGAGGGGGAGGAAACGGTTTGTAAAACGCTAAAGAAATATAATCAAGACGTATAACATTACCTTTTTTTACTTCTATGCGCACCTCATTTTGTTCCTTTAAATTGTTTATTGTAGTTGTAAAGACACTCTCTTTGGCTTTACTAAACTCTTCTGGATGGCCATTAGCATTGCCCCCAAGATACTTTTTGAGTGCCTATTGACACGTTATTTACAAAGAATTCTACTTCGGCAACCGAGTTTGTTGTGATAACCACTGCTATTTGAGCATAAGAAAAACCCTTAGGAGCGTTTAACGTGTAAGTCTTTGATGCCCCATTATTGAGCACTTCAGCATCAAACAAATTGCGTCCGCCTTCGAACCATGCATAGTTATCTACCTCATAAATACTGTGATAGTCGTTAAAGGTGGGGTAGAACGACGCCAAAAAGGCAGTACTATCCATTTTAAGTGGCTCTTCGTCGGTTTGAGTGATGAAATAATAGCCATAATCAGAATAGGGATTACGTATTCGTCGAGTAGCTGTTTTGCTATTCCACGACACTGTTCCCTTGGCAAAGAACAAACGTTTGCCATTGATGTTGCATGTAGGCACCTCCTTTAGGTCGTCTAATTGCTCCAATTCTTGTGGTCTTAACTGCTCGTTTTGTAGCCAACCTCCATAGCCATATATCTTCACTTTGTTGATATCAGTAAAGCCTGCACGTTTAATTACGTCGTTAGTTAACTGATAAACGCCCGTGTTTTTTACCCTAATTTTCGCCCATTTGCCCGTAGATAGCTTAGAGTTAGCAGCATATCTATCGGCAGGAAGTGTTGCAACTCGGGTGAGACAGCTTTTTGAGTGCGTTTCTTTGCCGTTGATTTAACGCTCAACATAAAGCTCACCAAAATCTTTCTGGTGTTTTGGCGCATAGCCAATGGAGTGAAAGAAATTTGCAAAGCGGGCTTTTTTCTATCGAAAACCACCTGTTGTTGTATTGCAGGTAGATTGGGAAGAATGCTTCCCGACAACGCATTATAACGTTGAATGTCAGTAGAACTCATATCTATAAACTCAGGATAGAGGATTTCTACGGTATAGATAGAGTCGTTATAGTTTTCAGAAAGCGGAATGGTGTAGGTGAAATGAGGCAACACCGAGTCGATTTTAACTTGATCTGAAGTTAAATTATAAAAGCGTTGGGCATGTAACAGTTGTGCAGCAAAGGCAAACACAAGCGTTAAAAAGCAATATATACACATGTCGTTGTTTCATTGATAAAGGGAGTTTTGCGGTGCAAGGATAAGCGGTTTAGAGTGCTATCGACTATAAAAATCGAGTACTTTTCTATTCTCTATAAATCCTTCGAAATGTTGGTTGATAAGCACTTCTTGCTCTTCTCCAACGCCACCAGTGATAAGTAAATCGCCAGTTTTGATGGTTATAAATTGCGAAATATATTCTATTAGTTCATCAATCTTGTGCAACATGTCGTTGGTAAAGCCCTCACTACTGGGCATTTCGTTGATGTTGGTGTTAAATTGAATCATGTTAACATCTTTAATTTGGTCGATACTGAGCCACGAACCCAATACCAACGAGCCATCAAAGCTTTTTGCTAAGTCCCAGGTAGACCCTCTTTTGCTAGTTGCTTTTTGCATATCTGTAGCCGTAAAGTCCACTCCAACGGTAATAGCATCATAGTATCTGTGAGCAAAACGAGCAGGAACCGACTTGCCCAATTTGCATAAACGCACCACCAAAGCACTCTGCCAAGATATTGTTCCCATGTTGTCGAGGCACAAAAAAGGCTTTCCATCTTTCAAAATGGTAGCGTCAGTTTTAGTAAAAAGAACTGGTTGTGCAGTCGTTTTTGTTGGTTTCTTCTGTTTTGTTATCGTGTTGGGGATAGTTGTTCACTATGCCCTATTATCTTCATCTTTTTACGTATTTAAATTGCTTTTGTTGTCTTTTTCATTTTTCGTTGAACGACCTTTTTAATGCTGAGGTTCAGTGTAAAAAGTCGTGTGAAAGAGATACAAAGATAGTTATTATTACCCATATTTCGTTATTATTATGAATAATAATACTTTTCAAGAAATGGGCAAGATATTTTGCTTGTGTGTTATAAAAACGATGAAATGGCTGTTTTTCTTATGATTTAATTGTTAAGATTTTTAATCTGAAGGAGTGATTTTTCTATTTTTAGGCGAAGAAAAGGGAGACGAAGAAACTTACTTTATGAAAATGACTTAGAATGAGAGTAGATTTTTAATGTGATTTCGCTTGAGAACCAAGAAGACAAGAAAAGAGTATAGCTTTTTGCATCAATTAGGTGGTAAAAGCATTGAGTTGAGGAAGCAAAAGGATAGCTTTTAGCGAGCAAAAGCAATGAGATAAGATGGCAAAAGGAATGTTATTTGTTGAATAAAAAGGCGAGGTGAACCCTAAAAGCAATGCTTTTTGCAGTGAGAGAACAGTGAAGCCGAAAAACAAGAACTGCTCTAATATTTTTATAAAAACGATGCTTTTTGCCCATTTTATCGATAAAAATAGGCGATGAAACCGCATTTTTGAGGGCTGAAGAGGCTAAAAACGCTGTAAAATGACTTAGAATGTAACTCAACAAGTGTCTTTTGAAGTGTGAAAGAGTCTAAACAATTTCGCCCTTTAATCTTCCTTTTCACCTGGTTGCACTGCCATTGCAGTTCAATTGATTATAACTTGCGCTTAGAACTCCATAAAAAGCCCAAATATTTCTGTATCAAAGTGGCTGCCACAACGATAATAATCGTAGAGAAAAAGAAAGATAAGCGGTAAGAGATAGGGGGCGTTGTTATAACCCAATTCTATCTTTTCGAAAAGCTTAGTGAAAAGAAGTGGAATGCCTCCGCATAGAAAATAGCATATCAAAGAATGCTTTCCAACATGTTCTATAAAGGTGTTTCGATTGATTTTTCTGTGCTATAAAGATGAGGAAAGCAATGCCAACGATCATATCTACCATAAAAAGAAGGGGCTGATTGATGAGCATGGGCAATATACTTCGTTGAAGTGAATTTGTGTGCCCGCCACTTTTAGAACGATGAAAAGGACTAAAACGAGAGTAAAATGCTTGTTGCTGATCTTGAATGAGTGTTGTTTGGCTATCAACCCATGCACAAAAAGGGCATGAAAAATGAGAGCTTACTGGCACTCCAATAGTTATTGTTGGGCTCTGGGATAGCGTTGCAAGAATGAAGCACGCCAAAGACACGATGAAAACAGCTATTTTGTTGCCTTTAAACAGCTGAACTAAACCTACGAGAAACAGTTCTGCCACCACAAGGGCGCAGATGAACCAAGACGATTGACCGCTAAGTATGTTGAAAAGCGATTCTGAAATGCTCACATCTTGCTGATGAATAAAGGCTTTTGGAAAGGTGAAAAGGGTGCTAAAAAGAGATAGGGCACCACAAGGGTTCTGAAAATGCTTTTTATTTTCTTGCTCACTACAAGCTGTGTGTGCGTTGGAAACAAATAGCCTGAAATGAAAACAAAGGCGCAAAGTACGTTGGCAACATACCAATTGTAGGGCAAGAGGGATTGAGAAGGGTGAAATAGCTGTCGGAATGGTCGTAGATGATGAGCAACATACATAGTCCTCGTGCCACATCTAACCACTCAATGCGTGGATTTGAACCCGCTTTTGCCTTGTTTTGAATGAGGTGTTGCTCGGTAGTGGTGCTTTGAGAAGGTTTCATCTCTATTGTTTGGTTGTGGCACTTAGCTTGTTTTCTCTTAATAAAAATAGGGTGTAAGGGTGCAAAAGGTTTGTGTGTACCTCGAAAACACGATTATCTGATGATGGCAATCTTGGTGACAACACTCGATTCGCCCTCTGCTGTTGCCGATAAAACGATATACATTCCGCCTGCAACACGTTGTCCGTTTTTGGTCGTTTCCGTCCCAAGTAAAGCTACCACCATTGCTTCTTCCTTCTGCAACCAGTGCACCATTGGTGGTGACAATCTTTACATGTGAGTCGAAAGCAAGTCCTTTTATGGTGATTAAACCAGTGTAATCGGGTAGCACAGGGTTGGGGTATGCCAACACATCGCTATCGCTTGAGGTGCTTGGAGCATCGGTAGCATCGGTGACATAAGAGCAAAGTCCTTCAGTAGTACCGAAGAATACTTCACCGGTGTTGTTGTTAATAGCCATTGACTCGATGGTGTTGAGAGCAAAGGACTATTTTTCTGCAGTGAAATGCTTTAGCTCTTGTAGGGTTGTCGGCACTGATAAGATAAACACCATTGCCGTTGGTTCCAAAACCATTTTCTATTGGCTCCGTCTACAACAATACAAGTAATGTCTACTCACTCAATAAATAATCGGCAAAGTTGGTGCCGTCGTTTGCGAGAACTTTTATCTGATTAAAGTTCTCGCTACCGCTTCTTATCTGCGAAGGGTGAGCATAATAGGTCCATTTCCTGTGCCAATCCACATGTTTTGCTGTTTGTCTTCAGCCACACTAATGCACTCTTCCATCGCCTAAAGCTACTCCATCTTGATTGTAAAAGGTAGAGTAGAGCTTCAATTGATTGGTTTTAGGGTTGAAATAAGCTAAGCTCTTGTTGTCCCAGTGGTCGTTAACAAACCAAAGAAGGTTGCGTGAATCCCATGTGAGGTTGGTGAGAATGCGGAACGAATAGCCGTTAGCAAAAAGCGCATCTTGATGCAAATCGTCCCAAGATCCATTGCTGTTGAGGCGAAGTAGAGATGTTCCATCGGGGTTATTGCCGTTGAGTACGTATAAATTTCCTTGTGAATCGAACGAGATACTCAATGTAATAACATAGTTGGGGTTATTGGGTTTGAAGGCTTTGAGCGGACTATTGGTATGGGTGTAGTGCTTAACAAACTTGCCATCTCTAAACTCGTATAAAGCCAGTTCTGCCCGATGCAAATACATGTTGGGCGTCTTTGGGGTCTACTGCCACTGATGTTATAGACACATAAGGTATATTAGGCGTCTTAGTTGTTAAGTCGTCTTCATACATAGTCCACTTTTGTCCGTCGTAAACCTGCACTGCTCCTGGGGTAGAAGCATCTATAACGGAATTGAATCCACCTGGAGCGAGTGTAAAGTGTGTTGCCTTATGGTCGTGAAAGCAAAATTATTGTATTGCGCTCCGTCGGGTTTCACCTTATTAATAACAGCAAGGTCGCTGGCGTTGAGCTGCTTGTTGGGTGCAACATAGGCTCCCACTACGCTCCAATTGCTTTTGTTTTTGTGGATTAGATGCGAGCGAGACAAGCCATTAAACCTTTTTGTGGGTATGGCTGCATAGAGCTGGTTGTTGGCTATATAAGCGTATTCAACCGACTCGTTAAAGGAAATAAGTGTCGCTGAATTCGGCATTCTTTGTATTGACTTTAAGAATACCAAAGGCGGTGGAAAGATAAGCAAATACACCATTATTATAAATAGAGTGTATCGTTTTATCTTCGGTCATGGCCTTTAAATAATAGTCAGGAAGATTCTCGATCTTGCCATTTTTCAGAAAAAGCAGATCGATGTTATTGTCTTTATAAACGATAACCAGTTTGCGTGAACTTTTTATTCCATTGAATAGCTTTTTATGCCTGTATCGCTGAGTCCGTTGGTCTTATCATAAGTATAAATGCTTCCGTCTTTTGCGTTATAAGAATATAAACCGCCCGACGCAAGCACGTAATAGATGTCGCCAACGTGCTCTATTTCTGTGGTAGTGTGATAGGATAAATAATTCTTCCACGTTCCAACTGGAGCGCAGAAGGCTATTAACGATGTTAATAAAAGAATACTGCAAACTAATATCTTCTTCATTCTTTAATATAATCTTCAAGTTCTTTGGCAAAGTTCTTCACGGCTCTTGCACGGTGAGAAATCTCGTTTTTAATGTCCATTCCAAGTTCTCCAAAGGTTTGGTCGTATCCTTCTGGAATGAAGATGGCATCGTATCCAAAAGCCAGCGGTTCCCCTTTTGTGGGTGGTGATGCTACCATTGACGATACCTTCGACAAGCGAAACTTCTTTTTTTCGCCAGTGACTTTGTTTTTGCGAACGAATGCTATAACGGTGCGAAAGCGTGCCTTGCGGTTTTCTATGCCATCGAGGTTCTTGAGCACTTTTTGTATGTTAGCCTCGCTATCGTGCCCCTCTCCGCCTGCATATCGTGCGCTGTAAACGCCTGGTTCGCCGTTAAGTGCTTCTACTTCAAGGCCCTGTGTCGTCGGCAAAGACGTTGGTATGGAAATGATCCCACATAGTTGGCTTTGATTAAAGCATTCTCTTCGAGTGTAGTTCCTGTTTCGGGAATGTCTACATCGCAACCAATCTCTTTTTAAACTCTTTTACCTCACAAGCCCTCGTTAAGAATGTCTCTTATCTCGGAAAGCTTATGATTGTTGTTGGTTGCAAACACTATTTTCATTACTTCCTTCATCTTTGCTTATTACTTGTTTTAGTTTTTCTTTTGGGCTTTTGCGCACTTTCATCTCGTCGAATCCTTGTCCGTAGACGCCAATAACGGCACTCTGACTTACAAAGGCGTTAGGGTCTATCATCTTGATGAGGAAGAAAATGTGTTGACTTTCGTATTTCTTTGCTAGAACGCACAATACTTTCACTTCGTTTCCTGTGTACCATCCGTGTCCATCTAATATGGTTACGCCATGGTAAAGCTCTGTACCGATAGCCTCTGCAATCTCTTTATACTTGCGAGAGAAGATCAAGAACTGCACAGACTCACGTCTACTGTTCATCACAAAGTCGAGAACAAAACACTCAACTGCCATAGAGCTCATACCAAGAACAATTCTCTTCCAGTCGTTAAACACTAAATAAGAAGTTGAAATGATTGCTACGTCGACAATGATGAGCACTGTTCCGAGCGAAAGGTTGTGATATTTGTTGACAACTGCTGCAACAATATCGGTTCCACCCGTTGAACCATTGTGAAGAAAGACTATAGATAGGGCGGTTCCTGTTATGCAACAACCAATGATAACCGACATGAATTCCTGACCAGGACCAAGGATTTGGATCATTGTTCCATCGGCTTGAGTCACCATTTGCTGGGCAATACTAACGAAGAAACCGAGTACAAAGATTGCATAGATGGTCTTTGCCATGAATTTAAAGCCTAAGACAAAGAGTGCAACCACAAGAAGTGCGGCGTTAATAGGCACATAGGTGTAAACAATAGGTATCTTAGTAGCAAAGAATATCAATGCTGAGATACCTGTAACTCCACCTGTTACGATTTGATAAGGTAGTAGAAATACAGTCCAAGCAAAGGTATAAAGAAGCAAACCCAAGGTTATGAAGGCATAGTCTTTAATCTCTGCGTATACCATTTCTTTGTGTAAATTCATAAATAGTATTTTTTTCGTGTTTAAATAGTTATCATCCTTTTAATACAATGTTCACAATCTTCTTCGGAACAACAATCACTTTTACTACTGTTTTGCCGTCGATATACTTAATAGTACGCTCGTCTTGCAAGGTGATAGCTTGAGTTTCGTCAGATGAGAGCGGTGGCTGCGAAGTTCATTTGGAAACGTGCTTTGCCATTGAATGATATGGTAGCTGTTGCTCATCTTCAACAAGATAAGCCTCGTTCACCTGTGGCCATGCTGCATCGCATACGCTATTGGTGTGTCCGAGTAGGCTCCAAAGCTCTTCACTGATATGAGGTGCGAATGGATTGAGCAATACAACAACTTGCTCGAGTAATTCTTTGTTGTGGCACTAGCTGAGATAGCTCGTTAACGCAAATCATAAAGGCAGAAACAGCAGTGTTGAACGAGAAGTTTTCGATGTCTGCTGTGATCTTCTTGATAAGCTTGTGCACAGATTTTAATTGTTCTTTTGTTGCGGGTTCGTCGTTAATTGACAACTGATCGCTATCTCTATTGTCGAAGAATAGTCCCCAGAATTTCTTTAGAAGCGGTGACATCCATCGATTCCGTTGGTATCCCATGGCTTACTTTGCTCTAAAGGACCAAGGAACATCTCGTAAAGTCGAAGGGTATCGGCGCCATATCGTTCTACAATCATGTCGGGATTAACAACGTTGAACATCGACTTCGACATCTTCTCGATAGCCCATCCACAAAACATATTTATCGTTTTCAAGAACGAATTGTGCATTCTTGAACTCTGGACGCCATGCCTTAAAGGCTTCAATATCTAAGACATCACCCGATACAATGTTCACATCTACGTGAATAGGTGTGGTGTCGTATTGGTCTTTTAAATTGAGTGAAACAAATAAAGGAGCTTCTTTATCGCTGTCTTTTACACGATAAACGAAGTTAGAACGACCTTGAATCATACCTTGATTCACAAGTCTTTCAAATGGTTCTTCAGTCTTTGCGGTGCCTAAGTCAAACAAGAATTTATTCCAAAAACGTGAATAAATAAGGTGACCAGTGGCATGTTCAGATCCACCAAGATACAAATCTACATTCTTCCAGTAGTTCACTACATCGCTACTAACAAGCTCATTGGTGTTATTAGGATCCATATAACGAAGGTAGTAAGCGCTACTTCCTGCAAAACCAGGCATTGTGTTCAACTCAAGAGCAAACACTTGTTGGTTATCTATCAAGCTCTTGTCTACCACTTGACGGTTCTTTTCGTCCCAAGCCCATAGCTTTGCACGTCCTAAAGGTGGCTCTCCGCTTTCAGTTGGCTCGTATTTGTCAATCGTAGGCAACTCTAATGGAAGGCAATCTACAGGAAGTGTGTAAGGAATATCATTCTTGTAGTACACTGGGAAGGGTTCTCCCCAATAGCGTTGACGTGAGAATGTAGCGTCACGAAGACGATAATTCACCTTAACTCTACCGAGATTATGTTGTGCAATGTATGCCTTTGTGGTCTTAATAGCTTCTTTTTACAGTTAAACCATTAAGAATTAAGCCTCCGTTTGCTTTGAGTTCAGCTTCTAACTCGGCAACAGGACTGTTCATTACAATACCCTCTTTGGCATCAAAACTTTGCTCGCTAACATCTGCTCCTTCAATTAATGGAATAATAGGAAGGTCGAAATGCTTAGCAAAAGCATAATCTCTGCTGTCGTGAGCGGGTACAGCCATGATCGCACCAGTGCCATATCCAGCCAAAACATAATCGCTAATCCAAATAGGAACAGCCACCTTTGTGAGCGGATTAATAGCGTATGAGCCCGAGAATACACCGCTTACACGGCGATCTGAGATTCTTTCACGCTCCGTTCTCTTCTTTGTTTCTGCTATATATGCTTCAACTTCAGCTCTTTGTTCGTCTGTTGTTACGAGATCAACGTATTCACTTTCAGGAGCAAGAACCATAAATGTAACTCAAAAATAGTGTCTGCACGAGTTGTAAATACGGTTATAGGGAGATCGTTTTGATTGTAATCTGAATTCTACTTCAGCACCTTCTGAACGACCAATCCAGTTTCTTTTGGGTTTCTTTTATTGAGTCGGTCCATTGCAAGTTGTCAAGACTATCCAACAAACGTTGCGCATAAGCCGACACTCTTAAGCACCATTGTAACATGTTGCGTTGTACAACTGGGTGGCCACCACGTACACTTAATCCGTCAACAACTTCGTCGTTAGCAAGTACAGTGCCCAATGCTGCACACCAGTTTACCTTTGTTTCAGCTTGATAAGCAATGCGATAATGCATCAAGAAACGTTGTTGTTCCTCTTCATTCATCGCTTTCCACTCTTCAGCAGAAATGCTTTCTTCATTCGAAGTCGCTGCATGAATGTTGTTAGTGCCCAGTCTTTTTCCAATTGCTCAACAAGCAAACTGATAGGCAAAGCCTTGTTCTTTTCAGTATCATAGTAGCTCTCGAACATCTTAACAAATGTCCATTGAGTCCAATGATAGTATTTAGGATCGCAAGTTCTGACCTCTCTTTCCCAATCGAAAGAAAAGCCGATCTTATCTAATTGACTACGATATCTCTCAATATTTTGTTGAGTTGTAATCAAAGGATGTTGTCCAGTTTGAATGGCATATTGCTCTGCTGGGAGTCCATAAGCATCGTATCCATAGGATTCAATACGTTGAAGCCCTGCAAAGCGTTGTATCTTGCAAAGATATCGCCTGCAATATAACCTAGAGGATGGCCCACATGAAGCCCTGCACCCGAAGGATATGGGAACATATTGAGTACATAATACTTTTTGTTTTTCATTGTTTTTCTTGAACACGATAAGTGTTATTCTCAACCCAATAGTGTTGCCATTTCTTTTCGATTTCTCTAAAATTGTATTCCATCTTTTTTTCCTTTTTGTGCAGTGATTGTTATGAAAGTTAACGAAAATCGTTATTGTTTTGTATATTATGCTAATGTGCAAAGTTAGTATAAAAGTAATAAATGAACAAATTTATTACAGGGCTTTTGAAGCCTTTTAATTTGCTTTTTATCTATAAAATATAGATAGACTGAATCACTAAAAAGAGATATGTTGTGAGATAAAAGGTGATAAATTGTAAGTAAACCTATACCTTTTTCTTCAAACAGATGAAAAAAATTAGGAGGAATTCTTCGATGAAATGGAACTTTTTTGATAACATTTTTTATATTCTGAAAGTATTTCAACGCCTTGAAAACTCTATTGCAAAGATAATATAAAAGGAGATGTGTTGTAGGTCGTTTAAAAATATTTAGTGAGTAGCATCATCGTTTTGATAACAAAGGTGTGTTTTGTTAGTTACAACTTTCAAGGCATCTGTAATACAACTAAGTGAGAAATGACATATAAAAAGGTACTATATAAAAACGTTTGATTTAAATAATGATTTATAAAAAAACGAGAATGTGATGTAAAAAGTAGTTCTTTTTAAGTATATTTGCACAAACTTAAATCATAACAACCTATACATGATAAAATCATTTATTACGGCTGCCCTACTTTTTTAGCGCAGTTTCTGCTAGTGCTACGGTTGTACCTACGTTTACAGAGTGGCACGATATGAGTGTGAATGAGATTGAACAGATTCCCTGTTCATGCGTCGTTCTTTATGTATGAAAATGAAAACAGTGCTTTAAAAAAGGACTCCAAGAGCAATCAAGCAACTATTTGTCTTTGAACGGAAAGTGGAGCTTTTAAAAGGTGTTGAGAATGCCAATGAACGACCAACCGATTTCTATAAACTTGATTACAACGATTCTTCGTGAGGAACAATGCCTGTTCCTGGTAACTGGGAATTAAATGGATTTGGCGACCCTGTTTATGTAAATGTGGGCTTTCCCATGGCGTGGTCATTTTAAAGATAACCCACCAATGGTTCCAACAGAGCATAACAGAGTAGGCTCATACCGTAGATATATCGACGTTCCAAACGATTGGAATGGAGAGCAAATCATTGCACATTTCGGTTCAGTAACATCTAATATCTATCTTTGGGTAAACGGACAATTCGTTGGTTATGCTGAAGATTCAAAGCAAGCAGCAGAGTTCGACGTTACACCTTATATTAAACCAGGAAAGAACCTCTAGCATTCCAAACCTTTAGATGGTGTGATGGAACTTATTGTGAGGACCAAGACTTCTGGCGTTTGTCGGGAGTTGCACGCCAAAGCTATTTGTATAAGCGCAACAAAACAACAAATGTAAACGATATTCGCTTTATTGCTGGCTTTGAAAAAAACGATTATAAAGATGGAACCATTTTTGTAAAAAGAGATGCCAACAGCAATGTAGCAACTCGCTATCGCTTGTTCGATGCAAATGGAAATATGGTTCTTGACGCTACATCGACAGACAAACAAAATCTTTATGAGATAAAGAATGTTCGTCAATGGAGTGCAGAAGATCCTTATCTTTACACTCTTTTAGTAGACGTAATGCGCAAAGAGGTTGTAGGAAAGGGCAAAGGTAAGAACGCAAAAGTAAACTATACCACAGTAGGAGTTATTCCTTTTAAAGTCGGTTTCAGAAATGTTTTCGATACAAGGAAGCCAAGTTTGGGTAAACGGACAGCCTGTATTCTTCAAAGGAGCCAATCGTCATGAGGTAGATCCATTAAATGGTTATGTTGTAACTCGTGAGCGTATGATAGAAGATATCAAGTTGATGAAACGCTTTAACATCAACGCTGTGCGTACATGTCACTATCCAGATGATCCAATGTGGTACGACCTTTGCGACGAATATGGTATCTACCTATGCGCAGAAGCGAACCAAGAGAGTCATGGTTTCCATTATGGAGACGATGCAATATCAAAGACTCCACTCTTTGCTAAGCAGATATTAGAACGCAACCAACACAATGTTCTAACCAATTTCAATCACCCAAGTATCATTTTCTGGTCACTTGGAAACGAAACTGCAGACGGACCAAACTTCGTTGCAGCATACGATTGGATTAAAGGAATGGACTATTCTCGTCCAGTTCAATTCGAAAGAGCAATAAAGAACAGTCACACAGATATTTATTGCCCAATGTATAGAAGTCAAAAGGAAATGGAAGATTATGCTAACTCTACTGCTCCTGAAGACCAACGTCCACTTATTCAATGCGAATATTCTCACGCTATGGGTAACTCAAGCGGTGGATTCAAAGAATATTGGGATCTAATTCGTCAATATCCCTAACAAGCTTCAAGGTGGCTTTTATTTGGGACTTCGTAGACCAAGGATTGCGTAAAACAGATGATAAAGGAAACGTTATCTACACCTATGGTGGCGACTTTAACACTTACGACCCAAGTGATAACAACTTTAACTGCAACGGTTTGATTAATCCAGATCGTATTCCTAATCCCGAAGCGTTTGAAATTGGCTATTTCTACCAAAAATATTTGGGTGAGAAATATTAACAAAGAGAAAAAGACAATTACCGTGTTCAACGAAAAACTTCTTTTAGAGATTTGTCTAATTATGTGTTGAACTGGGAGGTTATTGCTAATGGAAAATCTGTGGAAAAAGGGTGTTGTTGAAAATCTAGACATTGCGCCACAAACTTCTAAGCAGATTGAGTTAGGGATGGAAAGACATCAAAAATCCAAAGGAAGAAGTATTCTTAAATGTTTCTTTTCACATTGAAGAATGCTGAACCATTGATGGAAAAAGGACAAGTAGTTGCATACAATCAAATTCAACTACAAGAAGGTGTTATGCCTTTCCAAGCTTGTTTCTTAAATGCAGTTTGCGAAAAAGGCGTGAAAGTTGATAACAAGGTGAAGGTGAAAGAAAACAAGAAGACCAACGAACTTACAGTAGAAAAACTCTAAGTTTAGTCTTACATTCAACAAGCAAAAACGGCTATCTCACCTCTTATAATATAGACAATCAAGCAATGATTGCTAAGGGCGGAACACTTAAAACCTAATTTCTGGAGAGCTCCAACCGATAACGATATGGGTGCAGGCATACAACAAGACTATGCTGTTTGGCGCAATCCTGAAATGCAACTTACTGCATTAGACGTTCAAAAAGAAAAGCAAGCAACTGGTGATAAGCAAACAATTATTACAGTGAAGGCCAGCTATGAAATGCCAAAAGTTGAGGCTAAATTGTTCTTAACCTACACCATTTATCCAACAGGTAGAGTAGATGTAGAAGAAACAATGCAAACAACACCAGGAAAGAAAAATCCTGATATGTTTAGATTTGGTATGTTAATGCAAATGCCTTACGACATGGACGAGTCTACATTCTATGGAAGAGGTCCAGTAGAGAACTATTCAGACCGTAAAGAGTCGCAGCTTGTAGGTATCTATAAGCAAAATGTAGATGATCAATTCTTTGCTTATGTGCGTCCACAAGAAACAGGAACAAAGAGCGATATTCGTGTTTGGAAGCAAACAAATAAAAGCAGGTCAAGGACTATTTGTTCGTCCATTCGAGCTTTGTTCAATGAGTGCTTTTACATTATAACATCGAAGACTTAGACGATGGTGAAAAGAAAACACAACGTCATAGCCAACAAGTTCCTAAGTCACAATTCACCAACTTGTGCATCGATGCATGTCAAGCAGGTCTTGGAGGAGTAGATTCTTGGAGTAAACGTGGTATCGCTCTCGAGCAATATCGTGTACCTTGCATCGACAGAACCTTTAAATTTACAATGGGTAAAGGCGCATTAATGCCATAACACCAATAAGAAAGTTAGTTTAAAGTATATATCAAGAAAGGCCTAAAAACCTCTCTATTGAGCTTCTACCTTTAGCCATGAAGGTGGAAGCTCTTTTCTTTTGTGCTTTAAAGAGCGTCGCATCACTTTTTGAATTTGTTGTTTGTTCAATATGGATAAACTCCTTATAATAACCAAAAGGTAAAAGGCCTTAAAAAGCTGTTTTATGCTAATAAATCGCTATCTTTGCACCAACTTGCATAGAGAACCCTTTTTGTTTTCTTGCAGGTGTATAATAAGAGTGTTTTTCAATAGATAACCTTTGACGTATAGACAAAGTCTAATTGTTGTCTGTAAGAAATAGAGCAATGATCAAAAAGAATTAGAAATTATGAGAAATTTTTGTTTGAAAGTCCACAGATACTTAGCCCTTCCGTTTGGACTTTTTTATGTGCATAGCCTGCTTCACAGGTCTTCTTTTAGTGTTTAGAGACGATATTGCGTCGCTATTAGGCACCAATGCAAAAGAAATGCCCTTCTTTATTGCCGTAAAGAAGCTACACCGCTGGCTCTTTTATGATGCCCGAAAACCCACACGGAGGCTTTATCGGTTGGGCGTGTAGTCATGGCTGTTTCGTCTATAGCAATGGTGATAGTGCTCTTAACTGGTGTTGTTAATTGGTGGCCAAAGACCAAAAAAGCATTAAAAAATCGTTTGAAAGTGAGCACCAATAAAGGCTTTCGTCGTTTCGTTTACGACACCCATGTTTCTTTGGGTATTTATGCCTTTATTTTCCTTTTCCTTATGGCATTAACAGGACCTGTATTCTCTTTTTGGTTGGTATAGACAAGGAATGTCGAAGCTATTTGGACAGAAGATAGAGAAAAAAGAAGTGAAGAAGGAGGCTAAGAGCGATGATACTAAAAATATTCCAACTAAAGATGATGCTTTTGCGCACGCCAATCCCGAGCAAGTGATGGTGCACCCACAAACGCTCGAGAATGAAAAACAAGGCCAAAAACACGATGAAAAGGGCAAAAAACCTAAAAAAGGCAAGCTTTTCAAGGCTCTTCACACAGGTACATGGGGTGGAATGTACTCTAAAATCCTTTATGCTCTTGCTGCACTCATAGGCGGTTTCTTGCCTATCAGCGGTTATTATATATGGTGGAAGCGCACTTCTTCAAAGAAAAAGAAGGCGAAAGCATAGTGCACAAGTTCCTTTTAAGTAGGCAAGAATATTTATATCTTGTACATAATGCAAATAAATTGAACATCGAATGTTCTCTATTTCTAAATAAAGTCGTTTTCTATATTCTATAGAAAGCGATTTTCTTTCGTATGAATAGGGCGATAATCTCTTTTTGTTTACAGTTCAGTCCCAATTCAAAAAGCATTGTTTTTGCAGTGTAATAGCAGTCCTTTTTGCATAATAAAAGCACTGCTTTTAGATCGTAAAAATCATTGCTTTTTAAATATGTAGATCGAAGGCTTATCAATAAAAGAAGGTCAATATTTTGCGGTGAAATGTAGATTTTTAGGCAAAAAGCCTATCGATTATAACTTTTTATATCTTTGTTTCACACAAACAAGCCTATGAACAAATACGGAAACGAATTAGAACTGATACTACTTCTAACCGATAACAATGAGCACGACACACAAGAGTTAGCAAAACGTTTAGGAGTTACGCAACGAATATCTACTATTATTTTCGAAAACTTTAAAAAGTACGGGTTTAAAAATCATTAAGAACGGCACTAAAATATCGCCCTCGATCGAAGGAATCAATTCTTTCGAAAAGCTACACGATAGTATTGCTTTGAACGATTCGGAGGCCATGTTTCTTTATCAAATGTTGATGGGACAAGATGATGAAGACAATATGGTTCGGTCTATAAAAGTGAAGTTCGAACGATTTTATAACCTCGAGTTATTAACCAAACCAGCACATCTCAAAAGACGAAGACGCAACATTCAGAAGTTAAGAGAAGCCATGGAATCGCATAAAGCAGTGCGTTTACGGAAGTATTCTTCGCCTCATAGCAAAACAATTGCCGACCGCATTGTAGAGCCTTACTTGTTTTTGAATAACGAAAACGAGGTGCGTTGCTTTGAATTAAAAACGCATGTCAACAAAACATTCAAAAGTATCTCGCACCCACGATGTAGAGATTTTAGATGTAGATTGGATGCACGAACACGAGCATAAAGAGCTTTTCACCGATATATTTATGTTCTCGGGTGAAGAAAAAGCAGTCTATCTGCCTCGAATTGGGTCAGCTTTCGCACAATCTTCTCATTGAAGAATATCCCCAGTCAGAAGCCTATTTGGTAGAATTAGAAGCCGAACGTTGGTTGTTAAAGACCGAAGTGGTGAGTCTTAGTGCCTGTTGTTCGCTTCGTGTTAGGACTCTTTCAAGACATCAAGATTCTTGAGAATGAAGAACTAAAAACCCTTGTTGAAGAACAAATTGCGCAGATGCACAAGATGGTTGTTTAGTGAATTGATACATAGCAGCGATTTAATCGGTGATTTATCTCTTTCGAGAAGTAAACCCATATCGATTAAATCGCTGTTTTTATAGTATTATAAAGTTTAGGACAAAGCATGTTGCCCTAAGAAGCTTATTTATTTAGCGTTGATTTCTTTTAGTAAGCGATCTGCATGTCCCCATTTATCCATTAGATAAAGCATGTAACGAACGTCAACTCCAATGCAACGAGCAAGGCGAGCGTCGAAGTTTATGTCGCTAGAAAGGCTATCCCAGTTGCCATCGAAAGCCAAACCAATGAGCTCTCCCTTACCATTAAAGATAGGAGAACCACTGTTTCCGCCAGTAATGTCGTTGGTTGTTAAGAAAACAAAGTTGCAAATCTTTACTTGCTTTGTCGGTATATTGGCCGAAATCTTTTAGCAGAAAGCAATTCTTTTTAAAATAGGCTCTGCACGATAATCGTACACCTCTTGGCCTCTATTCATCTTCTTAACGATAGTAGGAGCGGTTGTGAAATACCCCGAATTGTTACCGCCTAACTCATAACTCTTAACTTGTCCGTAGCTCAAACGCATTGTAAAGTTCGCGTCAGAGTAGTGAGGCATATCTTCTTCCATGCGCAATTTGGCAGCGCAAAGATATTTCTCTTGCAAATCAATGCTATCCTTATGGCATTCAATTGGTGGCTCAATGCGCCACGAATGTCGAGTAGGTCAAGACCGAAAAGAACACCTGGGTCGGTTAAAGCTTCTTCTTATAGACATAAATCTTAGTGTTCTTCTTCATCAAAAGAGAGTTCTTGTAGAGATAATCCACGTATTTAACGTAGTTACCGCCAAACTTTTGGTCTATTTCTGTGTAGAACTTAGGGCAAGTATTGTTTGTCAACATGCTCTCTATAATTCTTTAAAAGAACGCCAAGAACTTCCTTGTCGAGAGCTTCGTCCCATGCATCTTCGTTGTTTTCAAACTCGATGAATTGGGCTTTTTGTTGTTTTTAGAACCCTTAATCTCCATTCTATTTAGGCGATTAGCACGATCTACAAACTCACCTGTGCCGTGGAAGGTTTCTCTAAAGTAACGCATTGTGCGCATAAGGTCGAATCGTTGTGCATAAAAAGAGCAGCCATACGGTCGAAGTTAAGCTTTCCTTTTTAGGTAGCCAGTGCTGTCTTGCCATCTTCTTAAACGATTCTCATAGTCTTTCTTTTGGTTGATAATACCGATAGAATCGATACATTTGTTCATACCAATAGAGTTCTTCCAGTAGTTCGCACTACGTGCAAATTTAGAGTCATATTTAATTCTCACCGCCTCACTTGCACGCATATGGCGAGTCATAACCTCTTGTTTTACGCCTCTAACTTGTGCTGTTGGCTCGTTGATAGCATCTCTTCTTTCCTTAATACCATAAGAACTAAGGTATCTATTGGTGCTTCCTGGGTAGCCCATAGTCATTGCAAAGCTGTCTTCTGCATAGCCTTTTGAGCGAAACGGGAGCCCAATGAGCTGGCTTGTAAGGCACATTGTCTTTGCTATATGCCGCTGGTTTGTTTGTTTTTGGATCGGCATAGATACGGAAAACGCTGAAATCACAGGTCTGACGAGGCCACATCCAGTTGTCAGTTTCGCCTCCAAACTTACCCATTGATTTGGGAACGGTGAACACAAGACGTACATCTGTGAAGTCTTGATATGTAGTTGCGTAGTATTTGTTACCCTCATAGAATGGATCAATATTGACATGATAAGTTGAGTCGATAGCTTTTTGCTCTGCGAGTAAGCACATTTTCGAGTGAATCGATGAGCTGTTCCTTTTGAATAGTGGTCTTCTTATCAATTCCAAGAGCCTCTAATTCGCTTGTAATGTCCTTTTTGTTCAATCATAAACGATACGAAAGTATCTTTGTTAGGCAATTCTTCTGCATACGACTTAGCATAGAATCCGTCCTTCATGTAATCGTGTTCAACGGTTGAATGACTACGAATAGCCTCGAAACCGCAGTGGTGATTGGTGAAAACAAGGCCATCTGGCGACACAACTACACCCGAACAATAGCCCGAGAAGTTCACAACACCTTTCATAATGGCGTCTTTTCCCTTATAAATACTGTTGTAAGGGAGTTCGAATCCCTGTCCTTTCATCTGTTGATAAACGGCTTGTGGAAGGTTATAAAGCGTCCACATGCCTTCATCTGCCTTAGCTATTAGGGTAGAAGCAATGGCAAATAATACTAAAAGAGTTTTCTTCATACTTTTTGTTATTTGTCTTTATTTGAGTTTTGAATTATCCTTTTCTGAAATACTTTCCTATCACTGGCATGCTACTTAGGGGCAAATCGTGATATATAATGTATGCAATGAATGCAAAGATAATGAGCGTATTCACCGCAAAGGGCATATATTTTAGGTAGATGTTGATTGCTATAAGTGATGGCAATGAAGAAGAATACAGTCATAAGGACGTATATTCCGATGCTTTTTAAGGGGTAATTGATAGGGTATTTCTTTTGTCCTACAAAGTAAGAGAGCGTCATTGCCGTTGCATATCCAATGACTCCAGCCCACGCACACGCCATATAGCCATACTGAGGCACAAAGATTACATTGATAAGAATCAACACAGAGCAACCAATACCAGAGAAATAAGCTCCCCAAATGGACTTATCGATCAGCTTATACCAAAAAGATAGGTTGAAATAAATGCCCATCATAATCATTCCAGCCATCACAATAGGCACCACTTTCAATCCTTCCCAATAGTGTCTACTGATGATATGGCGCAAAATGTTGATGTAACCCATCACCGCAAGGAATGCAAGTAGGGTGAAAATGATAAAGTATTTCATCGCAACAGCATAGGTTTCACGGTTATCTTTATCGTTTCCTTTGCCAAAAACAGAAGGGTTCGTAGGCATAACGGAATGCTTGTGTAATCATTGCCATAATCATTGCAATCTTACTTGCTGCGCCATAGATACCCAATTGCTGATGTGCTTGACTACCTTTTGTATAGATATGGGAAGAGAATAAAGTCGGCATTTTGATTCAATATACCTGCAATTCCAAGAATAAGGATAGGCCAACTATAGGATAACATGCGTTTAGCCAGTTCCTTATCGAATGTATATTTAAAAGCCAGTTAATTCCTTTATAGAAGAAGAAAGTGATGCTTGCCGTGCACACAAGGTTGATATAAAAGGCATAACCAACGCCCGTTTCAGGACTATAAACATACTGAATAACCTCAGGATAACTCTTATATAAATCGGGTAGCACCAAAAAATAGAGTAAGTTCAATGCGATGTTGAAGGTAACGAACAAGAGTTTGAGTACAGCAAACTTGATAGGACGGTTTTTATAACGTAGATATGCGAAAGGAATGCATTGGAAAGCGTCGATAGAAACAGTGGCAGCCATCACCCAAACGTATGAACTATGGTCGGAATAGCCCATAACTCTCGATAGAGGTTGTAAGAAAATAGACACCAAAACGATGAATAATAGCGAGGTAAAGCCCACCATTATGAGCGTAGAAGAATATACTTTCTGTGGATCTTCATTGGTTTTGTTGGCATATCTAAAGAAAGTTGTTTCCATTCCGTATGTCAAAAATCACCAGAAGAAGAGCAGTATAGGCATATAAGTTCGTGATAATTCCATATCCACCACTTGCAACAAAGAGATCAGAAGCGTATAATGGAACAAGTAAATAGTTGAGAAAACGACCTAAAATACTGCTCATTCCGTAAATTGCAGTATCCTTTGCGAGTGATTTTAAATTAGCCATAAAACCGTGTTTTGATTGTATTTATTTCGCTATTACTGTGTTATGATGTGATAACAACAAATGCAAAGTTACGAAAAGATAAATGTATTGTGTTGCAAAACTATGAGAAAAAGAAGTAAGCAATGGCTATTGCAGCAATTACTCCCGCTAAATCTGCCAGCAAACCGCATGCAACTGCGTGGCGAGTTTTGCGTATTCCCACACTTCCAAAGTACACCGCTAAGATGTAAAAAGTAGTGTCTGTAGAGCCTTGGAAAATGCAACTCAATCGTCCAACGAATGAATCTGCACCATAAGTGTTCATTGCGTCCACCATCATTCCACGTGCTCCGCTGCCCGAAAGTGGCTTCACGATAGCTGTTGGCAATGCATCTACAAACCTTGCATCTACTCCAAGCGATGCAATCAACCATCGAATAGAACCTATCAGTACGTCCATTGCGCCCGAAGCTCTCAAACACTGCGATAGCAACCAGCATGGCAACGAGATAGGGAATGATGCGTATGGCGGTGTTAAAACCTTCTTTTGCGCCCTCTATAAAGGCGTCGTACACGTTAATTCGCTTTCTTACGCCAGCCAAAAATAAAGCAGATAATGATAGACATCAGTATGATGTTGGCACTAAGTGTACTCACCTTGTTCATCGTGTCTTTATCTAATTGACCCAACCCCCAAATCAATCCGCACACCACAGCAAGCATTCCGCCAAACGTTAGTAAGATGGTTTTGTTAAAAAGATTGATGCGTTGATAGATAGAAGTGATGATGATGCCAGCCAAAGTAGAGAAGAAAGTGGCAATAAGAATGGGTATAAAGATGTCGGTTGGTTGCAAAGCGCCAGCCTGAACACGATAAACCATGATCGAAACAGGTATGAGTGTTAGTCCCGAAGTGTTCAAAAACAAGGAACATAATCATTTCATTGCTCGCCGTGTCTTTTGTCTTTATTGAGCGTTTGTAGCTGTTCCATTGCTTTTAAACCCAATGGAGTTGCCGCATTATCGAGCCCTAACATGTTGGCAGCGATGTTCATAAAGATGCTACCTGTTGCGGGATGACCCTTAGGAATACTTGGAAATAGCTTAGAAAACACAGGACTTAAGACCCGAGACAGCATGTTAATCACACCGCCTTGCTCTCCAATTTTCATTACACCAAGCCACAACGACAAGGCACCTGTTAAACCAATGCTGATCTTAAAGGCTGCTTCTGCCGAGGAAAAAGTACTATTCATCATGGTGGTAAACACGTCGGTGTCGCCCATAAAAATCACTTTTACCAGTCCAACAACGAAGGCAATGATGAAAAAGCCAATCCAAATATAATTTAATACCATGCAACAAAGTTAGTAGAAATAGCAGATAACTCAAAATAAAAACCATCTTTTTATGACCCAAGCTCATTGCCAAGTCTTGCAAAGCAAGAACCTTCGCCAACCCACTAAAATACTTTTTGGTGTAGGCAACAAGGCTTTTTTCTTATATCGAGAAGGAAATAGAAGGACTAAAATGCGCCATTTCATCGAATAAAATAATGTCGATGAAATCTATAAAAATGCGATTTAATCGGAACTATTTTTAGAAAAGCGAGAGAGAAGTAAAACAGATGCCAAGAAACAAAAATAGATAAAAGCATCTATTGAGGGGATAAGAGTGGTTGAACTGCTAAATAATCTAAAAAAATAGAGTAGGAGAGAATGCTCCATAAAGGCGCACATTTTAAATTCAAAAACACTTTGCTTCTCAATAGCGAAAAAATAGAGAGGTGCAAAATGAGAACAAAGCGAATGAAAACAAAAAGAATCGATAAAATGGGCGATTTTTATGAAAATGTATCCAAAAGCATAGTTGTTGGTAGGAAATATCAATGCTTTTTAGAAAATAAAAATACTGCATTTTTCGATGCAATTCGATAGTTATTGTAATGCAATTAAAAAGCATTTCTTTGCAAAAAGCAATCCTTTTACTCACTAATGAACCTACGCTCGTGCGTGAGAATTTGCCCTGTTATTTGACTAAAAACATTCCTTTTGCCTCTTTTTCATCATTCTTTCACTCCAAATCCATCTTTATAATGCCTCCAAAAACTCCCAAAACGTTCAAATTTCACCCAGAATACAACCTATACCCAATGTTCTAAAAAAATGCAAGAGATGTTAAGCTTGTTGTTGATTGGCACACAGCTTGCTAATGAAATCAGACAAAACAAAAACAGAATAAACAAAGAGTCAAAACTTAAAAAAACACAAAAACACTCTATATAATAATGTATAAGTAGACTTTTTATTTATTTTGCAACCAAAATTTAAAATACGATCTCATTGATATGCAACAGAATTTAGTTATCGTAGAGAGCCCCTGCTAAGGCAAAAAACAATAGAGAAGTTCCTTGAAAAAGAATTCAAGGTGATGTCAAGTTATGGACATATACGAGATTTAAAGAAAAAGAAATCAGTATAGACCCAAAGACTTTAGACCCATGTTATGAGGTTCCCGAAGAAAAAAAGAAACTCGTTTCAGAGTTAAAACGAAAATGTAGAACAAAGTAAAACGGTTTGGTTAGCATCCGATGAGGACCGTGAAGGAGAAGCTATTGCATGGCACTTATGCGAGGTTTTAGGCTTAGACGAAGATAAAACCAATAGAATTGTGTTTCATGAGATAACAAAACCAGCCATACTTCATGCGATAGAGACACCTCGTCAGCTTGACATGAACTTGGTAAATGCACAACAAGCACGTCGAGTTCTTGACCGATTGGTGGGCTTTAAGCTATCGCCTGTGTTGTGGAGAAAGGTGAAACCAGCTCTTTCAGCAGGTCGTGTGCAAAGTGTTGCCGTGCGTTTGATTGTTGAAAGAGAACGTGAAATTCAAGCATTTAAAAGCGAACCCTATTATAGAGTGAATGCTATCTTTGTGCTAAAAAGATGGCGAAGGCAATGTAACAGAGCTCAAAGCAGAATTGGATAAACGCTTTAAGAGCCACGAAGAGGCTGTTTCTTTCCTTGAAAAGAGTAAGGATTCTACCTTCCAAATCGCCTCAATAGCGAAGAAACCGCTCAAGAGAATGCCTGCACCTCCATTCACTACATCGACACTTCAACAAGAAGCTGCACGCAAGTTGGGCTTCACTGTGTCGCAAAACCATGATGGTTGCACAACGTCTTTACGAAGGTGGACACATCACATACATGCGTACCGACAGCGTAAACCTATCTACTTTGGCAAGAGGAGCAGCGAAAGAAGAAATCGAAAAGCTATATGGTGAGTCGTATAGTCGCTCTCGTAACTACCAAACTCATGCAAAAGGTGCACAAGAAGCGCACGAAGCCATTCGTCCTACCTATATGGATAAAACCCAAATAGATGGAACTGCACAAGAAAAGAAATTGTATGAATTGATTTGAAACGCACAATTGCCAGTCAAATGGCAGAGGCTCAAATCGAGAAAAACAACAGTATCGGTAAGCATTAGCGGTGCAAGTGAGACCTTTACTTCTGTTGGTGAGATGATTACTTTTCGACGGTTTCTTAAAGGTTTTATCGTGAGTCTACCGACGATGATGATGCTAATGCAGACGAGCAATCACACGTTTTTGCCTGCAACTCTTAAAGAAGGCGACTTGTTAGAACGCAAAGAAATTGTCTCAACAGAACGCTTTTAGCATGGCACCTTCACGCTACACTGAAGCAAGTTTGGTGCATAAAATGGAAGAATTGGGCATCGGACGCCCATCAACATACGCTCCAACCATCAGTACTATACAACAAAGAGAATATGTAGTGAAAGGAGATAAGCCAGGAGAAGAACGCAACTACTTGGTGGATGTCTTGAAAAATGGCAAGATAACATCAACTACTAAGAAAAGAAACAGTGGGCAACGAGAAGGGTAAACTATTACCAACTGACATCGGTTCGGTGGTGAATGACTTCTTAACTGCTAACTTCTCAGACATCGTTGACTACAACTTTACAGCTAAAGTAGAAGGTCAATTCGACCTTATTGCTGAGGGAAAAGAGACTTGGAAGGAAATGATGAAGGCCTTTGACGATGAGTTTGAGCCTACAGTTGATAAGGTGATGAACGCTCGTTCGGAGCATAAAAGCAGGCGAAAGACAATTGGGTTTAGAGCCCAAACACCAATAAACCAGTATTCGTTAAGATTGGACGTTTCGGTCCAGTTGTGCAGATTGGTAGCGCAGGAGATACCGATAAGCCTCGCTTTGCGCAAGTTCCTACAGGCAAAAAGTATTGAGACCATCACTCTTGAAGAGGCTCTTGAACTATTCAAACTACCACGAACTCTTGGTCAATTCGAAGGCGAAGACGTTATAGTTGGTGCAGGACGTTTTGGTCCTTACATACAACATAACAAACGATATATATCTATTCCAAAGGGAGAAGACCCAATGTCGGTTACTCTCGGACATGCTGTTGCATTGATAGAAACAAAGAGATTGCAAGAGAAACAACGTCACTTGAAAGACTTTGAGAAGGGTTAACCTCGAAATCCTTAACGGACGTTATGGACCTTACATTTGTTACGAAGGAAAGAATTATCGTTTGCCCAAAAACTTACATGCAAAAAGCTGCGGAATTGACCTATGGTGAGTGCATGGATGTGGTGAAAGCGTCGGCTGAAAAGAAGAAATGAAACGCATAATCATTATCGGTTATATGGGCGCAGGCAAGACAACTGTGGGCTATGCACTATCTAAACTCACTGGTTGGACATTCTATGACCTCGATTGGTACATAGAAAATCGCATGCGAAAAAGCGTTAGTGAGCTCTTTGAAGAACGTGGAGAGGAAGGCTTTAGGCAAATAGAAATGAACATGTTGCATGAAGTTGCTGAATTCGAAAACGTGATAATCAGCTGCGGAGGAGGCACTCCTTGCTTCTACAACAATATCGATTATATGAATGAACAAGGCGAAACGATTTATTTAAAGGCGTCGCCTGAGGTGCTCTTTAAAGCATATTAAGATGACAAGAGTGCACGACCACTCCTTAAAGACAAATCTCCTGAAGAAGTAAAGGAATTTATTAAGGAGCAAATAGCTTATCGAGAGCCATTCTATTTAAAAAGCCAAACATGTGTTCGATATCAACTTACTCGACACAAGAGAAGAGATTATCGCCTCTGCTTCTCGCCTAAAAGAAATCATTGGGCTACAAGATTAAAAAGACAGTTTGCGTGTGGATAAATCAAAAGAATAATTCTATTTAAAAAGGAAACCCATGCAAAGCATAGGATAAAAACAAAGACAACTTTAAAAATAAATAATAGTAAACTAAATGAAGAAATGGACCATAGAGGACTCTAAAGAGCTCTATAATATAAATGGTTGGGGCGTTTCTTACTCGGAGTTAACGAAGAAGGAAATGTTTATGTAAGTCCTTCTAAAAGACCAAACACGTATTGATTTGAAAGAAGTAATGAACGAATTAGCACTAAGAGACGTTACAACTCCAGTGTTATTGCGTTTTCCTGACATCCTAGATAATCGTATTGAGCAAAACCGCAAGCTGCTTTCAAAAAGCGAAGAAGGAATATGATTATAAGGGCAGAAAACTTCATTATTTATCCTATTAAGGTGAATCAAATGCAGCCAGTTGTAGAGGAAATTATCTCACATGGACGCAAAATTCAACCTCGGTTTGGAAGCTGGTTCAAAGCCAGAGCTACACGCTGTGATCGCAGTTCAATGCCAAAGCGACTCTTTAATTATATGTAATGGCTACAAAGACCAAAAGCTATATCGAGCTAGCTTTTATTGGCTCAAAAGATGGGAAAGCGCATCTTTATCGTTATAGAAAAAGCTAAATGAGCTCGAAATTATTGCCAAAGCGGCTAAGAAACTCAATGTAAAGCCCTAACTTAGGTATCCGTATTAAGCTCGCATCTTCAGGCTCTGGGAAGTGGGAAGAGAGCGGAGGAGATGCAAGTAAGTTTGGTTTAACATCAAGTGAGCTACTCGAAGCACTTGAATACTTGATGAAAAAGGACTTCATAACTGCTTACGTCTAATCCACTTCCATATCGGTTCGCAGATAACAAAGATCAGAAGAATTCAAACTGCACTAAGAGAAGCGGCGCAATTCTACATCAATTTGCACAAAATGGGCTACAATGTAGATTTCGTTGACTGTGGAGGTGGACTCGGAGTTGACTATGATGGCACCCGATCTCCAAGCAGTGAGAGCTCAGTTAACTACACTATTCAAGAGTATGTCAATGACTGTGTCTACACATTTGTCGACGCAGCGAACAAAAATAACATACAACACCCAAACATTATCACAGAAAGTGGCCGCTCATTAGCTGCCCATCACTCTGTATTGGTTATCGATGTGCTCGAAACAGCATCGTTACCTAGAATGTCAGAAGAGTTCGAACCAACTGAAACCGACCATCAATTGGTGAAAGACTTGTATGAGATTTGGGACAATCTTAATCCTCGTTCGATCTTAGAAGATTGGCATGACGCTGAACAAATACGTGAAGAAGCACTCGATTTGTTTGCTCATGGCATCGTAGACCCAAAGACTCGTGCAGAGATTGAAGGCATGTATTGGAGCATTTGTAGAGAGATTAACACCCCTAACAAAGCAGTTAAAGCATGTACCAGAAGAGCTTAGAAAGATGGATAAAGCTTCTTGCTGATAAGTATTTCTGTAACTTTTCGCTCTTTCAATCATTGCCAGACAGTTGGGCTATCGATCAATTGTTCCCCATTTTGCCCATACAACGACTCGATGAGCGTCCAACTCTGCAATGCAACTTTACAAGACATCACTATGACTCAGATGGAAAGATTGCCAATTTGTAAACCAATCGCCATATTTCTCACGTTCTTCCCGTTCATCAACTCAAGAAGACCGAGCAATATTATTTAGGTGTTTTCCTTGTAGGAGCATATCAAGAGATTCTTGGTGACATGCATAATCTATTCGGAGATACCAACGCTGTGCACATATCTGTTAAAGATGGACGTTACCATATCGACCAAATTATCGACGGAGAGACCGTTGAAGAGGTGTTAGATTACGTGCAATACAATCCTAAAAAGCTTGTTCGTCAGCTTGAAATATGGGTTGCAAGAGTGTCAAAGCAGGAAAAAAATATCACTCGAAGAGGGTAAAGAATTCTTGTCAAACTACCGCTCTGGACTCTATGGTTACACCTATTTAGAATAAGAGCAGTGCGAAACTAAATCGCAACACGCACCGCATTGTAACCCCGTTGCAATGCCATCAGAATAAGAAAAACTGCATGTTGATACCCCTTTATAGCCCTTTAGCATAAAAGACGTATCAGTGTGCAGTTTTGTTCGTTATCTACTCGTAGAAAAAGAGAAAATAACCCACGCAAAAAAGCATAAAAAGAGTCGAGAATGAAAATAAAAGTTAAAAATAAGTTTTGCTGTAACTTTCATGCTTTTCATTCGTCATTTTAATTACATAGGAGATGGAAAAAAATTAGTTTTCGCAATAATGTTTTTGCCGCTAAAAAAACATCCTTACCGCCTGGCTTTTGCATAACGCAGAGCGAAGAAGATGCAAAAGACATCGTTCAAGATACTCTTTTGAAAGTATGGGATAAAAAAGACGAGTGGAATGAGATAGAATCAATAGAAGCATTTAGTCTTACTATCTGTCGAAATCTCGCTCTCGACCGTATAAAAAAAGCAAGACGCTAACAACGAATCGCTCGAAAATACAGTCATACAAGACATTAGTAGAGAGCTATCTCCATTAGAAGAAACACTGCAGCGAGACAGAGTTGAACTCGTAAAGCGCATTATCAATGCACTACCAGAGAAGCAACGAAGCTGTATGCAACTACGAGATATTGAAGGAAAACAATATAAAGAGATTGCAGAAGTGTTACAAAATAACCGAAGAGCAAGTAAAGGTGAACATCTTTAGAGCACGCAAAAACGGTTAAAAGAAAGATTTATAAAGCTGGACGATTATGGACTATAAATACATCAATCAACTATTAAACAAATACTGGAAGGGGCAACCACACTCGAAGAAGAGAACATCTTACGTTCATTCTTCAGTCAGAGGACGTGCCTGGTAGCTTTAATACAGTTCCGCCCCCTATTTGTTTACGAGCAAGAAGATAAAGCACAAAATGTTCTCGACGAGCAATTCGACGCTCAACTCCTTGCAATGGTGGGCGAAGATGCACCCGTTAAGGCACAAAAAGATAACCCTTACACGTCGCTTAATGCCACTCTTTAAGGCAGCAGCAATGGTTGCAATCGTTCTAACATTAGGCAATGCGATGGTCGTTTTCGATGAGTCCTGATGCAACAAACACAAAAAAATAGCGATGCATTTAGCACGATAATCCATCGTGGAAGCTCAGTAGCTGTAAATGACTCGGCTGTTGTAGACACAATGAAACAAAGTAATTTGTCTCACTCAAGAAATGGTAAATCCAATTGATTAAGATATTTTTCAATGCTTTCTCAATAAAAATAATCAATGTTTATAAAACAAATAATTGGACTGTGAAGTTCATTTTTCTCTCAATTTTTCATAACATGTAATAGTTAGTAGATAATGAAGTGGAGATTCTGTGTTGAATCTCCACTTTGCTTTTTATGTGTTGATTATCAATAAGATAGAGGGTGGACTGTAATAGCATAACTATTGCGTTGTAATAGCATTGCAATTAGAACGTAAAAGCACCCCTTTTTGAGCCTCCCAAAATACATTGCTTTTTGCAATGCACCCTCATTTGCTTTCAGAAAGCAATAAAAACTTCTTCAAAATCAAGTAGAAAGAGATCGCCTTGCTCACAAAATGTCTTTTGGCACATTATAATTTGTAAGTTGTAAAATGTTAATCGAAATAAAAACACGCATAAAAGTAAAATTAAAGCACCCGAGAATACTGCTTTTCGTTATAAAAACGCTAACTTTGTAAGCAAGAAATTAAAGATACTCGACAAAACAATAAATGTTTTAAATTATTTTAGATGAACGTAATAACAAAAAGTTCAATTGTCTGATGGCAGATTCATCAGCGTTGAGACCGGGAAAGTGGCAAAAGCAGGCAGACGGTTCTGCAGTTATCACTATGGGAAATACTGTACTTCTCGCCACTGTTTGTGCCGCAAAAGATGCAGTTCCCTGGACAGATTTCATGCCTTTGCAGGTAGATTACAGAGAACAATACTCAGCTGCAGGGCGTTTTCCAGGTGGTTTTACAAAGAGAGAAGGTAAAGCAAGCGACAATGAAATATTGACTTCACGTCTTGTAGACCGTGCTCTAAGACCACTATTCCCATCGAACTATCACGCAGAAGTGTACGTACAAGTAATGCTTTTATCTGCCGATGGTGTCGATCAACCAGATGCTTTAGCAGGATTTTGCAGCTTCAGCCGCACTTGCTTGCTCTGATATTCCATTCGAGTTTCCAATTTCTGAAGTTCGAGTAGCACGAGTTAATGGCGAATATGTTGTGAATCCAACATTCCAACAAATGGAAAAATGCGGATATGGACCTTATGGTTGGCGCAACAAAAGACAATATTTTGATGGTTGAGGCGAAATGGATGAGGTGTCTGAACAAGAACTTATCGAAGCATTAAAGGTGGCTCACGAAGCTATTAAGCCTGTGCGACCTTCAAACAGAACTTTCTAAAGAACTTGGCGTAGACGTTAAGCGTGAATACAACCACGAAAATAACGACGAAGAATTGCGTGAAGCTCTTAGAAAAGCAACTTACGACAAATGCTATGCTATTGCTCTTGCAGGCGATCACGACAAGAAGAGCCGTGGAGAAGCATTCGATCAAATCAAAGAAGCATTTATCGAAGAATATAATAACGCTCATACAGACTTAACAGAAGATGAGTTAAGCGAGAAACATGCATTGGTAGACCGTTACTATGACGATGTGATGAGAGACTCAATGCGTCGTTGTATCCTCGACGAAGGAAAGCGTTTAGATGGTAGAAAGCCAGACGAAATTCGTCCAATATGGTGCGAAGTGTCTACACTTCCAATGCCTCACGGAAGCGCTTTGTTCACTCGTGGTGAAACACAGAGCCTTTCTACCTGTACACTTGGTAGCAAGTTAGACGAGAAAATGGTTGACGATGTTCTTGATAAGAGCTACCAACGTTTCTTGTTACACTATAACTTCCCTCCATTTAGCACAGGAGAAGCAAAGGCACAACGTGGAGTTGGCCGTCGTGAAGTAGGTCACGGACACCTTGCTTGGCGTGGTTTGAAGGGTCAAATTCCCAGCAGATTTCCTTACACGGTACGTCTTGTGAGCCAAATTCTTGAAAGTAATGGTTCGTCATCTATGGCTACTGTATGTGCAGGAACATTGTCATTGATGGACGCAGGTGTACCAATGAAGGCACCAGTGAGCGGTATTGCAATGGGATTGATTAAGAATCCAGGAGAAGAAAAGTATGCTGTGTTGAGCGATATCCTGGAGATGAAGACCACTTAGGGTGATATGGACTTCAAAAACAACAGGTACTTTGAAAAGGTATTACCGCAACTCAAATGGACATTAAATGCGACGGATTGAGCTGAACACTTGAAAAAGCATTGATGCAAGCTAAAGCTGGTCGTGAAACATATATTGAGTAAGATGACCGAAACCATCTCTGCTCCACGTGAAGAGATGAAACCTCAAGTTCCAAGAATTGTGAGCTTAGAAATTCCAAAAGAGTTTATTGGCGCAATAATTGGCCCTGGTGGTAAGATTATTCAACAAATGCAAGAAGAAACTGGCGCAACAATCACAATCGAAGAGGTTGACGGAGTGGGTAAAGTTCAGGTGAGTGCACCTAACAAAGACTCTATCGATGCTGCTTTGAAGAAGATTAAAGCTATCGTTGCAGTACCTGAAATTGGTGAAACTTACGATGGTGTTGTACGCTCAGTAATGCCTTATGGTTGCTTTGTTGAAATCATGCCAGGTAAAGATGGATTGTTACATATCTCTGAAATCGATTGGAAACGTCTTGAAAGCGTTGAAGAAGCTGGAATTAAAGAAGGCGACAACATCACCGTTAAGTTGTTAGACATCGATCCAAAGACAGGCAAATACAAAACTCTCTCGTCGTGCTTTTAATGCCAAAACCAGAAGGTTATGTAGAGCGTGAACGCCGCCCTCGCCGTGAAGATCGTGGCGAACGTCGTCCTCGTCGTGAAGGAAATAACGACCAACACAACAACCAACAATAATCAGTTGAATAAAGAATAGCAGGTAGGCAGGGCATCTGTCGCTCGCTAAAGCAATAATAATAGCATTCTTATCCGCACCGCTTTGGTGAAAGGTAAGAATGCTTTTTGTATAGATAGACTTCGTGTTAAAAAGGAATAGCATTGCTATTGCATCGTAATATCAATGCTATTAAATGGTAAAAGGCACTGCCTTTTACATTGCAAAAAGCACCGCTTTTTTGGAATGTAGCTTGTGTTGAATTGCAATAGATGTTGTATTGAAATGATATAAGCGTATTTCAAAAGGAGAGAAAGGAGGGGGAGAGAAGGTTTCATGAATCGTTAGATAATCTTACACCCTAAAGACGTATATTTAGGGCAAGGGGAGAAAATCAAGAAAAATACGAGACCTAATAAAGAAAAATTCAATTAGTAAAAGATTTTTAACAACAAAACTATAAAGTTTTAAAAATAAATAACTATATTTGCAGTTGTACACTTTTGTTTGACAACGTACATTTATAATATAGGTCGGATTCATGGAATATAAAAGAAAAATTTTTCCTGAGGAAGTAGCTCTTATTGCCTTTCTAGCGTCCAAAGCTCAATTCCAATTAGAAAGTAATTGGGAAAATAAATTTATCGCTTATCCTCTCACAAAAGAGAAAATAGGCAGTATGGGCTTTTTTAAAAATAACCAGAAATATACTCGAAGACAAAGTAGAGTTCTTTCATGTTGCAAGTTTCATGATGTTGATAATGTTGAAGTAGCGGTTTATCTTTTAATAGATTCTAATGATACGCTCTATGAATTAGATTTTTGGAAGGTAGATGATTCAGAAATTTGCCATATTCCTTCCGTAGACTCTATGGAGGATATCCCGCAGATATAATCAGACATGAAATGAACTTAAGTTATGGATATTTCTTTTTCAGAGAGTTCCTATTGATAAACAAACAGCATTTCACAGTGCGCTATCTAGTAGAGTGACAAAAATTATTAGAACCATTTAATTCTCATGATCCTGCGTTTCATATAGAAATCAGGCAGTACTAATTATAGAATCAAAAATTGATAGTCTCATTTAAAAAGAGGCTACACAATTATACTATATTCAACAATTGAGTTATATATTACATAAGATATTCAAATATGAAAAAAATGTTTTTATTTCAATAGCAGCTTTTATTATGTTGTCTTGCATGGCCTCTTCGTCTCAACAGAGTCTGCAGTCCCGATTATTTGGTTTTGGACGTCAAGTGGTGATGAGGTTACTGTGTTAGAAATCGATAAGGATAGTTTGTATTATGTAGATGAATATCCTATTGTGGCAATGCCTTATCAGTTTGCAGGTGATAGTATGACTGTAGACGCTTATGGAACAACTATCGTACAACATATTTCATTTCGCAAGGATGCGCTCGTTATGAAAAATCAGTGGGGCGACGTTAGTTATTTTTGTACCTGTTAAAATGATCTATTCTCTAAACTATGATCTTCTTACGGAACGTACCCAAATGAATGAACTATTTGATAAAAACAATTACTAATCAAAATCCGGAAAATGACCGCAACTTTCGCTTTGGTGAAATTTAACCGGACAGTAGTGCACATAATATAAAAGTTATCTCTCCAAGAATTGGATAAGGACAATTCTTGGAGAGAATTTAGTTGTCAAAGATTTTGCTAAGGAATTTTCTTTAACATGAGAAAAGATTCTCCCCTATTCCCTATTGTTTTTACCAGAATTTCTTTTTCATGGAAATGGCGCATTTTTGCCTTTACATGAAGTTCCTCACATTTCCTGTCAAATTCCGGCTTCCTCATAGGACCTATGACCTGATTTGTCTCTTTATTTATAATCCAATAGCAATGTTTCATTTCTTTTCAGCTTTGCGAACTGGATAAACAAACTGTCTTTTTCTTCTGCTATTTGGTTAGAATTATACCAGTCACCGCTATCGTAAATCTGATAGGCTATAATGAATTTATTGTCATAGTCATAATTCAAGACCTGTGGGCGGATAAGAAGATCATAGAAAAGGCTGTTTTCCGTTTCTTCTTTTATCTTAACTATTATTCTGTCCTCCAACCATGCATAATGATTGCCTAAGTCTATATAGAACACACCAAGACACGAAGTCAAGAGGTAACAGAAGAGTAACACTGCAATATTCAAGATTCTTCTATACATTATTTGTTATGGTATGTTTGACAACGTACATTCATAATGGTTCGAAAGCGTTTTACCGAATTGCATACTTTTTACGGTGAGTTATTTCATTTTGGAGTCTCTCAAAATTGAATCCTTGACAATGTTATAGTTTTCCTTGCCTATGTTAGCTGGAGTAACAAATTGTGTGCGATAGTTTTTTGATTTTATGAGCCGATTGCTTTCTTCTAAATAGCTCCATAACTCATCGCCAACAATTCTTTTTCCATTCACTTTCAGCACGGAACAGCAAAAACCTTGTATGTGGATTATTGGTTAGATATAACGGATAACATCACGAGTAAACTCTTGTGACGGCATAAGTTTGCTGCCTGTGGAAATTTTTGTTACAGATGCGTAAGCACATGTTTGAATACATGCGATGTCATCCATAATTTTTCAGGATCTTCGGATAGATGTCTTTACCTATATAAACAAGACTTCGTTTCCAATACCAATCACCAAGTATCTTTGTAGGCAATGATTCTCTTTGAGGGCGCATTTCAAGAATAGAACGTTTGTCTGCCATAATATTTTCTGCCTGATTTGCTCTAAACATACAAGCAAGCTCTTTGTTTAGCTGAGGAACATAGCCGGATTCAATGATAAGATCACAATTTTGTAGTGAGTATGTTACTGCTCCAAGGTTCTGGCAGTATTGACACAATGAATTTCTTTTCATCGTCCGTGTCATTTTCCCCATACATGCACACTTTTATCTTTTATACACTCCCAATCACCAGGATATACCAACTTCTTTCCTTGAAAGAAAAGGTCATTACCACTTAGCAAGGGCAAAACATTAACCCAGCCATTTCGCCTTTGCAGTTCTTTCTAATGTTATAGATGCAATCATTCGTCAAATTGTTGGTCGTTTATAAAATCCTTATACTCTTGCCACAACTTAACCTCAGCGATTATACTTTTGCCTCCATACTTTCACTTTCAATGCAAGGCTGTTCTATGATAGTATTAGCGTGATGTAGCTCCCATTTATTTGTTCCTGGGTTCTTCACATATTGCATGGTGGGTTTCAAGACAAGTATCACATAATACCCCCAATCACCTCCACGCTCATCCATGTAGATTGCCTCAAGATGTTCAAGGTCAATCGAATAATTTGAAACAGTTGCGATCATAATACTTCTTATTATTTGTTTAATCTCATTCAGAAAATGATTCTGGAAGATAGATATTCTCAACAGTTAGTGCTTTCCTTGAAAAGTGGTGCTACTTCACTATCTGTAAATCCTGCTATCCCACAGCCTATCCTTTAGTAACAAGAAACTTGTACTCTGAATGTGCTTTTAGCAAACTCTATAAACTCATCTACATATGGTTGGATTGTTTCTACACCACCCTGCATCGTCGGAATGGCATAGCTTTAACCTTGAATACCAACACCTTGTCCCATGATAACACCAAATTTAGAAACAGCAACACGTGTAGCACCTCCACCGTGCATACCTTTTGTAGGTTGCTACCAAAATGTACGTTACCAAACAAAAAGTGCACAACTGCAAATGTAGTTATTTACTCTTATATTTTCTTGTTTTTATTATCAAAAAAATTCTTTTGTTGATTGAATTTTGCTTTTTATTATTTCTCTTATCTTTTTTGATTTTCTCCTTGCCCTTAAATATACGTCTTTTGGGTGTGTACTTTTGTTTGTCAACGTACAGTTTGTTTCATTGGGCATTATATCCGAAAAGGTAGAATACATGTTTTGTTAAAAACCCAATAAATTGATATGGTGCTCTACCTTTAGAAATGTCAATACCTACATGTTTATAAGCTCTCCACACTAATTCTGTGCAGTAGAATGTTGTAGTATCGGTTATATCAAAGTCTTTATCGAAGGGCATACCAACCTTTTGTAAGGCATATTGTATAGCCCCTTTGACGACTTTGTCGCTTAAAGAAACATGATAACCTTTGCTTTTTATACATTTATCGGGTTGTATAAAAGAACTAATAGATTCGTATTTTACGGTATCTAACTCGTTTTTCTGTCTCATTAGGGACGGCATGAATAACCCTCCAACCATCTTTTGTGTGGAGAATGATTCCAACATGTGAATAGCTACCACTATCTAAACTTGTTACAACTTGACTTTCGGTGCTTCTGCCTTCTCTGAAAATAAGATCGCCATCGTGTAGAGATAGCGTGTCGATACTGGCAGTAACGCCTTTATTCTCGCATTTCTTATTGCATGAATGGAATAGACACATGAGAATGATAAGAAACGTAAACTGCCAGTATCTCATACCTATTCCTCATCACTATTTTTCGGATTCTAAGGATTTGTTCATCTTGTCTAATTCGCCTTTTGTCGATGAAAGTAAAGACATTTCCTAAGATACCGATAGATAAAAAGCTTTGAATCTTTGCCGTTACTGAATGTTCCTGTACTAAAAAGAAAATATTTATTTACTTTTAGTTTTGCTATTAAGTACTTTCTCAATTACTGCACTTCCCATTAAAGCATACATCGCATTTTCGCTTTTTATTTGATGTTTCAAGAACGTTCGTCAATTCAGTATGTATTGATTCTACGTGTTTCTCCTTATCAGGGACATGTAAGTCCCAATAGAAGACAAATAGCTAAAGGTAGCGCAATGTATAAGATTTTTCTTTAAAGGATAGTTGAATTAGGGGCCTTGTTGGGAGCGTTTCTTCTGCATAACTTGTTTGTACAGGCTGGTTTTTTAGCTTTTGCCACATTGAGGACAAAAAGTTTTCTCTTTTAATTGTGTGCTCACATTTTTGAACAGTATTCCATAGGATTTATTTTAAAAAGTTAATATTATTGTATGCTATAATAACAATGGGATTTTCCCATAATGATAAAAAAATATACAATGTTTTGAATGTCGATTCTATTTAGGTTAGCCCAAGTTAGAGGCGTAATACATTGATTAGTACATGGCAAATATACAAAAAGATTGAAACGAAATATCAAGAAAGGGATTCTTTTTATATTATAAGAGGTGTGTTAACTGATATTTTAAAATAAAAAGTCTTTAAGTGTAATGAATAGCTTTTACTTTAAAGTGTTAGTTATGAGTGGATTAAGGTTAAGAAATGCCCGTGATAGTTTTTATCTATAACTTGATAGATAAAAATGAATTACGATTCTGAAGTACAATTGTATTTAAAGTGCTAATTTTGTAATCGATTATAATAAGAAGAAGAATCAGAAGATAAAACTATTCAAGTCGTTCTTACTAAAAAGAAAAGACTTATTACGTGAGTAACATAATATAAAACAGAAAATAAATAATAAAACAAATAACAGATTATGAAAGAATTAGTACATGGGCTACTCTCAGTAGCTGCCAACTTAAATAAGTTTGGCTTGAATTTCTTACGTGTAGGAATATTCATCGTTTTTGTGTGGATTGGAGGATTGAAGTTTGCTAAATACGAGGCAGACGGTATTGTTCCATTCTGTAGCAAATAGTCCATTTTATGAGTTTCTTCTATGAAAAAGAGGCTCCAGAGTATAAGCAATATAAGAACAAAGAAGGCGAATTGGTGCTTAAAAACCGCCAATGGCACGAAGCAAATATACATATGGTTTTTCTAAAGGATTTGGGAATTCTCATTATGTCGATTGGTGTTTTAACCTTGTTGGGTATCTTCACACCTAAAATCGGTATCTTTGGAGAACTACTTGTGATTGTAATGACAATAGGAACACTATCGTTCTTGGTGACAACTCCTGAATGTTGGGTACCAGATTTGGGTAGTGGCGAGCATGGATTCCCACTGCTTTCGGGTGCAGGTAGATTGGTGTTGAAAGATATTGTGATTCTTTCGGTGCCGTAGTTCTGCTTTCTGATTCGGCAAAGAAATTGTTAGCTCAATGCAAATTATAAGAACTCGAATTTCAGATTATAATAAACGATAAAAGCTATATGAGGTTTTAGTATATGGTTCTTGTCGAAAAGGCAAGAACCATTTTTCGTTTTTATTCTTCGAAAAGATAAACAAGGCGAAAATGAAGTCAATGGGGATAAAAACGATTTTTATTTCTGATTTGTCGCCCAACTTCGTGTTTTTTCAACTATCTTTGCAATAATAATATTCTACAACTCATTGTATCACATAACAAAAAGAAATAATAATGGATAATTTGAGAACCCTTTTTGCAGAGAAACTTTTAAAGATTGAAGCTATAAAAGTTCAACCAAACAACCTTTTACATGGGGCAAGTGGCTGGAAATCGCTTTTCTATTGCGATAATCGTCAAACCCTTTTCTTATCCTGATATTCTGCAGATTTGTGAAGTTAGAAATGGCTCATGCTATTTTAAAACACTTCCACAATGTAGACGCTATCGCTGGTGTTGCTACGCAGGTATCCCACAAGGAGCTCTTGTTGCAGAAGAATTAGGACTTCTTTCTGCTATGTTAGAAGTAAAACCAAAAGATCATGGTTTTGGAAAACCTTATCGAAGGAAAGCTAAAAAGAAGGCTCAAACGTTGTTGTGATCGAAGACTTAATCTCAACAGGAGGTAGCTCTTTGAAAGGCAGTTGAGGCGCTTCGTCGTTCAGGTGCTAATGTTGTTGGTATGGTTGCAGCATTTACTTATGGTTTTCGATGTGGCACAACAAGCATTCGATTCGGCAAATGTTCCATTGGTTACTCTAACTGATTATGAGCATGTAGTGGCTAAAGCATTAGAGATAGGCTATATCAAAGAAAACGATATCATATTACTTGATAGCTGGAGAAGCAATCCTTCAGAATTCGGTAAATAACGAAACGCTTTCGAAGAATACACAATTATAAATCAAAAAGAAATAGAAATGTCGAATAAATTCGAAAGTAGCGTACGTCAAATACCCTATAGTCAAAGAGTTAGTATATAACACTTTAAGTAATTTAGAGAACCTCGAAAAGGTGAAAGATCGTCTTCTGAAGACCAAATCAATAACCTTTCGTTCGATAATGATAGTATATCAATTAGCGCAGGTGCTGTTGGTTCGGTGAAATTGAGAATCATTGAACGCACAGAGTTCGAGTGCATTAAATTTGAAGCACAAGAGAGTCCGTTGCCATTTAACTTTTGGATTCAGATTCTTCCTGTAACTCGGATAGCTGTAGATGAAACTTACTATCAAGGCAGAGATTAGTATGTTCTTAAAGCCAATGGTGAGCAAGCCTTTAAACGAAGGTATTGAAAAACTTGCAGATATACTTCAAAACATTCCTTATGGTCAATAATATCGCAAAAAGAATCGTCCCACTTTGTTTTCTCCTATTATTATTAATAGGTGTGGGCTGTTCTGGCGATGAATTTAAATATACAACAAAGCACGCCAACTTTGTGTTCGATACCCGTTTGCATGGTCATTCGGCAGCATTAGCAACTGCCTTGGGCAACGTTGGCGTGTTTTGCTCTGTATCAGAGACCCTTTCTGGTGGACAAAGAAGTTTTCGTTTTGATAACCATCAGGGCTTGGTTGATGTCGTTCCATTTAATGCAATCGACGCACGTCAAACTCAAATATTAGGGCAAAACAACCTGCTTATAGTGGGGTATGGCAATTTAGATACGCCAGCTCCATTCTTTGCCTACGACGGAGAGTGTCCACATTGTTTCGACTATAATGCTATTCCCTTGAAAAGTTACCCTCTTTCTGTGAATAGTGCAGGTATAGCGCAGTGCAGAAACTGCAAAAGAGCCTTTAATCTCAATACAGGTGGAAACATGATTCAAGGCGAAGGACGTTATCGCTTGGTTGTTTATCGTGCTTCAAACACTCCCAAAAGAGGTCGTAATAGTAAAGAATTAAAGATATAATGTTAAATAATGTATATTGCTATTGCGATTTTAAATTATTTGCATTACCTTTGCACCCAGTAATAAAAGCGGAAATAGCTCAGTTGGTAGAGCACAACCTTGCCAAGGTTGGGGTCGCGAGTTCGAGTCTCGTTTTCCGCTCTTTTACTTTCTAATTAGGCTACCGCAATGGTGGAATTGGTAGACACGAGGGACTTAAAATCCCTTGGCCAGTGATGGCTGTGCGGGTTCGAGTCCCGCTCGCGGTACAATCCTTAAAACATTAAATCTTATGTTTAGAAATACCATTCTAACGCTTTCTGCTTCTACCTTATTTCTATTTACATCTTGTTCTAAACTCAAAAGCTTGTCAGCAGATAAGTTTACAGTAGTTCCAACACCCTTAGAAGTAAAGGCAGGTCAAGTAGATGCTACCATTACAACATTGTTTCCAGAAAAGTATATGAAGCGCAATGTAGTGCTAACTCTTGTTCCTGAGCTACGTTCTAGCGATGGTTTAGTTGTTAAAAGGCACTTCAGCTACATTCCAAGGAGAAAGAGTTTTAGGAAACAATCCATCGGTATCTTATCGTTTAGGTGGACGTTTTACCATCAAAACAGCGTTTGCTTATACCCCAGAAATGCAAAAAAGCGACCTTTATGTCACTTTCAATGCGTTGGAAGGAAATAAGAAGGTTAATCTAAATCCAGTAAGAATAGGTTATGGAGTAATGCTACTTCAGAACTATATAGAACATCTTATTCGAAGATGGAGGCTGCTTGGCTCCTGATTCTTTTTGAACGTGTAAAGAAAGAGAAGCAAGAAGCAAAACATCAAATTCTTGGTAAATCAAAGCTAATTTGCGTAAGAGCGAATTACAAAGCAATTCTATTCGATTTTGTTCGCATGCTCAAGAAAAATCAATAGCGAGTGAAAGCCTCATATTAAATAATATTGAGGTGAAAGCTTATGCGTCTCCCGAAGGTGGTTTCAGCTTTAATGACAAGCTTGCGAATAAGCGTCAGAACACAGGAGAAGGCTATGTGAAAGACCAACTCAAGGCTAATAAGATGTCAACTGCCATCGATGCAGGTTATACAGCACAAGACTGGGAAGGCTTCCAAAAGCTCGTTCAAGTGTCAAACATACAAGATAAGGACGTGATTTTGCGTGTCTTGTCTATGTATAAGGACCCACAAGAGCGTGAACAACAAATAAGAAACATGAGTGAAGGCTTTAGAGAGCTTGCAAATGGAATTCTTCCAGAGCTTAGAAGAGCACGACTTGTGATCAATTATGAGGTTGTTGGCCGCGGTGATGACGAGATAGCAGAGCAATATAAGAAAGATCCTGTTAAGCTAAGTGCCGATGAATTGCTTTATTATGCAACTCTTGTAGACGACACAAAGACAGAGGAAGTGTATCAAACAGCAGCGTTTGTATGATAAAGACCACAGAGCGTTCAACAATCTTGCTACTCTTGAATTAAAGAAAGGCAACGAAACAAAGGCGAAGTCTTATTTAGAGCAAGCATTAAGAGTAAATAGTAAGGCGCCAGAAGCCCTTGCAAACCTTGGTTTGATAGACCTAATGCACGGCAATCTTACACAAGCAGAAGTGCAAATCGCAAATGCTTCAGGAACAAATAACACAGCTTATGCCACTGCAGCCCTTGCTTTTGCTAAAAGGAAAGTATGCAGATGCAGAACGAGATTTAGCCGATTCAAACACCAATTTAGCAGCTCTTGCTCATTTGATGAATAACAATTATGCTGCAGCAGCGCAAACTTTAGATGAAGTAAAGCACAAAACAGCTTACACCCACTATATTCATGCCATCGTAGCAGCACGTAGAGGCAACAAGTTCTCAGCAACTTCGCATCTTGAAGAAGCACTAAAACTCAATCCATCTTTAAAGACTTATGCCGATAAAGATTTGGAGTTGAAAATCATTAAGTAAGACAATGTGAATTAAAAGGGAGTCAGAGTCCCTTCAATAACATATATGAGACTATTCGCTATATAGCAACACTCACCTTGATTATGGTTTCTTGTGGTACCGATAGCAAGCATTTTTAAGCCAGAGGGACGCTTGTAAAACCCTCAATCAAGGTGAGTTTTCTGTTTATAGTCCCGACGGAGGCATTGAAGGATTCGACACAATACGAGTAGAAGCAGGTCGATTTGTGTACCAAACAGAGTGCGAGCATTCCTCAATCTTAATGCTCGTCTTTTCCTAACTTCAGTGAGCAACCCATCTTTATGGAGCCAGGTGAGAGCGTAACTCTCGACGGAGACGCATCGCATTTGAAAGAAATCACCACCAAAGGCACCAAAGACAATAAGTTGATGAATGGTGTTCGAGAGCAAATGGCATCGGCATCGCCTCCAAAGCGAATAGAGTATGCAAAGCAACTTTATAGAAGATCACCCCGAATCGCTTGTTAGTCTCGTATTTGCTTTACAAGTATTTCTTGCAAACCACCACGCCCAATTACACACTTGCAAAGCAGCTTTTAGCACTGATGTTAAAAGAACAGCCTCGTAATGGTTTCCTTGTTCGTATGCAACAGCAAGTAGAAGGACTTGCAAACACAGAAAAAGGCAAGGCGTTATCCTCTTTTTCAACCACCGACATCAAAGGAAACACCATTTCAGGGCGCAGCCCTCTCAAGGCAAATTAGTATGTTATCACCGCTTGGGCCACATGGGATTACAACGCATATTCAACCCTCAGTACTTTAAAAGAACTCAAAAGTACAGCAGGAAACAAACTCTCAATCTTAACAGTTAGTGTTGATGCATCGAAAGAAACCGTTAAGACAGCAGTAGAATCGAACGAACTTTCTTGGAATATAGTTTGCGATGAGCAACTTTTTGGCGGTAAGTTAATCCGCTCATTAGGTTTCTTCTCGCCAACAGATAATATCGTGTTACAACGAGGAAAGATAGTAGCTCGAAATCTAAAGAACGAAGAATTAAAGAAGAAAGTAGAAGAACTCACCCGATAGGACATAGCTCCCTATTTTCAAACGACAACTTTACCCTAAAAGAACATCAAAAACCAAACCCTTTCTCCTTCTTTTCCTTCGTCTACACCTCATTCACACTATACAACTAACCCAAAAACACCTATCATGTACTCAGGTAAAACCTATTGTGCCGCCGTTAATGGCTTAAATCCAACCACCGTCACCATAGAAGCAAGTCTTGTAAATGGCGTTTTATATCATTTCACAGGTTTAGGCGATGAAGCAGTGCGAGAAGGTCGTGACCGAATTGCAGCCGCTTTGCAATATAATGGATACAAGTTTCCCCATGCCGACATCACAGTAAACATGGCACCAGCCGACTTGCACCAAAGAAGGTAGCTCGTTTGATTTTACCTAGCCCTTTGCCATTCTTGCCGCATGGCGACATAGTGTCAAACATTATTTCGCAACATATGTTCGTTGGCGAGCTAAGTCTCGATGGTTCGTTGCAACCTATTAAGGGAGCGCTACCTATTGCCATACGAGCAAGGGCAGAAAAGTTCAAAGGTTTGATTGTTCCTAAGGCCAATGTGCGAGAAGCTGCAGTGGTAAACAATCTCGATGTGTATGGAATGGAGAACATAAAAGATGTGATCAACTTCTAACACGTGCAACACCAGCTTTTCAACCCACCGTTATCGACACTCGAAAAGTAGTTTTGACGAACACCAATACAATTTCGATTTAGACTTCGAAGACGTGCGAGGTCAAGACAATGTGAAGCGTGCAATGGAAGTAGCAGCAGCGGGTGGGCACAACTTAATCATGATAGGTCCTCCAGGAAGTGGCAAGAGTATGATGGCAAAACGCCTTCCTTCCATTCTTCCTCCGTTGTCGCTTGCCGAGAGTTTAGAAAACCACACAGATCCATAGTATAGCAGGAAAGCTGGGCAAAAACATGTCGCTCATCTCGCAACGACCCTTTCGTGCGCCCCATCCACACCATTTCTGAGGTAGCACTTGCAGGCGGAGGCAGTCTCCACAGCCTGGAGAAATATCGCTTGCCCATAATGGTTTGTTGTTCGCAGACGAGCTACCCGAGTTCAATAAATCAACCCTTGAAGTGCTCCGACAGCCTGAAGACCGAAAGATCACCATTTCCCGAGCCAAATACACCATCGAATTTCCTTGTCGTTTATGTTTGTAGGCATCGATGAACTCGTCCGTGCGGTTATTATGGCGATCCCACGCATCATTGTGTGTGCATGCCAGGGCAGATAGCTCGTTATATGAGTAAAATCGACGGTCCACTTCTCGACCGAATAGACATTCAAGTAGAGATAACACCTGCCTTTCAAAGACATTTCGAAGGCAAAACCAGGTGAGAGCAGCGCTGCTATTCGAGAAAGAGTGATTAAAGCACGTGCAATACAGAAAGAAAGATACAAAGACGTGAAAGGAATTCATTGTAAATGCACAGATGACCGAGCGAATGATTCATCAGTATGCCGAGCCCAATCAGGCAGGAATTGAATTACTAAAAACCGCTATGGAACGACTAAGTTTATCGGCACGAGCCTATAACCGCATATTGAAAGTGGCACGAACCACTGCCGATTTAGCAGGAAGTGAGCAGGTGTTAGAACAACATTTATACGAAGCTATAGGCTATCGAAACTTGAGATAGGGGGCGATTGGTCGGAGCGTGGAGCACGCTAATCCGCTCGTTTTCTTTTTGGTTATCCGTTTTATCCCTCAACAAATGTAGCGAATGTTCCGCAGTTGCATTGTTGATTTTCATCTTTTCCTTTCAATATAAAAAGCATCGACTTTAGGTTGCAAAAGCATTGAAAATTACATCGCAAAAGGATAGCTATTGCAATGTAAAAAGCACTGCAATTAGAATATAGGCGGAAATGAAATATAGAAAGACATAGGCTTTTTCTTATATATATAATAAGGTGTAAACCGAAAACAACTCGTTCTGTTTATATATCTTAATTGCATTTCTTATCGTAATAAAAATTAGTACTATCGCATTTGCATTAAAACTGCATGTTTATGCTAAAAACTTCTGATAAGGGCTTAATTTTTGATGCATATCAAAAGTTGTTTTTATCCTTTTCAAGTGTTAAAAACGAATACAAAAGGTGTTATTTTATCTATTTTTATCATGCGTTTAAAATAATTATTAACGTCTGTGAACACTTTTTAACTTGTATCTTTACGCCCAGTTTTTGAGGCTTTATCATTTTTAAGTTGCTCATCACCCAAACTAAAACACGATAATTATTTATAAACACTTAAACCAATAAAACAATGAGACAAAAGCAGTTTAAACAATCCGCGGCGAATGTGGATGATGCTTCTATTTGCAATGATGTCGTGCCACTTGGGCACAAACTCATTTGGTAAAAAGGTGTCGTAAAGACGATAGTGGCGAACCTTTAATCGGTGTAACCGTTAGAGAAGTAGGCATAGGCAAATAGTATTACTGATATCGATGGTAATTATAGCATCCAATGCGCTTCGAAACTGCAACATTACAGTTCGATTATATCGGCTATGAAACACAAAAAAAGTAGGCGTGGGTGGACGCAGCGTTGTAGACGTTACACTTCACTCTTCTGCTCAAAAACCAAACGAAGTGGTTGTCGTAGTTCTCGGTTCTCAAAAGAAAGCAAACCTTACTGAGCCGTTTCACAGTGACAGCTAAAGATCTTACTGCACGTCCCAGAACAACGTAAAGGACGCTTTGCAGGTATGGTGCCCTGGTATGAACTTCACTCACAGGTGCTAATGGTGGTGCTTTGAATTCAAATAAAGGCTTCAACATTCGTGGTACAGGTACTATTGTGCAGGTTCTAGCCTTGCTCACTTGTCTTAATCGACGGTATGGAAGGTGATTTGAACACTCTTAACCCACAAGATATCGAGAATATCTCAGTGTTGAAAGATGCTTCTGCAGCTTCTATCTATGGTTCAAGAGCTGCTGGTGGTGTTGTGTTGGTAACAACAGAGGTGGTAAAGAAGCTGAGTTCACAGTGAACTATAACAACTCTTTCCGTCAATAGCTTGATAAACGTTCCTGATATGCTCGACTCTTCACATGGGCGCTATACATGAACGATGCATCTATTAACTCAGGTGCTGGTGTTTGGTTCCTGATCAAAAAGCTTGCAGCGCTTAAAGAGGCTCAAACAAACAACACAATGCCTAAAATGTTCCGCAATAGTGCAAACAGATGGGAAATCTGGAACGATAACGACAATTTGCCATTGGGTAACACTAACTGGATGAAAGAATTCTTTGGAACATCTTTCTCACAAGAACACAACGTTAGTTTAACAGGTGGTAAAAGTGATCGTTTGAAATACTACTTCTCTGCTAACTACCTCGGACAAGATGGTATCTTGCGTTATGGTAAAGAAGCTCGTAACCGCTATAACCTCACTGGTAAGGTGAATGCTAACATCACAGATTGAGCTAACTTCTCACTAAGCACACGTTTTGCACGTGTAGATTACACTGCTCCTACATACTTAGTGAAGGTAATGGTTTGTCTCTATCACCGCAGTACGCCGTTGGCCTATCATTCCTGTAAAGGATCCTAACGGACATTATGATGCTACATATATAATCAAAATGTTAGACGGTGGTGATTTAACGAATCACAAGAAGATCAATTCGCACAACAACTTGCATTAGTTCTTACCCCTATCAAAGATTGGAACATTCATCAGAATTCAACCATCGTGCAAATAACAACTTTAATCACCAAGATTGGCAAACAGTTTACGGCTATGATGCAGATGACAAAACCATTTGTTATAGACTCATCCAGTATCTGGTGTTTACGAATATGCATACAAGAGCAACTATTTCAACCCTAACTTCTGTACAGATTATACTCGTTCATTTGGCGATCATAATACGAAAGGATGTTAGTTATCAGCGAATGGTTGCACCAACGCTCATTCACCGCTCAACAAAAAGAACATGATTAGCGGTATTCCCACACTTAACACAACAATGTCGACCCAAGTGTAACTGGAGGTCCAGCAACTTGGTAGCAGCAGGTTTCTTCGGACGTCTTAACTACGACTATAAAAGGACGCTACTTTGTTCTGAAGCTAACTTAAGATACGACGGTAGTTCACGCTTCACTCGTGAAAAAGAGATGGAACCTATTCCCATCATTCTCATTCGGTTGGAACATCGCACAAGAAGGCTTGGGCTTCAATGCAAAAGCATATCAACACTCTTAAGCTTCGTGCTTCATGGGGACAATTGGGTAACAAAATACAGATAACTGGTATCCATTCTACCAAACCATTCCTTATAAGACTAAGAATGGTAACTGGTTGGTTAATGGATCAAAAAGCCAAACGTAGCTGAAGACCCAGCTCTTATCTCTGCTCTTCTAACATGGGAAAAAGAAACAGAACATGGAAATTGGTTTGGATTAGAGTGCTTTGAACAACCAGCTTAACTGGTTCATTCGATTACTCCAACGTAAAACCTTCGACATGGCAGGTCCTGCTCCCTTGAGCTTCCAGACGTACTAGGTGCTGCTGTTCCAGAGGTAAACAACCTCGATATGACATCTAAAGGTTGGGGAACTTCAACTATCATGGCGTGATAGAATTGCTGATTTCCGCTATGGTGTTACATTGAACTGTCAGACAACTCATTACAATCGATAAGTATCCCTAACTCATCAAAGACAATCGGTACACACTATGCGGGTTCTCGTTTAGGTGATATCTGGGGTTATACAACTGTTGGTATTTGCAAAAAACTCAAGAAGAAATGGATGCCCACTTAGCTAAAGCTAACCAAAGTGCAATCGGTAGTAACTGGTCTGCTGGTGATATTATGTATGCCGACTTAGATGGCGATCTCAAAGTAAATGGTGGTGAAGGAACAGCTGATAAACCAGGTGATAAACGTCATTGGTAACTCAACTCCACGCTATAACTTTGGTTTGAACCTCGATGCAGCTTGGAAAGGCTTTGACTTAAAGATCTTCTTCAAGGTGTTTTGAAGAGAGATTTCGATGCTGGAGGTCCAATGTTCTGGGGTGCTTTGAGACAAGGCAAATGGCAAGGACTTGGATTTAAGGAACACTTAGATTACTTCCGTGCAGAAGCTAACCACCCATTAGGACAAAATCTTGATAGCTACTATCCAAGATTGTCATGGAACAGTGGACGTAATACACAAACACAAACACGTTATTTGCAAAATGCAGCATACTGCAGATTGAAGAATATCACATTAGGTTATACTCTACCTGCTGCTCTTACAAAGAGAATTGCAGTACAAAAACGTTCGTGTTTTCGTATCTGCAGAGAATATTCTAACCATCACAAACTTCATAAAAACAGCTGACCCTGAATTAGCTGGAGTTGGATATTTATCTAATAGCAATCAAATAGGTAAAACTTATCCATTGACAAAATCATTCTCAATGGGTCTAAGTGTAATCATTCTAAACGATTATTTATTATGAAACTAAAATATATTAGTAGTATTCTCTTCAGGATTAATGCTCACTACGCTCACTACATCTCACTGCATGTAATGACTTTTAGATAGAGAGCCAGAAGATAAGGTTACACCTGAAAAGTTCTTCCAAGCTGAAAGCGATTTGGCAGACTATGCAATAAAGTACTATGACTTCTCAACTCTTAATCCAGGGTCTTATGGTATGGGTACTTTTGCAGATGATAATGCAAACTGATAACCAAGCAGGAGTTGACTATTCTAACTACTGGGTGCCTGGAAACTGGCAAGTTCCTGCTAACTCTTCGAAAGAATGGAACTCGAACAGATTCACTACTGCACCTATTTCTTCGAGAAAAGGTTGCCAAAAATATCAAGCAGAACACTAAAAGGTAATCCTGATAACATTAGCACTACATCGGAGAAGTTTACTTCTTGCGTGCTAAAGCTTGTTTGATAAACTCTCAACTATTGGAGATTGTCCTATTATTAAAGAGATTTTTAGCAGACGATAGAAAGGTGTTGCTCGACAATTCTAAGCGTCAACCACAACACAAAGTGGCTCGTTTTATCTTAGAAGACCTCGACAAAGCGATCGAACTTTTGAAGGAAGATGCACCTGGAGGACGTAACAGAATAAGCAAAAATGTGGCTTATTTATTCCGCTCTCGTGTAGCTCTTTTCGAAGGAACATGGCTCAAATACCACAAAGGAACAGCCCCTTGTACCCTGGTGGAAGCGGTTGGCCTGGAGACGCAGCAGACGTTGCTGGCTTCAATATTGATACAGAAATCGATTACTTCTTAAGTGAAGCTATGGCCTCTGCAAAAGTAGTTGGCGACAAAGTTGTAGACAACTTAGCAGCTAATACAGATGTTCGTGATGGTCAAGATGCAGCTTGAGAGCGCAAACCCATACTTTACAATGTTCAGTATGCCTGACTGGCAAGCTATCCTGAAGTGCTTATGTGGCGTCAATACAATGTAGAGCAAGGCGTAACTCATAACATTCAAATGCAATTAGGACGTAATGGTGGTGGTACAGGTTACACACGTGGCTATGTAAACTCATTCCTAATGCGTAATGGTTTGCCTATTTATGCTACAGGATCTGGCTATAATAGCAACTGGGAAACACAAGGTGTGAAAGCTACTTTGCAAGATCGTGACTCTCGTATCCAGCTATTCTGTAAGCAAGATGGCGACGTTATTTCTTATACCAACGGAGCTGTAGCAACAAGATTTGATATGTCTTGGTTAGCAAAAGGTAACAACGAAACACGTATCGTTACTGGTTTTGCAGTGAAGAAAGGTTTGAACTACGATTCAAAACAACAAGAAGAGCACCACATGGGTATTCTGCAAGTGTTGTATTCCGTGGTGCAGAAGCTCTTCTTAACTACATGGAAGCATCGTATGAAAAGAACCAAACAATCGATGCAACAGCGGCTAAGTATTGGAAAGCGCTACGTACTCGTGCTAAAGTGGATCCAGATTACACCAAAAACAATTAATGCAACAGTTATGACAGAAGAAGCTAAGAACGACTTTCGAGCATACTCTCTGGTGCATTAGTTAACACAACACTTTACAATATACGTCGTGAACGTCGTAATGAGTTCATCGCTGAAGGTATGCGTTTAAATGACTTACGTCGTTGGAGAGCTCTAGATCAAGTGAATGGATACCAAATTGAGGGTATGAGATACTGGGGTTCAATCTACGAAGGTGCGTTAGCTGATAAAGATGGAGTAAACCTTGTGATTGTAAATGTTGAGCAAGGTAAAGGGTAATATGTCTGATAAAACAATCAGTGGAGTATATGTTCGTCCTTACCAATTGAGGTAAGGTTAACAACTCAGTGTTCAACGGTTACCGTTCTGACAGAGGCTCACTATCTAACTCCTTGCACAAAGTGTATCAGCAAGTCATCTACTGCAGCTGATAACAACATCGATCAATCTGTTGTTTATCAAAAATCAGGATGGCCAAAGGTTGCTGGACAAGGACCTATTGAGTGCAATAATTGCATAGTAGACTAAGAATAGATTTGATTATACCAATGGTCGTGCCCAGCGTGACAACGCTTTGGCGCACGGCCTTTTTCTTTACCCACTTTTGGGTGGGGTAAGAAGCCAATTGCAGTGTTGCTATGAGTAAAGACGATTGGAGAGGGCAGAAAGGCTCTTTCTTTTTGCATTTAAAAGGAATTATTCTGTTGTGGTGAGGGACAACCTGTAAGGTGAAAGAAAAACAGCTTGTACGCCCTAAAAATGGTTGGAGTAGGAGAGAATTAATCAAAAAGCAAAGCAGTAATAGGTTGAGAGGAGATCTATTACAAATAGAAAAGAAAGACTATAACAATTAGAAAGAGAAACATTGTTGTAGCACCTTTTGAAAGGTAGATAACCCTGAGTCTCATTCCTATGCTTTGTAGCAGAGAAGAAGGAGAGGTGATGACCCTTTTTCAATGGATTAGAAAAAGAAGAGATAGTAAAAAGCATGTAACCCATTGGATAAGCATCACAAGAGCAAAAACTTGCTCTTCAATCCCAATAGGTTACGCATATTCTTCAAATAAAAAGGCTTTGCTTTCGATATCTCGTTGAATGGCAAGTCCTTTGTTTGGGTGTTATTACAGTTTGCAAGAGTACTCTAGGCTTCCTAACAAGTAGCTGATTTGCCCTGACTTTCACCTTACTGCAACCATTTAACGAGAACCATTTAGAGGAAGTGTCAGACGATTTGCGATACATAGTCACCTCATTGTTACGGAAAACCAAGTTGAAGTGCTCTTAGCTGATAGGATAGTCTGCCCATAACTGGTGAAACGATTATTGATGATGCGCACATTTTGATGCACAGGGCGTTTCTCATTGATGTCCGTATTCGATGGATTTGAATTCAATTACAGCGTGTTTATTATTGTTATTGGCACAATCAAGGAAAGTATTATTTTCGATTAAAACATCTTTTTACAGGACCAGACTCATACCAACCCGCAGCATCACCCTCAATAAGTATGGCACTCATACCCGTTTTATAGAACACGTTTTCACTGATAATCGCTCGTCGGGGCGTTGTAACCAAAATGCCACGAGTACTTGTTCGGGTGAAATAACAATTGCGAATCTCCACCTCAGGCGTACAAGTCATGTTCTCAAGACAATCCTTTTGCAGTTCAATATCGTGTTGAATAGGTTTCGAAAGCGTCACTTCCACAATCCTGTTCGATAGCAGTTTAGCTGTCTTAATCACCGCTTGAGCATAGCGTTGCATAGTAGATGGACGCACAAAAGCCACCGTGTCGCCCTCGAAAAAGGCATTAAATCCATAGGTTTGAGGGTGCATAAAGCGCAGTTTAAGGGTATAGTCGTTCACCTTTTTCCATAATGCGTAAGTTCGTTCCATGCACATTTATGCAGTCATCTTGTGCGCCAGCAAACTTACATTCACCACCTTCACCTTACCAGAGCAACCCGAAAAATGCATAAAATCGGCAGAAGAAGCCAATAATCTACCGCTATTTTGACGAGGCATGCAATAAACGTGGTTCATTTCAACATTCTTAGAGAACTGACTAACGATGCCCAATCCATGCATATAGTGCACTCCAACATTCTTAAAAGTAATGTCTTCGCTTTCATAAATTAATATTCCCACCTGATCACGAATAATATCTCTAATCGTTAAAGTGTGGTTTAGCTTGCATTGAGCCGTGTCGGTAGTTTCAAAAAGCACCACATGTGGAGCCAATTCAGTGGCTTTTAGCCTTTGCAAGAAACTATTCCAAGCATGACTATAATAAAAATGTTCTGTAGTGGGTTGTATTCGATGCAATGTGGAATATTGGTGCCAACCCTCTCCATAGAGCGTTATTACCATCTTTGATGGCATATCGTGAGTCAGGATGAAATTTAGTAACCACCCTTTTCATTTATTTGAGTGAGAGTAAGCTCAGATCCGCCAGGCCTTTCAAAGTCGATGGAATGTTTTTGCAAAGTCATTTTTCTTGCAATGTTCAAATGCAAGCATCGTAACTTTGCCATGAAACATCAGAGTTGCATCGTTTCCCTCAATGGTTAAGCCCTCCATATCTTCGAAAAACATACCTATTGTTTTTATTTTCGATGGGCATTCGCTTTCCGAAGAGTGTTGGTTATAAAGAAATTTTTGTAGGTTGCGCCTTCAGTCCACAAGTCATAACGTCCCTTTTCAAACACCAATACCTTAGAGTTGAATCGCTTACAATCGGCAATAGCAGCTCCAAACGTTCGGTTTGGTTCTCGTGAGTGTCGGGAGTCACACCATAATCGGCTACAAAAATGGTGTCTTTTTGAGTGGCAAAGAGTGGGGAAGCCGATAAAAAGCACATCAAAAAGCGATAAGTACTATCTTTTCATAGTGAGAACGTAAAAGTGTTGATGTTGTAGAGCGTGTTGCCCTTTGTGTTCAATGTGATGTAAATGCTTTGTTTAGACAGATGTTCAGTAAGCCGACAACGAGTGCTTGTTAGCTAAAGGGTAGCAATGGGCAAAATGAGTCCTCCTTTTATCCTTCTGAAAACCTGAAAATGCAAAGGAATCATCGTTTAGATGGTCCACACAAAGTTACAAAAATATTCTATATTGCATACCCTTTCTACTCGGCTTTATAGGTAATGTCCAACAAAAGCACTGCTTTTGCATGCTAAAAAGCAGTGCAATTACACAGCAATAACAATGCTTTTGCAGGGCAGTAAGGTTGCTTTTATATCATAGTCGAAATGCTATCAACACGACAAGTCAATCGCCCTCCTCACTCAATACATCACCCCGGCATCTCTTTTCATTTCTTCTACATCAAAAAGAAAGTAGAATAGAGTTAAAAATGCTAATTAAGATTATATAACAAAAAGAGAGATTAGAGTGCTTTATGAACCCACTAAATTATAATACCTTTGCAAACAAATTGAGAACAGAGCAAAGACCCTGTTCAATGCACTTTAGCATGCGAAAGCCAAACAAACCAATGTTTGAAAAAGGATTGAAGCATATTGTTAGAGGGCACGAGATTGCTTGTTGTTACTTTTGTTTTCTTTTGGCAACGCTAACACAACGTGTTTGGTGGATTGCAAACCGAAAATAAAGATGTTTGAAAGGCGTTGCATTGAAAAGGAACACTGAAAGGACGGTAAACTTTTACATCAACATGGCTTTACTAAAGTTTATAAAGACATGGACCTTGCCCCTGTCTATCACCTTTGGGGCTGTTATCTTATTTTACTCTTCACTCCTTGCTTTGTTGAGTGCGGCAATGCTGTTTGCGCCTTTTCTTTAATGCAATCCTTCCGCTGTTCATGTTCTTAGTTCTCTTCGTTACATTCTGTAAAGTTGACTTTCAAAAACTGCGTGTAACACGCTGGCATGGCTACGCTCTTGTGGCACAATTCAGCATCATTTCATTCTTTTTAGCACTCACATTGTTGTGGGGAAAAAGTGGTTCTAGGCTCGTATTTTGCAGGTCTATTCTTATTTGTGTCATCTGTCCATGTGCCACAGCTGCTGCTGTTGTTACCCAAAAGTTGGGCGGAAGCATCGAAGAAATGACCACTTATACCTATGTTTCAAACTTCTTTTCATCTATACTCATTCCCATTTGTCTGCCATTGATAGACACCAGTTTGCACATTAGCTTCCTTTTCAGCTTTCTTAGAGATCCTCATCAGGTGCTTTTAGTGCTCGTTTTGCCAATGTTTTTGACTTATGTGGTGAAGAAAAGTATGAAAAATATTCATCGAAAGATTGTGAGGTGAAAGACCTTTCTTATTATCTTTGGGCATGTTCGTTGCTTATTGTGAGCGGAACAACCATTAAAAACATTGTACATGCACAGCTGCGCGTGTTGTTTCTGTTGCTCATAGCGGTGGAGGACTTGTTGTTTGCCTCGTACAATTTATGGTGGGAAGGCTCATTGGCTTGCGTTTAATAGACGATTAGAGGCTGGTCAGGCTTAGGATCAAAAGAATACGGCTTTCGCAATATGGATTGCTAACGCTCATTTAACGCCCTTTCAACAGTGAGGACCAGGCTGTTACATCTCTTTGGCAGAATATATTAACAGCATAGAGATATACGTTACGACAAACAAATGCTGAGAAATGCCGAGCAGTTCAATAGGGTTGAAATGAATAAGGAGCTGTGAACTGAGAAAATTGAGTTGAATATATAATGGATACATTAATAAAAACAAAATACATCAGTCTAATTTACGATTCAAGTTGTTGCCGAGGCGTTTAAAAAGCGTCCTTTAGAAGTAAAACACCTGCAGAACGCCCATCAGAGTTCTTTGCAAAAGTATGTGTTTAACCGTGAGAAGATGTATAAATATCTTCCTTTAGATGTTTATAACAAGCTCATTGACGTGATAGATAATGGTTCGCACTTAGACCGTTCTATTGCAAATGCTGTGGCAAAAGGTATGAAACAGTGGGCAGAAGAATATGGAGTGACCCATTATACACACTGGTTTCAACCCCCTAACAGAGAACTGCAGAGAAACGCGCGCTCTGTAGAACACGATGGCAAAGGAGGTTTGATTGAAGAGTTTAGCGGAAAGCTACTTGTTCAGCAAGAACCCGATGCATCTTCGTTCCCTAATGGAGGAATAAGAAATACTTTTGAGGCACGAGGATATTCGGCTTGGGATCCTACATCGCCTGTGTTTATCATCGATGACACGCTTTTGTATTCCTACTATCTTTATACAGGTGAAGCACTCGACTATAAAGCACCACTTCTACGCCTTTTGCATGCGAGTAGACGTGGCAACAACAGCCGTTTGTAAGTATTTCTATCGAAAAGAAAGGTTTCAACCACTTTGGGATGGGAACAAGAATACTCCTTGTTGATGTAGACCTTTATTTGGCACGCCCCGACCTTATGTTTTAACAGGCAGAACACTGATGGGACACGATTCTGCTAAGAACCAGCAGATGGACGATCACTACTTTGGAACCATTCCTGAGCGTGTACAAGCATCTCATGAAAGACCTCGAAATACAAGCACTTGAATTAGAATCCCCATGTAAAACACGTCATAATGAGGTGGCTCCCAATCAGTTCGAGCTTGTTCTATCTTCGAAGAGTGTAACCTTGCCATCGATCATAACATGCTTTTTGATGTCGATTAATGAAAGTGGCACCAAACACGGCTTTAGAGCATTGCTACGAAAACCCTTTCGATGGAATTAAGTGATGGAGCATGTACAACTGGAGTTCTTTACCGACACTGGCGTTCTTTTGATGCACCAGAAAGACTCCGAAGACAACTTGCGTTTTTGTTGTATTCATTGTAGAGACCTTAATGGCTGTATATCGTCACGAAGCAATTTCTAAAAGCATCGATCATGAGTGCCACTAACGACATCGTTTGAGCGTGACACGAGGCCCCTCCTGCCATTATCTCTGCGTTCTTGAGTCAACAACTCTCTGGTCTTTTTAAAAGCATATTGTGAGACTCTGACAATGAAACTCTGTTCAATGTGGCGAGATAAAAAGGTATGAAATTAGACATTCCAGAGATACCTGAGCGCTAATTGATAACATGATAGAAACAGAACCAGTCCTTTTTTGCCTTCACAGGAAACCGCTTTGAGTTCAGAGCTGTGGGCAGTGAAGCCAACTGTGCCTCTGCGATGATCATGCTAAATACCGCCTTTGCAGAAGCAATAACATTGTTCAAAGAGCGTGTAGATGCACTCATTGCGAAGGAGAAGACCAAACAAACGTAATAATCAACGTGCTTCGTGAAGACATTCGCACTTGTGCTCCTATCGTATTCGAAGGCAATGGCTATTCAGAAGAATGGGTAGTAGAAAGCTAAGAAACGTGGACTCGACTGCGAAACAAGCTGTCCTCATCTTTGATCACTATCTGAAAGCCCGACTCTGTGGCGATGTTTGAGCGTACAAACGTGATGAAAAGAACGAACTTGAGGCTCGTAACGAGAGTGAATGGGAAACTTATACCAAGCGAATTCAAATTGAAGCTCGTGTAATGGGCGACCTAACAATGAACCATGTCATTCCTGTTGCAACCCATTATCAAAAGTCGTTTGACTAAGAATGTACACAATATATGCTATTTTCGATGAATCAAAAGGCTAAGAGCTTAACTTCTCGTAACCTAAAAGATTATAGAAGAGATTGCAGAAAAACTGACATGATATCGAGACTATGGTTGAGAATTTGGTGGAAGTACGTAAAGTTGCGAGTAAAGATAAGCGTAAAGAGAAAAAGCTGATTGCGTATCACGACACCGTTGCGCCTATTATTGAGGACATAAGATACCACATTGATAAGCTCGAATTGATTAGTGCTGATGAGCTGACACTTCCTCCAAGTACCGAGAACTATTGTTTATACGATAGTTCTGGGCTCTACTTTTAAAGGTAGAAAGATAATAATCATAATAAAAAGTCTCTCTCGAACATGAATAAATCAATGTAAGAGAGAGAACTTCTTTATTTATAGAGTCAATAGCGCTGCTATTGCGTTTATCCTACTTAAGCTTCCAGGTTTTCACTTTCACGAAGAGTTGTGGTTACACTGAGCGACTCGTCGAAGTCAACAGCAGATAAAATCATACCTTCACTGGTTATCTCATGAGCTTACGAGGGCTCGAAATTGGCTGATGAAAAACGCTCTTGCCCCACCAATTCCTCTGGTTCATGAGAACTTAGCGATGCCACTTACAATCGTTCTTTCTTTGCCACTGCCATCGTCTAGGTGAAATTTCAAAAGCTTATTAGCCTTCTTCACTTTTTCACATGTTAAGACTGCCTCTAATGTCTAGTTTTTCAAAGTCTTCGTAGCTCACCACAGGCTTAATTGGCTTCGCTTTATAATTCGCTTTGTTCAGTTTATCTTAATGTTATCGAGCTTTTCTAATTGGAAGCAATAGTTTCATCTTCAATCTTTTTCGAAAAGTAGCTGAGGTTCAGCAAGCTGTATGGCCTTGAGTTAGTAAGTCGGTAGCACCTAACTTGCTCCAATCTGCATTCTCAATGTGAATGAGTTGGCGTAGTTTCTTACTGCTAAATGGCAAGAATGGTTCGAAAAGCAATAGCTAAGTTAGCCACCAATTGCAAGCAAACATATACAGATAGTTTCAACTCGTTGAGGCCTCAGCTTTTCCATAATTTCCATGGCTCACAGTCGGTCATATACTTGTTTCCGATGCGTGCAATGTTCATTACTTCACGTTGAGCATCACGAATTTGTAGTTGTTAAGTAAGGTTTCACCTTTTCTTTCACGCCTTTGTAGCTCGTTAAACACCTCTTTGTCGATGTCAAGAAGCTCGCCACAAGCAGGCACAACGCCATTGAAATACTTCTTAGTGAGCTGCAATGCACGATTAACAAAGTTGCCATACACTGCCACAAGCTCGTTATTATTGCGCTCTTGGTAACCTTTCCAAGTGAAATTATTATCTTTTGTTTCAGGCGCATTGGCTGTTAATACATAGCGAAGAACGTCTTGTTTGTTAGGTAATTCTTGCAAATACTCGTGCAAACCAGATAGCCCAATTGCGAGAAGTACTGATCTTGTTGTCTTCAAGATTTAAGAATTCGTTAGCAGGAACGTTCTCAGGAAGGATATAATCTCCATGCGCTTTCAACATAGAAGGGAAGATGATGCAGTGGAACACGATGTTATCTTTACCAATAAAGTGCACCAATCGGGTTTCAGAATCTTGCCACCATTTCTTCCAATCGTTAGGATATAGCTCTTAGTGTTAGATATATAGCCGATAGGAGCATCGAACCAAACATATAATACCTTTCCTTCTGCTCCTCAACAGGCACAGGAATACCCCAATCGAGGTCTCTTTGTCATGGCACGAGTTGCAAAATCGAGGTCTAAACCAGCTACATTGACCATAAACATTGGCTCTCATTCTTATGTCCTTCCAAAAATCCACTCTTTAGCCATGCTTTGATAGTCGTTAAGGTAGATACCAGCTCTTGGTTTGCGTAGAACAGAGTCGAACCGCTGATAGTACTCTTTTGGATTGATAAGTTCTGTGGGTGAAAGGTCACGTCCGCGAGCTTTCGCATTGGTCGCCATAAGCACCCCTCATTGTGGCAATATGGACACTCACCAGTGATGTATCTGTTCTGCCAAGAATTGGTGAGCTTCCTCGTCGTATAATTGAAAATTTCTGTTTCGCCTTCTTGTAGCTTATTGTTATCAATAAGTGCTTAAAAAGAGTCAGAAGCAGTTGTTTGTGTGTTTCAGATGTTGTTCTACTATAAATATCAAAGCTGATACCAAGTCAGAGAAGCTATCTTTTATAAGTTGATGATAACGGTCTAGCAACGTCTTGAGGTGATTCATTCTTCTTTGCACGAATAGTTGCGTGGGCACCCATGCTCATCACTACCGCAAATAAATGCCACTTCTTCGCCCTTTTAAACGAAGATATCTAACGTAAATGTCGGCTGAGGTGTAAACACCAGCTAAGTGTCCGATGTGCACTCCACCGTTTGCATAGGGCAAAGCAGCCGTTACTGTGGTTCTTTTGTAATTCTTTTCTGCCATTGTATATAGTGTTATTTTATTCTCTTTATCTTGCAAATTTACGAATAAAAATGAGAAGTAGGGAAAAGCATCTCACTTATGTCAAAAAGAGAGCAGGAATAAACTATCTTTGCTCTCTTTTCTTTGTATATAACGTTGTTATTGCCGCTCGTAATTTCAAGACTATTGCGATTGGCAGCAATGAAACTGTCGATATGTCGAATGCGTTTCTCTTCGAGAATCTCGTCTACTGCAATTAAAATGCCCGTTTCTTCAACATCTCCAAAGCCCTTATTGATAGCTGTTCCGAATAATTTCATCGTAGGACTTAAGCTCCATGTAGGCATAATAAGAGGTGGAATGTTGTAGCCCATTTGTCGAATTTCTCGATTAGGATCTTATAATTCTCTTTGAAAGAGTCGGCATTGAAAAGCTCTTCAAACACTTTCTCTCATCGGTTTCGAGCTTCAATGGCTTGGTAGAACAATGAGCTTCTCTTATCGTCGAAGTTATTTTTTTGAGAAATAGAGAATCATATTCTGCCATAACGGATGTAAGAGGATACATGGTCATCTTTCCGAAGAAGTATTTCACCTTTGGATTGATAACAGTTAGTGCGCCTAATCCGTCCCAAAGATTGTCTAATGCAAACATACTCTTAGTGTTTGTGCGTACATTTTGTATTCGAGCGACACAAAAAGAACGTCCAAGTTCAACCGAGTAAGGCATATAGTCTTTAATAAACTGGTCGCTAAAGTGGAACATGTGACTTGTTGCAAGCTTTGGTTGACCTGTCTTTTCGTCTAATTCCCAATCCTCTCCAAACGAATATCTGTATCCTCCTATAATCTCTTTCAGCCTCTGGATTCCAGCCAACAATGCTGTTTATAGCAGTTGGGGCAGGGTATCGAATTCAGTCGATATCCATACTCTTTTCCGTTACCACCAGCCGTTCTGAAGGCGATTTCACGTAAACGTCCAATCTCTTTCATCACGTTTGGAGCATTATGTGCAGTGATTACATAAATCTCGTTGTGACTTTTATTGGTTATACGTAAACGCTTTTCAGGCGTAAGCTCACTTTTTAAAAGTTCTTTGTCGATAGCATTTATGATGGCTTCTTCCATGATTTTTGTTTGAAGAATTTATTTACTGTTGTAGTTGTTGCAAATGAATTGCGTTGCGATATTAAAGTTCGTACACTCGTTTTTAACCTCTTGTGCCCATTCTAATGGTGTTTTCGACTTGTCGAAGGCCTGCAAGGAATAGGTTTTCCGATGGTGATGGTGAATGTCTTATGAACATTTTTATACATCTCGTCTACAAGATAGAGCATAGCAAGATTGAAAAAGGAATGTGCAACATCTTGCAGATGTTAGCCAAACGATAGAGAAGAATGGCGAGTTAGTTCCTTCGAAATGAATGGGGACAATGTCTCGTTGTGTGTCGACACTTTTTGGTTATAAAGGTCTTTTCCACTCCAAATCTCTCACCACCTGTTCGTTTTTCTGCTACAAAGTCCTGCTGGAAACATCAAAATATGGTTGTTTCCTTGAAACCTTCTTCAACCATTGCAGGAAATTGCGACTTTGTTGTCCTGTTTTGTTGATGGCAATGCAAAGCGGAGCCAATCCAGGTAGGTTCATTAAGAGGTCGTTCACCAGTAACGAAAAATTACTATCATAGTGCTGACCGATAACACTTCCGAGCGCAACTCCATCGATTCCGCCTAAAGGGTGATTCGAAACAAAGGTATAAAGCTTTCCATCGTCTTTTGCTTGGAAGATTTTCTTCGCCTTTGATTTGGAGTGTGATGTCGAGATATTTCACACATTCTTTGAGCCAAGTGTGCCCACTTTGTCTCTACTTTCGTATAAAAAGCGTTTACTTGGTCTTGATGAATGATGTGTTTTAGATATCTTACGAGGAAAGAGGGTACAAATTTCGCCTTCGCTCCCATTTTTCTTTTAGTATTTTGTCGATATCTATTGTCTTCTCTGTCATGCTTTTTTCTCTCTTGAAGTCTAGTCTCAACAACTTGCAAAAATAACATTTCTTTTTCTAAAAATGCGATTTTGTGACGTATTTTGTAGCCTTTTGTTCGCTTTGGTTGTACTAAATTAATTTTACACATATAGAATTGGGTGTGAGCATTATTTGTAAGTGAGAAGTGGGGAGAAATGAGCGATAAAAGCAATGCTTTAGTAGGCAAAAGCATTGAGATTAAGATACAAAACATTGACTTTGCAGAGCAGAAAGGACTGCTTTTGCCAAACGAAAGAAAAACAACCGTTCGCAACCTTGTGTGAGTTGTCGAGACGGGTTGATAATGATAGTGATTAGAAAATTATTTCTTCTTCAATAAATCTTTATATTCTTTGGGGTTGTTGAGCAACTCAACAGCCTCTTTTTCCATTGCTTGTCTTGTTGCAAAGAGTGAACTATTCCGCCTTCTTGGAAATAGTATGCTTGAACGATGTCGTTAGCAAGTAGATTAGAAATGAACGCTTTGTTATATTCTAAGTCGTGTGCCACGTTGTGTTGAAGCTTTTCTTTTAGAGCCTCTAACTGTGGTTTTAGCATCGTTATAATAGCCTTCGAACTTAGCCAAACGAATGATGTTTTTCGAGATATTTAGAAGTCTCTCCGTCGTATTTAAAGCCGCTCTTAATCACCTTATCCTTAAATATTTGATAGTCGGCATCGCTGATTACGAACTTTTCAGGACTGCTAATAGTTGGGTGTTTAGCAATATAATCTACCTCATAGTTAAACATCACCTCGTTAGAGTCACGTACTCCTGCAAGATAGAACGCAATGTTTGGAACAGAATCTGCCTTTACTTCCACATCGGGAGTGATGCCACCGCCGTCTTTAACGGCACGACCAAGACGAGTGTAGAATGTCTTTGTTAATGAATCGGGCACGTGTTCCATACGTCCTCCGTTACTATGTTTGTAGCGAGATAGCTTGAATACAGCGTCCACTTGGAATGTAGTATTTACCTGTTGTGAGCTTCATTAGTCCGCCATAAAGGCAAGTTAATCACTTGTTGTACAAGTCCTTTACCAAATGTTCGTGTTCCTAAAATCACTGCACGATCGAGGTCTTGCAAGCTACCACTTGTAATTTCACTTGCACTTGCACTGTTGCCGTCTACTAAAACAACGATAGGCATAACTGTATCTAAAAGGCTCTTCGGTTGTTTTATATTCGGCATTAGCACGTTGAAGTTTTTCCTTTTGTTTGTACAATAGTGATGCCTTTAGGTACGAACATGTTCACAATTTGAACAGCCTCGCCTAACGATCACGCCATTGCCACGCAAGTCGAGTACCAATCCCTTAGCACCTTTGCTCTTTAGATCGATGAAAGCAGATCTAACTTGCTTTGCACTGCCTTCGGTGAACGATGTATATTTTATGTAACCGATGTTTCCTGGTTGCATTCCATAATAGGAACAGAAGGAAGTTGAATGGAACGTCAGGTGATTTTTAAATGTAAGTACCTTTGATGTTGATGGGCGTTTCACCTTTAATTTAAACGAAGTGCCAGGCTCGCCACGTAAAGAATTGCTTACATAGCTATTGTCTTTGCCTGCCATTGGCTTGTCGTCGATACTCAATATGATGTCGCCCTTCTTCAAACCCGCTTCTGCTGCAGGGGGTATTGGCATAAAGCTTTAGTCGATAACTACATTCTTTAATTGGTTGTTATATTTAATAAGTGCACCAATACCTGCATACTTTCCTGTAGAGTGGTGTTGAGTTCGTCGTTCTTTTCTTTTGTATAGTATTCGGTGTAAGGGTCTAAGCTGTGCAGCATAGAATTGATTCCTGCCCTACAACCTCGTTAGCGTCGAGCGTATCTACGTACAGCAGGTCGAGATTTTTATAAATAGCATTAAACACATCAAGGTTTTTGCCACTTTACTACTGTGGTTGTTGGTTTGAGCAACCATTGAAAAGGTGCTAATGAGCACTGCAAGTAAAAATGCAATTCGTTTCATTTTCAATATAATTTTAGAAGAAGTTTCCTGTTAGGATAAGGCTATTATAATAAGGTAAAAGGGCAATTTAGTTTTCTTGTTCTTTATTTCTTATTACGTGTGTGTTCTGTTTTTCTTAGCTACCAAACAAACTTCTTTTGGTTGAAGATTCTTCTTTTAATTAAGTATTTACTATACAAAGATAGCATTTTTACCATAAAACAAGCAAGAAAAAAACACGTGTAAAAGTATCATCAAAAATCGATAAGGAAAATATTTGGAAGATTAAAATAAAACCTATACCTTTGCATCGCAATTAAGAACAATGCTTCAATAGCTCAGTTGGTTAGAGCACCTGACTGTTAATCAGGGGTCGTTGGTTCAAGCCCATCTTGAAGCGCATAAGAGTACTAAGGTTTATCTTTAGTGCTCTTTTTGTTTTTATATCCCTTTTGTGCTTAATCCCAGTGCGTATGGGGGTATTGAGGCGGAAAAGGTTGAGTGTGTGATAGAAAAAGTTAGTCGCCTTAAACACCATGTTGTTATGTTTAAGGCGACTATCTATAGTTTTTCAAAAATAAACTTTTATTTCTCGAAAGCGTTTCTTATTTTTTTCTGCTATTTGTGCAAGTTCATCTTGAGAAGGGGTTAATTTGGGCTTATGAAAGTTCATATCAGCCTCAGAGTTCATAGGAACAAGATGAATGTGTCATGTGGAACTTCTAAACCAATAACAGTAACGCCAATCTTTATACATGGCATTGCAGTTTTAATGGCGTGTGCCACCTTCTTTGCAAAGACGTTCATTGCAGCAAATCTTCGTCTGATAAATCGAAGATATAATCTACTTCTTGTTTGGGAACAACCAATGTGTGACCTAATGCCACTGGGTTGATGTCGAGAAAAGCATAGAACTTATCGTTCTCGGCAATCTTATGTGAAGGAATTTCTCCTGCGATAATCTTTGAAAAATAGTCATAATAATTAGAGTTTTAGGTTAAACAGTAGGTTTAAGCAATGCTGATAACATCGATGCGTAGTTTGATTGTGCCATTAGGAATCTTGATTTCTACCTCGTCTCCAACTTTTTGTTGAGCAGTCCTTGTGCAATAGGGGTAGTGATAGCTAATTTTCCCTCTTTAAGGTTGGCTTCGCTTTCGCTAACAATGTGTAAGTCATCTTTGCATTGTTACCCAAGTTGGTCATAACCACTTTCGACATGATTTGTACAGCGTCTGCACTAAGAGAGAAGTGTCGACAATTTTTGCTTCAGATAAAGACACTTTAATCTTATTAATCTTTGATTCTAAATGAGCTTGAGCCTCTTTTGCGGCATCATACTCAGAGTTTTTCGCTTAAGTCTCCCTTTATCTCTTGCTTCGGCAATAGCGGCAGATGCCTTAGGACGTTCTACCGATTCAAAGGTGCTTAAGTTCGGCTACTAATTTATCGTAGCCTTCTTGTGACATGTAAGCCATAATGCGTTTTATAATTTAAAGGTTTATACTCTTGTGATTAAATAATAAAAATTTGAATTCCAACACTCTTACTTCGAGGGTGCTGGAATTCATTTTATTGTAATTAAAATCTTTTGTAAATATGTTTTTGCAAAAGATAGGCATTGTTTTTAAGAAAAAGCAAATAATAGGCATTAAATTAATCATTTTAAAGAGTAAATGAGGAAATTGATAAGACATGCAGTATATTTGAAAAATAACGAAAAATGCAATAAATTGAAATATAATGGCTCTTTTTCTTCCTTTTTAAGGGTTGGGCGGTTGTAAAAGGATTGAAATGGGTTTTCACCTATTTATATATATAGAAGCTGTTGTGTTAGGGCTATATGGGTGTTTTTGTTTTTGTGCAATTTCGCTCAAGAAGATGAAATGTTAAATGCTATAACTTTATTCGTGCTTTCAATTTATAATAAAAATAAAATATATATTCATTTCTTCCTCATTTTTAGTTCAATATCACTTTATAATTTACTTTTTTAGGGTCTTAAATGTTAAAAATGCTTTAAATAAGGACACTATTATTCTTATTGTTTGGAATATACCCTCGATTGACTTACATTTGTGTTGTAACAGAGAAATTGAGCATATATAGAATTTATAAGCATTGACGAATAAAAAATGTTTTAAATCGTAACTTTATACTGCTTTTACATGTTAGTTTTTCGTTGTTTTGATGAGCAGAGCAATGAAGAATATTTATTAGATGAGAAAAAAGAAAATCAATTCTTTATTAATTAGAAACATATAGAAAAAAACTTTATGAAGAAAAAGACTAGCCATGTTTTTAGCTGGCATTTTCCTTTGTTTAGGAACTGCTTTAGCTCAAACAAAGTCTCGGGAGTGGTTATTGGTGCCGCTGATAACGAACCAGTTATTAGCGCAACTGTTACAGTTGTGGGCACAAAGATAGCGACAGTAACCGACATTGACGGTAAGTTCTCGCTTTCAATAAGCGAAAGTAACCCCCAAATAACAATTAGTTATATTGGAATGGTGGCTCAAACACTTAAAGGAACCACCAACATGAAAGTGCTATTGAAAAGCGATGCACAAGTATTATCAGACGTTGTGGTAACTGGTTTGACTAAAACCGACAGACGATTGTTTACTGGTGCAACCGATCAAAGTAGATGCATCGAAAGCACGTTTGAGCGGTGTTGCAGATATTAGTCGTTCTCTCGAAGGGCAAGCAGCTGGTGTTTCGGTTCAAAACGTTAGTGGAACTTTCGGCTCTGCACCTAAGATTCGTGTACGTGGAGCAACCTCTATCTATGGTAGTTCTAAGCCTCTTTGGGTGGTAGACGGCGTTATTATGGAAGATGTTTCTAACGTGGGAGCTGACGATTTGGCTTCTGGTAACCCTGAAACTCTTATTAGTTCGGCTATTGCAGGCCTTAACTCTGATGATATTGAGAGCTTCCAAATCCTTAAAGACGGTTCTCCTACATCTATATATGGCGCTCGTGCCATGGCAGGTGTTATCGTTGTGACCACTAAAAAGGGTAAACAAGGACAAGCACATATCAACTATACTGGCGAATTTACATCTCGTTTGGTTCCTTCTTATTCTAACTTCGACATCTTGAACTCACAAGATCAAATGGGTATTTATCGTGAGTTAAAAGATAAGGGTTGGTTAAATCTATCTAATGTGTTGAACGGAAGCGACTATGGTGTGTACGGAAAGATGTATGAACTCATCAACTCTTACAACAAAAGAGCTGGTCGTTTCGAACTGGAAAAATACAGAAGAGGCTCGTAATGCTTATCTACAACAAGCAGAATTCAGAAATACAGACTGGTTTAAAGAGCTTTTCTCAAGCGCAATTATGCAGAGTCATGCAGTGAGTTTGAGTGGTGGTACTGCTAAATCAAATTACTATGCATCAATGAGTGCATTGCTCGATCCAGGATGGTACAAACAAAGTAAGGTGAATAGATACACTGGTAACTTTAATGTTTCTCACCAAATTCTTAATAACCTTACATTAAATGTAATTGGAGGTGCATCTTATCGTAAGCAAAGAGCACCAGGAACATTAGGACAAGACGTTGACGTTGCAGGCGGAGAGGTTCGTCGTGACTTCGATATTAATCCTTATTCATATGCCTTGAACACATCAAGAGCACTTGATCCACGTGCTTTCTATGTTGCAAACTATGCTCCATTTAATATCTTCCACGAACTAGATAACAACTATATCGACCTTAATGTGCTCGATGCTAAATTCCAATTCGAATTGAAATACAAGCCTATTAAGGATTTAGAACTTGCAGTTCTTGGTGCATTTAAATATGCAGCAAGCTCTCAAGACATCTTGTTAAAGATAAATCAAATCAAGCTGAGGCTTATAGAGCAATGGGTACAGCTGTTATTCGTGAATCAAATAAGTACCTATATAAAGACCCAGACAATCCATATAAATTGCCTTCGAGCATTCTTCCCAATGGAGGTATCTACCATAAGTCTGAAAATAGAATGAGTGATTACGACTTCCGTGCCACTGCAAACTATAATCATACCCTTCGATAAGGTGCATATTATGAACCTATTTGGTGGTATGGAGAGCAAAGATATCCACAGAACACGTAGCGGTTTTGAAGGTTGGGGAATGCAGTTTGATGCAGGTGAGACACCATTCTATGTGTATCCATATTTCAAAAAGCAAGTAGAAGAGGGCAATAGCTATTATTCTTTGGCTAATACCACATCACGTTCGGTGGCTTTTCTTCACCAATGGAACCTATTCATATAAAGGCAAATACGTCTTTAATGGTACTTATCGTTATGAAGGTTCGAACCAAATGGGACGCAGTAGTAAAGGCTCGTTGGATGTCAACATGGAACGTTTCAGGTTCTTGGAACGTACACGAAGAAAAAGTGGTTCGATAAACTTAACCCACTATCTCACTTAACATTGCGTGCGTCTTACAGCTTAACTGGTACACCACCAGACATCTCTTATAGTAACTCTACACAATATTCTTATCTTATAACCCTCACCGTTTATTCACAGAGGATAAAGAAAGTGCGATAGGTTTAGACCAATTAGGTAATATCGACTAACTTATGAAAAGAAGAACGAGTTGAACTTAGGAGTAGACTTTGGCTTATGGCGTGACCGTTTGAATGTTACTTTCGATGTTTATACCCGTAATAACTTCGATGAAATGGGTCCAATGATTACTCAAGGCGTTGGAGGTGAGATCGTAAGAGCCGCAAACGTGGCAGAGATGCACTCTAATGGTATGGAACTTAGTATCTCTTCAACGAACATTAAGACCAAAGACTTCTCTTGGATCACCAACTTCATCTATTCATATACCAATACTAAGATTACAAAGTTATACAACCAAAGGTAGCGTTATCAACCTTGTTAGCGGAAATGGATTTGCTTTGAAGGGCTATCCTGCACGCTCTTTGTTCTCAATTCCATTCGTAGGAATTAGTGATGAGGGTACTCTTTATTCAGAAACGAGAAAGGTGAGATCACATCTACAGACATTAACTTCCAAGAAAGAGCCAAAACAGACTTCTTAAAGTATGAAGGTCCAACCGATCCAGTGTACACTGGTTCTCTAGGAAACGTGTTCTCGTATAAAGGATTCCATCTAAATGTGTTCATGACTTATTCATTTGGCAACGTAGTTCGTTTTGGATCCTAAGTTCAAAGCCTTCTATAACGACTTGTCTTCTATGACACATACATTCGTAAATAGATGGGCAACATCAGGCGATGAAGCACATACTAACGTGCCAGGTATATTGAGTTACCGTCAATACACATCAGATAAGAATCTCAAAAATAGGTTATAATGCTTATAACTTCTCAGATGTTCGTGTTGCAAAAGGCGACTTCATTCGTATGAAAGAGATTTCTCTTGCTTATGATTTCCCAAAGACATGGTTCTCAAACACACCTATTAATAATTTATCTGTTAAGCTTCAAGCTACTAACTTGTTCTTACTTTATGCAGATAAGAAGTTAAATGGACAAGATCCTAGAGTTCTTTAATGTAGGTGGTGTGGCTTCTCCCTATGCCAAAACAATTTACCCTTACAGTTAAAGTTGGACTATAATAAAGATTGAATTTTATGAGTAATAGAAAATATATACTAGGTTGTTTTCGTTGCATTGGGTGCCCTATTTACTAGCTGTAACGATTATTTAGATAAACAACCCGATAGCAGACAAACCATAGATAGCGAAGAAAAGGCTTCTAAGTTGTTGGTTTCTGCCTATCCACTTGCGCACCCTGCTTATCTATTTGAAATGTATTCAGATAACACCGATGAGCATGATAACCCTCATGGACCTCTGCAGACCGCTTTTCAAGAGCAGGCTTATTATTGGAAAGACATTACAGAAATAGCCAATCAAGAAACTCCTCAGCAGCTATGGAACACTCATTACAGCCATTGCTACTGCAAATGAGGGTGCTAGAACTTGCAGATAAACCCGAAAACAAAGGCAAGTATGTCACTCAAAGAGGTGAAGCTCTTCTTTGTAGAGCATACAGTATGTTCCAACTTGCTAACATCTTCTGTCAAGCATACAATCCTCTTACAGCGTCAAAAAGAACTCGGTTTGCCTTATCCAACAAAAGCCAGAGCGCACTGTAAAGGCCACTTACACTCGTGGAACACTTGATAGTTTGTATATAAAGATAGAGAACGATCTTCTAAAAGGGAATCGAACTCGTTGGCGATAACTATGAAGTTCCAAAGATGCACTTCACAAAAGAGGCTGCAAATGCATTCGCTGCTCGTTTCTATCTCTATTATAGAAAGTACGACAAGGCCATTGATTATGCTACAAAGGCATTGGGTTCTAATCCAGAAAGCAAGCTTCGTGACTGGGCAAGTTGGGATAAATTAGAGTCAAATGGACAGATTCAAACCAATGCTTACGTCAAAGCTAACCAAAAAGCCAATATTCTTTTGCAAGTAGTAGCAAGCGAATGGGGAGCAGTTAACGGTCCAACAATTATTGGTAACAGATATTCTCACGGCTCATTGCTATCTAAAACAGAAACACTTCAGGCTCCTGGACCTTGGGAGACGATGGAGATGGCCTCAATGTCAGCGTTTGGTTCGCCAATACACTTTCTAAGTACATCTTAAGAAAAATACCATTGTCAATCAAGTATGTAGATATCAACGCAGGAACAGGTATGGCTTATTCAGAATTTGCAGTATTTACAGCCGACGAAACCTTGTTAACAAGAGCAGAAGCTTATGCTTTAACGGGCAATTACACAGCGGCTTTTAAATGATGTGAACACCGAGTTGTTGGCCTTCTCAAAGAAGAAAGTGCAGCTAACTCTTCCACAAATTCAAACCTATTATGCAGCCATTCCATATTATACACCAAAGAAACCAAGCATAAAGAGGCACTTCACACCGATTTTTAGTATTGATGCAACAACTCAAGAGCCATTGCTTTCAAACCATACTTCAATTGAAACGAATTGTTACTTTGCACGAAGGTTTGCGTTTGCAAGACATCAAACGCTATGGAATAACAGTTTATCGTCGTAAGTTAGGAACAAGAAACGAAGTAAAAAGTAACCGACTCGCTCACAGCAGGCGACCTTCGATTGGCAATTCAGCTTCCTCAAGACGTTATTGCTGCAGGTCTTCAAGCCAATCCACGTAAAAATTAATCTCTAAAAGTTTATTTTATGAATAAGAAAAGTCATATCATTTATAAGCTTAGTATTTATTGCTTTAGCCTTTGTTGCATGTTCCGACGAAGGTCCAAAGCAACCAAGTATATTCCCAACAAAGCCTGTTAATAGAAACAATTTCGAGCAATGGTTGCTTAAGAACTACACCTATCCATACAATGTAGAGGTGCAATACAAGTTAGTTGATGGCGAAACAGACATCAACTACACACTTTCGCCAGCCGATTCGGCAAAAAGTGCACAACTTGCCATCATCATTAAGTATCTATGGTTCGACGCTTACAACGAAGTGGCAGGTCCAGAGCTCGTAAAGCAAAGTGCTCCAAGAGTATTGCAGATGGTTGGTTCATCAGCATTCACACGTCAACAAACCGAAGTAGTGGGTACAGCTGAAGGTGGATACAAGGTCTCTTTGTATAAAGTGAACGACCTAACACCAGCAGTGTTGAAAGATTATAAGTTGATGAGAACCTATTATTTCACACCATGCACCACGAGTTCACCCACATTCTCAATCAGTTAAAGCCTTATGACAGTCAATACGACCGTATAACCGAGTCGGATTATGTCAGCGGAAACTGGTATGGTAAGTCACCAAGAGTTGCTCATCGTCTTGGATTCGTATCGCCATACGCTATGGATCAAGGTCGAGAAGACTTTGCAGAGATGCTTTCTTACTATGTAACGCTTAGCGAAGCAGAGTGGAACGACATTCTTCAAGATGCAGGAACAAAAGGTGCTTCGCTCATAAAGCAAAAGCTCGAGATGGTGAGAAGCTATATGAGTGCATCGTGGAATGTAGACATCGACGAGCTTAGAACAGCGGTATTGCGTCGTGCAGGACAAATAGAAAAGTTAGATTTAACCACCTTAAAATAAGGAATGATATGAAGAAATTACATATATATTTATTATTGCCCCTTCTTTCATTGTTACTCAGTGCTTGTTTGAAAGACAACACCGAAGCATTTAGTACCTCTACAGCCCTTCGTTTAGATGAGGCTGCAAAGCAAAAGCGAAATTATGTAGAATCATCTGAAACAGGTTGGATTCTTAATTACTACACAGGTAGAGATTATTCTAATGCTGGTCGCACCTTCTTTTAAAGTTTAAAAGATGGCAAAGCAACCATTATGGGCGATTTAACTGGTCCCGAAGTTACCTCAAAGTCAGATTACGACGTGGTGAAAGACCAAGGTGTCGTATTAACATTTAACACCAATAACGAAGTACTTCACTCGCTAACACAAGCTGCTTTGCGTGAGCCAGAAGGAAAACAAGGCGATTATGAGTTCTTGATTCTAAAGCAAACACAAGACAGCATTTACCTTCGTGGAAAGCGTTGGCACAATAACATGGTGCTCACCAAATTGCCAAAAGACACCAATTGGGAAGAGTATATGACCGAAGCGTTGACCGTAAAAAGAATCGCTTGCAGTGAATACCTTTAAGTTTATACTTGGAAACGATACCATTTCAGAAGGAACTATCGATCCAAATAGCACCCGTTTGAATGCCCCAAATCAATGGCACAACCTATGATATGCCATTCACTTTCACCAACAAAGGTATCCACTGCAACGTCCACTCGTTGTAAATGGAGTGTCATATAGCGACTTAACATGGAATGCAGAGACCAATGCGTTAGAGAATGGCAATTTTAAAGCAGCCTTATTTATACCTAAGGGCTTTAAACCAATCGACTTCTGGTATGGCGCTGGACTGTTGCTTTCACCAACACAACAAGAGTTCGTATGAATATTACACTCACATTGAAACCAGGTGATGGCAAACAATATCTCAATGGAACATTAGATGTAACTGTACGTAACGGCAGACAATCAAGCACAACACATTATCCTATGACCTTAGGATATAACCCTGCTAACGGAGGTATATATCTTGGAGCTCAATCAGTCACCGATCCTACAGGTAAATTTGCAGGTGGTATCCGCCTTCTTCCTTTGGTTATCAATGGCGATAAAGCAGATCTTGTAGACGATGGCGTGCTTACTTACATTTGGAATGAAGATACAGAAACAGCAGTTTTAACCGACACTGGTGAAGGAAGTCGCACAGTAGACTCATTTGTTGGATTTGGATTGAGCGACAACCTACAACTTATCCTCGACGAACACAACGAACCTGCGTGCATTCTATGTGCCAAAAAGGCAGTTGAACTCAGAAATCATAAACCCCTAAATTAAAGATAATAGTTTTTATGAAAGATATCAATCGTTTCTTACAATCGCTCATCTTAGCAGCATGTTGTTTTGCTTTTTGTAGCGTGTAGTGATGAAAACACTCCAACAACCAATACGCTTGAGATTGAAGCATCGAACACTTTCTTTAATGTAGAGGGTGGCACAAAAGAAGTACTTCTTGCAAATACTGCTGCTAAAGCCTATGCACAAGATAGCTGGTTGCACGTTCAAACCGACGGAAAGAAAGTGGTTTTAACTGCTGGTTTGAATACTTCTACAGAATCAAGAAATACACTTCTTACTATAAAGAACGAAGCAGGCGACTCTGTTCGTTTGAATATTTTGCAAGAAGGAATATACTATGGTCTTCCACAAGACCAAGAAATTCTTGAAGACGACAAAGCTATTGAACGCACTATGCGTGTCGTTTCAAACGTAGCTATGGACTATAAGGCAACAGAAGACTGGATAGATGTTTCTTATACCAATAACGTTCTAAGCGTAAAAGGTAAAAGAAAACACCACAGGTCGCCCAAGAGTGGGCTGGGTTACTGCATCACTTAACCCACAAGCACTTAGCGCAAGCACTGCAACAGGTGAGCACCCAACTCTTAAAAACCGACTCGTTAAGAATTGTTCAAGCATCTATCGACGACTTTGTAGGAACCTACTCGCAAACAGCTCTCACTAGTGATAGCTTGCAACAGCTTATTCCTATCACCAGTGTTGTGAAGATCGAGAAGGTGAATGACAAAACAGCTAACTTCATAGTAGACGACACTTACACATGGAAATTAGCTTTGTGAAGGGCGTTGGCTTTAAGATGAGCAACGGAAAGCTTGGTAGAGTGACTCAAAAACACCAAAAAAATTAAATGGTATTCGCTTTCTGTTCTCGTGGCAGACGACTATCGAAAACGGACATGCTACCGCTATTAATGGTGTGAACGACATTCTTCCTTTAAGTATGAATAACAGTGGAGAGCTTGTCTTTGAAGATGCTTTAGGAATGAATGCAGAGCGAACTTTCAAATCTTATGGTTGGAACTTCTACTCTACAACCAAACCTGATTTAGGAACATTGCAGGGAGTTGACAAGGTGTTTATTCAACCTAAACTCACTCGAACAAATTAATATCGCACCTTTTGAGGTGTACCTTAATCTTAAAACAGCAGAAGGGCGACACTATCTTGATGATAGATGTCGCCCTTTTTGTATTCAGAATCTTTTTATATCACAACATTTTATATTCTAGAATAAATTGTTTTATTTAGGGCTTTAAAAATAAAGGATAGTGTGCGGAGTGCGATGGGTGTTGCTAAATATGCATGCTATTGTAGTTTAAAGACATTGCTTTTTGCAATGTAAAAGCAATGCAATTACGATATAAAAAGATAGCTTTTGTAGTGTAATTCAAATGATAATTTGTGATGAAAAGTAGAGGAATGGATATTTCCTAACTTGAGTTTTGTCATGAATATTCCGATAAAAGTATAATTTATGTCAATAAAATAAACTGGTAACAAATGTTATTATTTTGCTATAAACATAGGTTACGAATGTTACCAAAATGCATTTTATTTATTGTAACGCTGAAAAATAAAGCCCTGTGGCATGCTAATTGTTTCGCTCTTTACACCTCTTTAAAAGCATAAAATGTGCCACTTTCCATTTGACAGGATGACAGTAAGGTCTATTTGTTAAATAGTAGAGCATAGAATATATCTCAGATGTAGACAGGCACTTCTTAGAAAAATTTTCAATTAATCTCAATATAAACATTTAAAAGCAAATAAAAAGATGATACCAAAGAAACTATGGTTAGCGTTGGCTGCGGTCATAATTGGATCGTTTGCCGTTTTGAGCTTCTATGGCGTTGAAATCTTCGTGAAATGCCACCATTTCCAAACAAAGTGGTGACAGAAAATGGTGAAACGCTATTTGAAGGACAGGATATTGAGATGGACAAAAAGTGTGGCAACTCAGTAGGGTGGCCAAACAGTTGGTAGTGTTTGGGGACATGGAGCCTATGTTGCTCCCTGACTGGACTGCCGATTATTTGCATCGTGAATCAGAACTAATGCTTAATGCATTGGCAAAGAAAGATGGTAAAGAATATTCTAAACTATCTGAAGCTGATAAAGCTAAATACAAAGTTCTATTGCAAGAAGAATTGCGTAAGAATACTTATAATCCTAATACAGGTATTATAACTTTACTCTGAAAATGCGTGCACAAGTGGCTCGTGAGCTACGCAATTACTATGCAAAAAGTGTTCTTGAATGCTCCTGAAATGGCAAAATTGCGTGCTGCTTATGCTATGCGTGATAAGTCTATTGAAGCAGTTGACGGACTAACAGCAGAACAAAGATTAGATAAGATGGATGCATTCTTTGCTTGGTCGAGCTGGGTTTGCGTAACCAATAGACCAGGAAGCGACGTTAGTTACACCAACAACTGGCCTCACGATCCTGTAATTGGCAATACAGCTCCAACATCATTGCATCTTTTGGTCGGGCTTTAGTGTGTTGCTATTGCTTTTTCTGTGTAGGTATATTGGTATACTATTACACTCAACATAAAGAAGAACATGTATCAAAGTTCCTGAAAGTGACCCTATGAGAGAACTCAAACCAACAGCTTCTATGCGTGCTGTTTTGAAGTATATTTGGGTAGTAGGGCACTGATGTTAGTGCTAAATGCTTTTCAGGAGTGATTACTGCTCACTATGGAGTAGAGGGTGATGCGTTCTTTGGATTACCAATTCAAAACATCTTCCCCTATGCAGTTTCACGTAGTTGGCATGTTCAATTAGCTATTCTTTGGATTGCAACATCTTGGTTAGCAACTGGTCTTTACATCGCTCCAGCCGTTTCTGGCGTTGAACCAAAAGTATCAAGCACTTGGTGTAAATGTGCTCTTTGGCGCACTTGTGTTTGTTGTTGCGGGTTCACTAGCAGGTCAATGGTTTGGTGTTATGCAGAAACTTGGCTTTGGTTGAGAACTTCTGGTTGGGACATCAAGGATATGAATATGTGGAGTTAGGACGTCTTTGGCAAATCCTTCTTCTTACAGGTTTGGTGCTTTGGTTGTTCCTAATGATTCGTGCTTTGATTCCTGCTTTGAAACGAAAAGATGAAAACAGACACTATTAACCCTATTTGTTATAGCATCACTTGCTATTGCTTTCTTCTATGCAGCAGGCTTAATGTATGGCAGACAAACACACATGGCAATTGCAGAGTATTGGCGTTGGTGGGTTGTTCACCTTTGGGTGAAGGCTTCTTTGAAGTATTCGCAACTGTTGTAGCATCATTCTTGTTCTGTAGATTAGGCCTATTGAAGGTGAAGAGCGCTACAATTTCTGTACTCTTTCTCAACAATTGTGTTCCTTGCAGGTGGTATTTTAGGAACATTCCACCACCTTTACTTCAGTGCAACACCAACAGCTGTGTTGGCATTGGGTGCAACTTTCAGTGCATTAGAAATTGTTCCTTTGGTACTTATTGGTATTGAAGCATATCATAATTATCAATTAAGTAAGGCAACTCCATGGATTAAGGCATACAAATGGCCTATCTATTGCTTCATTGCAATGTGTTTCTGGAACTCTTAGGTGCTGGTATTTTTGGTTTCTCAATCAATCCACCTATCGCTCTTTATTTCTTACAAGGTCTAAACACCACTGCAGTACACGGACATGCAGCTTTATTTGGAGTGTATGGTATTCTTGGTATCGGCTTAATGTTGTTTCGTTTTGCGTGGATTATATCCCGATTACGAATGGAACGACAAATAATGGGTGCTTCGTTCTGGTGTATTAACATTGGTTTGTTGTTGATGACAGTGGTAAGTATCTTGCCAATTGGTATCCTTCAAGCACACGAAAGTATCACAAACGCTTATTGGTCGGCACGTTCTGCAGAGTTTATGCAACAAGATATCATGCAAACTCTTCGTTGGTTACGTGTTCCTGGCGACTCGTTCGTTGCTATTGGCGAAGTGCTATTGGTTCTATTTATAATAGGATTGCAATTCGGTTGGTCTCGTAAAGGACGTCGATAAGTATTTCAAATCATCTTCTGTTATCTCATCTCGTATGAGAACACGGAAAAGATAATTATAAAAATTGTTAGATAAAAAGAGTAGGCGAGTGTCTCAATGGAGATGCTCGCCTATTTCTATTTTATAGCCCAAAGAGGCTTAGAGAGTATTTGGTATTTCTCAATTTAGCTTCGCTTTAAGTTCCATTTGTCTGTAATTCATTGTTTATGATGATGGGTGAGATCTACTTCTCTTTTTGCTTGTATGCAATCTAAAAATGAAATGTAATAAAAGCGTTGGTTTCTTCACAGAACCAACGCTGTCTTCTTAATTAAAAACAAAAGAAGAATATTCAGAAGATGATAAAAAGTTATTTTTTATTGTGCTATCATGTATGGGAAGAAGTATAATGCGTGAAACCAATAAAGTTACTGTTGTCTGCTACCGCACTATTAAACAAGCCAAAGCCGAAACTATGGGCATTGGTTAAGTCTGTACTTCCGTTTGCTTCGAATGCTAACACTCTGCTATTAGCAGGTAAGAGGTCGACAGATGCAGAAGGACTAAAGGTCGCTTGTCCGTCGCTTGAAAGTAAAACCGACTTTAAACATGGTTAGCACCAGATGTTGTGGGCACAGTGAGCAATGTTTCAGAAGCACTAAAAGTGAGCTTTCCGCCTGCTTTATACTTTCCTCCCCACTTAATTTGATTGTCGAAAACAAGTGAAACGCTGTCTTCTGATACCTTAACGATCTCTACTTCGCTCTCTTGACGCTTCAATTCGCCTTTATCACTCACTTGAGCTACGAACGTATATTTACCAACAAAGTCGTTAAGACTTGCCTGAACCACTTTGATTGAGTCTTCAATGTACCTGAAACAACCTTTACATAGCCCACACGAGGCTTTGCCTGTGGTGTTCTCTGATAGAGTAATTGTAACTGCTTTTGGGCTGATTGAAGCTTGAATCCAATCGCCTGAAGTAGTTGCGGTGAGTGGTTTTGTTGCTCACAAGTTTGTGAGTGGTGGTTGATGCCGCATCGTTTGTTATCAAGTTGCCATCGCTTTCCACACAAACACACTTCCTTCTTGTGTAACACTAAGGGTAACAATTGCTCCTTTGGCGTCTTTCAACACCAATTGAGTACTACGTGAAGTTAAATTGTCGTTTACTTGAGTTGATAGTTGCACGCTATCGCCTTTTATTTCAGCTCTTCAACCAAGTTGCTTCGGTGCTTGCTTCGATGATAGGAGTTGCAGTAACAACAACCGATGTGTCGGCATCTGCAGTGAAATAGGTGTTCGATTTGAGCACTTTTAGTGTGCTTGGGGCAACATAATCGGTGCTATCATCGCTGCAAGATGCCGTAAAAAGGCATCCAGCAGCAAGTAATAAAAATCCAAATATCTTGTTCATAACTTTACTTCTATGGGGTTACACGTGTTAAAGAGGTGATTTGTCTTAGAGAAATAGGATAAACATAATGTCCTTGAGCGTTCTCAACTGAGCTTTTCACTTCATTGAATGCAATACCGAAGAAGCTGTCCGTTCTCGTATTTTCCTACTCCATTACTTACAACTTTTGCAGATTGTGAGGCCTCATCCCAAATGAAATTGATACCTGCTCCTGCTGAAAGATTGAAGTAACCACCCTCTTTTATAGATGTAGGAACGAAGAATACACCACCTGGAGCTTCTGTAGACTTCACATCAATGTGCTGTAGCTAGTATTTGTAAGCAACCTATACTTGAGTTGAATGGGTCTGTAATAGGATAGCTTGTACCACCAAAATCAATAGTCATTGTTAGTGCTTTGTTGGCTCCTTGTGTAATGATTAGGTGTGCAGGTGTTGTTCCTTGATGGTTGATCTTCCACTTACCAACCCAGAATGATGCTGGTTTATAACCTTCTGGAGTCACTGCATTGAAGGTGATTTCGCCATTGTTGAGGCTTTGATTGGTGGTGTTCAATGTGAAAGAGCGATACTCTTTACCTCTAATTACGATAGGCTCAGGAAATACGATGCCTGTTGTAGTGGCTGCATAAGCACAAGAATAAGACTTGTTTCCAACCTTAATGGTGGCATGTCGTCCCGAAGTGCTGAACAATGCATTGCCAATTACGTCGCCATCTGGTAGCGCAATTTCGTAATGGTTAGACATTGCGTTACTACTTCAGTGATACTGTCTAAATGTTCCTTCCAATTTACATTTTTCAGCAAGGCGTGTTAGGTACATGTGGTTGCCCCATTTCTTACCCTTTAGGTGAATAGTATCTGCTGTTGCCTTTAGGATAAGGAACTCATAGTCGCCCTCTTCACCATTCACATTTTGAGATGAAGTCTGTACCTTTTCGTCATAATGGCATTAAAAGGTGGTGAAAGTGAGGACAGGACCTTGGTCTTTCTTTAGCTCATACTTTGATGTTGCGGTTGAGTGCTACCTGCAAAGTCGGCAGCAACAGTGGCTTTTGCCATTCTTAAACTTAATGAGATAGGTGTAACCAGCATAACGATATTCCTTACCTGTGTAGTAATGAAGCTCCCAACCGTTTGTTGCACTCTCGAGAATAGCAGCATCTTCTTCCAAAGCTTTGAGCGATTCTGACTGATGCCGATTCGTCAAATAGTTCCTTTTCGTCGTGCACACAAGCACTAAGAACCAAAAAGTGTTAAGGAATTATTATGTAATTTAAAATTCTCTTCATATCGTTCTACTAGTTTAAATGTTCTAAATCAATGTTTCTTAAGTTCTTTCCTCTACGAAGAACCGAGTCTCTTAGATCATCAAGATTGATGTTCCATGAGTTTTGCATATAGCTTTTGATAATCGCCATCTTTTGATTTATCAAGCTTGCACCTTTAGTTCTCTGCACGTTGTAGACGCTCATTCCATTTTTGTTGGAGTGTCTGTTACATAGAAAGAGAGCAACTCTGCGAAGTCTTCTCGTGCCTCACTACGAGCGTAAAGTGCTGATATATCCTTCCTTCACAGTCGTCTTCGTTCAATTGATACCAGTCTCCACTAACGTAAGTGGTTGATGTAATTTGCGCAAAGGCATCATCGTATGGTTTCTTTTGATTGAGAATGTGAGTGAACTCGTGGTGCATAGTGTGGAAGAAGTAGAAGTTCAACCAGTCATAATTATAGATGGTTTCTTTTTGTTAGTGAGTTAACTCGATACAAAGTAACCTTTATATCCACCTTCAGCAGTAGCCAAAGTTTCAGTTCCATTTGAGTTAAATGCAGGGTTTCCTACAAGTGTTATGATACGAGGAGTATTCAACTTCACAAAGCTTTGTCCTGCAATTTCGTTGTAAGCGTCGAACCACATATACTTAGTGATGATCGATAACTTGGCTGATTTAGCTGAATCGGCAGGCAATAGGTTGTGTTGTCCGTCGGTTTCGATATCGTTTAGCTTATATTGCCAATCGACATTGTAGGGTAACACATAGTTGTTTTCGATCCATTTCTCGAAAGCATCGGGTGTAGAATGGGTAGGAAGGGTGCTGGGAAGATCGAAGTACTATCAAGATTGTCCTTAGAACATGAAACAAACGACCCCGCTAATGTGAAAACAATGCAACTAATAAATATTTATATTTCATATAGACTCTCCTTATCTTTATTTTTATTCTTATTTTTATTTCTTGATTAGCCTGTAAGCCTGCAACTATGGTCTCTTGTGGTATCTGAATAGCACACGAGGATCGTTAACGGTGAGTGAATCTGGTTGCAGGATTGATGGTGTTGTTTGTTTCTATCGATCTACGATAAATGGTTATACCATATCTTTTTCACGTCTTGCATACGCAAACCTTCGTGCATTGTAACCAAACGTTTAAGCTGAAGGATAGCTTGAAGCAATGGTTCTTGAGTGCTACTTTCAATTGCAAAGTTGGTATGGAACTTCTTTTTAGAGTTGGTTTCGTTGGAGTATAGTACAATCGAGTTATAAAGTCCTCACTGTTTGCAATGTCAATGTAACAGGATTCTTAGAGAATGCCTTAAGCTCTGTATTGAGGTCTGCAAGAGCCTTGTCGTATTGTCCAGAAAGGGCATGCTCTCTGCTCTAACCATAAGAGTCTCATCTGTATTGAATGCAGAATAGGTTGAATAAGGAGCACTACTATTGCCACCTGAGACAGTGGTAGCATAGAAGAAAGGTATCTTTCTCAATATAACTTTAGACGAAGCAGTGTTCGACCAGGTTACATAACCAAGCGAAGCACTATTTCCCCATGGCCCTTTTGCTCTCAAAGTCTCTGTATTTGCAAGTACTTCTCCATGAGCATAACGTGCTCCTGCGGTTCCAGGACCACCATAATAGCCAAATGCACTATATGCAGAAATAAGCAAAAGGTTACACTTTGCGTTTGCATCGATATAGGCATCGGGTCGCTATTGCTCGTTAGGACTGAGCTATTCCATTCAGTCCAGTTGCGAAGTTTATTCTCTGGGTTCGCTGTTAGCACCTTTGTAGCATACTCAATCGCCTTATCATACTTTTGATAGTATAGGTAAAAGCGAGCAGCAAAAGCGTTTCCAGCATCAGGAGTGAAGTGATATTTAGGCTGAGCGTAGTTACTTCCAACCAAAAGCTAAGCCCTTTAGCAAGTCTTCTTCAATCTTTTATATGTTTGTCCGATTGTTCCTCGGTCGTAATGTACGCCTACTGTGTTCTCAGGAGCAGTTGGATAGGGCATACCTAAGGCCTTATCTGCACGTTCTGGAGTGTAAGCTTCTGCAGAAAACAGTAGACAATTGGAACACAGCATAGGCTCTACAAAAGGTAAGCTTCTGCCCAATTGTTGAGTGTATTCGTTCTTATTTGAAACGCCTTCGATATGCTCTATTGCCTTTATTAGCAGTGGCAACGGCACCCTCAAAAAGCCGTCGAATATACCAGTAGGATCATCTCCATAGCCGTTATCTATCACGTCTTCCCAATTAAAAGACTGCTCTTGGAAGTTAGAAAAAGCACTCCATGAGGGGTTAATTAGTTCGTCAGTGTTGTCTGAATACGATTCCAGTATGCTCGCAGGGTATGTTCCTGGGTAAGCAGTTACAAGCAAACGACTCACATCTGATGGGTTTTTAAGAGTCATTCGGTTATCTGGTAGCATGTCTAATTTATCAGTACACGACCCAAAAACTGTTGTTGCAGCTACAAATAGCAATGATATATATGTATATTTCATAATTATTCTAGTTTTATTATAGTCCAACCTTAACTGTAAGAGTAAATTGTTTTGGCATTGGAGAAGCCACACCACCAGTGTTAAAGAACTCTGGGTCTTGTCCGTTTAGCTTGCTATCAGCATACAACAAGAACAAGTTAGTTGCTTGAAGCTTAACAGATAAGTTGTTAATAGGTGTATTTGAGAACCATGTTTTAGGGAAATCGTAAGCAAGAGAAATCTCTTTTAGACGAATGAAGTCACCCTTTGCAACACGAACATTAGATAAGTTGTATGCGCTATACACTCTGTCTACGTTGCTAGTCTTACGATATTTGTATCTATCAATAATGGTAGGTACGTTGGTTATCAATTCATCTCCGCCACGCATCCATCTATTTCTGAATACTTTAGTCATAGAAGACAAGTCGTTATAAGCCGACTTAAACACAGGATCCAAACGAAGTACGTTGCCAAATGAATAAGTCATGAATATATTTAGATGGAAATTCTTATACGAGAAGATGTTTCCTAGAGAGCCAGTGTACACTGGATCGGTTGGACCTTCATACTTTAAGAAGTCTAATTTCTGACGTTCTTGAAGGTTAACGTTGGTAGTTGTAACCTCATTTTTCTCATTAATGAACATAGGAAGACCCTCTTCAGTGAGCCCCTACGAATGGAACTGAGAACAAAGCACGCACAGGGTAGCCCTTCAAGCAAAACCACTACCATTTACAAGCTGTCTAACAGAGGCGTAGTTATGCAGTTTTGTGATGTTAGTGTGGGTATATGAGTAGATAAAGTTAGTGATCCAAGAGAAGTCTTTGGTCTTAATGTTTGTTGAAGAGACACTAAGTTCCATACCATTAGAATGGAGTTCCGCAATATTTGCGCTTCTTAGCACTTGACCTCCAATACCTTCAGTTGGTGTATAGCCCATTTTCATCGAGAGTTATTACGGGTATAAATGTCGAAAGTAACATTCACACGGTCACGCCATAAGCCAAGATCTACACCGAAGTTCAACTCATTCTTCTTTTCATAAGTTAAGCCAGTGTTAGCCAAGTCTGCAATTTCTATACCTGGTTCTTTAACAGATGCGAATCTACGATAAGGTGTTGTTGCACGCAATATCGCTACAGAGTTGGTGAAGATAGCATCTGGTGGAGTACCAGTCAAACTGTAAGATGCACGCAATGTTAAGTGAGATAGTGGGTTAAGTTTATCGAACCACTTTTCTTCGTGTACGTTCCAAGAACCTGATACGTTCCATGTTGACATCCAACGAGCATTGCTACTGCGTCCCATTTGGTTCGAACCTTCATAACGATAAGTACCATTAAAGACGTATTTGCCTTTATATGAATAGGTACCATTAGCGAAAAAGGCTTGACTAAACGAGCGAGTATTGCCAAGAGTATAGTAAGTTTCAGATCTTTCTATTTGCTTCTTGAATAGGTCGTACACATAGAATGGAGTTTCACCAGCGTCGAACTGCATACCCCAACCTTCGAAAAAGCTTCTTGTTCGGTTAATTTCTGTAGTCTCCGTACCACCGAATAGGTTCATAATATGCACCTTGTTGAAAGTGTGATTGTAGTTAGCTGTAACACGGAAGTCGTAGTTACTCATTCTATTTTCACCCTTATGATAGATACCACCGTTAGGTAATACAGTGTAAGGAGTGCTATATTGCTTATCAGGGTCGGTGTAAAGCAAGTTGTTAGCATCACGAACGATAGCATTAGGCATAGCTCTATAAGCCTCAGCTTGGTTCGATTTGTCTTTAACAAAGTGTTCTTGAGAAGTTGTTGCATATTTAAATGCACCAAGAGCAGCAAGTTCTAAGTCCTTAATAGGCTTGTATTTCAATTCGAATTGGAATTTAGCATCAAGCACATTAAGGTCGATATAGTTGTTTTCAAGCTCGTGGAAGATATTAAAAAGGAGCATAGTTTAGAACGTATGTCCTCATTTGATCGAGTGCTCTTGAAGTGTTCAAAGCGTATGAATAAGGGTTAATATCGAAGTCACGAGCCACGAGTTCCGTTCACAGCATCAACCTCTCTTTCAAGAGAACCTGGTGCTCTTTGTTTACGATAAGAAGTACTCCAATTACGTTTAATGTGAGGTTGTTCAATATTTGATGTGTAACGTTAAAGTTAGCAGTGTATCTATTCACCTTACTTTGCTTGTACCAGCCTGGATCGAGCATAGCACTCATAGACGCATAGTAATTTGATTTTGCAGTACCACCATTCATACTAACAGAGTGGTTTTTGCATAATTGCAGGCGAAAAGAGCAAAGAGAACCAGTCTGTATTGCGATATTCAGCTGCACGAAGATATTGATTTTGGTCCAAAGTGCTGTTAGACAACTTAAATTGACCAGTTGCTTCGTCGTAAGTATTGATGAGTTCGTACATCTTTCCATATACACACCATAGTTGCTACCATTCAACACATTCTGAATAGTTCAACCAACCCTTTGTTTCTCAACTCTCGTAGATACCCATTTGATCTTGCGAGTTTAAGATGTCGAAGTTAGAATAAGAAGGAATCAAACGAGATGTAAATTCGCCAGTATAGTTGATGTGTGCTTGTCCTTGTTTTTTCCCCTTTTTAGTAGTCACAACGATAACACCTGCCATGGCACTGAGCACCATATAGATGTATGGGGAGAACCGTTTTATGATTTGGAAGCTCTCAATATCATCAGAGTTAAGTCCTGCAATAGCCGAGCTGATAAAGAGTTTCAGGGTTACCAGAAGCCAAATCGTCAGCTCCTACGTTAGAAACATCTTCCATAATAACACCGTCTACTACCCAAAGAGGCTTAGAACTACCATAGATAGAGGTTGCTCCACGCACACGAATCTTAGGTGCAGAGCCGAAAGTTCCACTAACGTTTTGAACCGAAACACCTGCTGCTTGTCCTTCGAGAGAACGACTAATGTCTGCAACTCCGCTCAAACGTGCTTTCGATGCGTCTGACTTTGTCGGTTGCACCAGTAAACAATCGTCTGTCGGTTTTAGTCAAACCAGTTACCACAACGTCTGATAATACTTGTGCATCGCTTTTCAATAGCACTTTCATGTTGGTGGTTCCTTTAAGTGTTTGAGCCACCATTCCAATATAACTAATAGTTACTTTTGGATTACTTTCATTCACCGAAAGCGAGAATTTACCGTCAATGTCGGTTACAGTAGCTATCTTTGTGCCCACAACTGTAACAGTTGCGCCAATAACTGGTTCGTTATCAGCGGCACCAATAACCACTCCGAGACTTTTTGTTTGAGCTAAAGCAGTTTCCTAAACAAAGGAAAATGCCAGCTCAAAAACACAGCTAGTCTTTTTCTTCATAAATTCTCTCTCTATTATTAATTAATGTAATACAATAACTTTTTATCATGAGGTGAAGTCTTCAAGACTTTCCTAACGCCACTCTATTCCGTAGATTTGAATAAAGAGCTACACATAATGTATGTTTTGTTTCGATTTAAAACAAAATGATGCCAACTACTAAAAAGAATGAAAAGAAAAACAATATTTCAGTAGAGCTGTTAGCGAAAATAGGGAAAATGAAAATTTTTACAAGCAAAAAGCAAAAGAAATTGTTTCTATAACAAATCTTAATACTAAAAAGAGCATAAATCTATTAAATCTCGATATTTATGCAATTTACATACAGAAAGAGCCTACTTGTGTGATGTTTGTAATAAATTGAAAGTTAAGATATGTTTATTTTGATTTTTCTTCTATAAAATCTTGAAAATAAAATAGTATTCGTTGTGAATTTAAATTGCATATTTATTCCGTTAAGAGCTTTTATTGTCGCTTTAAAGGGCTTTTTTATTGCGAATAAAGATAATACTTGTTAAAAATCAAGTTCGTTTGTATTCGTTTTTCAATTCTTGACGAAATGCAATGGGAAGGTAGAACTTTTGGCATTTATATAGTCGACGTGTTGCAGATTGAAAGCTATCGAGTTAAGGCAGAAAAAGCGACAGAAAAACGTAAAGTGTTCATATTCTTTTGTTTACAATGCTCATTTCTTCGCTTTTGCAAGAAGCATTGATGTCACCGCAAAAACATTGATATTGGTGTGTAATTGCATAGCTTTTTATAGTGCAAAAAGCATTGAGTTGAGAATCTAATTCAAAAACCTTTCCAACGCAATCGAAAAAACAACCCCAAAAGAACTAACAACGAATGTTGGAATAAACTAATAAGAATAAGCGATAGAAGGCTATTAGAGTAGCAAGTAAAATAATGATAAAACTATCTATATTTTTATCGATTTTTGTGTACTAATCGTATTAAATATGTATATTTGCATGTTGTTTGTTCTTTATGTCGGTAAAAAGTGATAGATAATTACCACTCAACGAAGTAAAGAATGCAACACAAAGAGCAGATAAAAATATGTTTTGTAAGCTCTTTTATATTTCAACTTGAGCAATAAAAACTTGTTGTATACAAGCAGAAAATAACCATTAATTACGCAAAAAGAAAGCACACGAAGATGAAAAACTATCTCTATCGCTATTATTGCTTATTGCAATATTCGCTAACGCACAGATGGCAACCCCAGTGAAGTCTTCTTCACAGTTAAAAATGGGTAAAGGCGCAGAAGCGAAATGCTTTTTACGCTTACACTGAGCCTAATTGGCACGTTTACTCAACCAATTTGGGTTCTGGTGGACCAACTGAAGCTGCCTTGAAGTTTGACAAAAAGACGAGTATTGAGCTTGTTGGTGGTTTAAAAAGCAGTGGGCAAAGAAATCAGTAACTTTGACCAAATGTTCGGAATGAACCTTCGTTATTTCGAAAACCACGTAACATTCGTTCAAAAATCAAGTTTACTAAGCCCGAATACACATCGATGCTTTCTTAGAGTATGGTGCATGTGCGACAAAATGTGTCTTCCTCCTTCTGAAGTAGCATTGAAGAAGAACGGAAAAGCACCCGTTACTGCGGCTGCTGACGCTACAAAAGACGTACGAAAGTGAGATAGAAAAAGATGCTGAAACGCCTGAAACGGTGACTGCATTGCCCGCAGATAGCGTTGTTCCTGCAAAGGTAGACACCTCTTCGAGCGTTGCAAGTGGAGATCTTTGGACTCCCGTTGTGAAAGAACTTCAGGCAAAAAGACGGCGTTAGCGACATCGCACAACAGTCTATTTTTACATCTTTTGCATGGGATTCTTGGGCGGATTGTTGGCACTTTTTCACACCATGTGTATGGCCAATTATCCCTATGACTGTTAGTTTCTTCCTCAAAAGAAATAAAGATAAAAGCAAAGGATTGCGTGATGCAATCAACCATGGTATTTCTATTATGGTGATTTATGTCGCATTAGGATTGGTTATCACATCTATATTTGGTGCAAGTAGACTAAATGATTTGGCTACAAATGCGATATTTAACATCGTGTTCTGTGCGCTTTTAGTTGTATTTTGCACTGTCTTTCTTTGGCTGGTTCGAGATAAAACTTCCCGAAAAATGGGCTAACTCAGTAGACAATAAAGCCAATAACACAAGCGGATTGATATCTATCTTCCTCATGGCTTTCACCCTTTCGTTGGTAAGTTTCTCTTGTACAGGTCCAATTATCGGCTTCCTTTTTGGTGCAAAGTAAGTACAACTAATAGCATAGCAGCACCAGCAATTGGTATGTTTGGCTTTGCTCTTGCACTTGCATTGCCCTTCACTTTGTTTGCATTGTTCCCATCTTGGCTCAAACAAGCACCCAAATCAGGTAACTGGATGAACACCATTAAAGTTACATTGGGTTTCATTGAGCTTGCATTCGCATTGAAATTCTTCTCAGTTGCAGACCTTGCTTATGGTTGGCACTTATTAGATCGTGAGGTATTCCTTGCTATTTGGATCGTAATATTCGGTATGTTGGGTCTTTATCTCATTGGAAAGCTTAAGTTTCCAAGCGACCTTGTGAATGGAGAAGATAAGGCAATGCCCGTTCCTGCGATAGCTCTTGGTATGGTATCTCTTGCCTTTACCGTTTATCTTGTACCAGGATTGTGGGGCGCACCCGTTAAAGCTGTAGATGCTTTGCGCCTCCTATCAATCACACAAGACTTCAACTTAGATACCAAACAGGTACATGCTGCATACAAAGATTATGAAGAAGGAATGGCAGCAGCTAAGCAATTGGGTAAGCCGGTGATGATAGATTTCACAGGATTTGGCTGTGTTAACTGTCGTAAGATGGAGGCTTCGGTATGGACCGACCCACAAGTTGCAGCTAAGTTAACCAACGATTATGTCCTCATCTCTCTCTTTTCAGACGATAAGACACCACTTAAAGAACCAATTGTCGTTACAGAAAACGGACAAGAGCGCAAGCTTCGCACAATAGGAGATAAGTGGAGCTACCTTCAAAGAGTTAAGTTTGGTTCGAACACTCAACCTCAATATGTTGGACTCGACCACAACGGAAAACCTATTACTGGCTCATATAGCTATAAAGAAGATATTCCTGCCTACTTAGATTTCCTTGATAAGGGTCTTGAAACCTTTAGAAAAGCGCAACAAAAATAGGCTCATTGATTGATGAAACGAATGTAAATCCCGCTCGATTCTTATATAAAGAGACAGAACCCACATTCGTTTCATCAATTGTTTTAAATAGACTATCTATAAGAAGTTATTTCGTTCGAAAATAAAAGCAATGTTTTTGGTGTGTAATAGCAGTCCTTTTAGCATGCAAAAGCAATCCTTTTACAACCTAAAAGCAATTCTTTTTAATTCGACTATCTTTTCAATTGCCTTTCGAACCAATTCAGAAACATTATAATCAACACTTTAAATTAGCCTTAAACAATGATTAATGCAGAAACAAGAGCACAGATTATCAACCTTATTAATAAAGAAGTTGTGCCTGCAGTGGGCTGTACTGAGCCTATGGCAGTGGCATTGTGCGCCGCAAAAGCAGCCGAAGTGTTGGGCTGTAGACCGCAAAAAGTGAGAGCGCAGCTAAGTGCAAACATCCTAAAAAACGCCATGGGAGTGGGTATTCCTGGCACAGGTATGATTGGATTGCCTATCGCAATTGCCTTAGGAACATTGATAGGGAAGAGCGAATATCAGTTAGAAGTGATTAAAGACCTCACTCCTGAGACCTTAGAAGAGGGTAAAGCCTTTATCAAAGAGCAACGAATCACGATCTTAAGAAAGAGCAATATAGAAGAAAAACTCTATATAGAGATAGAAAGTTCTACTGAAACAAGCAAGGCAACAGTCATCATTTCTTGCGCACATACTAATATTGTGTATGTCGAAAAAGATGGAAATGTCTTGTTAGATAATCGCACTACTCGCTCGGAAACATGCGAACAGAAAAGATATTTCTCTGATTTAAAGTTGGTTTACGACTTTTGCAACCACTGCTCCCGTGGGTGAAATAGACTTCATTCTCAAAGCTAAAGACTATAATTTAAAGGCTGCTGAAGATTCGCTTAAAAGGCAATTACGGACACTGTTTGGGTAAAACTATGAATCGTCCACTATCTCATGGCATCTTTGGAGATAGCATTTATTCGCATATTATCGCCAAAAACTGCATCGGCATGTGATGCTCGTATGGGTGGAGCAATGATACCAGTGATGAGTAATTCAGGCTCGGGAAACCAAGGAATATGCGCCACTAATCCCGTTGTTGTATATGCTTTAGAAAAACAATAACACCGAAGAGGAATTGGTGAGAGCCTTAATTTTAAGTCACTTAACCGCTATTTATATCAAACAAAGTCTTGAAAGCTTTCCGCTTTGTGTGGTTGTGTGGTGGCTTCGATAGGCAGTAGTTGCGGAATTACCTACCTAATGGGAGGCGATTACGATAAGATTTTGCCACTCGGTGAAGAACATGATAGCCAATTTAGCAGGTATGTTGTGCGACGGGCCAAACCAGGTTGCTCGCTAAAGATTAGCTCTGGCGTTTCAACTGCATTGCTTTTCGGCTGTATTGTCAATGGAAGGTCGTTTCGTTACCGCTGCAGAAGGCATCGTAGATGATGATGTAGACAAGTCTATTCGCAATCTAACCAGTATTGGAGCCAATGCAATGAACCTCACAGACGAGATGGTTTTGAACATTATGGTGAACAAAAACGGCTGTTAGGTACTTATAATTCCTATTGATTGGTAAGCTGATTTTCTTATATTTGTCCGCTGTCTTCGTGCTGATAAAGCTATAGTCTTATTATATTAATAAGGTGTATGCTTAATAATAAGAGCGAGGAATGATGGCGAATGAAAAAGAAATAAAGAGATAAAACGATTGTGTTGCTAAGAAATTAGTAGCACAATTTTTATTTTAGTGGTAATGCCTTTGAAAGCGGGCAGTGCAGGGTAGAGGGCGTAAAAGCACTGCTTTTGATGGGTAATTGCATTGCTTTTTAGAACCTAATAACATTGCTATTACGAGCCAATATCACAGCTTTTTGCAAAGTCATTGTTTTTATGTTGTTTAATTGTTCTTGCGCCTTGTTTAATGCAGTGGGAAAAGTCTTTTGTGGTGCAAGGGGCTTTCCATTCTTCGTAGGATAGATTGCTTTTTGTGTCCTGTTAAGGAATTAACTCATTTGTAAATAGATTTTTAATAAATTTTTGTTTCATAATAGTTTTGTTTTTACATTCTACTTTCTTTTTAAATAATAAAAGATGCTATGTTTGAGCTACTTAGCGTGATTTTGTTCTCTGTTTTTATTGTTAATTGTTTGTTTATTGATGTAAATCAAGTTTTAAATAATAACAAATAGGCATCTAATTCTTTTACTTTGAAACTTAGTTCTCAAATTTATTGCTATTTAATACCTAAAAAGTTGGCTTCATACAGTTTTTATACAAGAAAGAGTTAATATATGTTTTAAATTAGAAGGTAATTGCAACTTTTCGCTTGCTTTGTTCGTCGCTTTTTCCCTATTTTTGTAAAAATCGAAAAGAAAACTGATTTAAATTTCAATTTCAAAGAATACGTTGTTTATTTATAATGAAACGTAAGAAATTGTTTGAGAGAGTATAAACTTGGATGTAAAAACTATTGTAAAGGCTTATTCTGTTTTGTGAGTTGTAGCATAAAAAGATAAGTCCCACATCATTTATTATTATTTGTTATAAACCAAAAAGATTATGAGAAGAAAACTAACATTGATTTTTTGAGTCTCTTTGTCGTCGTTTCTGCAGCTATTGCACAAACAACTGTAAAGGGATTAGTACTCTCTTCGGAGGAATGAACCTGTGATAGGTGCTTCAGTGAAAGTTGTTGGTGCAGACAAAGGCGTCATTACAGACACTGATGGTAATTTTTCGATAAGCGTAAACAGCTAAACGAACGCTTGGAAGTATCATATATTGGTATGATTACTAAAAATAGTGAAAGCTTCAAACAACTTAAAAGTAGTGTTAGATCCCGATCATAAACAGATAGATGAAGTGATTGTGGTGGCTTATGGTAAGCAAAAAAGGAAGCATTTACAGGGTGCTGCAGGTGTAGTAGGTAGCGAAAACACTTAGCAAACGTGTTGTTTCTAATGCCTCAACAGCCCTTGCTGGTAGTGTAGCAGGTGTGCAAATGTATAGCGCAAACGACGCTCCTGGAGCAGATCCAGTCATTCGTGTTCGTGGTATTGGCTCTATTTCTTCAAGCAATAAACCTCTTATTATATTAGATGGTGTACCTTATGATGGTGATATCTCATCAATCAACCCTTCTGATATCGCTTCAATGACCGTATTGAAAGATGCTGCTTCGAACGCTATCTATGGTGCTCGTGGTGCTAATGGTGTTGTGATGATTACCACAAAGAATGGTAATACAGGCGATGCTAAGGTTACTTTCGATGCTAAATGGGTACAAACAGCCGCTTAATTCCACAATATGACATTATAAAAGACCCAGGATTGTACACTCAAACACAATTCAAGAGCCTCTATAATTCACAACTTTACGCTGGACAATCAGCGGCAGATGCTTACGCTTACGCAACAGCTAGTATCTTTGATGCAAATAATGGTGGTTTAGGTTACCCTATTTACACTGTTCCAACAGGTGAAAACCTAATCAAAGAAGATTTCAGTATCAATCCAAATGCAAAGCTTGGATATTCTGATGGCACCTATTATTATACTCCAGACGATTGGTATAGCGCAGCTATTAAATCAAGTTTCCGTCAAGAGTACAATGCTTCTGTGTCTGGAAAGAGCCCACGTTTGCAATATTATGCAGGTGTTGGCTACCTTGGAGATACAGGTTTGATTCCTAATTCAGAGTTCAAACGCTACTCTGCACGTGTTAATGCCGACTATCAAGCAAAGAAATGGTTGCGTATTGGTACCAACCTTGCTTACGCATATACCAACACTCGTTTGGCAGCTGACCAAGATTCAGAGACGGGTTACACCTCTGCTGGAAACGTATTCTACATCTCTAATAATATAGGTCCAGTGTATCCTCTTTACGTTCGTAATGCAGATGGCTCAATAAAGATCAACCCTGCAACAGGAAATCCTGTGTACGACTCAGGTAATAACACTAATTATAGCCGTGGTAACTTCGCTGGTAATGCTGTACGTGACGTGTATTATAACAAAGGAAACTCTGATCGTGATGTGCTAACAAGCAAGGTTTATGCTCAAATAACACCAATCGAGCACCTTGTTTTAACTGCAAATATAGCAGCAAACCTTGTTAATCAACGTAAAAACGTGTTGTATAGTAGCTTCGCTTCTTCAACAAATGAAGATGGAACAGCAACAGTTTTCTACTAAAAAGAGCATTCGGCGTGAACAACCAATACTTAGCAGAATATAGCAATACATTCGGCAAAACACAGCTTAAGTGCATTACTTGGATATGAAAAAGTATCGTTATACTCACAAATATTTAATTGCATCTAACGATCATCTTTACAACCCATTTATTAGCGAATTGAATAATGCAGCGAACACACCTCAAAAGCCGTCCAGAGTCATATGTGAACGAATATATGTCTCAAGGTATATTCTCTCGTTTGCAATATGACTATGAAGACAAGTATTTCGTTAGTGCTTCGTTCCGTAGAGACGCTTCTTCTGTGTTCCACAAAGACCACCGTTGGGGGTAACTTTGGTAGTATTGGAGCTGCTTTGGTTGATAACAAAGAACCATTTATGCAATCACTTACATGGTTGAACTCATTGAAGCTAAAGGCAAGTTGGGGTAAACAAGGTAACGATGCGTTGTTGAATCCAACAACAGGAAAGCGTCAATATTATGCTTATCAAGACTTTTATTCACCTTCATATAGCAACGGAAACTATTCATTAGTAATGACTTATAAAGGTAATAAAAGATCTAACTTGGGAAACATCATACAGCTTTAACACTGGAGTTGAATTCAGTGTGTTGAACAATCGCATAACAGGTAGTGTCGATTTCTTTAGCCGTAAGACTGTAGACCTTATCTATAATAAGCCAGTTCCACCATCTTCTGGTATCGTAACAGGTTCAATTCCAACCAACATCGGTAGCGTTTTGAACACAGGTGTAGAGGTTGATTTGAACGGAGTGATATTAAAAGGACACGATTTGCTATGGACTGCAAATCTAAACCTTACTCACTATAAGAATAAGATCTTATCGCTTTCACCTGAATTAGAGGCTCTTGGAGGTCAAAAGGGTACTGTCTTTATCCGTAAAAGTGGGCGGTTCACTTGCAAATGCTTATCTAAGAGAGTACGCAGGAGTAGACCCTTCAACTGGAGAAGCACGCTATTACAATGATCCCGACAATGGAGATTATAGCTATGCAACATCTTATAACGCTGCAACACGTACCGACTTAGGGTGACCTTTTACCTAAAACTTTACGGCGGATTCGGCACTCGTCTCGAGTTTAGGGCTTGATTTCTCTGCAATGTTCTCGTATCAGTTGGGTGGAAGAATATATGATGACAGCTATGCATTATTCATGCACACTGGATCTGGATCACGAGTAGGAACCAATTGGCATAAAGATATCTTGAATGCATGGACTCCTGAGAATACAAATACAAACATACCACGTCTAAGTGCCGGTGATAATGTAACAAACAGCGCATCAAGTCGCTTCTTAATTAGCTCAGATTATTTAAGCATTAACAACTTAACTTTGGGTTATACTCTACCAAAGAACTGGCTAAGGAATATTGGTTTACAAGCTGCAAGAGTATATTTGGCATGCGATAACCCTAGCAGTTTTCTCTGCATGCAAGGGTCTTGATCCACGTTATTCTTATGGTGCTTCAGGAAGTAATGGTGCATCTAGTGATTATCCTGCAATGCGTACAGTTACTGCAGGCGTACAAGTTACATTCTAAATAGGGGAAATTATAATGAGATATACAAAATATTTATATACAGTTCTTGGTGTTGCGCTACTGGTTAGCTGCTCGGATATCAACGATATAACTACACAAGGACACGATCTTTCTGCTGAACAAGTAGTAGAAACCAATAGAGTTAATCCTGAAAGACTAAAGGCAAGCGTCACAGGTCTATATCAAATTGCTGCCCTTCGGGTAAAGTTTCTGACACAGACGCTGATGCTGGAATCATGACTTACATGCTTTCGGCAGATTGTAACGGTCCTGATATGACCAGTACTGCAGCTGGTTACAGCTGGTATTCGCCCTCTTCGAACTACTCAGACCACTTAAGTTCAACAACAATTAATGCAGTTGGCTGCAATACTTGCTACAATCAGATAGAGGCTGCCAATACAATTCTAAGACAAATAGATGAGTCTACAGCCACAGCTACACAAAAACACTATATCGGTAATGCAAGATTTTGTAGAGCATTTGATTACTTGTTGCTTGCAACTCGTTATCAATTGAACTATCAAGTGGATAAAACAGCACTTTGTGTGCCCTTGTTACAGAGAAAACAGCCGATGTTTACAATAACAAACGTGCCACAGTTGAAGAAGTTTACAATCAAATTATATCAGACTTAACATCTGCAATTGAGCTACTTCAAGGCTATGAGCGTCCTGATAAGAGATATGCTAACGTGGCAGTAGCTAATGGTTTGCTTGCAAGAACATACCTTGCTATGGGCGAATACGCAAAAAGCTGCAGAGTATGCACAAAAGGCTATCGATGCAACCGATGCGCAACCAGCATCAATAAGCGATGTGTCTAAACCAACATTCTGCGACGCTTCGAAAGAAAAACAACTGGATGTGGGGTATTCTTTTTAACTGTAGATGATATCTCTTCTCAGTCTATTGCACCCATGAGTTCACAGCTTTCATCATTCCCTGGCTATGGTTATACAGGCGCAGGAGCATGTTATAAGGACATCAATGTATTGTTATACAACAAGATTCCATCGACAGATGTGCGCAAAGAATGGTGGGTTGGACCTTCAAAAACCAACAGTCATTTAAATGGATTGACATGGGAAGAGGCTGGAGTAACATTGAAAGGCAATGCGATTATCACAGGTTCATTAGAATCAAAGCAACCATTTAGAGTTTATACCAACGTGAAGTTTGGTATGAAAGGAGGGCTTGGTTCACCCAATAACAATAACGACTCGCCTCTAATGCGTGTAGAAGAGATGTATTTAATCAAGGCAGAAGGACTTGCAATGAGCGGTAATTTAGCTGCAGGAAAACAAGTGTTGGAAGACTTTGTTAAGACATATAGAGACCCATCATATAGCGTTACAGCTACAACAGCAGCGGCTTTCCAAAACAGAAGTGTGGTTCCAACGCCGTGTAGAGCTATAGGGGTGAGGGCTTCTCAATGTACGATTTGTTGCGCTTACAAAAAGCCACTTGTACGCTTCCACGCAGGCAAAGAGACCAATGTTGTAACCCGTTATCGCTTCAATATGCCTGCAAACGATCCTCACTATGCATATCGTTTCACTCAAAAAGAGCGTGACAACAACAAGGGAATAGTAGATAACACCACAGGAAAAGAACCTGTTTCAGGACAAAATGGTGACCTAAGAGATGGTGTTACCGATTAAATAGACATTGATTTGGTTTATATATAAAGTAGAGTTACTTGCTAATCGGCATTGATTTAGCAGGTAACTCTTTTTCATTCAAGTGCTCAAAGAGCCTCATTTGTGGCAACTTATATCGAAAAAGTGGTATATTTGCAAATAAAACGCATTTTAAGTACAAGATAAAAAGCATAACAATAGATATGATGAAGTGGTTAGATCTCATAACAAACAAACGCTTAGGAGGAAGAAAATAAGCACTATTCTCGAATGGACGACAGGTCAGAATTCAAGCGAGACTACGACCGTTTGATCTTTTCAGCACCCTTTCGACGTCTTCAAAACAAAACACAAGTGTTCCCATTGCCAGGCAGTGTGTTCGTACATAACCGCTTAACGCACAGCTTAGAGGTAGCTTCTGTGGGCATGTCGTTGGGTAATGACGTGGCAAAAAAATTATGTTTGAAACATCCTTCATTGCAAAACACCTTGTTTGAAGAGATTGGAACCATTGTTAGTGCGGCCTGCTTGGCTCACGATTTGGGCAATCCTCCCTTTGGACATAGTGGAGAAAGCGCCATACAATCTTATTTTTAGAGGGCGAAGGGCGCAACTCCAACCGCTATTAAAGCCCGAAGTGTGGAGCGATATCACCCATTTCGAAGGCAATGCCAACACCTTCCGCTTGCTCACCCATAGATTTAAGGGACGACGAGAAGGTGGATTTGCTATGACCTACACCACTCTTGCATCGATAGTGAAATATCCTTCGTCGTCGAGACGCATCTCAAAAGAAAGGTAAGTTTGGCTTCTTTACCGAAGAAAAAGACGTGTTTCAGCGTGTAGCTAACGAACTAAGTATTCCTTGTTTGCACGATAATGGTTCAGAATTGCGTTATGCTCGTCACCCACTTGTATATCTTGTTGAGGCTGCCGACGATATTTGTTACGAGGTGATGGACATCGAAGACAGTCATAAACTCAAGATCTTGTCGTTCGACGAGACCCAAAATCTCTTGCTTTTCGTTCTTTTACTTCAGAGCGAAGAACACAGATATTGCAGCGCATGAAGAGGAAGAGCTTACAGATAAAAATGAAATTGTAGCTTATTATCGTGCTAATGTGATTGGATTATTGATTCGTGCGTGTGTGAAAGTGTTTGTGGATAACGAAGAAAAGATATTGAGTGGCACTTTCGAAGGGGCGTTGATGAAACACATCGACAAGCATCTTTATGAGGCATATCAGCATTGTGTGCGTTTATCTATCAAGCAAATATACAACAGTGCGCCCGTTCTAAATGTGGAGTTGAGCGGTTATAAGATCATTCAAACCTTGCTTCATTCTTTTTGTTAACGCTGCTCTCGAGCCTCCACAGTTCTATTCTCAGCAGATTTTTGAAGCAGTTTAGCGAGCAATACGACATCACTAACGAAGACTTGAATGTGCGAATTATGGCTGTGTTAGACTATATTAGCGGTATGACAGACTTGTATGCGCTCAATATTTATCAGCGAATTAGCGGTATTTCGCTACCACTAGCATAAAGCTCATTTGTACCGATTAGGACACTTGTCCTTTTCCTTTAGAATGGAGGACGATGATATAAGAATTGATTTTTCTTTTTAATGCAGAACCCTTCTCGATGAGATACTAAAGTGAGGGCAATTCTGTTCTCAACTAAAAGCATTGTTTTTGTAGAACGAAAGCAATGCTTTTATCATGCAAACTCAATGCTTTTACGGCACAAAGTCAATGGATTTGCCAGACGCTTGCAAAGTGCCCTGAAGAATAAAAGGGATTGCAAAGGGTGGGCGAGAAGCAAGGAAATGCGCTTGAGCAAAGGTGCAATAAAACAAAAAGAGCTTAGTTACTCACCTATAAAAGCGGTGTGCATCTAAACTCTTTCGTTGTTTCTTGTGGTAGAATCTTTGTTGCTTTTGCAGTTCAGTTAATAACTAATCGCCAACAAAGAGTGGGTCGTCAGTTTTTGAATAAGTGTGAAACTTAATATTCGTCCTCGTTGAATAAGAAGTCTTCTTTAGAAGGATAATCAGGCCAAATGTCTTCAATACTCTCGTAAACATCGCCTTCGTCTTCTATTTCTTCAAGGTTTTCAATAACTTCAAGAGGTGCTCCCGAACGTGAAGCATAATCTAATAACTCTTCTTTTGTTGCGGGCCAAGGTGCATCTTCCAATTTAGATGCAAGTTCAAGTGTCCAATACATAGTTGTTATATTTTTTTGTTTTTGTTTAAATCAGTATTGAATAAAAGAGCAGGTTTTGCGTTGAGTGTCTTTTTGGTCTCAATTCGATTCACTCTTTATAGTTTTAATATTGCACTATAGCTGTTTTTGTTCTTGTGGTGCAATTAGGCTTTTCTTCTTACTGACTACAAAAATAACGATTTTTTGTTTAATATGCAAAAAGTTCTCTTATTTTTACTATTAAAAGTGTAAATTTTTGTTTATTGCGTTCTATCTCTCCACTACTTCGCCTTATAAACACGAGGTTGTGACGATGCAAGTGCAAATGTGAGAGATCGAAAACTATTGCTTTTATTAATTATTGGGCTTGGGATAGACACACGAGTGTGGTAAATCGACTTCAAACGCTCTATCAATACCTGCTTAGCAATGGCGATATCTTTAAACGTAATAGGGCAGTTGGTGAAATAACCGCTATTCACTTGGTCGTCGATAAGTGTGTTTTACCAAGTTCGAAATGCTTTCTTCTGTGTACTCAGGAAGCGATCTTGAGGCCGCTTCTACAGTGTCAGTCATCATCAATATGAGCTTGTTCTCGAGTGAAAAGGTTAGGGTCCTGGATATTGGAAAGGAGCCTTATCCACCTCTTCATCAGGGGTGTTCATTTTGGTATTTAATATAGAAATATTTGGTGAGTCCTTCGCCATGGTGGGTTAAAATGAAGTCTTTTATGAACTGAGGAAGATTGTGTTTCTCTGCCATTCGTACGCCTTCGGTGACGTGACTGATGATGATTCGTGCACTTTCTTTATATGGCGGAGGTTGTTGTGAGGTTGTTTCCTGCTTGGTTTTCGGTGAAGAAAGCAGGCGAAATCATCTTTCCGATGTCGTGATAAAGAGCTCCTGTACGAAGCAATAAACTGTTTGCTCCAATCTTATTAGCTATCGCTGCCGCCAAGTTTGCAACGGTAATAGAGTGTTGGAAGGTTCCTGGTGCAATCTCACTCATCTCTTATCAAGCTCTTATTGGTGTCTGACAACTCAAACAGCGTAACATCAGATATAAATCCAAATGTTTTCTCGATAAGATACATCAGCGGATAAGCCAATAAAAGTAGCACTCCGTTGGCAATGAAGTGATAATACATCTCGTGATCGAGTGCAATTCCACTATCGTCTTGCATAAATTGTAATGCAAAATAAATGGCTGCCGACGATAAGGTCACAACAAGAGCAGCTTTAAGAATCTGTGATCGTTGTGAAAGTTCACGCAAAGAGTAGAGTCCAGCCATTCCAGATACCAGTTGAACAATGATGAATTCGAACTGATATTTAACGGCTGCGGCATCAAAAGTGTGGTAATAGTGTGCGTTAAGAATGCTGTTCGGGTGTCCATAAACACACGGGTGAAAATGGGAACCATAGCAAACGGAATGATATAAACGCTGAAAAAGTTCTTACTTACAATGATAGACACCAGTATGGGGAACAGGGTTATCATGGTATAGAGCATCGCAATGTTTCGAGTGTTATTGAAATAGTCTCTTCTAAACATTGCCAAATAGCATGTAAAGAGTCCAACTATGATAAAAACAAATATCAATTGCCCTATAAGTGTGCGTGTAATCTCGTTCGAAGACGAGTTTCTGCGGTGCATTTCACGCTCAAATGAGTTGAGAACTCTATAAGTATAGTCGTCAACAATCTCGCCTCGGTCTATAATTTCTGTCCACTTACCACAATTCCGCTTGCAACTGCAGTGCTACTAAGCATATCTGCCTTTTCAGTCTCAGTTCTTTTGCGGTCGTAAATGAGGTTGGGCTCGAGGGAAATCGTTGAGGTCTGCCCTTTGAAGAATAGCCTTTTGAGCTACCAAACTCTCATCGTTTAGAAGCTGTTCGTATGCCGACAAGGTAGAATAAATGCAGTTTAAAGCTATGCTTTGCGCCTCTTTTCCTGCCACAACACGTATTGCAGCCGATGAATCTTTGGCCATTTCGTTATACTCTTTCGTATAAATAATGCCCGTTTGGTATAGTCTATGCAATCTGTTTAGAATGATATTCTTATACTCCTTTGGTAAATTTGGAATACCATCTTTAAACTTCTCGTTGAAACGAGCTATGTTGGTGGCTTCTACCGAGGGCGAATACTTATAGTAAGGCATAAACGTTTGCAAAAAGAGTCTTGCTCTTTCTTTATCGTTTCGTCTGTCTTATAAACAGGAAAGTCGAACTTTGCAATGAAAGGACCATACACCCAAGGACGTCAATGTCGTATCTAAACTGCTGTTCTTTTATTTCTTGGCAAGAACCAAACAATGAGTACGACACTTAAAAGAATAAGAGTTGCTATTGATAAGAAACCCTTTAAAGATTATTTTTATTGGATTGATTTGCATGTATCGAAAACTTTTACTAAATTTACAGTGCGAAAATACAAAAAATACGCTAAAATAGAGAAAAAGATGTAATTTTGCACGAAATTTAATATCTTATATAATAGTAAGACTATGACAGATAGAAAAGTAAGAGTACGTTTTGCGCCCAGTCCTACAGGTGCTTTACATATCAGGCGTAAGAACTGCCCTTTATAATTACCTCTTTGCACGTCAGCATGGAGGCGACTTTGTGTTTAGAATCGAAGATACTGACTCGAATAGATTCGTTCCTGGTGCTGAAGAATACATCATAGAATCATTCCGTTGGTTAGGGTCTTACATTTGATGAAGGCGTTGGTTTGGGCGGAGAATATGGTCCTTATCGTCAAAGTGAACGTCGACATATCTATAAAAAGTATGTAGATGAGCTTTTAAATAACGACAAAGCATACATCGCTTTCGATACTCCTGAAGAGTTAGAAGCTAAACGTAACGAGATAACTAACTTCCAATACGACGCAAGTACACGTCAATTGATGCGTAACTCTTTAACAATGAGTAGAGAAGAGTGCGAAAAACGCATCGCAGAAGGTGAACAATATGTTGTTCGTTTCAAAGTAGAACCAGGCATAGATGTACACGTTCACGACCTTATTCGTGGCGAAGTAGTTATCAAGAGCGATATCATCGACGACAAAAGTGCTTTACAAAAGTGCCGATGAATTGCCCACTTATCACTTAGCAAACATTGTAGACGACCACTAATGCTTATCTCTCACGTCATAAGAGGTGAAGAATGGCTACCAAGTGCACCTTTACATGTATTGTTATACGAAGCCTTTGGCTGGCAAGATACAATGCCTCAGTTTGCTCATTTACCACTACTTCTTAAGCCAGAAGGCAAAGGTAAAGCTTAGTAAACGTGACGGAGATAGACTCAGTTTCCCTGTTTTCCCATTAGAATGGAAGGATCCTAAGACTGGAGAAGTATCGTCTGGATTTAGAGAAAGCGGTTATTTCCCCGAAGCAGTAATCAACTTCTTGGCCCTATTAGGATGGAATCCAGGAACCGAACAAGAGCTATTTACATTAGAAGAGCTTGTTAATGCATTCGATATTACAAAGTGTAGCAAGTCTGGAGCACGCTTTGATTATCAAAAAGGAATATGGTTTAACCACGAATATATTTTGCACAAGAGCAACGAAGAGATAGCAAAACTCTTCGCAAGTGTGAGTTGCAAACAATGGAGTCGACGAGACATTAGAGCGCATTACGCTTGTTGTTTCAATGATGAAAGACCGAGTTAACTTTTGTACATGAATTGTGGCCATTGTGCTCTTTCTTCTTCCTACCACCATTAGAGTACGACGAAAAAAGACTGTAAAGAAGCGTTGGAAAGAGAATTCTGCACAAGTAATGACCGAGCTTGCAGGCGTTCTTGAGTCGTTAGACGACTTTAGTATCGAGAATCAAGAGCACGTTGTGATGGCTTGGATCGAAGAAAAAGGCTATAAATTAGGCGATGTTATGAATGCCTTCCGATTGGTATTGGTTGGTATTGGCAAAGGACCTGGAATGTTCGACATCTCTGCTTTCCTTGGAAAAAGAAGAGACCTTGCGTCGTATTCGCCGTGCAGTTGAAGTATTAAAGTAAAAAGAATTAGATAATAAAAAGTGCTATGAGAGCAACCCTCTCTATAGCACTTTATCTTGTTTTGCAATGCTTTTGAATAGTAAAAGAAGCCTTATTACATAGTAAAAGATGCCCAAGTGCGCTGCAAAAAGCATTACAATTAACAAATATCTTTCGTTGAATTAAAAATAAGAACGTTTTTGTATCACATAGCAATATACCTCTATTTAATAGGAGTCGCTATTCTCTCACTCTTTAATCGCAAAGTAAAGAAGATGTGGAAGGGCGAACGTGAAGCCGTGAAAACGCTGAGGAGAAAGTAGATCCCAATGCAAAATACATTTGGTTTCATGCTGCTTCGCTTGGAGAATTTGAACAAGGACGTCCTCTTATTGAGTATATTCGCAAAACATTATCAAGTTATAAGATTCTACTTACCTTCTTTTTCGCCTTCAGGATACGAAGTTCGTAAAGACTATGAGCATGCTGATATAGTGTGTTATTTTGCCTTTAGATACTGTATTTAATGCACGAAGATTTTTAAATGCCATTCATCCTAGCATGGTGTTCTTCATTAAATACGAGTTTTGGTATAACTACTTGCACATCTTAAAGAAAAGAAATATCCCCGTATATAGCGTTAGTAGCATCTTCAGACCTAATCAAATATTCTTCCGTTGGTATGCTTCTGAATATCGAAAGGTATTGAAGTGCTTCACACATTTCTTCGTTCAGAACGAGAAAAGCAAAAGAATTACTTTCCACAATAGGCATTCATAATGTAGATGTTGTGGGCGATACACGTTTCGATAGAGTGTTAGATATAAAAGGAACAAGCAAAAGATTTTGCCTCTTGTTCAAGCTTTATCGCCAATAAACCCACCTTTGTTGCAGGCTCAAGTTGGGCTCCAGACGAGCAAATCTTCATTAAATACTTCAACGAACACCCCAATTGGAAGCTCATTATCGCTCCTCATGTGGTGAATAAAGAGCATATCGACAGCATCAAAAGCACAGATTACAGGTCGTGTAGTGTTGTATAGTGAAGCTTCAAAAGCCGATGTTGAGACCGCAGATTGCATGATAATCGATTGTTATAGATCGCTTTCGAGCATCTATCGATATGGAAATATTGCTTATGTTGGAGGCGGATTTGGAGTAGGAATACACAATGTTCTCGAGGCTGCAGTGTGGAATATTCCGTAATCTTTGGTCCAAACAATCGCAATTTCATTGAAGCTCGCAAACCTAATTGCCGCTTCTGGAGGCTTTGAAATCAGCTCTTACGCTAACTTTGAGGCGTTAATGCAACGTTTTTCGCAATCTCCTGCCTTCTTAGAGCAAAGCGGAAACAATGCTGGACAATTCGTAAAAAGACTTCACAGGCGCCACCACTCGAGTGCTAAGTCATATCGAATTGTAAACAAAGGGCATCTTTCTTCAAACGATTGTCGATATTTAAGAAGGCGATTATATCACGTTGATAGATATAAGTTGCTTTTTATTCAGTTTATTATTCAACAAGTTTAACGCAAAAAGAATTGTTTTTAGCTATGAATTCGATGAGAGATAAGAATACCGTTCGAGAGCTATTACAATCTTTTCGAACAAGATGTTTCGACCGAATATCTATTTCGAAACATTCCCAAGGCGCAGTTTTTACGAGATTTACAACACGATATTGCTCACCCCAACACCATCTTTCAAGGCGAAAATGGAACGTGTGGGGCTGCCGTTTTGTGCAAGTATTTAGTAGAAGAGCATGTTGTTGTGTATGTAGAAATGGCATTGTCGTTGTATAAAAACGGCACTTTCACCCCGAAACAAGCTACACCTTTCTATTCCCAAATCCATGCTTAAAGAGATCAACGAACGACTCAACGCATGACAATCAATAGCGTTTCAGCCATTATGCAAGGAGCATTAACGCACCATCAGAACCTCCTTTTATCGTATAATGCCTTGAAGCACGGCTCAGGTTGTCGTTCCTTTATGTGGCAATGGTATCCTCCTAAATTCATCAAACAGCTTTTAGGCATACCCGTAAAGATGCTTTTGCTCCCCCGAATGCACACCCTTCAAACCATTAATTTTAGCGAATTCTTTGTCATTGGCTTAGTGCATCACAACAAAAAACAATTGTCTTGTGGCTTTCAAACCATTATATCGAATTGAAAAGCTGTGACGAAGAGAAGGGTATTATTGGACTTGGGGTGAAAACACCTTACGCACTTTTGCCAATAAACGCCTACCTTTAAAGTTCTTTATCGCCTATTTGGTGCCACGAACCAAGCAAAAAGAAGCGGATTGAGATAAAAAGAACACCAAGAACATAGTGCTCTTAGTGAAAAAGTCGGGATGAGGCGACTCGAGACGCCCGACTCCTACGTCCCGAACGTAGTGCGCTACCAACTGCGCTACATCCCGATTAGGGAGAAAAAGAAGTAAAATTGAGCCACAAAGTCCCAATTATACCACAAAGATACACTTTTTAACACGTTAAATAAATTGTTTGCAAAAAGTTTGGCAGATAAATAAAAAGCATTACCTTTGCAAACGCAATTAAGAAACAATGGTACCATAGCTCAGTTGGTAGAGCAAAGGACTGAAAATCCTTGTGTCCCTCGGTTCGATTCCTGGTGGTACCACAGTTCAAAAAGAGGTTTATTACTTTCAAAGTAGTAAACCTCTTTTTCATATCTACCCTTTAAGTCGTTTGCAAAGGGTTTTGCAATCCCTTCAAAAAGCGTTGCTTTTTAGGGCGCAAAAAGGACTGCTTTACCTGCTAAAAGCATTGATATTAGAGTGTAAAAGCATTGTGTTTGTTTTCAAGTGGTAGAGCACTTTTAAAAATAAGAGCGTACAAAGAGGGTGTAAGAGTGTGTGGTGTCTCTCTTTCTTCGTATTGTTCTTTCTCTGTTTTTAATATCAATTCTTATCGTGCTTCGTGTCCTATTCTCCCTTACTTAAAACGATTGTGGTTCTCTCTTGCAATAAAATAGAGGAAGAAAAGGGAGAGAGAGTGAGAAAAACAGAAGTATAGAGTCTTCCTTCTTCTCTATAAAGAAAAAGAATTTGCCATCTCCAATGATGATGTGGTCGAGGAAAAAGAGGCGAAGAAAGTCGCATCCTTCTTTCAATTGTCTGGTTAGTTGGTCGTCGGCTCTGCTTGGTTGAATGTTATTACTGGGGTGATTGTGACAGAACACCACCACAGTTGCGTTGCACTAAAAGGGCTTCTTTCACCCACAATACGCACGTCGACAGCCGTTTCTGTTATGCCTCCTTTCGACAATTGCACCGCTTTTGATGAGCTTGTAGCCTTGATTAAGGTATAAAACCAAGCCGTGTTCAACGCTCTGTTCGCCAATAATGCAATGCGCATAGCGATATATTGCCTCGGCACTGCTAAGCGTTTCTTGCTCTATAACGTCCGATTGTGCACGTCGTTTGCCCAATTCACATGCCGCAAGAATCGTTACTGCCTTGGCTTCTCCAATGCCCTTAAACGACATAAGTTCGCTTGCAGTCATCTTTCCCAATGCATTTAAATTGTTATTGCATTGCGAAAGCACCTGTTTCATCACCATCAGCATCTGTTTCAGCATATCCTGTGCCTATAAGAATGGCTAATAGTTCGGCATTCGACAAACTTTTGAGCACCTTGTTTCAATAGTTTCTCTCGTGGCCTGTCGTCTTCGGGCCAGCTTGTAATACTGAGTTTCTTGTCCATTGGTTAGTAAGTAGTAGTTGGTTTGTAGGTTGGGTGGGGTAGAAAAGCCTTATTTGTAGAAGTTCTTTTCAAAGGCTTGGAAACTCGTCTAAGCCTCTAACACATCGCTTCCACCATGCTTCAATAAAGCCAAGTCCATAGCCCATCAACTGCGTAAAGGCTGCACCTACCGACAAAAAGGCCAATTTTTATGCTCTTATAGTGCGTTGTCGAGTCGATGAAAATAAGGATACTATACAGCAAAAGGATTGAAAGTGGAACGAAACTGCACGAAAAGAAGGCAGAAGGCATAGTAAGAACACTCCAACGGTGAACACTGCGGGCAAGAGATGCACCAGTTTGAGCGACGAAGGGTATTTCTTGTATAAGTTGATTCGTGCTATTCCGCTGTTGTAAACCTGCTTAAAGAACTTGCGAAAGTCTGTTCTTCGTTTGTGATACACCCATGCTTCGGGAAATAATCGACAACTATATCCATTGTCGAAGATGCGTATGAGAAGTCGATATCTTCGCCAAAGCGCATCTTTGAAAATCCATTTAAAGCCTTATAAACATCGCTTTTGATGCCCATGTTATACGAACAGGGGATAGAACTTGTCGAGTTTTTCTCTACCACCTCTTATTCCTCCAGTGGTAAAAACGAGGTCATAGAGTAAAAATGGCTTTTTGTATAGGGCGAAAAAGTCGTGATGTGCCCTGTCGGGACCACCAAAAGCGTCGCATGGTTCTCGCTTAATTTCATCGAGAACATGTTGCATATAGGTATCGGGAAGCACCACATCGCTATCTAAAACGATGTAATATTCACCGCAAGACTTATCTGCTCCGTAGTTTCTTGATTGTCCTGGACCGCTATTTTTCTTTGTAAAAATAATGTAAGTTCAATTGTTCAGAAAAAAACGTTCGCACACCTCTTTACATGTAATTTGCGAACCATCTTCCACCACAATCACCCTCGAACATACTGCTATCTACAGTTTGTTGAGTTAAACTTTCAAGAGTTCTTCCACCTCATTGGGTCAGTTGAACACAGGAATGATGAATGAAAATAACGGCATAGACGGCTAAAATGGTTTGAAAAGTAATGAAACAAAACGGCAACCCTTTATCACTTGGTTCTAAAAGGGTTGCCATCTCATATAAATTATTCTTTTACACGTTGAATGTAAGAACCATCTCGTGTGTCAACTTAGATTAAGTCGCCTTCATTGATGAACAAAGGAACGGTTTCTACACCTGTTTCAAGTGTTGCAGGCTTAGTTGCGTTGGTTACAGTGTCGCCTTTGATACCTGGTTCGCTGTGAGTAATGCGCAAGTTAGTCTTCACTGGCATTTCAGCAAACAACACGGTGCCGTCTGTTGTGTCTGTAACAACTTCAACAACATCGCTCTCTTTCATGAAAGCAACACAGAAATAGCTTCACGAGGAATTGGAGATTGCTCGAAAAGTTTTCTTAGTTCATGAAGATATAATCTTCACCATCTTGATATAAGTATTGGTAAGGACGACGTTCGATGCGTACATCTTCAAGCTTGAAACCAATTTGGAATGTACGTTCAAGTACACGTCCTGTGGTTACGTTCTTTAGCTTTGTACGCATAATTGTATTACCTTTACCTGGTTTTACATGTTGAAATCGATGCAAAAGCCATATACCATTGTCCATACGGATGCAAGTTCCGATCTTAATTTCTTGTGAGTTGATCATTTTGTTTATCTATTTTTGATATTAACTTTTTATTCTTGTAAATATACTCTTTTGTAGTTGCTTTTTCAATAGCACTGCTTTTGAGTTGTAAATGTAATGCTTTTGCACTAAAAAGCGCTGCTTTTACATTCTAATTTGCATGCTTTTTAAAATCATTTCGTATGTTGTTGATTATTAGTAAGTCTGCATTCAGAAAACAACAGCATTGCTACTTTTTATTACAAGATTATGGCGCAAAGTTACAAAGAAAATATAAAAAGAATGAGAGAACGCACTAAAATCAAATAATTCTTTGTTATTTAAAAAGAAATAAAGTAATTTTACAGCTTGAGTTCGAATAATAATAACAATAAATAAATAAATAAAAATGAAAAGAACATTTCAGCCTCATAACAGACGAAGAGTTAATAAACACGGCTTTAGAAAGAATGTCTACTAAAAATGGACGTCGTGTATTGGCTGCGTCGTGCTCGTGGCCGTAAGAAACTTACTGTTTCTGACGAACATCATGGTAAAATAATCAACTATTTATCATCGGAATGATGGTGAAAGGCAGTAAAAAAAGATTGATAAGTCTTTTACTGTCTTTTCGTATTTATAGTGAACTAAGCTACCTTGGCAACCTAATTAGAAGGAAAAAGCAACGCTTTTGAAAAGCCATTTTGTATAGAGGTGCTATATATAATAAAGGTGAACTATAATTCAAAACAACTCTTTTGATAGGATTTCTGTAGATTAAAATATATTTATTAGACCCCTTTTAAGAAAATGAAAAAGAAGATATTGTCGCTTGTAACCATGCTTGTTGTTGTGTTATTGGCGAGCTGTGGCAATTTAACCACAGATGAAATAAACGAAAAATGCGCTTCGGGTGTGAGTGCTGATACGTAATCAAAGCTACTTTGAATTGCGCCTAAATAATAGTGAATCGTTTTATTTTACTGACTTTAATACAGAAGAAGACACCTTTGAAGGATGGACTTCTGAACGCAGTGAGATAGAGAAAATGAGAGTTATGGCACTGGTTTCTTTATATCTGATAAAGGATTGATTGCCACAATCATCATGTTGTAGCGTCAAAAGATCGATGAAGACGAGACAAAAATCGTTATCGAAATGTTTAATAATTATAAAGAGGCTTATTATGAAGAATATTATAGCTATAATGAGGTAATAGAAGGACTCGAAGATACTAAACGAGAGAAGTTTAATGCAGGTGAAGACTACTCAAAAGAAGACTCTATGCTTGGCTGAAATTCATCAAGAAAGAGCCGAAAATAGAAACAAGATATCGTGAATTAGAAAGGATAAACATTCATAAGGTAAAGCTTATTTACCACCGAGAAATAGGTATTTCGTATAATAACTCATGGGTAAAGAAAAGAATCTGACGTTATTCCTTGCACCGTGTTAAAGACTGATGCACTATCACGACTAGCGATTATTCAGCTCGATAGCAAAGGTAACTCCAAGCGAAAACTATATCTTTAACGTGCCAGCGGTAGACCCCTTGAACTCTTATACCTTTAAAGATAATATGAAAAAGAAGGCAGGGGAAGATAAAAACTCAAATGTTTACATGATTAGTTTCAATCTTGGTCCACAGCTTGCGCTTACTACTGAAGGTATAAAATCACAGATAAACTTAGGTAATATCTCGCAAAAACCGACGAACAACTACTCTATTCAATTCCAAGTTTACCAGGTTCAGGCGGTTCTCCGTTGTAAATGCACAAGGAGAGTTGGTTGCAGTGAACTTTGCAGGACTCAGTACGACTCAAAGTTTCAACTATGGTATCCGTGTAAAATTCCTTTATAGTTTGCTACAAAGCCTACCAAAGTAAGCCAATAATAAAGAATATAGAATACAAAATAAGGCTCTTTTCGATCGTGAAAAGAGCCTTATTGCTTTTTATAACATTGCTATTGTGTCGTTATCTTATGGAATACTCTCGCCTTCGATATATTGCTCGAGGAACAAATGCTCGCCATCGAACACGGCATAGGTGAGTGTGTGATCCAATCTCCAAGTATAATCATGCGTGCTTTGCGTGATAATACAGGTCGAGTTCGATGTGTCGGTGTCCATAAATAAAGTAGTCGACATCCGAATGAGTCTTTAAAATAGTCCTTAGTGAATAGTACCAAGTGTTCTTTATCTTCGCCCATGTAGCGTGGTTCTTGTCCTGCCATGTGCTTTAAACGGCTCCTTTTTGCCCAATTTAAGCCCAAAGCAAGTCCCCAACGTGGGTGAATGGCATTCAAAAGACGCTGACAAGTTTTGTTATGGAATAGCTTTCGAAGTAGTTTAAACTTCTTATCAGGGTCGCCAAGGCCGTCTCCGTGTGCCAAAAAGAACACCTTATCGTATAATTCAACCGTCGCTGGCTCTTTATGAACAATCATTCCGCATTCCTTTTCAAAGTATCCATAACTCCATAGGTCGTGATTTCCCACAAAGAAATGCACCTCAACACCCATGTCAGTCAATTCAGATATCTTGCCAAAAAGCGAGTATAGCCTTTAGGAACGCATAGTTTGTATTCGTTCAAAAGTCGAATATATCTCCAAGGAGTATATTGCCTGTGCTTTATGCTTGATAGAATCGAGGAAACGCACAATTCTTCGTTCTTGAGTGCGTCCGTGTTCTATTGCAAAGCGAGCCAAGATAGGCATCAGAAAGAAATAAATGTTCTTCATATTATTGATTCATTGGTTACTCAAAAGCCTAACTCAACACGTGCTTCTTCGCTCATCATGCTTTGATCCCATGCTGGTTCAAACACAAGATTTACCTTTGTTGAGGTGACACCTGTTAAGCTTTCTACTTTTTGATTGTACGTCGGCAAGAATGAAATCTGCCGCTGGACACGCTAGAGCTGTAAAGGTCATATCCAGTTCAACGCCTCGCTTCTTCGTTTACATCGATACTATAAAATTAAAGCCAAGATCGTAGATGTTTACGGGTATTTCAGGGTCGTAAACGGTTCTAGAACATCTACTATGCTTGCTTCTATCCTGAGTTTTTCTTCTTGTGTCATATTCATTATTTTTTTAATTATGTATTCTACAAAGATAAATAAAATACTCCAATTGTGCATAAGTTTTGCGATAATCATTGCTTTTTTTCTTTAGAAAGTGCAAATCGCTTCTTTCTTTGAATGAACAAGATAGAAGCGAGGTGCGATCTAAAAGCATAGCTTTTTGATGGCTCATAGCAATGCTTTTGCAGGCTAAACTCAATGCTTTTACAGTCTAAAAACATAGCTTTTAGAGAACGAAGGCAAAGTGATGTGTTTTGGATTGGGTTGAGATGAAGCTAAAAAGCCTTTGAATAAAGAGATATAGAGGATTTTGTTAGAAAGCGATATAGGGTTTTAATCGCTCAATATCTTGTTGCGAAAATTCTTTTAATTGTTGCAATTCGTCGATGCTTTTTATGGCTCCTTTAATCCTTCTATAATCGATAATGGCTCGGGCTTTATAGAAATTGAAATAAAGGGTGACGCTTTAATTGATTTAAAGAGTTGGTTGATGTGCAAAGGTTGAATGTCGTTGGGATTGATTTGGAGGTGAAGTGCCTCAGAGGGAAAGTTTTTCGATTTCGTTGAGCTGTTTTTCGGAATAGAATCCGCCTAAGCGTGAGCGGTAACGAACAATCTCTCGGGCAAAGAAAGAGCCAATTCCTGGTACCTTTTTCAGTTCGTTGGTGTCTGCAACATTCAATAAAATTTGCTCGTTGGCACGTAATTTATGGGCAAAATGGGTGGAGTCGTTTCGTTTGGGCTTGTCGGAATGAATAAAGTTGGCGGCTTCTTGATAGTCGGAAGATATCGAGATGTAAGGCTCGAGCGTGCGATATTGCTTTAAGGTGAGTCCATAGAGCTTGGCAAAAGTCACTGGCTTGACGATATATTTCCACCTATAGCTCGATAGCGATAGATGTTCTTCACTTGCCAAGGTTGCAAGCCTAAGAAAGTAACAGGGTGCTGTCGGCGGTGTTGGGGTCGAACTTTTTGCAGGTGAATGGCAATGCCGTTTTCCTCTTTATAATAAGTGTTTGGGGTGCCGTTGGCGCTAGCTTTTTATCTGTGATTTGCTCTGCGGTGGTGTTGCTAATGTTGCTGTTGGGGTGGGAAAAGTAGGTGCTTTTGCCCACAAGAAAAATAGTAGCAACAACGCAAATCTCGATGAATAGAATGGAAAGGGCACGCCTATCCGACCGCTGAAGATAAAGAAATATTTCAGTTTCATGGTGGTTGTGGTTAGTAATAAAGGGTTCTTGGTGGCGATTAAAGGTATGTGTGGGGTCGAGGTTGTGAGCTCTTTTGCTTTGCAATTGCTCTTCTGCCCACTTATCTTTCCATAGTTTATAGAAATGTAGCAAAGAAAGAGTTATAGAATCGCTTGTCGCCTGTAACCTCTTTTTTTCGATGAAATCGGGCTTAATAAAAGGTTCGTCAATGCTCGAAAGCTCCACTTCTGCCATGATTAAACCTTCGTTGTCGCCATAAAATTCGTCTACTTCAAAGGTATGCTCACCGCTTTTGATAAAAAAACGCTCTTTTTTCTATCATTCCGCCTTTGCATAATTTGAATAGATTTTCTGCCTCTTCGTGGGTGATTTCTTTCTCAAATTCATAGCGAGAGAGTCCTCCATCGACCGAACGAGACTTGATGGTGAGAACGATTTGTCGCCTTTTGTTCTAATTCTAACGGTTGCATCTTGGCAAGGAATATAGCCTTGCTTAATGGTTTGATGAGCAAAGGCAAGGCTTTTTAAATGCTTTTGCCTTGCTCACAATAAACTTTTCTTTCTATTTCTAAACCACTCATTTATACAAAAAGAATGAAGCCATACTTAATAAACCAAGAATAATAAGAGCAATGAAAATGTACTTGATAACGTTCTTTGCCTCTTTTTCTTCGTGTTCTCTACGTTTCTTACGATTAATCTTACTTTTTCGCTCATAGTTGTAGTAAATTTAATTGTTAATGGTTTATTGATTGTTATTTAATTTGATATCTTTTTGCTGGAAAAAGGGCTTTGAAAGTATGGTGCGATGGCAAACTAATTTATTGCTCATCGTTCACTGGAAACTCCATTAAGTAAGCCTTAATGAACTCGTCTATCTTACCATTCATCACGCCATCTACATCAGTTGTTTGATAATTGGTGCGGTGATCTTTCACTCTTCTGTCGTCAAATACATAACTTTAATTTGACTTCCCATTCAATCTTTTTCTTTCCAGCTTCTATTTTCGCTTGAGCTTCGAGTCGTTTCTTCATTGCTCGGTCGTAAAGTTGCGACTTTAGCAAGCGCATAGCATTGTTTCTGTTTTCTAACTGCTTTCTACTTTCAGTGTTTTCAATCAAGATTTCTCTTCAACTCCAGTGTCGGGGTCGGTATATTGGTAGCGCAATCGCACTCCAGTTTCAACCTTATTGACGTTCTGTCCACCTGCTCCTCCACTTCGAAAGAGGTCCCAACTCACCTTAGAAGGGTCTACATACACCTCAATAGTATCGTCAACGAGGGGTGAAACGAATACACTTGCAAACAGAAGTCATTCTTTTTCCTTGCGCATTGAATGGAGATACTCGCACAAGTCGATGCACTCCGTTCTCACTTTTCAAAGTAACCGTAAAGCAAATTCGCCTCCTTCTATCTCCATAGTAACGCTCTTTATGCCCGCTTCGTCGCCTTCTTGGAGGTTACTTATGGTGACTTTATGTCCGTGAGACTCTGCCCATCGCATGTAAAGTCGCATCAACATTGATGCTCAGTCTTGACTTTCGGTACCTCCAGCGCCTGAGTTGATCTTAAGAACACAATCCATTGGATCTTCTTTTTGGCGCAACATGTTCATCAACTCCAATGCTTCTACAGCTTGAAGAGCCTTTTTATAGGTTTCATCTACTTCGCTTTCAGAAACCATTTCGTCGTGAAAAAGTCGAAAAGAGCTGCAATTCGTCTGCCAAAAAGGCGCACTTCTTTGTAACTAACAAGCCACTTTTTGATGCCTTTACCTTCTTCATTTGCTCTTGTGCACGCTCAACATCGTCCCAAAAAGTCAGGGTGCTTGCGTTCTAAGTTGCTCTTCTTCGAATTCAACTTTCTTCTCTTCTATATTTAAATAGGAGTAGAGTGCGTCTGCTCTTTCTTGTATATCTTTTGAGTTGTTCTGCCGTAATCATTCACTGAAAGTGTTTTAGTTGTTTATTAAGAAACAACGACTTATATCCTTTTGAGGGGTTATTGATTATTCGACGTACATCTTTTCGATGACATCTTTATAGTTTTCGTAGATAACTCTACGTTTTAATTTGAGTGTGTTAGTTGGCTCTCCAGCCTCAATACTAAAAGTTTCTGGGTAGGAGAGTGATGCGTTTCACCTGCTCATAGCTTGCCAATTGCTGTTGAATGGTGCTAATTCTGTCCATCACCAGCTTGTTTATTTTTCGAGTTACTGCAAAGCTCTTCTTTTGAATTGAACGAGATATTGTGCGACAAAGCATATTCTTCTAACAACTGAAAGTTAGGGACAACGAGTGCGAAACAAACTTTCTTTCGTCGGCAATGATTGTTACTTCGTCGATATATCTATCTACTAATAATAAAGTTTCAATTTGTTGAGGAGCGATGTACTTTCCATTTGAAGTCTTAAAGAGATCCTTTATTCTCTCAGTTAGAAGAGTTCGCCATCTTTAATGTATCCAGAATCACCTGTATGGAAGAACCCATCGCTGTCGAAAGCAGCCTTGTTGATTTCGTCTCTCTTATAATATCCCTTTGTAATGGTAGGACCTTTGAGTAGAACCTCATTGTTTTCGCCTATTTTTATCTCAAGACCTTCGATTGGAATACCCACCGATCCCACCGTAAAAGGTTTGCCTCTATGGTCGCACGACACTGTTGCTAAGCTCTCAGTAAGTCCATATCCAGCCAACATATCAATGCCAATAGCATGTACAAAGATCTCTATTTCGGGCGAAATGCGAGCTCCTGCGGTTGGAAAGATATTTGGTTCGGTGAACCTAGTTTGCTTTCTAACCTTGCTAAGTATTGTTTTATTGAGTAAATTGTATTCCAATCGCAATGCAAGAGGAGGTGTTTTGCCCTTACTTAGATAGTCTATATTGTGCTTTTTGCCCACAGATAGGGCGTGTTTGAATATCTTTTGCTGAATAGCACTTGCGCTTTCAATCTTCTCATTCACTCCATTATAAACCTTTTCCCAGAACCTTGGCACTGAAGACATACAGGTTGGGTGAGTCTCTTTCAATGAGATAAGAATATCTTTAGGATTGGTATTGATGATGATTTGTGCGCCCTTGCTTAGCGAAAGATATGCCCATGCACGCTCAAAGATATGTGTAAAGGGCAAGAAGCTCATCACTCGGTCGGTATCTGTAACGAGACGCATTTCAGTATTGGCCAAGTGCAGCCTCATATTGACCGTATGTAAGCATAACACCTTTGCTATCGCCCGTTGTTCCACTTGTATATAAGATATTACACAGTCGTCATTGCTTGCAGTGCGATACAATTCCTCAACCTTTTTCTTGATGTTGTAGCTCTTTACCACGTTGAATAAAAGTCCTTAAAATATAAGGTATGTTATCTTCTTTGGTCAAAGAGTTACACTCTCATCGAATACAATAATCTGTGTAAGAGAGGGCAATGCGAAAGCACTCTGCGTGCTTTGTCGTATTGATCTTGCTCTCCAACGAACACCATTCGTATCTCTGCATCATTGATAATGAGATTGAGATTTGTTGTTCACTACTTGTTGCATAGAATGGAATACTGATGGCTTTAATTCCATAAGCGCCAAAGTCTGTGTACAAATACGATAGGCAGTTCTGCGAAAAACACAGCAATCTTATCGTGTGGTTGTATTCTAATTCGGAAAAGCGTTGCTCACTTCTTTACATGTTGTGAGAATTCATTCCATGAAACGCTGTTCACGAATCGCAACCAAAATCTTTATACGTTAAAGCTGGCTTTTTCTTTGTATTGCAGAGCCATTGGTAGTATAAGAACAGAGAGTGACGTTGGTTTTTGCATATTGTGTCGATTATTGATTTACTACTTGCAAAGATAATGTAAAAATATTGATTTAAAAGACAGTTATTTTTGATTTTTATTCTACCCAATAGCAGAGGTGCTACTATATAATAAGGTGTAAATAGACGAGCAGAAGCCTTTCTTTAAAAGAAAAATACATTTTTAGAACCCAATAGCAGGTGTATATCATTTTGTTTAATATATTTTTACGAAAATAATGAGTCGAAAATCACTTTTTGAAGGTTTTTATTAAATAATTAAAGAAAATAATGCTTTTAAATTAATTTATATCAAATAAAAAGCATTAACTTTGCATCAAAATCATAAAACCAGTGTGTTTTTATGCTATAACATCTTAAAAATGCAAGCCCAGAGGGCGTAATAATTACCTATAGACTAGCAATAACACGCTAAAGAGCGTATTGTTAAACAACTTGATTACATTAATTAATAACTTAAAACAATAGATTATGATGAAAACATCTACTCCTAAACGAATTGGTATGGCACTTGTCATGCTATTTGTATGTGCTTTTGCATTTGCAGAAGATTTGCGTCTTGATTTTCAAGAAGAATCCAATGGAATGGCCTAATGGTCGTGATAAGATGGCGCTTAACTCGAGACACACTTATAAAGATATTGTCTTTACAGTAACAAAGTTCGATGGACGCTTTAAAACTTATATGGATAGAAATTATCTAACCATTAATCCTTACAACGTTTTTAAAGCTAAAAGCAGTTAATGGAAAGCGCATAAAAAGTTGCTTTTCAAATAAGAATGGACGATGATTATGCATTAGAGACTGATGATAAGCGCTTTGCAGTGAGAGAAAACTCTAAATATTATTACCATGAGTGGGACGAAGCAAAGGAAGAAATTGTGTTTACTAATGCAAGTCGCTTAACAGAAGTGATCGTATCAGATATGTTTATCACCTTAGAAGGTGAAGAAACACCTGTAGCTCCAGAGCCAGAAGTGCCAACAACAACTGCAACTACGACTTTAGAAGCTTAAATCAGCTTGGAATGTTGAGAGTGTAGAGATACGATCCTTTCAATAAAACAAATGGAAAGATTGAAGATGACCATACACTTGTGCAAGATGGAGTAGTGCTTACACCATCAAATATGGCTCGAAACGAATATATTCGTGTATTAGAACATATTCTAACAATACCTGCAACCAGTGGTTTCTCACTCGAAGCACCAGCAGGAAAGACCATTGCTAAAGTAGAATTCCAATTCAGTAGCACAGAAGTTATCTTAAAAGCAAAAAGGCACTAACGACGAAATTGCAGTGGTTAGCAAGATGGGTACATACGAAGTGAGATGCTCAAAAGGTATCTTTCGAAGCTATAGAACGCAAGTCTCAAATCGTTAAAATTAATGTTGTTTTGAAAGATGCTACAACAACTGGCATCACAACAGTGCGTGAAACAAAACAAATCGACAATCGTGTTTACAACCTAAATGGTGTTGTTGTGGGCACAACAGAGCAATTAAACACTCTACCAAAGGGCGTTTATATTGTAAACGGAACTAAGATTTTAGTTCATTAAGATGAAAAATTAATTGTATTAATGATAATGTTTTTAGATGGTAGCCTCGTTGTTCGTGATGAATGACAGGGGTTTTTCGTGCCATCTCCTTACCTGCTTCATCATTGCTCAAAAGCCTTTTGCAATTTAAAGTCGTAAGGCATGTTCACTAAACTCATAGCTTTTGGCTGCTAGTGCATAGCTTTTGGGGTGCAATATACATTGTTATTATCTTGTAAAAGCACTACTTTTTATTGATGATATCAAAATCTGTTTCATTAAAATATCCGAATGATTATTTCTTAAAATTCTACTTTTTCAAACGAAAAGCAAGAATCAAAAAGTGCGTTTTACGGCAATCGAAAAGCACTTTTTGCTCATCACTTTCTAAAGAAAAACATTATCTTTGCGGTTAAATATGAGTAAGAACAACAGTTTGCACCCCACTTTTAGCGTGGTATGGCATTAACGGGCGTGAACTTCCATGGCGCAAAACAACCAATCCCTATTTCATTTGGTTGAGTGAGATTATTCTTCAACAAACAAGAGTTGAACAAGGAATGAGCTATTGGTATAAGTTTGTAGAGCGCTATGGCACCGTTGAACAGCTTGCCGCAGCCAGTGAAGATGCAGTTCTGTTGCTTTGGCAAGGATTGAGCTATTATTCTCGGGCACGAAACATGCAGAGTTGCGGCTCAACAAGTAGTAGAAATGGGCGGTTTCCCACCACCTCAAAAGAGTTACAGCAGCTAAAAGGCGTGGGCGTTTACACCGCATCTGCCATTGCTTCGTTTGCTTTTAATGAGCAAGTAGCCGTTGTAGATGGTAATGTTTTAGAGGGTGTTGGCACGCTATTTTGGTATAGATACCCCATAGACGACCGAAAAGGAAAAGAACTTTTTGAGCAGTTGGCTCAGCGTTTGTTGCCTCATAAAGACGGTGCACAATACAATCAGGCGATAATGGTTTCGGTGCGCTTCAATGTGCCTGCTTCTCCCCAATTGTATGCAATGTCCTTTGATGGAAACTTGCGATGCTTTTGAAATAATAAGATTTACAACCCTTCCTGTAAAGCAAAAAGAAAGTGAAAAAGCAAAATGTGCTTTTTAAATTATGTTTACTGCAATACAAAGGGAAAAACAGCCTTGATGCGCCGAGGAAAGGCGATATTTGGAACGGATTATGGCAACCTTTGTTGTTAGAAGACCTGCTTCACCAGCCATTGAACCATCAACCGAGTGCAAAACATTGCAAAAAGCACTATCCACAAGCTGTTCAGGGTGGTGAAAGAACTCAAACATCTGCTTACCCATCGAACCATCTTTGCCAATATGTTTTTATTCGATTAGGCAAAAATCACCCTTCCCGAACCCCTATCAGTGGGTGAAAGAAAGATGAAAATAGAGCAGTATGCACATTCTCGTTTAATTGAGTTGTTGCTCGGAAAAAGGGTGAGATTATCAAGAAATTAATGAGTAGAATGAGATTAGTTGATTTGCTCTTTTTAAAGCATCGAACCACTAAAAAGCAAAAAAGAAATAGAACAACAGCGTATATGAAAGAAAAAGTCCATTGTTTGCCAATATTCAATATTCGATAGGTTATGTTTATCGTTGGATGGTGCGTGCAACCAAGTGTCAAGGTTTCGGCATTCAGTCGCCTTGGCGCATTTCGTTTTGCTCGCAGTGTCATCAACGAGCATGCTCCATATTATGCTTATAGTGAATTAAAAAAAGCTTTTCCTTATGCCACTAAACTCGAGCATAAATTAGGAAAACTCTATTTTCGTGTTGCCAACTTTATGCAACCCACTTGTTGGTGCATTGTGGGTGAGGCCGAAGAGTGGATAGAACCCTATGTAAAGCAGGCTGTAAAACCACTCGAGTGATTGTAGCTAAAACAGAAAACGAATTGTTTTGCAGCGAGATTGGCTAACGAAAGAGCGTTGTTTTTTGTTGGTGCAAGACTTTAATGTGGATAACACATTGCTTCAAAATGCTATCTCTCTGCTTTCAGAAAAGAGCGTTGTGATGATGCCACACATCTATAAAAACAGCGTAAACAAAAGGCTTTGGCGCTTTATTGTAAACGATACTAAGGGACAAGAGTGCTTCGATTTATACTATTGCGGAATAGCTTTCCTCGACCAAAAACGACATCCTCATTATTATAAAATAAACTTTTAAATAGGTGCAAGATAGCCCTTTTGTATCTAAAAGAATAATGAGTTAATAGTATAAATAGTATAATAAAAAGTACAATAAAGTAGCAATCAATGCGTTATTAATAACGTGTTGAGAAGATTAATCATAATGGTGGGAGCATTGTTTGCATGCGTTTTAGGGTGTAAGAGCGCAATACGATGCTAATTTTTAGTCATTATTTCGACATGCCCACATCATTCAATCCTGCCGCTGTAGAAATCAATCTAAATTGAATGTCACAGCGGCTTATGCTCATAACTTTGCTGGTTTCGAGCATAATCACGCACAATGTACCTTTCGGGCGACCTTCCTGTTCGCTTTCTGAATAGCTTTCACGGGTGGGAGGCTAGTTTATGAACGACCAAATAGGTTTTGTTTACCCATCAAAGCATCAACGCTCAATATGCACTTCAACGCAAATTGTTTGGCGGAGTGCTTTGCTATCGGACTTCAAGTGGGTATGCTTACCGAGCAATTTGATGGTACAAAGCTCGATCCAAACGAAGCAAACGACCCTGCATTGCCCACAACTAAGGAGTCTGGAAATGCGGTGAGATATGGGTGTTGGCGTCTTCTTTAACAATAAAGACCAATGGTATGTAGGTGCATCAGCAAAAACATCTCAATGCTCCAAAAGGTAAAACTTGGAGAGCGAAACACACTTCCTGTAGACCCAATGTATTATCTAACGGCAGGCTATCGAATTAAGTTCAGAAACCCATTCGTAACCCTTCAGCCCTCTATCTTGGCACGAACAGATTTAAGTGGCTATCGTGTAGATGTTACAAGTCGTGTGGTTTACAATAACGAAAACCGCTTGTTATATGGCGGTGTGAGCTATAGTCCAACCAATTCGGTGACCTTCTTGATAGGAGGAAGCGTGAAAAGGATTTGTGTTAGGCTATAGTTATGAGCTTTATACATCGGCTATTAGTATTGGAAATGGTAGTCACGAACTCTTCATTGGCTATCAAACAGAGATCAACTTCGCAAAGAAAGGTAGAAACAAACATCAGTCTGTGCGCATCTTATAAATAGATGTTATTCCTTTATAAAACAGCCATTATCAGCTCATTGATGTGTTGAAAGTGCATCGAAAGCAAAACAATAGACAAACAACAAAACGAACAATATAAAGAGATTAAATAATATAAATGAGAAAACAAGTAACATTCCTTTGGACATTTATTGCAGCCATAGCTCTTAGTAGCTGCTTTGGTAGTAAGAATGCCACCACAAATTCGAAGCGAGGTGGTGAGGTTGTTGGAGTGGGTGGTCGTCCTTTAGCAGAGCCAACGCCTTATGGTATGACTAAAATATCACGTGGCTACCTTCACATGGGTATTGATAAACAAGACTCATTGTAGGGGTATAAAAACTCCAGTTAAAGATATTTCAGTAGATGGTTTCTGGATGGATGAAACAAGTAAGCAACTCTAAATATAAACAATTTGTGATGTGGGTTCGTGATAGTATTCTAAGAACTCGCCTTGCAGACCCTACTTATGGTGGAGATGAAACCTATTTGATTACAGAAGACAAAGAAGGTAACCCCATTTCACCACGTATTAACTGGAAAAAGCCACTTCCTCGTAAACCAAACGAAGACGAAAAACGTGCTTTTGAGAGTCTTTATAAAACCAATCCCGTTACAGGTGAGAAGCTTTTTAGATTATCGTCAGTTGAATTATAGATATCAAATATACGATTACACCACAGCAGCTTTGCGTCATAACCGATTCAATCCAAGCGAAAGAGATTTGAATACCGACAACGAAGGTGCTCCTGTTGAAACCGTAATGATATCAAAAAGACACTGCTTATATTGATGACGAAGGTCGCATTATCAGCGAAACCATCAACCGAGGCTAACAAGTGAGTGGGACTTCTTAAACACTTATATTGTGAATGTTTATCCTGACACAACCTGTTGGGTAAACGATTTTCGCAATTCGGACAACGAAGTGTACCTCAGAAACTATTTCAGTAACCCCGCATATAACGACTATCCAGTGGTAGGAGTTACATGGGAACAGGCTAATGCCTATTGTGCTAGCGCACAGATTACCTCTTAAAGGGATTAGGAGCAGAGGCAAGATATGTTCAACGCTATCGACTTCCAACCGAAGCTGAATGGGAATATGCAGCAAGAGGAAAGAGTGGAGGCGAATTTCCATGGGAAAACGAGGACGTAAAGAGTGGAAATGGCTGCTTCTATGCTAACTTTAAGCCCGATAGAGGGTAACTATACGAAAGACGAAACTTGATAACAAGTCGCACGGGCATATATTCTGCGAACTCAAATGGGCTCTATGACATGGCAGGTAACGTGGCAGAATGGACAGGAACCATCTATACTGAGGCGGGAGTAGATGCAATGAACGATCTAAATCCACAGCTATCGTATAACGCAGCCAAAGAAGATCCATACAAATTAAAGAAGAAAAGCGTTAGAGGAGGATCGTGGAAAGATCCCGAATCGTATATAAGAAGCGCATGGAGAACATGGGAATACCAAAATCAACCACGCTCTTACATTGGCTTTAGATGTAAGAAGCTTAGCAAATACCACAAAGTGTGAAACAAAAAGAATAAAAAGTAATATGACTGAATATAGTAAATACAACATTGTTTATCGTTTGCAAAAGTGGATTGATAGCGTTCCAGGCCAAACTTTCTTGAACTATGCTTATAGTTGGGGTGCTGCTATCGTTATTTTAGGTACTCTTTTTCAAGCTAACTCACTTGCCAGGAGCTAACATTATGCTCTTTATTGGTATGGGAACAGAGGTTTGTGTGTTCTTTATTTCAGCGTTTGACCGTCCTTTCGACAAAACAGCTGATGGCTTAGAACTACCTACTCACCCTGATTTAGATGAGGAAGTGCCAGCAGAACAAAAATGCAAGTAAACCTGTAAATACAACAGTTCACACTGCAAATGCAGGCTTTGCGCCTCAAAATGCAGCTTTTGTGGCTCCTCAAAGTGTTGCTCCTGCAGTGTCAGAGCAAACCATCTCTTGGACAGAACAACAGCAAACACAAACTCCAGAGCTATTAGATGCACAACAAAGATATGTTACTGAGTTGAATAACTTAAGTGAAATACTATCTAAAGTATCTGCTCAAAGCGAGAGATTGGCACGAGATAGTGAAGAAATAGACAATCTAAATCGCACTATTACGGGTATTACTAAGGTGTATGAGATGCAATTAAAGAGTGCAAGTAAGCAGATGTCGACAATCGATGATATCAATGAACAAAGCGCAAAGATGGCAAGTCAGATAGAACAACTCAACAAAATATATACAAGAATGATTGAGGCCATGACTGTTAATATGCGTGCTTCTGGCGCACCTACAATTGAATAACATCGCAATACATAAACACTATTTATATAATAGGTATGGCAATAAAGAAAAGACCAGTATCTCCTCGCTAGAAGATGATCAATCTTTTTGTATGTCGTTTTAATGGCAATGCTAGCCCTCAACGTATCAACTGAGGTGTTAGAGGGCTTTTCTGTGATGAAGAAAGCTTGAATAGAACCACAGAGAACGCAACAAAGAGAACAGTTCGATATACGATAGTTTCGCAAAACAATTGCAATCGAACCCCGAAAAGGTGAAGGCATGGTTTGATAAAAGCTACAAGTGTAAAAGCAGATGAGCGATTCATTGTATAATTTTGCACAAGAGTTGAAAGTTGCTATCGTAAAAAAGCCGACGGAAAAAGACGGCTCTTTAGATGCAATAAAGAATAAAGAAGACCTTGAATCGGCTGCTCATGTAATGCTTGCACCAGGCTCTGGCAAGGGAAAAAGCATTGTTCAACGCCATTAATAGCTATCGAACCCGAATCGTATCGATGGTGAATAATGCCGATGAAAAGGCGATAATAAAGCAACCTCTCTACCATTGTACCAAAGAATGCCCGCTCTCTGGGTAAAACTGGCAGAATATATGTTCGAAAGGCATGCCCGTTGCGGCTGCAGTCACCCTTTTTATCGAAGCTACAAAGCGATGTTCGTCACGCAGAAGGAACGGTATTACATTCTTTAGTAGCAAATGTTGATGTCAAAGATATCAGAGTGAACAAGCTAACTGCATTCGTTATTCCCGAGGTAGAACCGTTATGACCGGCGATAGATTTGTTTCTCGCATCGTAATGGCGGCAGTTGACACACACAACAGCCCGAAATATATATCGGAGGCAGAAAAGTTGCATTGAAAAACAATATCTATGAGTTCGCAGCAGGAGGTGTTGGAGAACACTCTTTCAGTGGTTATATCACCATGAAAGATGGCAATGGCAGTATTATTCGTCGTGACTTTTCACAGAAATACAACGTTGTTGCGCCCTCAGCTACCGTTTCTGCAGACTTAATGAACGTGCTTTACGCAGGATTTGATAACCCTATAAGCATCAGTATACCTGGAGTTCCACCAAGCCGTTACAGCTTCGATGACAGGAGGAGCTTTTTCGCTCTGTAGGTATGGGCAAGTTCATTGCAAAACCTGCAGCTGTTGGTAGCAATGTAACCATTAATGTGGCTGCAAAAGGAGAGAACGGAGTGCGCCAAGTGGGTAAAATATACCTTCCAAGTGCGTAAGCTTCCCGATCAATTGCCTACATCTCGCTTGGAACCGACCGCTTTAAAGGAGGCGCAATCGCTAAAGGTGCATTGTTAGGAGTGAACAATTTGAGTGCAGCAATAGACGATGGACTATTAGATATCAAGTTTAATGTCACCTCATTCGAAACCGTTTTCTTTGATAATATGGGTAATGCGGTGCCTATGACCTCTGATGGTGGCCACTTTTCAGCACGCCAACGAGACGAGTTTAGAAAGCTATCACGTAACAAACGCTTTTTATATCTCGCATAACAGCTGTTGGTCCTGATGGAATAAGCCGCAAACTACCTGCATCAATGGAGGTAATTGTAAGATAATAATATATAGTTGTAGACTAGAAAAAAATAAATATGATGAAGAAAGTGTTTCTATTTCTCTTTTGCAATTGTTTTCACCTCATCGGCATTTGCGCAAGCTCCTGCACGACGAGCACAGCAAGAACAATCTAAAAGAGCTAATGCAAATAACATTACAACACGTGCTCGTTTGTCCTTTCCAGTGACAGAAAGCCTGCCAGAAGATGTGGTTTGGCGTCGTGATATCTATCGAGAATTGAACTTGATGGATGATGCTAATGCTGGATTATACTATCCAACAGAGCCCATTGGCACCCAAATGAACCTCTTTACATATATCTTTAAGTTGATGATGACAGGCAACGTAAAGGCTTATGAATATCGTTTAGATGGCAACGAGCATTTCACTGATAGCGCAAGAATAAAACCATTGGCTTTTCTTGATAACTATCACATCTATTATGAGCGCACAGGTAAGGGCATAAGAATAGACGATAGCGATATTCCTTCAAAGGAAGTGAAAGGCTATTACATCAAAGAAAGTTCTTATTACGATCAGTCTACTGCCACATTCCACACCAAAGTGTTGGCTTTATGTCCTATTATGAAACGTGAAGACGACTTCGGTGATGCTGCAACTCCTTATCCTTTGTTCTGGGTTAAGTATGATGATTTAGCACCATTCCTATCGAAACAGACCATTATGACAAAGCAACTTGAACAATGCTGCAGTGATGTCGGTAGACGATTACTTTACAAAGAATATGTATAAGGGCAAGATCTACAAGACAAACAACATGCAAGGACTCACCATTGCACAATATTGTCCAAACGATTCAGCAGTTGCTAAAGAGCAAAAACGTATTGAAAGAGAGATTGCAGCATTCGAAAAGAATATGTGGGGTGATGCAGCTAAGAAAGATTCGCTCGATAGTATTGCTAAAATTGCAAAAGATCAGCCTAAGATAAAGAAGAGAACCAACCGCAGAAGTGGTGAAGTGACAGAGCAAACAGAGGTAAAGAAAAACCGAAGAGCAACCATGTCAACTCCTCGTAGCAGTGGTTCTGCAAGAGTAAGTGTGCGTCGTGAACGCCATCTTGTAGACCCTTCATAAAGTGATATTCCTATATAACTCTTTGTATAACTTATAAATTAAACAACTATGAAAAAGATTTTTGTTATTAGGATTAGTAGCTTTTATGGCACTATTCTCTACAAATGCTAATGCACAAGTTACCTTTGGTGTTAAAGGAGGCTTGAATGTTAGTAGTATGAAACTAAATAGTGAATTATTTTCTGCATCTAATAAAAAACAGGATTCTTCATTGGTCCCTACTGCTAAATTCAGTCTTCCAATCGTTGGAGTAGGTATGGATGCATCTCTACTTTTACGACCAAAGAGAGTTAAAATAATAGGTAATCGCTTCGACGGAACAACCAAATTGATTCAAAGTCAAATCGTCTTGCCAATCAACTTTCGTTATAGTGCAGGCCTAGGAAGCTTTAGCAAATGTGTTTAGTTTTGCTGGTCCGCAGTTCGGTTTCAACGTGGGTGATAAGTCAAAGACCATCATTCAAGATGTAGCAGACTGGAAGTTCAACAACTCAAACTTTAGTATTAACTTAGGAGTTGGTGCTACTCTTTTGAACATCTACAAGTAACAGCTAGCTATAACGTTGCTTGTGGCAAGACTGGAGAGCTTACTCTCGAGCAAGGAGTGCAGAGTGTTGTGAAAGGTCGCAACAGTTCTTGGCAAGTAGGTGCTACTTATTTCTTCTAAAGAAGAGTCATAGCACAACTTTAAAGCATATAACAAAGAGCGCAAAAAGGTGGCTCTTTAAAACCATAAAGGCAATAATCTTATTGAGGTTATTGCCTTTCTTTGTGCAATGTTCAAACGCCTTGTCCGTCTATCATCACGACATAACGTAGTAAAAGCACTGCTATTTCACCCTAAACTCACTACTATTACGCCTTAAAAGCAATGTTATTGCATGTAAACTCATTGCTTTTTATTTTAGAATGAAATACTACCTTATTTCTTATCTCTACCTACTTCATTTACGCTTTAACTGTTAATAAATATCAAACAACAATGTGGAAATACGGAAAAATAAAACAATTAAATTACCTTTTGCAGAGAATTTAATTACATTATTTTAAGATGATAAGAACTAAATTGACCATGTTGGCAGTTGCAACAACTGTTTCAACAAGTGCGTTAGCTGGTGGATTGCTCACCAATACCAATCAAAACATTGCTTTAATCGAAACTTTGCACGTGAGGCAACTATCGGAATTGATGGTGTTTACTCAAAACCCCGCAGGTGTAATGTTTTTAAATAAAGGGATTCCACTTATCGCTTAACTTCCAAAACGTGTATCAAACACGTAGTATTTTGAGTGGAATGACAGTAAAACAACTCGGAGCATTGAGCGAGACTGCATTGCAACAAACACCTTTTTATCAACCTTTCAAACTCAATGGAGGTGATGCACAAGGTAGAAAAGAATATGTAGGAAAGGCTTCAGTGCCCATTCTTCCTTCATTTCAAGCAGCATATAACACCGATAAATGGAGCTTCCAAGCAGGCTTTTGGTCTTGTTGGTGGTGGCGGTAAAGCCAGCTTTAATGATGGATTAGGTTCTTTCGAACGTCCTATCTCAATGATTCCTGCATTGCTTTATAGCAAGAACTTAGGCTCAACAACACCAGGATATAGCTTTGATAGCTATTTAAGTGGTCGTCAATATATCTTCGGTATGCAACTTGGAGCAGCTTATAAGATCAACGAAAATGTAGCAGTTTATGGTGGTGTGCGTGTGAACTATGTATGGAATAAATACGAAGGTAGCATCACTAACATCTCTGCAAACATCAATGGCACTAATTATCCACTCCACGAGTATTTCGGTACCCTAGCAAATGCTTTTAGAAACACAAGCAAAAGCATTGCGTGCTCAAGCACAAACCATTACCGATCCAACAACAATTGCAAAGCTAACAGCAGGCGCAGCCCAAGCTGAAGCAGGTGCAAATGCAATGAGAAAACAACAAGGTGAAGTGCAAGATAAGCATTTGGAATCAACACAAACAGGTTGGGGAGTGACTCCTATTATTGAGTGTTGATGTGAAATTGAGCAAGTGGAACTTAGCTTCTAAATTAGAATTCAATACACATCTCAACATACAAAACGACACCAAACGAGATGATACAGGTATGTTCAAGCACGGAGTGAATACTCTAACGATATTCCTGCATTGCTAACACTTGGTGCTCAATATGAAATTACACCAGAGGTGCGTGTTATGACTGGTTGGCATCACTACTTTGACAAGAGCGCAAAGATGGCTAATGACAAACAAAAGCTATTGAAGAGCGATACCAACGAGTTCCTTTTTGGTGCAGAGTGGGACGTAACCGACAAGATTTTTGGTTAGTGCTGGAACTCAATTAACACGCTATGGTCTTGGAAATGGTGCTTACTTGAACGATATGAGCTTTGTAACAAAGTAGCTATTCTATTGGCTTTGGTGCTAAATTCCAAGTGGCAAAAGAATATACATGTCAATGTAGCTTATTTCTGGACAAACTACGAAAAGTTCAATAAAACAACAGAAGCAACTCTTGGAGCTGCACAAGTTGTGAACACAGATGAGTTTACTCGTACCAATAAAGCATTTGGTGTGGGACTCGATATCACATTCTAAGCTATAGAATAAGAAAATAATATAACAATAGACTTTGAATAAATGTGTAAAAACAATTAATCCTAAGTAAATAGTTTTTTGCTTTTATTACCTAGTGATTACTTCATTTAGTCTATTAGAAACATACATTATTAAAGAAAGAGCTGTTTTAAAATAATCAATAGTAATATAAAGATTGTAAGGTCGGAAGCTTGTGAAAGTATCCGACCTTTTTATTGTTTTATTTTTGTTGTTGTTCATTTGTTGGGGAGAAACTACATCGGGTCGATGTCGTAATAGATTTGAGATTGCCGCATAAGGTTTATTGTTTAGCAATTCAGCTTGTGCCATTCTGAGTATTGTCGCACGTCGTTTCCATTTAAACCCAGTTCAAGTTTAAGCATCAACTTGCGTATATGCAAGTCTTTTACTCGTGCAACCGAGGGGCGGTCGGGACCTAATAAACGATCTCCAAACCAACTTCTAAGTCGTCCTGCCAACACATTTGCAGCCCCTTCAGCCACCTTTTCGTGCTTGTGTTTAATGTATATGTAAATAAGTCGATAGAAAGGAGGATATTTAAACATCATTCTTTCTTCCAACGTATCGTTATAAAAGGTTTTAAAGTCGTTGTTAGCGATTTGCGAGATGATGGGCATATCGGCATTTTTCGTTTGCAAAATCACCCTTCCTTGTTCGCCTTTGCGTCCTGCTCTGCCTGCTACTTGCCCCCATCATCATAAACGCATATTCGTAAGAACGAAAGTCGGATAGTTCAATATGCTATCAGCATCGATGATACCCACCACCTTCACCTTGTCGAAGTCTAATCCCTTAGTAACCATTTGCGTACCCTATAAGGATATTGGTGCGTCCTGAGAGAAATCGTTAATGATGCGTTCGTAGGCGTTTTTTGGTGCGAGTAGTGTCTAAGTCCATACGAGAAATGCGGGCACCTTGAAAGGTTTCGCTCACCAGTTCTTCAATCTTTTCGGTGCCATAGCCCTTACTTCGCAACTCAGTGCAGCCGCATTTAGGGGCAAGAAGAGGGTATGAGATAAGTGAATCCACAATAATGACAACTCAAATGGTTCATGTTTTTGTGGATAGTGAGCGACACATCGCAGTTTTACACTTAGGAACCCAGCCACATTCCTACACTCGAGCATTGGAGCAAAGCCCCTTCTGTTTTTGGAAAAAGGATAGCCTGCTTGCCCTCGTCGATGGCTTCTTGCACCGCATCTACGAGTTGTTGAGAGAAGATACCTTTCATAATCTTTCGTCTTCTCAAGTCCTTCACATCGATAATCTCGATCTTGGGTAAGGCAATGTCTTTGAATCGGGTAGTTAATTCCACCAAACCATATTTGCCTTGGCAGGCATTATAGTAGCTTTCCATTGATGGAGTGGCAGTTCCGAGTAGCGTCTTTGCATTGTACATCTTTGCTAACATCACTGCAACAGAGCAGGCGTGATAGCGATGAGCAGGGTCTTGTTGCTTGAAAGAGGTTTCGTGTTCCTCGTCGATAATAATCAAACCAAGGTTTTGAAAGGGTAGGAATACCGAGCTTCGAACGCCCAAGATTACCTTATAAGGATTGTCAGAGAGTTGCTTTTTCCATATCTCTACACGCTCTGCATCGTTGTATTTGGAGTGATAAATGCCCAGTTGATTGCCAAAAATGCGTTGTAAGCGTTGTGTTATCTGCACCGTTAGTGCAATTTCGGGTAGGATATAAAGCGCCTGTTGATGCTTTTTCAGTGCATTTTGAATGAGATGGATATACACTTCGGTCTTTCCGCTCGATGTAACCCCATGCAATAGCACGATGTCTCGCTTCATCCATTGCATCAAAATACTATTATAAGCATCTTGTTGAGCTGCGGAGAGTACCTTTGTTCTAATAGTTTGCTCGTTGTTGGCCGTGTTTGGACGGTAACTTCTTGCTCGTAGGTCGTTAAAATGCCCTTGCCCGTGAGTCCTTGTAATGCAGCAGCGTTGCCATTGCTACGTTTATCAATTCAACTCGAGTGATGTCGCATAGCTCTTGTTGGCTATCTCCCTGCAAAACATCGTCCCAATGCGAAATAGCGAGATAACATTCTAACATTTGTAGTTGCTTGTTAGCTCGCTTAACCAATGATAGAGCACAGGCTAATCCATCTTTCGACTGATAAGAAGGGTGGAGTTGAACGTATGTTTCAGTGCGAGGCCGGTAGCCTTCTTCAGCTTTTAACCCTGCAAGAACAGCCGCTTTGTAAACATCTCCCAATGGAGTCATATAATAATGTGCAATCCATTTTCCACAAATCAATTGTTTCTCGAGTACCACAGGTAGTGCATCGGGGAAGTCGATAGCATCTTTTAGTCTCGAAAAGAAGGCTTCGTACTGTGCACTCGTTCGATAATTCCGGTGTAGGTTTTCGAGGCGTCCTAAGGGCACAACAACACGCTTGCCCACAATAGCTTTTGTGTGCATCATTAGCGTGAACAGAATAAGTAAACAAAACCTTCGAGGGGTAAGGGAAGGATTACATCTATATAAATCATTACCACAAAGATAATTCAATTGCATGAAATAGTAAAGCTTTTGCAATGGAACTATCAAAAAATAGTTTGCAAAAGCTTTATACTATCGATTTAAGAACGTGTGAGTGGAGCTGTTTTTTCTTTCAACCATTCAACCTCTTGAGGCTCTAATAGGGGAGAAAGAGTTGGAAAACTTTCTTGTGATAATTGTTCAACCACTCTAATTCTTCGTTCGTTAGAAGTTGAATTTTGATGGGCTCCGTTTGAATAGGGCACAATGTGAGTGATTCGAATTGTAAGAATCTACCAAAGTCGGAGTGCATATAGAGCGTTGCCAACATGATGTTTTCGATGCGAACACCAAACTTATCTTGAAGATAGATACCAGGTTCGTTGGTGATGGTGGTGTTTTCGAAGAAAGGAGCAGGGCGATATTGCGTGCGAATTTGCTGTGGTCCTTCGTGAACATTTAAGAAAGAGCCCACGCCATGACCTGTTCCATGTCCAAAGTTAGAGTCCTTCTTTCCACAAAGGTTCGCGAGCCATGATATCCAACTGCGTTCCATTTGTTCCCTCAGGAAATATTGTTTGTGCCAAACCGATGTGGGCTTTCAATACCAATGTATAGACGTGTTTCTGCTCGTTGGTGATGCTCTCCGAGAGAATGGTGCGAGTGATGTCTGTCGTTCCATCGAGGTATTGAGGCTCCACTGTCTCAACAACAAGAAACCTTCGGGTTTGAGTTCTACATTGGTTTCTTCTGTGGGTTCATAGTGAACGATGGCTCCATGTGCTTGATAAGCAGCAATGGTATCGAATGAAATGCCCTTATATAAAGGCTGTTCACTTCGGAATTGTTCTAATTTGTGTGCAATAGAAAGCTCAGTTTCGCCTCCTTTGGGTATCGGCTTTTTCTAACCAAATAAGGAATTTAACCAATGCAACTCCATCTCGTTTTAAAAGCATTTCTGAAGCCGTTTACCTCGGTTTCGTTCTTGATAGCCTTCATACTTTGAATGGGAGAAGGCTGGTTGACAACCTTTGTTTTTTGACGCAGCGTGATACAAAGGTGTAGCTAATTTCGTTGCCATCGAGTTGCAGGTTGTATTCAGAATAGTTTGAAAGATCGGGCACAATCTCATTATACTCTTTTGTTTCGATATGCTTTTCGTTGAGATATGCCAATACTTCGTTATTGAGTTTACACCTATTTATATATAGAGTGGTGCGGTTTTGTGTTACCAACAGATAGGATACGAAAACAGGGATTGCATGGAATGTCGTTGCCACGAAGATTTAACAGCCACGCAATAGAATCGAGTTGCGATACCAATATGCCGTCTCGTCCGTTATCTTTAAGATATTGTTGAAGGTGATTGATTTTTGTTTCGCAATCAATTCCTGCATATTCGAGCGAATGAATGAAGATCTCTTCGGTGGGAAGAGCAGGACGATCAGTCCATATTATGTTGAAAGGATCGAAGTTGGTGCGCAAGATAATGCCACCTTTTTGCTGTAAAGCTGCGTTTCAATTCTTCTACCTCATTGTTGCAAGAGGTGGTGCCGTTGATGCCTACTTCGGGACTATGAACATTGGAAAGAACATCTCCAAGCCACTCACTTATCGATGGAGTGAGACGCCAATCCGTCTTTCATTAAAACAATATTGGTGCCCTTTAGCTGTTCTTCTGCAGCAATGAAATAGCGTGAGTCGGTCCATAATGCCGCCTCGTTGAGGGTAATTACTACTGTACCTGCAGAGCCATCGAAGCCCGAAATCCATTCTCTGCACTTCCAAAAGTTGGGGATATACTCGCTGTTATGGGCGTCGCTACTGGGTATGATGAATGCCGAAGATGCTCTTTTCGCATCACTTGGCGGAGATTTTTCAACTCGATTCAATATCGTTTCGTTCATATCTATATCAATTATAAAAGGTAAAATGATTCTATTTATTGCGACCTGGCTCTTGCTTGATATGTAATAGAAAAACAAAAGCAAACAAAGAGGAGGTTGTTCAATATTTTATACTAGGTATATAATTAAGAGAAGAGAAACGAAAAGTTTATATGTTTTTAAGAAATGAAGCGATAATAATGCTCTAATAAATGCTGAGAGTAAGCGATTTTTACTAACTTTGCCACAGAAAAGGTGAATTTAAAATTCAAATAAACATAAATTATAAAGCTATGAGTTTTTAACAAACGAAAAATTAGTCATTGTTGGCGCAGCTGGCATGATCGGTTCAAAACATGGTTCAAACAGCATTAACAATGCGTTTGACAAACGAAAATCTGTCTTTATGATGTATTCTCACCAGAAGGTGTAGCAGAAGAAATGCGTCAAAGTGGTTTCGACGACGTAAAGATCACTGCAACAACTGATGTTAAAGAAGCATTTACTAATGCTAAATACATCATTTCTTCAGGTGGTGCTCCACGTAAAGCAGGTATGACTCGTGAAGACCTTTTTGAAAGGAAAACTGCGAAATTGCAGAAGGATTAGGTAAGAACATTAAAGAATATTGTCCTGATGTTAAGCACGTAGTGATTATCTTTAACCCTGCAGACTTAACAGGTTTGGTAACTCTTCTTTATTCAGGTTTGAAACCATCTCAAGTAACTACACTTGCTGCTCTTGATACAACACGTCTTCAAAGCGCTCTTGCTAAGAAGTTTAACGTGATGCAAACAGAGATTAAAGACTGTGCAACATACGGTGGTCACGGTGAACAAATGGCAGTGTTCGGTTCTAAAGTAACTGTTGCTGGTAAGAAACTAACAGATATCATCGGTACTCTGAATTCCCAACAGAAGAATGGGAAGCAATGAAGACTGCTGTAACACAAGGTGGTGCTAAGATTATTGAATTGCGTGGACGCTCTTCTTTCCAAAGCCCCTGCTTACCTTTCAGTAGAAATGATTCGCTCAGTTATGGGTGGTGAACCATTCCGTTTCCCTGTTGGAACATACGTTTCTACAGACAAGTACAACCACATTATGATGGCTATGGATACAACTCTAGACACAACTGGTGCTCACTACACAATGCCACAAGGTACAGCTGAAGACTTGCTAAGCTTGATGCTAGCTACGAACACTTGTAGCAAGATGCGTGATGAGTTGGTAACATTGAACATTGTTCCAGCTATCTCAGAGTGGAATAAAAATCAATCCAAAACCCTATAATATAAATAGGTGAGCGATTAGAGGCCTATTATTTTTATAAAGGAAAACTTGTGAGAGGGTCTCGATAAAAATGTAAAATCATCGATTTTTCAATAATAATAAGGTGTATCTCCAATGAGAGATGCACCTTTTTTGTTTTCTTTTGTGAGAGAAAGGCGTTGCGAAAACGAAAGAACTATTGCTCTGAGAGATAGGCATGGGATGGAAAATGTTGACAGGAGATGCGTTTGTAAGTAAAAGATTGATGTTGGTTGGGCTTAAAAAGGAATCGTTCCTTTTTGAAAAGTAAGATATTTTTGTAGGTAATTCCTTTTGTTTTAGTCATCCAAAAGATCTGTTTTCGTTCTCTAAAAACATCATTTTAGTCTTTAGAGAAGGGAGAAAGAAGGGGCTATGTAAATGATTAAAAGAACATTTTGAAAGGTTTTAAAAACAATACAATCAAAATGAATAAAATCCTAAAATAAGCCCTTATGAGGAAAAATCACACGAAAAGTTGTGGGAATAATAAATATAATGTAATTTTGCAGACGCATAATGGGGAAATTATGTCCCTATGTGTATAAGTTTAACTATTTAAAAATTTAAAACTAAAACATGATTATTGTACCAGTTAAAGATGGTGAGAACATCGAAAGAGCTTTGAAGAAGTTCAAGAGAAAATTTGAAAAAACCGGAGTTGTTAAAGAGTTGCGCATGCGTCAACAATATAACAAAGCCTTCTGTTTTGAAGCGTCTTAGAATGGAACACGCTATCTATGTACAAAAACTACGTGCAAACGAAGAATAAAAACGTAGTACATTTTTGGTAGTTTCAATAAAATTCCGTATATTCGCAAGTGAAACATCAGAATGATGCGTGGTGGAATATATGATAATTGACGAATTCTTGAACTATCTTAAATACGAGAAACGGAGATCTTTACTTACAGTAGAGAGCTATTCGGAAGACTTAAAAGCTTTTTCAATCGTATTTTACAAATTTAGATAGTCAGCTCTCTTGGGAGACGATAACAGCTAATGATATTCGTTCTTGGATGGAGAGTATGATGGATAAAGGAAACACTGCCACTACAATCAATCGACGGTTGAGTGCATTGCGTTCCTTTTATCGTTTTGCAAGATTACGTCTTGCATTCGAGAAAGATCCAGCAAAGAATGTTACAGGGCCAAAGAAGCAAAAACTATTGCCACAGTTTCTAAAAGAAGTTGAGATGGAACGACTTTTAGATGATGTGTTGCAAGGAAATGACTTTGAAAGCGTTCGTGATAGAGCAATTATCGCACTCTTTTATGAAACAGGCGTACGTTTGTCGGAATTAACTGCACTGAATTGTAGTGATATCGACTTTGTGCAACGTCAGATCAAAGTAACGGGAAAGCGTAATAAACAACGAATTATTCCCTTTGGTGAAAAACTGAACTTGGAGTTGCGTGCCTATATAATAATAAGAGGTGAAAGAGAAAATATAGTAGATGACGCTTTTGTTTGTGTCAAATAAAGGTTGTCGAGATGTTATCAACGACTATTCGTCGAAGGGTAGAATATTATATTTCTCAGGTTTCGACCTTAAAAAAACGTTCTCCACGTCCTTCGCCATACTTTTTGCAACCGCAATGCTCAATAATGACGCTGATATTGAAAGCGTAAGGCATTTGTTAGGGTCATGAAAGTTTAAAGGCAACTGAGGTTTACACGCTACAACTTTCGAGCATTTGAAAAGAGTTTATAGTAAGGCTCACCCCTAGAGCCGGCCTTAAAAATAAAAAGAAAAGGAACGATTATGGAAATTAGAATTAAATCAATTCATTTTTGATGCTACTGAAAAATTGGAAGCTTTCATTGAAAAGAAAGTGTCAAAATTAGAAAAATCTTTTGAAGATATAACGAAAAGTAGAGGTGCAATTAAAGGTTGTAAAGCCTGCAACAGCATTAAATAAAAGAAACAAGTCTTAATGTAAATGTGCCCGGAGAGGCTATTTATGTGGCAAAAACTTGTGACACATTCGAGGAGGGAATCGATCAATGTGTAGATGCTTTGAAGGTGAAGTTGACCAAATACAAGGAAAAAAACAAGAAATAAATAAAAAACTCCGAAAAGTTTTTGGAGATTAAAAAAATAAAAAGTTATACCTTTGCAGACGTTTTTACAGTGAGTAGTAAATAAGCTGCCTAGCGGCTGCAAAGATTTGCCTCTTCTAGCTCAGTTGGCCAGAGCACGTGATTTGTAATCTCGGGGTCGTTGGTTCGAATCCGACAAGAGGCTCAAAATTTACTAAACGCAAAGTAAACGAATAGGGTAGTTACCAGAGTGGCCAAATGGGGCAGACTGTAAATCTGCTGTCTTTCGACTTCGGTGGTTCGAATCCATCACTACCCACTTCAGTATAATTAATTGCGGAAATAGCTCAGTTGATAGAGCACTAGCCTTCCAAGCTGGGGGTCGCGGGTTTGAAACCCCGTTTTCCGCTCTTATGCTGTAATAGCTCAGTGGTAGAGCACTTCCTTGGTAAGGAAGAGGTCCTGAGTTCAACTCTCAGTTACAGCTCTACTTCTTAACTTCTTTTGTGGAGAGACAGAAGAAAAACAATAATAATAGATTATTCAATTACATAATAAAAAGAAAATAAAGCTATGGCTAAAGAGAAATTCGAGGCGTACCAAACCGCACGTTAACGTTGGTACAATTGGTCACGTAGACCACGGTAAAACTACTTTGACTGCAGCCATCTCTAAGGTGTTGCATGAAAAAGGTTTCGGTTCTGAAGAAGCTAAATCATTTGATCAAATTGATAACGCTCCAGAAGAAAAAGAACGTGGTATTACTATTAACTCTGCTCACATTGAGTATGAAACAGCTAATCGTCACTATGCCACGTTGACTGTCCTGGACACGCTGACTATGTGAAAAACATGGTAACTGGTGCTGCTCAGATGGATGGTGCTATTCTTGTTGTAGCTGCAACTGATGGTCCTATGCCTCAAAACTCGTGAGCACAGTTCTTCTTGCTCGTCAGGTAAACGTTCCTCGTTTGGTTGTTTTCTTGAACAAAGTGCGACATGGTTGATGATGCAGAAATGCTAGACCCTAGTTGAAAATGGAGTTCATGAAATTCTTGAACAATACGAATATGAAGAAGATACTCCTATTGTTCGTGGTTCTGCTCTAGGTGGTTTGAACGGCGTTGATAAGTGGGTTGAAAAGATCGTGGAATTGATGGATACTGTTGATACATGGATTCAAGAACCTCCACGTGATATGGATAAACCATTCTTGATGCCTATCGAAGACGTATTCTCAATTACAGGTCGTGGTACTGTTGCTACTGGTCGTGTTGAAACAGGTCGTGTTAAGGTAGGTGATGAAGTTGAACTTCTAGGTCTTGGTGAAGATAAGAAATGCGTTGTAACAGGCGTTGAAATGTTCCGCAAGCTTCTTGATGGAAGGTGTTGCTGGTGATAACGTAGGTTTGTTGCTTCGTGGTATCGATAAGAACGAAATCAAACGTGGTATGGTTCTTTGTCACCGAGGTCAGATTAAACCTCACAAGAAATTTAAGGCTTCAGTTTACGTATTGAAGAAAGAAGAAGGTGGACGTCATACTCCATTCGGTAACAAGTACCGTCCTCAATTCTACTTACGTACTATGGACTGTGCAGGTGAAATCACATTGCCAGAAGGTGTAGAAATGGTTATGCCTGGTGATAACGTTGAGATCACTGTAGAACTTATCTATGCTGCTAGCATTGAACGTGGGATCTTCGTTTCGCTATCCGTGAAGGTGGACGTACAGTAGGTTCTGGTCAGATTACACAAATCCTTGAAGACTAATACTAGAGGATTATAGATATTGAGTTCCTGTCTTGCACAGTTTATGCTGGCAGGAATCTTATTTTACGGGTTTAGCTCAGTTGGTAGAGCACTGGTCTCCAAAACCAGGTGTCGAGAGTTCGAGTCTTTCAACCCGTGCAAAAAAGAAGATAATATGTTCAATAAGATAGTAAATTATTGCAAGACTAGTTATGACGAACTTGCGCATAAAACTACTTGGCCTACACGTGCCGAATTAACACATAGTGCAATGGTTGTATTATCTACTTCCCTTATCATTGCATTGATGGTTTTTTGTATGGATAGCGTGTTTAAGTTTGTAATGGGTACTATCTATCCCAATTAATGCGTTCAAATCAAATGGCTGAAATTGGAAAGAATTGGTATGTGCTTCGTGCTGTAAGTGGTAAAGAAGCTAAGGTAAAAGAATGTATCAAGCTGAGATTAAACACAACACGTTGCTATCGTCGTATGTTTCTCAGGGTTTTAATACCTCTAGAAAGCATGCTTCTTTGCGTAATGGCAAAAGAGTAATTACAGAGAAGATTAGTCTTCCTGGTTACGTTTTTGTTGAAGCTGTTTTGAAAGGTGACGTAGCCCACACATTGAGATTTATTCCTAATGTATTAGGGTTCTTAGGCGGTTTGATAATCCTTCACCCGTTCCACAGGCTGAGATAAATCGAGATGCTTGGTACAGCAGAGGAAACTGAAGTAGCGGATGAAATCAATATCCCTTACGAAGTGAACGAAACTGTGAAAAGTTACCGATGGACCTTTTAGTGGATTCAGTGGTGTTATTGAAGAGGTTAACTCTGAAAAGCACAAACTGAAGGTTATGGTTAAGATATTTGGCCGTAAAACACCATTAGAACTAGAGTTTTATGCAAGTCGAGAAAGAGGATAAAACATTGTTACGGATGTAATATCTCTTGAATAAATTAAATTTTTAATATTAACAAAAAGAAATGGCTAAAAGAAGTTGCTGGATTAATCAAATTACAGATTAAAGGTGGCGCAGCAATCCCTCACCTCAGTAGGACCTGCTCTAGGTTCTAAGGGTATCAATATTATGGGATTCTGCAAAGAGTTCAATGCCCAGCACCCAGGATAAAAGCAGGTAAAAGTAATTCCTGTTGTTATCACCTACTATACTGATAAGTCATTCAGTTTTGAGCTTAAAGACTCCTCCTGCAGCAGTTCAATTAAAAGAAATTGCTAAGGTAAAGAGTGGCTCTGCACAACCTAATCGCAAAAGTTGCTTCGGTAACATGGGAGCAGGTGAAAGTAATTGCTGAAGATAAAATGAAAGGACTTAAACTGTTTTACAGTAGAGTCTGCAATGAAACTTATAGCAGGTACAGCAAGAAGTATGGGTATCACTGTAAACGAGGACTTCCCTGGTAAATAATTTATAACTTCAATTTAAGAAAATGAGTAAACTGACAAAAATCAAAAATCAGTAGCTGATAAAGTTGAAGCAGGGAAAGTGTATACACTCTAAAGAAGCATCAGAGTTAGTAAAGGAAATTACTACTAAGTTTGAAGCATCTTTGGATATCGACGTACGTTTGGGTAGATCACGTAAGGCGAATCAAATGGTTCGTGGCGTTGTTACTCTTCCTAATGGTACTGGTAAAACAACACGTGTATTGGTTCTCTGTACTCAGATCAAGAATCTGCAGCTAAAAGAAGCTGGAGCTGATTATGTTGGTCTTGATGAATATATCGAAAAGATCAATGAGGCTGGACAGATATTGATGTAATTATTACCATCATGTATGGGTAAGGTTGGTCCTTTAGGCCGTGTTTTAGGCCCTCGTGGATTGATGCCAAACCCAAAGAGTGGTACTGTTACAATGGATGTAGCTAAGGCTGTAAAAGATGTAAAGTCTGGTAAGATTGATTTTAAAAGTTGATAAGGCTGGAATTATCCATACTTCAATTGGTAAGGTTAATTTCACACCTGAGCAAATTTATCAGAATGCAAAAGAATTGTGCTACTGTTATCAAAGCTTAAACCTGCTGCTGCTAAAGGTACATATATCAAGAGTATCTTTATTTCAAGCACAATGAGTAAGGGTATCAAGATTGATCCTAAATCAGTTGAATAACTCTAAAAGTTTTGTACAATGAAGAAAGAAGTAAAAGATACTATAATCGTTGAGTTAGGCGAAAAGCTTAAGTCTTATCCACATTTTTATCTTGTAGATGTTACAGGTTTAAATGCTGGGACAACAAGTGAATTGCGTCGTAAAGTGCTTCAAGAATGAAATTAAGATGCTTGTTATAAAGAACACTCTTTTACACAAAAGCATTTGAAGCATCTGAGATTGATTTTTGAACCTTTGTATGATTGTTTAACAGGTAACACTGCTGTTTTGTTCCCAAATACAGCGAACAGTCCTGCAAAATTATTGAAAGAGTACACAAAGCAGGTGTTCCTTCTCTTAAAAGCTGCATACGCAGAAGAGAGCTTATATGTAGGAGCAGACAAAGCTAGAAGAACTTGTTTCAATTAAGAGCAAGAATGAAGTTATTGCTGAGATCGTTGCTTTGTTGCAATCTCACTGCAAAGAACGTCATTTCAGCTTTACAATCAGGTGGCAGCACAATCCATGGAGTTCTAAAGACTTTAGGAGAGCGTCCTGAATAAGATAATAAATTAATACAATAACGAATAATTAAAAATAAAATAAGATGGCAGATATTAAAAGCTATTGCTGAAGAATTAGTAAATTTGACAGTTAAAGAAGTAAATGAGTTAGCAACTGTTCTTAAAGAAGAATACGGTATCGAACCTGCTGCAGCTGCTGTAGCTGTAGCTGCTGGTCCTGCTGCTGGTGGGTGCAGCTGCTGGTGAAGAAAAACATCTTTCGATGTAGTTCTTACTGATGCTGGTGCTGCAAAACTACAAGTTGTTAAGGCAGTTAAAGAAGCTTGTGGCTTAGGTTTGAAAGAAGCTAAAGATCTAGTTGATGGTGCTCCTGCAACAATCAAAGAAGGTCTTTCTAAAGACAGAAGCTGAGAACTTGAAGAAAGCAATCGAAAAGCTGGTGCTAAAGTAGAATTAAAGTAATTTAATTCCCATCTAATTTGCAAAGACTTTGATGTCTTTTGCTAGATAAAAACAATTATGGTTAGAATTTACTAAGTAGGGTGAATTCTAACCATTTTTATAATCTTTAATGAAATTATTTTGTAGATAAATACATACAAATATTGATGGCTTCAAAAATTGTTGATAATAGAATAAACTTTGCAAGCGTGCATAATCCGATGCCATATCCGGATTTTTCTCGACGTGCAATTAAAGTCCTTTAGAGACTTCCTACAGTTAGATACTCCACCAGAGGAGCGTAAGAACGACAGTTTATATAAGGTGTTTGCAGAAAACTTCCCTATAACCGACACACGAAACAATTTCGTTCTTGAGTTTTTAGATTATTATATCGATCCTCCTCGTTATTCAATCGACGAGTGTCTAGAGCGTGGACTAACTTATAGTGTTCCCTTAAAGGCAAAGATGAAAATTATATTGTACCGACCCAGATCATGAAGATTTCGGTACATTTATCCAAGACGTTTTCTTGGGTGCCATTTCATATATGACTCATAATGGAACTTTTTGTGATTAATGGAGCTGAGCGTGTTGTTGTTGCTCAGTTGCATCGTTCACCAGGTGTCTTCTTCGGACAAGGTGTTCATGCAAATGGAACAATGCTTTATTCTGCTCGTATCATTCCATTCAAAGGTTCTTGGATCGAGTTTGCGACCGATATTAACAACGTAATGTATGCTTATATCGATCGTGAAGAAATTACCTGTTACAACTCTTTTGAGAGCTATCGAGTTTACAGAAACTGATAATGATATTCTTCAAATCTTTGATTTAGCTGAAGAAGTTAAGGTTAATAAGAAAGTTTTGAAGGCATCCATTGGTAGAAAGTTAGCTGCTCGTGTATTGAAGACTTGGAATGAGGACTTTGTAGACGAAGATACAGGCGAAGTAGTTTCTATCGAGGCGTAATGAGATGATCATGGATCGTGAGACAGAGATTACAGAAGAAAATATGGAAGACATCCTAGACAGTGGCTGTTCAACCATATTGTGCACAAAGACTCTGAAATGGCCAACAAGTATTCTTTGATTTTTTTAACACGCACTAAAGACCCCAGTAGTACAGAGAAAGAAGCCGTTAACTATATCTATCGTCAATTGCGTAATGCAGATCCTGCAGACGATACAAGTGCACGTGAAGTATTCCAAAACCTATTCTTCTCGGACAAGCGTTACGACTTAGGAGAAGTAGGACGTTACCGTATCAATCGTAAGTTAGGACTTGAGATTGACATGGATACACGTGTTCTTACCAAAGATGACATCATCGCAGTTATACGATGCTCGAGTTCAGCTTATCAATTCGAATGCAACAGTCGATGATATCGACCACCTTTCAAACAGAAGAGTGCGCAATGTGGGCGAACAATTAGCTAATCAATTCTCTATAGGATTGGCTCGTATGAGCAGAACAATCCGTGAACGTATGAACGTACGTGACAATGAAGTGTTTACACCAACAGATCTTATCAATGCTAAGACCATCTCTAGTGTAATCAACTCATTCTTCGGAACCAACCCATTGTCTCAGTTCATGGACCAAACCAACCCACTTGCCGAAGTAACTCACAAACGTCGTTTGTCAGCTTTAGGTCCTGGTGGTTTGTCTCGTGAGCGATGCAGGCTTCGAGGTTCGTGACGTTCACTACACACACTATGGTCGTTTGTGTCCAATTGAGAGTCCTGAAGGTCCAAACATTGGTCTTATCTCATCTCTTTGCGTATATGCAAACATCAACGATCTAGGATTTATTGTAACTCCTTATCGTACAGTTAAGGATTCAAAAGTTGAGATGGACAACAAAGACGTTGTTTATCTTACAGCTGAAGAAGAAGAAAACAAGATTATTGGTCAGGGAAATGCTCCACTAACAGTAGATGGTTCATTTATCCGTTCAACCGTAAAATGTCGTCAAGATGCCGACTATCCAGTTGTAGCACCAGAGCATGTTGATCTTGTAGACGTATCACCTCAACAGATTGCTTCTGTTTCTGCCAACTGATTCCATTCTTAGAACACGATGACGGTCACCGATGCTTTGATGGGATGTAACATGATGCGCCAGGCAGTTCCACTTCTTCATAACGATGCTCTATCGTAGGAACAGGTTTAGAGAAGAAAGTTTGTGAAGACTCACGAACCATGATTACAGCAGAAGGCGATGGTGTTATCGACTATGTGAGACGCAACCACTATCCGTATTCTTTTACGATCGTACAGAAGACGAAGATTTCGTAAGCTTCAGACCAGCGTTGAAAGAATATAGAATTCCTAAGTTCCGTCGTACCAGCAGAATATGACCATCGACTTACGTCCTATCTGTACAAAGGGACAAAAGAGTGAAACAAGGTGATATTCTAACAGAAGGATACGCTACAGAAAACGGAGAGTGGCTCTAGGACGTAACCTTCTCGTTGCATATATGCCTTGGAAGGGTTACAACTATGAGGACGCTATCGTACTAAGTGAGCGTATTGTTCGTGACGATATTCTTACATCTGTTCACGTAGATGAGTATTCATTAGACGTGAGAGAAACAAAAACGTGGTGTTGAAGAGTTCACAAGCGATATTCCAAACGTAAGTGAAGAAGCAACAAAAGACCCTCGACGATAATGGTATTGTTCGTGTAGGTGCTCGCATCGAGCCAGGCGATATCCTTATTGGTAAGATCTCTCCAAAGGGAGAAAGCGATCCTTCACCAGAAGAAAAAGCTTCTTCGTGCTATCTTCGGAGATAAAGCAGGTGATGTAAAAGACTCTTCTTTGAAAAGCCAACCCATCACTAAGTGGTGTTGCTATCGATAAGAAACTATTCTCAAGAGCAATTAAGACTCGTGAGACAAAGAAACAAGATAAAGTTCTTTTTAGCTAGTCTTGAAGAAGAATACGAAGCAAAGAATAACGACTTAAAAGATATTCTTGTAGACAAACTTCTTGTTCTTACAGAAGATAAAGTATCTGAAGGAGTTAAAAGATTACACAGGAGCTGAAATCGTAACTAAGGGTGGTAAGTTCACAACAACAATTCTTAAGAACCTTGAGTATGATGGTATTCAAGCAGGAGGTTGGACAAGTGACGAGCACACAAATAGTCTTATCAAGCAATTGATAATGAACTATATCCACAAATACAAGCTCTTAGATGCAGAATTAAAACGTCGCAAGTTCGCTATTTCTATTGGAGATGAACTTCCATCAGAATCCTTCAAAATGGCAAAAGTTTACATTGCTAAGAAGCGTAAAATTGGTGTAGGTGATAAACTTGCAGGCCGTCACGGTAATAAGGTATTGTATCTAAGGTTGTTAGAATGGAAGATATGCCATTCCTAGAGGACGGTCGTCCTGTAGACTTGGTGCTTAACCCACTTGGTGTGCCTTCTCGTATGAACCTTGGACAGATCTTTGAAGCGATTTTAGGTGCTGCAGGTAAGAAGTTAGGCGTTAAGTTTGCAACTCCAATCTTCGACGGTGCTAAGCTTGAAGACCTATCAGAGTGGACAGAAAAGGCTGGATTGCCTCACCTATGTTCAACACATCTTTTACGATGGAGAAACAGGAGAACAATTCGACCAGCCTGCAACAGTAGGTGTAACTTACTTCTTGAAACTCGGACACATGGTGGAAGACAAGATGCACGCACGTAGCATTGGTCCATACTCTCTCATCACAACAGCCACTTGGTGGTAAAGCACAATTCAGTGGACAACGTTTTTGGAAGATGGGAAGTTTGGGCTCTTGAAGCATTTGGTGCAAGTCACGTGTTACAAGAGATTCTAACTGTTAAGTCAGACGACACCGTTGGACGTAGTAAAGCTTATGAAGCAATTGTTAAAGGTGATCCAATGCCAACACCAGGTATCCCAGAATCACTCAATGTTATTGCACGAGCTTCGAGGCTTAGGCTTAAGTATCAAGTTGGATTAATTCTTATTCATTATAAGAACCCTAATTATAAGTAAACATGGCTTTTAAGAAAGATACAAAAATAAAAATAATTTCACGAAGATTACCATTAGTCTTGCTTCTCCTGAAAGAGATTTTTGGAAAATTCGTTTGGTGAGGTTACAAAGCCTGAGACCATTAACTATCGTACATATAAACCAGAACGTGACGGTTTATTTTTGCGAACGCATCTTCAGTCCTACAAAAAGATTACAGTGTGCTTGCGGTAAATATAAACGTATTCGTTACAAAGGTATCGTGTGCGACCGATGCGGTGTCGAGGTAACAGAAAAGAAAGTGCGTCGAGAACGTTCAGGACACATCGACCTAGTTGTGCCTGTTGCTCACATTTGGTATTTCCGTTCGTTACCTAACAAAATGGGTTATTTGTTGGGAATGCCAACAAAGAAGCTCGATGCTGTAATTTATTACGAGCGTTATGTTGTTATTCAACCAGGTGTATTTGCTGGTAGAACAAATAGCGAAGGAGAAGAAGTGAACGGTTCACACAAGATGGACTTGTTGACCGAAGATGAATATTTGAACATCATCGATACACAGATCGATCCTAATAACGCTCTACTCGACGATAAAGACCCAAATAAGTTTATTGCAAAGATGGGTGCAGAAGCAATCTATGATCTTCTTGCTCGTCTTGATCTCGATTCACTTTCTTATGAATTACGAGATCGTGCAAACAACGACTCAAGTCAACAACGTAAGGCAGATGCGCTAAAAACGTCTTCAAGTAGTTGAAGCTTTCCGTGGAAGTGCAAACATCAACCGCCCTGAGTGGATGATTCTAAAGATTATTCCAATCATTCCACCAGAGCTTCGTCCATTGGTTCCACTAGATGGTGGACGCTTTTGCAACATCAGACTTGAACGACCTTTATCGCCGTGTTATCATACGTAATAATCGTTTGAAGAGACTTATCGAGATCAAAGCTCTGAAGTTATCCTTCGTAACGAAAAGCGTATGTTACAAGAAGCTGTTGATAGCTTTGTTCGATAACTCACGCAAGAGCTCAGCAGTTCGTGGCGAAAGCAACCGCCCATTGAAGTCTTTATCAGACTCACTAAAAGGAAAACAAGGACGTTTCCGTCAAAACCTTTTTGGGTAAGCGTGTTGACTATTCTGCACGTTCTGTAATTGTTGTCGGTCCAGAACTACAAATGGGAGAGTGCGGTTTGCACAAAACTTATGGCTGCCGAGCTATACAAACCATTTATTATTCGTAAGTTGATCGAGCGTGGAATCGTTAAGACCGTTAAGAGTGCGAAGAAGATTGTAGACCGCAGAGAGCCAGTTATCTGGGATATTCTCGAGAACGTTATGAAGGGACACCCTGTTCTTCTAACCGTGCTCCTACACTTCACCGTCTTGGTATACAAGCATTCCAGCCAAAAACTTATCGAAGGTAAAGGCTATTCAGTTGCACCCATTGGCATGTACAGCGTTCAATGCTGACTTCGATGGAGACCAAATGGCGGTTCACCTTCCATTGAGTAATGAAGCAATTCTTGAAACACAAGTGTTGATGCTTCAAAAGCCATAACATTCTAAACCCAGCCAACGGAGCACCTATCACCGTTCCTTCTCAGGACATGGTGCTTGGTCTTTACTATATCACAAAGATCCGTCCAGGTGCAAAGGGACAAGGTTTAACATTCTATGGACCTGAAGAAGCAATCATCGCTCACAACGAAGGTAAGTGCGAGTTGCACGCTCCTATCAAGGTAATTGTTAACGACCTTGTTGATGGTCGCTTACAAAAACGCATGGTAGAGACTTCTGTTGGACGTGTAATTGTTAACGGAATTATTCCTGAAGAAGTAGGTTACTTCAACGATATTATTTCTAAGAAGACCCTACGTGATATCATCTCTGATGTTATCAAGGCAGTAGGTATGGCACGTGCAAGCGAGTTCCTTGATGGAATTAAGAACTTAGGTTATCGCATGGCTTATGTTGCTGGACTTTCATTTAACCTTGATGATATCATCATTCCTGTAGAAAAAAAGAAGGTATTGTTGAGAAAGGTCACGAAGAAGTACGTCAAATTACCGAGAACTATAACATGGGTTTCATCACCGATACCGAACGTTATAATCAGGTAATTGATACTTGGACACACGTAAACAACCAACTTGCAAGCATCTTGATGAAAAGAGATGACCGAAGCAGACCAAGGCTTTAACGCTGTTTATATGATGCTTGACTCTGGAGCCCGTGGTTCTAAAGATCAGATTAAAGCAGCTTTCTGGTATGCGTGGTTTGATGGCTAAGCCTCAAAAAGCAGGTGCAGAAGGACAACAAATTATCGAGAACCCAATTCTTTCTAACTTCAAGGAAGGTATGAGTGTGCTTGAGTACTTTATCTCATCTCCGGTGCTCGTAAAGGTTTGGCGGATACTGCGATGAAGACTGCCGATGCTGGTTACTTAACAAGACGTTTGGTTGACGTTTCACACGACGTGATTATCAATGAAGAAGACTGTGGAACACTACGTGGATTGGTATGTACCGCACTAAAGAATGGCGATGAAGTTATCTCTACTCTTTATGAAAAGAATTCTCGGACGTGTGTCTGTTCACGATATCATTCACCCCAACAACAGGTGCTCTCATCGTTGCTGCTGGTGACGAAATCACAGAAGATAAAGCTCAAATCATTGAAGCATCTCCAATCGAAAGCGTAGAAATACGTTCAGTACTAACTTGCGAAAGCAAGCACGGAGTATGTATGAAGTGTTACGGACGTAACCTTGCTACAAAGCCGAATGGTACAACAGGGAGAAGCAGTTGGTGTTATTGCAGCGCAAGCTATTGGTGAGCCAGGTACACAGTTGACACTTCGTACCTTCCACGCCGGTGGTGTTGCTGGTAACGCAGCCGCTAATGCTTCAATCGTTGCGAAGAACGATTCACGCCTCGAGTTCGACGAATTACGTACCGTTCCTTATGTAGAAACAGATGGAGACAAAAAGTAAACTGCCAAATGGTAGTGAGCCGTCTTGCTGAAGTACGTTTCGTTGACGTCAATACAAATATCGTTCTTTCTACAATGAACGTGCCTTATGGTTCTTCACTCTACTTTAAACATGGTGATAAAGTGAACAAGGGCGACCTTGTTGCTAAGTGGGACCCATTCAACGCCGTAATTGTTTCAGAATACGCAGGTAAGGTTCGCTTCAACGATGTTGTAGAAGGTAAGACCTATCACGCTGAAACCGACGAAACAACAGGTTTGACAGAAGATTATTACCGATTCGAAAAGATAAGACAATGATCCCAACCTGTGATATCCTTGACGCTAAGGGAAATGTAATAGGACCTATAACTTCCCAGTAGGTGGACACGTTGTTATCGAAGATGGCGCAATGATTAAGACAGGTCAACGTCTTGTGAAGATCCCACGTGCTCTTGGTGGAGCTGGTGACATCACTGGTGGTCTTCCACGTATAACCGAGTTGTTCGAAGCTCTAACCCATCTAACCCGCAGTTGTATCTGAAATCGACGGAGAGGTAACCATGGGTAAGGTAAAACGTGGTAATCGTGAAATCATTGTAACATCTAAAACAGGCGAACAACGCAAGTACTTGGTAAGCTTGTCTAAGCAAATCTTGGTTCAAGAACACGATGCTGTGCGTGCAGGAACACCACTTTCAGACGGTGTTATCACTCCTGGTGACATCCTTGCTATTAAGGGTCCTACTGCCGTTCAAGAGTATATCGTAAATGAAGTACAAGACGTTTACCGCCTACAAGGTGTGAAGATTAACGATAAGCACTTCGAAATCATCGTTCGTCAGATGATGCGTAAGGTTCAAATCAACGATCCAGGTGACACTACATTCCTTGAACAAGAGATGGTAGATAAACTTGATTTCGCTGCAGAAAAACGATCGTATCTGGGGTAAGAAGGTTGTTGTTGACGCTGGAGACTCTGAAACTCTACGTCCAGGACAAATCATCTCTGTTCGTCGTTTACGTGATGAGAACTCTAATCTCAAACGTCGTGACCTTCGTTTGGTTCAAGTTCGTGATGCAGTTGCTGCAACATCAACTCAGATCCTACAAGGTATCACCCGTGCTGCATTGCAAACTAAGAGCTTCATGAGCTCTGCTTCGTTCCAAGAAACAACTAAGGTACTTAACGAAGCTGCAATTCGTGGTAAGGTAGACTACTTAGAAGGCATGAAAGAAAACGTAATTTGCGGTCACTTAATACCTGCAGGTACAGGTCTTCGCAAGTGGGATAAGATCATCGTTGGTTCGAAAGAAGTGTACGATAGAATGCAAGCTAATAAGAAAAACGTTCTCGATTTCGCTGAAAAAGAAGTAGCAGAAAACGAACAATAACGTTCTTCTATCATTCATAAGAAGAGGAAATAGACTTAGGGTTTATTTCCTCTTTTTTATTTCCTGAGGTCTCTTAGCTGGGGCGTCTCGTTTCTTTTACATCTATATCTGTCGTTTTTTCTTCCAATTCTTCCGAAGCACTCAATAAAAGCCTCTGAGGCTCTTTCTCATTTGTTGGTGGGTAAATACCCGTCCGCCATATAAAGAGGTCTTAAAAGCACTGCTTTTGCCCTCTAATAGCATTGAGTTTGCAGTATAATAGCATTGATATTGCAATGCAAAGTCAATCCTTTTTAAATGCAGCATAAGGAAAAATAGGTTTTGAGTGTTTATTAAGAACGAAATAAATTTAGGTCATCTTGCTGAGCTTAACGTTTTGATGAAAACGTAATTGTTTGTTGTCAAATATTTATTGTAACCAATGTTAATGTATGAGAAATTATACAAGATACACTCTGTAGAATGTTATTTTTATTTCTTTTCATGAGGTTGTTGCTCTAAAGGTTGCTTATGTTGTTTTTATTTCGTAACTTTATATTGATATCTAATTTATAATGTAATTAAAACTAAATAGAAACTATGTCAAAAATTAGGAAGTATTTTATTAGGGAGTAGTAGCTGGAACAGCTGCAGGTATAGAGTGTTGTTTTACTTTTAGACAAAAGAAAAAAACTTTATGTAAGAAGAATTCTATAAGCGATAAGGTTGATGATTTGAAAGATCAATTTGGTAGTTTTACTAGAAATTTGCGAGATAAATCAATGGAGTTAAAAAAGGAACTTTTAGAAGAAAAGGTGGATCATCTCTTTTCAGATTCAGATAGTAAACCTGAAGACCTCATTAAGCTGTTAGAAAAGAAATTAGCTTCTTTGAAAGAAAATACTAAGAAATAATTTAGTAAAGCCCTAATTTATAAACCTTAAATTTATATCAACTATAAAAAAATACATTCAGTTGGTATATATAGATCTAAAAAGGAGTTAGCTTCAAAAATAAGAAAGGAGATCACACTTTGGTGAATATTGATTGGAAAAAGGTGTAAGAAAAAAATTAGAATAAATGCTTCTTCATTAAATATTCTGTACACTAAAGAAGGAAAGATATGGACTACTAATGTTAAGAGGTTGTTTTAAAAATATTGTGAAAAAAAGCCCTCGAAAATATAGAATATTTTGGGGCTTTTTCTTATAATTGGAGTAGTTAAAATGAATAGCAGGTGTTAAGATGCCTGCTATTTATTATTTAATCTTTCTTTTTGAATATCAAATTTATCAAGAATAAAAATAACTATTGCTCAATAGCTCCTGTTATAATAGAGCCTATCCAGCCTTCTCCAAGTGAGATGTTAAATACCTTTTCAAGAGGCAAGAACCGACACCACTTCCAAGGATACCAACAATAATATTCCCCAAGAAGGCCTAATCCGCTACCTTTATAAATCTTTCCTCCTAGCCATCCAGCGATAGCTCCAATAATTAGTGTTGCAAAAATACCCATATTTTTGATGTTAGATTATATTACAAATGTAAGAATTATAATCTAAAAAGCAAATAAAAACTATCATTTCCGTTCGTTAGAGGGCTTTATGTTGCACTTCTTGCTGAAGTTTGGTCGAAAAAAATAAAAGCGGACACATCGTGATTTAAAATCCAAATGATATTTTTAGGTTTCGATTTTATATGTAGAAAAAGGTTTACTAAGGGTGAAATATATTCTTTTTTTACTTTTATTTCCTTCTGTTTTGCTATACAAATAACTATTAAAAGAACCTTTAAAATGATACATTTTTAGAGCGATTTCAACATAGATAAAGAAAAATATTTACCTTTACATCAGTAAAAACAAATACACAAAGGAGTTGAAGCGAGTTGATAACAACGATCCCCGTCACGCTCTTCATAGCTCTTTAAAAGAGAATAAAAGTGATGATAAGGGGAGCAATAAACTCGTTTAAAACATATTAAGTAGCAGAGGAAAAGAATGAAAAATTGCGGTTTTGGTGTGTGCTCGCATCGTTTTTGTGTGCTTTAGTCTTGAGTTCTTGTAGTAAAGACGAGGATGAGCCTCAAGTGGTTCCATCGATAGAGAACATAAAGGGGATGTGGGCACTAAACACATATAGGATTGTTTTTGGTCCAAGTGAGAACAATCGTCCTGATTATATACGAACATTTACGGCAGAAAGGAGAACCGTCAGCGTTGGGAATTTACCGAAAAAGGGGCGTATTATCATTGGTATGAAGACTTAGAGCCGTATGATATCGTGAAAAAGAATGGTATTTGGGCTGTACCCAGCAATGGAAATGGCTACTATCGCTTGAATGGTGACACCATAAAGAGTGATTTGTAAGTATTACTTATCGAATGGACAACCTACAAGTAATAATAATAAATACAAGATATTGAAGCTCACCGACACTTCTATGGAGTTGTTTTCGCTGAATAAATACAAAGATTCAGATCACAAATTTTATTATTCTCTGACACGAGTAAAAAGAGTAAATTAATTCCAAAATAAAAGATAGCACCCACTTAATAATAAGTTGATGCTATCTTTTCTTCTAATATGCACTTTTAGCGAGGTCTTATCTCACTCTGTTCAGATGTCTTTATTGCTTATTGGTAATTCTATTCCACCATTCTTTCAAAACGCAACAACCGCCAGTAGACCACAATGCCCACGCAATGAGCACGGGTTGAAAAGAACAAACAGAATGAGTCGTGCAGTGTCTGTATTGAGTCCAAACGAATCGATATGATAGAAATACTGGTTTAAGTTGCCTGGGAATATCAGTACAAAAGAATATCGCAGAAGAGCACCCACTGTGGCTTTCTTTTTAAATAAGAATATCATCGACAAGCCAAAAGTATCTCTACCACGCCAGAAGCAAGTACTACAAAGTCGGTAAAGCCTTCATTAAAAACGCAAACCACATAGGCACTTGTGCCACAAACTCAGTGCGGTTGAAGGTTAAATGACTCACTCCCGCATAGGTCATAAATGCTCCTAAAAAGCAAACGAAGGCATAATTTTATCCATTTCATATTGTTATTGTTGTATATTGGTTTCTCTTTTGTTTTGTAACGAACAAGGGTGTGCGCTTGAATAAGTGGCAGATCATCTTAAAAACGACCTGCAACAATAGCAGTGTTTTCACCTTTTTATCTCATCTCGTTATCCTCACTTCGCATAAAATGCTATCCTATGGTGCAAAGGTAATGAATGAAACTCAGAAACAAGGTGAATTACCAATATAAAATCATTCTCCTATCTTCTCGTTCTTTATACAATTATCGTGAAATAGGGGCTAAAAAAACACCTACAACAAGTATTAAACTTGCCATAGGTGCTCTATCTATTTTTAGAAAGGATTAATTCAATCTTTTCGTTGCAAATCTCTTTATGTTAGTGATTGCTTGAGTTGATCTTCAAAGACCACAGCTGCTCTCATAGTAATAAAGTCTACAGTACTTTCCCATACAATGGTTTGACCTCTATTCACACCAGTTCTCACCTCAGGACGTGCCCCTTTGCGAATTGGGAACTTGAGCCTGAAGCATAACCATAGTTGTCTGTTCCGCCATTACCACGCAAAGTGAGAGATGCATACAGTCAGATGTGTCTGTAGTAGCACTTCCTACGATGTTATCACTTGTTCTATCGAAAGGCTCATTCACGTAGTACATACCTCCTTGTTTTGAGACTTATAAGGCATGAAAGGACCGTTTTCCTGCATCGAATGCGTAGCAACCTTTATAAGGGAAGATACGTGTTGGGTCGCTAGGATAGTCAGAATCGAGAGGCGCCCAGAACTTTTCATTAGCAATATCTTCAAGGTCTAACACGAAATGTTCACCCAAATAGCGTTGTCTAAGCTTAAGAGCTGATTGGTCGTTTTGGCTGAAATTAATATCTTCCCAACGTATGGTGTAACGATATTTATTATCGGTTGCGATAGGATAGTCGCTCAGTTTAACGTTGCTACCATAGTTTACAGGAGCAAAAGAAGCAGCTGTATAAGGCACAGTGTTATAGTCTAAGTAGGTAGCTCCAAGAGATTTGTCAGTCAATCTGTTTGCAACACCCTCCATACCCATCATATAAGTGATGCTGTTAAAGCCTCTATAGTTGTCTTCAAACGCTGCACCAGCATAAGAATGAACGTATGTTTTCTTCTCTTTTAGATTACATGGAGTAAGCACTCTGTGTAGGGTGCCTTTTGATAAGTATCGTATCTGAAAGGAGCAAGACCGATAAAGCTGAAAGTGTTGTTGAAGATAGTAGCCCATTTAGCCTTATCTGCAGCGTAATAGCCTGCTGGGATATTGCTTAAGTTACGCTCATATTCCTCCACATCGTATGCAATTGTCTTAGAAATATCGTCGTCTGCGCTCGAATAGCTATCGTCGGTGCCAAAAGTTATCACGCTTAGCTACATAGTGAAGAGTGCATATTCGAAAGTAGCTACACCCTTAAATGAGTAACTTTTACCGTTAGTGAAGAATGCACGTGTACCATATACAGGCAACTATGTCGATACTTGGGTCGCTAGGATTGATGGGAGCAGCGTGTAAAAGCACTTGAGCCTTTTTCAATATAGTTAGTCTTTTTGAACACCACCAGGTGCAGTAAACTCAATCTTTTGTACATCAGGAACCATCCAAATATAAGTATAAGCAGGGTCAGAAGCACCGTTTTGTACTTGCACTTCGTCGAAAGAATAGTCTGCATAATACAAGTTACAGTTCTTTGGTTTGCCTGCAGTTTGAATGATTTTAAAGGTAGATGCGTAGCTTTTATCAGTGCTTTCGATATTGCTTGGGTATCTTTTAGAGTTGAATTAACGATGTTATCCAAATCTAATTTACCTTCAGTTTTATTAGAAGTGATCACTCTAATACCCTTATATTTAATGCCGAAACCTGTCTTATTGCTCACAGTTAGGCGAGAGAAAGTGCCTAATGGAGATAGAGAAACAGGGTTTTCGCTGCGCAATTTGTTAGATGTTGGGTGTGCAGTAAGTCTTCTCCATGTGAAAACATGGGGATATCAGCATCGAAGTTAGCCCCTGGAACAGCACGAGCAGCAACTCGTTTGAATTGAATTCCAGTGACATTAGTTGAAGGAGTGCCTGAAACTACACCGCCAATAACACCGCAAACATACCATGTACCCTTGCTTATATCAGTGCCAGTGGCCATATTAAAGGTTGTTTTAGGAAGCAATTCAAGAACGCCTTCCGATGTAACTGTCAAGGAATAACCACCTTTGTTACAGGTTGAGAAGCGTCTGTGCTCTTAAAAATACATGTTACGTTGATCGTGCTACCCACGTTTTTTAAGGCTTTTGAGGGTACAGGAATACCAGTTGTTTCGTCGCTCTTAAAAGCCATCATCTGTACATTTACAGGTTTATCTACATTACCTGTAAGCTCTAACGACTATAGGGACAGTTAGAGCAGTTCCTTGATTCTTGTTCATCAATAATATTGTTTTCACTATTACAAGCTACGAAAAATACGAGCATCATAATAGCTAATAATGATGTGAGTTTTTTCATAATAAAAATATGTTTGTCTTGATTTTTGAAGGTGAGTATTTTCAGGTTCTCAGCCTAAAACACATAACTATTCTGTTTTAATCTTTTTTGTTTGTGATGTTAATCTTCAAATGGATTGGTTTCAGATGAGCTTGCCCTCTTCAGGTTCACCGCCATCTATAAATGGATTAACTTTTGCCCTTTATGGATGCATAATGCAATAAAGGTTCTTCATAACATGATACAATCCAACTCGCTGGTTGGGTGTAATCAGCACATTCTTTCTTTTCATTTGTTCTTCTATTAATTTTTTATTCTCCTACGTCTATTATTATAGTCCCCAATTAAATACACTTATCAGGGACAAAATAAACCTCTTGTTTGTTCTGTCGACGTATTTTGTAATATAATTTGTTTCTTCTACCTATTACTTTTTGCGTGACAAAATTAATACTTTTATTTTTAGTCTATGCAAATAAAGTAGTATAAAAATGTGTAATTATTACTTGTTGGTTATTTTTAGATGAAATTAAATTAAAAATATTTCTTCATTCAAAATGGTTAGAATAGCAGTGTCTTTTGCTGCATAAATATGCAGCAAATATAAAAATAGAGTGCGAAACAGAACAATTTTTTCGCCATATATAAAAGTGAATGGAGTATTTCTTGTGTCGCTTTTATTCTAGAAGATAGGAAGACTGAAAAATAGAAAAAGAGCGATACTATTGTGATGTGATTGTATCGCTCTTTGAATGATATAGTATCAATATGTCTTTTTAATTGCATTGCTTTTTAGCATGTAAAAGCATTGAGATTAAAGGGTAATTACATTGCTATTGCAGTGTAATAGTAATGCTTTTGAATGTTTCTTTATATCGTCTTCCTAACAGAGTGGGTTGAGACTTGTTGGCAACTCGTCAGCGATGTTGTCAGCGAGAAAAGTTATTATAAATAAAAAACAGATAAGAAAGATATTTATTTGATGGGTATTTGGGAGAGATATAGGGATAGAACGAAAAAAGAAAAGACTGAAATCTTGGTATTGACTTCCAGTCTTTATGAGTTGAATTGGTATTCAATTTGGCTTTGTTATCGAACGAACTTAATATTGCCATTCGCTGTTTGAAGAATGTAAACACCCTTTGTAGCGATACGTTTGCAGGTGCAATGCCTTCCAAACCTTTGTGCCATTGACATTGAAGATGCTTACTCTATTTGGATTCTCTGTGCTCAATTGAACGCCATCGGCTGTAATACTGATGTTTACGCCTTCTTTTTGTAGAAACACTTTCAACGCCATTGGTTGTGCCTTTGGTAATATATAGATTGTAACTTTGCAAATAGTTCTTTCCTTTGTTGCCAATTTCAGGGTATCAGGATTTGTTATTCGCACTGCAACGTAAAAGTTTTTCGGTGTTTAAAGAGTGGGATCAATAGTAAACTTGCCGTTTTCTTCTTTCACATATTGAGCAGGAACAACCGATAATTTATCTTCTTTTTAGCTTTTCCATAGCCAAGTGAAAGACGATTTCTGCTCACTTGTAGATATTCCTTTTGTTTTTAGCAAGTGACTAAGGTCTATTGTGTTATTGTTTATTTTGCTTTTTGTCTACATAATAGTAGCTTTGAGCATATTGAAATTGCTCAAGTGAGGGCTTCATCTATCACTCTATTGGGTATCTGATCGAATCCTAAATTGTTGCCATTTTAGATTTAAACGAGTGATTTTTACTAAATTTTTAGCTCCAATAACCTTTCGTAAACCTATCTTATTAGGATTGTAAATGCATAGAGTTTCAAGGTTTGTTTGCTTTGAAAGGTCTACTTCTGTTAGAACAGCGTCGGTAATTAGAATCGATTTTAAGCCTTCAGCGTCGCTCAAGTTGATTTCTTTTAGCGACTTCTTGCTAAACCCAGCTCGCACTCACCTGAATACTTTCAAGTGTTTTGCCTGCTGGTAGCTTCACAGACTCAAGGTTTGAGCCTACAAACACAGCATTAACCAAAGCAGGACATTGCGAAATATCTAATGAAGGATAGGCATCAAGGTTGGTGATAGCAAAGCCTAATTCTTTAATTTTGTCAGAAACAACCTCTTTAATGCCATTAATTGCCTTGCTAGCTGTTACACGGAAAAGTAAGGATGTTGGTTGCATCTAAAGTTATTTCACGTGCACTTGCCCTTGGATGAGTAAAGGTATAGTGCACTTTTTATAAAATCTTCTGTAGCAGCTTTGTTAAATGTTTGTATACCTTCTCCAATGCCAAAGTTTACCGAATAACTTGTTGCTCCATCGAGTTTCACTGCAAATTGCACTTCAGTTGCGCTGGGAGCGATAGAAAGAACGATTTTGTTCGTAGACGATTGTGCACTCATGTTTAAGCATAATACGCAGAGTACTAAAAAGAGTAAAAAGTTTTTCATGTGCGATAATAATTTAAAAAGTGTTATTGATTTTGAGGATTAATAATTAAATACCAATATAATAGTAGTGTGATATATATGAAAGTGGGGTGTAAATATAGCTTTTGAAAGCCGTTTTATCGCTGTTTTGAATAGCGTATATAGTGTTGATAGGTTTTAATTCTTTTTATTTTTATAGGTAAGTATTTTTGTTATTTATTAGAAAAGAGCAGTGCTATATAAGGTTATAGCAAAACTCTTTTCTTTGAATTCAATGTTTTCTTTGTTTCAATTGCATTGCTTTTAGCATGTAAAAGCATTGAGATTAAAGGGTAATTACGTTGCTATTGCAGAGTAATAGCAATGCTTTTATGGGGTAAGTCCGTAGCCCTTTAAAATAAAGGGCAGACCTTGAAAAAAACAATTAGTGTTTGTTCTTCGCCATTTGGATAGTCATCTTGCCGATAAAGATACCGCTTTTACCGTTCTGATCGTTATAAACAGTGTTGTTATCGAGGTCTTTATGGGTTCTAAGTGTCTCGAAGAAAGTGTGTGAATGACCACCCAATACCAAGTCTACATAACGAGTTTGAGGGATAAGTATTTGGTCGTTCATCGTCTTTTCGGTCCAACCTAAATGCGAGATACATATAATAAGGTCGCATTTCTCTTTGTTTTTAAGAGTCGAAACCACCTCATTGGTAGCTGTGATAGGGTTGATATAACGCACAGTTTCATAGTTCTTAGCGTCACCAAACCATCTAATTGAGGCGCAAGACCAAACACTCCGATCTTAATTCCCTGCGTTTCAACACCACATAGAGGCTTAACAATCTTTGCAAGAGGCGTTCCTGTGAAGTCGTAATTAGCGCAAACGATGGGGAAGTTCGCCTTTCTAAAGAGGCGTTCCATATTCTTTAAGCCGAAATCGAGACTCGTGATTACCTATCGTTACGGCATCATAATGCATCTTATTCATTAGTCCTATTTCACATCTCCTTTGAAAAAGAGTGTAGTAAGGCGATCCTTGTGAAAAAGTCACCGCTATCGAATAGCAATAGATCAGGGTTCTTTTGCGTTCCTCTTTCAACATGGCTATGCGACGAAGGAAGCCTCCTCGTCCTGCTTTTAGCGTGTCGGCAAGTTGTGGGTTCAATGGATATATACAGCTATGAGTGTCGTTTGTGTGCAAAATAACCAATTCTTTTGTTCCCTTTTCTGTTGACTTCGCTGGGCTATTGGTTTGTGCTTCTTTTTTGTTGCAACGAATGTAGCTACTAAACTGAGTGCTATGATGAGTTTTTCATTGTCTTTCTTGAAATAAATGAATGAATATTTAGGGCAAAATAGTGATTCGTCCTTCCACCTTTTCACCCACTTTTTGACCTTGTTTGGCTGCCTCTCTAAAGTAATCCATAATGATGAATCGCACATTACTATGATAGTCTTGAGGGCGAAAGCACATTTGTTTTTGCTCTTAAATGCCTCTAACTTGTCGTTACCTTGAGCCAAATAGTCGAGCGTTGCGATGCGATATTGCTTGTTAGGGGTCGATAGGTTGGTTGTTGATAAGAGCCTTTTTTCAATTCGCCTTGCTTTGTTATCTCAAGGTGAACTGAGCCACTACGCCCTCACCACCAGTGGAAGCGATTTGCTTAAACAGCTCCATCACCTTCTCACCGCTAAGGGTTGAAGCAAAGTCTTATTCTCAAAAAGGAGCAACATCCACTACATCACCCACCGTAATGTCGCCTTTTGCGAATGCAGCTCTAATACCTCCGATGTTATAAACAGCGAAATCCACTTGCTGTTGATAGGGTTTTGCGCCCCAAACAAGAATGTCTGAGAGCAAATTAGATAGCGGACTCTCTGGTCGATAGCTTGCTAATGGCACCGAAGTAGTGCCCACTATGGGTGCCATAATGCTGTCTACACGATGTTTAAAGGGTTCCATAAACTTGTTTGCGTCGGCATCTGGACTTGCATCATATCTGTTATCGATGAGTATTCGATCACGAGTTATATTAGAAAGGTGATATCCTGAGCTACAAGAAGCACACAATATCGCCGATAAAAAGCAAAGACTTATAATGTGTTTTGTGTTCATATAATGATGAATTATATTTACAAAAATAGATGTTTTTATGTAATTTTAATGCAATCTTTATGTTAAAAAGTGTAGATTTGTATGTTTTTTAGGTTGTTTCTTTACAATAATCAAGATAAAGAAGCATGTAAGAAACGATCTAAAAAAATAAAAAAGCAGAAAACCAAAATAGGTCTTCTGCTTTATAAATGATCGTTTGTTATATCGTTTCTTCATTCATTTTATATCTCAAAAGTAGAGCATATAAAAATCCATTTGAACGAATAGTTATCATGTTGTTGGTAGCTTTGTTGAGCGTACCCTTGCCACCATTCAGAGGTAGGATAGAGGCTCCATTGTAGTCCTTCGGATTGCAATTGGGTGCAAGAGAAGTTGAAGATGCTCACCGCCTTGCCTGCTTTCGTTTCAAAAGAACAGGTGTTTTGGGCAGGAATAAAGTAGCCATAGTCGCTTAAACACACAGGTTCGAGGTCGAATTCTTTAAAATAACGCATCATTAAAGAAATGTTTCCCAACGTGTGATCCTCTCTTTTTCCAGTGGCTCCGACATACAAAATGCGTTTAAATCCTAAACTTTTGCAGTGCAAAGTGGCTTTGGTTAAATCGTTGTTGTCTTGCTCTTCTACAACATGTAGAATGTCTTTATACTGCTCTTTTAATGCTTGTGGCAACGAATCGCCATCACCTATAATGGCATGAGGCTTCAATCCGTGTTCAATAAGGGTTGCTCCTGCACCATCACAACAGCATATATAGGGACTATTCTTTAAGAAATGCCATGCCAATTGTGATGTGGGGAACGAGCCATTAGCCACAATTACAGCATCGAAAAGCGTACTTTCGTTTAGTTTCTTTATCATTCTTGTAGGGTGATATTTTGTTGATTGAGCATCATTCGCTTCCATTTTAAACCAGCCTAAGATGGCAATAACGACATAAAGTCCATATAAACCAGCTTTGAAAGGTATGCCTTTATAGATATAAAGTATGGTGCAAATGATGTCTACAACAATCCAAAATAACCATTGCTCGATGTATTTTCGAGCCAAAGCCCATAGCCCTATAAAGCTAACAGCATTGGTGAAAGCATCTAACATAGGCACATTACTGTCGGTAAAGGTAACTAAAATATAGTATGTAGCAGCCCATGCAGCAAACATTATGAGTGTAACGGGAAGATAAAGGCGTTGAGGCATGTGTGTAATGGCACTCGCACCATGTTGCGAATGTCGTGCCTTGTTGCCCCATTTTCCACATCATGTAGCCATAAATACCAGCGAAAGTGTAGTACACAGCCATTCCTGCATCGCCATAAAGTCCATGCGAATAATATAGATAAACGTCCATAGCAGGCATGATTATACCCACAAACCAGAGCGCAATACTTGCTCTATACTCTAAATAAATATAGACTAAACCGAGTATTGTGGTGAAAATATCTAACCAATGTTGGACTATATAGCTTGTAATCATATTTTATCTTAGAAGTTTAAAGATAGGTGTGCCATGAAATTAAAAGGGCGCAGAAGGAGCAAATCCTGCTGCATCTGTATCATAAGGTCCCCATGTATTTATCGCAGTTAGTTTGTTGTTCACCTTTGTGTATTTTGGTCCTGCCCAACCATTGTTGTCATATTTTGCGCTAAAGAGGTTGTAGAAGCTCACTCCAAAGGTTGCATCTTTCACGCCTAAACGCTTTAATGAGAAGTTATAAGAAAGGTCTAAGTCGGTAACACAATAGCTCTTCAACATCATTGTAGAAAAGAACTGGGTTGTTATCCTTATCCTTTGATACCATATTTCTTATACCAGTGTTGGTTAAGTATTGCTCACCTACATAGCGATTGATTAACATTGCCTTGAAACCTTTATAGTTAAAGGTGAGTATGTTGTTAAACATTGCGCTTGGAGAGAATGACAATGGTGATTCACCTTCAATGACTTGAGTTGCGCCTTTGTCGTCGGTTACGCTCACATTGCTCACTCTATTCTTAGAGAAAGTAGCGTTTGCGCTCCATTCAAACCATGTTGTTGGCTTATAGTTCATTTCCAATTCAACACCCATACGATAGCTCTTTTTCAACGTTTTCGTGTAATAGCTTCACTCAAATTGTCAACCTCTCAGTTAAAAACAGATTGGTCTTTTGTAGTTCATGTGGTAGAAGTTTACACCCAGCATTGAAGTTCTTTAATCTTAATTGATAGCCCACTTCAAGGTCGTTTAAGCGTTCTGCTGTTGGTAAAGCAGTTGTGCATTGAGGTTGTTCTCATAGTTGTTGCGCACTGGTTCACGATGAGATATAGCATAACTTGCATAGAATCGGTGGTTAGGATTAATCTGATAGTTCACTCCGAACTTAGGGATTAAAGAAGCTAAAAGTTATTCTTTAGGGTCGTAAACAAGTGCTCCAGTGCTTGCATTAATCACGTCAGAAGGACCGTTCATCTTTATTCCTACATGGCGATATTGTAGATCTACGAATCCATTTAAGCCCTCAACGAAAAGTGTAATTCACTTTAGAATAAACATTAAAGTCGGTCTTCTTGGTGTTATTGTCATAATAACGATGATAGGGGAAGTATGCATCTACAGGCTTAGCAACCCATGTTACGAAGCCATAATGGTCGCCATCGTATTTGTTCCAGCCTCCTCCTATGGTAGCTTCAACATTCTTTTTGTTGTTAAAGTGAAGCGAAGCAATAGTTCCGAAGAAGTCATTTTGAGAGCCATTTTTGACGTACTAACGAGCTTTTTAGCTTTGGTTTTGTTAGCATCTAATCCGTAATCTAATAGCTTTTTATCCTTTTTATATTGCTCATAGTAGCCCTTTCCGTTGGTATAATGCAAGGCAACGTTCAACGTCAATCTTTGTTTAAATATTGATTCCAAAAACAATTGGTAGTGTGTTGGTGATAATTGTCGGTTTGATCACGATAAAATTGAGGCGTTTCGTTTGCATCTTTCTCCATTTTACCACTGGGATTATAGGTTCTTCCGTATAGACTTTGAGCGTATTTAGAAGCAAGGTCCCATGCATGATAAGTGCGTTCAGTTCCGTTAAAGGTAACAAATTTAACGATAGTGTTATCTGCAAAGTATCCAGCTTGAACAAAATAAGAATTCAATTTGGCAGAAGCACGGTCTTTTATAACCATCAGAACCGAGATTAGAAAGGCGTCCTTGAATGCCCCAATGACCTCAAGTAGGCCTGTTCCGAAAGCGTAAAGTCTCTTTATGAGAAGCATAAGAGCCAGCCGAAAGATCCACCGATAAGAAAGGATTCATACCTATTTGTTCGGTTTCCATATTGACAGTAGCACCAAAAGCACTGCTACCATTGGTAGAAGTACCCACACCTCGTTGTATTTGCATTGACGAAATGCTCGATGCAAAGTCACCCATATTCACCCAAAATACTTGAGAACTCTCTGCATCATTCACTGGAATGCCATTCGAAGTGATGTTAATTCTACTTGGATCAGTACCTCTTACACGCAAAGAGTGTAGCCAATGCCGTTTTCAGCATCACTTGTAGTGATGACAGAAGGGGTTAATGAGAGCAAGAAAAGGAATGTCTTGTCCGTGGTTAATGGCTTTAAGTTGTTGCTTGTTGATGTTTTGAAATGCCATAGGAGTGGTTCTATTGGCACGTGTAGACGTCACTTGTACGCTTTGAGCTCGTAGGTTTTAAGTGTGTCTAATTTGGTTTCTTCAGGGCGTTGCCGCATAAAGTGCAGGGCAACATGCTAACAAAAATGCTAGACTTTGTGGTTTTTCATTTCCTTTTGAATGTGTAAAAATAAACAAAAGGGGCGTTTCTTGGTATCCTTTTTCCCTCCGCTGGCATTATCCAGATCAGGTTTTTGGGTATGATCTCAGCTCGAAATATCGGGCACCCTTAACCTACAGTCTGCAAGTCGGCGGCAAAATTAATAAAAATGTAATAAATCCAACAGAAAAAGATAAGAAAAAAACGTTTTTGAACTCTTTTTTCATCATTCACTAAAACGAATCTAAATAATAAAGAATGGCTATTTAAATAGAAGAGAGAAAAGCAAGTTTTAGGCGAAAAAAACATTGTAAGAGACGAGGCTCAATAGTCTATTTGTAAACGAAAGAAAAAGGAGAATGGAAGCGAGGTGATGTGCTGTTGCGCTGTGAACGCAATGCGTTGTGAAAGAAGAGGTTGCGCACTTGCAAGGTAAAAGCTATGTTATTGCCTTGTAAACTCAAAAGCTTTTAGCTACCAATGTCAATGCTTTTTACGCACTAAAAGCACTGCTTTTTGAAATGAAACTCGATGCGTAAAGCCAGTGAGAAGAGTGGGGACAATAAAAGACTGCACCATTATAGCGCAGTCTCTTTCTTTTATTATGGAATGAAATTATTCTTCAACATCTAATTTCAAGTATAAACTTCTCGATAACCTTTGCAACTCCGTCCTCATCGTTCGATGATGTAACGAAATTTGCACGGCTTTTAACCTCTCCGGGGGCGTTATCCATTGCTATTCCGAGCCCCTGCATACTCAATCATTGATAAGTCATTGAATCCGTCACCCACCGCAATTACATCGTCTTTATCGATGTTTACCATGGCAAGAAGACGCTCAAGCGACTTCGCTTTGTCTACTCCTGGGGGCACACATTCAAGGAAAAAGCCTGCAGAACGATACACTTCCACTTGTCCGAACAAATCTTTTGACAATTGAAGTTCTAACTCATGCAATGGAGTTGGGTCGCCAACGATAAGACATTTGTTGATAGGATATTGCAAATCTTCAACAAAATTGTCGCATTGTGTAACAGGTAACTTATTGATAAAGGCTTCATGTTCAACGTAGTTGTTATCCTTTGCGTTGTAACAATACCATAATCTTGATAGGTGAGGATAGCTAATCCTGCCTTATCTGCCGCATTATACAAAGCTTCTACTTCGGGTTTACCTATCGTTTGCTCAAAAACTGTTTCACGAGAGGTGTAATCTATTATCTTACCTCCATTGAAAGCGAGAATAAATCCACCGTGATTTGTAAGCATAAGTTCATTTGCAATGGGGGTAATTCCATAGGTAGGACGTCCTGAAGCCAAAACAACTCTAACGCCTTTTTGCTTGCGCTTGCATCAAAGCTTCTTTGGTTCTTGGGGTAATCTCCTTATAATTATTGGTAAGAGTGCCATCTAAATCGAGCACTAGCATTTTTGTATTTCATGACAATATTGGCTTTAATTAATAAATAAATTTGTAAGCTCTAAAGCGCTTTTTTTCGTATAGTCTACAATGATAAAGTATTCTTTAAATTCTATCTCCGATTGAAATTGCGCTACAATTATAATGTATAGTTTTTTTCTAAATCTCCTCTTTTTGTCGGGCTGCAAATGTACACTTTTTATCCAATTTACACAAATAAAATTCGTTTTTGTTTTTTTATTCTTTTTACTAAAGAATACCTATTTATAAAAATGAGAAGATTAATAATTTAATCGTAATATATATAAATAGGTGGTTATAAATGAAAATAGTTGTTATTAAATAATGGTGTTTTAGTGGAGTTGTTTACCCTTTGCATTGATAAAGATTTCTTGCTGTTTGCAAATATATTTGAATAAAATTGCAAAGATTTTTTTGTTTGCTATTGCAACTAATTAGACCCTGCTGTGCGTCTATAAAAAGTAAAGAGCCTGCAACGTGATTGCATATTGAAAAGGAACGAATGAAAGTGCTTTCACATGGCAAGAGGTCGATCAAAACGAATACAATAATTATCTTTTAGAAATAAGAAACATGGAAAAAGACGTTAATTTACTGCTCGCTACTTATGGAAAATACTTCCCAGAAGAGAGCATGTATCAAGTAAGACAAATCTTTGAGAATATGGATTCCAACCAAGTATCTACCTTGTCGATGCTTCAATTCAAAGATCCTTTGATGGCATTAATCATCTCTTTGCTTGGAGGAGGATTGGGAATTGATCGTTTCTACATTGGTGATACCACTTTTAGAGTATTGAAATTGATTACATGTGGAGGCTTTTTCGATATGGGCAATCATTGATCTTTTCTTGATTATGGGTGCTACTCGTCAAAAGAACTTAGAGAAATTGTTAGTCGCTCTCTAAGCTATAAGCAATCAAAAAGAAATGAAAGAGGCGAACACCAACTGCGCTTTTAGACTATTAAAGTCAAGGCAAGTGGGTTCGCTTTCTTTTGTAGTTTAGATTGTAGATGAATAGCGATAAACGAGATCTTCGCATTATATCCTTCTTCTTCTGCGTTGGTGTTGCATGGCTGTTGATCCACCTTTTATGGAATGTGCATATCGAAATATGTCCCATTAAGAGGTTGATAGGTGTGCCATGTCCATCTTGTGCACCACAAGAGCATTTAAAAGCCTTTTTCGCTTTCGATGTGGTTGAGGCGTTGAGTATAACATCAACATTCTTATATTATTGCCTTCGATTGTCACTTACGTTGCATTGAGGGTTTACGACCTTATTTTTCACACTCAAAAGTTAGAGCAAGTATATCACAAAGTAAAAAGAAATGCTGAATAAAAAAAGCTGGTCTTTTGCGCTTTATTCTCTTCGAAATACTTGCTTGGATCTTGCATATTAGCTTAGGATAGATAGGGTATCTCTATCTAAAAGTGCTTTTCAAATCATTATTTTTTTGTTTTAGTATCGATACAGAGCAGGTTCAAAACAAATTGAGTCGCAATAATATGGGGGTGTCGTTCAGGGTTATTTACTAATGAAAGGTGACTAAAGTAAAGGTGAAATAGACCATAAAAATGTAATAACATTTAAAAATTTGTTCAATTTATTAATCAATTCTTGTTATGGCGCTATAAATGTTTTATATTTGCTCAATCAATATATTACAAAACAGCAAAAAGGATATCAATCAAAGAATAATCAATAATTAATTAAAGTAGAACAGAAATGAAAAAGTATTTAGCAGAGATGATAGGGTACAATGGTACTTGTACTTATGGGCTGCGGAACAGCAGTGTCTTTAGGATGTAATCCCGTTGGAGCAGATTTGTCAACAGTAGTTGGAACAGCTATAGCTTTCGGTCTTTCAGTTATCGCAATGGCATATACTATTGGCGGAATATCAGGCTGTCACATCAATCCAGCAATCACATTAGGAGTTTTCTTAAGCAAAAAGAATGAGCGGAAAAGATGCTCTTATGTACATTGTTTTTCCAAGTAATTGGTGGTTTTGTTGGGTGCAGCTATCTTATATGCACTCGTTACTAGCGCAGGAACAGACTTTGCATTAGCGGGCGCAGGCTTAGGTTCTAACGACCTACAAAGCGGAGTTAGCGTTGCAGGTGGTTTGATTGCAGAGATCGTATTCACATGTGTTTTCGTGTTAGTAGTACTTGGAGCTACTGCAAGTGATAATGAGTCTACAGGCAAATTCGCTGGTCTTGCAATTGGTTTGTCACTTATTTTAGTGCACTTAGTATGTATTCGCTACACAGGAACATCAGTGAACCCAGCTCGTTCGTTTGGTCCTGCATTGTTTGCACAGCTTGCTGGCGGTCCAGCAACAGCATTAAGCAACCTCTGGATCTTCATTGTTGGTCCATTTGCAGGTGCTGTTTTAGCAAGTTGTATATGGAAAGTAATTGGTAACAACAAATAAATTAAGATGAGTTTTTCGAGTCTCCACAAACAATTCTCGAAAAACTCATTTCTTTTTGTTAAAAGACTTGTAAAAAGAAGGGCCTTTCTTATATTTTATTCCATTCCCATTATCTTTGTAAACCAAACAGAGAATGTGCCAAAAAGAATAGTATTGGATTTATAAATGGCACAAACAATGGGATAAAAACCATGCAGAAGAAAAAAATAGTTTCAACTTCTTTGTTAACTCAATAAATCACTGCATGCATTACAAAGAAACGATAAGTATTGTAACGGCATACATACATTATATCTTGAACGCCGATGAGTGGCACAAGTTAACACTATTCACAAACTTAAAATAAAAGAAATTATTATGGGAAACGAGATTCGATGAATTAAAAGACAAGATGAAAGAAGTTAAGAATAACTTAGAAAACACAGGTGAAGAAACCAAAGGTGCAGTACTTTATTTCTACTATATTGCTTCATTCTTAGTTCCTTTGTTTGGATTGGTAATGTTCTTTTAAAGAAAACAAAAGAACCTAACTTGTCAAAGAACTGTCTTTACGTTGCAATTGCAGGTTTTGTGTTTGGTATCATCCTTCGATTAATATTGAGCTAATCCATAGATTACAACGAAATAGGCTCTCTCCCTTGTCGCTAAGGCAATGCGAGAGAGTTTTTATATTCTAATATTTGTCTAAAAACGAGAAATAATAAGCTCCCATTTTACTATCATTGAAAAAGTATAGATACATATATTAAATATAAAGAAATAGTTTTGTAATTTTAGTAGCATTAAAAGCAATGGCGGTATTGATGTCGTCTTAAAAGTTATAGATATGAATCGAATTTTTGAAGATATTGTTCTCAAGTCTGCTCAATAGTCAGCAGCAATATATAAAAAGACCAACGTTTATCCTGTCAAGCATAGTTCTAAGTATAACCTTATGTTGGGTTGTAAATGGAGCTATCTATGCCCAAATGCCCGTAAATGGAGGAGGTAAACAGATTGGATTAGCCCAAAATAACACAGAAAAAAAGGCTTAAAAAAATTGGAATGAGATACATGCTAAATATGCTAATAAAACATACCAATTGAAAGATACTTGGGAGCTTGTCGACTATTTTAATTTTAGTAATTTAGAAGATGAACGCACCAGAAAAAGACATATACGACATGAAGAATTCGTCTTGAAGGCGATACTCTTCTATTTCAGAATGATAGGAAAAATAAAGGTAAAACGTGTACTTCAAGATACAAGAGTCTATCAAAAAAATAAAAGAGTTATACGGCTATTTAGTGCGTTTTTAGTAATCAAGGTATCAATATCAGCATACAAATACCTGTTTTACGACTTATTCCAGTTACAAAGGGTATCTATAGCCGTGACTTAGAGTACATATATATAGGTAATTATTTGGTTTTATATCATAAAGGAGTGGTTTTGATGTTCAAGTATATCAAGCGAAATGGACAAAAGGATTGCCTGACGCTAAAAGCCACAATTATGTACACCCAAGCTGATGCTTATAAAGACTTTAAGGGCAAAAAGTCGTAGTGCTCGTGCTCTTAAGTATGGAATACAACCATACAATGGCTATTTAAAGCTGATGGATGGACAGCGTTGTGATACCGTACAAACAGGTGATGGATTTGATTATCTCAGGCTACCTAACTACAAAAAGTATCCTATTTACCTTTGTTTGAACTATAATGAAGATGATATTTTTCCTTATTTTATACCTATAAACACGGGGGAATTGATGTCAATAATTCAGTGTCATCGACAGCCATAGGCTCATATAATGACTACTTAGGGGACTTCGCTATATTTACAGATGGAACCATTTATAGAAAAGAAACCACTAAAAAGGAAACACGAATTTATGTCTATCGTATTAATGATGATGGCGATTTTTATGAATTAAAATGAGATAATATGGCCGAAAAGATAAGTGTTTCACATCTTTACTCGAGCAAAAATAGGTGCTACAACAATAGATTATAGAGATGAAATAAATACAAATGCGGCACAGTAGAGAACTACTGATGCCGTATTTTTGTTATGTAGCGTAAAGGAAATATGGGTGTAAAACAAAAGCAGTGTTATTGTGATGTGAAAGTATAGCTATTGCATCGCAAAAAGTGATGCTTTTAGAATGTAAAAGAAAATGCTATTACGTCAGATTTACATAACGGGTGGATGAGAATGAAAAAAATATAGTCTAAGTTTGTAGTTTTATTAAAATGTTATTATATTTGCAAATATCATTTAAACTAACGCTAAATAAACAAAAACTATGATGAAAAGAATACTTATAGCCCTTTTTATTCGTTTTTCTCTTGTATAGGTGCTATGGCACAAAACGCCAACGAACATTTTTAAATTTATAGGTATTCCCATTAACGGAACCTTAGAAAGTTTTACCCAAAAGCTTGTAGCTAAAGGACTAAAAAGTATACAAGCAGCAGAAGGTGTAGGATTATTAAACTGGGAACCTTTGGGGAAAATGAATTGTAATATATTTGTTGCTACGGTTCCTAGTCGTAATATTGTATCGAAAAGTGGTTGTCTGTTTGCCTTCAAAGAGAAACATGGGCTTGGTTAGAAAAGCGATTATAATGAGTTTAAACAGATGCTGACTTCAAAATATGGAGAGCCATTTCAACATTCGGAAACCTTTAAAGATGGTGCTTCCCCAACTTCTGATTATTCAAAAATGTCTTTGTTGAAAGATGGTAAATGTTTATATTTTTTTCAAGATGGAAGTTTAATGAAGGAGTAATACAGCTTGATATATTAGGTGCTGAATTCCCTTTAAATCGTGTTGTTAGAATTGGCTATATTGATGCAATAAACAGCAAAACTTGAAGAGACTTCCAAGCAAGACGACCTATAAACACTCTTTCTTATAATATAGTTTCAATAGGTTATTGAGATAACAAAAATGATGAATGCGACATAGCTGGTGACAGTTCGTGTCGCATTTCTTTTGTATTTATAAATTTAGACTTCTCATTTTAAATATAAAATGAAAAACCATTATTTAAATTTGCATGCTTTTTAAATAGTATTATGTTGCGAATACAAATCAAACAATCATTAAATAGAGCCAAAGCTATGATAAAAAGAAGAATTCTACCTTTTTTTATTTCTCTTGTCTTTGTTGCTTGTTTTTACACAATGCAACTTCTAATCACCTTAAATTTGAAGGCCTTACGATCGACGGACCAATGGAACCTTTCCTACAACAGTTAGAAGAAGGGTTTTTAAACGCCTACAAGGAGTAGACGATATGGCCTACCTTAAAGGCTCATTTGCAGGTAAAGACAGTTGTAACTTATTCGTTTTACGTAATGTGGAACGTGATCTTATCTACCGAGTAGTGGTTGCTCTTCCCCAAAAAGATACTTGGGAAGAGTTAGAAAGCGACTTTTAAATATGAGGGCACAACTCGTAAAGACTTATGGAGCACCTAAATACGAAACCGAAGAGTATGACGGACTGGAGAATATAACAAAAGAATGAAACAGAAGATGCTACTGCTCAATGAAGGTAAATGTCGTTATACTGCAACATGGGAAGTAGATGGTGGCACGATATATCTTGAGATTTCGCACATCAGAGCGAATGGAAGAAACTGCGTAAGAGTGTTGTATTATGACAAAGTGAATGATGTAGTGGCAGAAAATTAGGCCTCGAAATAATCATGACCTCTCTTTCTTTATGATATAACCTCAACTGGTTATCGAGATGAAATAAATGCTAATGCGACAAAAGTGGGCAACTGCTTATGTCGCATTTCTTTTCTATAGTTATGTTTTTACTTCTCTTATCGAAAGTGCAAATGAAAAACAAGACTCTAAATTTGTGTGCTTTTTAAATAGTATTATATTTGCGACTGAATATCAAACAATCATTAAGCAAAACCCAAATTATGATAAAAAGAAGAATTCTACCTTTTTATTTCTCTTGTCTTTGTTGCTTGTTTTTACACAATGCAACTTCACTCATCTTAGATTTGAAGGCATTCCCATTGACGGACCGATAGAACCTTTTGTTCAAAAGTTAAAAGAAAAGGGCTTTAAACCTATGGAAAAATGGGAAGAAATGCAGTGTCTGAAAGGAACATTTGCAGGTAAAAGCAATTGCCAAGTATTCGTTTTGCGTAATGTGAAACGTGATGTCGTGTATCGAGTAGTGGTTTGTATGCCTTTTAGAGATAACTAGGGAACAGATAGAAAGAGACTATCAATACCTCCAAAGATATTATATTAAAGCTCAGAGCACCCGATGAGTTCCATTCGAACTTTGAGATACCCAGGGAAGTAGAACGCAATGAGGATAAATGGAAACTGCTTTGTGCAGACAAATGTAACTATACTTCAACGTGGGAGGTAGACGGTGGCAAAATATATCTTGAGATGTCGCACATCGAAGACGAAAATGAAAACTGCGTAAGAGTATTATTTTACGATAAAGTGAATGATGTAGTGTCAGAAGATTATTCATCCAAATAATAACGATTTTTTTCTTTCTTTATGATATAACCTCAATAGGTTATTGAGATGAAATAAATACAAATGCGGCAAAGTAGACAACTACTGATGCCGCATTTTTGTTGTTGTGTAGTGTAATGGAAATATGGGTGTAAAACAAAAACAGTGTTATTGTGTTGTAAAAGGATAGCTATTGCATTGCAAAAGTGATGCTTTTAGAGTGTAAAAGAAATGCTATTACATTCAAAATTGTCTACAGGCTGAGAATGTAAAGCTATAAAAGGTGTTCTAATTCATTAATTTATAGTATATTTGCAACAAGTAAAATACACTTAAAAACAATCTCTTTGAGCCACTATTCCACGGCACGAAGATAAAATAACGTATTCAATAAAATAAAAACATAACACAATGAAGAAAAATCAACGCAATTTTGGCGTGCTTAATGGCGCAAACAGCCTTTGTTTGTGCTGCTTCTAAAAGCGACGACAGCAAGCCTTTGGCAAAGCGTAAATACCGACTCGGTGAAGGTTGAAAAGCCTAAAAGCCGACAAGGATGCAAAGGGTAAAGACAAAGATAAGGCAGCCAAAAAGCCTGCTCCTTATGAAGAATTGATTAAAAAGGGAGGCTCTTATCAAGAAGGTATGTTTGGAGTTAGAAAGATAGACGATAAATGGTATTTCGATATTCCAAACAATTTGTTAGGTCGTTATTTTTCTTATGGTAACTCGATTCACTTCTGTTCCACAACGCTTTGGGGCGTTTGAGGCGAGGAAGTGAATCACAACACAGTGTATTTCGAACGTCGTAACGATCAAATTCTGGTTCGTTCGTATGTAGAAACACAGATAGCAGATCCTAAAGATGCTATTTCTATCTCTTTAAAGACATCAACTGTTGATCCTATTATCGCTTCTTTTCAGAATTATTAAGAGCGACAAGAAAAGAGATTCGATGCTTGTTGATGTAACCAACTTTATCTCAAAGGATAATAACTTTACAGGTCTTCCTTCTGAAATGAAGACTAAGGCGAAGTTAGGTGCAATGCTCGACGACCGTAGTTTTGTGGATACAGTGAGAACGTTCCCAATGAACATCGAGCTAAAGACTACCCGCACATACAGCGCAAGTAATAGCGTGATGACTGCTTCTACCAGTGGTTCTGCTACATTAGGTTTGAATACATCTATCGTTATCCTTCCCGAAACACCAATGAGAAAAACGTATTTGGGACGATAGAGTGGGTTACTTTGTTAATAGATTTACGCTCTTCTCAGACAAGGAACAAAAAGACAGAGAACGAAAGCTTTTATCTCTCGCTTCCGCTTAGAGCCCTAAAAACTTAAAGGCATATATGAAAGGTCAGTTGGTAGAACCTATCAAACAGATTGTGTATTATATCGACCCAGGTACACCAAAGAAATGGGTTCCATATCTTATTGCTGGTGTAAACGACTGGAATAAGGCTTTTTGAGGCGGCTGGTTTTTAAGAATGCAATTGTGGCAAAAAGAATGGCCTAACGACTCGAGAATGAGCTTGGAAGATGCTCGTTATAATGTGTTACGCTATCTGCCTGCAGAGATTGAGAATGCTTATGGACCACGTATTGTTGACCCACGAAGTGAGAAATTATCGAAACGCATATTTGTTGGTATCACAATGTGATGAAGCTGTTGAAAGAATGGTATATGATTCAATGTGGACCAAATGATAAAGGTGCGCAAACAATGAAGTTTGACGATGAGTTGATGGGCGAACTTATTCGCTTTGTGTCATCTCATGAGGTAGGGACACATTGGGTCTTCGTCACAATATGGGTGCAAGTTTCACTACACCAGTAGAGAACTTACGCAACAAAGAATGGGTAGAGAAGCACGGCCACACCGTTTCTATTATGGACTATGCTCGCTTTAACTATGTTGCTCAACCCGAAGATAATATCAGTAGGAAAGGACTTTTTCCCACGAATAAACGACTATGACTTGTGGGCTATTAAGTGGGGGTATAGCTATAGACCTGAGTTTAAGAATGAATATGAAGAAAGAGACGCTCTAAAGAAAGAGACAACAAAGGTGTTAACCGATAATCGTAAGTTGTGGTTTGGTGGAGAAGGTCGCAATGAAGACCCAAGAAGTCAGATCGAAGACTTGAGTGATAACAACATGAAAGCAAGCGATTATGGTGTAAAGAACCTTAAACGTGTGATTGCAGGCTTACCTCAATGGACCAAACAAGAGAACGATGACTATTCAGACTTATCCGATATGTATAAAGCTGTGTTAGGACAATTCAAGAGATACTTAGGTCATGTAACTAAAAACATCGGCACAAAGTATATCAACAACATGCCTGGTATGGTTCCTTTCCAACCAACTCCTGCTGCACGTCAGCAAGAAGCAGTTGACTATATCTCACGACAAGTGTTCGATGCGCCTCTTTGGTTGTATCCAGAAGAAATCGTAAACAAAGTGGGTATTGATGCTTCGAAAGATATTATCAGTCGACAAGATCAAGTGTTAACAACTATCATGTCGCCAGGTATCTTGACAAACATCTATAATGCTTATGCAAGTAGTGAGAAGAACTATAATCCTGCAACTTATTTAGACGATCTCTTTAAAGCTGTTTGGAAACCTCTTAACAACCCTGTTGAGCGAAAGAATATCTATAGAAGAGCACTTCAACGTTCGTATGTAGATCGTTTGTCTTCTTTGATTACTTCTACTTCAAACGAGAAGGGTGCAGTTTCACTCAAAGCAAACAATACTGACATGTTACTATATGTAGTGGATCATTTGAATAAAGTGGAAGATTATGTTAAGAAGAATGCTTCTGCTGCCACTACAAAGGGTGTAAATGCACTTCACTATAAAGAGCTGTTGAACACTATAAAGGTGTTGAAAGATAAGCGAGAAGGCAAAAATCAATAAGGTAAAGCATCAGTTGTATGGTGATTGCTTAGCCTATATATAATATAATAAGGTGTGAAGCGAAAAAGTGCCCTTTGCTTCTTGCAATTATATAATAAGTTGATTGTGAGTTGAAAAGGAAATCACAGCACCACTGCTTTAGTAGTAAAAAGAGACCAAGGTGATTGGTCTCTTTTATTTTTAGTGTTGCTTTTATCGCTTATTTATTTGGCTTAAACATACTTAACTTTGTGATAGAGACTTTAAGAAATGGAGCTCGTAAAAGAAATTGAATTCTAACTAAACAATAAATAAAAAAATGGAAGAAAATAACACACAACAACCAGAATTAGGAATAGAGTTGAGTCCTGAAGTAGCACAAGGTAAATATGCAAACCTTGTTCTTATTGGTCATTCTGGATCAGAATTGTATTAGATTTTTGCAAGCGTATTGCCAGGAATCCCAAAGGCTTTTAGTAAACAGCCGTTTGATTCTTGCACCAGAAAATGCTAAGCGTTTGTTGTTTGCTCTTAATGAGAATATTCAACGTTATGAACAAGAATTTGGCGTAATTGGTATGCCTGCAGCAGAAGAAGAATCTAAAACTGTAGCTCCATTTGGTGTAGCAAAAGAACGAAGCTTAAGAACTTAATGAAGAACAAAAGGAAAGAAATAATTGTTGTTTCTATCCTTTGCTCTTTCTTTTTATGACCCTAATTGAGAAAAAGTAGGTCTTTTTTTGTTGAGAAACAACAGAGTAGACATCTAAAAACAATGATATTCCTATCCATTTTGAGCTATTTTCGGTAGGGAGTAAGTAGACGAAAAATAGCTTTTTACATAAAACGAATACCTCGAAAAGTTTTTCAACGACTTTTATTGTTGCAAAAACTTCAAATAAAAAGACTTTCAAATATTAAATAATGTTATCTTTGGAAGGTTTCTATATAGTAATGTATTAAAAACGGAGAAAACATTGTACCTTTTGCAAACTCAAATGACCAAATGGGGTCATTGTATACGTAGAACAAAATAATAAATAAATATAATTCAATAAAAGTACAATTATGCCTACAATTCAACAATTGGTAAGAAAAAGGCAGAAAGGTTCTTGTAGACAAGAGCAAGTCACCTGCGTTGGACTCATGTCCTCAACGTCGTGGTGTGTGTGTTCGTGTTTTATACAACAACACCTAAAAAGCCTAATTCGGCAATGCGTAAAGTTGCCCGTGTTCGTTTGACTAATCAAAAAGAAGTGAACTCTTACATTCCTGGAGAAGGACACAACTTGCAAGAGCACAGTATCGTTCTTGTTCGTGGTGGTCGTGTAAAAGACCCTTCCTGGTGTTCGTTATCACATCGTCTCGTGGTACTCTTGACACCGCTGGAGTAGCAAACCGTCACAACGTCGTTCTAAATATGGAGCGAAACGTCCTAAAGCTGCTAAGAAGTAATTCTAAGTAATTGAAGGACAAGAGATGAAGGCAGAGTTTAGAATTATGATTGTAATGATTATTGTTAAACTCTTGACTGTGAATCTCAAAACAATACAAAAATTTTATTATCGTTTTGCTGGTGAATTGTTAAAAACAGGTTGAGTAAATGCTCGAGTGAGAGCGTTGAAGAACAATACAGCCCCTATGCAGAATTTTTATTTTAAACAAAATGAGAAAAAGCAAAAACCAAAAGAAACGTGTGATCCTTCCAGATCCCGTTTACAATGACCAAAAAGGTTTCAAAATTCGTAAAATCATTTGATGTATGATGGTAAAAAGACTACATCTTATGAAATTTTCTACAATGCTCTTAATATCGTAGAGGAAAAAGATGGCTAAGGAAGAAAAAGTCTTCTTTGGAAATCTGGAAACAAGCTCTTGATAATATTACTCCTCAAGTGGAAGTGAAAAGTCGCCGTATCGGTGGTGCTACTTTCCAAGTTCCAACTGAAATACGTCCAGAACGTAAAGAGAGTATCTCTATGAAAAATATGATTTTATTTGCACGTAAACGTGGTGGCAAGTCTATGGCTGAAAAGTTGGCTGCAGAAATTGCTGATGCATATAATAATCAAGGTGGTGCTTACAAACGTAAAGAGGATATGCATCGTATGGCAGAAGCTAACCGTGCATTTGCTCATTTCAGATTCTAATTATATAATAAGGTAAAAAGAAAATGGCAAGTCGCGATTTAAAATTGACACGTAATATCGGTATTATGGCTCACATCGATGCCGGTAAGACAACAACTTCTGAACGTATCCTTTTCTATACAGGTAAGACTCACAAGATTGGTGAGGTGCACGATGGTGCAGCTACTATGGACTGGATGGCACAAGAGCAAGAACGTGGTATTACTATTACATCTGCTGCTACAACTTGTAACTGGACTTGGAATAACCAAAACTTCAAGATCAACTTGATTGACACTCCAGGACACGTTGACTTTACTGCTGAGGTAGAACGTTCTTTGCGTGTACTTGACGGTGCTGTTGCTACATACTCTGCTGCTGATGGTGTTCAACCTCAGTCTGAAACTGTATGGCGTCAAGCTGATAAATATAACGTTCCTCGTTTGGGATATGTAAATAAGATGGACCGTTCTGGTGCAGACTTCTTCGAGACTGTACAACAAAATGAAAGACATCTTAGGTGCTAATCCTTGCCCAATTCAAATTCCTATTGGTGCAGAAGAGAACTTTAAAGGTGTAGTTGACCTTATTAAGATGAAGGCTATTCTTTGGCATGATGAGACAATGGGTGCAGACTATGACTTGGAAGAAATTCCAGCTGACCTTGTTGATGAAGCTAACGAATGGAGAGAAAAACTAATTGAATGTGCAGCTAACTTTGATGATGCTCTTATGGAGAAGTATCTTGAAGGTGCTGAAATCACAGAAGAAGAACTTATCGCTGCAATCCGTAAAGGTACAATTGCAATGGAGGTAACTCCAATGGTATTAGGTTCTTCATACAAGAATAAGGGTGTTCAACCTCTATTGGATTATGTTTGTGCTTTCTTACCATCTCCAATTGATACAGGTGAGGTAATTGGTACTAATCCAGATACAGAGGAAGAAGAAGGTCGTCAACCTTCTGAAGACGCTCCAACATCAGCTCTTGCATTTAAGATCGCTACTGATCCATTCATGGGTCGTTTGGTGTTCTTCCGTGTTTACTCAGGTAAGGTAACTGCAGGTAGCTATGTTTACAACCCGCGTTCAGGTAAAAAAGAACGTATCAGCCGTTTGTTCCAAATGAACTCTAACAAGGAAATTCCAATGGAATCAATCGATGCTGGTGATATCGGTGCAGGTGTAGGTTTCAAAGATATCCGTACAGGTGATACTCTTTGTGATGAAACTAAGCCCTATCGTACTTGAATCAATGACCTTCCCTGATACTGTGATCTCTATTGCAGTAGAACCAAAGAGTCAAGCTGACGTTGCAAAACTTGATAACGGTTTGGCTAAATTGGCAGAAGAAGACCCAACTTTCACAGTTCGTACAGACGAACAAAGCGGTCAAACAATTATTTCTGGTATGGGTGAGCTTCACCCTTGATATCATTATCGACCGTTTGAAGAGAGGTTTAAAGTTGAATGTAACCAAGGTAAACCTCAGGTTAACTATAAAGAAGCAATCACAGAACCTGTTACACTTCGTGAGTTTATAAGAAACAAAGTGGTGGACGTGGTAAGTTTGCTGATATTATCGTTACAGTTGGTCCTAAAGACGAAGACTACAAAGAGGGAGACTTGCAATTTATCAACGAAGTTAAGGGTGGTAACGTGCCTAAGGAATTCATTCCTTCAGTACAAAAAGGTTTCCAAGATTGCTTGAAAGCTGGTGTACTTGGTGGCTATCCTGTAACTGGTTTGAAGGTTACTCTAACTGATGGTTCATTCCACCCAGTTGACTCTGACCAGTTATCATTCGAACTTGCTGCACGTAACGCATTCAAGAGCGCATATCCAAAGGCTAAAACCAGTATTGATGGAGCCTATCATGCGTGTTGAAGTTGTTACTCCAGAAGAAAACATGGGTGATGTGATTGGTGACTTGAACAAACGCCGTGGACAAGTAGAAGGTATGGAAGAAGGTCGTAGCGGTGCTCGTATCGTTAAGGCAATGGTTCCACTTTCTGAAATGTTCGGTTATGTAACAGCACTTCGTACTATTACTTCAGGTCGTGCAACAAGCTCAATGGAGTATGATCACCACTCTCATTATCATCTTCAATCGCTAAGGCAGTTCTTGAAGAAGTTAACGGTAGAACAGATCTTGTTTAAGATTAAATAAAGAAGAAGGAGGTTAGCAGGTTAGCTAATGACTCTTAATCTGTCCTCCTTCTTTTCATATAATAATTAATAAATAAAAAGTAATGAGTCAAAAATTAGAATTAAGCTAAAATCTTACGACCACAAGTTGGTTGATAAGTCTGCTGAGAAAAATTGTTAAGGCAGTTAAGGCAACAGGTGCAATCGTTAGCGGTCCAATCCCCTTGCCAACTCACAAACGTATTTTTTTACTGTGAATCGTAGTACTTTCGTTAACAAGAAGTCACGTGAGCAATTCCAATTGTCAGACTATAAACGTCTTATCGACATCTATAGCTCAACAGCAAAGACTGTAGACGCTTTGATGAAGTTAGAATTGCCAAGCGGTGTAGAAGTAGAAATTAAGGTATAGTAAGATTTTTAAACATTTAAATTAAATTGAAATGCCAGGATTAATTGGAAGAAAAAAATCGGAATGACATCCGTTTTCAGTGCTGATGGTAAGAACATACCATGCACTGTTATCGAAGCAGGTCCTTGTGTTGTAACCCAAGTAAAAACAATCGAGAAAGATGGTTACAAAGCTGTTCAATTAGGTTTCGGTGAAGCTAAAGAAAGCAACACAAACAAACCTATGATGGGAACATTTAAGAAAAGCAGGCACAACACCCTAAAAAGCACTTGGCCGAGTTCAAATTTGACGAAGAGTATAACCTAGGGTGATACAATCACTGTTGAGTTATTTAACGATGCAAACTTCGTTGATGTCGTAGGTACATCTAAAGGAAAAAGGTTTTTCAAGGTGTAATCAAACGTCACGGATTTGGTGGTGTAGGACAAAGTACTCACGGACAAGATGACCGCGCTCGTAAGCCAGGTTCTATCGGTGCTTGTTCTTACCCTGCAAAGGTATTTAAAGGAATGCGTATGGCAGGCCAAATGGGAGGTGATAGAGTTACAACTCAAAACCTTAAAGTATTAAAGGTAATTCCAGAACACAATATTCTCTTAGTAAAAGGGATCAGTTGCTGGATGTAATGGTTCAACCCTTTTTAATTGAGAAATAATGGAAGTTAGCGTATTAAATATCAATGGTCAGGAAACTGGAAGAAAGGTTACGTTAAACGAATCTATCTTTGGTATCACACCTAACGATCACGTTCTTTATCTAGACGTAAAAACAGTATTTGGCAAACCAACGTCAAGGAACTGCTAAGTCTAAAGAAAGAAGTGAAATTAGTGGTTCAACTCGTAAGCTAGGTCGTCAAAAAGGTGGCGGTGGCGCACGTCGTGGTGATATTAATTCTCCTCTACTCGTTGGTGGTGGTCGTGTATTCGGTCCCTAAAACCACGTGATTATAGATTTAAACTAAATAAGAAAGTAAAGACTTTTAGCTCGTAAATCTGCTCTTTCTTATAAGGCTCAAGAAAAGTGCTATCATTATTCTTGAAGACTTTAATTTAGAAGCACCTCAAGACAAAAGAATTTGTAAATGTAGTTAAGAATCTTAAAATAGATTCTAAGAAGGTACTTCTTCTTTTGCCAGAAGTGAATAAAAACGTATATTTGTCTGCTCGTAACTTACAGCGTTCTGAAGTTATGCTCGCATCTACACTCAATGCTTATAAAGTTTTGAATGCAGATGTTCTTGTATTTACTGAAAAAGTCGCTTCAAGTTGTAGACGGACTCTTAACAAAATAATAATAGGAGATTATTGATATATGGCATTTATTATAAAAACCTTTGGTTACTGAAAAAGATGACCAAAATCACAGAAAAACAAGAAAATCGTTATGGTTTTATTGTTCGTCCTGAGGCTAATAAACTCCAAATTAAGAAAGAGGTTGAGGGTCTCTATAATGTTACTGTGGTAGACGTGAATACTGCACGTTATGCAGGTAAGCGTTCAAGTCGCTATACAAAGGCTGGTCTTATTCGTGGACAACGTAATGCGTTTAAGAAAGCTGTTGTGACTTTTAAAAGAAGGCGAAACAATTGATTTTTATAGCAATATTTAAAATAGAAAATGGCAGTACGTAAATTTAAAACCGGTAACTCCGGGACAAAGACACAAGATTATTGGCACGTTCGAGGATATTACTGCATCCGTGCCAGAGAAGTCTCTCGTTTACGGTAAACGTGCAACTGGTGGTAGAAATAACACCGGTAAGATGACAGTCCGTTATATCGGAGGTGGTCATAAGAGAAAGTTCCGTTTAATCGACTTCAAGCGTGAGAAAGATGGTGTTCCAGCTGTAGTTAAAACAATCGAGTACGATCCAAAACCGTTCGGCTCTGTATCGCTTTGTTATACTATGCTGATGGTGAAAAACGTTACATTATTGCTCCTAATGGTTTGCAAGTGGGAACAACTTTGATGTCAGGTGCTGATGCTGCTCCTGAAATCGGAAATACACTTCCTCTAGCAAATATTCCTGTTGGTACTGTAATTCACAATATTGAATTGCGTCCAGGTCAAGGTGCTTTACTCGTTCGTTCGGCTGGTAATTTTGCTCAGTTAACTTCTCGTGAAGGTAGCTATTGTGTTATCAAACTTCCTTCAGGTGAAACTCGTAAGATTCTTTCAGTGTGCAAAGCTACTGTTGGTAGCGTAGGTAACTCTGATCACGCTTTGGAACAATCAGGAAAAGCTGGTCGTTCTCGCTGGTTGGGAAGACGCCCACACAATCGTGGTGTAGTTATGAACCCTGTTGATCACCCAATGGGTGGTGGTGAAGGTCGCCAAAGTGGAGGACACCCACGTTCACGCAAGGGATTATATGCTAAGGGTCTTAAGACTCGTGCACCTAAGAAACTTTCAAATAAGTATATTATTGAAAGAGCTAAAAAGTAATTACGTAAACTAGTAAATTTATGAGTCGTTCATTAAAAAGGTCCTTACATTAACGTATCACTCGAGAAGAAAATTCTTGCAATGAACGAGAGTGGTAAGAAAAATGTAGTAAAAACTTTGGGCTAGAGCATCTGTTATCTCTCCAGACTTCGTGGGACATACAGTTGCAGTTCATAACGGAAACAAATTTATCCCTGTTTACATTACCGAAAAACATGGTAGGCCATAAGCTTGGAGAATTTTCTCCAACTCGTCGCTTTGGTGGTCACTCTGGTAATCGCAAGTAATCAGGTTTAAAACCATTTTAAATTTAGGAATAATAATGGGAAAAGAAAACATATAGCGGCTGAGAAAAGAAAAGAGGCCCTAAAAAGTTTGTACTTTGCGAAGCTCAAAGGCGTTCCTTCTTCTCCACGTAAAATGCGCTATGTAGTAGACATGGTTCGTGGAATGGAGGTTAATAGAGCTTTTGGGAGTTTTGAGATTCTCTAAGAAACAAGCCGCTGCAGATGTTGAGAAACTATTGCGCTCAGCAATTGCAAACTGGGAGGTTAAAAAATGACCGTAAGGCTGAAGACGGAGAATTATATATCTCAAAAGTGTTTGTAGACGAAGGCGTAACAATGAAGCGTATGAGACCAGCTCCACAAGGACGCGGTTATCGTATACGTAAACGTAGTAATCACGTTACTTTGTTTGTTGATACCAAAACTAATAACGAAATATAATTAGGTAGAATGGGACAGAAAGTAAATCCGATAAGTAACCGACTAGGGTATTATTCGTGGTTGGGATTGAATTGGTTTGGTGGTAAGAACTTTGGTGAAAAACCTAGTTGAAGATCAAAAAATTCGTAACTATCTAAACGAACGTTTGACTAAGGCTAGCGTTTCAAAGATTGTTATTGAAAGAACATTGAAACTTGTTACCATCACAATTTGTACAGCTCGCCCAGGTATCGTTATAGGTAAAGGCGGACAGGATGTTGATAAATTGAAGGAAGAGTTAAAGAAACTCTACAAAAAGATATTCAAATTAATATCTTCGAAGTAAAGAAGCCAGAGCTTGATGCAAATATTGTAGCAAACAATATCGCAAGACAAGTGAAGGTAAGATTTCTTATCGTCGTGCAATTAAGATGGCTATTCAAAGTACAATGCGTGCTGGTGCAGAAGGTATTAAAGTTCAGATCTCTGGACGTTTGAATGGAGCAGAAATGGCAAGAAAAGAAATGTACAAGGAAGGTCGTACTCCTTTGCATACTTTCCGTGCTGATATAGATTATTGCCAAGCAGAAGCTCTAACAAAAGTTGGACTTCTAGGAATTAAAAGTATGGATTTGTCGTGAGAAGTTTATGGAGAACGTGATTTGACTCCTAACTTTACTCAAGACAAACAAAATGGTTCTCGTTCGAATGGTCGTTCAGATCGTCGTGGCGGTAATCGTAAGAGAAACAATAATCGTTAAAAGTAATTTTAAACATGTTACAGCCTAAAAAGAGTAAAAATATAGAAGACCTCAAGATGGACGTGGAAATAAAGGAAAACGCACATCGAGGAACACAGTTGGCTTTTGGCTCATTTGGAATCAAGACCCTTGAAGCTAAATGGATTGATAGCCGACAAATAGAGGCCGCTCGTGTAGCAGTGAATCGTTATATGCAGCGTGAGGGACAAGTCTGGATTAGAATATTCCCAGATAAACCAATAACACGTAAGCCTGCAGACGTACGTATGGGTAAAGGTAAAGGTGATCCCGCAGGATGGGTAGCACCTGTAACTCCAGGACGTATCCTCTTTGAAGTAGAAGGTGTTAGTTTTGATATTGCTAGGAAGCACTTCGTTTAGCAGCTCAAAAGTTACCTGTAAAGACAAAGTTTATTGTTAGACGTGATTTCGATAAAAAAACGCTTAAACTATGAAGATTAAAGAAGTAAGAGAACTCGACAACAATGCGTTGGTAGAGAAAAATAGAATCAACAGAAGCTCAATTGCATCAATTGAAACTTAATCATGCTGTTTCTCCACTTGCTAATCCATCACAGATTAAGGCTACTCGTCGTGATATTGCACGTATGAAAACAGAACTTCATCAAAGAGAACTTAATAAATAACGAACAGTTCAGATGGAAACAAGAAATTTAAGAAAAAGTAAGACAGGGTGTAGTAGTAAGTGATAAAATGGAAAAGACCATTGTAATCGCTTCTAAATTCAAAGAAAAGCACCCTATATATGGTAAGTTTGTTCAAAAAAACAAAGAAATACCATGTGCATGATGAAAAGAATGAGGCACATCTAGGTGATACAGTCCTCATCATGGAAACCCGTCCTTTGAGTAAAAAACAAAGAGATGGAGACTAGTTCAAATAACAGAAAAAAAGCTAAGTAATTATGATACAGGCAGAATCAAGACTTACAGTATGTGATAATAGCGGAGCTCGCGAGGCACTTTGTATTCGTGTCTTAGGCGGAACTCGTCGCCGTTATGCTAGTGTTGGAGACGTTATTGTCGTAGCTGTCAAAAACGTTATCCCATCAAGTGATGTTAAAAAGGGTGCGGTATCAAAGGCTTTAATCGTAAGAACAAAGAAAGAAATCCGTCGTGCTGATGGTTCTTATATTCGTTTCGACGATAACGCTGTGTATTACTTAATAATGCTGGTGAACTTCGTGGTAGCCGTATTTTTCGGTCCTGTAGCTCGTGAGTTACGTGCTGTGAATATGAAAGTTGTTTCTTTAGCACCTGAAGTTCTTTAACAAAATAAAATAATACAGTAATGAGTAAGTTACATATTAAGAAAAAAACGATACAGTTATTGTCCTATCTGGTGAAGATAAAGGGCAAGACTGGCAAAGTGCTAAAAGTCTTTGTAGATGAAAATCGTGCACTTGTTGAAGGTATACGTATCGTCTCTAAAAGCACTAAGCCTTCTGCAAAAAAATCCTCAAGGAGGAATTGTAAAACAAGAAGCACCAATCCATATCTCAAATTTAAGTTTGATTGATCCTAAAACAGGTAAAAGCTACTCGTGTAGGTATCAAGAAAAACGAAGATGGAACAAAAAGTACGTGTTTCTAAAAAAATCAGGGAGGTTATCAAATAATGGATACAGCACAATTAAAGAAAATCTATAAAAGAAAGCATTGCTCCTGCATTGCAAAAAAAGCAATTTAATTATTCTTCAGCAATGCAGATTCCAGTCTTGAAAAAGATAGTAATCAATCAAGGTTTGGGTGATGCTACTCAAGATAAGAAAAATTGTTGATGTTGCACTAATGAAATAACAGCCATTACAGGTCAAAAGGCTGTTGCAACTTTCTCAAAGAAAGACATTGCAAACTTCAAATTGCGTAAAAAGATGCCTATCGGTGTTATGGTAACTCTACGTCGTGAGCGTATGTATGAGTTCCTTGAGAAACTTGTACGTGTAGCTCTTCCACGTATCCGTGACTTCAAAAGGTATCGAAAACAAGATTTGATGGTAAAGGTAATTATACTTTGGGTATCACAGAACAAATTATTTTCCTGAAATTAATATTGATTCTATTGATCGTATTCAAGGTATGAATATAACATTTGTTACTTCTGCAACAACTGACGAAGAAGGCTTTGCACTATTGAAAGCTTTTTGGCCTTCCATTTAAAAACGCTAAAAACGATTAAGTGATATGGCAAAAGAATCAATGAAAGCTCGTGAAGTTAAGCGCGCAAAATTAGTTGCACGTTATGCTGAAAAGAGAGCTGCTCTAAAAAGTAATTGCAACTGCAACTGATATTGCTGAAGCTTATGAAGCAGCACGTAAGTTGCAATCATTACCAAAGAATGCAAATCCAATTCGTTTACACAATCGTTGTAAAATCACAGGACGTCCTAAAGGCTATATCCGTCAATTCGGAATCTCACGTATTCAATTCCGTGAAATGGCTTCAGCAGGTCTAATTCCTGGAGTAAAGAAAGCAAGTTGGTAATAAGCGAAACTTAGTATTTAATATTGTCAGGGAAAGTCCCTGATTAATTAAAAAAATTATTTATATGACAGATCCAATAGCAGATTATCTGACAAGACTCAGAAACGCAATCATGGCACATCATCGTGTTGTTGAAGTTCCTGCGTCTAATTTGAAAAAGAAATCACAAAGATTCTTTTTGAAAAAGGTTACATCTTGAACTATAAGTTCGTAGAAGATGGCCCACAAGGTTTAATAAAGGTTGCATTAAAGTACGACCCTACAACCAAAAGCGAGTGCAATTACTAGCTTGAAACGTGTTTCAACTCCGGGACTTCGTAAGTATACCGGTTATAAGAACATGCCGAGGTAATAAATGGATTAGGTATAGCAATTATATCTACATCTAAAGGTGTGATGACAAACAAAAGAAGCTGCAGATCTTAAGATCGGTGGTGAAGTTCTTTGTTATGTATATTAATTGGAGGTGAATATGTCAAGAATAGGAAAATTGCCAATTAACATTCCTGCTGGAGTTACAGTAACTCTTAATAACGGAGTTGTTACTGTAAAAGGTCCTAAAGGAGAACTTTCTCAGAAAGTTGATTCTTCTATCAATGTAAAGGTAGAAGATGCTCAAGTTGTCTTGGATATCAACGAAGAAAGCGCAGTAAACTATAAGCAAAAACAAGCTTTCCACGGTCTATATCGTTCACTAGTAAACAACATGGTTGTTGGTGTAAGCGAAGGATACAAGAAAGTGTTGGAACTTGTTGGTGTTGGATATCGTGTGTCAAACCAAGGAAATTTGATCGAATTTTCTTTTAGGTTATACTCACCCTATATTTATTCAATTACCTAGTGAAATTAAGGTAGAAACAAAATCTGAGAGAAATCAAAAACCCATTGATCATCTTAGAATCTTGTGATAAACAATTACTAGGACTTGTTTGTGCTAAAAATTCGTTCTTTCCGTAAACCAGAACCTTATAAAGGTAAGGGTGTTTTATTCCAAGGTGAAGTTATTCGCAGAAAATCTGGTAAAACAGCTGCGGCTAAATAATTAAAAATTATAGGATTTATGACAACAAAGAAAGTTGAAAGACGAATTAAAATAAAATTCCGTATTCGTAAGAATGTAAACGGAACAGCAGAGCGTCCACGTCTAAGCGTATTTCGTTCTAACAAGCAAATCTATGCTCAAGTTGTGAATGACTTAACAGGAAAGACTTTGGCATCTGCCTCTTCTCTTGGTATGGAAGCTATGCCAAAGAAAGAGCAAGCACAAAAAGTTGGTGAATTAGTAGCAAAAAGAATGCTCAAACTGCAGGTATCACTTCAGTTGTATTTGATCGTAATGGTTACTTATACCATGGCCGTATTAAAAGAACTAGCTGATGCTGCACGTAATGGCGGTCTTAATTTCTAAACGATTATGGCAATGAATAAAGTAAAAATAAATAGCGACGTAGAGTTAAAAAGACCGCTTGGTTGCAATCAACCGTGTAACAAAAGTTACAAAAGGTGGTAGAACATTTACATTTGCAGCAATTGTTGTAGTAGGTGACGGAAATGGAGTTATTGGTTACGGACTAGGTAAAGCTGGTGAAGTAACTGCTGCTATTGCTAAAGGAGTAGAAGCTGCAAAGAAGAACTTAGTAAAGGTTCCTGTATTAAAAGGAACTATTCCTCACGAAGTAGAGGCACGTTATAGTGGTGCTAAGGTATTCTTACGTCCAGCTGCTGCCGGTACAGGACTAGTTGCAGGTGGTGCGATGCGTGCTGTTCTTGATAGCGTAGGTGTAAAGGATATCCTTGCAAAATCAAAGGGTTCTTCAAATCCTCACAACCTTGTAAAAGCTACAATTGAAGCATTAAGCAATGTTCGTGATGCCTACACTATTGCAGGTGTTCGTGGAATTAGTATGGAAAAAGTATTTAACGGATAAGGAGTAAATATATGGCAACAATTAAAATCAAACAAATAAAGAGTGGAATTGGTTATCCAAAAGACCAAAAAGCTACACTTGTTGCATTAGGACTTCGTAAGATCTCTCAAGTTGTTGAGATCGAAGATACTCCTTCTATGCGCGGAATGCTTCGTAAAAGTACATCATCTTGTAAGTGTAGTTGAATAATAAATTTAAATTAGATTAATTATGAAATTAAATACATTGAAACCCTGCTGCAGGGTCAACTCATTCACGTCGTCGTCTTGGTCGTGGACCAGGATCTGGCTTAGGGTGGTACTTCTACACGTGGACACAAAGGTGCAAAGGCTCGTTCTGGTTACAAAAGAAAGATCGGTTTCGAAGGTGGTCAGATGCCATTGCAACGTCGTATTCCTAAAGGTGGATTTAAGAACATTAATCACAAAGAATATTTTTGCAGTAAACCTTTCTGTTCTTCAAGAACTAGCAGAAAATAAGAATCTAACTAAAGTAGGAATCGCTGAACTAGTTGACGCAGGTCTTACAAATGGTAAGAAGCTTGTTAAGATCCTAGGTAACGGAGAATTAAAAGCAAAACTAGAAGTAGAAGCTCATGCTTTTTCTAAAACTGCAGAAGAAGCTATCAAAGCAGTAGGTGGTAACACAACTATAATCTAAGAAATGAAAAAGTTTATTGAGACACTAAAGAACTGTTGGAAGGTAGAAGATCTTAGACAAAGGATTCTTATCACCCTTCTATTTACTGCGATTTATCGCTTTGGCTCGTTTGTTGTTCTTCCCGGAATAAATCCAGGCCAATTGGAGAAACTTCAATCACAGACAGCCGGTGGCTTGATGTCACTTTTGGACATGTTCTCTGGTGGAGCATTTTTCTAATGCATCTATTTTTTTGCATTGGGTATAATGCCTTACATCTCAGCTTCTATTGTAATGCAACTCTTAGCCATAGCTGTACCTTATTTCCAAAAAGATGCAGCGTGAAGGCGAAAGCGGACGCAAAAAGATAAATTGGTATACGTTTGCTTACAATCGGAATTCTTTTTATTCCAAGCACCGTCATACCTTATCAACCTCAAATACCAGGCAAGCTAGCATTGGCTTCTGGTATTTCTTGGGAGGTTTTTCATGATTCCAGCAACAATTATTCTTGCAGCTGGAAGTATGTTTATCTTGTGGCTAGGAGAAAGAATTACCGATAAAGGTATAGGAAACGGAGTTTCAATTATCATTATGATTGGTATTATAGCTCGTCTTCCCCAAGCTTTCGCACAAGAAGTTGGTTCACGTTTCCAAGCAATTACAGGTGGTGGTCTAGTTATGTTCATTGTAGAGCTACTTATCCTTTACGGAGTAGTATGTGCTGCAATCCTATTAACACAAGGAACACGTAAAGGTGCCTGCACAATATGCTAAGCGTGTTGTTGGAAATAAACAATATGGTGGTGCTAGACAATACATCCCATTGAAGTTATTTGCAGCAAATGTAATGCCTATTATTTTTGCGCAAGCTCTAATGTTTATACCTTTAATGTTGGTTAGATTCCAATCAGATAACTCTTCAAGCATCGTACATTCGTTGATGGATAACCACAGCTTATTGTACAACTGTATTTATGTATTCTTGATTATTGCCTTTACGTATTTCTATACAGCAATAACATTGAATCCAACACAGATGGCCGAAGATATGAAACGTAACAACGGTTTCATTCCAGGAATTAAGCCCGGTAAAGATACTGCAGACTACATTGAGGAGATAATGTCTCGAATAACCTTGCCAGGTTCACTCTTTATAGCTTTCATTGCTATTATGCCTGCATTAGCATCATTAGTAAATGTGCAGAATGCATTCTCACAATTCTTTGGAGGTACTTCTCTTTTGATCCTCGTAGGTGTTGTTATGGATACTCTACAACAAATAGAGAGTCACCTTATGATGCGTCATTATGATGGCCTATTAAATTCTGGTCATACTCGTAACGCAGGTCTTGCAGCATATTAGAAGGCATCTCTATAATGGAGATATTTCTAAAAAAACCGAAGATGAGATATTGCTAGTGAAGCGTGCTAGTCAGCTAGTAAGCAAAACACTTGCTGAATTAGCGACGATAATTCGTCCAGGGATTAGCACGCTTCAATTAGATACTTTAGCAGAAACCTTCATCCGAGATCATGGAGGTGTTCCAATACTAAAAGATTTTCCAAATCCATTTGGCAAACCTTTTCCCCGCAACAATCTGTACTTCTCGAAATGCAATTGTAGCACATGGAATACCAAGTAAGAACGAAATCATACAGAATGGTGATATCATTTCTGTTGATTGTTCTCTTTCACTCGATGGTTATTGTGGTGACAGCTGCTATACATTCCAAGTCGGAGATGTTCATCCACGAATGCAGTATTTAGTTCAAAAATACTAAAGAAGCATTGAAAAGAGCAATTCACTCAGCCGTAGAGGGAGGACATCTTCAAGACATTGGAAATGCAATTCAAAAAGTTTTCAGAGAAAAAGGATTAGGAATTGTTCGAGAGTTAACAGGACATGGACTAGGAAAAAGAATTGCATGAAGGTCCACAAATTACTAATTATGGTAATAGAGGAGAGGGGCCTTTATTAAAAAGTGGTCTAACACTTGCTATAGAACCGATGCTTACTTTGGGAAATGCAAAGATAGGATTGCTACCAGATAAATGGGAGTAATAACTCTTGATGGGCAACCATCGGCACATTTTGAACATACAATTGCAATTCACGAAGGGCAAACAGAGGTTTTATCCTCATTTGACGAAATAGAAAAAGATAGAAAGAGAAAATCATTAAATATGGCAAAAACAATCTGCGATAGAACAAGACGGAACAATTGTTGAAGCATTATCTAATGCAATGTTTCGTGTAGAATTAGAAAAATGGGTGTCCTATTACAGCTCACATCTCAGGTAAGATGCGTATGCACTACATCAAGATTTTTACCAGGAGATAAAGTTAAAGTAGAGATGAGTCCTTATGATTTGACAAAGGGACGTATCGTTTTCCGATATAAATAAAATAGAAATATGAAGACAAGAGCATCATTAAAAAAACGCTCAGCAGACTGCAAAATTGTACGTCGTAAGGGTCGTTTATTCGTAATTAACAAGAAAAAAATCCTAAGTTTAAAACACGTCAGGGTTAATTTAGTTGGAAGTTTTAATAAAAAAATCGTATCTTTGCGAGCGATTAGATTTAAAATTAAGAAATCAACTAATAAAAAAAGTTAAGGTTTAATCAGTTTTAATTATTAAAATTACAATGGCAATAAGAATTGTTGGAGTAGATTTGCCCCAAAAATAAGCGTGGCGAAATCGCATTGACTTATGTTTATGGCATTGGTCGAAGTAGTTCAGCAAAGATATTGGATAAAGCCGGCGTGAGCCGCGACTTGAAGGTTAGTGAATGGACTGACGATCAAGCAGCTAAAATCCGTGAAATTATCGGCGCTGAATTCAAAGTAGAAGGTGATCTCCGTTCAGAGATCCAAATGAACATCAAGCGTTTGATGGATATTGGTTGTTATCGTGGTATTCGTCACCGTAATGGTCTTCCTGTTCGTGGTCAAAGTACGAAGAATAATGCTCGTACTCGTAAGGGTAAGAAGAAGACTGTTGCTAATAAGAAGAAAGCTACTAAGTAAAAAAATAGTTGAAAAAGTTAATATAGTAGCTCTATATTTTTGAGCAACCCTATTAATACTTTCCACTTTTTAAACTAAAAAGTAATTATGGCAAAGAAAGCAGCAACATCTAAGAAAAAGAAATGTGAGAGTTGACGCAGTTGGTCAACTTCATGTTCATAGTTCATTCAATAATATTATCGTATCTTTTAGCTAACGGAGAAGGACAAGTTATCTCTTGGTCTTCTGCAGGTAAGATGGGACTTCCGTGGTTCTAAAAAGAATACACCATATGCAGCTCAAATGGCTGGTGAAGATTGTGCTAAAGTAGCTTTTTGATCTTGGTCTAAGAAAGGTTAAAGCTTACGTTAAAGGTCCAGGTAACGGACGTGAGTCTGCAATCCGTGCAGTGCATGGTTCTGGAATTGAAGTTACAGAAATTATCGACGTTACACCATTACCACACAATGGTTGCCGTCCTCCAAAGAGAAGAAAAGTATAATCCTTGTTATGAGGTTTATATAAAAAGAAATTATTTAAAAAGCACATTATAATTAATTATGGCTAGATATATAGGTCCGAAATCTAAGATTGCACGCCGTTTTTGGTGAACCCATTTTCGGTGCAGACAAAGTTTTTGTCCAAGAGAAACTTCCCTCCTGGACAGCATGGCAACAACCGTCGTAAGAAGATGTCTGAGTACGGTGTCATGTTGGCAGAGAAGCAAAAGGCTAAATATACTTACGGCGTTCTAGAACGTCAGTTCCGTAACTTGTTCGAGAAAGCAGCTAAGGCTTCAGGTATTACCGGTGAAGTTTTGCTACAACTTCTAGAGTCTCGTCTTGATAATGTTGTGTTCCGTATGGGTCTTGCACCTACACGTGCAGCTGCTCGTCAGCTAGTTGGACACAAACATATCATCGTAGATGGTAGTGTTGTAAACATTCCTTCATACTCAGTAAAAACCAGGTCAAGTTATTGGTGTTCGTGAAAAAGGCTAAATCTCTAGAAGTTATTGAAACAGCTCTAGCAGGTTTTAACCACAGCAAATATCCTTGGATTGAATGGGATAACGCTACAAAGAGCGGTAAATTCTTGCATACTCCTGAGAGAGCAGATATTCCTGAGAACATTAAGGAACAATTAATCGTTGAGTTGTACTCTAAATAAATCATTAAATTAATGGCGATATTAGCATTTCAAAAACCTGATAAAGTTGTAATGCTGGAGGCAAACGACAAGTTCGGAAAAGTTCGAGTTCCGTCCTTTAGAGCCTGGCTTTGGTGTTACTATTGGTAACGCTTTGCGCCGCATCCTTCTTTCATCACTTGAAGGTTTCGCAATCAACACAATCAAAATTGGTGGTGTTGAACACGAATTCTCTTCAGTTCCTGGTGTAAAGGAAGATGTTACCAACATTATCTTGAATTTAAAACAAGTAAGATTCAAGCAAGTAGTAGATGAATTCGAGAATGAGAAAGTTAGTATCACTGTCGAGAACACAACAGAGTTCAAGGCTGGCGATATGGGTAAGTATCTGACTGGATTTGAAGTGTTAAACCCTGATTTGGTGATTTGTCATTTAGATGCCAAAGCATCGATGCAGATAGACATTACAATTAACAAGGGACGTGGTTATGTTCCTGCTGATGAGAATCGTCAATACAGCACCGATGTCAACGTTCTCCCAATCGATTCTATCTACACCCCAATCCGTAATGTAAAAATATTCAGTAGAGCCTTATCGTGTTGAACAAAAGACCGACTACGATAAACTCGTATTAGAAGTTACAACGGATGGTTCCATAAGTCCTAAAGATGCACTTAAAGAAGCAGCTAAGATACTTATTTATCACTTCATGTTGTTCTCTGATGAAAAAGATTACTCTTGAAAATCCAGAGCAAGACAGCAATGATGAATTCGATGAAGAAGTATTACATATGCGCCAATTGTTAAAGACTAAGTTGGTTGATATGAATCTTTCTGTACGTGCGTTGAATTGCTTTAAAGGCAGCAGATGTTGAAACATTAGGCGACCTTGTACAATTCAATAAGACGGATCTTCTTAAGTTCCGCAACTTTTGGTAAGAAATCGCTTTCTGAGCTTGATGATTTGCTCGAGAGTCTGAATCTATCTTTTGGAACAGATATTTCAAAGTATAAATTAGACAGAGAATAAGAGATTATGATAGCATGCAGTTGTTTTTTTCATAGTTGATAGGCACTGCAAGCTATTTATATAGATCTTTTCTCATCTTAAAAAAATTAAAAACAAATAATGAGACACAATAAAAAAATTCAACCATTTGGGTCGTACTGCATCTCACCGTAGTGCTATGCTTGCAAACATGGCTATCTCGTTGATTATGCACAAAAGAATCACTACGACTCTTGCAAAAGCAAAAGCTCTTAAGAAATATGTAGAGCCTTTTGATCACACGTTCAAAGGAAGATACAACAAACTCACGTCGTGTTGTTTTTCCGTTACTTGCAAAATAAATATGCAGTAACAGAGCTTTTCAAAGAAATTTCAACAAAAAGTTGCTGACCGTCCAGGTGGTTACACTCGTGTAATCAAGTTGGGTACACGTCAAGGTGACGCTGCTGAAATGGCATTTATCGAGCTTGTTGACTACAATGAAAACATGGCAAAAAGCTCCCTAAAGCTGCTAAGAAAACACGTCGTAGCCGTAAGACTACTGCAACAAAAAGAAGCTGCAGCTCCTGAAGCAACAGCTGAAAAGGTTGAAGAAGCAACAGCAGAATAATTGCTTGTTATGCAAATATGATATAAGAGGGAAACATGAAATATTGTTTCCCTCTTTCTTTTGTCCTATTGTTAGGGATTGGTTAATGTTGGCAAAAGCAGATCGTTCTTTTGCTATTTTCTTATTTTTAATCTATTACATGCTTAGTCTCTTATCTTTATTTTAGGCTTTGATTAGAGCTGTCTTTTTATTCTTTATGTCCTATTCTCTTATGTCTTTTTGAGCAAAGAGGAGAGAGTATAGGAATAAAAACGATAATAAAGCCTCTCAACACAAATCATTTTTTTCTTCAAAAAGTTTGACTTTTAGAGATAAACTTATCTTTGTTGAGTAGAAAGATGTGTTTCTTCAGTGGCTCACCTTGTTGAAAGAGAACCAATAACTTTCTACATTATCTAAAAACAATAACTACTCATAACTTAAACGTAAAATATCATGTTAAAGAAAAATCTACTTTTAGCCCTTCTTGCAGTATTTTTCGCTCCTCGCAATCACCACTTCTTGCGAAAAAGACTACCTGGGAATGGGAACCAATGCACCTTGTTTCAGACACCAATCTTAAAGGTCAAAACACCATTTCTGTGCCTGCAGAGGGTGGAACAATTCACGTAACCTGTACCAACTACGAGTCATTCTGGTTCTCTCAAAATTCAGTTACAGTTGATGGACAGCCATTTAAAGTTCCCAATTCAACAGCTATTTCCCCGTTTTATCAACTCCTTGGCTTAAAGCAGCTGTCAAAAAGAACGTGATGACTGTTGTGGTTGAGCCAAATACCACCTCAAAGGAGCGCACAACAAGATTTGAAATTACAGCAGGAGATATTTTTGCTTGGCTTACATTTGAGCAAGAAGCAAAAATAATGAATAAGATTTAGAGCTTTATTCTTTTTATGTCTTATTCTCTTGTGCCTTTTTGAGCAAAGAGGCAGAGGTATAGGAATAAAAAGCGATAATAAAGCCTCTCAACACAGATTATTTTTCTTCAAAAGTTTGATTTTAGAGATAAAGTTGTATCTTTGTGGAGTAGAGAGGTATGTTTCTTCAGTGGATCATCTTGTTGAAAGAGAACCAATAACTTTCTACGTTATCTAAAAACAATAACTAATCATAATTTAAACGTAAAAATATCATGTTAAAGAAAAATCTACTTTTAACCCTTCTTGCAGTATTTTTCGCTCCTTGCAATCACCACTTCTTGCGAAAAGACTGAACCTATGCATCTTGTTTCAGACACCAATCTTAAAGGTGAAAACACCATTCCTGTGCCTGCAGAGGGTGGAACAATTCACGTAACCTGCACCAACTACGAGTCATTCTCGATCTCTAAATATTCATTTACAGTTGATAAACAGGCATTTAAAGATCCCAATTCAACAGCTATGTCCCCCTTTTCATCAACTCCTTGGCTTAAATCAGCTGTCAATAAGAACGTGCTGACTGTTGTGGTTGAGCCAAATACCACCTCAAAGGTGCGCATAACAATATTTGAATTTACAGCAGGAGACGTTCGTACTCGGCTTAGATTTGAGCAAGAAGCAAAAAAATAATGAATAAGATTTAGAGCTTTTATTCTTTTGTTTCGTCTTCATCTTCATTCTGCATTAAATTTATTATCTTTTGCATAAATAGCGCCATGCCTGCTTGTTTGTGGGCAGATGGCATCATTTACAACGATTTATTATGGCAGTTAAAGATAAAGGACTCACCCCAATGATGAAGCAATTTTTCACATTTAAGCATCAACATCCAGATGCAATATTGCTTTTTTTCGTTGTGGAGACTTCTACGAAACATATTCACAAGACGCTGTAGAAGCATCGAAGATATTAGGGATAACGCTCACCAAACGAAATAATGGCGGCTCTTCTGCGGTTACAGAGATGGCTGGTTTCCCTCACCATGCTTTTGGATACTTATCTTCCAAAGCTTGTTCGTGCAGGGACGAAGAGTGGCTATTTGCGACCAATTAGAAGACCCCAAACTAACAAAAAGCTTGTTAAACGTGGTATAACCGAACTGGTTACGCCTGAGTTGCATTGGCAGACAATGTGTTGAACTATAAAGAGAACAACTTTTTAGCTGCCATTCATTTTCGGAAAAAGCCTCTTGTGGTGTTGCATTTCTCGACATCTCAACAGGAGAATTCTTAACAGGAGAAGGCTCATACGATACAATAGAGAAGTTATTGGTGAACTCTCTCCCAAAGAAGTGTTGTTCGATAGAGATAATAAGCAGCAGTTCAACCAATATTTTTGGTGATAAATATTGCACATCTCGAACTCGATGATTGGGTTTTTACCGAATCAACAGCCCGTCAAAAGCTATTGAAGCACTTCGGAACACAAACGCTTAAAGGTTTCGGAATCGACCATCTTGTCAATGGAATCATCGCTTCTGGGGCCATTATGCAGTATCTTGAAATCACCCAACACACCAATATCAGTCACATAACATCCATCTCTCGCATAGAGGAAGATCGTTATGTACGCCTCGATAAATTCACCATTCGCAGCTTAGAGCTCATCAACTCAATGCACGAAGGCGGTAGTTCATTGCTCAATGTTATTGATAACACCATCACACCAATGGGTAGTCGCATGCTCAAACGCTGGTTGGTGTTCCCTTTAAAAGAGCAAAAAGCAATAGAACAACGCCTCAATGTAGTAGAACATATCTACAATAGCGAAGACTTTGAGCAGGTGTTGTCCGACCAACTTCATCGTATTGGCGATTTAGAGCGCATCATTTCTCGTGTAGCAGTGGGCAGAGTGTCTCCAAGAGAGGTTGTTCAATTGCGCTATGCACTCGACGCTATCGAGCCAATTAAGGCAGCTTGTGTGGCTTCAAAGAACGAGTCTTTGGTGAGAATGGGCGAACAAATCACCCTATGCGAGTCTATTCGTGCTCGAATAGCAAAAGAAATCACCTCCGACCCACCACAACTTGTGAACAAAGGAGGCGTTATTGCCGATGGAGTGAACCCCGAGTTAGACGAGTTAAGAGCAATATCTCACTCAGGAAAAGATTATCTTTTGCACATTCAAGAACGTGAAATAGAGCAAACAGGCATTTCTTCTTTGAAGATAGGCTATAACAATGTGTTTGGATATTATCTCGAAGTGCGTAACATGCACAAAGATAAAGTGCCCCAAGAGTGGGTTCGTAAGCAAACACTTGCGCAGGCAGAACGCTATATTACACAAGAGTTGAAAGAGTATGAAGAGAAGATTTTAGGTGCCGAAGATAAGATTTTTGGCACTCGAAGCGCAAATCTTTAACGACCTGATAGTGGCTCTTCAAGAGTTTATTCCACAAATACAAATCAATGCCAACATCATTGCTCGCATCGATTGTTTACACTCTTTTCGCTTCAGTAGCACAGTCGAACCACTATGTTCGACCAGAGATTAACACACAGAAGTGCTCGATATCAAGGCAGGAAGACACCCAGTTATCGAAAATGCAGCTACCTATTGGAGAGCGTTATGTGCCCAATGACATTCTGCTCGATAGCGAAAAGCAGCAAATTATGATGATTACAGGTCCTAATATGGCGGGTAAATCAGCTCTTTTGCGCCAAACTGCCCCTCATAGTGCTATTGGCTCAGGTCGGAAGTTTTCGTGCCTGCACATAGTGCAAGCATTGGTGTCGTAGACAAAATCTTCACCCGTGTAGGGGCAAGTGACAACATATCGGTGGGCGAATCAACCTTTATGGTAGAGATGACAGAGGCTGCAAACATCCTCAATAACGTGTCTTCACGTTCTCTTATCTTGTTCGATGAGTTGGGAAGAGGTACATCTACCTATGATGGAATAAGCATTGCGTGGGCCATTGTCGAGTATCTTCACGAGCAACCAAAGGCAAGAGCACGCACACTTTTTGCCACTCACTACCACGAACTCAACGAGATGGAGAAGCGATTCGAGCGCATTAAGAACTTCAATGTAAGTGTGAAAGAAGCCAATGGCAAAGTGATGTTTATGCGAAAGCTGGTAGAAGGCGGTTCAGAACACTCGTTTGGTATTCACGTTGCCGACATTGCTGGCATGCCAAAGAGCATTGTTAAGCGTGCAAATGTTATTTTGAAGCAGCTCGAAAAGAACAACGATCAAGTGGGAGAGGTATCGAAGAACGCTATAAATAAGCTCGATGAGCCCAACGAAAATGTGCAACTTAGCTTCTTTAAGTTAGACGATCCTGTGCTCATTCAGATACGAGATGAGTTCTTACACCTCGATATTAACAACTTAACTCCCGTTGAAGCACTCAATAAATTGAACGATATTAAGAAGATTGTCAAAGGATAAAGCGTCCTTTATAATCATCTTTTTAGCTATTGCTACATTGCATTTGCAGTGTGGCATTGTTCTTTTTGGGCGGTAATAGCAGTGCTTTTGCAGTGTAATAACAATGCTTTTAGGGTGCAATATCATTGCTTTTAAGCTTTAATAGTGGTGCTTTTACATTCAATTCTCGCAAAAATATACTACCTTTGCCCATCTATGACACATCAAACGCATACATTTTTCCAACGGATTACGCCTGGTTTGCGTTCCTCATTCATCACAAGTGGTGTATTGTGGATATTATATTAAGGCAGGAACAAGAGATGAGTTGAGCCACGAAGAGGGCTTAGCGCATTTCTGTGAACACATGTCTTTCAAAGGCACGGCAAAAGCGTTCGGCACGTAATATCATCAACAGTTTGGAGCAATATGGTGGCGATTTAAATGCTTTTACAACCAAAAGAAACAACCGTTTATCATGCAGCGATATTGTCGAAGCATGTTTATAAGGCTGTAGAAGTGCTTACCGACATGGTATTTAACAGCGTTTATCCACAAAAAGAGATTGCAAAAGAGGTAGAAGTGATTTGCGATGAGATAGAGAGTTATAACGATTCGCCCTCAGAACTCATTTACGATTATTTTCGAACAAGAGCTTTTTGGCAGTGCAGCCTTGGGTCATAACATTTTGGGAAAGGCCGAAAATGTGCGACAATTTACCACAGCCGATGCTCAAAGATTTTACACAACGAATGTATCAACCCAGTAATATGGTGTTCTTTGTGTATGGGGATATCGACTTTAAACGATTAGTTCAGCAACTCGATAAGCTAACAAGTGCTTTCCCAGAGGCTACTCCTTATTTGCAGAAAAGATGCGCTTTTGCCTACCGATATATCGAAAACAACGGGCGTAGAGGGTACTCAAAAGGTCATAAAACGCAACACCCACCAATGCCATGTCATGATAGGTGCCAAGTCGTTTAGCGTGTATAACAAGCAACGTGTGGTGCTTTATTTGTTGAATAACATATTAGGTGGACCAGGAATGAATGCTCGTTTCTCATTGCTTTGCGTGAAAAACGAGGCTTAGTGTATAGTGTTGATAGCTCGATGGTGTGTTATAGCGATGTAGGAGTGTGGAGTGTACTTTGGTTGCGACCCTCACGACCTTAAAAAGTGTATCAACTTGGTGAAAAAAGAAATGCAACGCCTATGCGACACCATAGCTAACACCCAAGCAAATTGCAAGCGCAAAGCAACAGTTAAAGGGGCAAATTGCAGTGTCATGTGATAGTGAGAGAGCTTTGCACTCGACTTTTCAAAAAGCCTATTTGTATTTTAATGAGATGAAGTCTATCGATGATTTGTTTGCCGAAATCGATGCTATTACACCTCAAGAGATTATGAATGTATCGAGAGAAATATTCGATCCCAATCGTTTATTCACCCTCATTTTAGAATAAAATAAAAGCTACTGCCTTTAAGCAGTAGCTTCTTTTATTGCATAACGCCTTTTAGTTCTTCTAATCTAATGCCGTTTTGTATTCTAAGCGTTAAAGAATCGCCTTTAACAAGTTGTGATGTAGGAATGCTTAACAACGCAGGTTCGGTTACATTGTTGGTGGTTTCTTTGTTGCTAAACACCACCGTCCAAATATAATGTGTGTTGTTTCCTGTGCTCATTGCGTGTTTCTTTTCAGCAATAGAGATGTTAATGGGCTTGTCTTTTACATTCTCTAAGCGCATAGGAACAGTTAGTTGAACGTTCAAATACTTCTTATTCTTAGCAAAAGCTCGATGCAACATACAACACAGGATCGCTCTTTACGTCTTCAGTTGTTTGTGTAACAGGTTGAAGAAGCATCATAGGAATGAAGCCTCAAGATAGACTTTACCTGATCTTTTTTTCACGATAAGTAACTATTGCACGATAGAAAGTTTCAGTGCCAGTGAGCCATGGATGTGTTGTAGGAAGCTTGACACTTGCTTTCTGATCATCGTCAAATACAATGTTTGCAGTTTGATCTTGCTTGTTAATGGTTACCTCTGCGGCATCTCGTTTTAGGTAAGAATTGTTTCCATCTCCACCTTCAAAGGTGTTAGAAGTGCAGGCAGTGAATAGTACTAGGGCTGCACCAATAATAGATTTTATTTTTCATATAGCTTTAAAATGATTAATTGCTGGGTTAGCATACATCGTTAAAATACGCTCACGAAGATAGGCTTCATCTTTATTTTTCGATTTGAATTTTTGTTCAATTGACCAGCGATATAGCCTTCGAAAGATTGCTTTTTCTTCGTGTGTGAATAGTTACTATATTGGTTATTGTTCTCTAATAGGTCGAGAGCAATATAGTTATTGGCAAACAAACGATAGTTAGCATGTATTTGTTGGTCGATGTGTTGTGCTACAACGGCATAAAAATCGTTCTTAGAAAGCTCGCTATCGAGCGATTCAAGGAATGGATCTATGCACTCTGCACAATGATAATGAATGCGACCTTTATAGCCCATGATACCTGTTTGCATACTTAATATATCGTCTTGAGCACTCTTTTTATACTCAGGATTGTCTCTCTTTAGTTGAAACTCCATTGCTTTGAGGTAGTCGCAAGGGTCGTATTCGTACGAAATAGCTAAGGGAACGATGTGCATTTCCTTTAGTTTATCTGCCAAAGAGCCTTCTCCTCCGATGGTAAGCATCTTCAAAAGAGCCTCTTGAGTGCGGTCGTTTGAATCCTTTGCTCTGCCTTCTCGTTGCGCAATCCAAATGTTTTCGCTTTTGTTGCTCATCACAAAATGCATGTAGTTAGATAGGCGTTTGCTGGCAATGAGCATCTGACGAGGGGACAAACCACGTTCAACAATGAACGATTTGTTCACTCTTACAAGGTCTTTTACCCATGGAAGAGACAGCAAGTTGTCGCCAATTGCAATCTCACAAGAGGTGTCAAAGCCTGCATCTATTAGTAATACGTCGAGAATTGCCGAGTCTAATACAATGTCACGGTGGTTACTTAAGAACGTGAAATGCTTGCTTTTTGTCGATCGCATCACAGTTAAATGAAACCGATTTAGATGTTTTTATTAAGCACCCAATACACGAAATGATAACTAAAAGCACGTTGAAATTCCATGCTGTTCTTCACCTCTTTCATCTTCTTATGAAGTATTTCAACGGGTATTTCAGGGAAGATATAAGGTAAAATGGTGCGGAATTGCTCGCTACTAAATATCCTATCAATTGCCTCGGGCAATTCTTCTGGCTCGAAAGGGCGTATGTCTTTAAACTCTTCAGGTATCATCATATCTTTAAAGTGTTTGATGTTTTAGATCTAAATATACAACTTTAGAATTGGCGTTCTACGATGTTTGTAAGCACATCAGTCATGTTTTAAGCCTGCAGCACGCACCTGTTGAGGAATGAAACTTGTTGCAGTCATACCAGGAGTGGTGTTGATTTCAATAGATTGAGAACGTCATTGCCTTCTGAATCCTTGCTAATGATGTAGTCGATACGTATAATTCCGTTGCAACGTAATAGCGAATAGATTTCCTTTACTTGCTTAGCTACACGCTCTGCAGTGTCTGGTTGAAGGCGAGCAGGGGTGATTTCTTGTACCTGTCCGTTGTATTTTGCGTTGTAATCGAAGAACTCATTCTCTGTAACTACTTCGGTTGCAGGAAGCGAAACCAATCCTTCTTTAGTGGCATAGCAGCCTATTGAGATCTCAGTGCCTTGTAAAAAGCTTTCAATCATCACCTCATTGCTTTCGTTAAAGGCAAGTTCTAAGGCAGCAGGAATATCGCTTTTGGTCTTCACTTTCGATACTCCAAAGCTCGAACCGTCGGCTGCTGGCTTAATAAAGCAAGGCATTCCGAGTTCACTCTCAATCTTTTCTGCGCTTATTTTGTGTGCTTCGTCTTTGTAAACTACCATACTTTTTAGCCACATTATAGCCAAAACCACGAAGGTAATTGTTTAAAACAAACTTGTTAAAGGTCATTGCTTCCACCAAAAACACCAGAGGTAGAGTAGGGCAATTGAATCATATCAAAAGTAGCCTTGAAGTAGTCCATTCTCACCAGGAGTGCCGTGAATAGTGATGTAAGCATAATCGAATGCCACCTTATTGCCATTTAACTCAAAACGAGAAGTCGTTCTTATCAATTGGCAGTTGTTGGTTTTTCTTCAACGTTCACCCACCATGCTTCTTTACTGATTTCAACGATATAAACGTTGTAACGCTCTTTATCGAAGAACGAATAAATACCTTGTGCCGAGCGTAAAGATACCTCGTGTTCTGATGAGTAGCCACCACATACAATGGCAATATTTCTTTTTGAGTCATTTTTGCTTATTCTTTGTTTTTTTCAATTATTGAAAGTATCGTTATTAGTTCCTTCTATATACACACGCCATTTGTTTAACATTGTGTCTAAATCTTCAGGCAAAGGCGATGTAAAGTAACATTCTTTTTGAGTAGAAGGGTGCACAAAACCCAGTGTTTGTGCGTGAAGTGCTTGTCTATTGCATATATTAAAGCAGTTTTGAACAAACGATTTGTAGCTCGAACTTCTGTTTCCACGAAGTATTTTCCTTACCTCCATAGCGTTCGTCTCCAAACAATGGGTGACCGATATGCTTCATATGAGCACGTATTTGGTGTGTTCTCCCAGTCTCTAAGATACACTCTATGAGCGTAGTGTAGCCAAAACGCTCGAGAACTTTATAGTGAGTAACGGCAGGTTTGCCTATTCCTGAGTCGGGAGAGAATACAGTCATGCGTTGACGATCTTTGGGATCACGACCGATGTTACCTTCAATTCTGCCCTCATCTTCAGCGATATGTCCCCAAACAAGAGCCTTATAGCTTCGTGTAGTGGTTTTTATTAAAGAACTGAACACCTAACTTTGTTTTTGGCATTAGGAGTCTTTGCTACCACCAATAAACCACTTGTATCCTTGTCGATGCGATGCACCAAGCCCACTTCAGGACTGTTTGCGTCGAAGTTTTTATCGTCTTTCATGTGCCATGCAACGGCATTTTATCAGCGTACCATGAAAGTTTCCCACCCTGGGTGCACCACAAGTCCAGCAGGTTTGTTCACTACAAGCAATTCAGCATCTTCGTAAACAATATCCAAAGGAATATCTTCTGCCTCGATAGTGTTATCGTGTCGGGGGCGATCGAGCATCAAAGTAACCACGTCGTTGGGACGAATTTTATAGTTACTCTTCACTGGTTGGTCGTTCACATGCACGAAACCAGCCTCTGCAGCCTTTTTGAATTCTGTTTCGACTACTATGTTGAAGCTTTTCGAACATAAACTTATCCACTCGCAAAGGCTTTTTGACCTTCGTCGGCAACGATGCGAAAATGTTCGTAAAGTTGTTGATCTTCGTCTTCTAATAGCTCGTCGTTATCTATTGAAATATTTTCGTCTTTAATCACAAATAAAATGTTTTTGTTTGATGATATCGCAATTTCTCTTTCGCAAATTACTCGCCAGGAGCAGGCACTTCTTCGAAATCATCGACGTCATTACTGCCTGAATTGTTGTTACGATATATGGGTTCAACATAGCTTACACTATCACTTGCACTGCGCATACCATTTCCAACCATGATAGTTAGCGGTTTATCTACAGGAATCTTCTCGCCTGCTACAACGCTTTTTGTCGCCTACCATGATGCCATACACCCAGTCTTTCTCACCAGGAACCTGCTTAGGTGCAGTGAGCTTAAAGCCCATTGACTGCAGTTTGGCCATTGCTTCACGGAGCGAACTGTTGTCGATTACGTCGGGAAGAGTGATTGTTGGCGATTTAGAAGAGTTGATGGTGATGTAGATGATGCGACCCGATTTAACCCTTTTCGCCACCCTTTTGGGGTTTGTTCGAGGACACAATCAGAAGGCAATGTTTTGATATAACCCGTGTCTACACCTGCAACTCAAGTCCTAAACGCTTGAGTTGAGCTTCTGCTTTGATAAGATTTAAACTTAAGATGAGGCACTGTGATGGCTTCTCCATGATGAGTGTAGATGGCTAAGCCATATTTTTAAGCCAAAAATACAAATCAACACCACGGCTATCATACCGAGAATATTGAGCCAAAGATATCTACTTTTAAACTTACCTATAAATTCTGACGATTTCATTTGTTTCTTTTTTTCGTTTTGCAAAATGATGTCCACACGTTTCAGATGGTTTTGTTTATAGTGATGTATCTCATAACGAGTGAACCGCAAGAGGGCATGCTATTATATAAATAGGTGGCGCCTCTTCTTTGCAAAAGTACAAAAAAAACATTACATAACTCATCGCTTTGCAATTCATTTTCTTGTTATGTAAGTCAAAGACTTATGCTGGTAGAAAGTAAAAAGCGATGTTATTGGCTTTGTAAAAGCATTGATGTTGGGTGCAAAAAGCAATGCAATTGAACTGTAAAGCACTGCTTTTTTTGAGGATAAAAAGAAGCTCCAACACACCGAGTGCATTGGAGTTTAATGATATTATGTGCCTGCAAACATTGTTGCTGAGGCGTTATTGTATTTCGAAACGATTAAGAAAGCAACTTTTTAACGATGGTAGAGATGGTTCCGCCCTCTGCTTTTCCAGCCATTTGTTTACTTGCTTGTCCCATCACTTTACCCATATCTTTCATGCCTTGTGCCCCTGTTTCGCTGATAATGTTAGCTACTATTTTCTCAATCTCTTCGTTAGAGAGAGCTTTAGGCAAGTATGCTTCGATCACTTTCACCTGTTCTATTTCGTGAGCGGCTAAGTCTTCACGACCCGATTGTGTGAAAGTAGCGGCAGATTCTTTACCTTGTTTTGCAAGTTTCTGAAGTATTTTTAAGAGCATCTGCATCGCTTAATTGATCGTTTGCACCAGGTGCTGTCTTTGCTTCAAGGAACACTTTCTTAATGTTACGCAATGTTTCTAAGCGCACTTTGTCACGTGCTTTCATTGCGTCTTTAATGTCATTGCTGATTTGTTCGAATAGTTCCATATCTCTATAATTGATATTTTACGTTCTTATTTATGCAAAAGTGATGAGTCCTTGTATAGGTTCTTGGCCATCGTTGTTATCGTTTGTAGGCTCTTTCTTTAGCTTACGACGAATGTCTTCGAGTGCTTTGATACTGCGTTTGTAGGTTGGTATCTTCTCAACTTCAAGGATAATCTCTTCATTTGATAAGTCTTCAGAATCGAATAGGAACACGTTGAAATTGCGTTTTGCATTTCTGTGCCACATCTCCGCCGTAATACTTACCTCTAAGCATCATCTTTTGAGCCACTTCTTGTTGCTTCTTGGCGTTGTTGATAGCCTCTTCTTGAGCTTCTTTCTTGTTCATGTGGTTCTCAACAACATCGATATCTTTCATACCGAAGCCCGTTGCAAGAATGGTAACCTTTACTTTTTCGCCCAATTCAGGATCTACCGACAATCCAAACTTAGACTCATAGTCACCTGTAATCTTACCCATAAACTCGTGAACCCTCGTTCATCTCTTCCATAGTGAACTTGGTCTTTTCGTCCTTGTCATCACTAATCTTGATGCTTAAAAGGATTTTTCTTTTGAGTTATAGATGTCGTTATCGTTAAGTAGAGGCGAGTTAAGTGCATCTTCAATAGCCTTTCTTAATCTGCCTTCTCCTTCGCCATAACCAGTACTCATGATAGCTACTCCGCCTTCTCTCAATACGTTTTTAACGTCTTGGAAATCGACATTGATAATACCATGTTCTGTGATTATCTCTGCAATGCTTCGTGCTGCGATGCTAAGAGTGTCGTCTGCCTTTCCAAAAGCATCTAAAACACCAAGCGAAGGGTATATTTCTCTGAGGCGTTCGTTGTTGATAACCAAAAAGAGCATCAACGTTTTTAGCCATCTCTTCCACACCATCTAACGCTTGATCGATTTTTCTTTGCGCCCTCGAAAATAAATGGAATGGTGACGATTCCCACTGTAAGAATGTCCATTTCCTTACTTACCTTCGCTACGATAGGACCAGCACCTGTACCTGTTCCACCACCCATTCCGGCAGTGATAAATACCATTTTGGTGCCATCGCTTAGCTTTTGCACGGATTTGTTCGATGCTGTTTTCAGCCTCGGTACGACCCTTTATAGGATTAGTTCCTGCTCCCAAACCTTCATCTCCCAATTGAAGTCTGTCTGGAATGGGTGAGTCTTCGAGTGCTTGTCGGTCGGTGTTGCAAACCAAGAAGGTTACATCGTGGATTCCTTCTCTATACATGTGGTTTACAGCGTTACCGCCTCCGCCTCCAACACCAATTACTTTTTATTATACTTTTAGCCTTCTTAGCTGATATAAATTCTACTCTTCCGCTGTCGTTAAATGCGTTATCTGCCATATTCTTTTGTGCATTAAAAACGTTAAATCTGCTTGTTTTCTTACTCTCCTTCTTCTTTCATTATCTGATCGAAGAAACTCTTTGTCTTTCTGAATAGCTTGTTTAAAGGACTATTCTTACGCTTTTTCTTCTTCTAATCTGCGTTCTTCTTCCTCTCTAGCTCTTTTGTTCAGCTTCTTCCTCTTCACGCTTTCTTCTTGCTTCTTCTTCAGCCTTTTGTTTCTCAGCTTCAGTAGGAACAACTCCTCTTCCCTGTGTTTCTGTTATCGAACGAGGTGCCTTTTGGTGCCTCAACAACAGTAGAAGTGGTTTCTGTGTTATTTTCTTTTGCGAATAAATCGCTTGTTAGTTCGTCGCCAGCACAGTTCATATCGCCTTTAGCAATCAATCCTAATACGGTGTTCATTGTTGCGTCGTGTGCTGTGATTTCAGGAATATTTGAGTTAATTGTCTCTTGAACAAAGTTGGCAATTCTTATCTTATCAACTCCAGTGTGTTGCTTAAACGCCTTTTCTATGTTCTTCATGTTAGATACTCCACCTGTAATTATGAATCCACCTAATAGCTTATCGGTGTATTCGCTAGGCACTTGGTACCACACATTCTTTATAATTTCTTCTAAACGAGCTTCTACAATCTCGATGAATGTCTTGCTATCAACTTGTCTGTCTTCATCAATTGAATACTTTAAGTTCTCGTCTATGTCTTTACTTTCAGTGTAAGCCGAAGCGTATTTGCGCTTCATCTTCTCTGCATTTTCATCGTCCATCTGAAGCGATGCGATGTCTATTGTGATGTTATTTCCACCCAATGGGATCACAGCTAAATGGCGAAGTATGTTGCGATAGTACACAGAAACGGTTGTTGTTTCAGCACCTAAATCAACTAAAACACAGCCAACTCGCTTTTCAACGTCGGTTAAAACGCTGTCGGCAAGAGCCAAAGGAGCAAGGTACATCTCTGCAATTGCGATGCCTGCATTATCGAAACACTTATTAAGATTGCGGTAAAAAGATTTCTTCCACAATATATTTAATAGGTTTGCTTCGAGTCTTGTGCACTGAATACCAACGGGGTCGAGCTGATATTGTGCATCAACTTTATATTCTTGAGTTATCGCATCGAGGACTTCTTGTGCGGGATAAGTCATGTTTCTGTTTTCATCCATTAGCTCATTTACCATGTCTAAGGTTACAACAGTATCTAAAGGAAGTTCTTTAATCAATGTGTTCTTGACACTTCTAATGCTTTGTCCGCCTACACCAACATACACTTGAGCCACCTTAGCCTTTAAAGATGTCTCTAAACGCTTGATGATATTGGTTAAACATTGCACGGTTTTTGTCAATGTTATACACCACTCCTTTGTTGATACATGAGGTGGAGTCTTCTTTGATTACTGAAAGAATTGAGATGCTTCCATCTATGTTTTTTTCTTGCCAGCAACACCAATAATATTGGTTGACCCTAATTCAATTGCTACAATAAATTCCTTTGCCATAACTGTATTTCGTTGTATTTTCTAAATTCGTTTCTTACAAATAATTTGGTTGTCAAACTCTAAATTGATATAAGAATATTTGTTCCAGCCTGCTTGAGACAATCCATATTTATAGAATTTCTCTAGTCTTGACAGTTTTTATCAATAAAATTCTTTATCAATAGTTCTCGTTTTTCACGACTTCTACTTTTCTGGAATCTGACCAAGATAGATGATGTGGTCGCCTATTCTTGGTATGATTTCGATGCCATTGTTGGGTAATACATTGATTTGCTCAACGAGATTCTGCCATAGTTCGTTACTAATGATAGTGCGGCTCATAGGCGAAATGTATCTTTGAGCAAACGAACGAGTGATTGGTCCCTGTTGCAATGATCAGGTCAGAGGTGTAATGTGAGTTCGGCATTATGCAGTCTTTGTCGTCTACATATAGTCATCTCCGTTCTGAGCCTTTATTCTTACCACTGGCATTCGTTGTGTAATGGTGATGTTTACGTGTCCTTCTTGAGTCTTATAGCATTCTGCTGTACTCACGAAAGGACTTTTTGTAAGCATCTCTTCAATGCGTCTTGTGTCAATATAACGCATTGGTTGTTCAAAGCGGAAAAAGCTTTTTTTCTTTTGCAATCTCGCTTTTATTTCCTTGGCATCTATAAACCCATTGGTAGCACCATCTGCAACATTAATCTGCACTTTACTGCAAGTCGTGGTTGTAGAGTAGGGCTTATTGAACGATGTGAACGCAAAAACAAGATACACTGCCAATGCAACATCGAGCAAAATGGTTACTATTTTTCTTTACATTTATTCGCATATTGACCGAAAAGAGGTTGATGCCTTATTTATATAATGTGGTTTATTCTTTTTGATTCTATTATCTTAGTGAGCTGTGGCATATAGCTTTCTATGTCGCCAGCACCTAATATTACGAGCACATCGAAGTCACGTTCACGAGCCAAGTCGAGCAGTTCTTCTTTGTGAATCATTTGCTTTTTGAACTCCATCTTTCAAGCAGTCGTAAATCAACTTACTTTGTAACTCCTTCGATAGGAAGCTCTCTTGCGGGGTAGATATCGCATAAAAATCACTTCGTCCAACTGACTAAGAGCATCTGCAAAGTCCTTATAAAAGTCCTTAGTTCTGCTGTAAAGGTGAGGTTGGAAGATAGCAGTTATCTTGCGATGGCTATAAAGTTGTTTTTAAGCTTTTTAGCGCTTTGGTATATCTCTTTGGGGTGATGTGCATAGTCAGAGAGCAACACATGCTTATCATTCTTAATCTTAAAGTCGAATCGTCTCACCACACCATGATACGAACTCATACCATATCGCAATTCATCTGCAGTGCAACCGCATATTTGAGCCAATGCCATTGCAGCCACACCGTTCTCAATATTGATAGGAATAGGTTGTCCTAATCTTATATTGGGCACGTTTTCGATAGGCGAAATGAAGTCGAATGTGATCTCTCCATTCTCTATTTTGATGTTTTCAGCATGGAAATCACCTTCATTCTCGCTATATTCATACACCTTAACGCCATCAACTACGGCAGGAGTCATCTCCAATCCCTTTTTAATAATTAAAGGCACCGCCAGGTTGAATGAGTGTTGTATAGTGTTGAAAGCTTTCCAAGTAAAGCCTCTTTAGTACCGTAAATATCTAAGTGATCGGGGTCTGTTGAGGTAATAACTGTGGCATATGGACGTAACCAATGAAAGCTTCTGTCGAACTCATCGGCTTCAATTACAACGTATTCGCTATCCTTTGATAAGATATAGTTGGTGCCATAGTCTTTCGAAATGCCTCCAAGAAAGGCGTTACAGTCGATATGACTCTGGTGAAGGATGTGCACACATCGTAGAAGTAGATGTTTTGCCATGTGTTCCTGCAACGCAAATACCCTTATGAGTGCGTGTTAGGGTTCCTAACACTTGTGCTCTCTTTTGAATATCGAAGTTGTTTTCACGGAAGAAGACAAGTTCTTTATGTGTAGAAGGAATGGCTGGAGTGTATACCACCAATGTGTTTAGAGGATTTTTGCAGGCATGTGGTATCTCGTCTACATTCTCTTCGTAGTGAAGAAGCATGCCCTCTTTCTCTAAGTTGCGTGTTAGGTCGGTTGGCGTTTTATCGTAACCTGCAACAACAAGTCCTTTTGCAAGGAAGTAACGAGCTATTGCACTCATTCCAATTCCACCCGCACCGATGAAGTATACTGCTTTTATTTCGTTTAATTCCATTATTGTTTTGCTATTTTTAGCACCTCTTCGGCAATGCGTTCAGCCGAGTTTTTGAGTGCCATTCCTAAGATATTTTGATGTAATTCGTTTAGTTTGCTCTCGTCGTTGACTATTGATAATGCTGTGTTGATGAGCTTTTCGGGTGCTTCTGCATCCTTAACATACACTGCAGCCTGCTTGTTTACAAGGGCAAGAGCATTCTTTGTTTGATGGTCTTCAGCCACATTAGGACTTGGAACCAATATCACTGGCATACCTAAAAGGCAGAATTCGCTGATAGAACTTGCGCCTGCACGACTAATAACCATGTCGGCTGCGGCATAGCAGAGGCCATATCGCTAATAAAGTCGGTGACATGAAGATTAGCAAGAGGCTCTTCGCCTTCCAATTGTTTTGCTATAGCTTCTATACACCTTTCCTGTTTGCCAAATAAATTGCACATCGCTGTTTCTAATGTCGCTAAGATGTTGCAAAAATACTCTCGTTAATGGTGCGAGCACCAAGACTTCCGCCGATAATAAGGATGGTTTTCTTTTTCAGGATCTAACTGAAATGCCTTGCGAGCGTCTGCCTTTGAGATGTTGTTTTGCAAGATGTTCTGACGAACAGGATTGCCTGTAAGTATTATTTTGTCACTTGGAAAGAAACGATCCATACCTTCATACGCTACACATATTTTTGCTTGCACGCTTTGCTAACAGCTTGTTTGTTACGCCAGCGTAAGAGTTTTGCTCTTGAATAAGATAGGGGACACCAAGTGAAGCGCATTGATTGAGCGTTGGACCGCTGGCATAACTGCCAACACCAACAGCCGCATTGGGCTTAAACTCTTTGATAATTGCTTTTGCTAAACGGCGACTTTGCCAAAAGCTTATAAAGCACTTTAATGTTTTTTCCATAGGTGTTTTCTATCGAAACCGCATACAGGTAGGCCTTTGATGTTATAACCAGCGTCGGGCACTCGTTGCATTTCCATACGCCCTAAAGCACCTACAAACAATATATTTGCTGTGGGTTCTAACTGCTTTTATGGCGTTAGCAATCGAGATAGAAGGGAAGATGTGCCCACCAGTTCCACCGCCACTGATAATTATTCTCAAGTTTCGTTCCATTCTAATAATGTGATATATCCTTGCAAAAATAATCAAAAAATGTATTTAGGGATGTTTTTTTAGATAGATTTTGCGATAAAATAAGTATTGTGTAGGTGTTTTTTTATGTTTTTAAGTAGCTTCAACTCTTAACGGGTTAATTATGACTTATGAAATAACTGCAAAACCTCTGTATTTTGATAGGAGAGGAAGATTTGTTGAAAGGATAAAATAAAAGGGCGCATCGTGTAGATACGCCCCCTGGTTATGGACTGATTAAGAGATTATCTCTTATAAATTTTCCAAGTTTTGTTGCCTTGTTTTTAGAATAACAATACCTCTGTAGTTGCTGTTATTGCTATCTAACTTCATACCATCGATGGTGAATAGTTCGTAAGGTTCATCAAAGTTTGGTTGTGCAAAAGCATCGTTTGTGGTGCTATTGATACCGGTTGTTACTTTAGTTCCTTTTAACACTCATCGATTTTATTTTGCCATGTTGGGCAGTTAGTTGTTGTTGATTTGTAGCGGAATTGCAACTAACCTTCTTACCTGCATATTTCTCAAGTGAAACTCCAGTTGCTTTTCACTGTCTTAAAAGCTTTTTTTCCATCGCTCCAAACAGGAATGTTAAGTACTTCTGTTGTGCCGTCAACTACCACCTCAACGCTTAGGTTTTCGTGATTGCCAAATTTAAAAGCGTGCTCTAAATCGAATGTAATATCTTTATAATTTGTTAAGTCTATCTCTGGAGTAATTAACAAAGCTTCACTGCAAGCTTATGTTTGTTCACGTAAGCAGATGCTTTAAACACTTTATATTTCTTGTCGTGAGTCCACACATATTTTGAGCCTGTAGGAAGAGTGATGTTGTTCTTCTCTAAAAGTATTCCAACCATTGTCGATGTCTAAGTTATAAATAACGTTCTCATCTTGTGTTGCCTCTGGTGTTGTAGGAGTGCTTTCGTCTTCAGATGGAGTAGGAGTTACAGCGTAACTACCATATCTTGAGTCGTCACTTGCAGTGGTTATAGCTGTTAAAGGATTGAATGCAACATTTACACTATCGCCCCAAATGTATTCAGAGATAAATGGATAGTCGATAAATGGGTTGCGATTGCCTTGAATGGCATATACTGCATCGTTGCGTTTTGTTTCGATTTCGCTCACTTTGTCGTTCTTGCTCCATTGGCGATACAATGTGCTTGCCCATTCTTTTAATGTTGGATATTCGCCATTGGTGTTGGTAATAAGTCCCACATTCACCCATTTTAGGTTCGAATAGGTGGTTGCCATGTACATATAAGAACGTGAAAAATCGCCCTTCCATGTATCTCCTGGTTCCCAGCAGTTTTTGTGTTCGTCCCTCAATAGTGGTAGAACCCACTTTGTCATAGCCTGCACCACTATCGTGTTTCATGTTAGTTACAGTCGCCATAGGGAAGTTTCCTTTTTGCGAATTGTCTTTAGAAGAACTTGGATAAAGGTGGTGAATGTCTTTATAAGCATCGTTCTGTGTACCTCCCCACCAGCTCTTTTGGGAACGAGTGTTCGATGTTCATTCCTGCAATTGCGTGATAGTTGTAAGGTGAAGGAAGGTAAATTTCTCTGGACTATATCTGTTTAGTACCTCGTCGTTGTCCATTCGGTCGGTAGAATAAAAGGCATCCCATGTGTGTCCCTTTCCTTTTCCATAGCCTAAGACCTCGTGATTGCGAAGAAGAGAGCCTAAAAGCTTTCTTTAATTCTTCTTTTTCAAGCCTTGTAGCGATGAATAATACTTCGCAATTGTTGCTCGGTCTGCAGCAAAAGTGTTAATGCTCCACATCGATAACAATGCGATGATTGATGCAAAAAGTAAATTTTTTTCTTCATGATGTTTTTTTATGTTTTGTGAAACTTTTTGAATATCAATGAGTTGGTTTTAGATCGAACTTGTTGAACAAGGCGATATATTTTGAAGATATTTATATGCTACAAAGTTAATACTTTTTTTAGCGAACTATTGATTGTTTTTAATGTTTTTTATAGCATAATTTTTACTTGTCGATGAGTATATCATACTAAGCACTTTATAAAAAGTACTGTTTTTTTGCTTGTAATAGCATTGCTTTTACTCTCTAAACTCACTGCTTTTGCGCCCTAATTGCATTGAATTTATTTGGTAAAAATAAAAATACTTTTTGATTAAGATTAGGTTGTGATGCAAAGAAAATAGCTTCCTCTGCAGAGAGAAGCTATTTTTGCTAAATGGAGTTGTTTGCACCCTAAAAGAACCCCTCCCTCCGTCATGCAGGGGAAGGTATTTATATGTAAAATTGAATTTATCTTGCTTTTAAGTAGAATGGCTTTGTACCCTAAAAGAATCCCGTTTCCCGTCGTACGAGGGATATTATAGCACATCTTTTAAGCAAGCCAAGCCAATTCCGTTACTACCTTTTACCAAGATGCAGAAATTTTGCACAGCCGTTTGTTGCAGTTCGTCAATGACCTGCTCAACATTTTCGAACGACTTAAATTCGTTTTGAGTAGCCATAAACTCCTTACCGACAAGCCAAACGCAGTCGAATTGAGCCAATTTCAATAGGTCGCATATCTTTTGATGCTCGCTATTGCTCACCTCACCCAATTCTCTCATGTCGCCAAGAATCACCATTTTATGCTCAACGTCCATCTTCATGAAATTCTCAAGCGCCGCTTTCATGCTCGTAGGGTTGGCATTATAGGCATCCATGATAATGGTGTTATGAGCCGTTTTTGATGAGTTGTGAGCGGTTGTTGCTGGGTATGTAGTTTTTCAAGAGCCTTGCAAATGTCTTCGCTTTCCACGCCCATTGTTCTTCCAATGCTCACTGCTGCCAGCATATTGGCAATGTTATACGCACCGATGAGATGCGTACTTACGTTGTGCCAGCGTTCGATTCGCTTTCAATTTCTTTCCATCTGAAACTAACAAAAGGGTTGTTGGCAGTTATTTCAGCTACAAAAGGGCCTTAACGCTATTGGTAGGGCGAATAAGCAATATAGCTTTCGCCCTTGCAATGCGTACTAAAACATCTCTAAAAGGTCGGCAGATTCAGCATTAATAAAGATGTTATTGGCACGGTTGTGCGCCTCCATAAAGTCGTATAATTCAGCCTTTGTGCGTTTAACTCCATCGAAACTGCCAAATCCTTGCAGGTGAGCTCTACCCACATTAGTGATCAATGCGTAGTTAGGTTCAACGATATCCACGAGCGTTTTGATGTCGCCTGGGTGACTTGCACCCATCTCTATCACCGCCATGTTGTGCTCTTTGTTGAGGCGTAACAATGTTTTTAGGCACGCCAATGTCGTTGTTAAGGTTGCCAAGAGTGTATAGTACGTTATATTTTTGTGCCAAAACAGTAGCCAAAAGCTCTTTTGTTGTGGTCTTTCCGTTCGTTCCTGTAATACCGATAATAGTGGTATTGAGTGCTTTTTCGGTGGTGATTGGCAAGCTGTTGCAATGTGGTTAGAACATTATCTACAACGATATATTGCTCATTGTCGATCATGTCGGGAGTTGCTTCGTCTACAACAGCATAAGCACAACCTTGCTCTAATGCTTTGTGAGCAAAGCTATTGCCGTTGAAGTTTGCGCCCTTTAAAGCAAAGAAAAATACTGCCTTTGGGGCAATCTCGTGTGTCGGTGGTTATTTCTTTGCATTCTAAAAATAGCTGATAAAGCTTTTCTATTAGTGTCATTCTTTTTGTTGTTTCTTTGTTTTAGTTGCAAAAGTACTAAAAAAACTTATATTACACTTATTATTTTATCGATAATGTTTCGCAAACCAACTGCATTCTATCTTCCACTTAAACGAATCATTTCTGCAATGCTGTTCACCAGTTCGTGGTTCGCAATAAGGTCTTCGATGGTGATATGCATACGGTATTTCCAATAGTGATTGGGGTTAGATGGAATGTTGATTCTTTCGCTTTGAGGATCAGACAAACGTATCTTTTTCGTTCATGAAAGCCAGTCTTGCAAGCTGATAACGCACAGAGCAGAAGGCGATTGCAAGTGCTTTTCGATAATTTCTTGTGCCAATTGACCTGTAAGAGGGTGCGGTGCTTTACCCGAATGATAAAGCATGTTGTTGTAATAGTCTTGCGTTTGCTCCTCATTTTCGTCCCACCACAAGCGAAGAGTAGGCATATCGTGGGTGCTTATGGTTGCAACACTGCGATAAGGGTTGCGGTTGAGGTGTCCAAATCGCACGTTGAAGTCTTTAGGCATTGATTGAATTTCAAGACTAAAGATGCGCAACTCGTTCATAACCCATTGCACACAGGTGGGAACCATGCCCAAATCTTCAGCACAAACCAACATCTTTGTAGCCTGAACCAATGTTGGAAGCTTTCTTCATTGCTTCGCAATACCAATATTGATTGTTTCGTTTATAATAATAATCTTCATACAAACGATTGAAAGAATCTTTGTCGTGTTGCTACAAAGCCTCATACATGTGGTTCTGTTGAGCCGTTATTCGTGGGTGGAAAAGATTGGGATTGTGGTTGTCTCGAATAAAGAGTACATTGCTAACCAATGTAAATAGCCCTTCACGCAACCAGTTATCTTTGTCCGAATGCTTTCCTTCAAAAGCCTCAGCAATCTTTCTTTGTGTGTCGAAAGCAGACTTTATGCGGTAGATATCGTCGTGATCTAATTCTAAATACTTTTCTTTTTACTTCCTCAGAATGTCCCATAAATACACGCTCAATCACCCATTCTGCAATAAAAAGGAGTGGTGAATAGCTTCTCTTGAAAGCACAAACCATAAGCCTCTATCTCGTCTTTTGACAAGCCTAAAAGCAGGCTCGAACTGACCCAAAAGACCGTGAATAGAATGATAAGGAATGCTCCATATCCTAAAGAAACCTAAGACATGGTCGATGCGATAGGCATCAAAAACTGCGACATGTGTTGGAAACGCTTCGTCCACCATGCACAATTGTCTTTCAACATCTCGCTCCAATTGTAGGGTAGGGAAGCCCCAATTCTGTCCATTTGCAGAGAAAGCGTCAGGTGGTGCACCTGCTTGTGAGTTGAGATTGAAATACTTTGGCTCTACCCAAACATCGCAACTGTGTCGATCTACACCAATAGGTATGTCGCCTTTCAATATCACTTGCTTGTGAAGGGCATGAGCATGCGCCTCTTGCATTTGTGAGAATAGGAGGTATTGCACGAAATAATAGTAGGCAACCTCTTTATATTCCTTGCTCTTTGGGTTAGATAATGGCTTGCCAGCTTTCTTCCATTGTTTATGCACGCCCCAATTGCTAAATAAAGGTGTTTTATATTGATCTCGTAACGAACAGAAACGAGCATAAGGAACAAGCCATTCTTGATTGTTTTTCAAAGAAAGTTGAAAACTCTTTCGATGCTAATATCTTGGTACCTTCTTGTTGATAAAGAAGCGATAGATATTCGTTTTTAGCGTTATTCACCTTCTCGTAATCGAGACTTTCTAAGCCATTGAGCTCCTTTTTCTAGCTTTTTGGAAATGTCGATAGAGCTTTTCATCTTTCAAAAGAAGGCAACGCTTTGAGATTGATATATTGTGGATGAAGTGCAAAAACGCTAACGCAACTATATGGATAGCTGTCTTTCCATGTGTGAGAAGCAGTGGTGTCGTTGATGGGAAGCAATTGAAGTACACGCTGATTAGTGCACGACATGAAATCAATCATGCGCTTTAAGTCGCCAAAGTCTCCAATTCCAAAGCTGTTATTGGTGCGCAATGAGAACAAAGGAATTAAGGTTCCAGCCAATCGAATGTCGCAAATATCAAAGAAAGCTTGATTCAATGAGTAGACAAGTGTTTTGCCTTTGCTGGCGATTGGGATAGTAAGAGAGCGGTTATTCTCTGTTTCCCAGAGCGAAAGACTTTGATTTTGCGTGTTAATGGCAACGAACTTAAATTCAATTTTTCTCGCCAATAAACGACGAAGCGTTGATATCTATAACCCATTCGTTATGCTGTTGCTCGGTCATAGCTAAAGGCTTTATTGATGTTCCACGCCCTAATACATCTAAATTACCTACAACTGCAAGGCGTTCGAACGAGCGTAATTGAGGCGCATGCACCACCAATCGAAGCGTGATGTCGTATGAATTGGGTTCAAGAACCTTTATTTCTCGTTGATTAATGCAGTTAGTAAAAGCCGAACTGTATAGATATGTGTCTTGAGGAGCATCGGTCCAAATATCAAAAACCTCGTAACTCTTACCGCAAAGTGTATTTAAATAGAATAAATGAGTTTGCACTTGCCATTCTGATTTGATGACCTTTTGCATCCTTTTTCAACGCTGTAATAGTAGTGAAACACTTTGATGTCGTTCGATGGAAGTTGCTGAATATGAACTCTCCAGTTATGTCCATCGTATGTGTTCATTCTGTAAACAGAAGTCTGTTGCGCTCCTTTTTTATCGAAATAAACAAGGTTTAAAAAGCAGTTCTTCACCGTAAGTAGTGCTATATTGAATATGAAAAGTGATATTTGATGCATCCATATAGTTTCATTTTTGATGTAAAGATAATGATAAAAGGATATATCATAAGGTGATTATTTCATAAATGATGTACATCAATAGATAAATAGTTTAATTTTTGATATGTATCAATTGCATTGTTTTCTAAAATCATTTATCACCTAAAAGATTTTCATTAAAAAACATTATCTTTTGCAATGATATTCAAAAGAAAAGGTCTTGATGACGAAAAATACTTAACATACGAGGGCAGCTTTTCGACTTCTCTACTCCCCGTAGTGATGGGGATTTTTAAATCTAACCCCGACTCTTTCTATGCCAATAGTAGAGTAGAAGCCAATAAAAACCTTATTCAACGTGCCGAAGAAATGTTGCAGGCAGGAGCCACAATCTTAGATATTGGGGCGTTTTCAACACGTCCTGGAGCCGAAGAAGTAAGCGAAAAAGAAGAAATGCAGCGTTTAAAAGCAGGCTTATTGCTATTGAAAAAGGAACTGCCCAATGCGTTGTTGTCTGTCGATACCTATCGAAGTAATGTGGCAAAGATGTGTGTTGAAGAGTTTGGAGTAGACATAATCAACGACGTTTCTGAAGGAGGTATCACCGGAAGAACCAATGTTTTGCTCGAAGAAGAGCAGCAAATGTTTAAAACAGTGGCACAACTTAAAGTGCCATATATATTGATGTCGGTGAAAAGCGATATCGTTTCGATGATTAAATCCTTTGTTGCTGAGTTGAACGAGTTGCATGCTTTGGGCGTGAAAGATGTGATATTAGATCCTGGATTCGGCTTTGGTAAAGACCTAAAGCAAAACTATGAGGTGCTTTATCACTAGAAAAAGCTATCCGTTTTAGATGCCCCTGTGTTGGTTGGAGCATCTCGTAAGCGCATGATTCAACAGACTTTGAATGTCGATGCCGCCCATTCTTTAAATGGAACAACGGTAGTTCATACCCTTGCATTAATGAAAGGAGTCTCTATTTTTGCGTGTTCATGATGTGCAAGAGGCCGTCGAAGCCATTCAAATAGTGGAGCAATACAAAAAGGCTTCATCGTTATTAACCCTATAAAAAGATATTATTACTATGCCCTTTTGAGTTTTGGAATAAAAAGATATAATCGATATATTTTTTGGTGGCATTGATGCTATATTATGTTTATAGATTGATGAAAGAAAGTCGCTCTTTTAAACATCTTTAGCGGCATAATGGTATTCATTGTCATCTGGCTTTTTCGTGAGTAAGATACTCTCAATGCGCCTACTTGGCTCTATATTAGATAAACTTGTGAGTGTAGGAGTGTTGGCATTGATTATTCTTTTTCAAGAAGAAATACGCAAATTTTTATATTCTTTAGGTGGACATGGACGTATAAAGCGACTCACTCGCTACTTTATTCCAGCCGATAAGAATGAAGAAGACAAAAGAAACTATATTGCCTTTGGTGATGGCTTGCATGAATATGGCTCGTGGAAAGGTTGGAGCTTTGATCGTAATAGAGCGTGGTGCGCCCCCTAAACGACATTGCCGATACAGGAGAAAGGATTGATGCAAGAATCAGTCAACGCCTCATTGAGAACATATTCTTTAAGAATTCACCTCTTCACGACGGTGCAATGCTCATCTCAAAGAAACGAGTTAAGGCTGCAGGTTGTATCCTTCCCGTATCTCATAACAAAGATATTCCCAAGTCATTAGGCCTTCGTCACCGCTCAGCACTTGGTATTTCGCAGAGTAGTGACGCCATTGCGATAGTCGTTTCAGAAGAAACTGGAAACATATCAGTGGCTATAAAGGGCGAATTTAAATTACGATTGTCTGCCGAAGAGCTTGAAAGAGTGCTCGCTTATGAGATGAGTGGACATTAAAAAGCAATGTAAGTAGAATAGAACATCATAACAAAAAGATGAGAAGTTACACCTATTATATATAGAGGTAGTTTACTTCTCATCTTTCTTTTATATTTTTGAATTGCCGTTAAGCCGTTATCGTGATGAAAGTGATAACCGCTTATTTTTTTGAGTGGCAAAGCTATTAGTCGTTAGCCACCTTCAAGTTCTTTTCCTTTATAAATGAAGATAGCTTCTCACCTTTATCAATTGAAGCTACACCATTAGTGTAAACATCAACGTGTAAGCCACCTTTTTAGAAGGTTTTTAAGAGTTTCTAAAACGCAATAGTCGCCTGCAACACCGCAGATCACAAAGTTAGTGTTAGCCGAAGTCACTTTGTCTGTCATAGTGCAAAGTGTTCTTTTTGCCTTTAACAGCAGGTGTAATCTTTTGGAAAGCACCATATTCTTCAGTCTCAATCACCTCACCTTTGCAGAATAACTGATAAGGAATATTTTTATCAAGACATGCTTGTATAAGGCGTTCGTCTATTTGTGAGCCCTTAGAAAAGCGTATACAGTGTGGAGGCCATGGTCCTCCTTGTGCCTTAAATGAGCCATCTTTAGCGTTATGCCAGTCTACTGTGAAGATCACTTCGTTGATATTGGGGTGCGATTGCAAATAAGCTAAAACATTATCTACTGCCTTTTTCGGCTCTGGAACATACAAACTACCTTGTGGATTGCAAAAATCATATTGACAATCAACCACAACTAATGTTGTGTTTTGTGATGAATTAGCAACAGAGTTCTTTGCATTCATCGCTTTTTTTACCGAGTTCATGGTGCATTTAACTGTTTTTGGGACGTTGTGCAACTGCTGTTATGCTGCCAAATAAAATGGCAATAAGCATAACAAATAGCATTCTTTTCATTTTGTTTTGGTTTTAGATGTTATAGAATTAAATAAACGTTAGTGTGCAGAACAAATAATGTTACAAAAAGAACAAAAATATTGTTTGCGCACACAAAAGGTAACAATTAATTGAAAAAGAGTACTTTTATGTGTATTTTTTTATTGAAAATAATATTTAACTTTGTAAGCAAATAGAAGGTACATCTATAGATGTAAGATTGAAGAGGAGAGAGAACGCAGCTCAAATTTTTTTATAGAATAGCTATAGGTAGCATAATAACATCATTCAGGAGAAATAAAAATCAAATCTAAAGTTATGGATTTTTAATATTGAGAAAGGCGACCAAAAGCGTATAGTTATTGTGGGTGGAGGCTTTGGAGGTCTTGAACTTGCAAAGAATTTACGCAAGACTGGCATGCAAATAGTGTTGATAGATAAACACAATTATCATCAGTTTCAACCCCTAATATATCAGGTTGCGTCAGCAGGAATGGAGCCAAGTTCCATCTCATTCCCATACCGTCGCATCTTTCAAAAATACAAAAAAACCTTTACTTCCGCTTAGCTGAAGTAAAGCAGATAGATGATTAAGAACAAGACAGTTATCACAAGTATTGGTAATGTAGCTATGATTATGTAGTGTTAGCAGCTGGAGCTACAAGTAATTTCTTTGGCAATAAAGAGATAGAAAAAGGCTCAATGGCAATGAAAAGCCTATCAGAAGCAGCCCGAATACGTAACACAGTGTTAGCAAACATAGAGAGAGCGATTACCACAGAAGACCCTGTTTTCAGACAAGAGCTATTGAACATTGTTGTAGTTGGTGGTGGAGCCACTGGCGTTGAGCTTGCAGGGTGTGATGTCAGAGATGAAGAAAACCATTCTACCTCGTGACTATCCAGAGTTAGATGCTTCGCTAATGAATGTCTATCTCATACAAAGGCGATAACCGATTGCTACCAGGAATGGCTCCCGAGTCATCTCAAAAAGCCATCGACTTCTTGCGTTCTATGGGCGTAAACGTCATTTTTAAGTAAGTTTGTTAACGACTATAAGAACCATAAAGTGATGCTAAACGATGGCAGTAGTATCGCTACTCGCTCTTTAATATGGGTGAGTGGAATTATCGGAGTGGCCTTTGAAGGACTCGAAAAAGAACACTATGGCCGTGGACGTCGTTTGATTGTAGATGGTTATAACCGTGTGATTGGTCTTGAAGATGTGTATGCAATAGGCGATCAATGTATCATGCCAAACGTAGATAAGGCATATCCTGGCGGACATCCACAGCTTGCACAAGTAGCAATTCAGCAAGGAAAACTACTTGCAAAGAATCTTATTAGAGAGCAAAAGGGCAAGAAGTTAAAGACATTCCAATATAAAAACTTAGGGTTCTATGGCCACCATTGGACGAAAACAAGGCTGTGGCCAATTCTCATTGTTCAAAACTCAGGGTTTCATAGCGTGGGTGTTGTGGTTGGTAGTGCACTTCGTTCAATCTTAGGAATACGCAATAGAATCGTAGTTCTGCTCAACTGGCTATGGAATTATGTCAACTATAATCAGTCGTTGCGACTCATCTTCAGAACAGGTAGAGACAAAAACGGAAGAAGAGATACAACAAAGCTGTTCAGCAAAAGGATAGCAATTAGCATGTAAAAGCAGTCCTTTTTAGGGTGCAAAAGCATTGCTTTTAAAGGGTAATAGTATAGCTTTTTACAAGGCAAAATACCAAAAATGTAAAGTCAACATTACATTTTTGGTATTTTTATCATTCTAACAAGTTTAATACAATTATTTTTCTTACTTTTTGCATAGTAGCCTTTTAGCTCTTAAAAAGGCAAAAACAGAACAAATATATAAACAAACAAATTATGGATTTTTACAAGATATTGTAGAGCGTGCAAAAAGCTATAAGCAACGAATCGTTCTACGAAGCAACAGAAGAAAGAACACTTAGAGCTGCAGATCGTGCTATTGGCGACGAACTAGCAGAAATTATACTATCGGAAACCCTGAGGTTATCCGTGAACTTGCCAATAAATGGGGATTGAAAAACATCGATAAGGCAACTATTATCGACCCATTGAATCACCCAAAAAGCAGAAGAATACGCAGAATTGCTAACAGATTTGCGTAAAAGAAAAGGTATGACCATTGAAAAAGCACGTGAGTTGGTGAAGAATCCACTATACCTTGGTTGCTTAATTATCAAGACAGAAGGAGCAGATGGACAAATAAGTGGAGCAGAAAGTACCACTGGTGACACCCTTCGTCCAGCCCTTCAAATCATCAAATGTAGTCCTCAAGTGTCAGTAGTGAGCGGTGCTATGGTGCTTATCACAAAGGCAAAAACAATATGGAGACAATGGACTTTTAGTGATGGGAGATGTTGCTGTGACTCCAAGTCCAACACCAGATCAATTGGCTCAGATAGCTTATTGTACTGCAGAGACCGCAAAAGCAGTGGCAGGAATTGATGATCCACGTGTAGCAATGTTGAGTTTCTCTACCAAAGGCAGTGCCAATCACGAGTTAGTGAACAGAGTTACAGAGGCAACTCGATTGGCTCACGAATACTATCCACAACTAAATGTAGACGGAGAGCTACAAGCTGATGCTGCACTTGTACCCGATGTAGCAGCAACAAAGGCACCAGATAGCCCAATTGCAGGTAAAGCAAACGTATTAGTTGTGCCTAACTTAGAAGTGGGAAACATTGGTTATAAACTCGTACAACGCCTTGGAGACGCTGTAGCAATTGGTCCAATTCTTCAGGGTATCGCACGTCCTGTAAACGACTTGAGTCGTGGTTGCTCAATAGATGATATCTATTACATGATCGCCATCACTGCATGTCAAGCATATCAAGCAAAACTTTTGTGCTGAATAAGGAACAAGAAAGTGAACCATTAAATTAATAACTAGAATATAAATAAGCAAAAACAACATGAAAATACTAGTGCTCAATTGTGGTAGCTCGTCTATTAAATACAAGCTATACGACATGAACAACCACCAGGTTTTAGCTTCTGGTGGTGTAGAACGAATTGGTTTAGATAACGCTTTCATTAAAGTTGCGTTGCCTAATGGTGAGAAAAAGCAGATAATGCACGATATGCCAGATCACAAAGAGGGTGTTAATTTCGTGTTCCAAGTGCTTTTAGACAAGGAAATAGGTGCTCTACAAAGTGTTAATGAGATTGATGCTGTGGGTCATCGTGTTGTTCAAGGAGGTGATATTTACACCGAAAGTGTACTTGTTACACCACAAGTTGAAAAAGACATTGAAGACCTTTGCGAGCTAGCTCCAGTGCATAACCCTGGTCACTTGCGTGGTATTAAGGCTGTAGATGAGCTTATGCCAAACGTACCTCAAGTGTGTGTGTTCGACAATGCCTTCCATAGTACAATGCCAGATTATGCTTTATCTATATGCAATTCCTTACGACTTATATGAAAAATACCATGTTCGTCGTTATGGATTCCATGGAACTTCACACAGATATGTATCAAAACGAGTTTGCGAATTCTTGGGAAAAGACATCAAAACTCAACGCATCATCACTTGTCATATAGGCAATGGAGCAAGTATTGCTGCTGTTAAATATGGCAAATGTATCGACACTTCAATGGGAATGACACCACTTGAAGGTTTAATGATGGGTAGTCGTTCAGGTGATATTGATGCTGCTGCGGTTACATATCTAATGGAAAAAGCTGAGCAAGAAGCCTCAAGAAATGTCTGATTTCCTCAACAAAAAGAGTGGCGTTTTTGGGTATAACTGGTATCTCATCAGATATGCGTGAGATCGAGAATGCAGCCTTAGAAGGAAACGAAAGAGCGCAACTTGCATTGAACATGTATAACTATCGCATTAAAAAAATACATCGGTGCGTATGCTGCAGCGATGGGAGATGTAGACATAATTGTATGGACTGCGGGTGTAGGAAGAACCAAACAGGTACTCGTATCGATGCTTATAGCGACTTAGAGTTCCTCGGAATCAAGATTGATGCAGAGAAAACAAGTCGAGAGGACAAGAAACTATCATCTCAACAGACGACTCTAAGGTTACAGTTTGCGTTATTCCAACAGACGAAGAGCTTGTTATCGCAAGAGACACAATGCGCTTAGCGAGCAAATAAAACCATCTGTTTAAGATAGTAAGGCACGAGGTTGGCTTTCGAACAGCTATTCTTCTATAATATGATAAGGTAGCTTTTAGGGCATAAAGTCATTGCTTTTTACACTTCAATAGCATAGCTTTTGCGATCTAATTCGATAGCTTTTAGCACCTCGCCTCATAAAATATTGAAAGCAGTTAGTTCCGTTTGGTTCTAACTTGCTTTCTTTAGTTGTTCAAGGTTGGGAAGAACAACCTTTGTTGCATGTTTTTCGCATAGTGAAAGCTAACCTTATGGTTGCTTGTGGTTCATCATTTGTGTATTTTCTTTAAGGTATTTTTCTTTCATGGCTTATCTGTTTTCAGCCACTTCGTTAAGCAGTTGGTCGGCTTTGTCGATTTGATAACTGCTTAAAAGATAGTAAGCCGACTGCAATTTGCAGTTTCCTGCGTGCTGAACGCTTAGTTCATACCAGCGATAAATTCGTTTTAAATCGCCCTCTTCGTATGGCATTCCGCTAAATTGTTGTAGCATTGTTAAATATTTATAGCCATATTCACGAGTTGGTTCGATGGTTGTTCCCTCGCCATAATCGTTCCATGTGCTAATTTGTAACCAGCTAAATCCCGAGTTTTTAAATGCTTCTAACTGACGAGCAAATAACGCTCCGTTCTCAGAGTCGTGTGTTGCGTAACTGTTTTTCGGCATTACCTGCAGTGTAGAAGTCGTGGAATCAGGCATTGCACCACCAATAAAGAATTCAAATTGACGTGCTCTGTCATAGTTAGGATGCTCTCTACCCACATAAACTCACCTCTCGAGTTATTGTATCCCTCGTTATTTATGTTCTGAGTGTGATAGTTTAGCGATACGAAGAACACATTTTTGTTGATTGATTCGAGTGCTTCATTCCAGCCTTTTCCGACTTATACTGGCGAGGACCAAAGACCATGAAGAGCGGTTTACCATCTACTTGAACATAATTGGCTTTATTAAAGAGGTTATTCTTTAAGTATTCGAGATCTCTTTTCAATTGACCAACGGGGTCGGAAGTGTGTCTTAGGGTTGCATCTTCATACAACGGCAAACTTCAAAGCCTGCTTTTGCAGCCGCATTAGCAATGGCTTCAGTGTTTTTTAGTAAGATAGAATAGTCGTCTTTGTCTTGTGTTCCATACCAATCTACCATCACTCCGTCTACACCAGAATACTTCATCAATAGACATTGATAGTCTAGTATGGTCTGATCTCCTGAATCATACGGACCAGTTAGAGGATAATAATGTGATGCAATCTACGTTTTCCACTCGAATCGATGTGGTCTGGGTTTCTATTAGCCATCGTCCAATGCCATCCCCACCCTTGTCCATTCTTAGAGCCACAAACCACGGCATATAATGAACAAAAAGATTGGCTTTGTTGCTCTTAATTGGTTGAGTAACTACGGGCTTTACGTCCTCGTGTGTTGTGCTTTCTTCGGCACTTTTCCTTACTGCAACTACTGAAAAAATGCTATCACAGCAAACACAATAGTTATAAAAATGTTCTTCTTCATTGTGTGTGTTAGTTTTTAGGGTTAAAACATTCAGAAACCCAATAGTAATGGCTTTGCAACATCTCTTTAAAAACTAAGTTGTACATGCAAAACTGTTACCCTTGAAGTGTTCTGGTTCTCTCTCTTAAAATAAACATCTTAGCTTGCATCATCTTTCTTTTTATCTCCCAAATGCATTAAAGAATGTTCTGTTTTTGTTCTTACAATCGATTGAATTAACGTTTACAAATTTAGTGAAGGCTGTTATTTTGCCAATGAATTTGCCCAATATTTTGTCATAATTTACAATAATTGCGTTCGAAAAATAGAGCGTAATTTAATACCATTTTAAATCGTCTGTAGTATTTTAAAATAATACATTGTTTTTCGCATTTTCTGTTCCATATTTTCCCTTTTATTGTCAAATTGAAAGTCAATCTGTCATCATTTTTAGGGTGGTGTAACCTCTTGTTATCCCTATTTTTAGGGCTTCTAGTCTTGTAAAAACAATGCAAAATGAAAGATTTTTGTAACAATTGGTGTCATAATTGCCCTTAATAAAGCAGGTAAAACAATAAGAAAAAGATGTAAAACAACGACTTTTTAGACAAAAAGGAAAGGTGATATAATAAAATGAAACGATAGAAAACAACTGCAAACAATATTCTTTATAATTATATAAAAGCTTTCAATCTGTTATGCTTTATCATTTTATAACCAAAGAAAGTAATTAAATGCTTTAAAAAAGGCAAGTAATAAAAATAACTACTATATTTGCAGATAAAAGAATAATACAAATGGGAGGGTATACGAATATATATTAGCGTATAAACGTATACATGTTAGAAGAAAAGAAACTATTTAAAGTAGTGATTTTATTATATGATTAGACTTGTAAATATCTTTATTTTGCTATTTGTATGCCATTGTCTAAATGCCAAGAATACAACATTTCCGACGTTAGAAGATTTAGATAAGGTAGTAGCCAATCAGCAAATATACACCAATGCACGTCTTAGAATGCTCGATTCGTTAAAGAGTGATCTAAGAAAGGCAGACGATTTGCATAAAAATATGCAATCGAAAAAGAGCTATTGCAGGCTATCAGTCGTTTGTTGTCGACTCGGCACTCCTTTATGCTCAGAAAAAAACTAAGCCTTGCACAACGCTTAAACGATGCAGAAGAATTGAGTTACTCTTATCTCGATGTTGCATCTATGTTGATAAAGGGTGGAAACTATAAAGAAGCTAACGAGGTGTTGCAACGCTTAAACGTGCGTAACGCATCGTCGAACCTTCGCAATTATTATTATACAGTTAATCAAGATCTTTATACCACTTTGCAAACTGTGAGCTTAACAGCTAACGAACGCAAACTATATAACGAGAAATCGTCTCTTTATAAAGATTCAATTCTATCGCTAAAAGCTCGACCCTTCGGTTTGGGTTGTTACCGATAGAATGATGGATAAGCATCGTTATAAAGACGCTTTGCAGATATTATTGAAAGAATATCCAACGCTAAACGTTGATGATAGACGCATGGCTTACGTGGCATATTCTATCTCAGACATCTATAGATTGATGGGAAATAGAGAGAAAGAAAGCAATATCTCATCGTTTCCGCTATTGCAGACATCAAAAGTGCAGTGAAAGAGTATATCTCTTTGCGTCGATTAGCTACCTGTATTATATGAAGAAGGCGACATAGAACGCTCTTATTTATATATGAAACGTGCCCTCGAAGATGCCATATGTTGCAACGCTCGCCTGCGAGTGATCGAAGTTTCAGACATCATGCCCATTATTAATAAGGCGTATGAAGATAAAACTCAGCGTGAAAAGCACGTCACATTGTTGGCTCTTGTGAGCATAAGTGTGTTGTCGTTGATGCTCATTGGCTTGGTATTCTTGTTGCGTAGACAAATGAAGAAGCTATCGATTACACAACGTGCGCTAAGAGATAGAGAATGCAGAACTATATAAATTGAATGATGTATTGTCGAAAACTAACGACGCTTTGAGCGAGAAGTAACGACTCACTTTCAGAGGCAAGTAGAATCAGAAAGACATGTACATTGCCCAGTTTATGACAGAGTGTTCTACTTATATTGATAAGATGGAACTCTACAGAAAGCAGCTTCGTAAGGTGGCAACTACGAGGCTCTAAGACTGAATTATTAGATATATTGAAGTCGCCAACCTTTATAGAAAAAGGAGTAGATGCCTTCTTTGCGACCTTTGATGCAACCTTCTTGAGTCTGTTCCCCAACTTTGTTCACGACTTTAATCAGCTTTTTGTGCCCGAATCTCAAGTGGTAAATAAAAAGGATAAGCGTTTGAATACAGAGTTAAGAATATGTGCTTTAATTCGATTAGGCATCAGTGACAACGAGCGTTTGGCTGCTTTCTTAAGATGTTCGAAGGCAACTATCTACTCATATCGTTCACGAACACGATTGAAATCGTTACAACCCGACTTGTTTGAAGAACAACTTATGAACCTATAAGTTCACAACTCCATACAGAAAAGCATTGCTTTTTACCTTTTTAAAAAGCAATGCTTTTTATGTAAATATCAATGCTATTGAACCCCAATAGCATAGCTTTTTAAATAACAAGACGAAGAGATATAAAAAAAGTAGTTGTTGTGAGAAAGAAAATGCAATAAAATGTATTTCTTCACCACATTTATTTATGTTGAGGCTCAAAAGCTGTTTTTCTACCCCAAAAACTCATCTGTTTTTTCATCGTTATAGCCATTTTAAAAAAATATTGTACAATTCTTTATTTGTATGTTTTATACTTTGAGTTTTTCTTTAATGTGCTGATTATAAATGAAATATGTTTTTTTGATTTTATATTTTTGTGATACAGCGGCACAACCAGCAGAATAAAGCGTTAGATTTTGCAACAACTTGATGATCACATGATACCCGTATCAAAAAAAGTAAAACAAAAGATCAAAAGGGAGGTATAATTAAACTAATCGTGGTTCTGTAGGAATCCGATGATAATCTATCGAACTACTTACCTGAAAACGTTTCTTTCGTATCAAAAGGAGCAAGAAAACTTATTCAACAACCTTTGACTCTGTCTTTTAACAACCTTTGAACAGAGTTTTAATGTTTAACCCAAACAACAATTACTATGAACAAAAGACATTTACTTACAATGAGTTTAGCACTTGCATGTGCTAGCGTTTTTGCCGAAACAGTAGATTTTGGCGGTTTAAAATTTAGTCTTACACCCGATGGTAAGGCCGTGTTAACCAGCGGAAAAGCGGCTCTTGGAACCGTAGTGATTCCTCAATACGTTAGAGGACACAAAGTAACCGAGATCAAAGCCAATGCTTTTCAAGGTAACACCGACATTAGATCCATCACCATTCCCGCAACAATTCAAAGAATAGGGGCATGCGCTTTCTACGATTGTAAGGGGCTTTCTAAGGTGGAGATGCACTCAACAGCCGATCGAATAGAAGACTTTGCCTTTGCACATTGCGAGCAACTTGTTTCTATTTTCGTTGCCACAGGGCATCACAAACATAGGTCGTAATGCCTTTGAAGCTTGCACCTCGCTAAAGAATATCGATATTCCTCGCTCGATGCGAAAAGCATCAGTTCTTATGCGTTTAATGCCTGCTCGAGTCTTGAGTATATCACTCTTCCCGAGAATTTGCATCGTTGGAGTGCCGAAGCTTTTTCTGGAATGTAAAAGCACTTCGCTCTGTTTATTATTTAGGAAACAATGTTCCTGAGGTGCATAGCAACACCTTTAAAGGTGCAGATGGCAATTTGGCCGTTTATGTAAAGCCTGTTCTTTATGATAGAATGAATAGAGTTCCTGCTCTAAATAATAAGGTGAGAGTAGAGTTCCCACTTGAATATTCATCGTATAATGAGTTGGTATCAAAGAATTTTGCAATAGACTTTTCGAGTGCTCCTGCTGTTCAAGCAATGGTAACAACAGGCTTCTCGGCTCAAAAATAGAAGAAAATAAAGAAAAGAGTGCATGTTGCTGCAGCAAACGAAGCCGTGAACATTCAGGCAGGTAGCAACAGATGGTATTTCCCACGCATTGCAGATGACCAGCAAAACGACCACTCTGCTATTCGCAAAGTGGCACAACAGCCCATGAGTTTCTATTATTCAAAGACCGCACCAATAGAGGGTTACATGGATAATAGCGAGCTTTTAACTGACAAAACCATATATAATCCAGGCGAAACGGTGAATTTCACTTCTTCGAGATCATTGGCTTATGGTTCAAAAGTGTATTATTATCATGGTGCAGATGTAGTAGATGTGGCGGTAGTAGGGGGTAAATCGTGGACGTGGAAGACTCCTAAAGAGAACTATAAAGGCTATCTTGCGGTGGTGACAGAACCCAGTGCAACAGGCTATAATGTTGTTTCTACTGTGGGAGTAGACGTCTCTACAGAGTGGACTAAGTTCCCTCGATATGGTTATATCGCTAATTATGAACCAGACATCAAGGCAAGTGATATGGAAAAAGGAAATGGAAACTTTCCGCAAATACCATATCAATGCGATGCAGTTCTACGACTGGCATTGGAAACATCATCGCCCTTATTGTCCTGATGGTACCTATAATGAAATCTTTAATCGTAAAGTTAGTACACAAGTGGTTAAAGATTATATTAGAAAGTGCAAGAGCATTGGCTCAAAAGCAATGTTCTATAACCTTGCTTATGGTGCTCTTAAGGATGGAAAAGAGGATGGCGTGAAACCAGAATGGCAGGTTTATATAGATTCTACCCATGTTTCTCCTTACAGACATGTATTGAAATATGGTAAAGTGATATCTTTATACAAAATCCAGCCAATACAGAATGGCAAGATTATCTAGTGAAGAGAACAAGAGAAGTGTATCAAAACTTTAATTTTGATGGCTTTCATGTAGACCAATTAGGCTCTGCACCTGGATATCATGTTATGGAAAATGGCCATAAAGTAGAGAAAGGCTCAAGGCTATCAACTAAAGATGGTAAAGAAGTTTTATTGTGGGATGGATATTCTCCTTTATTAACTAAATTGCACAATGATCAAAAGGACAAAGAATTGGTGATGAACCAAGTGAGCAATTGGGGACATACTGTTGTGGCAACTAATCCTAACATTAACACAGTATATGTAGAAGTGTGGTGGAAAGAGTTTGCGGCTTTTAGCCACTATATGAACGAAAACCAAGAGGTTGCACCTAATAAGCCTGTTGTTTTTGCTGCTTATACACATTGTGAAGGTGCTAAAGGCGCATTCAATATACCTTCAGTGTTGGTGTCAGACGCATTTATTTTTGCTATTGGAGGTAGCCGAATAGAGCTAAGTGGTAATGATATGTTGAACAATCCTTATTTCCCTAATACTGATTGTTATATGACTGACGAACTAAGAGCGAAGTTAGTGCCTTATTATAACTTCTTAGTTGGTTATGAAAAATCTATTGCGAGACAATTGCAAGAGAACATATATGAGTGTGAGAATGAACAACAAAGTGCTTCCTTTTGCAGGAAAAAGAAAAAGAAGTGAACTACTATTGTGCAGAGAAAGACAATAAATTGATGATTCATTTGTTGAATCTCGAAACAGTGAAAGATACTTCTTGGATAGATAAATATCGCACTACATAGAGCCAAAGACCAAATATCACTTTACAGTAGATATCGATATCAACGAAGATGTGGCTCGTGTTTGGGCGGCAACTCCTGATGTTTATGGTGGAACTCCACAAGATATACCTTTTAAGAAAAAAGGAAATAAATTGTATATCAAGTCCCCAGCTTGAAATATTGGACGATGTTGGTGGTAGAAAAAGGTGCTTCTAATGGCTTGAATAATAGTGATGAGGTGGTTTATGTTAACAAAAACAATACTTGGCAACGCCTAACTGTAGGCACAATCAACAGCAATGAGACCCTACATCAAAGTACCAGTGTTTGGCAATAGCACCAAACACGCACAATATCGCTTATCAATAGCAATAACGAAACATTGCAATCGGCTTTCGAAAAAAAGTGGCTACGACAAGCGAAGACGAAAGTTATTATACTATCGATGGTGTGAAAGTGGAACGTCCTGGTAAAAAGGAATCTACATACATAAAAGGTAAGAAGGTGTTTATAAAATAAATGGTGAGCTTCTACAAAGCGTGTAAGTGAATGTATTATTAATATAGGGTTTGTTATGAAGGTTAGCGAGTATATAATGTTTATGTTTGTAAACTTGTAGAAGCAAAGCCATAATTTGAATAAAAACAGACTTACTTTATGGGGTAGGAATGAGTTGAAAAGAATAACTCGTTCCTACCTTTTTATTAGTAATATTTTCTAAATTTAAGAGATTAGCTTTGTTGTTTTGGGTCAAGAAAAAGTGTTTTTGAGGTAAAAAGAGTTTAAATAGGCGTGATTAGGTTTGTATTTTTGTTATCTTTAAATCCCGTAAGTGATTGATTTTCAGTGATAGATGTTTTTAAGCGTTTGTATATTTATTATATATAGTATATAGAACTAGAGCAAATGTATATCTTTGCATTGAAAGGAAAAAGAACACCTTGAGAAACTAAAGCAGATGCAAAATATACTATTAACAACATAAAAACAAATATGAACATTAAAAGGATATTGGTTGGTTTTCCTTGTTCTTTCGGCTCTATCGCCAGTAAGTGCGAGGCAGAAGTACAGCCAACAACGAAAATGTCTAATCCAAGAGAACGGAATTAAGGTTAGTGGTACTGTTGTTGATGCAGAAAAGAATCACTTCAGGCGTAACTGTATCAGTAAAGGGCACTAAGATAATGACTGTAACAGACATTGATGGACACTTTTATTTAACCGTTCCAGATAAATCGGCTGTTTTTAGTCGCTGGTTATGTTGGTTTTTAAGACACAGGAAATAAAGGTAGCGAACAACATTAACTTCAACATCACTTTGCAGAAGATGTTGCAGGGACTTGATGAAGTGATGGTTGTGGGTTATGGTAACCAAAAGAAATTGTCGGTTATCGGTTCTATTCAGACCTTAGACCCTAAAAAGTTGCAAGTAGGTTCAAGTCGTTCGATGAGTAATAACCTTGCAGGTCAGTTGGCAGGTGTTATTGCTTTTCCAGCTAGTGGAGAGCCTGGATACGACAATTCGAACTTCTGGATTCGTGGTATCTCATCATTTAGTGGCAATAACCATCCTTTAGTGTTGGTAGATGGTGTAGAACGAAGCATAAATGATATCGATCCTGCCGAAATAGAATCGTTCTCAGTATTGAAAGACGCTTCTGCTAGTGCCATGTATGGTGTTAGAGGTGCGAATGGTGTTATCATTGTTAATACCAAACGTGGTACTGTTGCCAAAGCCATCAGTAGACTTTAGATTCGAACAAGCTATTCGTAAGCCTAGCAAACTTCCTCAGTTTATTGGTGCAGCAGAATATATGAGTCTTTTGAATCAATTGCAACCAGATCCCAATAAACGCTTATTCACCAAAGATCAGATACTTAAAACCTACTATGGTTACGACAAAGATCTTTATCCAGACGTTAATTGGATTGACGCAATAACTAAAGATTACGCTTCATCTACACGTGCAAACTTAACCATTGCAGGTGGTTCTGATATGTTACGTTATTCTTTTAACTGCTTCGAGTTTACGATGAAAACGGTATCTTAGCACGTGATAACAGTCTTCCTTATGATACATCTAGTAAGTTGACACGTTATAATATGCGTGCCAATGTGAGACCTTTGATTTAACCAAGACAACATTAGTTCGTTTTTAATATTGGTGGTTACTTGCAAGATCTACGCAAAGGAAAAGAGCAGCACAGATGAGCTTTTTACAAGCGCATTTGAAACTCCTCCTTTGTTCATCCCGCTATCTATTCAGATGGAACAATACCCCGTGTATCTAATGTTCGATTCAATCATGAGCTTTAAGCACACAATCAGGTTATTATACAGGTTCTCGTAGTAAGTTAGAATCATGTTCTCGGTAGAACAAAACTTAAAGATGATTACCCCAGGATTGAAAGCTAAGGTTACATTTTGCATTCGATACTTATAACGAAGCCTTTGTAACCAGAGGTAAAGATCCACGTTATTATAGTGTTGCTAAGTCTCGAGACGATGAAGGAAACTTAGTTCATAGTATCCTTTCATTCGGTAGTGAGTTCTTAGGACATAGCTCAAATGCCAACTATGGCAATAAGAGTACTTATTTAGAAGCATCTCTTTCATACGATAAGACATTCGGTGCTCACGCTTTAAATGCTTTGTTCTTGTATAATCAACGTAGTTATGACTGAGGAGATGTGCAACCAAAAGCGTACCCAAGGTATTGCAGGGTCGTTTTGTCATATACCTACGATCGTCGTTATATCTCAGAGTTTAACTTCGGTTATAACGGTTCAGAAAACTTTGCAAAGGGCAACAGATATGGTTTCTTCCCATCACTTGCGCTTGGTTGGTTGGTGTCTGAAGAGAAGTTTATGCAACCCCTTTCAAACACTATTACTAAATTAAAGGTAAGAGGTTCAATAGGTATGGTGGGTAATGATGATATCGGTGGACGTCGTTTTGCTTATATCACCACTATCAATACCAATGCAGGTGGTTACAATTGGGGCTACTCTGGTGAGGTAGGTAGAGACTGGGTCAAGAAGGAGAAGTGGGAGTTCAGAATCTAACTTGGGAAAAATCACTTAAAAACAAACATTGGTTTTGAGTTGGGATTATGGAACGAATTAGATTTACAAGTAGACTTCTTCCGTGAGCATAGAACTAATATTTTCTTACAACGCTCAACCATTCCTTCTCAAGTAGGATTCATTTCAAATCCTTATGCCAACTATGGTATAGTAGATAATAATGGTTTTGATGCGTCAATTGTTTACAATCACAGCTTTAATAAGGAATTCAATATCAGCTAAGAGGTAACATTACTTATGCAAAGAACACCATTAAAGAGAAAGATGAGCCTCTTTCTGTAGTGGGAACATACCGTTCTATTACAGGAAAGTCTATCGGAACACTTTGGGGTTTACAAGCAGAAAGATTGTTTACTGAAGACGATTTCATCAATGGTAAATTGAAACCAGGTATCGCAGAGCAGTCTTTAGGAACAGTAGTACGCCCTGGTGACATCAAATATCGTGATATGAACGACGACGGAGTGATCACAGATGCAGACGAAGGTTATATCGGTGGCACCTCAGCTCCACGCATTGTGTATGGATTTGGAGGTAATGTTAATTATAAAGATGTAGACTTTAGCTTCTTCTTCCAAGGCTCTGGCGACACATATCGTATAATTGGAGGTAGCAACTACTTCATTCCTGGAAGTGGACAAGGCGTGTTAGGTAACGTTTATACAAACTATACCGACCGTTGGACTGAAGAGAATCCATCTCAAAATGTATTCTGGCCACGTCTTTCAGAAAGCACAAACCCCAACAATAATCGTGCTTCTACATTCTGGAAGAAGAACATGAGCTATCTAAGATTAAAGTCAATTGAACTTGGTTACACCTTCCTAAGGCATTAACATCAAAAATTCTTCGCTAAGAGTGTGCGTGTATTTGTGAGCGGTGATAATCTTCTTTATTTCTCTCCATTTAAATTATGGGATCCAGAACTTGAGACATCAGATGGATTACGCTATCCTTCTATGCGCTCAGTGACATTGGGTGTGAATCTTAAATTTTAACTATTAAAACCAGATAATACAATGAAATTGGTAAAATATATATACATAGGTTGTCTTAGTCTCATGACTTTAAGCTCTTGTTCTGATTATCTTGACAAGGAATCGGACACAGAAGCAACTCTTGAACTCGTGTTTAATGACAAGACAAGCTTGAAGGTTGGTTAGCAGTGCAGTCTGGAACACCCTGATCCCTATATGGGTTATGGCCGATTTATCGGTTGGGACGTTCTTGGAGATGAGATAACACCTTCTGAAAGATGGCGTCAATGGAACTGGAAGATTATTCCTTTCGCTCTGGGTGAATGGACTTCGTCTTCAGACTGGGATGGAAATTACTGGTCTGAGTTCCCCAAACGAATTCGTGAAGCAAATATTTTCTTGCGTGAAGCTACATGCTCTTCCATCTCAAAGGTATCTCTACTACAGAGATAGAATATATGAAAGCAGAGTGCCGTTTCTACAAAGCATTACTATTGTTGCTTGCAAACACTTATGGTGGAGTGCCTTTCAAACCCGATTATATTGCTCCAACCGACTTTACACTAAGTGATTTGCTTGTAGGGACAACATCCTTATACAGAAATTATCGATTGGTGTGACAAAGAGTTGTTAGCTGTTTCAAAGCTACTCCAGCTAAAATACACCGAAGCTCGCAAGTATGGTAGAGTCACATCTATCATGTGTTTGGCTGTTCGTGCACGTATGTTGCTCTTTGCAGCGAGTCCTTTAGTGAATGGAAATGCCGACTATGCGAACTTTAAGAACTCGGATGGAAGAATATTTTCGCTCCAACTTATGATGCAACAAAGTGGAAATATGCAGCACAAGCATGTAAGAGCTAATCGATGCCGCACAAAAATGCAGGGTCATGAGCTATATGTTGAGACCAATGCAGATGGCACAATCGACCCCTTTATGTCATATCAAAACATGATGTTAAAGCGTTTTGACGAAGGAAATAAAGAGATTCTCTTTGCAAGACCCGGTGGATGTGACTATTCAGATTATGAAAGACACGCTACACCTTCAGCGAGTGGAGGTTCAGGTGGTTTTAGGAGTTACACAGAAACTTGTAGACGCTTTCTTCATGAATAATGGTCTTCCCATCACCGATAGCAATTCAGGCTATGTACAAACAGGCTTCTCTACATCTGATGTTACATTGGATAACACTCAATGGGACACCAAAGTTAACGGCGGACATATCACGACAAAGAACACTTATAACATGTATTGTAATCGTGAACCACGTTTCTATGTAACTGTAAGTTTCAACAATTCATACTTCACACAAGAACAAAGACCATTCGAATTCTTCAATGGTGGCAAGGATAATCCACACACTCACGATGCTCCTCAGAATGGTTATTTGGTTGAAAGAAGCTTTCTCAAACTCAAATGTGAAGCAAGGCAACATTCAATACCGCCCAGGTATCTTGTATCGACTAGGCGAAGCGTATCTAAATTATGCTGAAGCGTTGAACGAATCGGATCCAGGTAATGCCGATATCCTTGTTTATCTCAACAAAAATACGTGAGCGTGCAGGAGTTCGTCAATACACAACTGGCTCAACAGATAATAACTTTATCCATGTAAACTTAAACGATCAAGATGCAATGCGAAGCTCATTCATGCAGAACGTCATGTAGAATTGTGTTGCGAAAGGATTGCGTTACGATGATTTACGCAGATGGAAAGAGGCAGAGAAAGAGCTCAATGGCGATTTCTATGGAATGAACTTCAACGGAAAAGATGCGGCTTCATTCTATCAATTAACACCTTATCAAAAGCGTGTTTATAAGAAAGCGTTCTATTGGATGCCTATCCATCGCTCAGAAAATGGATAAGAATAGCAAAGTTAGTTCAAGCTCCTTATTGGAAATAAAAGATAGCAAAACAATGATGAAAAATATATTTAAATATCTTCTTCTCATAGCTTCCAATGGTGTTGGCAAGCTGTAGTGACGATTTAGAACGATACATTCTTAATAGTCCAGAGAGACACAATGCACCTCACAGCGAATGCTAATAAGGTGCAACTTCAACAAGACTTAGGTGCCGATACAGCTATTGTCTTCTCATGGAAAGACGCTGCTAATCGTGGTGAAGGAACCAAGTTGACTTATTATTTCAAGTTAGATGTGGCAGATAACAACTTCGAAACATCTATAGATAAGGTCACTATTCCTGCAGGTAAGCACTCAATAGGATTCACTCATAAAGAGTTAAATGCCTTATTGTCGTCTTGGAACATTGCACCAGGTGAAACAGCAACCCTCGAAGCCGAGATTATTGCGAACGTATCAGGTGGAAAAGAGTATATGAAACCAGAAATATCACGTTTCCGTTTCGATGCTGTTGGATACTATCTTGCACCTCGTGACCTTTATATTGTAGGAACTTCAACAGGTGGAATGGACGCTGCTCACGCAGTGAAGATGGTTGAAAAGGTTTCAGAAAAGACCTATACATGGAGTGGAACACTTGAAGCAGGTAACTATAAGTTTGTGAAAGACCTTGCAAATATAGACAATGGTTACACTCAAGGCGATGCAGCTGGCAAGCTTAAATACACCAAACAAGGTGAAACAGAACAACTCTTCACTGCAAGTCAAACAGGTTTCTATGTTATAACACTCGATGATTGAAGATCTAACTATTAAGGTAGAGCGTCCAACAACCGATTATACAGAGTTGTATATGGTTGGAGATGCAACCCCAATAGGATGGAATATTGGAAATGCTATCAAGCTAAAGAGAGATCCAAAGAACCAAGTTGCATTTGTATGAAGGTCCTTTGAAGGCTGGAGAGCTTAAGTTCCCATTGACAAATACAAAGGGTTTTTGACTGTGATTACATCATGGCAGAGAGCTAACGCTTCTATTACAGAAACAAAGGCCGTTCGTCGCAACTTCCCAGACGTGAATGATAAGTTCGATACCAAGTGGAAACTCTACAATGCAGACGCTGGAAACTATAAAGTTACAGTGAATACATACGACATGACCGTTACTTTTGAACGTGACGAAGCATCTCGTGTTCCCGATGATGTGGCTATTAAAGCTCTTTGGATTGTAGGAAATGCTACCCAAGGAGGCTGGGGAACTCCATTTAGTCAATCGTTTATCTACGACGGAAAGGCAGGAAAAGGAACCTTTGTGTGGACAGGTACATTGCAAGAAGGTGAGTTCAAGCTACCATTAGACAATACCAATGGTTTCGATTGCGATTATATCATGCCTAAAGCAGTGAGACGAAACAACCTTGCACCATTGTCTGAAACCAATTGTGAGGTAATTGTTAAGGGGCAATCCTGATAAAAATGGAAAGTAAAAGCAACTCAAGCAGGAACTTATAAGATTAGTGTTAACGTGCTAACTAATAAGATTAAGTTTGAGAAAAATAACCATATAACAGAAAAGAAAATGTTTAAAATAAGTAAAGTATTTACTCTTTCAGTCATTGCACTTGCCTTAATGGCGTGCAGTGACGAGAAAGGAACAGGCTGGACACCTGATATGATTCCTGAAGATGTTGTTGAAAAACGACACAACTTCTGCAACAGATGCCAAACAAGCCCCTCTTTATTGGAGCGTATACGAATATGGTTTAACAGGAGAACTATCGCATACCAACTCTAATATGCCTTTAGAGACATGGAAAAAGAATATTGATTGGGTGTCAGAAAACCTTCGTCCTTCTGGTTATAATATGATTTGTACCGATGGATTCATGTCGATGACAAATGATCTTAACGTCAATGCACAAGGTTATATGACTCATTATGCAGGCATAAAACTAACCGATTTGGTGCAGATGTGTAAGATAAAGGTTTGAAATTGGGTGTTTACGACAATCCATTGTGGGTTCATGCACCTTTAACAACCGTTATTGAAGGTACAAACAAAAGACTTTCAGACTTAGTTTACGACCCTGCAAAGGACAAAGTCATTAAACCTAACAGCACAGACTTATTCACTTGGATCGTTCCAAGCCATGCAGGTGCACGTGAATATATCGATGGCTTCTTTAAATACTACAAATCTATTGGTGTTGATTTCATTCAGTATGGACTTTATGTGTCTATTTGAAACAGGTGATGGAGCAGGCGATATGCCAGGTAGAGGCTATGGAAGAAAACTATAGTTGGCTCTTAAATATATTAATGAGGCAGCAAATAAATACAAAGTGTTCACTTCTATCGTAATGCCTAACATGTTTGACGATGGAGCAGCAGAGAAAACCACTAACAACATGGCACGTATCGTTTCTGATACCTACACAGGTGGTTGGGGACATGTGTCTTCTTGGTTGCGTGGACAAAAGCATTATGGTTGGCCAACCTTCCATAATCAGTTCGATGGATTCGTTTATTGGTCTAAGATAACAGGTAGAGGAAAGATCATTCCCGATGGAGATTTCACCCGTTTGAATCAGTTAAACAGCGCAGAAGAAAAGACTTTCGTTATTTCTTTGCAACTAATGGCAGGTGGTCCTATTGCTGTTGCCGACCAATATAACACTCTTGTGAATGGCGATTTGAAGTATTACACCAATAAAGAGATGCTTGCTCTCAACCAAGATAAGTTTGTAGGTAAAACCTCTTGTAGGTGATATCACCAACGAAGAAAGTCAAATTTGGTATGGAAAGATGTCAAACGGCGATTATATCGTAGGTTTTGTTCAATCGTGAAGACACACCAAAGGTGCGTGCAGTTGAATTCTCTCGCTTAGGAATTAGCGGTGCAATGAAGATTCGTGACTTGTGGAAACACACCGATGAAGGCGAAGATATCAGAGTAAGTGCAACCTTAGCACCTCACTCTTGTAAGATTGTTCGTCTTTCAAAAGCGGCTAATTAATATATAAGAACACCATAATAAAATAGATTGTCTATGAAAAACAATAATAAAGAATATGGTTCTTGGTTGCTTTGCGCTATCGCTTCTTCCTGCTATCACAGCATGTTCAGGCGATGAGTTGCCACAACCTATCAAGAAACCACGCACCATGTTAACTCTAACAACCGACTGGACAGGAGTTGATAAAGGTGAAAAGCCCAATAGCTATGTGGTGAATATCAACGAAAATCAATATACAGTAGAGAACGGAGACAATGTGTATGAGTTGAAAACCAACGAAAAGCTACGCAATCAGTTCTTATACTTTTTGCCGAGAACATCACCATAACAGACAGCATTGCAAAGGTTGGAACAAGTAAAACTGAAGTGTCTTCGCCACCGCAATCAATGGTCTTCCTGGCACATTATATGGTACTTAGAGTAGAATAGATAACCTCGAAGGAGCTACTTCTTCACTTTCTTTGAAGATGAAGCAGTTAACACACGATTTAAACGTAACTATTTCGAACGATGTAAGTGTAAATAGTGGCTATGCAGTGTTGAATGGAGTGGCATCAAGTGTGAATCTTAAAACAGGCGAAAGCAGTGGTTCTGAAGATGCAGTAACCGAAGTTCGCATTGCAACTAACGCAAAAGGTGAGCAAGAAATAACTGTTCCTTTCCGTTTGTGGGTCTTGATAAAAGCGCAACACACACGCTAACCATTTACTTGTCGCTTGCAGATGGAACCTCAAAAACCATCGTAACCGATTTAAGTTCATATCTTTCAAATTTCGGACAAACAACAGCTCCTCTAAATATGTACATCGGGTGTAGCTCTAAGTAGCATTATGTCAGGTGTCAATAATTGGCAAGTTGTGAATGCAGGAACCATAAAGTTATAAACAATCAAAGATGATGATGTTGCTTTGTGCTATGTTTTAGCAGGGCAACATCATCTTCAATAAAAGTAGAGAAAATTTATTATTCAATTATAATACTAAACAACAATAACAATGAAACATTTTATTTACGCAGCACTTATTGGTGCAATGGGATTTGCTTCATGTGCTAACGACGATGTAGTGAGCAACAATCAAACTACTACTGGAGCCCTAAAAATCAATGCAGGTATTGCTCTTCACAAAGTAACACGTGCTTTTGACAATCAATGGAACAAGGGAGATGAAATTGGAGTTTATCTTCTTAACGCAGGAACAACTACAGTTAATGGCGACGTTAACTATCAATATAAAAGTAATATTGAAACTGAAACAGCTGAAGAGGGCAACTTTGCTCCTGTAAGCAAAAACGCTTTCCTTCCTTCTGATGGCTCTGCTGTAGACGAGTGGTACATACTATCCTTACACAACTGATATCACAGATGGTGTACGTTCGATAAATGTTGCCGACCAGAGTAACCAAGCTGCAATCGATCTTTTTGCAGAGCAAAGGCAACCAATGTAACACGACTTAACCCAACTGCCAACCTCAGTTTCTCTCACAAACTAACCAAGTTGTATTTCACTTTCACATCAACCAGTGGCGTGAATCTCGATAGAGTAACAGCAACTATCGGCAACCAACACACCAACATCAATTATAATGTATTGCAAGATGCTATCTCTTTGAAAGAAGGCGATGCAACTCAAGACATCACTTTGCGCAAAAGGCGACAGCTATCTCGAAGCAATTGTCATTCCCTAATACCGTTGATGGCAATGCAGCTGCAAACAGAACACTTACCTTACTATTGGAGGTGAAGAATATAAAAAGCAACTCTTTCTTCTGCTACCTCATTCGAAGCAGGAAAGAAATATATGTATAATGTAGAGTTTTCACAAACAGAGTGTTACTCTAACAGGCGCAAGTATTACTCCTTGGACTGAAGTTTCAGCCAACAGAAACAGTGGTTATTTCTGGTGGAGTAAAGATGTTTATCTGTTGGTAACCCAACTAATTGGGATCACAGAGACAAACTTACTAGCTAAAGGTAATGGCGTTTTTCGAATGGAAAGGCAACATCTATAGATCCAAGAGTTGAAGTTTACTCTTGAAGATAATGGTGATTACAACACTTATCAGTTAATGCCTAATGCTTCAGGGACATGAGAATAAGACAATAGAAGAAGGTGAATCAACCTATTCTAAGGTGCTTTACAACGATGATAACGACAACAAATGGTGGCTTCAAAAGCACGGATATTACACCATTACAATTGATACTAAGACCTCAAAAATTAAGTTCGAACAAACCCGAAGTGCCCGTTACTCAATTATATGCTGTGGGCGATGCGCTTCCAAGTGGTTGGGATTTAGGTAACGCACCCAAAGTTTACTCAAGACCCAAGTAATGCTAAAGATCTTTCACATTAGACGTGACTTTGAGAGCTGGTTCGTTTAAACTTCCATTGTGGTTGAATAGTGGTTTTCGAATGTGATTTCTTGATGCTCTGAGAACGCTGACGCTCCTCTTACAGCAAGAAAAGGTGGTTCGTCGCAACTATCAAACACCCTATGACAGTAACGATACCAAATGGAAAGTGGAAAGTTCTGAGGGCTGGTGACTACACCATTACTGTGAACTTGGACGATATGACCATGACCGCTGTAAAGAAAAAAACTAAGATTTTCTTATTTGAAAAAAAGTGATTTAATAGAATGTAGATGTGTTGGTTGTTAAGCAGCTAACGCATCGGATAAAAATCCTATACTTTTTGCTCTTTTGTGTGGCAATTCGTTGCTCACTTGAAGGCATGGTATAGGTTTTTCTTTATCTTTATCTCTTTGATAATGAATGGCTTTTCCTTTCGTTCTAAAAAGCATTGCTATTGGGGCGTAAATTCATTGCTTTTGCCCTTTAAATGTAGTGCTTTTACCTGTTAAAAGCAGTGCTTTCGTTATCTAAATAAAAAGCAGATGCGGGGCGAGTCTCACTCTCTTCAAAATAAAAAGAGTGAGGTGTTTTAAGAAGAAAGGAATGGAAAAGGGAGAGAAGATTGAGAAAAAGACGGAACAACACCATAAAACAATAAAAAGACATAACGAATTATGCCTTTTTATCATATTTTTTAATCACCTTAGTCACCACCTCGGCGCATTTTTCGTTGTTATATTCACGCTCAGCAAGAGCCCTTCACATGCTCCCATCGCGCTGCTTCGGTTGGATTTTGGGTGATATATTCAATAGCTTTTGTCCAATTTCTACATCATAGTAGGAACTGAGATGCTACAGCCGTCTTTATCGAAGTCGATTGGTATCTGAGGTTGCGACTACAGATAATAGAGTGGACCCAAAGCAAGTGCTTCTACCACCGTAGTTAAGCCCACAGTGTATTTCGATTCTTGACAACATATCACCACACAATTGGCTTTGTTCACCTCAAGAGCAAGCTCATAGGGTGCCAAGCGGTTCCATTGATGCACCTTAATATTATCGTTCAGCGTTAAATTGGCAAACACCTTATTATAATTTACATCGCCATTTTGCTCGTTAATATAAATGTCTAACGGGAGCATTGGTGGCATTAAAGGCCTTGATAAGGGTGGGCATGTCTCGCAATTCCTTGCCTGTTGAAATGAAATCCGTTGTGCGTTGGGTTTGATGACGAATAGAATCGTAGAACTTTAGATCGGCTCCCCAATGTCCTAAGTGCATCTTTTGAGGTGGATATTTGGCTGTTTTGCACGAGTCGTTCACCAATTTTTGAGAGAAAAAGAACAGTTCGTCGAATCTTTATAAAACAATTTGCCCAACCACTCACGCCACTTGGAGGGTGACTGATGATGGGTTGATGGTGCCAAAACAATCACTGGCTTGCGAAAAAGATGAAGTGCTCGCAAGAAAACTAATTAGTTCCTAATCCACGATAGTGTGTTGCATAAACAGCATCAAACGATTCTTTGCAAGTGAGTATGCGCCATGTTGTCACGCAACATCATCTTCCAACGACTCTGGTTGAGCTTGCTTTTATGCCACAACATCAACTCCGTGCTTTGAAAAGAGCGTTGCACCATATAAAAATGTGGTGGAAACTCTTGCTTTTCAATCTGTTGCAGAATGTGTTGAATGTCTTGTATGTGATAGAAATATACCTTCATACTTTGCAAAAGTACTTTAAAAACAGAACAATAGACACAAAAACACGTCTTTTTATTCATTCTAATGGCTTGAAAGGCAAATAAATGGCATGGCAAATACTTTCTTCTTGAAAGTGTAAGAGTGGGTGAGGGCATCTTCTTAAAATGCTCTTTTGTTCTATTAAGTACACGAAAAGTATGGTTTTTGAAATTAATTCTAACTGAAAGAGCCACTAATTATTGAATTGTTTTTATCTTTGCAATTGTTATAGTTTAGATAAATGGCGACATTAAAAGAGAAAACGACTAAAGGTTTGTTATGGGGCGGTATGAATAATGCCGTTCAACAGCTCGTAGGAGTAATCTTCGGAATTATCTTAGGGCAGAATTCTTTTTACCGAAGACTATGGCATGATGGCAATGATTAGTGTCTTTTCGCTCATTGCAACCACGCTACAAAACAGTGGATTCACCACTGCTGTTGCCAATCTTAAAGCCCTCAACATCGACTCACTACAATGCTGTTTTCTGGTTTAACATCATTATGGGCGTTTCGCTTTATCTGTTGTTGTTTTCTGTGCGCCTCTTATTGGCGACTACTATCGCAACGATAAGCTCGTTCCTTTGTGTAGATATGCTTTTTAAGTATTGTTATTGCATCGTTTGGAACGGCTCAATCGGCTTTCCTTTTTAAGAATATGATGGCCGAACAGCAGGCTAAAGCAGGGATGATTGCAGTGCTGTTGTCGAGCATAACGGGTGTGGTGATGGCTTATAATGGTATGGCCTATTGGTCGTTAGCAACGCAAGGGTTGGTTTATGTATTGATTAATACGCTCATAGTGTGGTACTTTTTCGCCCTGGAGACCAACGTGGAAGAAACATCAATTTTTTCGCCACTTCGCAGTATGTTTAAAATTCTCTTTTAAAATACTTGCAACTCTATCACCACGCATGTCAATAATAATATCTTGAATATCGTGCTTGGTCACTATTTTAGTACACACGCAGTGGTATCTACAACCAAGCTTATCAATGGAATTCGAAGTGTTTTATGTTGGCACAAAAACATGGTGAACCAAGTGGCTCAGCCCATGCTTTGTTGACCTAAAAGACGACGAAAGCCGCCAAATATTTGCCTTTCGTAAACTGATGCGCTTCACTTCTTTTGTGTCGTTTCCATTGCTTTTGGGTTTTGGAATGGTGGCAAAAGAGTTTATTCTGGTGTCGATTAAGGCTAAATGGCTCGAAAGTGCTCGAGCTAATTCAAATCCTTTAGCAGCGGAGCCACTATTCCTTTGTCAACTTTTGTTGTCGAACATGATTATCAGTAAGGGCAAATCGAATATCTATTTCTATTGCACTTTCGGCTTAGAGTGGTTCAAATCATCATGATGAGCTTGCTTTGGGTGTATGGAATACGTGTAATGGTAATTGCATATACCCTATTAAACATCGCATGGTTATTTGTTTGGTTCTTCTTTACCAATCGTTTAACCAGCTATTCGCTTTGGAACTTCTTGAAAGATGTGGTGCCCTTTAGCGCAACGGCATTGATTATGGCAGTTATTGCCTATTGTTTAACCGCCTCGTTGCACAATCCTTGGTTGCTCATTGTAAGTAGATTGACTAGTGCATGCACTCTTTATGTGGTGGCATTGAAGCTGATGCACGCTCAAATATTGAATGAGAGCATAGCATTTCTTCGCTCAAAAATATTGAAAAAGTAATTCTTAAAGAATCGATGAAACGTACCTATACAAAAGAAGAACTACAGGCTTTGCACCGAGAATTATACGACATTCTTCGTGAAACGATAAGGGTTTGTGAAGAACACGACATTCGCTACTTCCTAATAGGAGGCACAGCAATAGGTGCTTTGTATGATCAAGCGATCCTTCCGTGGGACGATGACATCGATATTGGTATGACTCGTGACCAATATAACAGGTTCTTAGAGGTGGCTCCCACTGCTCTTGGAGAGCAATATTTCTTGTCTTATTACGAAACAGACCCCAAAAACGCCTTACTACTTTGCAAAAGTGAGGAAAAATGGAACGCTTTTTAAAGAGGAAACGTTTAGCGAAATAGCCATGCATCAGGGTATCTTTATCGATGTATTCCCATTCGATAAAATTCCGGATAATGCCCTATTGCAAAAGGCGCATCGTGGAATTGTGAACTTCTTAAAATGCTGTTTGTTAGGAACAGAGATATGGATGTGGAAATATTTCGGTACTCCTAAGGTGGAAAAACCCCAGTAATCGCAACATTTTAGCGTGTTTTTAACTCGTGTAGTGTGCTCTCTTGTGCCTAAAAATACATCTATAAGGCTATGGTAAAAGGCTCAAAGTGCTTTTAATGGCAGTTGTGCTACCTATTATAATAATACCACGAAGACAGATAAAATCGAAGTGCAGGCAACTACTGATTTGGTAAAGGTGCCTTTTCGGTCCTTTAAGAGGTTGCAGTGACACGAGAATTAGAACATTTTTACGTTTCAATTTCCCTAAATTACATCGTTTTAACGAAGTAGAACAGGCTCAAATAAGTAATCATTGTCCTCAAGAATTGGTGTTTTTCTCCCTAACAATGAGGAACTGCCTGTAAAGTAATATTCTATAAAGACATATCTTAAATTTGGTTATTCGTTACTAATTTGCTAATTTTGTACGAATTATATACTTAAAACAACAGATAAATGACATCCATTACAATAAAGAAGGTTGAAACAAAAGAAGATCTTAAAGCCTTCATTGAATTTCATTATGACCTCTATGAGGGCAATGAATACGACATCCCAATCTATATAGCGATGAAGTAAACACTCTAAGTAAAGATAAAAACGCAGCATTTGATTTCTGTGTAGCAAACTATTATCTTGCAATTCGTGACAACAAGGTTGTAGGAAGGGTTGCTGCCATCATCAATAACAGAGCAAATGAGAAGTGGAATCAAAAAGCGAGTGAGATTCAGTTGGATTGATTTTATTGAAGATAAAAAGAGGTTCTTGAGGCTCTATTAAAGGCAGTGAAGACTTTGGTAAGGCGCATGGTATGAACGAAATTGTTGGTCCTTTGGGTTTTTACTGATATGGATCCAGAAGGTATGTTGACATGGGGTTTCGACCAATTAGGCACAATGCCAACCATATATAACTACGATTACTACCCAAGACTATTGGAAAGCCTCCCCGGTTACGAAGTAGATAATAAGTATGTAGAGTACAAACTCTTTGTACCTGATACGGTTCCAGAGAAGTATGCCAAGATAGCTGAGATGATTCAGAACCGTTATAACCTTCGAATTAAAAAGCTAACGAAGAAAGATATCTTTGAAGGTGGATACGGAAGAAAATCTTTGAGTTGATTAACTCAACCTATAAAGATCTTTATGGCTTCTCAGAATTGTCGGAAAAAGCAAATCGAGTCAATATATAAATATGTATTTCCCATTTGCCGATTTAAGTCTTATTACCCTCGTAGAAGATGCTTCTGCGGATAATAAACTTGTGGGAATTGGAATTACATTGCCTTCTCTTTCAGAGGCTTTGCAGAAATGTAAGAAGGAAGACTATTCCCATTTGGTTGGTTCCACTTACTAAGAGCAATTAAATTCCATAAGACTAAGATTGTAGACTTATTGTTAATAGGAGTGCTTCCAGAGTATAGAATGAAGGGAGTTAACGCCCTTATATTTGCCGATCTCATTCCAAGATACCAAGCATACGGCTTTGAATGGGGTGAAACACAAGTGGAAATGGAAACCAATGCCAATGTACAAAGCCAATGGGAGACCCTCAATCCTGTTATGCATAAACGTAGAAACTGCTATAAAAAGGTATTAAATGCAGAGTGATAAGGAAAATATTAAAGACAATATCAGCATGGTAGAGCAAGTAAAATATACCGATGACAACATCAGACACTTATCGGACATGGAGCATGTACGCACCCGTCCCGGTATGTATATTGGTAGATTGGGTGACGGTTCGTTACCTGAAGACGGTATATATGTATTACTTAAGGAAGTCGTTGATAACTCAATCGATGAGTTTAAGATGGATGCTGGTCGTCGAATAGAAATAGATATCACAGAAAATGCAAGCGTTTCGGTTAGAGACTACGGTCGAGGCATCCCCCAAGGAAAGCTAATCGAAGCCGTAAGTGTATTGAATACAGGTGGAAAATACGACTCAAAGGCCTTTAAAAAGAGTGTAGGACTGAACGAGTCGGTATAAAAGCGGTCAATGCGCTTAGCAAACGCTTTGAAGTTCGTTCGTATAGAGATGGCAAAGTGCACAGCGATATTCGAAAGAGGTATTCTTCAAAGCGATAAAACTACGAAAACTACAGACGAAAACGGAACTTTTATATTTTTTGAACCCGATAATCAACTGTTTCTTAATTATCGTTTTCACGACGATATCATTGAAACAATGTTGAGAAACTATACCTATCTCAATACAGGACTTACCATAATGTATAATGGAAGACGCATAATGAGTCGTAATGGACTTGCAGATCTTCTTACAGATACAATGACTACAGATGGTCTTTATCCCATTATACACATCATTGGCGAAGATATTGAGATCGCATTTACCCATACTAACCAGTATGGAGAAGAGTATCACTCGTTCGTTAACGGACAACATACAACCCAAGGAGGTACTCATCAAACAGCATTTAAAGAGCATATAGCGAAGACCATCAAAAGAGTTTTCAGGGCAAAAACTTCGAATATGGCGATATAAGAAACGGCTTAGTGGCTGCCATTGCCATTAATGTTGAAGAGCCAATGTTCGAAAGTCAGACTAAAATTAAATTGGGTTCGACAACCATGAGCCCCTAATGATGGTGTGAGCATCAATAAATATATTGGTGATTTTGTTAAGACAGAAGTAGACAATTATCTGCATAAACACGCCGATATTGCCGAAACAATGCTTGCAAAAATACAAGAAAGCGAGCGTGAACGCAAGTCAATGGCGGGCGTAACAAAGCTTGCAAGGGAGCGAGCAAAGAAGGCAAATCTACACAATCGCAAGCTTCGTGACTGCCGAATTCATTATAGTGATGGTAAAAACAACGATAAAGAGAAAAGCTGTATCTTTATAACTGAGGGAGATTCTGCGAGTGGAAGTATCACAAAAAGCCGTGATGTCAATACTCAAGCGGTATTCTCTTTGCGTGGAAAGCCCCTTAACTCGTTTGGATTAACCAAGAAAGTGGTTTACGAAAACGAAGAGTTTAACTTGCTACAAGCAGCTCTTGATATTGAAGAAGGGCTCGATTCTCTTCGCTATAACAAAGTGATTGTGGCTACCGATGCTGATGTTGACGGTATGCATATCAGGCTTTTTAATCATCACATTCTTCTTACAATTCTTCCCAGAGTTGATCAAAAAGGGACACGTTTACGTGCTACAAACCCCTTATTCCGTGTTAGAAACAAGAAGAGTAAGATTAAAAATAAAGCCGTTTTTAGAAGAAAATGGCGACAAACAAAGAAAGGTGACAAGAAAAACGACTTCATAACACGTTATTGTTACACTGAAGAAGAGCGTATAAAGGCGATAGAAGAGCTTGGACCTTCACCCGAAATCACTCGATTTAAAAGGTCTTGGTGAGATCTCACCAGATGAGTTTGCACTTTATTGGACCCGAAATGCGCCTCGAACAGGTTACTCTTCACAAGACAGATCAAGTGCAAAAAGCTCTTAGAATATTACATGGGGAAAGAACACAATGGAGCGTCAAAACTTCATTATCGATAACCTTTTGGTTGAAGAAGATGTAGTAGACGAGGGACAAAGAGGCATAAAACAAGACTCGAGTTGTGCTCATTAAGAACTTTAAAAGCAAAAGAATAGAAAAGAAATATAGACGAACTCGCTATCAGAAAAAGAATGATAGTGGGTTCGTTTTCTTTATCTCCCTATATGATAATAGGTGTGATGTGCTTTTCAAATTCTTACTCCTGGCAGAAAGCAACACTCTGCAACCGCCCTAAATACTTCAAGAAAACAACTGTAAAAGCAATGTTATTACAATCTAAAAAGCAATGGAATTGCAAGGTAAAAAGCAGTGCTTTTTATCACTCAATATCAATGCTATTCTTATTTCTTTTTATCAAATTCATTCTAAAAATAGATGGAGATTTGCATAAAAGATGTATTTTTGAGCGGCAAAAGAAATAGAGAATAAATAAAAATCAATATTTTTAATTCTTTAACAGTTTTCTTTTAGCGGAAAAATCAAAATAGCTACGTATAACAATAAAACAATCTATTGATATGGACAAGCGCATACTTAAATATTTGCAGGCGAACTATCGAAGAAGAGAAAGAGCGTTTTGTGCATGATGTCAACACCAATGAGTTGTTAAGACAAGATGTAGAAAGCGCAATGAAGATGGAGGCATTGATGAAAATGGCTCCTCGTTCTCGATAAAAACGTTCAATACACTTCGTTTCGAGGTGCAAATAATAAAAGAAACAGCAAGATATCCTGAAATAAAAAAGACCAATTGGTGGCGTTATGCTGCTGCGGTTTTGTTCTGTTTCATGATGGCTTATGTTTATTGGACAAAGACAACGCCTACCAAAATGCAAGTGGCGATGCAGACATTAACCATACCCGTAGGGCAAAGAGCGCAACTTATTTTTGCCAGATGGCACAGAAGTGTGGGCCAATTCGGGTTCAAAAATAACCTATCCTTCGGTGTTTTGGCGACGAACGCAACGTGAAAATTAGAGGGCGAAGCCTTGTTTTATGTGGCAAAGACGACAAACATCCGTTCATCGTTACAGCAAATAATTATTGCGTGAAGGCACTCGGAACCACCTTTAATGTAGAGGCTTACAAAGAAAAATTCAAGCATAGTTACACTGCTCGAAGGCTCTGTTAAAGTATATGAAGTGGACAAAGAAGAGAATGGAGTGGTGCTTCAACCTCATTATAAGTTAGTTTGCAACGGACCATTGATGTCTGTTGAGGCTGCAAGTAACGATGTGATAGAATGGAAAGACGGCATGATTGCCTTTTACAAAGCAGTCGATGGCAGAAATAATAGGAGTGCTTCAAAAGCGTTTCAATGTAACCATTAAGGGTGAAAAACAATGCCATCAACGATTTTGTTTTATGGCGGAAAGTTCCGTCAAGACGATGGAGTTGAAACCATACTCAATGTAATTGGTAGAGTGCATCACTTCAAAATCGAACATCAAAAGGCACACAAACCATCTATTTAAGTATGCCTTAGCCTAAACAAACGATCAATCTTCTACCAAGACACCAACGAAATAAGAAAATATACCTAAACAGAAATATAACTAAAAATGATAAATAATATGAATAAACCAATGTAAGCGAAATGTGCTTTGCAAGCAACAAAACATTTCAATAAACCCTTTTTGTCATTGTTTTTGTTCTTTACGTTAGGCAATGCCACGTGTTTGCACAACAGCAGCAAGTGCGCTTGTCTTCAAAGACATTGACAGTGCAAAAAATGATGTCTGAAATTGAAAAAGCAAACAGGCTTTTTGTTTGTTTATAGCGATGTGGTTTAAATATCCATCGTACAGTTTCTTTAGCGCAACAAAAATGGTAGACTTGATCTTTTTCTTGAACAATTGGCTAAAAGAAAAACGGCTTGAAATACGAGCTAACACCAAACAAATATGTTATTCTTTTCAAAAGCAAAGCGAAACCTCTAAGGTAGTAACTAAGCTCACAGGACGTGTTACTGACACCAAAGGTGAACCCCTTATTAGTGCTACTATCGTGCAAAAAGGGAACCCTAAAACCGCACCATCACCGATGTAGATGGTAAGTTCTCGATGGATGCTCAGTAGGGAAGTACACTCGTTGTGTCGTACATTGGTTGGAGAGATAAAGAGCTAAAGGCTTCAAAAATATGAGCATTGTACTCCAAGACGACGTTGCAGCACTCGAAGAAGTGGTGGTTGTTGGTTAGTGGAACAATGAAGAAAAAGAACCCTAACAGGGAGCGGTGAGTGCAGTGAGTAGCACCACCATTAGCGACAGTCACGCCACTCATTTGTCTACAGCTTTGCAAGGAGCAACATCAGGTTTAACTGTAACTCGAAATGGAGGGAGCACCTGAAAGCAATGCAACATTGCAAATTCGTGGTATCACTACCTTAAGTGATACAAGTCCATTGGTGATCATAGACTGGAGTACCTGGTGATATTAATATGGTGAATCCGATGATGTTGAAAAATCTATCTGTGTTGAAAGATGCAGCATCGGCAGCTATTTATGGTTCAAGAGCTGCTGCAGGTGTTGTGCTTATCACCACCAAACGTGCTAAAACAGACGACTTACAAAATGTCGTATAACTTCGAGTTTGGCTTCGATAAACCTACTACTATGCCTAAATATATAGGCTGGAAGCGTTTTATGGAGATGACTAACGAGTTGCGTTATAACGATAACCCACAAGGTGGAAAGTTCCAAACTTATGCAGAAGACCTCATTGCTAATTACCTACAAAACAACAAAACCAATCCCGATAAATATCCTGTTACTAATTGGGAAGACGTTCTTTACAATAAAAATGTAAATCGTCAAAGCACACTATTCAGTTTAATGGGTGGTGGAAAGAAAAGGTGATGTCGAAAGCATCTTTCCGTTACGACAAAAGCGATGGTATGTATGTTAATCGAAACTACGAGCGCTTTATGACTCGTTTACAACGACTTCTCATTAAATAAATACATCGAGGCACACTTAGATGCTAACTTTAGCTATTCACGTTTAAAGACTCCACATCACAATCCGTTTGATGATGGTGGTCGAAACATTCCTCCTATCTATGCAGTTCACTGGCAAGATGGTCGTTATGGTGATGTGAAAGACGGCGAAAACATGCTTGCTAAGATTCAAGCAGGTGGCGTTGAAGCAACCAACAGATATGCTATTGGTGGTAAGGAGAATTGAACATTAAGCCAATCGAAGGTTTAAAACTATCTTTAATTGCTTCTCCTAACTTCCGTTTCGACAACATCAAGAGCTTTGTTAAGCAAGTTCCTTATACCAATGCCGACGAGTCCTAACAAGGTGGTAGGCTACTTTGGTGGTCACTATGTAACCTCTTTAGAAGAAACAAGAAAGCAAGGTTACGACATAACAACACAAGCTTTGGGTAGTATCACAAGACAATTGGTCTTCGACATTTCTTTATTGTTAGGGATACGAATATTTCTACATGAGAGAAGAAAAAGATGTCAGGGTAGCGGAAGCAACTATGAATTGATGGATTATCCATATCTTGACCTTGCACCAAGCGACCATCAAAGGTGGGCGGTAATGCTCTTGAATATTCATATCGCTCATATTTCAGTAGAATTAACTACTCTTACGCTAATAAATACCTATTAGAATTGAACTTAAGACGTGATGGTTCTTCTCGATTTAATCGTGCAACACGTTGAGCTTCGTTCCTTCTTTGTCGTTAGGTTGGGTTGTTTCAGAAAAACTTCATGAAACCATTGCGTTGGCTAATCACTTCAAAGGTGCGTTTTGTCTACTGGTAAGTTAGGAAATAGAGCGTATTGGAAGTTATTATCCTATCAAGCTTCAATCGATTTCGGTAGAGCTTTGATGTATAATGCAGGTCAAACCATGTCTATCACCACTGCTGCTCAAGGCAAATATGCAGTGAAAAGACATCACATGGAAACCACTCAGAGCTGGGATATCGGTATTGATGCACGCTTCTTAAACAATCGTTTGAGCTTTACTTTCGACTATTATAAGAAGAATACCAAAAGATATAGTTGTTGGCATTGCAAATCCCTATCTTCATGGGATATGCTAATCCAGATGTCAATGCAGGTAAAATGCACACCAAAGGTTTCGACCTTGACTTGTCTTGGCGTGACAAAATTGGCGAACTTCAATACAATGTAGCATTCAACCTATCTGATTATAAATCGGTGATGGGCAACATGAATGGTACAGAATTTGTGGGAGCGCAAATCAATAGAGAAGGAAGTGAATTTAATCAATGGTATGGTTATCGTAGTAAAAGGTATCTACCAAGACCAAACAACCTTAGATAATTCGGCTAAACTCAATAAGAATATTAAAGTAGGTGACGTTCAATATGAAGACGTTTCGGGTCCTAATGGAACAGCAGATGGTATCATCTCAGCTGAATACGACCGTGTTTTATTGAAGGTTCACTACCTCATTTCTTGTATGGACTATCACTTGGCGCTGCATATAAAGGCTTCGACTTTAATGTTTCGTTCCCAAAGGTGTAGGCGAAAAGTGGAACAGAATGACCCCATCAATGGTGGAAGGTCTTCCAGGAAACTGGCTCAATTTCCCACAACTCATCGACGGTCAATATTGGGTTCATATAACACAGACGAACAAAACAAGCAAATGAAGTATCCAAGACTCACTCGTTCTAATGCAGATGCAAACTATTCAATGTCTGATCAATGGCTATATAATGGTTGGTATCTACGTTGTAAGAACATCACTCTTGGCTATTCAATTCCTAAGCACATTGTGAATCGCTTCTTTGTAAAGTCACTTCGTGTGTATGTTTCAGCTAATGATTTGTTCAGTTTCAATAACTGTCCAAAGGGATGGGACCCTGAAGTAGTAGACGCAGGCTATCCTATTATGCGTTCATTAATGTTCGGTTTAAATATTAACTTCTAGTGATTTTATTATGAATAAATATATTTCAAAGATATTCCTTGTTGCAATTACAAGTTTAAGTCTTGTTTCTTGTCATGATTTAGACCTCAATCCGTTGTCTAGTGGTTCAACAGGAAACTGGTATTCTTCGGCTAAAAGAGATCCAAATGTCAGTGAATAAAGCTATATGATATGACTTATTGGAGACAAGAAGGAGACAACCAAACAGACTGGAGTGATGACACAGTGTATCGTGATGCCTTAACAGCTTTCGAGAATGGAACCATCAACAGTGAGGATTGGATCGTGGGTTTGCATTGGAGAACCAATTTCAAATGATCTCTATGCTAACGGATCATCAATACTTACCAAAAAGCGTTGAGACAGAGGCGCAAATAAAGCAGAGGTAATGCAATACGTTGCGAGGCACATTTCTTCAGAGCGGTAGCTTATGGACGTCTTATTACTCGCTTTCGGAGATGTTCCTTATTTCTGAAGAATTGACAATCCCTGAGGAATGGCTAAAGGTAGAACCGCAAAGAGCGAAGTTTTAAAAGCATGTTTATGAGGATTTTGATTATGCTATCAATATTCTTCCTACCAAAACAACTACCTTCGACCGAGTAACTAAGGGTGCAACGTTGGCTTATAAGGCACGAACAGCCTTGTATCTAGGCGACTATCAAACAGCTGCAACAGCGTCTAAAGCAGTTATGGACTTAGGTGTTTTATGCCCTACACGATAACTATCGTGACCTATTCTTTGCAACATACAAAGGTTTCAAAGGAGTTCATTTTCGTGCGTCACGCTCTATTAACATGAAAATAGATGTGATAACAGCTGGTCAAGTGAAGAATAAAGTAGTGCGAAATGCAGGCGGTTGAGCTTCAACAGACCCTTCTTGGAATCTTTTAGCCGCATATACTTGCACCGATGGATTGCCCATTGACGAGTCACCTTTATTCGATTCGCATGAACCTTCAAAGCTCGTGACCCACGATGTGCAATGACTATCGTTCCATTTAACGAACCATTCTTAGGCTGTCTATAATCCTTCACCCGCAGCAACCACTGTTTTGAATGTAAAGACAGGCAAACAAGAATATAACAACGACACTCGTATCAATAAACAATATGCTTCTTTCAACGGATTAGCATGGAAAAAGGAATTGATGAGTCGTGGTTAGAGAATGGATATACTGCAGAAAACCCCATTATTCTTATGCGTTATGCAGACGTTTTGTTGATGTATGCAGAAGCAAAAGATAGAGTTAAACGAGATAGATGCTACCGTTATCGATGCAATGAACTCAGTTCGTGCTCGATGCTATGGTGTAGATAAGGCTCAAACAACATCTTATCCAGCTTTCACAATCTTATCTCAAACCGACATGAGAAAGCAACTTCGCATGGAAAGACGTATGGAGTTAGCTGGCGAAAACCTTCGCTTTGCCGATCTTATCAGATGGCGTTTGGCTGAAGTAGTGATGAAACAAAAGCAATATGGCATGTTATATCCTGCTACAGAGTGCCTCACTAAGGTGGTAAACACAGGCAATTGGTTCTGGCCTATCACTCCTGATATCGATGAAAATGGCTGTCCAGACTTCACAAAGATGGAGGCAACAGGCCTCATTCAGGTACTTTCTCAACGCCAATGGGATAACCGTCAATATCTACGCTAATCGCTTCGAAAGATATTCAGATTGTAAAGAACTTTAAACAGAATGATGGTTATTAATAGAAATGATGATAACTTTAAAAAGTAAATAGGACTATAAAAAGATGCGCTTTTGCCCTCTTTGCCCTTTTTAACAAGTAGCTCTGCATTGGCAAATGATGTGCTTTGATGAGGCTGAAAGCTTTCAAAATAAAAGGCGGTTGGAGTGTAGATCAGCAGTTTATAGACCAAATGGGATCACCTTATCTCATTGCTCATGGACTGGGGAAGAAGGTGAACGACGCCCAAACAAACATCGAAATAAAAAGACAAAGCGAAATACTATGTATGTAAGAACTTATAACTGGACCGCACCTTGGTGTAAAACCGCTGGTCCAGGCAAGTTCCTTATCAGCATTAACAATAAGAAATTAAATGCAACATTAGGCTCAACGGGCGACAAATGGATGTGGCAATATGCCGGAGGGTGTCTCTTCCTGCAGGAAAAGCATCATTAAAGCTTCACGACCTCACGGGTTTTGATGGACGATGCGATGCTATCTTCTACAACACGCACAACGCCTCCTAATAGCTTGAAAGAGCTCAGCGGATTCAGACTAAAACACAACCCAACTCTACAAAAAGAGCCTGCAAAGAAGCAGTTCGACCTTGTTGTAGTGGGTGGAGGTGTTGCTGGAATGAGTGCAGCTTTGTCGGCAGCTCGATTGGGAATGAAAGTGGCTTTGATACAAGATCGCCCCGTGTTAGGTGGTAACTAACAGCTCAGAAGTGCGTGTTCATCTTGGTGGCAAGATCGAGATTGGTCCTTTCCCACGCTTAGGGTGGCTTGCAAAAAGAGTTTGGTCCTACTGAAGGCAACGCAATGCCAGCTCATCACTATGCAGATGAGAAGAAACTCGAGGTAGTTAAGGCCGAAAAGAATATCGAATTGTTTTTGAACTATCGTGCTATTCAAGCCGAAAGCAAAGGAAATAAAATTCAATCAGTACTTGCTCAAAACACAGAAACAGCGCAACAAATATCTTTCAGTGCTCCTCTTTTCGTAGATTGTACAGGAGATGGCACCATAGGTTATTTGGTTGGAGCTGATTATATGATGGGAAGAAAGTAAAGATGATTTCTATGAGACCTAGCTCCTAACAAAGCAGACTCTCTTGTCATGGGTTCTTCGGTGCAATGGTATTCTGTTAAGCAGCAAAGCCAACCACTTTTCCCTTTCGTTTAACTATGGAATTACCTTTACAGAAGCTACTGCAGAGAAGATATTCCGTGGTGAATGGACCTGGGAAACAGGTATGAATAAGAATCAAATTAACGACTTCGAGCAGATTAGAGACTATGGAATGTTGGTGGCATATAGCAACTGGAGCTATGTAAAGAACCAATCGGTAGACCGCAAGAGTTTGCTAATTATAAATTAGAGTGGGTTGCTTATGTTGCAGGAAAAACGTGAGTCACGCCGTTTGTTGGGCGATTATATCTTGAGTGAGCACGACTTATCGAAAGTGGTTGACCACGAAGACGCATCGTTCCCCACATCTTGGAGCATCGATTTGCACTATCCCGACTCAGTAAACAGTATTCATTTCCCAGGTAATGAGTTTAAGGCTATCACCAAACAAATGGTGCTTTATCCTCACACTGTGCCTTATAGATGTCTTTATTCACGCAATATCGACAACTTTGTTTATGGCTGGTCGCAACATAAGTGTAACGCACGTTGCTCTTGGAGCGATAAGAGTTATGCGCACAACAGGTATGATGGGCGAGGTGGTTGGTATGGCTGCATCTCTTTGTAAGCAGTTTAATACCACTCCAGAGGGTATATCAATACCATTTAAAAAGACTTAAAAGAGTTGATGAAGAAAGGTGTTGGCAACCCAAATCTACCTAACAACCAAACATACAACGAGGGTTGGAATCTTGAAAAAGAAACCCGTTGTGAAATAACGATGATGTGGTTCTAACCCAGAAAGTGATATTTATGACAAAACTCAATATTTTTAAGCTCAGTAGCACTTTGTTGTTTCTGCTTTTCTTCAGTGCTTCTCACGCACAAGGCATCATTCCTCAACCTCAAAAAGTAACCCTACACAAGGTTATATGGAGTTAGATGCACCCCTTGCGTGGCACCCTAAAACTGCAAGACGAAACAGAAAGCAATTCGACTATATTTTAACCGAGTTGCAAAAGCATACAAATTCAACAGGAAAGCAGCTTTTACGCCTCAATAACACTGCTATTGCATCGCAAAAGCTATCCTTTCATGAAGAGCAAGGCTACAGTTAGAAATCACCCTCAACGAAATCACCATCTCATCTCCATCAGATGTGGGTCTTTTCTATGGTCTTCAAACACTTCAACAGCTTTGTTTCTCGAAAGAAAATAGCATGCCAAGTGATCGAAGATGCACCCAAATACGATTATAGAGGGTGGATGCTCGACTGCTCAAGACATTTCTTTAGTAAAAGAATTTATATACAAAGCAAATCGATGCAATGGCATTGCTTTAGCTCAACAAAGCTACACCTTCACCTTGTAGATGGAGGCGGTTGGCGCATTGAAATGAAGCAATTCCCCAGCCCTAACACGCAAGGGAGCCTATCGAACTCATAGCGATTGGGACGAGTGGATTGATGCAGGTAGACGCTTTTGTGAGCCTGATTATCCTGGAGCTTATGGTGATTCTACACCAAAAAGGTTTAAAGACATCATCAACTATGCTGCAAAGCGTTTCATTATGGTTATTCCAGAAATCGAAAATGCCTGGACATAGCAACGAGGTGATGGCTGTTTATCCTGAATTGTCATGCACAGGAAAAGGCGATGGCTTTGATCTTTGTATGGAAATCCCCGACACTGAGGTGTTTTTAAAGAAGGTTTTGACAGAGGTTATGGATCTATTTCCTGCGCCATACATACACATTGGAGGCGATGAAGCAACCATGCGCTTTTGGAAAAACTGCCCTAAAGTGCAAGCAAATGATGCAAAAGCACAACTACACTGATACACTTCAGCTGCAAGGACGCTTAATTCTTGCCATTGATAGTTTTCGTTACTAAGCATGGAAAAAGCATCATTGGTTGGGACGAAATACAAGAAAGTGGAAAGCTATCTCAAAACGCTGTGGTGATGTCTTGGCGTGGAGAGCAAGGCAGGTTTGCATGCTGCTAAAGCGCAACACAGGGTAGTTATCACTCCCATCTAAACGCTATTATTTAGACGCTTATCAAGATAATCAAGCTCACAACCACGTGCAATAGGTGGATTTACACTGCTTAGAAATGCTTATGAGTATGAACCCTATGCCCAAAGAGATTGAAAATACCGATGCAAGTAAGTATATTTGGGGTATTCAAGGCAATCTTTGGACTGAATATATCGACACAGAACGCTATGCAGAATACATGACTTACCCTCGTCTTTTTGGCTATTGCAGAGAGCGCATGGGGACGCAAAAACAAGTTATGATGCGTTTAAGTTGCGAGTTATTCCCTTTGTACAATCAACTTCGAAAGAAGGGCTATAATGCCTTTGATATTACAAAGAGATTGGAAGAAAGATAGAAACCAATAAAAATAAGAATATGAAAAGATAGGATTATTGCTCTTTATACTTTTTATTGCATGTAAAATCAATGCCAAAAGCAAATTCCAATTCACTGTACTTCAGTGGAATATTTGGCAAGAAGGAACCCTTATTAAAGGTGGGTTCGATGCTGTGTGAACGAGATAGACCGTTTGCGCCCCGATTTTTATCACACTTAGCGAGGTGAGAAACTATCGAAACACCGACTTTACGGCTCGTTTGGTGAACGAATTGTCGTAAGAAAGGCGTTACCTACTACTCGTTCTTTTCAGACGATTCGGGCGTTTTTAAGTAGAACACCCATCACCGATTCGGTTGTTGCTTTTCCCCTTAACAAAGACCATGGCGAGTGTTTATAAGCTGGTTACAAAGGTTAAAGGCAAGGAAATAGCGGTGTATACCTGTCACTTAGACTATCTCGATTGCGCCTATTATAATGTTAGAGGTGTTGATGGATATACGTGGAAAGAAACCAAAAAGACCTGAAAAATGTTGAGCAATTGCTTAAATTGAACGACTTGTCGTGGCGAGATAACGCTGTAACTGTGTTCTTAAACGAGGCTCGAAACGATATAGAAAAAGGTCGATTGGTGATATTTGGAGGCGACTTTTAATGAGCCTTCGCATCTCGATTGGATCGAGGCTACAGCAACTCTACGACCATCATGGTTTTGTTGTGCCCTGGACGATCTCAAAGAAATTAGAAAAAGCAGGTTTTAAAGATAGCTATCGTGTGGTATTCCTAACGTATTAACTCACCCGGGCTTTACTTATCCCTGCTTTTAATCCCGATGCTGACATCGCAAAACTAACGTGGGCGCCTAAAGCCGACGAGCGAGAAAGAATCGATTTGATCTATTATAAGAGTGAAGGACTAAAGGCAATAGATGCCAAGTTGTTTGGACTTGACACCTCTGTTGTGCGCCTTCAACCTCAAAAAGATCACTCAAGCGACCCATATATCTATCCCTTGGGCGTTTGGCCCTACAAACCATAGAGGTTTGTTGAGTGACCTTTCAGGTGGGCAAAAATAACTCAATTAATTGAAATCTTGTTTAGTTGAGAGGAGTGTCTTTTATATTATTTGTTTCTTACTTAAATCCTCAAAATGAAATCCCGCTTGCGTGATGCCGTGGGATTTTTATTTTGTGCAAAACTCAATGCAATTAGGGACGCAAACTCAATGCTTTTAGAGGCCAATAGCAATGCTATTACAAGGCAAAAACAATGCTTTTAGAAAGTAAAGTGAAAAAGCAAAATGAAAAATATGCAAATAAAATAGGCTCGTAATGAACTAACCTTTGGGCTTTTTCCTATCTTTGTAGAACCAATTACCGAAAAAGAAGATATGAAGAAGTATATTTTTCTGCAATAGCATGTTTGCTGATTATCAATGTCTTTGCACAATCGATTCAAAACGACAAAAACAACAATCCACTTCGTAAACTGCAGCTGGCTGTAATGGCTGTTAAAAACCTTTATGTAGATACGGTTAATACCGATAAACTGGTGGAAGACGGTATTAGAGGAATGTTAAACGAACTCGATCCGCACTCTGCTTACACCACAGCAAAGGAAACAAAGGCCTTTACAGAGCAGCTTCAAGGATCGTTTGAGGGCATTGGTGTGCAGTTTAATATATCGAATGACACCCTTGATTTGTGGTGCAACCTGTTAATAATGGACCATCGGAAAAGGTGGGAATTATGACTGGTGACCGCATTGTTGCAGTGAACGACACTGCTATTTCGGGCGTGAAAATGACCGAGAGGCTATCGTTAAGCGACTAAGAGGCCCTAAAGGCAGTAAAGTTAAATTGGGTGTTCAACGCAGAGGCATAAAAGATAGATTGACCTTTGTTGTTACTCGTGATAAAATTCCTTTGACAACAGTAGATGTGTCTTATATGATTCGTCCACAAGTGGGCTATGTACGTATTGAAAGTTTTGGCGAAACAACTTACGATGAGTTGATGGCTGCCCTCGAAAAATTGAAACAACAGGGTATGACAAAGTTGATTCTCGACCTTCAAGACAATGGCGGTGGTTATCTAAAAGTCGGCTGCCGACATAGCAAATGAATTCCTATCTCGTGGCAACCTCATCGTCTACACTCAAGGAAGACGTGTTCCTAAGCAAGAATTTACAGCTCGTGGCAATGGAAAATACCAAGATCTACCTCTTTATGTCTTGATAAATGAATACTCAGCATCGGCTGCTGAGATTGTAAGTGGAGCGATGCAAGACCACGATAGAGGAACAATTATCGGTAGAAGATCATTTGGAAAGGGCTTGGTTCAACGTCCTGTTGAATTCGAAGATGGTGAGTATGATGCGCATCACTGTGCTCATTACTACACACCTGTTGGTAGAAACATTCAGAAACCCTATGCAAAAGGCGATAAAGAGGGTTATGAAATGGATATAGAAAAGCGTTTTTAAGCACGGAGAACTATATCATAAAGATAGTATTCACTTTGCCGATTCGTTGAAATTCCAAACTCTTCGTCTAAAAAGGACCGTATATGGCGGTGGCGGTATCATGCCCGATGAGTTCGTTCCACTCGACACCACTCGCACAACTCCATTCTATCGTCAGCTTTGGGGCAAAGAGTATTGTGTTGAATGCAGCATTTAAATATAATGATAGTCAGCGCAAAAAGCTACGCAAACGTTATCCTACTTTCGAGCAATTCAAAGACTGACTTTGTGGTGCCCGACGAGGTGTTGAATGGCATTGTGGCTGAAGCAAAGAAAGATAAGATTACCTATAAGGACGAAAAAGAATGGCAACGCACCATTCCTATGCTTTCAACTTCAATTGAAATCGTTGATTGCTCGTGACCTATGGGGTATGTCAGGGTGTTATCAAATACTGAATGAAAAGCAATCAATTGTATTGAAAGCAATTGAATTGGCGAAGTAGTTGCTCAACGAAATACATTGTGCGGGGCATTCTAATGCTCTGTTGTGGGACAATAAAAAGGCGTTTAGAAAGGAAAGAAGCAATAAACAATGCAGATGATTTTTAAGAGAATAGGGGCAATAAAGCTTGATGTTGGGGCTGTTGTTGGCTGTGATGTCGTGCAAGGAAACAAGGAAATGAAATCCAATGTTCCTGTGTTTACAAACGACATTCTGCTTAAAACCACGCCTATTAAACAGCAGGGCGAAGGCTATACCTGTTGGATTTATGCTATGTTGGCGACCATTGAGACCGACAGAATAGAGCAAAACGATTCTATTAACTTGTCGCCTGCCTTTGTAGAGCGCAACCTTATTACTCAAAATGCTTTGCAACACTTCTTTCGTAAGGCCTATTCAAAGCGTGAAATGGCAGGAATGGCTCCCCTTGTGTCTGCGCCTGATTCAACAATATGGATTGGTTCCATTTGATAGTTACGAGGAACACAACCTCGAAATGTGAATACAATCAATAGAAAGGCAATGCTTGTGGCTCAGCAAAAGGCTGGAGAAAAAGGCTACAATGATGTCTTTTAAAAATGCGTTGAACAGTTATTTAGACGATGCTAGGGCGCACTTCCCCTCAATGTGTATCTCTTTGGTGTGAATATACGCCTCTTCAATTTGCGCAAAGTATTGTACCTACTGATAGTTACAAAGCCTATTGCAGTGTAACATCACCCTTTTTATCGTGAAGTGTTGCAAGAAAGTCCCTGATAACAATAGCTATGAGCTGTTTAACAATGTGCCTCATAGATTCTTTAATGCATATCATCGATTCGCAATTGGCAGCGCATAAGGCGGTGTGTTGGGAGGGTTCGTTGCCTCAGGGAGTATGTGTTATGGAACAGGGAGTGGCTCGTTTGAGCTCGAAAATAAGTAGGGTAGACCAAAATATGCGCCAACGTGCCATTGAAAGCTACACCACTTACGATCAACATGCGATGAGTATTGTAGGGAAAAGCCACGACAAGCACGGAAATAGCTATTATATTGCCAAAAACTCGTGGGAAAAACATGCCTTTTGATGGTTTTTGTATCTCGAACGCAATTTTATTGCCTTGCGAACCATCGCAATTGTAACTCAAAGAAGTACCAACTGAGAAACAAATTTCTTAACAAAAGTATAAAAAGAAAGATAAAGCCCAAAGAGGTAGTTGTGCAAGAAATATATTATAAAGTAATTTTGTAAAGTAAGATTTTTATTATTTTAACTTTCATATAAAACAAAAACAATGAAAAGATTAGTTATTGTCCGTCACGGAGAAAGTGAATGGAACCAAAAAGAATCTCTTCACCGGTTGGGTGGACGTAGAACTCTCTGACAATGGACGTGAAGAAGCAAAAGCGTGCTGGTAAGGCATTAAAAGAAGCAGGAATCGATTTCGATATCTGTTTTACATCTTACCTTAAGAGAGCAATTAACACACAACAAATCATTCTAAAAGAAATGGAACGTGAATGGTTACCAGTGTTTTAAGTCTCCTACAAACTTAATGAACGTCACTACGGTGCGCTTTCTGGTTTGAACAAAAAGAAACTGCAGAAAAGTACGGTGACGAGCAAGTTAGATCTGGAGACGTAGCTTTGACGTTCGTCCACCAATGATGGAAGAAGACAATCAATACAATTCGCTAAAGAATCCAGCGTATCGTAATGTTGATCCAGCTGAAGTTCCAATGTGCGAAAGCTTGAAAGACACAATTGCACGTACTGTTCCTTACTTCGAAAAGGAAATTAAAACCTCTTGTAATGGAAGGTAAACGTGTAATGATTGCAGCACACGGAAACTCTTTACGCTCACTAATTAAGTACTTCGAAAAATATCTCTGACGATGAAATCATCAATGTTGAGATTCCAACAGGTACTCCATTAGTATATGAATTTGACGATAATTTTAATGTAACCAACAAATATTATCTAGGCAAATAAATTCATAAGCCTTGCAACAAAAGCTTTTTCTATTAACCGAGATAAGCCAAGTTGTAAAAACCAAGTTAATTAGTTTAGTTTAGTATATCAACCCAGTTCGCATCAAATAGAGTAATTTGTTTGATGTGAATTGGGTTGATCCAGTTTTAAAAGGAGTATCTTTTTGAACTCCATTCTGCCTAAATGTCGTCTTTCTTTGCTTTCCTGTTGAAAAAGTAAAAACAATGCCATCGAAATTCACTCTCTATATATTAATAAGGTAAAGGCATTGCGCATTTTAAATACAAAATATTTTTTCATAAAAGTGAATATTTATTACGCAAATGCGTTTACCTAAATCAAGCGTAAAGCTTTATCTTTGCTGTGTAACTTTTTGATATAAAAATAATAAAACAATTCTACAACCAACCTAAACCTTAAATACTGAAGAATAAAAACAAAGTGTTTTCTTCCTTAAAGGGGGATTGTACATTAGAATGAAAGCTGATGATGCAGTGTGTTTCCTAAGAGGAGAACAGCAAGTAAAATTACCTTTGTAAAAAGAACATGGCAATAACGGCAACAACTTACTAAAGAAGCATTCAAGAAAATACAAAAACATCCAATATAAAAACATCACGTCATCCTATATAATCATAGCTACTAGGATTAAAAACACACCCAAAGAAAAACTCTTCTTCAAAGTTGTTGCCTGCCAAGTTTTAAGTCATAAATCTAAAACTTCATAGCAATGAACAAACGAATAGTAAAAAACAGCCTTAAGGCATAACCGTTTCGTATCGGTTTTGTGCACACTCGCAGTTTGTGCACCAATGAATGCCGTGTCAACAAGTATTTGTTTGAAGAGCAACAACATTAATGTTCAGAGCCAAGACGTTGTTACTGGAATCGTATTAGACGAGCAGGGCGAACCTATTGTGGTGCAACCATCAGTTTAAAAAGATGGCAAGACACTTGCAATAAGCGATGTAAATGGTCGCTTCTCGGTAAATATTACCCCAGGAACAGAAATCAAAATCTCGTCTATCGGCTTCATCTCGCAAACTATTAAAGCATCAAAACAGCAACAAACAATAGTTCTTCACGATGAAAAGAAATCGCTTAACGAAGTTGTTGTTATTGGTTACGGAAGTCAAAGAAAGCAAGACTTGTCTACATCTATTCTTCAGTGAAACTCGATGACGCAATGAAAAGCCGTCCATCAAATATCGTTTCGATGTTACAAGGAACGATGCCAGGTGTAATGGTGCAGAATAATGGCGGCGATCCTTTATCAACTGCATCGTTATCTATTCGTGGTAGAGGTTCAAGAGGTACCGACAACGATTACAATAGCGGTGATGGTGTGTTGTATGTTGTTGATGGTGTGCCTGGGAGCTCCATTCAATATTGAAGATATCGAGAGCATAACTATCCTTAAAAGATGCTGCTTCTGCTGCCATTTATGGTGCTAGTGTAGGTTCAGGAGGTGTGGTTGTTATTACCACTCAAACAAGCTAAAGCAGGACAAGTGAAGATTAGTGTGAACATATCTAAGAGCATAAAGAATGCCATGCACTTACCTTCTGTGTTGACATCTCAAGAATATAATAAGGTATGGGCTGATGCAGTGCGTCTTTATGGCGGTACTCTTCCAACCACAGCAGATGCAAGTAAGTATGCTTATGGAGCCGTTACACGAACCGATTGGATTGATGAAATATTCAGAACAGGTTCTTTAGAGCATTATGCTTTATCGCTTTTCAGGAGGTAGTGACAATCTTAAAGCATTGGCATCGTTTAACTTTGACAAAGACCAAGGTGTGCTTTTTAAATACCTTCGCTCGTAAGTTTGGAGGAAAAAGTAAATCTTGATTTCAAAAGTAAACAAATACATATCGTTCTCAGAACAAGTTACTTATACGTTCTCAAACGGACAAGGTAACATCAATAAAGGACACGAAGGAGTACTTGCTAACGCTATCTTCTTCCCACGTTCTGCCACTATTTTCGATTATACTAAAGGAGGATCACTCTTTATAACAACTATGGTGAGGCCCTATATCACGGTACTTTGCCTCGATGGGCAGCCGAAGAGGGTATAAGTGGATATGGAGAATTCCGCAACCCAGTGGCTCTTTTGAGACGATTAGACCAAAAACGTCCTTCAAGTACTTTATATTCTACAACTACATTGCATATCAAACCGATATCAAACTTAGATATCCGTTCTCAATTTACCGCTGGTATTACTTCATCAGAGGTCGACAACTTTACTCATAAAGTGCCCGAACCTGGTAACCCTTCTGATGAAAATCGCCACGACATAGAGCACTCTAGCTTGAATAATTGGTTGTGGGAAACAACAGCTACCTATTCAACTATGATCAAACAGCATCATATTAGTGCTATGATGGGATTGACAACGAAGTATGATAAATATAAGATGTATGGTGTTTATACTACCAATTACGATAGAGAAGGACGCCACGAAAGCACCCTTCCACAAGCAAATGAATGGACAAAGTATAAACCTAACGAGGTAATATGGGAAGAAGCGATGCTCTCTTTCTTTGGAAGAGTGGGCTATTCGTGGAACGATCGCTACTTTGCAACAGCAAGTTTGCGTCGTGATGCCACATCTAAATTATACAAAGACAATAACTCTGGCGTCTTCCCCGCATTGTCTGCATCTTGGAAAATATCATCAGAAAAGTTCTTTGAACCTCTCAAAGGCACCGTCAACTTATTGAAACTACGTGCTGGTTGGGGTCAAGTTGGTAACGTTGCGCTTGTTCCTCGCTATTCATGGAACGTGCCAATGGGAAACACCGAGTGGCCTATTATCTACGGAAAGAACCTCAATAAGGTGGTATATGGTGTGTTTGCAGAATCTATTGCGACAAAAGAATTTGAAGTGGGAAACCACAGAACAATGGGAGTTGGATTAGATGTAGGTCTTTTTCAACAACGACTTGAGACTTAACAGTAGACTACTTCAACAAACGAACAAAGGACCCTAATAGAGAAGGTTCCCGTATCTTCTGTAGCAGGAATTGCCGTAGAACCATACGGAAACATTGGTGATGTAGTGAACAGAGGTTGGGAGTTTAGTGCATCTTATCATAAAACTATTGGTGCAGTTTCTTTCGGATTGAACGCTAACTATCTACCGTTCACAACGAAGTGTTAGAACTTGGAACCCGAAAGACCCTTGAACACGACATCGTTGTAAACAGTCAACGTCCTCTTCGTTCAACAGTTGGCAAACCATGGTATTCTTATTATGTTTTTGAAAACAGACGGAATCTTCCAAAGTCAAGAAGAAATCAATAATTATAAGTGGACCGATCCTAACACAGGACTTACTAATTTGATTCAACCTAACGCTAAACCAGGTGACTTGAGATATGTAGATTTCAACAATGATGGTAAGATCAACTCAGATGATAATCAGTATATGGGCAGCTATATGCCGAAAGATTACATTTGGATTTGGTGGAAACCTCAATTATAAGAATCTCGATTTCAGTTTCCAATTCCAAGGAGTTGGCAAGTCAACTATCTACAATGCCTTCAAACAGATGACCCTTACAGGTCGCCAACAAGGTGGAAATATGTTGAAAAGACATTCTCAATGCGTGGATTATAACCACACTTCAGGTATTCCTCGTTTAGCTTTAGTAGACGATCCAAATGGTAATTACACCAATCCTTCAGACTTTTATCTTGAAGATGGCAGTTATCTTCGCTTAAAGAACCTAACACTTGGTTACACACTTCACAACAATGGTTGAATGCTTTAGGCTTAAAGAAATCTACATTGCGTCTTTATTTCAACTGCGAAAACCTCTTTACGATAACCGACTACACAGGTATCGACCCCGAAGTAGGCAACTTTGGTCTTGATGGAGGCGTTTTATCCAGTTGCTCGCTCATTTACTATTGGTTTTTAATTTTTGGTTTCTAATTTAAAAACAATCTATTATGAAATTCCTAATATCAAACAGATAATGGCATGCACACTTGTTGGTGTTATGCTCAATGGATGTGGCTTAGAGTATGAACCTTACGGTGTTCAAGGCTCTGTAAACTTCTGGAAAACAGAAGCAGATGTAAACAAAGCGCTCGATGCTTTCCATGCTTTTACATATGAAGAAGGCTTAACAGGCCGTGGAATGATGTGGTTTGAGAATTGTAGTGACAATCTTGTAACAGGTCGTCCCAATGCAGAAGCAGCTCAAATAAAGAACTTCCAGATGTCTGCATCTAACGGAAGAGATGCCAAAGACAATTGGCCTGCAATGTATCAGCTCATCGCTAGAGCTAATGACGTGTTGAGAAACGTTCCCAATATGGATGTCTCTGCCAACTAAAAGAGCGTTGCAGTGGGACAAGCTCACTTCTATAGAGGCTTTGCTTACTTATGGTTAGCACCTTATTATGGCGACAATGGACCCTAATGGAGGAATACCTATTGTTACCGAAAACACCCCAACAACAGACTTAGACCAACCTCGTCCAGCTTCAGTTCTTGCCAATTACGACATGATTTTAGAAGATATGGATAAGGCAGCAGAGTCTCTTCCACTCTTTTCTCAATTGAGTGAAGATGATTATGGCAGACCTCATCGTGCTGCAGCATGGGCCTTTGCTGCACGTGCAGCATTGTATGCAGCTCAGTGGGATGCAGCATATTATCAAAAAGTAATTGCTTATTGCGACAAAGTAATCAATCTTACAGGAGCCGATAAGCGAGCTCTTTATCCCGATTATACCAAGCTTTTCCGACCGAAAACAACTTCTGTGAAGAATATATCTTCTCTCTTTTGGGCAATGCAACCGAAGGTCCGAAGTTTCATGGTATGTCTTTCCAAAACGGAGGCTGGGGATATTACAACACATGGGGCTTTTTCCAGCCCACACTTGAACTGTACAAGGCTTTTGAAGCAGGTGATACACGAAGAGATGCAACCATTCTTTATCCCGGACAACACATCACCTTTATAGGTCACGACATTCATTTTGGAGTTTCACCAGCAACTATTTCAAGTACATCTGGAATGACCTTCAGAAAGTTTATGGCTCCTTTCGAAGCTGCAGACTGCATTGGTAAGACCCTAAACCCTAACGGAAACAATGCAAGTAACACCCTCGGCACTTGCCTCATTCGCTTTGCTGATGTGTTGTTGATGAAGGCTGAGGCTTTAATTTGGACTCAAGGTGAAGGTAATAACGAAGCAAAAGCATTGCTAAATCAAATTCGTCATCGTGCAGGACTATCACAAAACGCTTCTGCAACCAAAAAGCAGAATTGAAGAACCAACGTCGTTGTGAGTTAGCATTCAATTCCAACCAAGTCGCCATCTCGACCTTGTTAGATGGGGAGATGCACTAAACTGTTTATGCAAAAAGCATTGCATGGTATTTCTACAACCACTGATGGAACAAGCATAACAGGTGTTACAGAGATTGAAATTTGGCCCAACGCACCTTCGATCCTGTAAAGAATCAGTGTTTGCAATACCTGCTTCACAGGTTAGAAAGAGTGTTTCTGGCAACTTGAAACAAAAATATGGGATATTAATATTAAAAAGAGTTGAGAGGCAAGAAGACAAGTGTTTCGTTATACAAACAAACTATCTATCTTTCCATCTCAACTTCATAACAATCTAATTTCATATCGCTATGAAAAATATGGATATTCTTTTTCCTTGTATCGCTTTTTGCTACACAGCAATTGTGTGCACAAGACAAGATAAAAGTGATTACATTCAATATACGTTCATTTGAACCCGACTTCGATGTTGCTCCCTATGCCGAGTTGTTGCGTAGTGAAGAGGCAGATATCATTTGTTTAAATGAAGTAGAAAACAGAAGTTCTCGTCAGCAACGTAATGGAAAAATTCCCGTGATGTTGTGCAGAATTGGCACAAAAACTCAATATGTTTGGACTCTTTGGCTACTCTTATAACCTTGCTAACAAGAAAGGTGAGTATCCAGAAGAAAACTATCGTTATTCGCTTAACGAGCTTTATGGCAATGCCATCTTATCTCGTTATCCCATTTTGAATAGCAGTTGCTTGCAACTTCCACGTCCAAAAGGTTCTGCCGACCAACGAGGTGTGTGTATGCAGATATTCTTCTTCCTTCAAAAAAGTGATAAGAGCAGCAAGTACTCACTTAGATCATGTTGGGGACAGCTCGAACAAGCCGAAGTTCTGGTGTCGGATAAAGTCTATCCTCGTCTATTCCAATGCTCTTAACAGGAGATATGAACATGGGAGCAGGCTCAACAGTGATCAATAAGATTGAAACCGTGTTTGAAAAAGAATGGACAATGACAGCGGAACATACTTGGGATTGTCGAAAAATCGATTTCATTTTTGGTTCAAAAAGGTCACTGGACTTTAGAGTCATGTCGTGTTCTCGACCGCTTTTTAAACGGCAAAGAACTTTCCGACCACTGTCCTGTTGTTTCAGTAGTAAAAATGAAATAGAGCTGAACCGACATCTTATATAATTTATATTCTATATCTTATCTTTTCCAAAAATCAATTTTGCACCTTGGCAAAGCGTTATTCACAGCGCAGAAAAAGCATTGATATTACATTTAAAAAGCATTGCTTTTTGCATGGTAAAAGGATAGCTATTACAGTCTAAAAAGCTATGCTATTGCAACACCACCGCACGGCATTGATGAAAGATAAGCTATAAGTAATGAATCATTTAAAATAAAAACATAACGATATGAAACACCTACATTTGTTTTTCCTTTTCGGCGCACTTTTTATGTGCTTCGTGTATAAAAAGAGGAGTGGGGCGTTATTCCTAATCATCAAGAAAAACTCTGAACAAGCGAAAGAATGGAATAAAAATAAAAACCATTGATGTGTATGTCGTATCCACATTGAGCGATAAAACAGAGACCCATATCGATGCTATTTCCGACTTTTTAATGCCAAAGGTCAGGCGTGTTCAATAGGAGTTGTTGAGCGTTCAGATGTTCAAAACTATCCATGGTATGATGCTTGCAAGAATCTTTCTACCGATCTTGCAGTGAAAACAGCTCGTTTTACATTGTTCTCTCTTCATCGTTACACCACAAGTAATATCGAAGGAAGTACCATCTTGTTTAATCATAAGTTGAATAACGAAGAGAGTTTCAGGTAACAGATGATTGTTACATCAAATTTGTGCCTATTATGGCTCAAAGTAATGTGCAATCGCCCGTTAAAATTCTTGTTCCTTTTGCTACAACACGTTTTTCTAGCGAAGAACAAATCACTGCTTCACTTCCAGTTTTAACTCGTTTAGCGAGCAGTAACTATGGAGCTGTGCTCGTTGGTTCGGTAAAAACAAGCTTAACAGAGAAGCTTCAAACAGCCGTTAAGACTGTACAAAACGTGAAGTTGACCTTTGCAACTAAAGAAGCAGATAAGGATTATGCCTTGTTTGTCATTGCTCCACATCGTGGATGTTACGAGAAACAGTTGCAACTAAGTTCTCTGGCACAACAGGTTATTGCCTTTCTCTTGAGGCAAGTGTAAATTAATACTTGGTCTTTTTCTATCACTCAGCAGCCCTAACGAGTGGTAGAAAAGACTTCATTCTTCTCACCTTTTCAAAACGAAACAATATGAATTATCGCACAATCGCCCTTTGTAGTCTATTTCTTTCCTTTGTTTTAGGGGTTAAAGGACAACAAACTAACACCCAAACCTACACCTTAAAGATTCCTTATGCAGTGGAAAAGATCACTCCACCCAAAGGAAAAAAGGTGAAAAATGTCATCTTGATGATAGGGGACGGAATGAGTTTGATGCACATCTACACTGCATGGACTTGCAATGAGGGGACAACTTTGGTTAGAAAATGCTCAGTATACAGGGGCTTTCAAAACTCCTTGTCTCAATCGATTGGTGACTGATTCGGGTGCAGGAGGAACGGCATTATCGAGCGGAGTGAAGACTCGTTATCATGCAGTAGGCGTAGATGGCGATGGAAATCCTGTGCCTTCGCTCTGTAAGTTGGCGCAACAAAAAGGCAAGTCGGCTGGTATTGCAGTCACATGTCGACTTTGGGACGCCACACCCGCAACGTTCTGTTGTCATAATAGCGATAGAGATAGAGAGCAAGAGATTGCTGCCGACTATGTAAATGCGGCATGACTATGCCTTTGGCGGTGGAGCGAAGTTCTTTGAGCATCGAAATGATGGCTCGAAAACCTATTCAATGAGCTTTCAACAAAGGGCTATCAAATCGCTCGTTCGTGGGAAAGTTTAGAGAAAAATCAATAGTGGTAAGGTCTTTGCTGTGCCTTATTTGGTGGATACTCCGCTACCAGATGAACGTGGAGACCTATTAGCTCGAGCATCATTAAAGGGTATTGAGCTGCTCAATCAAAACAAAAAGGTTTCTTTATGATGATAGAAGGCTCGCAATTAGATGATTATGGCCACTTTAATCAATTAGATATGCTCATGAAAGAAACGCATGACTTCGACAGAACGATTGGTGCTGTGATGAAATGGGCGGCTAAAGATGGTGAAACGCTTGTGGTTGTGACTGCCGATCACGAGACAGGAGGATTGACTTTGTTAGGTGGTGACCTCGAAAAGGGCACTGTTACTGTCATTTTTCAACTCGAGATCACTCAGGAACGATGGTTCCTGTCTATGCTTTCGGCCCTGGTTCAGAGCAATTCCAGGCTTTTATGGACAATACCGACATATTCAAAAAGATTAAAAAGCTCCTCAATCTCTAAAGTAATAACCCTCTTTTTAGCGTAAGAAACTATTGAAGAAAAACCACGTAAAGTAGCTTATGAAAATACATAATAGAAGTCTTTTGGATACATCGTTTCACTGTCGTTTTTGCTCTGTTTTAGCATCGTTTCGGTGTTATTTAGGGCAAAATCTTTATGCCCCTCAGGGTCGCCTCTTTACAAGCTACCTTATAAGAATACGTATGTCATGGAGACCCTTGTTGCAGAGAATTCTTATCGTACAGAGAAACCAACAACAACGCTTCCAGGTACTTTCGAGCAAGCTAAAAAGGTGCTTCCACAGCCTTATTGGGAGAATCATAACGACGAAATTGCCATGTATTGGCATGCCTGGAGATTAGCATTGAGCAATATTGTCATCCAAAAAGAGAACTCTGGCTTTCGTAAATAGCTACATTGCGCCTGCTTATAACGGTATATTTTTATGTGGGACGATGCTTTTATCACCATGTTTTGCCGTTATGGACAACGCTTTTTCCCTTTCAAGCAACGCTAAACAACTTATTCGAAACAACATCCAGATGGATTTATTTGCAGAGAGATAAGAGTTGACGGCTCAGATTGCTTTAGTCGCTATGATCCAACAAGCACTGGACCTAACATTTTGCCTTGGTCTGAGTGGCTATACTTCACTCAATATGGCGATGAAGCACGCTTAAACAAAGTCTTTCCCGTTCTTGCTGCCTACTATAAGTGGCTCAAATTGAACCGAACTTGGCGCAATGGAACCTATTGGAGCAGTGGTTGGGGAACAGGAATGGACAACATGCCACGTGTGAAAGAACCTATAACACTATTTATAGCAATGGACATATGGTGGTTAGATGCTTGTTTGCAGCAAATAATGGTGGCAAACATCTTATTGAAGATGGGATTTTACCTCGAAAGATGGCAAGAAATAGAGACATTTGAAGACGATATAAAGCAACTTTCTGCCTATATCGAGCGCAATATGTGGAATAAAGACCTGCAATTCCTATGCGATCAGTATGCAGATGACAGCTTAAGCAATGTAAAAGGAATCTATGCTTATTGGGCTTGCATGCAGATGTGCTCTCAAAAGACCGACTTGACCAGCTTTAGCTTAAGCGACACTAACTTCATTCAATCGACCTCACGGAACGCCATCTCTTTGGAGCCTCAAACCCCTAAGTATAAAGGCGAAATGGAAGATATTGGTTAGGAGGCGTTTGCCTGGAACTAACTATATGTTGATATCAGGTTTAACTCAAAAGGATATCGACAATTGGCTTTCGATATAGCAATGAACCACTATGACAACGTCTTTAAGGTGTATAAAGACACGGGAACGTTTTTGGGAATACTATGCTCCTGAAGATGCAAAGCCAGGCTTTTGTGGCTCGAAAAAGACTTTGTTGGCTGGACAGGGTTTGCCTCCTATTGCCGTTTTAATCGAATACATCTTTCGGTATAAGAGCAAACTTGCAAGAGCGAAATCACTCTTGATGTATCTTTAACCGATGCTTATGGCATCAAAAATACCCCTTTGGAGAGCACGGAAGTATAGATATTAAAGTAGAAAAACGTAGTAATAAAAATGTAAAACCCAAAAGTAACAATCACCACCAACGAACTATTTAAACTTTTTATTGTTATGGGAAAACAATAAAAAGAATTTGAGATAAGAAAAAGGAAGTATAACTATTTAAATGTAACACCATGCAAAAATCTATCTCAATAGACCTTGGCGGCACCAATATTAGAGTGGCTAAAGTCTGCAACAACACTATTGTAAGTATCAAAAAGGAAACGTGTAAGGCTCAAGGAACAGAGCAAGAGGTACTTCAACAGATACAAACAATGATCGATGAGCTCATCGATTGTGATGTAACAACAATAGATTTGGAAATTCCTTCCATTGTAGATACAGAGAAAGGATAGCCTATAACCTTGTAAACATACCCTCTTGGAAAGAGGTTCACATTCGAACTTATTTCGAGAAACCAATATCATGTGCCCGTAAAAGTAGATAATGACGTTAATTGTTTCGTTCTTGGTGAGCAGCGATTCGGTAGTCTTAAAAGGCTTTAAAGATGTGGTAGGAATAACCCTTGGCACTGGAGTTGGAGCTGGAATCATCATCAATAAGCAACTATATAGAGGCTTAAAGACAGGTGCAGGCGAGATAGGTTGCTTGCCGTATCTCGACGATTGCTACGAAACTTATTGCAGTAGTGGATTCTTTTTCAAAGCATAATACAACAGGCGAACAGCTCTTTAAAGAGGCAAAGAACAGCAACATAGCAGCTAAACGCTTATGGGAAGAGTTTGGATATCACCTCGAAAGCTTCTACAAGTGGTGTTTTACACTTATGCTCCTGCAAGCAATTGTCATCGGAGGAGGCCTTTCTCAAGCATCAGAGTTCTTTAATTATAGCATGATAGAGTCGCTTCACGAAGGCTTTCTATCCAAGTGAATTGAACGAAGCCACCATTTGCTATTCAAAACTATCCAATAGCAATTTGTTAGGTGCATCTTGTCTGCCCTAAATGCAAAACAAAGCGACAAGGAGAAGTCTGAAAACAAAGAACAAAAGAATTGAATATCAACATTATATAGATATAAATAGAATGACAAAGAACTATAAATCACTCATAATACTAATCCTTTTTGCCCTTCAAGTGGTGAGCAGTTGGGCTCAAAAAGCCTTTTTGTTTTTCATAACAAAAAGTTTAGAATTGCGCAGTTTACAGACCTACATTGGGACGCTAAATCACCAAAATGCGATTCACTCGAACCACTATTCTCAACATCTTACAACGAGAAAAGCCCTGATATTGCTATACTTACAGGTGATGTAGTCACCGAAAACCACATGAAAAAGGGTTGGAAACAGATTATAGAAATATTTCGAAACCGCTCGCACACCCTTTGTTGTTACAATGGGAAATCACGATGCAGAGCATTTTTTTCAAGAGACGAAATATATCGCATGTTGTTTGCTTCTAAATTCTATTCAGGCCTTCTGCCTAAAGAGATTAGCGGAAACGGCAATTGCGCATTGCCCATCTACGACAAGAACACAGCCAATGCAGAAAGCCAAAAGCCGTTCTTTACTGCATAGATTCAAAACGATTACCAGCCAGATAAAGACCTTGGGAGAGTACGATTGATTCATTTCGACCAAATAGAGGTATCGTCGCACCTCAGAGGCATTCACCTTTGCAAAATAACAAGCGTCCTCTTCCATCGTTAATGTTCTTTCATATCCCCTTAGTAGAGTATCATAATGTTCTTGAAAGAGGCGATTATCAAGGCAAATATGAAGATGATGGCATTTGGTCGGCACTGCATAAACAGCGGAATGTTTGGTAGTTTGCAGATAAGAAAGATGTTATTGGAGTGTTTACAGGCCACGATCATCAGAATGATTTTATCGGATTAGAGCGCAAAACTAGCCTTTAGGCTATGGCTGAGTGAGTGGCTATGATGCCTATGGACATTGAAACCAGGTGCAAGAATCATTGAACTTTACGAAGATTTGTTTAAGTTCGACACATGGATAGCTACAAATGAGGGCAATTGCGATTATTTCTACTATCCTTCGGGCTTGTCTTCAAAAGACGAAGAGCAATTAAAAGTAATGCCAGCTCTTTCTTTTCAGCCCGTACAAAATGGCGTTTCTTATCGCTATTACGAAGGAAATATGAAGCAAACAGCCGACATTCCCAAAGGCAACTTTAAAGGAAGAAGGTGTGATGCCCAACTTTATTATCGACGAAGAGGGCTCGAAAGATCATTTTGGTTACATCTTTTCTGCTTATATTAAGGTGCCCGAAAGCTGAGTTTATCGCTTTTATACCTATTCAGATGATGGCTCAAAGCTTTTCATAGACGGTGTAGAAGTGGTGAATAACGATGGTGGTCACAGCGCAAAAACGTGCCGAAGGTAAAGTGAATTTGGCTGCAGGTTTTCATAAGTTAGAACTTCATTATTTTGAGAATTATATGGGACAAGCTCTCGAAGTGGGCTTTTCTACAAAAGATATAACCGAAAGAACCATTCCATCTGCAATGCTTTGGGTGGATAAAGAGATCAAAAAGAAAAAGTAAAGACAACCATATTCATTGTTAGTTAATGATATTTGTGTTCAGGATTTACAGGACTACAAATCTTTTAAGAGGGTCTCTTTAGGTTAAGAGGTAATTGAGATTGTTTAGTTTTATAAAAGGAAGGTTTTGACAAACAACGAGATGTTGTGTAAAAGACTGGTAGCTAATGTCAAAATAGCTACGCAAAAAGAGACCAGAGGCTCGGCGGAGCCTCTTTATTTTTGCACGAAAAAGAAAAAACTAAGTACTTGTTGAATACCTATTTAAAAGAATTTGCATCGTGAGTATATGTTTTAAAGCAGATAACGTTGCACTTTTTCAACCTAAAAACTTTCCCTTTTCATCACACTTGTTGGACGCTTATAAAAAAATGTGCTATTTTTTCGTCTTGAAAAGCAATGATATTATGTTGCAAAAGCAATCCTTTTACCCTTCAAAAGCATTGCTTTTAGAGTGTAATAGCATCACTTTTATTTTCAACCTGTTATCTTTCTGCTTTTTATTTGCAGTGCAGATGGTTTTCAAATTATCGTTGTGAGGGGTGAAAGAGGCATTAAAAAGCAAGTCTGCAACAAGCAAGTTTTGTTCGTTTTTCCTTACTTGTGCAGACTCAAATTAAGGCATTATATTACAGATTATTCAATATCTATATTCAAGAGCATTTAGTTGCTCACCTTTTTGCCATTCACAATATACACACCTTTAGGGCAGATTGTTTAGCGAATTGGTGTCGCCCACCTTCACACCACTTAGGTTATACACCGAAATGGGGTAGATTGTAGGCTTGTTAATACTGTTTATTGCGGTTGGAGTACCAGTATAATTCACCGTAATTGTTTCGATAATGGTGTTCTTGTTGTTACCTGTAAAGGTCGCAACTTTACCTACATAGTCGAAACCAAAGGTCTCTTCGAGACATCGCCATCTCTTCATCTGGATCGGGAGGAGGTGCTATCGTTCTTAAGACCAAAGTCCCAAATACTTCTTACCACAATGTTTATGCGGTAAATCTCTACACCTGTAGGTGCAGTTATAACGATATCATTCTTGGGATACACCACAAAAAAGCCGTTTTCAATGCGGTTCCAGTTGGTGTCGTTGTGCTTTTTGTTTACGATAGTAAAGCTTTTTTCTTTAATTTCAAATCCATCTTCAAACTTACCAACGTTGGTCTCGTCACCTTGTTTAGCGTTAATAAAAGTTCCAAGGGTTCTTTTTAAAGTTGAAAGTAACATAGCTATTGGCCTTCACTGCATTGCAAATGAAAAGCATGCAAATAGCAAGTAGTACAAATTTTAGATTTTAAGTGCATAATAATTATTTTTGTTTATCGTGAAAAAGTTATTCGTGGTTTTGTTGGTTGCAAAAGGTACAATGTTGCGAATAATCATAAAAATACCTAAAAAATAATGAAATTATTATGCCTTGTGAGCGATGCTATCCCCACAAAAATGAACCCTAAAAAGAACGTAAAGGCGTGTGTTTACTTGTTTCTATTGCGATAACAATGAGGCGTACAACCCTTCTTTGCTTTGAAAAGTTGCGAGAAACTGCCGTAATTATTAATGCCCAATTGCGCAATGATGTCGCAAATGGCAAGGTTAGTTGTTTCTAATAACGATGCAAAATGATCAATTCTACATTCAATGATATAGTGATATACCGATGTTCCTGTGGCTTCTTTGAATCGCATTTCAAGTAAACGACGAGACAAAGGCACTTGTGAAAGAATGTCTTTTACATTGATAGAGCGATTGATGTTGTGCTTAATGAAATCCAACACCTGCAAAATATACTTGTCTTTGGTGGCAAAAATGTCCGAAGAGGCATTGCTAATCACCGAAATAGGCTTGATATATATGTTGTGATTACTACGAATAAGCTCTTTGTTTTTGATGGTTTTCGCAATAAATTGGGCTGTTTCGTAACCGCCTTTTTCGATGTCTAAACGGATAGTTGATAGCTTTGGATCAGACAAATCGGCAATCATTTTTATCGTTGTCAACGCCCAATGATGGCTACATCTTGTGGTATCTTCACCCCCGAAAGCTTACACACTTCGATGGCATTGTTGGCTTGATTGTCGTCACAACAAAACAAAAGCGGTGTGCGGTGGTAGGTGTTTTATCCACGAAGAGAGCTGTTGTGGGTCGTCAAACCAAAACGATTCGAGCTTCTGATTGTCGTATATAAAGATGTCGTTTTTAAGTCCTTGTTTCGCAAGTTCGTGTCTATAACCATAGAAACGCTCATCACTCCACACAATATTCTTATATCCTAAGAATGCAAAAATGCTTTGAAACCACGTTGCAAAAAGAATCGAGCAGCCATCTCACCCAGTAGCGATATAGTCGCCAGTGATGTTGGGAATAGAACTAAATCTCCGTTTAAAATCTTGCGCAATCACTGCAATTCCATGTTGTAAAAGCAGTTCTATGTTGTCATTTTTGCTCAAATCTGCTGATAATAGCATTGGCTTTCCAGTTCAAAGCCCATTGAACTACGCCCTCAATGCCATGTTGTTGCTTGTAAGAAGGGGGCATACGGCATATCACCCACGATTCTTTGGGCTGTTCTTTGGCATATTTTTGTACCCCTAAAAGCAACGAATGCGAATAGGTTTCAGTGAAGTCGGTTAAGAATATGATGCGTATCATGATTGGATAGATGTTTAGTTGTAGGGTTTAGTATTGCAAATTTACAGAATATAGAATAATTATTGCACAATAAAAATGCAAAATTCCCTTACTAACTATGGCTAAGTTAATAAGAGAATGTTATAAAATTATAATATCGTTGCTGAGAACTTGCAAAGCATAAGCATTTCGGTTGTCATCTTCTTGCTTTTTAGTTGCAGTGTGATAGATTAGTTGGTTTTCGGGAAAAGCACCGCTCCCTTCTTGGCGTTTGCCGTCCATTAAGATTCTAAGAGGTTGGGAAAAACGCACGTGTCGCACATATTTTGTTTCCTCAACAGCAGGCATTTCGTCGAAATTTGTTGTTGAACAAATCCTTGTTTGGTGTTTTTCATCAATCGTAAAGCAGCCCTACTCCAAAAGCTTGTTAGGTTCTGAAAGAAGTGCGTTCCTTGGCTTGGATCAATGCGATAGTTAGCCAATGAGGTCTCAATAATGAGCTTTTGCTGCGCTAATATGAGGCCATTTAACAGGTATTCCCAACCAATGATCGCTCGAACCCCATCGTCCCTGGACCTATAAGAATATAGTTTTGTTCTCATCTACAAAGCTTTTGTTCAGACGTTCGATATCATTTGCAACATAATAGTTATTTGCAGCGGTGAAAGAATCGTCTGTTTTAACATACACAACGTCTGTAATATCGTCGATAATGCCGTGTCCCTAACGAGTTGTGCGAGCGCAAAAATGCATTGCGAATCGTCTATTGCTGCCACGTCTTCGTTCAGCATTTGTTTACTATCTACAATGGGTCTGATTTGCACAGATACAAAACTTCCCGTTCTATCGTCGTTGATGTTGCAAGCAAACTCAATCTCAATAGGTCGTTTCATGGCGTCTGCTCCACAGCGTTGAGCTATCTGTAACAACTCAGGAAGAGGAAAACGCCTTGTTGAAGCACCCCTGTGAAAAGAGATAATCTTGCGTCCTTGTGGGTAAAAACCTCACGAATGATTTGGTCGTATGCATCGTATGTAGACGAAAATGTAGTTTAAAGAACCATGATTTTCAGCCTCCTTTTACACGCAAAGTCTTGATATTAAAGCCGTCGTCAACCTTAAATAGCGAATCAATGTCATTGAGATCGAGCGCATAAAAGCGTGTTTGAGTCTCTCGAAGCGCTATTTCTGTGTCGCTTGTTTGCAACACTTGGTGTGGATGATGTGGTGAAACACGAGCGTTAAGCCTCCATCTACAATGATTTACCCAATCCTATGCCAAAGAAGCAACGCCTTTCAGCCGTTTCGTTACCAATGGGGTAGTAGTTGATAGATCTTAGTACCCCACTGATGGTTGGATAGAAGTAATGGTCGTAGTTTTTGCCCACCATTCTTGCAGAATTACCGCCATCTTCTCTTGGTCTATCACATTACTTGTGGCCGTCATATAAGCCTTTGAGTCCTTATAATACACCGAAGCATACACTCCTTTGATAGCAGATTCAAGCATATCGAGCATCAATTCTTGATCATTGAGATGCGGAATCATGTAAGTTGAGTAGATTCCAGCGAACGGTTGGTAGTGAGCATCTTCCAAAAGCGACGATGAACGAATAGCTATTGGGGTGTTAGTGGCCTTTAAAGAAGGTAATAAAGTCTTCTCTAACTGGTGCGGAAGCTCAGCTTTTAAGAAGTGATTCAATATCTCTTCGTCCGAAATATTACTCAATGCGATGTGGTAAAGATTGTTCTTCTCCATAAATTGGTCGAAGATATCTGTACAAAGTACCAGCGTTTTGGGTATTTGTACACTCACTCCTTGCCATTGTTCGAACTCAGTATTGGTCTTAATGATATTGTCTAAGAATGCAAGACCTCTACCTTTCCCCCAAAGAGCCTTCTCCAATGCGTGCAAAGTGCGCATATTGGTCGAATTTATAGCGGTCGAAGACAGCCACAACACCGATATTCTTCATGTGTCGATATTGAACTATGGCGTCAAAGATAATCTGTCGGTGCGTATCTACGTCTTGTAATTTATGCCAAGTGATATCTTTTAGGAACGCAGAGACGGGAAAAATGGCTCGAGCACATAGCCAACGACTCACATGATTGCGTGATATATGGTAGTGCATAGAGTCGTTTGGAATGGTGAAGATGTTGTCTTGAAGCTCCTTTAGCGTACTAATTCGCATGATTTCTTTTGCGTGTTTTGGGGTCACGAAAGATGAAAATCACCAAATCCCATGTGCTCTTCCATGAGGTGACGGAGGTCTAAACTCATCTTTTAGAGTTCTTATCAACGAATCGAAGCCTGCTTTTTCAGCCTTTTCTCTATTCTCGACTCTGCACTTTGCATGATAAGTGGAATATATTCGTCGTATTTTCTAATCTCCGACAATAGCTTTTAAGCCCGCTTCAGGGATCTTTTTCGCCCTTTAAAAGGAAAGCGTGCATCGCTAATAACACCAAGAGTATTGTCACGATATTTTCTTGTATAAGGCCATAGCCTCTTCGTAGGTACGAGCCAAAACCACTTTAGGTCGACCTCGTTGACGTAGAGTTGCGGCATGACGATTGAGCGCTTCGGTTGATAAACGCTTACTTTGTGCAAGAATGAAAACTGTATAAATGGGGGAGAATAGACGAGTAGAAGCGAATGGAGTCTTCGACCAATAGAATCATTTGAACGCCCGCTTCTTCGATATCTTGCTCGATATTCATCTTGTCTCAATCAGTTTAATGATTGAAAGAATGAGGGTTTGTGTTGCCTAACCAGCAGAAAACGTAATCGAAAATACTTAAATCTTCGTTCTGCATACGCTTTGTTATACCATGAGAAAGGGCGTTAAAACCACGCATGGGATAGCTGTAAACTTGCATTTTATGGCTCTTGCCACGTCGAAAGCATCGTTGTCTGCATTACCTGGCATACAAATAACAAGGTCTATGTTGGTCTTTTTCCAATATATCCTCAGCCTCTTCAATGGTACTCACCTGCGTAAATGTAGGCGGATAGCGCATTCCAAGCTCCATATACTCGTTGTATATCTTCTCTTCAATGCGCCCATCATCTTCAAGCATAAAAGGCATCATAGGGGTTAGCCACAATCAAAATGTTATAAATGCGTCGCATCATTAAGTTGGCAAAGGTCACATCTTTAAGATAGAACTTGCTCCATTGGTGTTGCGGTTGATTAGTCATTGTTCTTTGATGGTTATGCTTTAAGATTGTAATAAGATTGCTTTTTCCCTATGTAAAAAGGATAGCTATTGCATTGTAAAAGGAATGTTATTTCCCAGTAAAAAGATAGCTTTTGTTTTGAAATAGATATCTAATTCATTTACAAAGGATTATAAGATACCTACTAAGCGCAATATGGTGGGGGTTAATAACGATGTAAAGATACCGTTAAGAATGATTCCTAAGCTGGCGAATGCACCATATTTAGGACTGTGAATCATGGCTGTTGAGGCTCCAACGGCATGAGTTGCCGAGCCCATTGAGAGTCCTTGGGCGATAGGACTGCTGACATGACCATAATAAAGCGTTTTAAATCCCATGATTGCACCAAGTATTCCAGTGATAACTGCAACGGCAGCGGTAAGTGCAGGGATACCTCCTAAAGATGTAGTGACCTCCATTGCGATAGGAGTTGTTACCGATTTGGCTGCCATTGATATAACAACAAGCTTCGAAGCTCCAAAGAGTTTCGCCACTAAAACGGCACTAATAATACCTACACAGGTGCCAATAAGCTGGGCAATCATCAGTGGAAACCACAAACGTTGTATGGCTTTAAACTGCATATACAAAGGAACTCCAAGAGCAACTACGGCTGGTTTGAGCCAAAACTCGATAAGTTGGGCATTCTCTCTATATACAGAAAAAGGAACTTTGGTGATCTTTAAATAGCAAATAATTACAACAATGGCTATGAAGATGGGATTAAGCAAAATCCAACCAGTGCGTTGTTGTAAACGACGAGCGCAGTAAAATACGCCGAAGGTGAGTGCTAGTATGATATATTGGTTAGAAAAGAAACTGCTCATAACTATTCTTCTTTTTGTTTCTTCTTAGTCTTCTAATATGAAGTAACTTGTTCTTGATAATCATTCTTTCAATCCTTATCACCAATTGGTGGGCTTGTCCTGTGGCGATAAGCACGCAAATGGTGCTGACAACCGTTGCCAAGATGATTGGAATAAATTCTTTTTGGATTAAATCTAAATACAACATGATAGCTACTCCCGGTGGAACAAAAGAAGAAACCAAGGTTAGATATCAAGAACTCTGATAGCTTTTTGAACCCACGAAAGTTCTACAATGTTGAACTTTAAGAGGGCAGTTAGCGCAAGCATTCCTATGATACTCGAAGGCAGTTTGATGCCCGTTAGCCCAAACAATAAACTCGCCTATGGCTAAGCAACCAAAAGATAATAAAGAATTGTCGTGCCATAATTATGAAGGTGTTACCCTTTTTATTTGATGTTATGTTTTTGTGATATTTATTCTTGTTGGATAGGCTTTTGAGGTCTACCAATTGCAAAGTTACAATTTAAAAAGTGTGCTATACAACTTATTTACAACGAACTTCTCAATAATAAGACTAATTCTATTACTGTGCGTATTTTCATTGTTTTTAATCAAGTTAGAAGCCTATTGAATGTCGAAAAATAAAGAGTTGGGAAAGATAATGATGTTAGAAAAATATAAATAGTTATTTAAGTTTTGGTGTTTTACCCTATAATATGTACCTTTGCAATGCGAAAAAGAAATCTGTTGAGTAAACAGAAACAAAAACGATTTGATACAACTTATTAAAGGATTGATGCTTGCTTGCTTTTTGAAGGAAGAGCAAAAGAGACTGAATAAGAAAATAAAAATAAGACTAAAACAATACAATAATGGATGCTAGTAGTGATAAAAAACAGCACAAACTAACCGAACAAAAGTATCTCATTCCATTCGTAATGATAACTCTTTTGTTCTTTTTTATGAGGCTTTGCACGTGCCATATTAGACGTGCTCAACAAACATTTTCAGAACGAATTGGGTATCACGATCACCCAATCGGCATGGATTCAGGTTACAACTTATTTAGGATATTTCCTCATGGCCATACCTTCTGGTATGTTTATCAATAAATTTGGATATCGAAAAAGGAGTGGTTTTAGGGCTTATTCTCTTTGCAATAGGCTCGTTTAGCTTTTATTCCTGGAGTGTATATAGGTGGCTTTAACATCTTTCTCTTGGCTCTTTTCATTATCGGTTGTGGCTTAACCTTCCTCGAAACGGCTGCCAATCCGTATGTAACAGAATTGGGATCGCCTCAAACAGCCACAAGTAGATTGAATCTATCTCAATCGTTTAACGACTTAGGAAGTTTGTTTGCAACATCGGTTGTGGGTCTTTTCTTTTTCAGAGAAACAGCTACTTCGGACGCAGAATCAACCTCGAGAATAACCGATGTGCTTGCACCTTACGTCATCTTGGGCGTTATTGTGCTCTTTTATTGCATTCTTATTTTCTCGTGTTTCGCTTCCCGAAATACCTCATAACGATAATTATAGTAACGAAAGCTTTTGGGTAGTTCGCTGAAGAAACTTGCTCTAACACGTCCCTTTTCCTTATGGCTTTAATGGCTTTGTTGGCTTACGAAATAGCCGAAATATCAATCAATAGCTATTTCATTAACTTTGTAACTGGAATGAATTGGATGAGCGATAGCACCGCATCATTATTGCTAACGTTGGCTTTGGGCTTCTTTATGGTGGGTAGATTCTTAGGCAGTTACATTATGAAACACATACGCCCACAACTCGTTTTGACTGTTTTGTGGATTGGGAGCATCCCTTTGTTGTGCTTTTGGTGCTAATGAATTTCAAGGTAATATCAATGGTTGGGCTTCTTGGGTGTATCTTTTTCGAGGCCATAATGTTCCCCACTATCTTCTCTCTTGCATTACAAAAACTTAGGCGGTTTAACCAAAAGAGCATCGTCGTTGTTGATGATGACGCCTATAGGAGGATGCGGATTCTTGCTTATGGGCTATATTGCTGATACCACAAATCACGTCCTTCCATTTATCATTCCAGCGGTAGGATTTAATGTTGTCACATTGTGTGCGATCTACTTACTAAAGGGTAGAAGGCAAATAAATAAGTAATAGAAAGTCCATTTACGATGAAATAAAAACGTAAAAAGGGCTTCATGTAATGGCAAGAAATATAAAAAAACAATGCTATTCTTTGTTAGGAAAGAATTAAAATGTTAACTTTGCAACACTAAGATAAATATAAACTATTCATTAAAAAAATAATAAGAATATGGTAGATTACAAATCTTTAGGTCTTGTAAACACTCGTGAGATGTTTTAAAAAGAGCTATCAATGGCGGTTACGCTATTCCTGCTTTCAACTTCAATAACATGGAACAGTTGCAAGCAATTATTAAGGCAACATCTGAATTAAAGTCACCAGTTATCCTTCAAGTATCAAAAGGTGCTCGTGCTTATGCTAACGAAACACTTCTTCGTTACATGGCTCAAGGAGCAGTTGAATATGCAAAAGAACTTGGAAACAAACATCCTGAGATTGCTCTTCACTTAGATCATGGAGATACATTCGAAACATGTAAGAGCTGTATTGATTACGGTTTCTCATCTGTAATGATTGATGGTTCACACTTACCTTACGACGAAAACGTTGCATTAACAAAGAAAGTGGTAGAATATGCACACCAATTTGATGTAACTGTTGAAGGTGAATTAGGCGTTTTAGCTGGTGTTGAGGATGATGTTGTTGCAGCAGAATCACACTATACACACCCTGAAGAAGTAATTGACTTCGTTACTAAGACTGGAGTTGATTCACTTGCGATCTCTATTGGTACATCACATGGTGCTTATAAGTTCACTCCAGAGCAATGTACTCGTGATCCAAAGACTGGTCTTTTGGTTCCACCACCATTGGCATTCGATATCCTTGATGCTATTATGGAGAAAGCTTCCAGGATTCCCAATCGTACTACATGGATCTTCATCTGTACCTCAAGAGTATGTAAAAATTATCAATGAGAACGGCGGTAAGTTACCTGATGCAGTTGGAATTCCTGAAGAACAACTTCGTAAAGCAGCTAAGAGTGCAGTATGTAAGATTAACATCGACTCTGACTCTCGTCTTGCTTTCACTGCAGCAGTACGCAAAGTGTTTGCTGAAAACCCAGGAGAATTCGACCCACGTAAGTACTGTGGACCTGCACGTGACTTGATGACAGAGCTTTATGAGCACAAAGTTAAGAACGTTCTTGGTTCTGATTTCAAGCTAGCTCAAATTAGACTAATAAGATAGTTTATTTCGATTTAATATTCAATAGGCGATAACTCATTGCGAGCTATCGCCTATTTTTTATGCCGAAAGGATAGCAACGAGATTGTCAACTCAATGCAAATAGTTGATAAAAGCAATATTATTACCAACCAAAGTCTATACAATCACCAGCAAAAGTCAATGCAATTGACAATCAAACTCAATGCTTTTTAGGTGGCAATAACGATGCAATTAGCAAGAGAATAAGTAGAAGAATCTAACAAAAAAATAATAAATTCAGAGCCAAACCTTTTTGAAAAATATAAAGCGTATTTTTGTCGTTCTCAGAAGATATTAGGTAAAAGAAAAAGATAACATAATACTTTATGAATAAGAAAAAGATAATAGCAAAAAAATATTTTGTTGTTTGTTTGCTGTTGTTGCGCTTGTGGCTTTGTGATAAGGAGCCTATCGACAATGGAAAAACAATACCAAAAGAAGAAAAAGAAACCTCCCAAAAAGAAATCAACGACAACACATTATACAGAGTTGCCCAGTGGTGTTTCATGTAGCTTTTCGAACAGCACAACAAAAGCAAGAATACATTCCAAACGACGCCCATTTGCGCCGTCTTCTTTTCTATGTGAATGAGCTTTTATACAGGTGGAATTTATGGACCCAGTGCCAATATTCGTGTAAAAGTTTGTCGCAGCGACAGAGGATGAGAAGGGTGAAAAGATGAAAACACAAGGTGTGGTGTATGACCAATGGGACGAGAAATACCCCATTAACTGCGAAAATTTCATGACTAACAACGGCAATAAATACACCAAATACCTTTGGGATCCTAATAAATACATCAACGTATTCGTGTATTTTTTCGAAGAAGATAGCGGTGAAAGCGAGGTGTTAGGTATCAGTCACATGCCTTATAAGACCAAAAGAAAATGCCACATTGCAAGGACTTGAACAGGTTGCCAGTGGAAAAATGACAAAGAAAAACATTTGCTTTCCCATTGTCAGTGTCAATCAATGCAAAGTATATCAATAAGCTTTTCAGCTCGTTATACTTCGAGTGTGAAAGCAAATACATTCGAGGTTATAGCTAGATGATATAGTTGTGACCCTTGCACACGAACTTGGACACTACTTAGGCTTTGTTCCATGTGTTTGCAGAAGATAGAAATAATGATGTATAGATAGTTGTATTGATAGCGATTATTGCCAAGACACCCCTTCATATAATAAAAAGCAATATGATGAAGAAACCTTTAGATATGCGTTCAAAGAAATATAACATCAGAAAGATTACATAAACTCTTCCAACGCAAAGATTGTTCGGGAAAGGTTTATGAAGCCACCAATATAATGGATTATGCTTATTTGCTATTCTTATGCATTCACACCCAATCAACAATATAGAATACGCAAGTGCTCTATTATAGTCCACTTATTCCAGGTCCAAAGAAAACGACAACCACTCGTAGTGTCGCACCCTGATAAAAAGTGCTCGACTTGCCTATTCGCATTTCAAAATGCCCTCGTTAAGAAGGTAGACAGATAGTCTTCGGCAGACAATTACGATAGCTATAAAAACAAAAGAATGAGTCTTTGAAAACCAAAGGCTCATTCTTTTATTATCTATACCTTATATATAATAAGGTGAAAACATTACATTTCGATCTCTCTTGTGCCGTCTTCTAAAAGTGGTGATGGTAACCTTTTTAGCGTTAGTAGGCAACAATTCTTCTATCAATTCGGGCCATTCAATAAAGCAAAGCGAATTGCTATAGAAATAATCTTCATAGCCCATATCGTATACTTCTTCTAACTTTTTAATGCGATAGAAATCGAAGTGGTATATTACTTTCGAATCGTTGTCTGCATGATACTCGTTAACACATAGCGAAAGTGGGCGATGTAATCACGTCATCTACACCCAAACACTCGCACACTGCCTTGATAAATGTGGTTTTTCCAGCACCCATTGAGCCATAAAAGCAAAAACAGTACTGCCGTTTATGTTGTTAATAAATTCTTGTGCAGCAGTTTTAATGTCTGCAATACTATTGATTTTTATTTTCATTTTTATTGTTGTTGTGTAATTGTTATTTATTCTTTGGAGTTAAAGTGATGAGCGGAACCAACATTTCTTCCATGCTGATGCCACCGTGTTGGAATGTGTTTTTTGTAGTAAGACACATAGTGATTGAAGTTGTTGGGGTAGGCAAAGAAACTGTCTCCCGTTGCAAAATACATATTCAGTGCTGATGTTTGGCGATGGAAGAAGTGCCTTTTGAGGGTCTTTTATGCAAAAACTTCCTTTTGATTGTAGGCAAAGTGTGTTGCCAAATTTATATCGTAAGTTGCTATTGATATTCTTTTTACCGATGATTTTGACAGGCTTTATTGGTGCGAATACTACCATGATCGGTCGTGATAATAACCTTATAGTCTTTTTCTGCCAATTGTTTTAGTAGCTCACTCACCGCAGAATGCTTGAACCAACTTAAGGTTAAGCTTCGATAAGCCTGCTCATCTGATGCCAATTCACGCACCATCTTCGACTCAGTTCTCGCATGTGAGAGCATGTCAATGAAGTTAATTACCAACACATTGAAATGATTCTTTTTCAAGAGAGTCGAATGTTTTCAAGATACTTTTCTAATACTGTTGAGTCGTTAGCTTTAAAGTATGAGAAAGTATCATGCCGTCTATAACGTTCAATTTGTGTTGCAATCAATTCCTCTTCGTGTTGGTTCTTGCCCTCGTCTTCATCTTCTTCTACCCATAAATGAGGGAACATTTTGGCAATGTTCATAGGCATTAAGCCACTGAAAATAGCGTTTCGGGCATATTGAGTGGCTGTGGGTAGAATGCTCATCGTAAAGGTCTTCGTCGATATCATATAGCAAAAGCGATGTCGTTATAGAGAGCTTTCCACTGGTCGAAGCGCAAGTTATCTAATATAAGTAGAAAGACTTTTTCGCCTTGATCGATAAGGGGAAAGAGCTTAGTTTTGAATATTTCAGGACTCATCAAAGGCTTGTTAGCATCTTTTCCATTCACCCAATTAATATAATTCGATTTTACATACTTTGTAAATCCGTTGTTGGCCTCCTCTTTTTGCATGCTTAGCATCTCGCTCATTGCGCTGTTTGTGTTGCTTAAGTCGAGCTCCCAGCGCACCAAACGCTTGTAAACGTCGATCCAATCGTTGTAGTTTGAACAGTTACTGATTTGAGTTGAGATGTCGAGAAAGCTTTTGCTGATAATTCATCTGCGTTACTTCCGTCTCAATTTCTTTTGCGGTGTATGTTCTTTTTAACGATAGAATGATTTTGGTTTGGATTAACAGGTTTGATGAGATAATCGGCAATTTTAGAGCCAATTGCTTGGTTCATGATATCTTCTTCCTCGCTCTTAGTGAGCATAACAACAGGAGTTGAAGGCGTAATCTCTTTTATTTGCTGAAGCGTTTCCAACCCAGTTATACCAGGCATCATCTCATCTAACAAGATAAGGTCAAAGGAATGTTGTTTGCATTGCTCAATACCATCGAAGCCATTGCTAACAGTTATCACTTCATATCCTTTTTGCTTTAAGAATAAGACATGTGCTTTTAAAAGCTCAATCTCATCATCAATCCATAAAAGTAGTCCATTATTCATAGCTTAAAAACCTTCAAGTTCATAATAATCGTCTTCTAAATCAAAAACGTTTTGTTTTCTTTTCGTCTTTCTTTTGCGTGTCCTTCTTTCTCCTGTTTGTTTTTGAGTTGGAGTTTTAGAAGCAGGCTCACAAAACCATCTCCAAAGTAAATTCCAGTGCGAGTAGTGGTTGTTTCCTCTTTCGCAGGCAACTTTTTAGGTTGCTGTTGTGGTGTCTTTGTAGTTGGTTTGGTTGTGGTTGGCTGCTTAGTGGCAGTCTTTTGAGGCTGTTTACCCTTTGTTGTTGGGGCAGGAGTAGCCTTTGTTTCCTTCTTAGTGTCATTGTTTGTCGATGCCTTTGGCTGTGGCTTTTTCGTCTTCAATAATCACAGTTGTAGAGCCTTGTTGAGTGCCTTGTTGAGGCGTTTGCTCTTTTATTTCTTCTAAAGGAATAATCGTTTCAGCCTTAGGAGCAACCAATTCGGGTTCTACAGGAATAACTGTTGCACCATTGTCAATGCTTTCTTTGGGCGCTTCTTCAGTCTTATTGTTGTCTAACTCTTTTGCCGTTGTAATAGAACTTGGCTCGTTGAGTAGTGTAATTGGTGGAAGTTTAGCCGCAGAGAAGTGCTTGTTATAGAACTTTTTCGTATGCTTCATAACCCAAACCGCTATGGAGTAGCTCAGCATTTTTATTGCTGATGACATATATGTGCGCCTTGCTGAGCAAGCGAATGATATCTCGTTGTTGTCTAATCTTACGAGCATAGAGCAACGCTTCGTCGAAAATTATTGAAGCCTCCAATCTGCATTTCCTCGCCATTGGGTGAGCTTTTGGGTGTCGATGTCGAAACTTCTTACAGGGAAACCCGTGAAGTTGTATTTTCGCAATAGCATATAAAAAGCTTGTTCTTATCGATAGAATCGGGGTTGTAAACCATCAATACCATGAATGGAATGTTGGTGTCGTTGGTAAACGATTTCACTGATGGTTGAGTCGGTGTTGTTCAACACTTCGCTTCTTTGATTCCACATTTTAGACATATCAAACTTACCTCCTTGAAGCTTTCTACCTGCTTTTACGCCATTAATAATATTGCCTGCAAGGTGGTTGAGCTTACTATTTGGGAAGTTGGTAACAATGTTCTCCAAGTCTTCTAAGCACTCTTTAGGCTCTCCATTGTTTAACTTTCCGAGCGCACCGATAAACAAAAACTTATCTCTATTGGCACCTTTTGGGGAAACGTTTGGTTGATATTGCAAGATTGTTTCTAACCTTATAGATATCATTTTGCTTTGAAAGCCTCGTATGTTTCGGCATATAATGAGTCTTCAAAGTGCTTTCCATTCTGTGCATCTTGCACGAAATAAGGATCGGTTAAGATGCTTGTTAGCTCGTTTTTAGGATACTTATCCTTTAAAAGAGCAAGATAATGATTGGCTTTTTGCCGTGTTTTTGTAGCGTGAATACAATAGATATAGATGGTACTAGCCTCTGCTTCGTGGCTATTTCCAGGAATTGGGTCTCTAAACGCATAAAGTTGCGCTCGCTTAAAGCGTAGGTTATCCAATTCATCTTTAAAGATAACAGCCGACTGGTACAATGCGTTGCTTAGCTTATCGTTGCTTTCTTTGAGTTGTTCTGGCGTGAAAGGAATTTGCGCAAGATAGTAACTTCGCTTGTGAGGGTCGTTTGAATCGCTCATATTAGGAACCGAATCAGTAGGCGAGTCCATATCAATAACGTCTGTAGTGTCGTTGTTTTCTTGTCCAACTGCATTCTGTTTATTGGTGTTCATGCCCACAACTGTTTTGTTACTTCGTTGCCAGTTGTCGGTATTCTCACGTCTTCCCCAAAGCTTTTTCGAATGCAGCTTTACCCTGATTCACCACTTGTTGGTTGTAGAAATACCATTGTTTAGAGTCATTAGCATTGTTATTGCTAATGATATCACGTCCATCGTCTACGTCAAAGCCACCATTCTCTCTTTGAATGTTGCGTGCATAGTCTTCTTGTTCCTTGCTTTTTTCTTCCTTTTTCCTTCTTCTTTAGAGCCGTAATACACGGTCTATGGCTGCATTACGGGCACTTTTCGGGCATTAATGCCAATGCTTGTAGCGAGTCTTGAAGGGCTATCTCGTTGGTAAAAGGCACCAACTTATCCAAAATAGTCGATCTTTTCGATAGCTCAGGATAATCTTCGCTCCTTATCTATTAAGCCAATAGCTTCTCCATAGCACGACTTTGCCTTGTCGTATTGCTCCTTATTCCAGTAGATGTCACCGAGTTTAAGTAACAATACGCCTTTTTTTCAACGCCATTACGGGTGCTCTCTTTTACGCCCTCTTTCATACGAACTGATAGCCTTTTAGCGAGTCTTTTTGAAGTAGATAGATATTTCCTAAAGCGTAATAAATGCGGTCTTTATAGTCCTTATTCTTATCAGAAAGAGCCATTCGTCTTAGCTTTCCAGCCATTTTAGCCGATTGTTTTGTCTGCCAATACCTCCGTCATTGCGATGCGAGCATTGAACTCTGTCTCATAAGGAGGATTCAAACGCACAACGTGTTGATATGCTTTATAGGCCTCATTGTTATTCCCTAAGAGTTCTTGAAGCTGTCCCATGAGGAACCATTCACGTGCTTTTTGCTTCTTTTCTCATCTCTTGTTGAATCACTTTACGAAGATAAACCACCGCCTTTTTGATAGTCTTTTTGTGTGGATATAGTAATCTGCTAAAGTGTAGTTCCATTCCTTTTGGGCTCTCCAATGAATGGAGTCACGTTGCATATTGCGAATAACATCTTCTGCATCGTATAGCCATCCTTGTTCAATATAGCACTTAGCGAGCCACGCACGAGCCCTTCCATAGATGGCAGGTTGCGTCTTATAGAGTCTACTCATGTACGAAAAGGTAGCCGCAGCCTCATCAAATTCGCCTTTATGGAATTGAGAACGTCCCATAAGTAGCCATGCTTTCCAAATAAAAGGGGTTATATTCTTTGCGACTAAGCCATTCAATGTCTTTCTCAGTTTTGCGTCTTTGCTTTCGTCCATTCAGGTCTTTTTGGTGATGCTATGTAGCTTAATTGCCTTCTTAGACTTCTCTATTGCTCGGTCGAAGCTACCACTTCCGAGATTTTTAGACTGCTTATTGGCTACCGTGTATAATGGAAGTAGCTCGGTGAAGTTATCTTTATTCGACTTTTCTTTCTCCAAAGCACCATCTATATACGCCAATTTTCCGTTATAATAAACATTATATCGGGTGTTAAAGCCTTGCCACCAGCGGCTACTTGCCGTGTTTTTATGCGACGAGCAGGCTATTGTTGTTAGTAGAACTATCAACATTAGCAATGGAACTGATATGGCTTTTTAACTGTTTCACGTCGTTAAGTGCGTTGTTTTTATATTAATGAATGTGTTTCTGAATGGTTTTAAATGCTTTGCATAAGGCATACATCACAATTCCAATGAAGATGATTGAAGCTCCCGAAGGCACGTTAAACCAATAGCTAATGCTAAGACCTAAGAGGCAATCTAACCAGCCAAAGGCAATACTTAGATAAATCATTCGCTTGAAATTGTAGGTAAATAAGTTGGCAGTCATTTGTGGAATGGTGAGCAAACTCATAGCCAATACAATTCCAACCATGCGCAATGTAGAGACAATAGCCATGGCAATGAGAATCATCAGCACGTATTCTATCGTTTGAACAGGCAATCGTTGCGACTTAGCAAAGATGGGATCGAAGGCCCACACAGATAATTGTTTGATAGAAAAACACAAACAAAAGGGTGGTGATGAGGCACAATGAGCCGAGCAAAAGCAGGTCGGAAACACCAATAGTAAGGATACTTCCGAACAAGAACGAAGGCAAATCGGGCATAAATCCAGGCGTTAAGAAACTGCAAATAATACCGATACTCATTCCAAGAGTCCAAAACATAGCAATCGCAGAGTCTTCTTTATGTTCCCTTTAGTCGACAACCACTGCACACCGCAAGCGCTCATGATAGAGAACACCATTGCCGATAGAATGGGATTGATGCCCAAGAACACCCCAATGCCAATGCCACCGAATGATGCATGCGTAATTCCTCCACTTATAAAAACCAGTCTTCGGGTTACAATATAAGTACCAATAATTCCCAAAGGATGCTTGCCAGCAAGCCTCGATGAGTGCATGTTGAAAGAAAGAATAGCTTAAAATATCCCATTTAGTTGTTTTCTATCATCATTATCATTTCGTCTTTCAAAATCATTAGGAATATTAATGCCTCGTATAGTCAAGCTTCTATTCCAGTCGGCAACCTCCTTTTTGATTCATAGTATAAAGTATTTCACGAAACTGTTCAATTTCTTTTTCAGTGTAACTGTCGCTCTCTGCCAATAAAAGCGTCCAAATTTTTCATCGTCAAAGTATTCCACTTCCTTCACAGCAGCTTCCAAAATGCAGTCGTGAATGCAGTGTTCATCGTCGCCATTGCATGTAGAACACGAGCCAGAACCTTCGAGAATAACATCGTCTTTACCTGTCTTTTTATGCGAGATAAGACCTAAGAGGGCAGCAAAACAGCCCAAGACGACAAGTGATAATATTAATATAAGCATATTATGATTTAACTTTTAGCAGATAACCCAATGACTCTAAGTCGCTCCAAAAGTGTGGATAAGACTTCGAAACCACGTTGGCTGCGTTGATAGTGATATTTGGAAACAGATAAGTCAAAGCCGAAAAGGCGAGTGCCATGCGGTGATCTTCAAACGTATTGATATCAGTTGAGGTCACATCACATCGTTCTCCGTTCCACGAAAGTTCGTCGCTTTTGTCGTTATTCACTACAAATCCCAGTTTAAGAAGCTCCGATTGAAGTGCCGTTATCCTATTTGTTTCCTTTATTTTTAATGTTGATAATCCTGTAAAACGAAAGGGAATGTCCCATTGCAACGCATGCAACAACCATCGTTTGGGCTAAGTCTGGCGCATTAATAAAGTCGTAGTGCAACATCGAAAACCTTCTTTCTTTGTCTTTCGAAAGCACCACCTTTGCCATATCATTGTCTGCCGATTCCTTTATAAAGGCAGTTTTAATGCCCAGTAAAGAGAATAGATAGCGCACCACAGAGTCGCCTTGTTTCGACGATTCGCTAAGACCTTTCATTGTGATTTGAGCCTCTTGGCAATCAGAAAGGGCAAGATGCAGATACCAATAGAAGCCGAAGTCCAATCGTTCTCAATCATTCTTTGAGTCGCTTCATATCTCTTTGGTTCCACTTTAATCGTATCTACGTCGGTCCAATGTACCTTTGCACCACACGAAGTCATAATATCTATCGTTAAATCGATATACGAACGAGAGGCGATAGTTCCCTTCAGCGTTAGCGTTAAGCCCTTTGTAAAGAACGGAGCAACCATCAATAGTGCCGAAACATATTGCGAACTGACATCGGCGAGGCATAGTAACCGTACCCCCTCTTCGAGTGCCTTTTCCATTTTATGTTGAGTGGTGGATAGCCCTCTTTTTCCATATATTCAATGTCGGCACCAAGTGTTCTAAGCGAGTCTACAAGCACCTTAATGGGGCGTTGTTTCATGCGCTCTGTACCCGTTAAGATGTGGGTAGAGTTGGGTTGAATACTCCAATAAGCCGTTAAAAAACGCATTGCAGTGCCCGAAGCCATAATGTTTAACTCGCAAGTTTCCCCCTTTTATTCCATTCAACATCACCGCAACATCGTCGCAATTGACAGCTCCTTGGAAAGTAGAAGTGTTGTTCGAAAGTGCGTCTATCACAATACTTCTGTTGGCAATGCTCTTCGATGTGGGTATTTCTACATTGCCGTTTAAACTTGTGGGCGGCTGTATTGATATGTTATATGTCGCATCGTGTTGACCGATGTGCTGTTGTATGTTATTCATTTTGGGTATATATCAGTTGCTGTTTGTGAGCCTTTAAAGGCCTTTTAGACCTACACAAAGATACAAATTATACATTAATATAATGCAAGTGCGATGATAAAACTTCATGATTTTACTTTTTCTTTAAAAACAGAATGATATATTTGCGTGAATAAAACAAATTGTATACCTTTGCAAAACGATTGCTCGGGATTTAGCGCAGTTGGTAGCGCACACGTCTGGGGGCGCGAGGTCGCTGGTTCGAGTCCAGTAATCCCGACTCAATTTATAACGAAAGGAAAGATGAACTACATCTTTCCTTTTTATTTTCACGAACTTGTATCTCGATAGTTTGTTTTCTGCACTTCAATGCCAATTCTAACTGAAATAAAAGAAATACGAGTTGTTTGTAGGTAGAATAGTTGTTAAGAGGAATTAACGATAAATGAGGATTTGAAAAGTTAATGTGTTTTAATTTTATGTGGGTGAAAACTGAATATTTTTGCAGTGATGCTCTTTTCTTGAAATATTGCTCTCCTTATTTTTGAATGTGCCATGAGATGTGTAGATAAAAGATGCTCGTTTTTATAGCAATTAGATAGGAAATAGGGTGCAAAAATCATTGCTTTTAGATGGAAAAACATAGAAAATAGAATGTAAAAGCACTGCTATTACAAAGCGAAAACATTGCGTTTATACTGCAATATCACTGCCTTCAGTCTATCTTGTAAGATGAAAAATATAAAGTGTAATTCTGTTTTAGGAGAATAAAAAGCAATTGAATTTGAAGTGAAAGTGGGGTAGAGTTATTAAAAACAGATTAGAGTTTGTTCCTAAAAGCATCTCTTTTTGGAGCGTTTTTCTACTTAGAATAAGAAAAAAATAGAGAGCGTCTTAATTTTAAATAAAGGTTAAAATATTATTCAAAATAGAGGTGGCGTGAGAATGAAAAAGACCTTGTCTCACCTCAATAAATTATTAAATATCACCCTAAAAGCACAAAAACAGAGATATATCTTTGCTGAATTTAGAATTAAATTGTAACTTTGCAACGCTTTTTCGGTGTAATCGCTGGCGAGAAGAAGTGTTGCTCGTTATGTTACATTGGAACGACAAACAAATTTAATTATCAAATAAACATGGATTTAATTAAAATTGCTGAAGAAGCATTTGCAAGTGGCATTCAAGCACCAGAGTTTAGAGCAGGTGATACAATTACTGTCGCTTACAAAATCGTCGAAGGTACAAAAAGAACGTATCCAACGTTACCGTGGTGTAGTTATTAAGATCTGCGGACATGGTGACAAAAAAACGTTTTTACAGTTCGTAAGATGTCTGGAACTATTGGTGTAGAGCGTATCTTCCCATTAGAATCACCAAACATCGAAAGCATCGAAGTGAACAAACGTGGTAAAGTTCGTCGTGCTAAATTGTACTACCTACGTAAACTTACAGGTAAGAAAGCACGTATTAAAGAAAGAAAAAAACTCCTGTTGGAGAGTAAAATAAAAATGCAGCATTCAGATGAGTGCTGCATTTTTGTTTCCTATAATCTTTGCAGAAAGCCTCTTGCATTCACCTATTTATATATAGATAGTATGTGCGCAAAGGCAATAGCAATTGAGTGGCGGTGGGATAATATTTCTATCAAAGGTAACAATATCCTTCTTAAAAAGATAAAAAGGGAAGTTGCACGGAACGATAGAATTAGTCTTTCGACGGAGGAGTGGGGTGTTCGGTGTGATCTTCGTAGTTAATTTCGGCGTCGCTTTTCACCATGTAACGCTTTTTGAAAATCGCTCCAATTTTGAAAAACCCGCAAGAAGTGCAAGCTTGTTAAGCGTGTCTGTCGACAATTTTTCGGTGCCTTTAATGTGGCTCCACAATTGTTTTAGAATCTTTCCACTAAGTGTTATTTGGTGTTTAGAGAACGAAAGAACAACCTTCTCCATATCTGTTGTGGCAGAAATAGTTTTTTCCCAAACTCTTTTCAATCACCTTTCTGAGTGTAGATAAATCATGCTTCATTGTGCTATGTAAATAATATCGATATTAAATGTCTATATTTGTATCGCTCTATTCGATTTTGTATATCAGTGTTTATCGCTGAAAAGTTTACATGCAAAGGTATTGAAAAATACTTAATAGCGCAATATAATGAATACAATTATTTTATTTCAAAAAGCTTCATTTTGCATGCTTGCAAAACAAAGGTTGATGAAATAAAAAAATAAAGAGAATATAAAGATATAACTATTCAAAATAAATGAACAATGAAAGAATTAGCTTTAAAGTATGGATGTAATCCAAATCAAAAAGCCTTCTCGCATTTATATGCAAGAGGGAGAGTTACCTATTACCGTGCTTAATGGACGTCCTGGTTATATAAACCTATTGGACGCATTGAACAGTTGGCAGTTGGTTAAAGAGCTAAAAGAAGCTACTGGTCTGCCTGCTGCAGCCTCTTTTAAACACGTTTCGCCTGCAGGTGCAGCAGTGGGATTACCTCTTAACGACATACTTAAAAAGGTTTATTTTGTTGATGACTTAAAAGTTGAACTCTCTCCTTTGGCTTGTGCCTATGCAAGAGCACGTGGAGCAGACCGTATGAGTTCGTATGGTGATTTCATTGCACTTAGTGATGTGTGCGACGAAGCTACTGCTTTGATTATTAAAAGAGAAGTAAGCGATGGTGTTATTGCACCTGGATATACTCCTGAAGCATTGGCTATTTTGCAAGAAAAGCGCAAAGGCACTTATAATGTCATTGAAATTGATGAGAATTATAAGCCTGTTGAGCTTGAAACTAAAATGGTGTATGGCGTTACTTTTGAACAAGGTAGAAACGAAATTCAGCTAAATGGCGAAGAATTGTTCGCTAATATTCCTACAAAGAATAAGCATTTCAGCGAAGAAGCTAAGAGAGATTTGATGATTGCGTTGATTACTTTTAAAATATACTCAAAGTAATTCGGTTTGTTATGTAAAGGACGGACAAGCAATTGGTATTGGTGCTGGTCAACAAAGTCGTATCCACTGCACTCGTCTTGCTGGTAATAAGGCAGATATTTGGTGGTTGCGTCAAAACCCTAAAGTGATGAACTTGCCTTTTAAAGCAGGTATTGGACGTGCCGACAGAGATAATACTATCGATATTTATATCAGTGAAGACTCTGAAGATGTATTGAAAGATGGTGCTTGGCAACAATTCTTTACAGAACAACCTGAGGCTCTTTCTCGTGAAGAGAAAAGGAATGGATTGCAAAGAATAATAAGGTGGCTTTTAGGAAGTGATGCTTTCTTCCCATTTGGAGACAACATCGAACGTGCTCATAGGAGTGGTGTTGAGTTCATTGCACAAGCTGGTGGATCGGTGAGAGACGACAATGTTATTGACACTTGCGACAAATATAATATCGCAATGGCGTTCACTGGCATTCGTTTATTCCATCATTAATAAATAATTTTCGTATCTTTGCAAATGCAATGTCATCTTGCAGAGATATTAAGCATATCATTTTGCAAGAGAAAGGACATTATACTTGTATTCAACAGGTTGATGTTCTTTCCTTGTTTTAATGGAGTTTCGGCAAGACTGCTTGCGCAATTGTAGTGTAAATAACATAAAATTGAGATTATGGCAGATATCGATGAGATTATATCAGGTGGTGGAATGGTTTTTAAAAAGACATCAGCTGGAGGCGATAAGGATAACGGAAAGGTAAAAACTAAAGCGAAGAAAAAAACAGTATATCACTGGTGCTCATGGCAGTGGGTCGGCAAAACAAAAAGCAAAATACCGCCAACAAAGAGCTAATCGCAAGACACAAAAAGAAGCGTTGAACAAGGAGTTGTTTCCTTTTCAACGCTTCTTTATTTTCTATATATTGTTTCTTTTGCTCTCTTATATATAATAAGGTGAGACAATAGTTTATCTTTTACAAATGATGAGCATTAATCTAATGGCTCAGTCTTTAAGTGTTCAATAGCCCCATTGATAGGGTTGAGGGTGATGTGGGTTATAAATTTCTTTCCAAAGAGTGTGCTATTGAGCATTTCTACACGTCCAAATTGAGCTGCATAGAATTCGAATGATTGATTATTGATAGGCTCTCTTCGAACGAAACCTTAATCTTTCCAGGTTGGTTAACGTACAATCCTGTATCGTCTTTTTGCTTTTTTATCTGCTAATGCGCTCGTTTCAATAGGTGGAATACTATTTAAATCGGTTACAACGGCATAGCAAGGTTCACCACTAAGATCGTCTGCTGCGCATAAACCAAAATGCTTTGAGAATCTAAAGGCAACAGAACGTTGTTGCTCTTTCTCTGGTGTAAAGGTGATAAAGAATTGAGTTGTGTCGCAAACCACTTTGCCTTCGAATAGCTCTCTTAGTCCTTTTTCCTTCAAATTGAGTTGGTTGAGCATCAATTTTAGTTGCTCTCCGTCCTTCGGCATGTATTCAGCTTCTCCCTTAGAAAGCATGTCTTTGCTCTCTCTCACTTCGTAAATGTCTTGCGCAATCAATTCAGCTGTTTTCCATTTGCTGTCCGCATTGAGTGCATCTTGACTGAGGAAGTCTCTTGGGTCGAGAGCTTTTGGCTTTTAAAGCAGGGTGAACTGCTTGAAAGGAGCAATGCTTTGAGCTTGTCCGTTGATAGCAGTTATCACGCCATTTTGTTCCAATTTCAAGTCAACAATACTGTGTTTTCGGTCAATTGCAAGTGTATAACGCTTAGAAGAGTCAGGTATTGCGGTGAGATACATATCCAATCCCACTATTTTTATACGAAGTTTTGGGTTCTAAGTCTGCCTTCTTCTTCAAATAAATCTCAGCATATTGAGCGTATTCTCCAGGAGTATAAGTGGTCTTTTCAACTAAAATCGCCAACTTCATCTGCGTTTTTGGGTAAGAAATAAGATATTCCATTGTTTGCAGTTGTTTGCGAATTAGCGCAAAGAGCCATTATAGAAAGGAAGAGAATAAAGAGTCCTTTTTTCATGAAAATTAGTCGTTTAATCGTTTAAATGCCTTTTGGAAGGAAGTTAATAATATCACTTGCGATAAGCGATTCTTCGCCTATTTCCTAACAGCAAGGTCTCCCGACAAGCCATGAAGATACATTCCGAGTAGTGACGCCTCACGTTGTGAGTAGCCACGAGCAAGCAATGCGGTGATAATTCCAGTTAAAAACGTCTCCACTTCCTGCTGTTGCCATACCTGGATTGCCTGTAGTATTGAAGTAGATATTGCCATCTGGGAGGCATAAAGCGCTGTAATGTCCTTTCAATATGATGTAGCATTCAAAGTGTTGGGCAAACTCTGAGGCCTTCATTAGCTGTTCATAGCTACTTGTTGAGGTTGCTCCGTGAGTTGTTCTAATTCCTTTTGATGTGGAGTCATAATGATGTCTTTGGGCAGTGTTGTAGCCATGCACGGTGATTGCCAAAGATATTGATTGCATCTGCATCGATAACGAGAGGGCATTGCGCACGTCTTATCTGTGCAATGAGTGCTATTGCGGTGGTTTCATTTAAGCCTAAGCCTGGTCCAAGGCCCACTGCATGATAGCTATCGCAATCTATTGCTTCTGAAAAGAATTGTTCGTTGGTATCTAAATGCACCATTGCTTCAGGCACAGAGGTTTGCAAAATAGGGTAAAGAGCTTGTGGAACGTGAGCCGTTAGCTTACCAACTCCACTGCGAAGGCATGCTCTTGCAGATAAAACTGCAGCTCCTGCCATTCCCAAAGAGCCTGCAATGAGCAGCGCATGTCCCATTAATCCTTTGTGAGAGAATAGCTCTCGCTTCTAAGTAATGGTACGATGTCACCTTCTTCGATAACGTTAAAAGTCGAAGAAGTATTCTTTATAAATTCACTTGATAATCTAATGTCAAGAACTTTCAATTCTCCTATGTCCTTTTGGCAGTCTGCTAAGAGCATTGCAAGCTTCTTTTGTTGTAGAGTTAGGGTCAAATCGGCATTGATAACATTTACTCTTACATTGTAAGTGTTGTCCTCTGGCATTAAAACCAGAAGGTATATCGATGCTCACAACCTTTGCAGGTGATTGGTTGATGTATTTCACTAACGATGCAAAACCGCCCGACAAAGGTTTGTTTATGCCACAACCAAAGAGCCCATCTATCACTACTTCCTTTTCAGTTAGCTTGGGTGGGTCGAAGTTTGTGATAACTTCTGTGAAGTCTTTAGCACGCTTATGCTCTAATAAACGTTGCTTATTTTGTTCACAATCGGGCGAAAGACTATTGTGGATATTAAATAAATACACCTTAACGCTGTATCCTTCACCAAGTAAAAGACGTGCAACTGCAAGTGCATCTCCGCCATTATTGCCCGGACCTGCAAATACAACAAAGGGTGTTTTGTGTTCCAACGCTCGCAAATCACCTCCTTTATGGCTTTAGCTGCACGCTCCATTAGGGTCTAAAGAACTAATGGGTTCGTGCTCGATTGTATATTTGTCGAGCTCTTTGATTTGATTACTTGTGAATATCTTCATATCTGCAAAAATACAAAATTTAATGCTAATGTGCTCAAAGTATGGTATATTTTTAGTAATTTTGCAACAAAATATAGTGTATCTAGAGATGGCTCAAATAACAATTAAGGATAAAACCTTTAAGACTTCTATACCGGAAGCAGAGATATTGAAGAGAATTCAATGTAGCAGATCGTATAAACCACGATATGAAGGATAAAAATCCACTACTATTAGCGGTGTTAAATGGTTCATTTATATTCGCTGCGGATCTTATGAGAATGTTAACTATTCCTTGTGAGATATCGTTTGTGAAGCTAGCTTCATATCAAGGAACAACCTCTACAGGAACAATTAAAGAGGTATTAGGTATCAATGAGGATTTAACTAACAGAACAGTTATTATTGTTGAGGACATAGTTGAAACAGGATTAACAATGAAACGAATGATAGAAACACTCGAACACGCAATCCAGAGTCTATTCATATCTGCTCATTGCTAGTTAAACCCGAGAGACTTCAAGTGCCTTTGGAGATAGACTATGCTGTAATGGAAATCCCAAATGACTTTATTCTTGGTTATGGACTTGACTATGATCATCAAGGACGCAACCTAAGAGACATCTACACAATCGTAGAGTAAACCCTAAGTTGTTCACAATTAATTTTTAATACTACGCTCTTTGAACGTGGATTCGAAAGCGTGTGCATTGTGAAGACAGGTAAAACGAGATGAAAAGCACTCTAATAAAGCTTTTTCCTCATCTTTTAGAATACAAACAATATTAATATATCATCCTATAAAATGAACAATATCGTTATTTTTGGTGCTCCTGGTTCAGGAAAAAGGCACTCAAAGCGACAAGCTTTATTGCTAAACATGGTTTCGAACACATTTCTACTGGCGATGTACTTCGTAATGAAATTAAGAACGGAACCGAGTTAGGTAAGACCGCAAAGGAATACATTGACAAGGGACAACTTATCCCAGACGAGTTGATGGTGGATATTCTTGCAAGCGTATACGATAGCTTGGCAAAGAACATAAAAGGTGTAATCTTCGACGGATTCCCACGAACAATACCACAAGCAGAGGCTTTAAAGGCTATGTTAGCAGAGCGTGGACATCGCATTGCTGCAATGATTGAGCTTGATGTACCTGAAGAAGAGTTGATGAAACGATTGATTCTTCGTGGAAAAGAGAGCGGAAGAAGCGATGATAACGAAGAAACAATCAAGAAACGTCTTGGTGTTTATCACAATCAAACAGCACCATTGATCGATTGGTACAAGAAAGAAGGAGTTCACAACCACATCAATGGCTTAGGAGAACTTGATACAATATTTGGAGATATCACTACTGTAATCGATCAGTTGTAATATTTTTCTCACTATATCTAATAGGGAGTTATGGAGTTATAACATCAACTTCATAATTCCTTATTTTGTTTTTAAAAAGGCTACAACATAGGCTTTAAGGCCTTATAAACAGCCCATTTGTTTGTATAAAGATATTGCAAACGCATATAGGATAGCACAAAAACGAGAAAGGAAGTAAAGCTATGGCAGATTCAAATTTTTGTTGATTATGTAAAGATATATTGTCGAAGTGGAAAAAGGAGGACGTGGTTCTATGCACTACGACACGTTAGTATAATCCAAATGGCGGTCCCTGACGGTGGCGACGGTGGTGATGGAGGAAGCGTTTATTTGCGTGGAAACCATAACTATTGGACCCTTTTTGCACCTTAAATTCCAACGACATGTCTACGCAGAACATGGAGGAAACGGCGGAAGAGATAAGTGCCACGGAACCAATGGTAAACATCAATATATCGATGTGCCATGCGGAACCGTTGTATATGATGCCGAAACAGGTAAGTATGTGTGTGATGTTAAATACGATGGACAAGAAGTTCTACTCCTAAAAGGCGGTAGAGGCGGTTTAGGTAACTTCAATTCAGAACCGCAACCAATCAAGCTCCACGCTATGCACAGCCTGGTGAGCCCTATGCAAGAGCAGACAATCATTCTCGAACTCAAGCTACTTGCCGACGTAGGTCTTGTTGGTTTCCCAATGCAGGTAAGTCAACACTCTTTCTTCGTTGTCAAGTGCACGCCCAAAAGATAGCCAACTATCCTTTCACCACATTAGAACCCTCTCTTGGTATTGTTGGATATCGACAATAAGTCGTTCGTTATGGCAGATATTCCAGGTATTATCGAAGGTGCAAGCGAAGGGAAAAGGACTCGGTTTGCGTTTCTTACGCCACATAGAACGCAACTCATTACTTCTTTTTTATGGTGCCAGGTGACACCGATGATATCAAGAAAGAATACGAAATTTTTATTGAACGAGCTTCGCAATTTCAATCCCTGATATGCTCGACAAGCATAGAGTTCTTGCCGTAACAAAAAGTGATTTGCTCGACGAAGAGCTTATTTTCAATGCTTAAAGAGACCCTTCCCGACGACCTTCCATGCGTGTTTATCTCGGCAGTTACAGGTCAAGGACTTAACGAGTTGAAAGATATTCTATGGAAAGAGCTCAACAGCGAGAGCAATAAGATTAAGGGAGTTATTGCCGAAGATACCTTGTTCATCGTGATAAAGACATTCAACGCATTACAGAAGAGTTGGAAGCAGAAGGCGAAGGCGAGGTTATTTTCGTAGAAGACGAAGATATTGACGATTTAGAAGACTTTGAATATGTAGATTTGGAGGATGAAGAATGATTCCAAAGCTGCATCAATACCCAAATCGATAACAACGTAACAGCCTTTTTCAACCATGCGCTCTTGCGATGAAAAACTCATTGCAAGCAGAGGGCAAAGTAAAGCGATGCTTATGCCTCATTCAATATCAATCCTTGGGTAGGAGATAACGAAGAGCAGGTAAGTAGCAATCGTTTAGAATTGGCAAAAAGCATTAGAAATCGACGAAAAACATCGTTTTACCTCACCAAACACATCAAACCGAGGTTAGACAAATTGCTTCTGAATTTCTTTCATTGCCCCCTTCGGTTCAAAGCATGCTGTTAGAAGGGAGTCGATGCACTCATAACTAACGAACCAAATGTGTGCATTGGTGTTTCAACAGCCGACTGCGTACCTGTTATTATGTATGATGCCGAGCACAAAGCCATAGCAGTTGCCCATGCAGGTTGGCGTGGAACGGTAGAGAATATAATGCGAAAGACCGTCGAAAAAGATGTATCGTTCGTTCAATACCGACCCCAAAACATTGCAAGTAGTCATAGGCCCTTCTATCTCGTTCGAGATCGTTTGAGGTCGGAAGTGATGTTCAACGCTTTTTAATGAGAAAGGACTTGCCACCGACAAGCAATGTGTTTGTTCGTCGGCTCAATTACCTTCTACCAACAATAACAATGTGTTGGTAGACAACAGCGCAAAAGATAACGAACCAAAGTGGCACATCGACTTGGCTCAATGTAATAAAAACAGCTCGAAAGCTTAGGTGTTCCCTCTCAAAACATCACCTTATCGGGCATTTGCACCTATTCAAATCATCACAAATACTTCTCTGCTCGTCGTTTAGGAACGGCCTCTGGCAGAATATATACAGGCATTCTCCTTCGTGGGTGAGACTGCCTTAAAAACACATTACACCTTTTGTTCAACCTAAAAAGATTTTAAATGAAGAAACTAATTACACTTTGCTATGTAGCTCTTTTTAGGCTTGTTAGTGGCTTTTATGCCTGCTAACGACACCTTTACAGCTGCCGAACAGCAACAAATAAGTATCGAAACACCTCGTTTGTTCGACGAAACTAATACGTTCTATATCTCCCTTTGGGAGCTTTATCTGCTAAACGAATATTCGTTTCCTTTGCCCGTAGGTAAGGCCTCATTGCTAAACAATAAAGACATAGAAATAACCACTTCAGAAGGCGATGCGGTGAAATCCATGTTTAATGGCACTGTGCGTTTGGCTCGAAAGATGGGCAATAGAGGCAATGTTGTGGTGATTCGACACGATAACGGCTTTAGAAACGGTGTATGAAAACAATGCTCAAAAACCTTGTAAAGGTGGGGCAAAAGGTAAAAGCAGGACAAACTATTGCCATCGTAGGAACAAAAAAATAAGAAAGCAACTTGTTTGTTTTACATTATGGTGAATGGTGGAAAAAGTGAATCCTGAGCTTGTTCTTGATGTTAAGAAGAAAACGCTTAAAGCAAAGTATTTTGCAGTTTAAAAAGAAGGAAAGAATGTTGATATCACCATAGTTGAGAAGAAAGACGAAAAAGTATCAAGAAAAGAAGATAAGGAAAAGAAAGCAGAAGAGAAGGAAGAGAAAGTAAAAAGCGACTCGTATAACAAGAATGGCGACTATGTTCTTAACCTTTCAACCCTTAAAAAAGGTGAGTGGGCATTCCCATTGCCTGGTTGTCACATCATAAGTCCATACGGAGGGCGACGTGGACATTCAGGAGTTGATATAAAACAAAGCCCAACGACAATATATATGCAGCCTTCGACGGAGTGGTTACCATGTCGGCTCCACACTATGGATATGGAAATTGTATTGTAATTAAGCATGCCGAAGGACTCGAAACATTGTATAGTCACCAGTCAAAGAACCTCGTTAAGGTGGGACAAAAGGTGAAAGCAGGGCGATCTTATAGGCTAACAGGTCGCACAGGTCGTGCAACAACACCGCATCTTCATTTCGAAGTAAAGTGGAAAGGCCATCGTTTTAATCCTGTTATCATGTTTAACTGCACCAATCACTCATTGCACAAACGTAACAATGACCTTCTCAAAGTCGGGTAAGGTCACCGCAACAACGAACAAATAA